>JAESFW010000018.1_pt1 | contig 683173 bp, 523 predicted proteins | sample 9269481 | NCBI WGS metagenome assembly JAESFW01 (sample SAMN14515350, study PRJNA621654) | algae metagenome | isolation source: Lyngbya sp. HA4199-MV5 and co-occurring heterotrophs from soil with... | place: USA: Ahupuaa O Kahana State Park, Hawaii | collected 2009-07-21 | reverse complement strand
AATCACTAAGTTTAATCATCACTCTCGCTCAGTGATGTCAAGCCACTTTCAGGTGGCGTACTTTGCCCAGGAATTTTTGGCGACCTTTGCTCAGGAACGCTGGCGTACTTTCGCAGGAATATTCAAACTGGGATTGTAGCACGAGAAAGTGCTTCTCAATTTCAGCCTGTGCCTGGACGATTTTCAGGTTGATCATCTTCGCTTCCGACGTCGTAGCGGTGACCTGCTTTGCATCGCTGTTCCAGAAGTCGGGATGGATCTTTTTGCCAAGGGAAATGTCCGTGTCGGTTCCGTCGATGGTAATCCTGACATAGATGGGTGCTTTTCCGTCTTTGGAGGCTTTGCCCCGGTAGAGCCAGAATAGCAGTGACAGATTTTGTTTGAACTTCATGCTCGCACATTTTAAGGTTGGTAATTGTTCCGTGGAGAACCTTAAATCAAAACCTCCTCAATCAAACATCTGATTCGGTCACCTAATTTACCGAATCCAACAGGTGACCGAATAGGTGACCGAATGGATTGGTTCATTATGATTCAGACTGACCTGCCTTTTTGTAAAATGTGCTGATTATCAATGCATTTTAAACAAAAAAGGCACACTTTCGTGTGCCTTCTGTGATCCCGCTGGAATCAAACTAATATTTTCAACTAGCTTATCTTCAATCAGTTAAAACAGCATTTTTCTCTTACTCACCGAATCACTCACCACATTGTTCCCTTCGTTGCAAATGCTGAAATAAAACTACGAAATTTTTTGGAAGAGTTCAATCCAAATTTTTTCGACGTTATCTGAGACTGAAAAATTTGATCGTTGAATTTTCTTTGATACCTCTCGTGCTAATTCTACCTTCCATCCATTCAGTGGGACAACGCTATTTTTGCTCAAAAAAGCTTCTGCTTGTCCGACGAACGGCTGGCCCACTACTAGGTCTTCTTCGAGGCTACCTTCATCTACTCGGTGTTGTCTGTCAACTATACCAGTCATTACATCAGTTGGAATTAAATCCTCAATTTCACTATTTTTCATTTCTAATATTTCATGAACACCAAGTACTCTTTGAGTTTGATCCCTATACAAGTCCTTTTTGAGAGAATCAGCCATTGTTAATCCGGCTTGATCGCTATCTATGACAACTTTTGGCAGTTCAGTAGAGTTTTTACTTGATATAATGTTGATAATTGGTTTCATTCCCTTCACACCACCTGTCGGAATAAATACAATTTCCTTATTCAGGACAACTAGCTGCTTTCTTTGGAGATACTGCTTAATGGCATGTAAATATATTTGGTCGCTTACCCCTTCCACTAAGACCGGTTGACATCCATTGAGAAAAGTTTCTGAGATAGTCAATCCAATCGCTGCGTGAACAGGGTAGATCGAGTTTTCGGCTACTTTGCTTCCCTTTCTTAGATCAGCTGAAACCGTCGAATGCCCACTTTCATCTACATATACCGCTTTAACATTGCCAAGTTCGTTTGAATCGATAAGAAATGGCGAATGCGTTGTATAAATTAACTGATTCGCGCCGGCAATCGACTTGAAAAACTTTATGAGGTCCTCTTGTGCAACCGGATGTAACGTAACGCCAGGCTCATCCAATAGCAGAATGCAATTGTTGTGTTGATCTTGACTTTCCACAAGAAACACCAAAAAGAAACTGAAAAACCATTGTAAGCCTCTACTTCTACTTTCTAGTTCGATTTCCTCGGGACGCTTTTCGTCACTTACCCAAATACGGAAGTGATTCCCATCTGCTTGAAACCTGAACCGGTAGTTTCCTTGCTTCCACCAATCTTTGAACTCTTTGGTCATTTTTGTTGAGGCAGACTGTAGCAAAACCTCCCTTTCCTTTTTTCGTCTTGCCTCCTCAGCAATCACTTCTTCGGTCTTATTACCCGTATGACCTTGTTCTTGTCCTAACTCTAATACTTCCTTTGGGGTTAGCGTCACGAAATCAAAAAGTACTTTTAAAGTTCGAGCTTTGTCTCTCTCAATTCCCCTTAGATCTCTTCTTTTAAGGTCGTCTATTACACGAGGTAGATAGATTTCAGAGTTGAGGTTTCCATAATCCGAATAGTAAACGAATGCAGGCAAAAAGTCTTTTACCATTTCGAATGCCTCATCCTCCTCAATTAACCCCTCCGAATCCAGTAAATCTTTAATCTCTCTTATCGATTTAATAACTGATTCAATGGCTAACTTTTGAACTTCTTCCGCTTTAAATTCTATCCGTCCAAATTTTTCGATTCTGTCGGCAACAAACTTGCTAGGGTTCTCGATGTTTTCGTTTAAATCAGCCACTAAACTGGCAAAAAAAGTTTTAACATCTTCGGAGCCTTCAAATTCGCCGAAGGGCTCAATCTGGCTTATGAACGCTTGAAACGTTTGCAAGAGCGCTGACGTGCTAAATTCTTTGCTATTGAATGACTGAATGAAAATGCTGTAATTACCGTTCCAATGACGTCGATACAACAAAGTATCAACATATTTTGGGCTAATTTTTAACACCTTTGACAGGGAGTTGGCTTGGTCTTGCTCTAAATTAAACTCTGCTTCAATGAACGGAGTTTCATCTCCACTGCTCTTAAAGGTACTGTACATTGATCTCGGATAATCAATAAGCGGGTCGATTGGCTCATTATTAGCAGGATTCAGTTTCCAGAGCGGCAACAGCAGGTTTGTCTTCCCTGCCTCGTTAGTGCCAATCAAGGCTGTTAAGTTTGAAGTATCAATCCAGCCGCTATCTGTAACGCTTCTAAAATTTCTTACACGAAATCTGTTTAATATTGCAGTCATAAGTAAATGAGGGTTAAACTACCCACTTAGGATCATACGATAAGTAGGACCATAAAGGTTGGAAATGTCGTCGTGAAATGCAACAATAATCCCCTCACTTTGCTACATACATTATGAATGAACATTTGCCAACATTCGCGATCGGTTAACGCAGCTAACGAATACGTTGCACAAAGACTACTTTGGTCGTGTTCGTCAATTCATAACAATCCCACTTCCCAAATATGGGTCGTATGATGGCTTGTAACCTATGTAACCCAGGTCTACAAGTTCAGTAACGCATTTATGATATGTAGCTATCCCACCGATTCTTGCCAGCTTCATTACTTTGCTTCTAGTAACTTGAAAAGGGCTATTCATTTGGTTGCGGCTCCAAAGGTGTAGCAAGGCAACGTATACCCCTATGTGCCGTATAGAAAGGCGATCATCCAGGGCGATCAAAGCAATGCGTATGGCCAGTTCTCGATTACTATCCATGTCATTGCTGCTTTTGTTTGGTTAGTAACGATTCGATCTCCGCGTAGTCGTAGTAGAAGCTGCCGCCTATTTTAGAAGGGTGGAGCTGGCCGTTAATCCGATAATTTTGTAACGTGCTGGCCGAGACCTTCAATAGCTTTCTTACTTCGTGGCCTTTGAGCCAGCGCTGCGGCTTATCTTTTGATCGCGCGGAAAGAAGCCTGCTAATATCGTTGAGCAGTTCCGCTTTGAATTGTTGTAAATCTTCCCTCGTAATCATCTCTAACTGCATACCTATCCATTTACATATTATACGGATAGCAAAAGTACGAAAGCCCTTTCGGGATACAATCACCTGTACAGATTCTGAACAGGTGACAAAATAGATTTAGCCCAGTTTAGTCCACATTAGTTCATTTATTTTTAATGTGCTCGATTACGTAGCTTGTTACAATGCAAATTAGGCAGCAATAGACTCAGATTTGGAATTGTTGAATTGGTCGTTACCCAATGGTCCGCTTCCTCACCTGTTCCCAGAAAGCAGTTTTATAAGTGTCACCGAGAAATATTTCAGCTCGACTGTTCCGGATGGTTATCAAGCCGCCGTCTATGCCTTCGATACCAGCGTAGGGAATAATGAAGGACTTATGTACCCTGATGAATTGATCGGGAGGCAATGAAGCCTCCAATTCTTTCATGCTAATGTAGACCAAGGTCTTTTTCCCGCCGTGGTGAATGGTGACGTAGTTTTTTACGCTTTCAATGTATTCGATAGTAGATAGGACGATCTTGTTAACGCTATTCTTTACGCCTGTCTTCACATATATAAAATCGGCTCCCGGTTCCGTCTTTAATGCATCCCTTGATATGCCTGCTTCTACTACCTTTTGAACTGCTTTGATAAACCTGGGGAAAGATATCGGCTTTAACAGGAAATCCGTCACGTTCAGATCATAGCCATCTAGTGCGTATTTCTCGTAGGCTGTTGTCAGGATCACCTTGCATCTTCCGTTTATGGCTTGTACAACCTCGATACCGGAAATTTCGGGCATCTGTACGTCCTGAAAGAGCAAGTCTACTGTTCCGGTATTGATGAGCTGTAAAGCTTCGGTCACATTGGTGGTCGCCAATAGTAAATTCAAGTAGTCCGTCTGCGCTACATGATGCTTTAAAATGTCGATAGAATGTTGTTCGTCATCTACGATGATACAATTGATCATGGAAGGGATTTATTGTCATGGTGAATAACAAGGGTTGTTTGGAAGGTGTCTCCCTGATCGGTAGTCTCTAAGGAATACTTTTTGCCGTAGGCACTTTCTAACCTCTTAACGGCATTTTGTAAGCCGATACCGCTGGAGATTTCCCTTGGTCCATTTCGCTTTTTATTGAAAGTCAGGAAAGTTATTGTTTGGGCACTTACGGCTAACTGAATACGAGCCGGGACAGAAGGATCATTCAGTTCTCCATATTTAAATACATTTTCTACCAAGGTTATCAGTACCAGCGGTAAAATTTTCACATCGCCAATATCACCAGATTTACTAAATTCGATGTGAATGGAATGAGCGAAGCGCAAACTGTTGATCTCGATTACGTTTTGCAGATGCTCAACCTCTTCGGCCAGGTTCACGAGCTTACTGCCGTCTTGTGGCCTGATCGAGTATCGCATCACATCAGAGAGTAATAGTATCCCGTCTGACAGTTCCCTGTCTTTGCCTAATGCCTTCGCATACAACATATCAAGCGTATTGTACAGAAAGTGCGGGTTGATTTGAGCACGGAGGGCAATATTCTCCTCGTTTAATTTTTCCTCCCTGGCAAGCATCAAGTCCTTTTGCTTTTGAAAAGACCTTTCAAGGTAAAAATAAGCTAATGCATAGAAGAACATATTGATGATCCAGGTAAAACATGTAGGGAACCATCGACGAAGAGGCATTTTTGCGTATTCCGGATCAAAGAAAGTTGCAATGAAATAATAACGGACGGAATAACGGAGGGCAATGAACGCAGCCATGATCAACACTAGCCGTCCGATGCTGATAGCTGTGCTGAGTCTGGTTCTTGTGGAAAATTTCCGTAGAAAATAAAGCAGACTGTAAAAAAGGAATAAATTTTGGGTAACGAAAAAAATAAGCTCCTTCAAGAAGGTGGCATAGGGGTCAAGAATACTGTCAATGATCAGCACTGCCACAAAATAGGCGCTCCAGAAATAGATATGCCATTTAGCGCTGATCATAGTATCGTTTTACGAAATCCACCCAATCAGGTTCAGAGTCATTGATCTTAACATGGGGCTGTATGCCTTTTCCATCCAGCTTTGTACCACCGGCTGGAATTTTCCGCTTGGCCGTCGCTATGTATAGCTTATACTTACCCGAAGGCAGATTAACCGGATAAAAATCGTAGTAGTCTACCGCACCCATTGTATGTTCACCAAACAATGTAACCTTAGAACTTTGCAAAGCGTTTAACAAAAACATTTCAGCCGCGCTTTGACATCCAAAGTTGATGATGATTCCAATTTTTTTCGGATAAGGCAATACGCTCGCCTGGCGGAAAGTATCCCCTGGAAATGCCATGAACTTACCAATGCTATCTCTCTCAGATTTTATAACCCATTCCCAGTATTTGATATACGCCGAATCGTTGCCGCCACGAGCGGTGTAGTCTTTAAGATCATTTTCTCGATTTTGAGCATCGTCCATTGTGCAGTATAACCAGCTATTGGTCTTTACGATCGGTTGCGTATACAGGAGTGGGTACAAAGGCTCGTAAGCCCTGACCGTGCCGCCGGTATTGGATCGTATATCTACAATCAGATTTTTAATATTTGTCGACGTATTTGCTTTAACGAGGCTGTCTACCAATTTTCCATTTTGAGCGGTGCTTGCAGGAATTGTGATCAACAACGTACTCTGATTAAGCTGTTTGGCACTTGCTGTTTCTGTCCTTGCGGGAAGTGTTGCTAGCAAAGGAGCTGAATATGAGCCCAGCTTATGCCACTTATTGTAGGGTCCCATCGTAAAGACGGAATTACTCCGGAACTCGGTCCAGGCATAAAACGCATCTCTCGACCTGCTCAGGACAGATTTCGTGAAGTATTTCCCGTTATTCTTTCTTGCTCCAAAATCATAGTATAACATTCCGGGAATAAGCATGTTACTATCACGGGATTCAATGACATAGCCTTTGTAATTCCCCTTGCTTTCACAAACTATGGCGATAATACTATGCCTTGCTTCGCTGATCCAATAGCCTTCATATTTTTCAAGCTTTCTCTTCGAAGCCAAATGAGCCTTTACCTTGACCAAATCCTTTTTGCACTCCTTTGCATCTACAGTGTCCCGATAGCGGAACAAATCCAAATGCCGGTCCGAAAAGTAATCTACAATGGTGGCCATCATTTTGAAAGTGTCGGCTCCATTCTCATGGATGGCATTCTTTACGAATATGTCAAACTTCGATTCTGTTGTCTTTTCAGAAAAGCCAGGATAGTTGACCTTGATTTTCTCTATCAGAAAATCAAGGTCATTTTGTTGAGCATATGCAGTTGAAAATAGTAAGCAAAACGCTATGAGAAATCTTAGCATAAGGAACATTTACAGAGGTTTATCTTTTCTTAGTTACCTGCTATCGTGCATCCGGCCTCACGTGATTCACGAGTATTGGGTGGTGGGGGATTAGGTGGGATGGGTAATTGTGGAGGTGGCGGAGCCGGCGCCTTTGTGTCTCCGGTTTCATCGCCTCCTTTAATCATATAGGCATGTGCTGCTGATAACCTCATAATGGAGCTCTTTCTGAACTCTAAGCGACGAATGGCCAAGCCTGCTTTCTGTTTTTTCATAAAATTTCCTTTTAGATTTTATACAAATGTAGAAACCAAGATTCCCGATTATGGAATTTTATATTAACCCACTAATTGCAGGGATATTAATCCCATTCGCCAGTATGAATCTGAATTATGTTGCTTTGAATGGCAAATCAATTCCAGCTATTCGGCTAAAACGCCTTCTTTTAAATATATCGGCCAACCCCTTCTTTATCCCCACAAACGTACTGTTTGCAAGAAATATTATTGGCCACTTTATTGCCATAATAAATTTGCCATGCTAGTGCTAAAATAGAGATTTTAAGGCTAACAGTTTGGATTTTCTTGCGAATTGAAGCTGCCATAGGCAGAGCGAATTCACCTATAACTCCTATAATCTCATAATTGATAGACTGGGGTAAATCCGAAAACCCAAAAAAGAGTAGGAGCATTTATTACTTAAAATTAAACTTTAAACTCATGACAAAATTCGTAAAGTTAACCGTACTAATGCTTGCCGGGATTATTTCAATATATTTGACAGCGTGCAAGAAAGAGCCTGTATATAGTTGCAACGAAGATGTGAACAATTATGTGATGAAAACTATGTCCTACAATCAATCAATATCCAGGGACAGCCTAGCTAAATTAGGACTTGACACACAGATTGCAGTGTTTAGAAGTCTTTTGCCAGTAAACAAGCTTCGGGTATTTAAAGAGAAAGTCGACCTCCTGATGACGGATGATAGCCTGAGCACTGATGACAAAAACCACTTAAAAGCACTGAAAAATTATGCTACCGAAGCAATTTATGATGATGCCGCGGATGAAGCTCCTGACCCATACCTTGTAAGTTGGCAAGGGACAGCCTACAACACGCTTGGCTGGGATAGTCTTAAAATGTATTACCTGGTGGAAACCTGGCTCACACTGAAAGAGTTGCGGGGATACTATAACCTTGAGATATATTATAGCAGCAATTCATGCGTCTGTAATAGTAGGTTCGCCTGTAACCTTGGATTTTCCGATTGTAATGAAGGAAATTGTTCGGTCACCAAGGATGGCTGTGGTTTGTTTGGGGGCAATCCCTGTAAAGGCACTTGTGCCTATTTTAATTAATTTGCTGTTTCAATGAGGCTCTATTAAGAATGTGGCACCAAAAGATAAGAATATTTCTGATCGTTCTGTTTTTAATGATTCTGACAACCGTTTTCCGGGGTTGGTTAGGTATGCTCATTGAGGATGTAACGATAAGCTTTGTTCTATTTTTTGGAGCCACATTTATCTTCATTAAAAGAAAGAAAATTACTCCTTTCAAAGCGGGCTTGTATTTCTCAGTGAGCCTGCTTTCCTTGATTCTGATTGCAGCGATTGTTGATGGTCAGCTTCCAACTATAGGACTTCCCAACATGATATCGGCATTCCTTGGGGTCATCTGCGGCTCACTGTTCAGCAGCAAGGTTATTGACCGCAAGCTCTCCTTGTCTTTAACCATTGCTTTTTTTACCACAACCATTTGGTATGTGGTATCTGGTTATAAACTTTGGGCAAACTATATATTCAATGGAACATTTACCGGGGTGCTGCAGCAGCCTCCCAAAAACAATTGGTATATGTATAACGAAACCGGGGACACGTTTAGATCCCATAGCTTTGGGAGCAAGTTTGTTGTTCTGGATTTTTGGACAACATCATGTATAGTTTGCAGGAAGCAATTCCCACATTTTGAAAAGTTGTTTAATGCTTATAAAAATAATCGATCTGTCGTATTCCAATTGGTCAATGTGCCTTTGGAAACTGATACGCCTGGATTGGCAGCAAAGATTGTTGGTAACAAAGAATCCAGTTTGCCAACCGTCTATGCAGATACCGGAATTGTCAGGGCTTTTGAAATCAACAGCTATCCGGTTTACCTTCTCTTGAAAAATGACACTATACTGTATAAAGGAATGTACATTGAGAAGCTGGAAACCTATCTATCAAACGCGCTAAAAAAGAACTGACATGCTAGTGCCTAAACTAAAAAGAAACATACGCATCCTTGTTGCTTTTTACTCCTATTTTTGGATACCGTCGGTAGTAATCAACCTTCTGTTTGCCATGGCATACCTTAGAGACGGATACCAGGCGGTGATTCCCGCATTTTGGACTAAGCTGCTTTTAAATGCAATTACAGTGTATGTAACGCATACATTTAGGAACAAAGAATTTTACTACTACCGAAACCTGGGGTTCGCAAATACAGTACTTTGGACCGGGGCATTTATCATTGATTTCCTGTTATTCTTTTTTAGCATTTTTATACTCCATTTTTTTAGATGAGCCACAGAATGGAAGCGGACAGTATCCAGCTCAGTTTTGGTCAACGCAGGATTCTTTCAGACATCTATTTAAGGTGTGATACTGGAAAAATCACAGCACTTCTGGGAAGGAATGGGCAAGGTAAAACTTGCCTCATGAACGTCATATACGGAAGTATGCGCGCGGAAAACCGGTCGGTAAGGTTTGATGGTATTTTTACCGAGTATCCGTTTAAACGGCCTGACTTACTTTGTTACTTACCACAGTTCAGCTTCATCCCGAAAAGATTTCGGCTCAAAACTGTGTTCAGAGATTATCGTCTATCATTTCAGGATTTCTTAACCGCCTTCCCAGAGTTTAGGAACAGGGAAAATGAAAAAATCGGCAACCTGTCCGGTGGACAAATCCGGCTTGTAGAGGTTTATCTTATCATAAAATTACCTTCGCAGTTTGTAATGCTGGATGAGCCATTTTCGCACATTATGCCCCTCCATGTCGAAACACTGAAGGATATATTGATCATAGAAAAAGAAAGGAAAGGATTTCTGATGTCCGATCACATGTACCATCAAGTTACGGCAGTGTCAGATTCGATATACCTATTGAAAGATGGGAAGACACACCTAGTGAGATCGTTAACGGATTTGGAAGTCCTAGGTTACCTCCGCTCGTCACCTACCTAAACTGCAAGATCAGCAAAAGCACCGTTGCCATTATCTGGGACACTATTTTGCTCAATAGTTTTATAGTACAATTGTAACGGTTACTTTTATAGCTTTCCATCCAGCACCCGTTTTACTTCTGTCGCTTCCTTTTACGGGAGGCGGCTTTTTCTTTTCGCGGCGAACCAATATTGCTTTTTATGCCGCCCCCTTCGGGCCAGGCTCTCCGCTGCAATCTTCCCGTGGAAGGATTTACACTACGATCCCTGGCGGGGTTCTCATGACCGCTTTTATCCTCTCTGATCGTGATAGAGTTCCGGGCTACTGTAATGCTTTCGCTGCTCTCCAAAACACAAACGGGGTAAAAAGCAAGCCAAGGTAGCACCCCCATTTTTCTGCTCCTTTAAGGCTGCCAAAAGACTACGGCATAATGAAATTGGAACAGGCAGGCTTCGCCAAAATTGCCTATTCCAATTTCAGCCTGCGGCACTTATTCCGTTTCCTTTTGGCCGGGAGGGGTGCTATGTCCTTGCTTTCTTTTTTCCCCGTTTTTGTCTTTTAAAAAACAATTTTTTATGGGACGGGCGGGTGAGAAAAGAGCGAACGACAAGCATTTCTTAACCTTAAAATTTAGATCATGGACACCTCGCAACGCTCCCGGATCATGCACCTTTCTTGGGAAATCCAGCGCAGTAAAAAAAGTAGCCGTTCCCGTTCACTGATGGCTGCCTGGGCTATCTTTTTAACCGCAGATATTACGGTTCAATACCTGGTCAAAAAGCACAGCCACCGAAGCCAAACCCCGAAGGTTTCGCCCTCGCAGATCACCCTTTCTCCCGCCCAGTTTGGTAATCCCAATCACTTCTAAAACGCACCGCTCATGCAATACTTTTCCGCGTGCCGGACAATAGAGGAAGTGAAGGCACTTTACAAGAAACTAGCTTTTGAAAACCATCCCGACCTGGGCGGCAATACGGTCACCATGCAGGCCATCAACGCAGAGTATGCTTTTGCTACTGCCCGCATCCTGAAAGGGGCTGATTTGTCCCAAGAGGAAACAGAAAACCAAATGCGGTTTTCAGAGGCCTACCGGGAGGTGATCGAAAAGATCATCCACCTGCCCGGCATTGTCGTTGAGCTGGTCGGTCTTTGGATATGGGTTACCGGCAATACCTTTCCGCTGCGCGACCAGTTGAAAGCCGCTGGGCTGCTGTTCGCTCCGAAGAAAAAAGCGTGGTATTACCGAAGCGAAGAGTATAAGGTTTCGCGCGGTGGCAAAAAGAGCCTGGATGAAATCCGCGACAAATACGGCAGCGAGATCATTGCCGGGCAGCATTTCCGTCGTCAGGCCATTTCCTAAGCCGATTACGGGCCTAACGGCCGGGCAGGAGGGGTAATTTCCTGTCCGATTGTTTTAGGCCCATTTTTCGCGCCGTATTGCCCGCGCTCCCGAAATGTCCTTTGGTCGGCCCTTAACGACCAATGCTACAAGTATGCCACTATGACACCAATGCCGGATATAGCGACTTTCAGGTAATCCTGATGATGTTAAAAAGCGGAAGATTTTCCGGTAAGCCGAAAATGGCAAGATGTCCGGTTGTGTCACAACCGCATCTCGCCCAATTTTCCGGTGGCCCGAAAATGGCAAGATGTATCAATGTGTCACATTGAAGATTTTGACCGCCTCCCTCGGAACTCGGGGCGGTGATTTTTTAGGTTTTATGGCTCTGCTTGCAGATAGGATTTTGTGCCGGAGTAAGGCAACGATAGCTTTAAGCACCTCCTTGAATACTGCCACAATGACATTCCTAGAGTACTCATAGAATCATCGGCCCATGGTGGAAAGCAGGCCAAGCCTTGCCAGAGTAGACTTCTTTTGAAGAGCTTAAAATCAAAAAAACTATCACAGATAGTGAGTTACGCAAGTCCCTGTATCTTCACAAGACTCGCTTGAATTGTGTCGTCACACGCTCAGTCAAGCTATTAAAAGTGGCGTACTTTCAGCGCTGAATTTTCTGTAATGGACCAAAGGCGGCCATACTTAAGCCAGTCCGTTTGGATGTAGAATTATCCGGTGGATTCAGAAAAAATTAGTCAAAAGCACAAGCCAAATTACTCTTAAAAAGCACCATTAGTACACGAAAATGTGCCATGCAACGCTGCACCTCTCGATGCCGTTGACCAACTTCGTGAAGTGGTATTTATAGCGTTACAGCAGAGTATTAAAAAGCTGATTGGAGAATATCAATTGGTTCCGTCTAAGCGCCCTTCGACGGAACGCAAATGGGGAAACATAATACAAGGATTAACACCGAAAATGCTTGTATTAAGCTGCTAAGCTGGTTAGTCTTATTCCTTATCTGCGATGGGTTGGTCGACCGAAGGAAAAGACAGATTCCGGACGCCTTAAACTGATCGGCACAATAGTCAAAATTTGAATTTAAGTATTTGCTTAAATAGTTATTTCCCGTACTTTTGGTGTATGAGCGAAACGTGTATCCGTCAGTTTGCTGACCAGGATCAGATTGAGTCCTGTAAAAATAAACTCTCGATTGCCCAACAATCATTCGGTAACCTTTCTTCAGTCCTTGCCCTTGCGGGCAATGAAGTAAGGTTGAAGATCCTTTTTTTGCTGAACGAAGAAAAGGAATTATGCCCATGCGACCTAAGTGATATACTTGGAATGACGATACCTGCAGTATCCCAGCATTTGCGGAAAATGAAAGACGGCAAGGTGATCGGATCACGTCGCGAAGGGCAAACAATTTATTATTCACTGAGGGAAGAACACCTGATGGTGCTCAAGCCTTTTTTTGCATATATCGTCGAGCAAAATCCTAAAGCGGAATTGGTATGAGTACTGGCAAATTAATGGGGGCAGGCATCCTATCAGCAATAGCGGCATCACTTTGCTGCATTACACCGGTTCTTGCCCTGGTTGCAGGGACAGGAAGTATGGCTTCGTCACTATCCTGGATTGAACCCGCCCGCCCTTATATGATTGGCCTGACTGTCGTGGTATTAGGGTTTGCATGGTACTTGCAGCTGAGACCAAAACCCAAGGATAATTGCGGGTGTGAGCCGGCCCGGCGAAGTTTCTTCCAGTCAAGAAAATTCCTGTTGCTCATTACAGTTCTTTCAGGTTTAATGATCGCTTTTCCTGCATACTCGCACATCTTCTTTCGTGTCGAACCAAAGGAACAAGCCACCAGGATCAACGATGGGCAAAAGTTGGAAGTAAACATTGAAGGCATGACTTGCGCAGCTTGTGAACAGCACGTTGCCCATGAGGTGAACCAGTTGCCGGGTATCTTGCACTTGACCGTATCCTACGACAAAAAGAATGCCATTATTGAATTCGATCCTTCGCAAACAACTGCAGATGCCGTGATCGCCGCGGTAAATAAAACGGGATATAAAGTTGTTGACACACACTTAAAAAAATAGCAATGAAAAGACTTGCCTTAATCGCAGCGCTCGTTATCCCGCTGCTGGTAGTAGCCGGGTTTATGGTGAACGATAATGCCCGGAACAAAGAGCCCGCAATCACTTTCTATCAAACACCGTTGGTTTGCGGTGCCGCACCGGAAATAGGTTGCGGTAGTCGGGCAAAACCTGGCTTGCTCGAACTGGAAAAAAATCCGGCAGTGCAAGAAGCATGGCTCAATAGACAAGGGACGGTTGTAGCCGTCGTCTGGAAAAGTAAGGCTCAAACCGATGCTGTAGCAAAACCCATTTTTGATAAAAATGGCATTGAATTTACCGAGCTTGTCAAGAAGGACATTGCTGTACATGAAAAGGGATTTCGGTCAACAAATTCCTGGTATCGCGGGGCTGATGTCGATGCATTGAGCCGCGAAGAAGCGGCTACAATAGCTGTATCATCTGTGAAGTTCGCACTGGAGCATAACCTGATCACTCAGGAGGAAGCAGGTAAAATAAGGAACGATGTGGAAGCCTATTTCAAAGAGGAACTGGTGAAGCTCAGAACTAATGATCAATTGAACGAAGACAATCAGAAGAAGTTTATCCCGGCCATGTATGCCATTGGAGAAAAGTACATCGGCGCTGCACGTACGCGACAAGCGATGGAACTGTATCAAAAAAGCATCGCAGAACAATGTAAAAAAGACGAAGCTTGCACCCCACCGGGTACGGGGAAAGATTGCTGTCAAAAAAAGTAACTATGAAAGAACCTATATTAAAGTCTGTTATTACCTGCCCGTCTTGCGGACATTCCAAGGAGGAAACTATGCCCACAGATGCCTGTGTTTATTTCTATCATTGCGAAAACTGCCAGAAAGTGTTAAAACCGTTCTCAGGGGATTGCTGTGTATTTTGTAGTTATGGCTCGGTAAAATGTCCTCCTATTCAATTGGAAAACCCCTGTTGCGCCAAATGAAGCTTACCAAATTAGTATTCGCAGCTTTAATAATCCTGCTCGGGATCACGCACATCGCATCGGCTTTTCCCATCTGTGGGTTTGCCCTCAACGATCTTTGGTTTATAGGCACTGGCCTGGCTATTGTTTTTAGTGGCCTATTGAATCTTCTCTCAGCCAGGGACTGCACCCGGTCGCCTGTAAGTTATCTGACTTTTAGCGTCAATCTCATGCTCGTCGTGCTATTTATTGCTGTCCGCCAGGTACTCGCGAGTCAACTGGTATATATCGGCATTTACCTGTATCTCGCGTCAGTTCTGCTGTATGGCATCGGATTTATCCAGCTTGGAAGAAAATGGCAGGAGTACTCCAAGCCCATCCCAACGTCAAATACAGAGCCTGGGTTGTTGCAAGGAATAGAAGTAATACCCATGCTCCGCATTTTTGATAAGAAAAAGGTCGAAGAGTTTTACGTCGACTGGCTTGGATTTACCATTGAATGGGAACACCAGTTTGAAGAAAAAGCACCCTTGTATATGGAGATCACCAGGCCCGGTATCAAAATTCACCTTACAGAGCATCACGGTGATTGTACACCGGGTGGCAAAGTGTTTATCGTATGCTCCGGTCTGCGCGAATTTCACCGGCATATATTAAGCAAGAACTACCCCTATAACAGGCCGGGAATAGAAATGGCTTCCTGGGGATCGTTATGTATGACGGTAATCGATCCATTTGGGAATCAATTGCTCTTTACTGAGAAAAAGTGAGCGTCTGCCGCCTGGAATGAGAGGTAGTTTCTAAATAGAACCGGAGGCATCTTTTGAATGCCTCCGGTCATTACTTCTTTCATTGCCTCCGCCTTAATTATCCATTTCTGAGCATGTCAGCATATGCGTTCGGTAAGGGGCTATCTTCTACCGCTTTGGCCGCTTTTTCTACATCGTATTCGAAGCGGATAAACTCCACGTTGATACTGTCTTTGTCCAGGATGGAGCTGTGCTCATGAAGGGTTAGTAGCACATAGCCACCTCGTGGGTCTTGATCCTTCGGTTTTCCCACGGAGCCTATATTGATTGCATGGCGGAAATGATCGTTTCCGTCAACGCCAGAGTTCAATATGCGGTGATAAGGTTTGTGGGTATGCCCAAAGCATAGTACATCTGCATCGGCCTGCTCCATGATCCGCATCAGGCTCTTTTCATCGCGGTCTTCAAAAAGGTATTCGTTGACCTTTCTTGGACTGCCATGTACTAAGAGGATATTAAATTTATCATTGTTCAACTGGAACTCTAAGCGAATATGTGCAGGTAAAGTGCGCAGGTAAGCACGCTGTTCGTCTTTAACCACTTCGTTGGTATAGGCAATAGACACTTTGCCCATTTCCTTTTCCTCATCGGTTTTATAAGCACAACCGCAATCATCGCTGCTGCGACCGATACCAAAGTCATAGTTCCCGGTAATGGTAGGAATGCCTCTTTTTCGGATTTCATCGATGACTTCATTAGGCCAGATGTTATAGCCCACCAGGTCGCCCAGGCAATAGATCGCATCGGTATTGCGTGTTTCTACGTCTTTAAAGAAAGCCTCCAATGCAGGCAGGTTCGCATGAATATCGGAGAATAAAGCAATTTTCATTTTATACGTTGGCAGTTGTGGTTAGATAATACTTTTTACGAAGCCAGAAGGCAAGATTTACCAGTGCGATCAGCGCCGGTACTTCGACCAACGGACCGATCACGCCGACAAATGCTTGGCCGGAGTTGATACCAAATACACCAATAGCGACAGCAATGGCCAGCTCAAAATTGTTACCCGCTGCTGTGAAGGCAATGGAGGCACTTTGCGAGTAGTCCGCGCCCATACGCTTACCTGCAAAAAAGCTTACCAGGAACATGATCGCAAAGTAAATGACCAAAGGGATAGCGATGCGGACAACATCCATAGGGATCTGAACAATCAGCTCACCTTTCAGACTAAACATGACCACGATCGTAAACAGCAAGGCGATCAGGGTTATCGGCGAGATAAAGGGGATAAACTTCGTTTGATACCAATCTTCACCTTTGATCTTAATCAAGGCGTAGCGGCTAATGACACCGGCAGCAAAAGGAATGCCCAGGTAGATACCTACACTTTTAGCAATCTCGGCGATAGTAATATTTACCTCCAAACCTTTTATGCCAAACAACGGCGGCAGTATGGTAATGAACACATAGGCATATACGCTGTACAGCAAGACCTGGAAAATGCTGTTTAACGCAATCAGCCCGGCAGCATATTCGCGGTTGCCTTCAGCCAATTCGTTCCAGACCACGACCATAGCAATACACCGGGCAAGGCCGATCAGGATCAGGCCGATCATATACTCGGGATAGCCATGCAGGAATGTGATCGCCAACGCGAACATCAGGATTGGTCCTACCACCCAATTCAGAAACAAAGAAGTGCCGAGAACTTTAGTATTCTTGAATACTTCTCCCATTTTCTCATACTTCACCTTGGCTAGTGGCGGGTACATCATCAGGATCAGACCGATGGCCAAAGGAATGTTGGTTGTTCCGCTCGAAAAGGAGTTGATGAATCCGGAAGAGGACGGGAAGAAATAGCCAATGGCTACACCTACGGCCATTGCCAGGAAGATCCATAAGGTCAGGTACCGGTCCAGAAAGCTGAGTTTCTTTCGCTGATGCGCAGGCGCGCAGTTATTAGCGGACATAGAATAAAAACGGTTTTAAGGGTTAACTGCAGCAGCCCGGAGCGCAGCAGGGTTCAGCAGATGGCAAAGGTTTTTCAGCAAATACAGTAACGCTGTAAATACCGGTGTTGCCGGATTTAAAGGCTGTAATACCAGCTTCGTCCAGGTAATTAATCAGGATATCATCAGGAATGATAATAGCTTTTTCCTTTTGGAGCGTCACATTTTTAAATCCGTTGGCATCAATCAATCCTAAGTAAGCATCCTTTTGGATAGCGCCCGATACGCAGCCCGCATACATTTCGGCTGCAGAACGAAGACTGTCCGGCAAATCATCCACCAATACAATGTCGGAGATACTAAAATGACCACCTGGTTTTAGGACGCGGAATATTTCCTTGAAAACGCCATCCTTATTGGGTACCAGATTCAGTACGCAGTTGCTGACAATCACATCAGCAACGTTTGCCGATACCGGCATCTTTTCAATGTCGCCCTGACGAAACTCAACATTGTTGAAACCACGCGCTTCGGCATTGATCCTGGCACGTTCAATCATAGCTGGAGTGAAGTCTACACCGATCACCCTTCCTTCGCTACCTGTTTCTGCGCGGGCGATAAAAGCGTCGTTGCCTGCGCCGCTGCCTAAGTCAATGACGGTGTCGCCTTTTTTGATCTTAGCAAACTGTGTCGGGAGTCCGCAGCCCAGGCCCAGGTCGGCATCCGGGTTATAACCTTCCAGCTCGGTATAATCATCGCTCATGATGTTATACACTTCTGTTGAGCAGCAGCCTGAGCCGCAGCAGGAAGACTGATTGGTTTCCTTATCCTGCAAAGCAATCTCGCTGTATTTCTGCTTTACCAGCTCTTTAAGTTGTTCTTCGGTTTGCATGTCTTCTGATTTTTATCGTACTATTGCAATATTGCGATTATTTAGAGCAAAAAATTTTAGCAGCACTTCGCTCCTGACAAGTCAACCTCTTTGAAGAAATTGCTGAACAGGGCATTGTATTGGTTCCATACTTTTGGGTTGATGCAGTAGCAAACGCTTACGCCTTCAATTGTACCTTGAATGATCCCCGCATTTTTCAATTCTTTCAGATGTTGCGAAGTAGTGGCCTGGGCAAGTCCTAATTCCTCCACAAGATCACCACATACACAGGCGTTCTTCCTTACCAGGTATTGCAGGATGGCGATACGTGCAGGATGTGCTATGGCTTTGGCCATCACGGCAAGTTCATTCTGTTCTGTAGTAAATAAGTCTGTTTTCGTTGCACCCATAGCTTAATCATTAATTGCATCGCAATATTACGATAGATTAGTCATCCGACCAAATTTTTTTTCGATGTTGAGTTAGTGATGATTGTGGAACGATCCGGCTGGGCGGTTGTGAAGAATAGAAGAAGGCGGGAATTTGCCCGCCTTCTTTACTAATTGTGTCAGGGGCTTTAACGTGCCCGGCGTTAGGTATTCAGCGCAAGTTATAACCTTAGCTTCAGCCCGCCATTGATAACAAAACCATCCAACGGAGCGTAGATGTCCCTGAATACTGGCCGGGTGGTGGTTCCCGTGTAGATACTATCAAACCTCGTTTGACGGGTATCAGTAAAATTTTCAAAGTTGATGAACAGCGAGAAACGTTCCCATATTTTTTCCGCCATAAATCCGAAGGTCCAATACGCTTTGCCTGTCGTTCCGTCGCTGAGAGCTTGCTTGCTATAATAATAAGCTTCCAGGCCAAATTTCCACGAATCCTCAATTTCGTACATCAATACGTTGTTCAGCCGGTGCCGTGCGGTAAGTGGATTCTGTCTTTTGTTGTCACCTTCATGCAACAGGGCATCAGTAAAGGTGTAGCCAATGAAAAGTTTAAAATCTTCAAAGCCAACTTTTAGATTAGTCTCCCAACCCTTCGTATCCAGGTAACCGTTCACATTAGTCAACCGGAACAAATTGCCAGATTGATTTTCTAATAATAACGGGTTGTTGATCCGGGTGTAAAAGAATAATTGATTAACACTGATATCCAGTTTTTCGAACAAAGAGGTCCGGTAATTCAGGTCGAAATTTGCTCCGTAAGACTTCTCCAACTTATTGGCTTCGGGACTGATGGGTAATACCGATCTGAATTGAATCCGCTCGGTTTCCTCTGTAAAAATGGTGGGAGTTTTGTAACCAAGACCACCGCCTACGCGGGAAGTCCATTGCGGGGAAAATTTGAAAAGAGCGGACACTCGGGGCAGGAATACAAATCCATAATCAACGATGTAGTCGCCCCGAACCCCTGTTTCCAACTGCAACCAGTCGGCAGCGGTCAAGGTATTTTGGACAAATCCGCCAAAGGTGTTCTGTTCATAGTCCCGTTTGGAAAAATTGTCTTTGGGGCTTTCCCGGAAGCGATCTGTGTAGACATTGATGCCGGCAACCCAATCAGACTTCTCACTATTGTTGTTATAGCTGACTTCTGAATAGGTAGAAAGTTGCTTGCCATCAAAGACATAATCAGGGATCGTAATGGTCCTGCCAAAACTGTTAACCGAGTTCTTTATCGTCAGGCTGCTGTTTTCTGTGAACTGGTGTTCCAGTGCAAATTGGGTGGAAAATCTTTTGCTTTTGTTTTTTTCGAAATAGCTGTGGGTGCTATCGCCTTTTCCTTTTATATATTGCAAGTCTCCGCCAGTACGATCTTCAAAAATGGTGTTTACGCCCAGGCTCATTTTAGTTTTAGGGCTGAAATAAACGAACAGCTTGGGATTGAACACATAGCGTTCTGTTTTGGGAATAGCCGTAAAGCCGGTGCTGGATGGATCGTAAGCTTTGCTGCTATTGCGGGATGCGAAGAGGGTAAGGCCGATTTTTTCAAATTTCTGCCCGTAGAAGCCGCTTATGTCCAAGCCACCGGCAGAAGTGCCATTGATCAGAAAGCGTAAATCCCTTTCTTCGGTAGGTACCCTGGATATCAGGTTGACCAAGCCTGCAATCGCTCCTCCGCCATATAGAGTAGACGATGCACCTTTGATCACTTCTACTTGCTTCAAATCCAGAGGAGGCGTTTGCAGTAGTCCCAGACCACCTGAGAAGCCGGCGTATAAGGGAAATCCATCTTTGAGCAGTTGGGTGTAACGCCCGTCCAATCCCTGAATGCGGATGCTGGAATTTGCTGAGGTGGCAGATACCTGCTGCGTTTGAATGCCTGTGCTTTCATTAAGCATCATTCGTATATCGCCGGGTTTCATATTTCCCTTTTCTTCCAGTTCTTCACCGCCTATGAATTCCACGCGCGTAGGGATGTTTTGTATCGTCCGGGTACTGCGTGTGGACGAAATAGTGACTTCTTCCAGGCCTTCGCCGCCAGCTTCCAATGCTACAATAAGGGTGTCATTGGTACGGGGAAAGGTTATCGTTTCAATGTGCTCTTCGTAACCAAGAAAGCTGAACAGGAATTTATGTTCACCATCGGGTATGTCGGAAATTATGGCAAGGCCGTTTGCATCTGTTTGCCCACCTCTTTCAGTTCCCTGGAACTGGACAGTCGCACCGGAAAGCCCTTCCTTCGAATCAGCGTCTTTGACGACAGCAACCAGTTTGTTTTGGGCCCTGCATAGAAAACCTATGCAAAGCAATAGCATTAAGCCTAAAGCTTTTTTCATTTTAAAAATATAAGACGTTGTAAAATCGGGGTAAGTACCAAGATTAGCCTGGTCACCCTTAAGAATAGGTCAAGAAGCTTTATGCAGCTTTGGGAGGTTGCCAGATCACGGGCGAATAATCTGGTAAAGGCTGATCGGAGTAGAAGAATTGCTGTGTAACAGTAGCAATCGGCGCGCTTTGAGGGAATTCTAATGAAATGCCGGAAACTACTGCCCCGTGACAAGTACCGCAAGCAAAGAAAGGTGAACAAACACCATCGGTTTTATGATCGCTTTCTGTGTGCTTATCTTGGGTGTTATTATGGGCATCTGTCTGCGCTATTTCATCTTCACAGCAGTCACCGCATGCGGCACAGGGAACGCAGGACAACAGTATTACGTAAAGGGACAGCAGACAGGCTAACCATTTCATGCCCCAAAAGTAACGAACAATTGTCAATGTCGATAAATTCCATCCCCGATTTGCCTTACTGCGGAAGTGACAACCGAGATAGTATGGTTACAAAAAAGGAGAATGCTGTTTACCAACATTCTCCCTAAACTATACATTCAATAGCCAAAGAGCATGATATTAAGCTGTTTTCGCAAGTTGTTTAATCTTACCGCGCAGCAGCTTCATGTCCTTGCTAACCTTGGTGTCCATAATCTTAGCATAAATCTGCGTTGTCCTGATGCTCTTGTGCCCCAGAATTTTCGATACCGTTTCGATGGGTACGCCATTCTGTAAAGCGACAGTTGTAGCGAAGGTATGTCGGGCGATGTGTGAGGTCATCGGCTTGTCGATACCGCAGAGTATTGCAATCTCTTTCAGATATTCGTTCAGTTTTTGATTGCTTGGCACTGGCAGTACCACGCCCTTATTGACACATACCGGATGATCCGCGTATTTCTCCATGATCTTTTTTGCCTGTGGCAGCAGCGGGATATTAGAGGTTGTATCTGTTTTTGTACGCTGTGTAAAAATCCACGGAAGCCCATCTATACCTTTCCCGATCTGCGACGTGGTTAGCTTCTGTACATCCGAATAAGCCAGCCCTGTAAAGCAGCAGAATAGAAAGGTATCTCGTACCTGGTCAAGCCTGTCAGAAACGAATTTTTTCGTTGCTAACGCTTCAATCTCTTCTTCCATGAGAACGGAACGGTCTACCTCCCTGTATCTTCCCTTATAGCTGGCGAAAGGATCACTGGTGATCCATCCGTTATTCAGGCAGATATTGGTAATCTTACGAAACATCTTCATATGCTTTACAGTAGCGTTGTTACCCATCTTACGTACCCTGCGCAGGTGAAACTCGTAATCGGTAACAAAAGCAAAGTCTATCCGCCTGATGTCGTAATCCGTTGCATTGAATCTTGCTTTCAGGAATTCCAGCGTATGGCTGTATACAACCTTAAAGCGCTTGTGTGTGCCGATAGCGTATTCGTCACCGACGAGTTCCTTCATGCGCTCATTGTGATCGCTGATGATCCCCATGATCAGGCGGGGTTTTTCTTCTTTACCCAGGAATTTGTTTTTGAGCACTTCGGCAGTAATCAATTGTCCTGTTTGAGAAAGTACTGTGTGCGCATTCAACACCTGGGCTTGCAGCCCATCTAAATAGCCATTGAGTGTTTTTGCATCCTCCTTAGTGCTGTTCATTCTTCCCGCCGATGTATTCCAACGCGACGGTTCAGATTCACGACCTGTAGCGGCTTCTGCTCTTTTACCTTCAACAGTAATGCGCATGTAAATCGGCACGGGGCCTTTCTCGTAGTTCTTTGGCTTCTTCAAATAGAAGAGCAAGCTGTAATTTGTCCTCATCTCTCGACACTTTAAAAGGTTAAACAAAGTTAGCCTTGCCTGTCGGGCGGCACAAGATGTTCAGTATTGGAACAGCTTGTGTCACAATCGGTTAAATGAAGATCGGTGAGTAAGGAAGCAGCGGGGATTTACTCACCGAATTACTCACCACGATTTTGTGAATAATTGGATATTTTGGTAGTTCCGCCGCAACAAAAAAGCCTGCAAATGGTATCATTTGCAGGCTTTTACTGTTTCTTGTGATTGAACTGTGTGATTCCGCTGGGATTCGAACCCAGGACCCATACATTAAAAGTGTATTGCTCTACCAGCTGAGCTACGGAATCGTTTTCTACTTGCTTTTGCTGCTTTCGAAGTTTTGCAGTGTTGGATTAGCCGTGGCGTTTTCCGTAATTGCGATGCAAAAGTAGAATTCTTTAAAGTATAATGCAAGTGCCCCACAAGAAAAACCTGATTTTTTCGTTTTTATTTCTGGCTTTTTTCATGCCGGAAACAGCTTTTTGTGCCAACCCAAAGGAGCTCAAAACAGCTGATTCTCTGTTCGCTATCGCCCGCTATGCAGAGGCCCAAACACTCTACAAAAAAAATTTCAGTCTGACCGAAAAAAATAGCCAGGCGCTGCTTTTGAAGCTCGCTTTCCTCGCCGAAAAGACAAACAATTATACCGACTGCCTTTTTTTTCTCAGCAAATTGGCCCTCGTGCAGCCTTCAAGGCATCTTTTTGAGAAAATGGACAAGCTCGCAAAAGAGCAGAATCTAAGTGGCTATGAATTCGACGATTACAACTATTTCATAATATTTTATCGAAAATATGGTGACTACATTCCGATATTGCTCCTAACTTTGGGCACCTATATAGTTGTCATAATGGTCACAAAGACACGTAGGAAGGAGCCTATTTTGCAGATTCACAAGGTTTCGATCATTGTTTATCTGCTGGCGTTGCTGGGAATACTAAATGTGCCTTCGCTTTATCAAACGTGTATCATTGTGAATGAAAATACTTTCCTGCGCGACGAACCTTCGTCGGCGGCCGGTGTAGTGGACCGGGTGGGAAAGGGTCATAAGCTGACAATTATAGGATCGGTGGACCATTGGGACAGGGTCATTTGGAATAACCGGATCGTGTATATTCGTAAAAGCGATCTGTGGAACATTTGACAAACCCCGCTGGTATCATTTTTGCAACATATGAGTTTGTATGTATATTTAGGAGTCAAATTTTTTAATTAACGCTGTATGAAAAAGCCAATGAAACGTTTTTTACTATTGATCGCAGGAGTTTTGATGTTAGGTTTTGTCACTTCTTGTAAGGAAGAAGGGCCTCATAAAGATGACATTGTGAAGCTGTCGGCCGTTATCAATAGTAGCGCCACGATGCCGAAATCTACATCTTCCGCGCAGGGAACTGGTGTTTTTGAATACAACAAAGCTACCATGGAGTTGAAGTACAACATCACTTACCAGAACATCACTCCAACTTCGGTAAACATTCACGCTGCTAACCCGGCATGGCAAATCGGCGGCATTGTTTTCCCACTTGCTGAAAAGCCGGCAGGTAACCAGGTGCAAGGCTCTGTGAAGCTGAACGTAGAGCAGCAAACCCAGCTTATCACAGGCATGATGTATGTAAATATCCCGACAGACCTGTACTACTACGGGGAAATCCGTGGACAAATCATTGCCGACAAATTCGAAGAATAGTCAATAATCCACCATACAAAAAAGGCTTTCAGGATATCCCTGAAAGCCTTTTTTATGGCCTTACTTTTTCCCTTTCTTCTTTCGCCTCGATTCGAACTCCTCGACTTCCCGCATCAGCGACCCAAGGTCGTCGGGCGTGTCGGTTGTAAATTCGAGCGTCTCGGCGTAGTCTTCGGCGGTGAGTTTCACCACTGCAATGGGCTTGTCGAGATATTGCTGGATCTGATCGAGCACGGGCTTCTCTTCGTCGCTGCAAAACGATACGGCTATGCCTTTCTGCATTCCGCGACCGGTACGGCCTACACGGTGAACGTAGTTTTCCGGCTGTTCGGGCAAATCATAGTTGATTACGTAGTCGACATTCGGGATATCGATCCCGCGTGCGCTCACATCCGTCGCGATCAGCACTTTTACATTGCCTTTCTTGAACTCGTTCATCGCTGTTAAGCGATCGGCCTGCTCTTTGTCGCCGTGAATGGTCATACTTTTGATCTCCATGCGTGCAAGCGCATTGTACACGCGCTCGGCGCGCACCTTCGTGCGTACAAACACGAGGATCTTCTTATCGGCGTTCTGGCGAATGACACGTTCCAGGAAGAAACGCTTGTCGTCCATAGCTACAAATGCCACGGAGTGGTCGATATTCTTCGCGACAGGGTTTTTGGGTGAAATTTGAATGCGGATGGCGTTCCTCACCAGCGAATAGGCCAGTTTCTTGATCTTTTCATCAATAGTAGCCGAGAAAAAGAGCGTCTGCCTTCTTTTAGGCAAATGCCGGATCAGGTCTTGAATGTCCTTGATAAAACCAAGGTCGAGCATATGGTCGGCTTCGTCGAGAATCAGCGTATCGACACGGTCGAGCTTAATGTAGCCCTGGCTCACGAGGTCGAACATCCGGCCGGGCGTCGACACGAGAATATCGATACCCTTTTCGAGTTTCGCGATCTGAGGCCCCTGTTCTACGCCGCCGAACACACTGAATGTCTTCACTTTGGTATGCCGGGCAATGCTCGTAAATACCTCGGCGATCTGGATGGCGAGCTCGCGCGTAGGCACCATAACCACACATTTGATGCCTTCCGACCGGCTCGACGACTTCTGCTTATGGAGCTTATCCACCACCGGGATCGCAAAAGCGGCCGTTTTACCGGTACCGGTCTGCGCGATCGCCAGCACATCTTCCCCCTTCATAACCGCCGGAATGGCTTTAAACTGAATATCCGTAGGTTTTTTAAACCCGGCAGTTTCCAGGCTCCGCTTGATCTCCGCGGCAATGGGGTAATCTTCAAATTTCATAGGCAAATAATGGGGCAGACCGGCGTCCGGCTGCCCTTCGTTTTAATGGGAGTGCAAAGATAACCGGTTATCCGGCAATGCATGAGCGATTACTGGCCCGGCTCATAAAACCGCAGCCGGTTCCGGAGCGAGGCAACTTCCTTGTCCAGATGTTCAATGCGGCTCAATAGCCCCTGAATCGCCTCTATGCCTTCCAGATTGATATCGAGCTCGTGATGAAGGCGGATAATCCGCTCGATGCGGTTCAGTTGCGGGACTTGCAAAAACCGTGCATTACCGACGATCACCGTTTCGATCAGGTCATGTTCCTGCAACGACTCTACAAATGCGTATTCCACATCGTAATTCATGCAAAATACCTCAATAGCAATCAACTGATCATTTTCCATATCGTTTTCAGGATTTAGACAATTCTGTAAACAATTCTTTTTGCCGCTCGGTCAGATTGGTCGGGATCTTGATATCGAAAGTCACGTACAGATCGCCGAATTGGCCGTCCTGCTTGTAAACCGGAAAACCCTTGCCTTTCAAACGAACGACGCTCCCGTTCTGGGTTTCGGGTTTAACGGGCAGTTTCACTTTCCCGCTCAATGTTTCCACCACCAGCTCACCACCCAGCACAGCGGTGTAAAGATCCAGTTCGGTTTTTAAATGCAGGTCATTACCCGATCTTCTGAATTTTTCATCGGACCCGACCGAAAAGGTAATGTATAAATCGCCGTTTGGGCCACCATTGCTACCCGGGCCGCCGTGTCCTGCGATCTTGATAGTCTGCCCATTTTCGACGCCAGCCGGTACGGTAATGCGGATATTCTTTCCGTTGACCGTCAAAGTTTGTTTGTGCGTTTCGTACGCGTCGCGCAACCCGAGGTGAATTTCGGCCTGGTAGTCTTGCCCGCGGAAGCGTGCCTGGCGGCCACCGCCGAAGCCCGAACCGAACATCGATTCGAAGAAATCGGAGAAGCCTTCGCTGCTGCCACCGTACCATTGCTCTTCCTGGGTTCCTGCCTGGCTGCGCGCCTGCCTTGCGCGCTCGAATTCTTCGCTATGCTGCCAGTCTTTGCCGTACTTATCGTACTTCTTCCGTTTTTCCGGGTCACTCAGCACCTCATTGGCCTCATTCAGCTCCTGGAACTTCTTCTGCGCTTCCTTGTCATTCGGGTTCAGATCGGGATGGTACTTCCTCGCCAGTTTTCTGTAAGCATTTTTAATGGCCTTATCGTCAGCATTTTTGTCAAGTCCGAGTATCTGATAATAATCTACAAAAGCCATAAATATCCAGTCTGTTGAAGTGAATAATGGTTTACCAAACAGTCGGCTACTTTCGTGCCAGCATTTTCAGGTACAATTCTTCCACCTTCTGCCGCGCCCAGGGTGTTTTCCTCAAAAATTTGAGGCTCGATTTTACGCTCGGATCGTGCTGAAAGCTGTTGATGTTGACATAATAACCCATTTGCTCCCAGCCATAATAGTCAACGAGCTCATTCAAAATAGCTTCGAGTGTTTTGCCGTGAAGCGGGTTATTCGGTTGTGATTCCATGCGTACCAAAAAAAAATGTTGCTGTGTCTTTTAAAGTAGATTTCTGTTCTTAAATAATTATTATGCAGGTTGATTAGTTCAAAACCTAAAACCTGTCCGATGGATCAGATAAAATGGGGTATTATCGGTTGCGGCAATGTGACCGAAGTCAAAAGCGGTCCTGCATTCAATAAGGTACCCAACTCTTCGCTGGTGGCGGTCATGCGCCGCGATGGTGCGCTCGCGAAAGATTACGCCGAACGCCACGGTGTGCCCAAATGGTACGACGACGCCGAGGCGCTCATCAACGACCCCGATATCAATGCGATTTACATCGCTACACCGCCCGATGCCCACGAAAGTCTGGCATTCAAGGCTATGCAAGCCGGAAAGCCGGTTTATATCGAAAAGCCCATGGCCCGAACCGCCGCCGAATGCGACAGAATTAATGCGGAAAGCAAGCGAACCGGCGTACCCGTCTTCGTAGCCTATTACCGGCGCGCGCTGGACTACTTCCTGAAAGTAAAGGAATTGATCGACAAAAAAGTGATCGGCGATATCCGTTTTGTAGACATTTGCCTGCAATGGCAGCCTTACGATGAAGAAGTCGGGCCGGATGCGAAGCCTCGCTGGCGTGTCAAACCGGAAATTTCCGGCGGCGGACATTTTCACGACCTTGCGTCCCACCAATTCGACCTGCTCGAATTCATTTTCGGGCCCGTTAAACATGCCTCGGGCATTGCGCGTAACCAGGCGGGCCTGTACGAGGCCGACGATATCGTGGTGGCCACTTTCGAATTCGAATCGGGCGTGTTGGGCAAAGGAAGCTGGTGCTACACGATCGACAAAGACCAGCGCGAGGACGAAACGCAGATCATCGGCTCCAAAGGCCGCATTACCTTTTCGTTTTTCGAAAAGTTCGACATCCACGTCGAGACATCGGAAGGGATAGAGGTCTTCCACATCCCTTATCCCCAGCACGTGCAGCAGCCGCTCATCGAATCGATCGTGCAGGAACTGCGCGGTGAAGGCAAGAGTCCGAGCAGCGGGGATACCGGCGCGCGGGCGAACCTGATCATGGACCGCATTACCCAAAAGCAATAATTTCGGGAAGCAGGATACAAATGCACGGGTTATTGCAGTTATTTGAAAGATTACACAACTCTAAAATTCAATAGTCATGGCCAAAGGAAAAAACCTGGACAAGGGGAGCGACAAAAAAGAGGCTACTAAATCCCTGAAAGAAAAAAGAGCCGATAAAAAGGCAAAAAAGGATAGCAAAAAGGATTACTGATCTTCCCGGAACTTCCTTCCCGAATGGCTCCCGCAAACCCGTGCAGGAGCCATTCCGCTTTTAATAGATCTCCCGGTTGGTCTTGTATTTGGAAAGCCGCTTCCGAGAGCGGACGATTTTCGAATGGATTCTGTTCTTTTCGTCCGGAGTAAGCATGTCGTCGGCGAGCGCTTTATCGATCGTCAGTTCGATCGCGTTGCGCTCCTTTTTCAGTTTCGCGTATTCGTTGGCAGTCAGCTTGCGGCTTTTGTACGCGGCTTCAATTTGGCCGTTGAGCTTCCGGAGCTCCGCTTTGAAGTTCTGCGAATAGGCGTTCTGGGCTATCAGTATGGTAATAAGGCTGGCAAAAAGTAATTTCATGGCTGTAAGGAACGTGTTGATATGGCTGTTTAAAATAGGTACGAATATAAACCGCCCTGCATAAACAGTGCCAGCCCGGCTTAGTGACTGGTGCAGATAGTGCGCAAGTTTCGGGTTGGCTACCCGGGCGAAGCGGGCCAAATTTGTATCAACAAATTAAAAAATCCAATGGACCAGCAAGCTTATAATTACGACAAAATCGCGAAAGCCATCGAATACATCGTGGCCAACGCCAAAGAGCAGCCTACGCTCAACGAAGTGGCCGACGAGGTGAGCATCAGCCAGTTCCACTTCCAGCGCATGTTTTCGGAATGGGCCGGCGTAAGCCCGAAAAGGTTTCTGCAATACATTACGGCAGGCTACCTGAAAGACCGGATCAAAGAATCGAACAACCTCGCGGAACTCGCCGAATCGGCCGGGCTTTCGAGCCAGAGCCGGGTGTACGACCATTTCATTTCGATCGAGGGGGTTACCCCGCAGGAGTACAAAAGTGCCGGCAAAGGACTGGTAATCAGCTACGGATTTCATGCAACGCCTTTCGGGGATTGTTTCATCGCGGCGACCGATCGGGGCATTTGCGCGATGGCCTTTGTAGACGAAGCCACCCGCGACTTCCAGCTCATCGAACTCGCCCGGAAATGGCACTACGCCACCATCCGCCCCGACCAGCAGCTGACGGCCGGATACGTGCAGCGTATTTTCGATCCCGCTCAGCAATCATTGGAAAAGCTCCCGCTGCTCGTGCAAGGCACCAATTTCCAGGTGAAAGTGTGGGAGGCATTGCTCAGCATCCCGCAAGGCGCGGTGACGACCTACCAGCAAATCGCGGAACGCATTGGCCATCCGAAAGCCGTCCGCGCAGTAGGCTCAGCGGTGGGCGATAACCCCATTGCCTACATTATCCCCTGCCACCGGGTGATCCGGAAAGAAGGCGTGCTAGGCGAGTACCGCTGGGGCAGCCTGCGCAAAAAGGCACTGATCGGTTGGGAGGCAGCCCGTCAGGATGAGGAATATTTTGCACAAAAGCAGGCAGTTTTGAAATAGTACAATAAAAATAGATTGTTGCTATAATGAATTGTACAACAATTCAATAGCACTGCCAGAATGCAATTTTTCCGTGTTGGACTGATTATGGATGTATGGTTTCCAAACTAACAACCAAAATCAGCATGAAAAAGAGACTAATCCTGTCACTGGCAGTGATGGCCCTGATCGTAACGGCGACATCGGCCAGCTTTGCGCAATTCTCGCTCGGATTACAGGGCGGGATCGCCAAATCCAACGTGGAAGATTCCAAGACAGTAGCCGGCGGTGGCGTCAACCTCCGCGTATTTGCCTCACCGCAATTCGCGATTGGGGTAGCGGGTAAAATCTATGCCGACGGTAGCGATTACAACGTCGCCGGTCAAAAACTGAGCACAACAGGAACGCTCACACCCGTTACCGGTACGGTAGACTATTTCTTCACCGACGGCGTCATTCGCCCATACATTGGCGGGGATGCCGGGGTGTATTTTTCAAAGTACAAAGCGGAATGGAACGGTGAAACGGTGCTTGAATCATCCAAACACAGCAACTTTGGCGCCGCGCCGAGAGCTGGTCTGGTATTCGCGTTCGGAAATCTGGGGATTCAGGTGGAGGGTATTTACCACTTCGTCTTTGGCAATAAAAACCATGAATCCCAAACCGGCTCGCCCAATAATATCGACTTCGAATCCACTTCCAAATTTGGCGGGGTGAATGTCGGGATCATATTTGGGCTGGGCGGCAAGTAATTCCCTGCCGGACATCCAAAAAGCAAACGCGCCACATCGGCGCGTTTTTTTGTTGTGATGGATTCCCGCATTAACTTGCCCGCTTATTTAGAAGCATCCCTTTGGCAAAACCATCATCATTTCCAGCGCAACTTTGCAACTGGCTGACATCCATTTCGTTTCAATGCACGATTGCGCATGAACCGGACTTCCCGTTGGCGGTTCTGGAAATAGCCGGTCCTGGAAAGATGCTGATGAAGGTGATTCCGGTAGACTTGTCCGGCTGGAAAAAGGCTCGTCCGGAAAGTTTGTTAAACCAGTTGAACGAACGGCTGGAAACCGCTCGCGGCGAAGGGCTGCCAGCCGTGGTGATCTGGGAAGATTACTGGCTGGCCAGAAAAAGCGTGGTACAATCCCGGCTGGCCGCCATGCTGGGAATATCGGCCAAGATCCCCGCGCGCCTCACACTCGCACGCAGGATCGACAATGCGGCAACGACGCAGTTTCTGGAAGCTAATCATTTGAATGGCAGTGCAATGTCTAAATTTCGCTACGGTCTTTTTCTGCCAAAGCGCTATTACCGCGTCTTGCCGGCAGATTTCGCCATCGATCGGTCGGCTGACGAACTACTCGTCGGCGTCGCGACTTTCAGCAATGCGCGCATTTTCGAACAGGATGGCGAACCGTTCCGCTCGCACGAACTGATCCGCTTTGCCAGTTTGCAAGGTACCAATGTAGTAGGGGCTCTGGATAAATTACTGAATGCATTCATCCGCGAAAAATCGCCGGACGATATCATGACCTACGCCGACCTCGAATGGTCCGACGGCCGGAGTTACAAACGGCTCGGATTCGAAGAACGCGGAAGTATGCCTCCCCGAAAAGCTTACATCGACCTCGCGGACATGCGACGGGTCCGCACGCTTGTGGAGGCCGGTCATTCCGGCGAACAGGCGCCGGTTGACTATTTAACAGTGTTCAATCTGGGCAGTATCAAATTCGTCAGGACCATCAAGCCTTCCCAAACCGATGCACGATAAATCCCCATTACTGGTCATTCTCGGCCCGACGGCTTCCGGGAAAACGCATCTGGCGACGCGCGTCGCGCACGAGATCGGCGGCGAGATCATCAGTGCCGATTCGCGGCAGGTATACCGGCAAATGGACATCGGCACGGGGAAAGACCTGGACGAATATGTCGTAGACGGAACCCGCATTCCTCATCACCTGATCAACATCCGCGATGCCGGCGACAAATACAATGTCAATGATTTTCAGCACGATTTCGCCCATTCGTACCAGGAAGTGCTGGCTGCCCGTCACGTCCCGATCGTTTGCGGCGGAACGGGGTTCTATATATATGCATTATTGAAAGGCCACGCCAACGACACAGTACCGGTGAATGAAGCGTTACGTGCGGAGCTGGAAAGGCATTCGAACGAGCAGCTGACCGCCAGGTTTCAGGGGGCCAGCTCCCGCTACCACGCATTGGCCGATATTTCCACCCGCAAAAGGTTAATCCGCGCCCTGGAAATAGCCGCTTACCTGAACGAACACCCCGAAACAGCAATCGACTTCGGTTCTGAGTCGGTTGCTTATCCGGCGCTGATCTTCGGTCTGAACCCGCCGGTGGAAACAAGGCGGAAACGCATTAGCAAAAGGCTCACCGCCCGGTTAAAGGAGGGTTTAATAGAAGAGGTACAAAATCTTTTAAATCAAGGAATTGCCCCAGACTCATTGATTTACTACGGCTTGGAATACAAATATGTAACGCTCTATCTCACAGGCGAATTGAGCTTTGACGAAATGCATGCCAGGCTGGAAACCGAGATCCACCGTTTCGCCAAACGGCAGATGACCTTTTTCAGGAAAATGGAGAAGGATGGCCTGACAATCAACTGGATACCCGACGAATGGCCCGAAAGCGAGAAAATCCGATTTATAATTGGGCAGTACCGGGAATTTAAAAGCGGTAATGCCGGTAATATGTAAGTGTAAACCAACTAAAAAAACGTCGTTAAATAATGAATCGTAAATGGAGCAGCCTGCTGTTGCTGCTGGTACTGAGTGTAACGGATGCATACCTCCTCGCGCATCCGAATCTGATCGGGAAAATAGGCGTACTGGTGTACAAACACCATTATATCCGCAATTTCCCGAGGGCGCTGCTCACGGTGATGATCGTTGTAGGCTTGTCGTTGGCTGTTTGTGAGCTGGTTTACAGGTTTACGCAAAAAAAGACGGCTATTTTTAGCTACCTCGTCCTGACGGGCGTTGCGGTGTTCTGGTTTATGTACGTATTTGTGACTTTTTCATCATTTTCCTACCGGATCACAGGTAAGTCGTTCATTTACGGCGCGCATTTATTGCCGGTGATCCTGGCAGGGTTGAACCTGAGATATCTCGTCAAACGAATACTCGCCAAAGAGCCGGTTAACGATGCCTTAACAACGGGGAAAAGTAGCTCTGAGGCGGTCTAGCAGGGTTTAAAAGCCCAAAACTGTTGTCCAAACGGCATGAGACAGTAGAATATTCTCATAAATCCTTCAAATTGTGAAATATTATTGTTTCCGTCTTGATTTTTCACAAATAAACCACGGATAATAATAGAAAGTACGCGGTTTTTTAGGATATTGCGGCTTGTGTCGGACCGGGAAATGGTTAAACCCGAAGCCATTTAACACAAAATTAACTTGTTGGGTAAGTAAATCGCTGTTAACGAAAAACTTTGGTGTGAATTGACCGATTGGCCTGCCTGTTCATTAACCCTTTTAATTTTATTCTTATTTCTATGTCCCAAATAGCTGAATTGACCCTTGATGGTAAAAAGTACGAGTTCCCGATAATTGAAGGAAGTGAGCAGGAAAAGGCGATAGATATTTCCAAATTGCGCGACCAGACAGGGTATATTACGATTGATCCAGGTTACAAGAATACCGGCGCCACTAAAAGTGCCATCACATTTCTCGACGGAGAAGAAGGCGTTCTGAATTACAGAGGTTACTCGATCGAGGACCTGGCCGAAAAATCTTCTTTCCTCGAAGTAGCATACCTGCTCATTTACGGAGAGCTTCCTACCGAAAAACAATTCGCTGAATTTGAACATGAAATCCGTACGCATACACTCGTGAACGAGGATATGCGCAAGATTTTCGAAGGTTTCCCGGTGAATGCACACCCGATGGGCGTACTTTCATCATTGGTGAGCGCGATGAGCGCTTTCTACCCGGATGCCAACGCTCAGAATTCGGAAGCGGAAACGCAATTGCACATCATCCGTCTGCTCGCGAAGCTGCCTACGATCGCTACGTGGTCGTACAAAAAATCGCAGGGCCACCCGGTAAATTACCCGCAAAACGAGCTCGACTACTGCTCGAACTTCCTGAACATGATGTTCTCGCTGCCCGTAGCGAAATACAATGTAGATCCGGTTGTTTCCGCAGCATTGAATAAACTGCTCATCCTCCACGCCGACCACGAGCAAAACTGCTCTACCTCGACTGTGAGGCTGGTAGGTTCTTCGCACGCCAACATTTTCTCTTCGATTTCCTCGGGTATCAGCGCATTGTGGGGCCCGCTCCACGGCGGTGCCAACCAGGAAGTGATCGAAATGCTTGAAGCTATCAAGGCTGACGGCGGCGATACGCAGAAATACATCAATATGGCGAAAGACAAGAGCAGCGGATTCCGTCTGTTCGGTTTTGGCCACCGCGTTTACAAAAACTTCGACCCGCGTGCACGCATTATCAAAAAGGCTGCGGACGACGTTCTGAACAAACTCGGCATCAACGATCCGGTTCTGGAAATTGCCCAGAAACTCGAAAAAGCGGCTTTGGAAGACGAGTACTTCGTACAACGCAAGCTTTACCCGAACGTCGACTTCTATTCAGGTATCATTTACCGCGCATTGGGTATTCCTACCAATATGTTCACGGTAATGTTCGCGATCGGCCGTCTTCCGGGATGGATCGCACAATGGAAAGAAATGCGTGTGAACAAGGAGCCGATCGGCCGCCCGCGTCAGATCTACACCGGCGCACCGAAAAGAGATTTCGTTCCGATGAGCGAAAGAAAATAATTGACTGTTATGTCGTCAAACGAAAAGGCCCTTCGAATATCGGAGGGCCTTTTCGTTTGGTAATGCTATGGCGATAGTCTTTCGATCTTCCAGGCGCCGGAGGGCTGCTTCGTATAAGCCAACCGGTCGTGCAAACGGCTGGGCCTCCCTTGCCAGAATTCGACATAATCCGGCACCACCCGATACCCGCCCCAATGCGGCGGACGAGGCACCGGCTGACCTTCAAACCGGATTTTCAAATCGGCTGTTTTCTCTTCGAGGAACTCACGGTCCGGGATCACTTCGCTCTGAGCCGATGCCCAGGCGCCGATCTGACTTCCCCGAGGGCGCACAGCGAAGTACTCGCTCGATTCAGTCTCCGAGGTCTTCTCGATTTTTCCTTCTATACGAACCTGTCTTTCAAGCTCTTTCCAGAAAAATGTAAGCGCTACCTGCGGGTTTGCTTCGATCTCCCGGCCCTTCTTGCTGTCGTAATTGGTGAAGAAAGAAAAGCCTCTTTCGTCGAGGTCTTTCAGGAGCACGATCCGCCCAGTCGGGCGGCCTTCGTATACGGTACTAAGTAGCATCGCATTCGCTTCGCTGATGTCCGCTTCGCGCACGTCGTCAAACCATAACCTGAACTGTTTCAGCGGATCAGGATCGAGATCGGCTTCCAGTAGCCCTTTGAGCTGATAATCGTAACGGATATTTGCAATGTTATGATCCATTGGATACTAATATGTTCAATGTTGGGATGCCAAAAGTAGCCATTTCAGAGGAAAGATTATTAGATTTGTAATCTATAAGAGACCGTACGTACGAAACAAGCATCACGATGGCACAAGAACAACAAGAAGGGGTCAAAAGCGAAGAGCAGGACGACCTGGCACCCAAAACGATTGATACCCTTGAAATTGATCTTAACAATGAGTTGACGGAGGAGCACGAGGAGGAAACGCCTGATGTGGATTACAGCCAATTGTCTAAGGAGCAACTGGTTAACTTGTTAGAAAACGAATTGGCAGGCATTCGCGGCGAAGCAGCAACGGCCGCGCAGCTGAAAAAAGCGGAAGCTGTTGCCAAGGGGGTCCGTACGGTCGTGGATCAGATCAAACATAAGGACCGCGAAGCAGCACTGAAAACGTTTGTCGAAGAAACAGGCGGCGAAGACGGTTTCGAATACAAGTACGACGGGGATACACAAAAAATCGACTCGCTGAGCCGCGAGATCCGCGGTCTCAAAAACGCTTTCTACCAGAGCCAGGAGAAGGAAAAAGAGAAGAATTTCAATGTAAAAACGGCACTGCTCGGCCGTCTGCGCGCACTCGTGGACGAGGAAGGCACGCGCGAAACGGATGCGAGCGGGCTGAAATCGAGCTGGGAGGAATTCAAGAAGATCCAGGAAGAATGGAAAGCCGCCGGCAACGTGGCATCACCGCACAACGGCACGCTTTGGGCGACGTATAATGCATTGATCGACCGCTATTTCAGCAACCGGAATATCTATTTCGAACTCAAAGAACTCGACCGCCGCCGCAATTCAGAGCTGAAAGCAGAGCTGTGCGAGAAGGTGGAAGAGCTCGGCAAATCGCTGGAAAGCCGTCCGATGACGCGTGAAATCCTGAACGAAGCCAACCATATTTTCGAAGAATACAAACACCTCGGCCCTGCTCCGAAAGAAGACCAGGAAAAACTGTGGCAACGCTTCAAAGAGGCATTGGACGTGCTTTACGATGCGCAACGCGGCCAGTTTGCCGAGCAGAAGAAATCGATGCAGGAGAACTACGAGCAGAAGCTGAAAATCTACGAGGCGATCGTTCCGTTCACCACCTATAACTCCGGAAGTATCAAAGAATGGAATGCCAAAACGAAAGACATTATGGCGTTCCAGGACCAATGGGTGGCTTTGAAAGGCATTATGCCGCGTGAGGAAGGCAAGGAACTCAGCAAGAAGTTCTGGGCTGCGCTGAAAACGTTTTTCAACAACAAAGGCGAATTCTTCCGCCAGCTGGAAGCCAAACGCGAACAAAACCTCGACCTGAAAAACCAGCTTTGCGAAGAAGCCGAAGCCGTACTGTCGACCGGCGAGGACAACCCGGCGACCACGCAGAAGGTGATCGAGCTGCAAAAGAAGTGGAAAGGCATCGGCCAGGTTCCCGAGAAATTCAAGGATACCATCTACGACCGCTTTAAAAAGGCTTGCGACTCGTATTTCGACCAGAAACGCGCCAAAAACCGCGAAGTGGAAGAAGAATTCGAAAACAACCTGAAACTGAAAACCGACCTCATCGAGCGCATCGAGGCAGCAGCGAAGGACAAGGACGAATCTTCACTCAATTTGCTGAGCGCATTCAAGTCGGAATGGTCGTCGATAGGGTTTGTACCGAAGAAGGACATGCAAGCCATTCAGAAGCGATATATCGGGGCAATTAATACCTACGTGAGCGCGATCGGCCAGCTGTCGACCAAAGAAAAGGAACAGGCCGTACTCGAAAGCGAAGTGGAACTGGTACGCGACGGCGAAAGCAATCGCAACCTTTACCGCAAAGAAAACGACATCCGCCGCAAGATCACGCAGCTGGAAAACGACATCGCGCTTTGGCAGAATAACATCGAATTCTTCGCGAAATCGAAAACTTCCGATCGTTTGAAGGCAGAATTCGAAAGAAAGATCAATAATGCATTGAGCCAGTTGGACGAGCTGAAACACCAACTCACTATAATTCAGGAGGCTATCTAAAACCTAAAAAAAAGTTTGAAAAATTTACTTTGAAAAGGTTGCATTGTATATCCCGCTCGACTACTTTTGCACCATGATAACGGAATAACAAACGGTATCACAAAGAAAAAAGGCCTCCATAGCTCAGCTGGTAGAGCAACTGACTTGTAATCAGTAGGTCGTTGGTTCGATCCCGACTGGGGGCTCTTGAAAGTAAAGCACTTAGCAGATTTGCTAAGTGCTTTTTTCTTATAGTCGCTTCGAACTTGCAATGAAACTTGCAATGTCAAAACAACGCCTGATTGCCACTGGTATCATCCTGGACGAAAAACACTGTTTTGAAATAAAAACCATCACTTCTACAACCTTTTGCTGACGGGCATGCCTCTTTCTTAAAATACAAGTATAGAGCATGAAAAAATGGTACTTATTGCTGTTCGGTTTTATGATCGCGAGCGATGCATTTTGTCAGGATAGCACGCGGATCATTTTTACCGAAGAGTATGATTCTCTCCCGCCTGTCAGGTTTATTGATCGGTATGAAAATATTTTCATGAACAAAATACCGACCAGGAACATTTTCAAATTTGGGATATCGCAATACCAGCAATCCACGCCATTCGCACTTTACAATGACAAGGGATTTAAGAATTCGGCCGCTCAGTTAAGTTATGAGCATAAGTTCGCTCCACAATTCTCTATTGGTATTTTTGGCCAGGTGCCGTTGGTTGGCAATGCAATTCCGCTAGGTTGGATTTTTGAGAACATCGCGGCGGGTGGCCAGCTACGATGGTATTACGATATGAAGGGGAGGATTGCATCCGGTAGAAGCGCGAATAACTTCACTGGCAATTATGCGGCGATCGAGTACAGCACCATATTGCCGACCAACAATCGACAAAGGCTGGCACTCAGAACGGGTTTTCAAAGACGCTTTCTCAACAACGGATTTCTGGACCTTTCGCTCGGCCTGCGAAAAAACGACCCGTTTCAACAAAAGAGCATTTTCACAAACTGGAACTTGTTCACTGAAATCAACCTGGGTGTTGCGCTGGGGGACTGGAAGCGCACGGCTAAACCGTTGCTTTGTGACCTCATACGTTGCGACCGGCAAGTAAATCAGCATTTTAAAATACAGATCCCAGATCTCAAATTTGGGAAAATGCAGAAGGCATTTGGTACAAGCTTCGCCTACGAGGTCCTTCTCGGCAGGACTCCGATATCATTGAATTTTCAATATGACGTAAGCTTACAAAAGGCAACCAATTATTTGCACGGATACTTTTACACGCAGTGGCACGGTGGATGGTATGCATACGACACCAGGTCCAAAGAGCAGTCACACACGGTAAGTTTACAACCCAGGTTTTATCTAAATCAAAGAAAAAATTTAAGGCTTGGAAGGGTAGGAAGGGCCTTATCCGGTATTTATGCTGGTGTCAACACAGAATATGCGTTTTACCGAGGGACCCACACCAAGCCAAGCCATTGGGATGAGCATGTCATGGTTAACACGCCGGAGTTCACTTTCCAGACTCAATCGGCGAACTTTCGGGCAGGGCCTCTTCTGGGTATTCAGCAGCGCCTCTTCAAAAACGGATATGTCGATCTGAACACGTCCTGTAATTATGAGAAACACCCGGAATGGTGGCTCCTGAGAATGCGGGCTAACCTGACTGTTGGCTTCGCATTTGGCGTATAGCGTATTTAAGAACTCATGAATATGAAGCGTTGTTTTCTGCCCTTCCCGGTTCAACCCGTCATATGGGGGCTGTGTAACGGAGGTAAATGGAAGTCATTATACTCGGGAAAGAACAAAAGCGATTTGTAACGCCCTGGTGATAATCCGGGATGCTGGCTCCGAATACGACAATCATATTAAGTGGACATGCGGTGAATTAACTTACATTTTATAGATTTATCGGTCCGACAACTCGGCAAAAATCCTCCTCAATGAATTTGATAACACCTACATTAATATGATACCGGAAATGGATACGGTGGCCATAGAAGAGTACACCTATATTCTGGAAAAGAGATAGATGCTTAATAGGAATTTTCGGAACTGCATTGTGTTGGCAATTAGCCAAATGTGCAGTTCCGAAAATTGAACACCCTACGGAATCAATTTTTCCGCACGGAGCTTTCCGAACAAATCGAAAAATGAATCGCGCGTATCCTTGTATGCCGTAAAGCCAAGTTTGCGGCTTTTGGCCATGTCGGTCATCACTTCCAGTGGGCGGCCTAGATCGAGATCGGTATGCCACGCATTTGAAATGCGGCTGAGCATGGGCTCTTTGAGTTGATACTTGGCTGCAATTTCCTGCCAAAGGGGGGCATCGGCTGTCATTTCTGCCTCAATAGGATGAATCGCCCCGTCGAACCCGACGGACTCAATCCCAAACCAATCAGCTATTTCCTTCCAAAGCCATTTCCATCGAAATACATCGCCATTGGCGACATTGAATGCTTCGTTGTGCGCCGCATCGGTCGTCGCTGCCCATATCATTTGTTCTGCGAGGATTTGCGCATCGGTCACATCCGAAATGCCCTCCCACTGCGCTGCTGAACCGGGGAAATGAAAGGGCCTGCCCGTTTCTTTGCAAATGGATGCATACACGGCCAAAGTCGATCCCATGTTCATCAGGTTACCCACGGCGTGTCCGATTACGGTGTGCGGTCGGTGGATGCTCCATGTGAAGCCTTCGCGATCCGCGGCGACATAAACCTCGTCTTCCTGGGCATAGTAAAAGTTCTCGATTTCCAGTCGCGGATGCTCTTCGCGAACGGGCGTTTCGGGCAGCGTACCTGCTTTTGCGTACGCCTCAAAGGGACCGAGATAATGTTTCAAACCCGTTACCAGCGCAACATGCTTCACTGTTTTTTTAGCGGATAATGTGTCGAGGAGGTTGCGTACCAGCGCGCTGTTGACCCTGATATTTTCATTTTCAGTTTCGTTGCGCATCCAGGTTGTAAAGAAAACGTGCGTAGGCGCGATGTCTCGCAGCTTGTCGGCAAGATCGGCCTTGTCCAGCAGATTAGCCGCGATGGGCGTAAGTCCGGCCATGTCGGTCCGGGGATTTCTAGCCAGGCCATAAGTTTTCCAACCTTTCGAAATGAGGTTCTCCGCGAGATTACTTCCGGTAATGCCGGTCGAGCCGACTATCAATGCAATATTTGTCATCTTTTATTTGTGAATGATTCGAATGCAAAATTACCGGCCCCAAACCGAACGGCTCTTGACCTGTATCAATCCAGCCACTTGATTTGGATCAAGTCTTTTTGCCGCATGGCAATGCCGGGAACTATATTGGCTGTTAGTAGGATTTGATAAGAGATGTTCGAGGTTCTTTTCAGTCATATTGAGGAAAAAGTCGCGCTTTCTGATTCAGACAGAGAGACGATTAAACGTTTCTTTGTGCCTAAAAAACTGCGAAAGAGGCAGTACCTATTGCAAGAAGGAGACCTATGCAAGAACATGGCATTCATAGCCAAAGGTCTGCTCCGTACCTACAATATCGACGACAAGGGCAACGAACATATGAGCGTGTTCGGCTGGGAAGGATGGTGGCTGTCGGATTTCAACAGTTTTTTGACAGGGCAGCCGGCAGTGTTTAATATTGATGCTATTGAAAACTCCGAATTGCTGCTTATTTCAAGGTCGGATTACGAGGCGCTCACGCTCGCTGTACCAATTATGGACAGGTATTTCAGGATACTTTATCAGAACAGCATTGTCACAAAGGAGCGGCGGCTTATGAATGCGATCACTTACTCTGCCGAGGAACAATATATCAGACTTGCCCAAGCGCAACCGCAGATCGTCGAACGTGTGCCGCAAAATTTAATTGCCTCCTACCTTGGCCTCGCGCCAGAAACGCTAAGCCGCATTAAAAAGAATCTTGCGCTGAAAAATCACAATTGATTCACAACAAATTCTCCCGTTGAATTCGCCTTCACCAGGTTTTCTACTGGTGCAAAAAATTGATGGCACGCGTATTGAGGAAACCCTGGTCTGACAGTCAAGATCAATAGGTTGTTATCTCCGGACGAAATAATTTGCTCCTAACACATGTCCTTACTGTCAGGTCGAAGCAAGGAATTTACAAATGCCTCATCGGATAGGTCGGCGTACCACCATTTGTGTGGCGAACCCATTTCAGCCAGATAGCGGCGCAGATAAGCTCGTCTAAAAATATACATCAGCAGCACATACGCTTTGTTCAGTTCGTCGCCTGGCAGTGCGATAACTTTGGGAATGCCAATTTTTAGACGGTGAACGCGCAAAAGTACGCACGGGGTATATGTAGGCTTCAATCGGCTTTCTTCGATAGCCAGCTCAACATCCGCATCAATCGGTTTAGACTGCTGGATCATGCCCGTGAATTGGAATAGGAAAAGTCGCTTGCCTTCCAGGGTAAGCCCTGAAAATCGGCTCAACAAATCATCCTTGGTTCGTAAGGACTGCCCAAACTGGTTCAGAGCTATTTGTTCTTCTAATGCTATCCCAAACATTTTATCCGTTTCAGACTTTTTGCGCAAGAAAGTAATTTCATCCTTCATTTCCACGACCGACAGATTACAATCCTGCTAATCTTTGCCTGTTACCCACAGCTGGCTCGATGTCTAACTGCCAGCTGCTGCCTCATTGCCTGATCAGTTTTATCACCTGCCCATCCTCGGTGCTCAGCAGGTACGTCCCAGAAGGGTACTTGCCCACGTCCAGCGTGAAAGTTTGTTGTGTCACTGTCATTTCCTGTAAAACAACGCCGGCTACATTCACCAGTTTTAACCGGCTTCCGATAAGTCTTTTTCCTACTTGAACGGTCACGCGTTCTCCAGCGGGATTCGGGAACGCGGTAAATTCTCCGCCGACTTCCGGCAGGCTGAGGATACGGCTGTAACTGAATCGTCCGTCCAGGTCGGTTTGCTTAATGCGATAGTAAGCTTGCTCCAAAACCGGTGTCGGGTCTGTAAAGGTGTATTCCATCACTCCGTCACCTTGTGCAGCTAACGTGCCTGCGCGCACGAAACTTCGTGCATTGAGGCTTCTTTCGACCTCGTAATGCGATACGGCGGTTTCGTTGACCTGCCAATCCAATACAACCTGGGAAGCCTCGTTTCGGCGGGCTGAAAGCGATATCCAGCTTACCGGCAGAGGGGTGCTGCTTGTGACAAAGAAGCCGCTGAAACCGGTTACGTCGAAACTCACTTCCCAACGCTGCATATCGGCATTCCAGAGAACATCTTCATCGGCGGGATCAATGGTTACGGGGTTGCCGCTAACCGGATAACCGGCCGGTAATCCGGTGTTGTCGCCGCTTCCATGATATTGAACTACCCGCAAACTGGCTTTTCCAGCGGCATCGTTTGCGCCGGAGGGCAGAGCGTACACCGGATGGTTGCTGTTGAAAAGGTTGAAATCCTGCTGGCTGAAATACAGGGTCATTCTGGCCGTAGCATTTGCTGGGTTTTGAGCTGGTGTTATATCAAAATGCCGGGGTACATAGGCTGTATTTTTGTAATAAAGTACAGCTGTTTCCACCCATGTTTTTGCGGTGATTGAGCCGGCCAGCGGCTGGCTTCCGCCGGGTTCGACAAAAGCCATCGCGCGACAGCCCGTAGCCGCCAGCAATGTGCTTCCGGATATGCTGCTCACTACCTCGTCACCGCTGGCAGCCAGTCCGCCCCCGGCGGCATAGGTAATGGCGATTTCGTTCGACCGGCAGCCGTCGACCAGTACATTGTAAAAGCCGGGAGCCGTTACCTTGATACTTTGCGTCGCGCTATCGGTGTTCCAGGCAAATTGCCGGCCGTTACTGGCAGTAAGCGTTACGGGTGTTCCAGGACAAATGTTGGTGACCGGGCCGTTTGCGGTGACGACAGGGGTGGTCACGGCGGTTACGTATTTCTCCGCTGTAAATGTGCATCCGCCATAACTGGTTGTAACGGAGTAGGTGTGGCCCGGCACGGCCTGTATGGTGGAACCGGTAGAACCATCGCTCCAAAGCCAGGTGGAACCCGTTGCCGCATTGGTACGTAACGTGGCGCTGCCACAATCCTGTTTGATCTCCAGTTGACGGTCGTATACATAGGGACTGCTTGTAATAATGTCAATAATTTGCGCTGTGCTACCCGAATTGGACGAGGTTGTAAAACCAAATATCACTTTTGACCGGCCTCCGAATACGGTATTGGCAACATCTTCACTCATCGTACCTAATAATACACCATCCTGGTAGAGCGAAAGTTGATGCGTGAGATGATTCCAGGTGAATTTATAGACATAGGACCCGCGCGAGATACTGAGCGGAAACGGGCCTGAAACAGGCAGTGCTGAACCGTTTTTTACAAAAGATATGTGCGAACCCGCCGGGTCGTACCAGGGCGCACCGGCCCCTGAATTATTCATATCCAGCTCGATAGCCACAGATTGGCCAAAGGTCGCCTTGGCATCGTAGTAACCCAAACTGGCGACGGGGTTGTTGCCGAGAGCATAGATACCCGCTTTTTGCAACACGAAAGCCATGCCAGCGTCGGCGCCTGGTGCTGTGCCCAAAGAAATCTTGAACGACAGTTCAAAATCATAATTGAGATCGATAGAATCCCGGTACCACATGGAACTTGTCCGGTTGCTGTAATAATCGAGCCAATAAGAACTGGCGGTATAGGCGATGGCGCCTCCGTTGAGTTGAAAATTCCTCAGAGAAAGATCAGAAGCCGGTACGTGAGTGGTAACGATCGAGTCTTTGGCGACACAGCCGGCAGCGTCGGTGGCAGTGACGATGTATTTTCCGGGTTCGGCTGCATTGAGGGATTGGCCTGTACTTCCATCATTCCACAAATAGGAGCTAAAACCGGCCGTTGCGTTAAGCGGATTGGCACTGCCGGCACAAAGCGAGGTATTGCCCGTTATGTTTACATCGGGTAGGAGGCTTTGCTTCGTCGCGGTCAATTCGTAAGCGCCCATATCCACCGTTGTTTCAAAAACACGGTTATTCGAGTTAATATCCTTTGGAATGGAAACAACCGCCGTATTATTACCTGTATTTACTGCGGGACTGCAACCAGCGAGGCGAAGGCCGTCGTCGGCCGTGCCGTATGTGCCGTCGACGCCCGCCGGTAGCGACGGGTTGGTGAAGTTGGGGTTGATATCAAAAATGTTACCCGTAGCGGCTGCGCTTGTTCCCAAATCAAAATTACCGGCGGCGTTGTCGGTCGTATAGCTGGCTGCGCTGAGCTGGAAGGCATTGTTTCTAAATGTATTGGAAGCGACCGGGTTTTTGTGGTAATCGGCACCGGCTGTGCTGGTACTGCCATTGGCTTTGTTTTCCCGGAAAATATTGTTGGTATAAGTGCCTGTGCCATTCTCGCTATGCAACCCGCCTCCGGTAGCAGCCGCATTATTGTAAAATGTATTGTTGGTGAGCACATTTGAGCCGTTGTCAATCATGAGCCCGCCGCCCGAAGCGGCTGTATTTCCGGTAGCGATATTATTGGCCATGACGGTTTCGCCAAACTTCGTATAGCCGCCGCCACCACCGCCGGTCGACGTGTTGCCTGCGAACACATTGCCGTAAAAGTTATTTCGGCTGGTAAAAGAATAAATACCCGCACCCACAGCCGCATTGTTTTGCGTGATGACGTTTTGCGTGATCAGGTTCAATGCATTTGCCACATACACGCCGCCTCCCCGGTTGCGTTCCACATTGTAATTGTTGACAGACAAAACGCCGCTGCCGTCTGCCTTTCCGTTTTTAATGATCAGTCCCGATAGTTTGAGTGTGTCACTGGTGTTGCCCCCGTCGCCGCCTGCATCCGCCAGCACCACATGGTAGGCGTACTCGCCGGAAACACCGCCCACATTGGTGCCATCGAGGATGGTGGCATTTGCCGCTATGTTTTGTACGCCGCCGCCATTCGGATAGCCGCCGTACAATTCCAGCCCGTTCCGCACGTGAAAGGTTTTATCCCGGTTGTCGGAAGAAACCACCGGGGTGCCGGTTTGCCCGGGCCCCATGTTGTACGGTAACGACATGGGCGTGTAGGTGCCTTTCGCTATCAGCACTTTTTCTACCAATGCGCATCGATGGGAGATATCCAGTGCTTCGGCCAGTGTTTTGAAAGCGGTTGCCCAGCTGCTGCCGTCGCCCGAGCTGGCTACCGACGCATCTACGTACAAAGTGGCCGGTGTCACAACGGTAATAGCATTGCTGGTGACGGGGTTGGGGCTTGCGTAGAGACTGCTGGTTAGCGTCAAGGTTATCTGGTCGCCATGGGCCAGGTCCGTACTGCTTGCCGTATATGTTGCCTGCGTGGCATTGATGATCGGCGTGCCGTTCTTTTTCCATTGATAAGCGGGCGTAGCGCCCTCGTTGGTCACCGCTGCATTGAATGTAATGCTCTCCGTCACACAAATGTTGGTGGATGAGGCGGTAATGGCTACCGTCGGAACCACGGGGGCATAGCCGACTTCATAAACACCCAGATCAACGCCAAGGCCTGTCGGGCGTGGCGTCCATAAAAGGTCGAATGGCGGGGCTGTGCCGCTTTTGTCGGCGTCCACGGCCGGGGAAGAACGGTTAATCATCAGCCCGTCGTCGGCTGTGGCAAAAATATTATCCGTGCCATCGGGGTCGGCTGCATTCACAAACAACGGGTCACTGTTGATATTGCCCGTACCGGCAAAGCCTCCTTCCACGATGCTATAACTGACCGTAGCGGTGCCGCCGTTGTTGACGATCATCCCGTTGGCTGATTTTCCCCATAAAATACTGCCCGTAATGACAGGCGACGAGTTGTTGCTGTAAATGAGCCCGTCCTGATAATTGTTCCCGTAAAAAGTACTGCTTTTTATGACCGGATTGGAGTTGCCGTTATTGCTGATTCCGCCTGTCGAATTACCCGCCGACGCGCCGTTGCCGGTAATGAGGCAGTTGGTAAGGCGGGGCGAAGAATTGGTTTTGTTGTAAATCGCGGCCCCCAGGCTATTGTTGGCAAAGACTGTGTGACTGAGCGTCGGCGAAGCATTGTTTTCATTATAAACAGTCGCGTAGCTATTACAGTTGCTGAAAATGCAGCTGGATACAGTAGGCGACGATTGGTAATTATAGATCCCTCCGCCCACATCCCGCGGCACTGTTAATGACGGTAAGTTCATGTAAATATCCGAAGGCAGAAACGCGGCTTGACCACCCACCACCGTGAAACCGTCGAAGATGGCACTAGCGTCGCAGTTGAGGGACATTACCACATGGTGGCAATTGTCGTTGTTGTCGCCTGCATTACCAATATCGCCGCTGACGACGCTGGCATTGGCCGCCAGGTTCCGGTCGTTGATACTGGTTTCCGAGCCGGAAAAGCCGCCGTAAATGGCCAGGTTGTTTTTCAGCAGGAAAGTGTAGTCCCTGCTGCTGCAATTGGTGCAACCCGCGGGATATTGACTAGGGTAGTAGGTACCTTTCTTTACCCAGATTTCCGTGACATTGGAACAGGACGAAGCCGTATTCAGCGCTTCTTGCAAGGTTTTATAAGCGCCGGCCCAGCTATTGCCCACTCCGCTGGCCGCTACGGCGGCATCTACATAAATTCGGCTGTCGTTGGGGCAGGCGCCTCCTTCATAAGCGCCCCTGTCCACGATGTTTTCCTGCACACGGGCGGCACCGGTGATGTCGAAGCTGTTGTTTACGTTGCCGTTGTAGCCGCTGTTTATGGCAGAACTGCCGGTTATCAGCTTTAACCCATCGTCATCGGTACGCCAGAGACCATCCGGGCCTTTGAGATTGGTGGTATCTTTGAAATTGGGGTAATCCGATAAATTACTGTCACCGTTGCGCCCGCCTTCGACGGTTGTATAGGCAACGAGGTAAGCGTTGGATATGGAGCCTCCTGGATTCCGCCAGAAAACACAGTTGACTGACTGGCAGCCGTATGTGCCTCCTGTGCTCGAAGCAGCGTTGTTGAACACGGTAGTATTGAAAAGACTCACCGACGCGCCGGCGCTGTATATTGCGCCGCCACTGCCGGTCGCAATATTGTTGGTGAATATGGTATTGGAGATGGGACAAGCAGCATTGACGTCATATATCGCGCCGCCGGTGACACTGGCCCGATTGTGACTGAATACGGAGTTGGTAACGGCCGGTTTGGTTTGGGAAATGATGCCGGTAGTCATATACATGGCTCCGCCATATCCGGCTTTGTTGTTGATAAAAATACACTGATTGACAGCGGCTGACGCATCTGACAGCGACAAACCTCCTCCCGAGTTTTTGAATACTTCGCTGGTATAGGGAATGGAAACAAGTATGCTGCCAGTGCCATTGGCGTTGCCATCCTGTATTGTAAAACCATCCAGGATCGCCGATTTGTTGTCAAAATCCAGCACCGTCACTACGTGATAGCAATTATCTGCATCGTTATTCGAATCGCCGATGTTGCCGCTCAGTGTGGTTACATTGCGTAGAGGGTCGCGTTGCGCAAGTGCGGTTTCATTGCCGGCAAAGCCTCCATACAAAGTCGCGTTCTTATCCAGCAAAAAGGTATAATCGCGATCGCTGGAACAATTGGTACAACCCGCCGGATAGGTGGACGGGTAATAGGTTCCTTTTTTCACCCAGATTTGTTTGGTACCTCCGCAGCTCGTCACCATGGTGATGGCATCGCTCAGACTTTTCACTGCGGTGGCCCAGCTGTCGCCGCCGCCCGGATTGGCTATGCCGCCATCCACATAAATCACATTGTAGGACGGGCAAACCGTCCCTTCATAAGCCCCGATATCCGCCTGGCCGTTCTGAACCCTCGGAGCTCCGAGTATATCGGTAGGGGTATTGATGAACTCGTTGTTACCGGTATCCATGGCGGGGCTGCCGTATATGATTCGCAGCCCGTCGTCGGCAGTGCCGAATATGTGGTCGGGACCGGCTGGATTTGCGGGGAGGGTAAATTGCGGGTAGGCATTAATGTTGCTCGCACCCGGGTACCCCCCTTCGATGAGACTGAAAGCTGCATTGGTCGAGCCGGTACCGGTACTGCTGATTGCCGGCCCGCCGCCGTCATTTTTCCAGATGATGCTGCTTTCAAGACCCAAAATGGAATTTTCGTTAGTAATGACGCCGGCGGGGCTCGCATTGTTATAAAAAGTACAGAACTTAAAAAAGGCACGCGAGTTTACCTGTTGAAGCGCGCCGCCCACCGGCGCACCGGTGCTATTTCCGGTAAATACGGAGTTGAGGGCACCGAAGCGCGAGTTTGCAATACTCGACAGCGCATTACCCAATGGGTTGTTAGCCACCACCGAATTGGCCATATCGAGTACAGTTTGATTGGCAAACAAAGTCGCAAAACTTCGCTGGCTGTCGAAAATACAATTGGTAATAGTGCCATTGGTATTATAGTAATAGGCTCCCGCGCCCACATCACGACCGATGTTCACGCCCGAAATGCTCGCAAAAAAATTGGATGGATTGGTTTCCATAAACCCGTCCCTAATGGTGAAGCCGTTCAGGGTGGTCGCGTGGTCGTTCAACGACAATACCACGTGATAGCTATTGTCGGATTCCTGGCCGCGAACCCCGATATCACCGCTCAGGATGGTGCGGTTGGCAACCAGATTACGGTTGCCCGGAGTCGATTCATTCCCTTTGAAGCCGCCGTAAATGGTCACATGGTCGGGGAGCTCAAAGGTGTAATCCCTGGCAGTGCAGTTGGTACATCCGTCGGGGAATTTGCTTGGATAATAGGTTCCCTTTTTTACCCATATTTCCGTGACGGTGGCGTCGTTGTTGGCCACGTCTATGGCTTCCTGCAATGTTTTAAACCCATCGCTAAAATAGTTGCCGCTGCCGGAAACGGCCCTGCTGCTGTCGACATACACTATTTTCTGACCGTATAGCCATGCCGGTGTAGTCAAGAAAAATGCAGTCGCTACAATGATAGCCAACCATTTTTTTGGCAACCCGGAAACAGCAATATTGCCGGCAGACCGACAAACTTCCTGCTCCTTTTTCGATGTTAAAATGCGTAATGAGTAGAGATTTTTTTCCATAGAGGCGGCCGGGTTGACGAGGGGAAATACCGCGCAAATTTCTATCCAATATTGTAGTTCTGCCGTAGAAATCAGAGCCTTTTTTCATGGCTTTTCAGCTACGACTTTTTTAATATAGGATTGTATATTTTTAATATAAACTAACAAAACTACCACAGGGGGCTTACCGGCAAAGTGTTCCGGATATTGCTTTATTCCCCTGCCGGATACTAAATTGCGGCCTCAACACGCTCGCTATGTGCCGGTATTCACGCGCGACCCTCATTTTTCTGATCTTATTTAGTCTGGCGGGGCAATTTTCGCGCGGCCTCGGCCAGGTACTCGTACACGACCAGGTTGTCCATTACGGCGGTGGGAGTGGTTTGGAGCAAAGCACTGTCCGATATGCGGCCACCGATGCCTGGGGATACCTTTGGCTGGCTACTCAATCGGGCGTTGTGCGTTTCGATGGCCGCCGGTTCCAGAGTTTCAATTCATCGGATATTCCCGGGCTCAGTAACGATCGCATTGCCGGAATGGGCGTCGCGCCCGACGGGCAGATCTGGTTTCAAACCGTGAGCAACCAATTTATCACCGTCGTCCAGGTCGACAAACGAATGGCGCCTGTGCCCCGGGTGACCAGCCGGAATGTGATTATTCCCGTCGCCGGATTCGTGATCAACGACCGGCCGGCTATCGCGCAGTTCTACAAAGACCTGGAAAAAAGCAAGAACAAAGCGCTCATCCTCATCGCGTCCGCGCCCAATGGCGACGCGTATTTACACCACCTCGGAAAACTTTTTTACGTCAACCAGCGGCAACGGGTATTGATCGACAGCCTGCCTTACGCCTGGGAGGGCAAGGAGAGGCTGTCGGCGTTTACGGTGACCGACGATGGTGTGTATATGACGTTGTTTAGTGGCAACCACGTCAGGGCATGGCGTGATGGGAAGCCCCTGCCGGGGATCACCCGCCTCGACGGCGATATTCTGACGGACGGCGTTGTTTTGTCCCAAGAAGGTTTTTCCCTGTTGTGGAGCCGGAACGCGTCCTTTCTGTATGCCGGCAGGAATGTTTATCGGGTGTTTTCCAAAAACGGTCTGATTTATACGGAGAGGGTGATAACTAATATCGATATCGCGAAAGGACTGTCGGCCATTCAATACCTTGAAAAAGAGAATAAGTACGTCTTGTGCTTGAAGCGGGAAAATGGCGGGATATCTATCGTCCAGCCGGCCGCTTTCAGGTACCCGGCACTTCCGAAAGGCATACGTTCGCCCAGCATGTATGCGCAGGCGCGCACGAGTAGGGGCGAGGTATATGCGCGAAACTTCGTTTTCTCGCAAAATGGGAGCAATAGCGCCTTGCCTACGGGTTCCGACATGAATGACGACTGCCGGACCAGCTATTTTTCCCCGTCGGGTGAGCTGTATTTTGAGAACAGCATGCAGCTGATGAAATACAATATCCATTCGAAAACGGGCGATTCGCTGCTGGCCATGGATGGGGTGATGAAAGCGATTGTCCGCGATAAGTATTCGAACGACCTGCTGTTCTGCACGTGGCATTCCATCAGCAGACTGACCAGCGACCGGGTAACCAGGCGTTGGAAAATCCCCGGTAACGCTTCGGCCACTACCTTGCTGCAAATCGACAGAAACCGGTTTCTCGTCGGTACCGAAAACGGTTTGAAGTGGTTCGATGCGGAAAAGAATAAGGTAGAATGGACTGTGCTTGACTCGGCCAGTATCTGGACGTTGCACCGGGAAAGCAATGGTCTGCTCTGGATCGGTACTTATGGCAAGGGGTTTTATTTATGGAATGGAAATAAGCTCACCGCGTTTCCGCTGGGCCCCGGTAAGGCGCTGAAAACCGTGCATTCGTTTATCGACGACGGTCACGGGCATTTCTGGCTGCCTTGCAACGATGGTTTGTTCAGGGTGTCGAAAAAAGACCTGGTCAGCTATGCCGACGGCAAGTCCGACGACGTGTATTATTTCAGGTTCGATAAACGCGACGGGTTGACGAACAACGAGTTCAATGGCGGGAGCACACCATCACATGTGTGGCTGGCCGATAGCATGTTATCGATCCCGGCCGTCGACGGACTGGTTTGGTTTTATCCCCATCGCGTCGCACCGGCTTTCCCACGGCACCCGATTTTAATGGAACAGCTGCTTCTGAACGGACATTCTGTTCCGACCGATTCCATGGCCCGCCTGCCCGCGGGCGGCCACACGCTCGACCTGCGCGTGGGCACGGCCTATTTGGGTAATCCCGAAAACCTCCGGCTCGAATACCGCGTAGGAGGCTATTCCGACCGCTGGGAGCCGGTACCGTCCGACGGGAAAGTGGTATTGCAGAATTTTCCGGCTGGGGATTACAACCTCGTTTTCAGAAAGCGGAAATCCGACGACCCCGATCAGTACGACCAGCTCGAAATACCATTCCGGATCGCGCCGTTTTTCTACAATACCTGGTGGTTCTACACGCTGGTGACCATTGCATTGTTGGGGATGGCCTACCTGTTTACGCGCTGGCGTACCCGTGCGCTGGAACTCGAAGCCCGCCGCCTTGAAATGAAAGTGGCGGAGCGCACCAGCGCGCTGAACAAAACGATCGTACAGCTCGAACAATCGGAAAACCAGCTGCGAGAGAGCGACCAGATCAAGGACAGGATGGTATCGATGATACTGCACGACCTCCGCTCGCCGATACGCTTCCTCGAAATGATGGGTACACGGCTCGTTCGTAATCACCGGGAACTGGATGAGGAAATACTGACTGAACGGATCGTCGAAATAGGCAATAGCGCGAGTTCCATTTACAGTTACGTCAACCAGTTCCTGACCTGGACGAGCACGCAGCACGGGCTGTACACGGTGCGCCGGAGGTGGACAGGGCTGGCGCCGCTTTTTGAAAGTATCCGTGAACTGTACACTGAAATAGCGAGGTATCATCAAAACACATTGACACTCCACCACGGAGATATCCATTGCGATACGGACCCGGAGCTTTTGATGGCCATCCTGCGTAACCTGGTTGATAACGCCATGAAATATACGCACGAAGGGCACATTACCCTGACAGCCGAGATGGATGGCAATGAGGTAAAGATTACGGCCGCGGACACGGGATCAGGCATGACGAAGCCCCAGATAGCCCTGTTTTACGGGAGAAGCGAGGAGGATACGCATTCAGGCCTGGGCAGTACGCTGGTGAGGGATTTGCTGCAAAAGCTCGAAGGCCGCCTTTCGATCGAAAGCCAGCCCGGTAAGGGAACCGCCATTACGATATATCTGACAGGGAACCATCTCCCAAACCATGATGCCGGGCAAGGTTCATAAGCGCGACGATACTGGTCACTTCCAATTTGTCGAAAACCCTGGTTTTAAGTGTGCTGGCCGTGGAGGGGCTGATATTCAAAGAGCTCGCAATGTCTTGAAGGCCATCGCCCCGCAACAATAAAAAGGCCACCTCCATTTCCCTAGCGGTAAGCGCGTGGAAGGGATTGGTCCCTTTCCCGGCAAGCAGACCGGATATTCCCTCCATTTGTTTGGGAGAAAGATACCTTCTTCCGGCATAGATCGTGCTGATCGCATCGTTCATTTCGGCGTCCGAGGCGTCTTTTTGCAAATACCCGTACGCGCCCGCAATCAGCACGCGGCGCGCGAAAATGTGCTCGGGATTGATGCTTAATACCAGAATACGGACGTCGGCACGGATCGCCAGAATCCTCGGCACCAGTTGCAGCGTGTTGACCTCCGGCATATTGAGGTCGGTGATCAGCATGTCGTAATTTTTCTTTTTGAGTTTGGCAAAAAGCATCGGCCCGTCCACCGCGAAATCGATCTGGCACTTGCCCAATATTTCCTCCACGAGGGCTTTGATGCCCAGCCGCACGGTAAGGTGATCGTCAGCAATAAGAATATCCGGCATGGGTAAGGGTGGTAAATCTGATCAAATCTACAAAAAACTCGTATGCAGGGGTATAGAAATAATTTGGTGGCTGGTTGCCGCCCGGCAGGATGACCGATAACTAACTCGTTCTTGGATTCATGTGGATGGCTATTTGGTAGCACGACCACCCGATGCCCGGCCCGTTTCGTAACAGTTACATCATGGCAATGTATGTGACTTTTCACCTATATTTGTCCCATTCAAGACACCGCTTCTTTGAGACGCGGGAAGGGGCCATGGGAATCACAACAAACTGATGTCGTATACAGTATATTTGGAGAAGTTCCGGGCAACTATTCAAAGCCCGGTAGTGAAGAACATAGTATGGCTTTCCTTTGACAAAGCAAGCCGGCTGATAATCGGAATGGTCGTCGGAATCTGGGTTGCCAGGTACCTCGGGCCGGCGCAGTGGGGGGAAATAAACTACATTGTCGCCATCATCAGTATCGTAACGGCGATCGCCAACCTGGGCATGGACGGCTTTCTTGTCAAGGAAATAACTGCCGCGCCACATCAGAAAGATCAGATTCTCGGAACTGCGTTTGTCAGCCGCATGGCTTTCATCCCAATTGGCCTTGCGGTGGTCGGGCTCTATTTCTTCCTTTCCAACGCTCCACGACAATATTATATCCTCTTTGTCCTGCTCTCGCCCAGCTTTCTGATCGCTCCGTTTGACGTGATCGACCTGGAATTTCAGGCCAGGTTGCAAAGTAAGCTCACGGTCATTTCCAAAAACATCGGGTACTTCATCGGAGCCGCGGTGAAGGTTTATCTTCTGCTCACGGAAAAAACGCTTTTCTGGTTTGCCGCCGCTATTGGCTGCGAAACGGTGTTTGCCTATATTCTTCTCATTTATAACTACCAGAGAAGGCAGAACCTGTTCGCGTGGTCGTTCAGCCGCGAAAAAGTTCGTGAATTGCTCGTGGCTGGCTGGCCGTTTATGGTGTCCAACCTGGCCGTGATTCTCTATATGAGAGTTGACCAATTGATGATCGGTCGTTTGGCTGGTGAGGCAGAGTTAGGCCTTTTCAGCAGCGCTACGCGGGTGACGGATATTTTTGTGTTCATTCCGGTGGCCATATCAGGAAGTTACCTTTCCACGCTGGTGAAGATTAAACAGCAAAACGGCGATGAGGCGTTCATTGGTAAAATCCGCAATTTTATTAAATGGATGACAAAAATCTCAATTGGCATTGCGATCTTTGTCAGCATTTTTTCCAGTCAGATAATTGACGTTCTATATGGACCAAAGTTCGCAGGTGCCGAAGGTGTGTTGGTGGCTCATATCTGGGCCCTGGTTCCAATGTTTGTCGGGGTAGCGGCCGGGCAGTACCTGGTGATCGAGAACCTTCAAAGGTATAACATTTATAAAACGGGGATTGGCCTGGGAATCAATCTCATTTTAAATGTAATTCTGATACCTGAAATGGGGGCGATCGGTGCAGCAATAGCTACCTTGATCTCTTTTAACGTTTCAGCGATTTTTTCAAATGTTTTGTTTTCGGCGACGCGGCAATTATTTGGTTATCAGATTGATGGATTTAAAAAGCTCTTTTCTTTTAATAGTAAATAGATCAAAAATGACTTTGATTTCTTGCAAAGAATAGTGATGCCCGGCGAGATGAAAAGCTTGCCATGATTTGCGCGATTTTTACTCAACCTTAATTTTCCTGACTCAATAGCAAAAATGATAAAGGTGCTCTAAGAGGGCCCCGGCAAAAATGAATGTGACACCTTTACAACTAATAGGCGGTAAGCTTAGTCAAAGGGTGAATACTGGGCCGGTGTAGTCTTCCGAAAGCGCGTGGCTGTGGTGTATGAAGTGAATTTCAATCCGTTTTATTTACAACCCCTAACATTTATGCCCTTTCGTGACTATTTTCATTTTGCTTCAAAAAGGAGCTCCTATGCGCAGCACGGCGAAGACATTATCCTGATGTCTTACCTGCAACGTATATCTAAGGGCGTCTTCGTGGATGTAGGAGCACATCACCCTTTCAGGTTTTCGAATACGTACTTGTTTTACCGGCAGGGCTGGCGGGGCATCAACATCGACCCGAAGCCCGGAACACAAAAGTTGTTCAACATGCTGCGCCCGGGAGATACCAACCTGGAAATGGGTATTGCAGGAGAAGAAGGAGTGCTGAAATACTACATGTTCGATGAGCCCGCATTGAACAGTTTTTCGCAGGAACTTTCCGACGAACGCGACCAGCAGACGGACTACAAGATCATCGGAACCAAAGACATTCCCGTTTACAGGCTGGAAAAAGTTTTGGAAGATTACCTGCCTCAGGGTAAAAAGATCGACTTTCTGACAGTCGACGTGGAAGGACTGGATATCCAGGTATTGGAAAGTAACAATTGGGAAAAATTCAGGCCTACAATGGTCGTTGCGGAAGATCTTGACCTGGACATGACCAGTTTAACTTCCTCGCCGGTATGCGAACTGCTGTTTTCAAGGGATTATGAGCTTGTCGGGAAAACGCTGACGAGCCTGATTTTTAAAAGCTGTAAATAACAATTCATCGCACCCCAGAAAGCGTGAAGTTTACCCAGTGTGTATGTTATTATTTCAGTAGCCATGTATAAAATCAAATCGCCAGTTTTATTAAGTATTTTCAACCGCCCGGACACGACGCGTCGGGTGTTCGAAAAGATCAGAGAGGGGAGGCCAGGCAGACTTTATGTGGCAGCCGACGGCCCCAGGCCGGACCGTAAAGGTGAAGATGCGTTGTGTGAGGAAACCAGGAGCGTGATACAAGTGGACTGGGAATGCGAGGTACACCTGTTGTACCGGACGGAGAATTTAGGATGTAAAATGGGTGTGAGCGGGGCAGTCAAATGGTTTTTCGAGCATGAAGAGGAAGGTATTGTCCTGGAAGATGATTGCCTGCCAGGCGAAGACTTTTTTAACTTTTGCGATACATTGCTTGAAAAGTACCGGTACGATACCCGCGTTGCCCATATCGCCGGCACCCGGATGGCCAACAACAAAAAATTCGGAGAGGCTACCTATTATTTTTCCAAATACACCTACATATGGGGCTGGGCGTCATGGCGCCGCGTTTGGGAAAATTATGATGAGAATCTGCTGCTGATGGACGGCTTTGTGGAGGAAGACCTGTTTAAATACGTTTATGGCCGTAAGAAGGTGACCGATCGCCTGGCAAAAACTTTGAATCTGGTCAAGACAAACGCCATCGATACCTGGGATTTTCAGTATGCTTTCATGAATTTCTGGAACAACAGTCTCTGCATATGCCCGAACGTGAACCTGATCAGCAATATCGGATTTGACTCGCGGGCGACCCATACCAAGGATAAGAACAATAAATTTGCCAATATCCCGGTGGAGACTTTTTCTGAAATCAAGCATCCGAAATACTTTGTCCCGATTCTTGACGCGGATTATTACGTGTTGAAACAAGAAGAAGAGGATTTGGCTATATCCCTGAAATCAAGGGTTAAAGATGCCATGAAGAAGGGGCTTTCCGGCATCAGAATCGGCAAAATCTGAACCCGCGGAACAATCTCGGAAAGAAGGATGGGCCTTGCAGGTTATTAGCTTGTAAGGCCCATTTTTTTGACATAACAAAGGCAAAATGCTAGCGAGCATGGGCCCCACGGACTGCCCGACCATCAAGCCACCGCATTGGTGAAGAATTAGTGCCCGACGCCGTGATTTTTTAGACATAAGGGAAGGATTCTTTACTTTTGGCATGAATCAAAACACTTCCCGGTGCGCAACGCTTTACGAATCCTTTTCCTTGTCCTGGTTAGTTGGGAGGCCTGTGCGCAGACGATGCGGATAGAGGACGAGTCTGAGGGGGTTATTTTGAGCCGTTACGCCGTATTGCGTGATTCCACGCTGTCGCCCAACCAGTATTGGCTCAAAATAGAGGTCGCCAACAGAAGCAAGTATGACGGTGCGTATAACATAAGAATCTCTCCCAATATCGATAATACCGTCTACTACCGGAATATTGATGCAGGTAAATGGGTCGCAATGCGCGCGGGGGCGGCCGTGGAGAGCGATAAAAGCCGGCTGAAAGGACTGGTTCCGGTCATGCTCCGTGGGCAAAGCTCGACAACGATCTGGGTGAAAGTGGATATGGGTACATTCGGGCGTCGGGCAGCTAAACCGCTGATACAGTTCGAACGGGAAATCACGACGACAAGCCGGGAAATGACCCTGATCATGATGTGGATCATTTCGTCGGCGATACTGTCTTTGTTTATCGGCGTTCATCTGTACGCCTATTTTGGTTCGAGGGATAAGATCTCATTGTACTTTGTCATAGGCCAACTGGGGGCGCTTGTGTATGCGATGGTGTCCAAAAACTTCCTTGCTACACTGGTTTTCTGCCCTCCTTTTACGGTAGGTTTCCTGCCGGATGGAAACACTTACGCATATACGCTGAACAGCCTGCTGATGCACCTCAGCGTGGTGGCGATTATCTACGGCATCGTACAGCTGACCAGGACGTACCTGGTAATGGGGAAAACAATGCCTGTTCTTGACAAGGTCCTGCGCTACGTGTTGTACATCTACATGACTTTTACAGTGGTGGTCGCGTTGATCAATTGTTTTGTGTTTTGCCTGAACGTTTATTCGTTGCCGTACGAGAATGCATTGATAGTAATGCTTGTCGTTGCCGTGGTGGTTTCGGGAATAGTGGCGTACAGGCGTAGCCTGCCTGCGTCGGGCAGTTTTTTGCTGGCCAATATCGTCCCGGTGGTGATCGTGATGTTCGTGGCGATCAAAAACATATTTGCGAGCCATTTCGGCAACCAGTTGTTTTGGCTGCCCGAACTTGGGGTGATTTGCCATGCCGTAGGTTTCTCGCTGGCGATTGCCGCGCGGGTCAGGGTGATGGAGCATGAATTGAAAATCAAGGAAATGGAAACGGGCCAGCTGGCGCTCGAAATTCAGGAGATTTCACTGGGACGCCAGTTGATCGAGCTGGAAAACGAGCAGATTCTGACGGATTTGAATGAGCTGGCCGAACGACAGAAATCGATGGAAATGGAGAACCGGCGGAAGAGCCAGGATATTGAAGCGGAGAAGAACAGGAACGAGGTTTTGCAACAAAAGCTGGAAGCGAACCAGCGCGAGCTGGCGTCCTCCTCGCTGTACATCGCGCAGAAAAACGAAATGCTCGCCACGCTGAAATCCCAGATACGGGAGCTGAACATCGCCGGCGCCCAGCTCGATCAGGACGGGCTGCAAAGCATTCATTCCATCCTGCAAAGCAACCTTTACCTCGACGAAAACTGGGGCAAATTCAAGTTGCATTTCGAGCAGGTACACCCGCATTTTTTTGAGGAACTGAGAAACAAATACCCGTCGCTTACCCGCAATGAAACCAGGCTGTATGCCTACATTCATATGCAGCTTTCGGCCAAGGAAATCGCCGCATTGCTGAACATCGATCCCACGAGCGTCCATCGCGCCAAGACGAGGTTGCTCAAAAAAATGGCGCTTACCGAGCGAAAGGACAACCAGCAGGAAGCCTAGCGCACGTCACAAGTTGCAGATTTACAGGGTCTATTTTAACCAATATCCTGGTTGTCCATATTTTGTCTATACCCGTTTTCAGGTTTTTGATATGAGGGTGGCTTCATTTGTCGCATCGAAAGTAAACCCGCCTCTTGTATGCAAAAAACCTTTACGCTATTGCTATGCCTGTGCCTGTACGTCGCTCTCGTATGCGGCTTCCCTTCGGTGGCGCAGGCCCAGACCGAATCCACCGCCATTTCCTGCGGCAGCCATAACCTGACGCTCACTGCCCAGGGCTCGCCGCCCTTCAGTTGGTACCGGAATGGCCCGGGCAGCACCATTTTAAGTACCAGCCGAACCTTTGTTCCTCCGTTTCCGGGCACGTACTATTATACCAGTTCCGATGAATTGGTCAGAAAAGTAGAGGTGTATGTCACTTCCAAACAGGATTCGAGTTTTGCTTCGAATTTTGCGATATGCCTGAATACCTCCATGCCTTTCACGGCCAATCTCGACCGTTTCAAGTTCGCATTCAACGGGAACGGTATCAACGCCGGTGCGGAGTTGTCGGGGGAATATCCGACTCGGACGACCGGCAGCCTGACCATGGAGGCTTCGGTATTCTGGCGCGGGGGAAGCACCAGGCAATGCATTCTTTACAATGGCAGCACAGGCACCAACGGGTACGGGTTGTTCGTCAGTGCCAGCGGCCAGCTGTCGGTGATGGTCGGGAACGTTACGTTGAGCAGTTCCGTATCTGTTACCAATGGCAAATGGCACCACGTAGCCGCAACCCGAGTAGCCGAAACCGAAACCACACCGGCACTATGGAAGCTCTACCTGGATGGTGTAGCCTATGATTTAACCAATAATGCGACGAAACCTGCGCAACCGTCGTTGGCCGGCTTCGTCGTCGGGCGCAGCAGTACAGGTGTGGACGGCTTTAACGGAAAGATCGACGAGGTGAAAATATGGACGGTTGCCAGGGATCTCTACGGGATCGCCGCGTCGCGGATGGATGTGATGTCGCCATCCCAGGACGGCCTTGCAGGATATTGGCGGTTTGATTCGGACTCCGGCTTGAATGTGCCCGATGTGAGCGGCAACGGCAATAACCTGACGCTTTCCGACAATATGGCGCGTGCTTTCTCGTCCAAATATGAATGGAATTTTGCAGGCACCAAAGATGAAAGCGGTCCTTACACCAGCTACACTTTTACCACGGCAGGGGACAAATCGGTGGCATTCACCGTAACAGACCTGGTGGGGTGCAAGAGCGACTCTGTGAAGGTGCTGAATGCCAATAACTACAAATACCCCGTGACGGCCTCGGCCTCGGTGGCAGCCGCTTGTGTGAACGATAAGTTCAATTTGTTCTCGTCCGGCGGGGGCGTGGCGTTGAATTCGAACTTTGATGCTCCGCTTGGGACGGAATGGAGCGCCTCGGGCTTTCGCTTTCAACCAGACGATACTTATTTTACAACCCCGACAGGTTCCAATGCTTACGTTATCAACGCACGTTCGCAAAAGATTACGGATGCTTATCTGCTGTCGCCCGCATTCAGTACCAAAGGTATTTCCAATGTCAAAATATTCGTTAGCCATTACAGCACGCCCAACGCCCCGGGAGGGGGAACAAAAAAGGCCCAGATCCAGCTCTCTACGGACAAGACTAACTGGACGGATATAGCCTCGTACACCGATACTCACGGGCTCCCTTTCGAGTTCGCACAGGACCTGTTCGAAATGCCCGATCAATTCGAGAACCAGGACGTGGTTTACATCAGGTTCTTCTATAATGAATTATATTCTTTGGGCGACAGCTACGGATGGTACATCGACAAGCTGGACATTTATACCGGGTTGGGCAAAGCCGAGTTTATCTGGACATCGAGCCCCAATTATTTTAATTCCAACATACAAAACCCCGTCGATGTGGTTCACAAGGGCCCCACTGTCTACACCGTGCGGGCCAATACGGGCTGCTTGTCGGATCCGGCGACGGTTACCGTCAATACGAACCCTACTGCGAATACCCAAATCAGTATCAAGGATCATTTTAGCACGGTAAAGGATGTTTGCGCCGACGACGTGGTCAAAGTCGTTTTCACCGGTTCGGGCGCACAGACCCCGTTTAGATTTACCTATAAAATTAATGATGGGCCCGAGCAGACCATTACCACCACCTCGGGCAATTCCGTCGAGCTCACAGTACCTACGAGTAATGCGGGCACATTTGCGGTTAACCTGCTGCGGGTATCGGGACCGAATGCCTGTCCGCAGAGCGTTTCGGGAGTTGTGAGCGTCGTGGTGTTTGCCCGGCCGACGGGAACGCTTACCGGAACGCAGTCGGTGTGCCAGAATGAGCCTGCCAGCATTACGTTCAAGGCAACCAGTGGCAGAAGCCCTTTCACTTTCTCCTATCGATCCCCCGGGCTTGACGCGGGTTCCATCATGAGCGCCGCAACGGAAATGTCCATGCAGGTTTCCACCGCGGAGCTGGGCGTCGCAGATTACATCATGTACGGCATTCGGGATGGCAATGGCTGTGAAACAGTCTACAATATCAATGGGAATGCGCCTGTGGCGAGCGTCACGGTGGGGGAGAAACCGGTTGTAAACATAGGCCCGCCCCAAGCCGTAGGGCCAACTTCTACTGAATTTCTGATTCCTTACTCGACGGAAGGAATCGGAAACCCCAACAGGTATTCGATTAAAACGACGGGGCCAAATCCCATGCCGGGGTTTGTTGCCGTCACAAATGCACCTTTCTATTGGGGCGAGCACCAGATCCCTGTCGACATTCCTGCTAGTGCGGCCGGTGTCTATACTTTCGAGCTAAGTATCTTCAATGCCGACGCAGGCTGCTCGGTTGTGTCCCTCGTTACATTGAATATCGCCGGTGACAACTTTGATGCTTATGCAGGCTATTCGCTGCGTAAACTGGGAACGCTCTTTCAGCATGGGAACATCACAGCTCCTGCGCCCGTGCCTGGCTATGCACATGCTACCCAACCGCTCATTCGCGTGAGGCGTGCGACAGACAATGCATTGCTCGATGTAGGATTCACCTCCGAAGGCGTATTGGATACACTCACGCTGAAACGTTTTGCCGGGAAGTCCGACGCCTTTGTGGCCATATGGTTCGACCAGAGTGGATTTGACCGGGACGCTGTCCAGAACATACCCGGCAGCCAGCCGCGCATTGTACGCGGGGGCGTAGTGGAACGCAAGAGCAATCTTCCGACCCTGTATTTCTATGGCTCGGCGGACAATAATGTATTTTTAAGCACCGATTCGTTTATGGGACGGACCAACGCTTTCAGCCTGTTTACAGTGGCGGGAGTAAAATCCGATTACACCGCTAATCGGGATAATGCGCTCGTGAGTAAAACACTAGGTAACAAGCCTGCTCCCTGGGATATATATGGCAGCCACTACGATGTGGGCAATGGGGTTGGCGGATCAGACGCGGCTACCACCACAGTGCCGTTTACGGCTGCAAACCCGTTTGCCGTAAGGACTTTCATCGGCCAGCGTTTCTCGCCGGTGCGGGCATATCTGAATGGCTCGGTCAATACCTCGGCTACGGACAATGCCGGCAACCTTACCGACCCCGGCAGCCCACTCACGATCGGATCGAGGCAGGACGGTGCGACGCGGCTGGATGGCTGGATCAGTGAAATCATCTACCAGGGAGGGGGTGCCTATTCCAACTTTTCCCCGCTTGTTGAAAATCAGAAGCAAACTTATTTGAAACCATTCATTCACTCGTTCACACCTGTGATAGCCCAGGGTAATACCGAGATCACCATTACGGGCGAGAATTTTACCGGTGCCACCGGGGTGTCGGTCGGCGGTACCGCAGCCAATATCGTTTCGGTGACGGCCAGCCAGATTAAGGCTACGATCAATGGCGGGAGCAGCGGCGTGGTGTCGGTTACGACGCCGCTCGGAACAAGCAGCAAAGGCGGTTTCTATTACGGCACGCCTCCCGGCAAAGCCCTGGCATTCGATGGCAGCAACGACTACGTCACGATCGACAACGAATCGCCCGGCAATTTCGGAACGGGCGACTTCACCATCGAAATGTACGTGCGTACGACGCGGAGCACCGGCGCAGGATCGGTACTCAACAAGCGGGATGTGTGCGGGCTCACCAGCTACTTCGACTTTATCATTACCGACGATAAGATCAAATTCGTGTCGTGCGAAAATGGCTCGGGCCTGAATTACAACAGTATTTCGGGAACGACGCGCGTGACCGACGGCAAATGGCACCATATCGCCGTCACGAGAGCAGGGAAGGTGATTTCACTTTATGTGGACGACCACCTGGATATCGCATTTACCACCACCGGCATCGCCAATATTTATAATAACACGGAGATGAAAATGGGGAATAATGTTTGCAGCAACTGGTATGCGGGAAGTATGGATGAGGTTCGGGTCTGGAATTACGCGAAAACGCCCGCAGAATTGAAAGCAGCACGCTTCAATGTGATTGATCCCAAATCGGCGAACCTATTGGTTTACTACAATTTCGATGTGATGGACAGCAACGCAAGCATCTCGGACATCGCCGCCAGCAACTCCAAAGGAACCCTGCGGAACTTCGATGGCGGAAATGGCTTGACAGAGAGCTACTCGATGGTGCTCCCCGTCGCCGGTGAAGCGTCGAATTTCACCTCGACAGGTTTTATGGCCCGATGGTCGAAGTCCGTCGTGGGCGCTGCGGATCGTTATCTGCTCGACGTATCGGAGAGTGAGCGGTTCGACTCATTTCTGGAAGGGTATCACGCATTGCCGGTAACGGGTACTTCGCAAATTGTAACTATCCCGACTGCGCGTACGGGGCGCACTGCCGCGGTGACCCAATATTACTACCGCGTCCAGGCCGAAAAGACCGGTCTGGAAGGGCAGGGAGGGAATTCCGCCACGACGACGGTCAACTTCAACCCGCTGCCGGTTCATTTGGTGTCGTTTACGGGCAAGAAAATTGAAAATGCCAGTTCGCTCGAATGGACAGTAACCGATGAACAGGAATTTGCAGGCTACGAAGTGCAGCGCAGCTTCGATGCCCGGACGTTCGACAAAATAGCTTGGATAGATGCCCTTGCCAATGGTTCAGCCGTTGTGACGAAGTACCACTATCGCGATGCTGTGATGGGCTTGGTAACTGGGTCGATATGCTATTACCGGTTAAAGATGATGGATCGGGACGGCAGCTACGCCATGTCAAAAGTAATTGCGATCGATCACGGGATTGGAGGGACCTCCATTGGGAATGTTTATCCAAACCCCATTGACGGGCGGGATAGCTTTATCGATATCACGCTGGAAAGCGCCGGCAGCTGGCAATCGGACATCCTGAGTGTTGCAGGGACATTGTGGAGATCGAAACTTTTGAAACTCGGCACTGGGCTCCACAAGGTTCGATTGGAGACCAGTCTCCTCCCGTCCGGAGCTTATTTATTGAGATTGAGAAATGTGGATTCCCGGCAGGATGTGGTGAGGAGGATTGTTGTTGAGTGACGGGATTGTTTCTGTCAGCCTCGCCCTACAATATGTTTGGTTGCTTAGACAATTAGTTAACGGATATTTTTTATCGATATATTCATATAATTTGCTCGCAATATAGTTCAAACTAATTCTACGAGTCGAGCGCTTCGTTATTTAAACAAGCATCACACTACGTTGCATCAAATAGCCAGGTCGTGGGTAATTAGCCGGGGCGAGTCTGCTCTGGTTTAGGAAGTGATTGATTGGTTCTGCAAAAGTTTACAATATCTGATATTGATAATATAGTTGTAAATGAGTGAATTATGGCCTCTGAATCGGAAATTAAACGCGTACTGGATCTGCTGACAATTGCCCCGAGGGGACGGGTCGAATCTTTGGGCGTGAAGGCAAGAGGGCATACCGAATCGCTTCGGGGCGTGACCAGGTCCGATAACATCGTGGCACTGGGAATCAGCGAGAAAATTTCCGATAACCGCGGTACCGGTGAGCTGGCGCTGACATTCTATGTAGAGGAAAAGATCCCGTTATCCAAGCTGCGGGCGGACATGGCTATCCCGGGCATGATACCCAATGCGTTGGCCAGAACCGACGGGGTACTTACCGACGTGGTCGTGATTGGAAAATTGAGACCTGAAATTAATGTAGCCAGAAAGGTGATCCAGCCGGGGAACAGCATCGGGCATGTCGACGTTTCCGCCGGCACCTTCGGAGCGGTGGTAACAGATGGTAAAAGCAACTTTTTGCTGAGCAACAGCCACGTGCTGGCGAACAGCGGGCTCGGAAAAAAAGGCGATGTGATCGTTTACCCGGGCGTGCTCGACGGCGGAGCAAACCCGGCGGACCTGGTCGCGAAATTGCATGCCTTTAAGAAATTTACCGTTGGAGGGGCATTTGTGAACCGCACCGATTGTGCGATTGTAAAGCCCACAAACGATAGACTTGTCGATGTAACTGCGGAAATCAAGGGCTTGGGATTGCCTAAGGGCGTCATTCAGGCCGAGCGCGGAATGAAATTGATAAAAGTGGGCCGTACTACCGGCAAGACGGAAGGGGAGGTGAGGGACGTTCACTTTCGGTTCGTTCTGGATTATGACGGTGTTGGCGACGTAGGATTCGTAGATCAGGTTTTTTGCACGAGGTATTCGAAGCCGGGAGATTCCGGTGCACTCGTACTGGACAAGGAATCCGGCAAAGCCGTGGGCCTGCATTTTGCCGGTGCGGATGGTGGCAGTGTCTTCAATCCGATCGGGCAGGTCTTATCCGACCTTAAAGTGACCCTCGTTACCCATGGACAGGACGCGTGAGACCGGTATTGCGGTCAGGGACGCTGATTTCCATACATTAAAAGTACAGCGAGATGATCAGTGAAAAAGATGCGAATCTGGCCAGGGAGCAACATTCCGAGCAGTTGCAGGAACTCGGTGTGCACGCGATTGCCGTAGATGAAATTAAACACAAAGGCGAAAAGACATTTGCGGTGATCGCGTTTGTCGAAAAGCCTTCGGACAATATCCCGAAATTCATCACGGCCCAAAAAGGAGAAGAGACGCTGGATGTCCCGTTAAAAGTCAAAATAGCAACCAAATTCAAACCCGAATAAAGCACCCTCTCGATAAGTGTAGTTACAATTAATCACCGCCACAATGAACAATGCGCTTACCAATGCTCAACTGTTTCAAAAGATATCAGCGCTGCTTACCGGATTTAGCGAAGCCGAAATAATGGCAACGGGAATGCTCGAAAGCTACTATAATACGGTTCTGGCTAATTCCGACGGAGGGGACGTTGAATATTTCTTTCTGAATGTAGAGCAAATCCTCTACGAAAAGGAGGAGTCCCGGGAATCCGCGATTGCTACGCAGCTGATGCCCAACTCCTCGTACAGTGGTTTAGCCAGAAACATCATCATCCTCTGGTATACCGGTAACTGGGGCAATAACCCCGTATCGTCTGCGGCCTACATACAAGGGCTCATGTGGGATAGCGGTTATACGCACCCGCCGGGAGCCAAGCAGCCAGGTTATGGCTCCTGGGCCAATGTCCCCCTTTCAGCAAGATAAATTTTACCGGTAAACCTCTACACGGATGGAAAATAACGATTACGACGTGGTAATTGTCGGCTCCGGCATTGCCGGGTCAATTGTGGCCAAATTACTCACCAATGCAGGTAAAAAGGTATTGATCCTGGAAGCGGGATTGCAAGCCGGGATCGCGATGGACCCCGAAGGCGCGTTCAAAACCTATGAAGGTTACCTGAACACCTTTTACAATGCGCCGGCCAAAGTCCCCAATTCTCCTTATCCCAACATCAAGGACGCTCCGTCGATCGATGTGCTCGACCTGGAAGTGATGACGAAAGGCCAGCCGCTTACCAAGGGTTACCTGGTGCAAATGGGGCCGATCCCGTTCGCCAGCGATTGTGCGCGGACGCCCGGCGGCACGACGCTGCACTGGCTGGGAACGACCCTGCGAATGCTGCCGAACGATTTTAAAATGAAGACGAAATATGGAGTAGGCGTGGATTGGCCCATCGACTACGACGATATGGGACGCTACTACGAGATGGCCGAAAATGAAATTGGCGTTTCGGGATCGGTAGAGGACCAGCAATATCCAATCGAGGAAAAGAGCATCTTCCGCAAAGGGTACAGCTACCCGATGAAGGCGATACCTACCAGTTACCTCGATGGGGTAATGACCAAGAAAATCGCTAAAAAAAGCAAGGTGGTGCTGAACAAAAAATCCTATGAACTCTATTGTATCAGCACTCCGCAGGGACGGAATTCGATCCCAAACCCCGAGTATAAAATTACAGGGGTAAGATGGAATACGGGTAAAAAGGAATTGGAGTTCACCAGGACGGACGAGCCGGCAAGCTATGAACCGGTAGGCTCCAACTGGGACCCGTACACCGGACAACGTTGCGAAGGCAATGCAAGCTGTGTTCCGATATGCCCGGTACAGGCCAAGTATAATGCACTGAAAACCCTCCGGAAATCCGATAAGTCGAATCTGACCATCAAAACGCAGTCGGTTGCTTCCCGGCTTTTGATCAACGAGAAATCAAACTGGATTTCTGGTGTGGAGTATAAGCATTATAAAAATGGCGATTCGTTCGAGTATGAAACGCACGTGGCCAAAGGTACGATCTATGTAATGGCGGCAAGCGCGATCGAAAATGCCAAACTGCTGCTCGCATCCGGCGCCGCCAATAGCAGTGACCAGGTGGGCCGGAACCTGATGGACCATATGACGGTGCTCTCGTGGGGGTTGACAGACGAGCCGATTTATCCCTACCGCGGGCCGGGTTCGACGACCAATATCCCCACTTTCCGGGATGGTGAATTCCGAAAAGACCATGCTGCGTGGATATCGCCCCTGGACAACTGGGGCTGGTCATGGCCGGTATTTTCTCCCGGTTCGGACGTGGTGAATGCGGTAGGAGGCGGGATGTTCGGCAAAGCGCTGCGCGAAAAAATGAAGGACGTTATCACGCGTCAGCTGCTGGTGCATTTCGAGTGCGAGCAAGCGCCCGACCCCGAAAACCGGGTCACTATCAGCCCCGAATACAAAGATCATATCGGAAATTACCGCCCTGTGATCCACTACCACGCCACGGAATACATGCTGAAAGCATTCGAGGCGTCCAAGATCGTTTCCGACCAGCTGTTCAGCCAATGCGACGTACAGGACTTTACAGTTTACGACCCGAATACCAATCCCGATTACGTGACGTATAAAGGTAAGGGTTATCGATTCGACGGTGCCGGCCACATCGTTGGTACACACCGCATGGGATTCAGCCCCGATGACTCCGTCGTAAATGCGGATATGCGCACGTGGGATCACGAGAACCTTTTCCTGGTTGGCTGCGGCAACATGCCGACGCTGGGTACCTCGAACCCTACGCTGACGATGTCGGCACTCACCTTTAAAGCAGCCGAGGCCATTCTGAAACAACTTGAACAATCACCGAATTATGGAAAATAAAATATTTCAAAAGAATAATCCCAGGCGTCAGAAACTCATCAAACCGCTCCCGGGGACTCAGGAGGCGGACGACGATATGCACGGGCTGGTCGAAGAGGTGAATTTCAGGGGCGTTCGTGCGCGACCTGAAATGGCGCAGGCGGATGTGGAGGTTTATGTCAAAAATCTGGACCATCTGAAAGAATGCCTTCTGACCGCATTGCAGCTCGAACTTTCGACAATACCGCCCTACTTGTGCGGGCTCTACACGATCAGGGAAGGCAGCAACCGGCAGGCGGGCAACCTGATCAGAAGCGTGGTGGTAGAGGAAATGCTGCATATGATCCTGGTAGCGAACATTTTGAACGCCATTACGGACCCGAAAACCATTAAACCGGGCCAGAAGCTCTTTGATGTAAAGAAAATCATTCCCGATTACCCGACGCCCTTGCCGGGGAACATTGTACCGGAAGTCCCGAAAGGCGAGCCTGCTTTCAAGGTACAGCTTCTGAAATTTTCGAGGGAAGCATTGGATGTCTTTACCACGATCGAAAAGCCCTCGGCGCCCAATGCGCCATTGGACGACCCGCACAGTTTTGACAGTATCGGGCAATTTTACCAGGCGATACGATTTGGCTTGAAGCGCCTGAACGAGGAAACGCCCGGCGGCATTTTCAAGGGTGACCCGCGGCGGCAGGTAACGCCCGATCACTATTACGGGAGCGGCGGGAAGATTATCCGGGTGGAGTGCTACGAGGATGCCGAAGAGGCCATTGCGGAAATCGTTGGACAGGGAGAAGGGATAGATGGTACCATCGCAACCGAAGAGCCCATGTTCGGGGAAGGCATCGAGTATGCGCATTACTTTAAATTCCAGGAGATCAACTACGGCCGGATGTACAGTGCAAACGACACCAATTTCAAAATGCCTGTGAAAAGCGTTCCCACGGGCGCGCCGTTCGATGTAAGCTGGTCGTCGGTATACAATATGAAAGCAAACCCCAAAATGAAGGATTACGAAGGTGACCCGGCATTAATGGAGAAAGCCATTGATTTCAACAAAACATACGTGATGCTGCTCAACAATATCAACGACGCGGTGAGCGGAGAGCCGGAGCTGCTGATCAAGGGAATTACCATCATGTACGACCTGAAATACAAGGCGCTGGAGTTGTTGAACATGCCGTTGGGCAACGGAGAATGCGCCGGGCCAACTTTTGAATACGTGAAGCTGTAAGCTTCTTTTAAACATCCTCCCAGTCTAAACATGACCCAATATGTATCCCTTAATTGCCAAATGGACGATCCTTCCGGGAAACGAAGAAAAAGCGTGCGAAGCTCTAAAAAAACTGGCGGCGGACGTAAAGGAAAATGAACCCGGAACCTGGCTGTACATGGTTCACGTCCCGAATTTCAACGAAAAAAGCCTGCCCACACCGCCAGCAGGCGAGGTGGTCTTCTTTGAAATTTATCAGGACCAGGCCGCTTTCTTCGACCATTTGAACGGACCTGTATTCAAAAATTTTGTGAAGGATTACGGCAGCCTTTTCCTAAGCGATTTCAGCGCCGTTCCGCAAGTGTTCATGACCACCGAAGTGCTGACTTCCCTGGGCGGGTTTGCGCGCGCCGCTTTACAATAAAGCGGTTGGCCGATGTATGCCGGGCTATCCGGGCAGTTTACTTCTTTTTTTAGCAATCCATCAAATATTAAACTATGGCGAAGATTAAAAATAATCCGTTGGCCTCATTAAGCCTCTCGGGCTTAGGCAGTATTGAAGAACAGTCGGTAGAGAAAGGGCAAAAACTGGTAGCAAGGGCGGAAGTTGCGGTTGCGGCTCCCTCGCTGGGCCCCCTGGCGAAACTTCCGGGTACCTGGGTAGGGACAGGGTTCAATTTGATTGAGATTCCCAATATGAACCAGGCCAAGCCCGGACCTCCACCGGCGGATAAGTTTAAGATTATTTTGAACAATACAGCCGAAACACTCACCTTTTCCTCCATCGACGGAGAAATCATCAACCGCGGAAATGCGCAGGAGGACATCGCTTACCTGGGGCTGCATTACCTCCAACAGGTAAATGACGTGAATCTGCCTCAGGGGCAGAACGGTATCCACCTCGAGACGGGCCTGTTCCTGAACCTGCCCGACGGTACAGATCCGCAGGTGAAGGAAAGCGTGGCGCGGCTCGGGTCGATTCCCCACGGCGATTCGCTGCTGGCACAGGGCAGTTTTTTCACCGTAAAAGGAGGGCCTCAGTTCGATGTGCCGCCAGCCGACCCGACGCCGTTTTTCATCGTCGACGGCAAGCGGGTGAATGATACGAACCCGGATTACCTGCGGCTGTTAAACGATGCGGTACCGCCCGCCGGGATTTCCAAGGATGTGATCATGAACCCGAACAATTTGCTCAAAGAGGCGATTAAGGGGCAGAATATTATCGAGACGATCGTGATATTGCTCGATGCAAACCCGATTGAAGGCGTTTGTAATCCGGGTGCAACGAACCCAACCGGCGGCATTACCAATATTCCTTTTATCAACGTCAATGCCAATGCGACCAGCCTGACAGCGATCTTCTGGATCGAAACCGTGCAGAATCCCGATGGTTCTACATTTTTACAATTGCAGTACACCCAAACGGTTATTCTGGATTTCCCTGTGTTTGGCCCGCCGCCGGCAAATCCGGTCGTACCTATTAGCTGGCCGCACATTTCTGTGGCCACGCTCCGGCTGAAAGAAAACTGATCCACACCAGACATTCGAACTTATGGCAGATGCAAAACCTGTGCTGATGCACAGTACCTATTTCAATCTGGGCGTAAACAATACGCCGGACGTGGCCGAGGCCTACATGGCCGAAGCGAGGGAATACCTTTCCAGCTCGAAAGGAATGGTGTCTTTCTGGATAGGCAAAAGGGCTACGGATATGAACAGGCCCGAGAACGACCTGGGCTTTGATATCGCAATGCATCAGGTGTTTAAGGACGAGGATGCATTTAACCTTTACAACGGAAGCGATCCGAGACACGACCAGTTTGTTGCGGACGTGAACCGATGGGCGCCCAGTACTACCCGGCGCGTCCTGGACAGTAACCTGACCAACCTGTTAATCGGCGGCAATCTATCGACGGCCCAGACACTCGGCCCGGACCGGAATTTTCCGCAGAGCGTGTTTCACAGCCTGTACTTTTCATTGACCGATAAATCGCCCGGCAGTATTGAAAAATTCACCGGCATCTGCGTAAAATATCTCTCGCACCATCCCGGAATCGAGCTGTTCGCGACGGGCGGGCTGACGGACATCAAGCGGGACGTTTCGGTACGGAATTTCGATGTGGCGGTCAACATTATTTACGATAGCAAAAAGGCTTACGACGATTATCTGGAAAGTCAGGAGCATCACGATTTCTTCCCGGCGACTGCCGGTATGATCGGGCAGACCTACATTTTTGATTCTTACCTGAAGTATCAGTTAAAAGTGTATTCGCTTACCTAACTTAATCTCCTATCAGCAATCTATTAATACCATGATCTCCACAGCAATAAATGAATTATCACGTGAATTGAGCGGCTACGTCGTGCAGGCCGGGGATGCGGAATACGAAGAAGCTATCCGGATCGACAATGGCCGCATCCAGTTTAAGCCCCGGGCGATCATTTTTCCGGCCGTGATGGAAGACGTCCGGCTCGGTCTGAAATTTGCCGTACAGCATAAGCTCCCGTTTTCGGTTAAAGGCGGGGGACATAGTGCAGCGGGTTATTGCATGAACGAAGGCGGTATTGTGATGGCGATGAAGAATCTGAACAGGATTACCTTCGACCCCAAAAAAGAAACCGTTACTGCGCAGATGGGCGTGATCTGGTACGATGTATATAAGTTTATGCAGGCGACCAGGACGGGTTTGATCCCGGTAGGAGGGGGATGCCCGACCGTTGCGCCTCCCGGATTCATGCTCGGCGGCGGGTATAGTTTCGTTTCCCGTTCCTACGGAATGAGCATTGATAACCTGGTCAGTTTGAAAATCATCACACCCGATGGTGAAATGAGGCATATCGGGGTGGAGAGCACCTCAAAGGAGGACGTAGATCTTTTCTGGGCGTGCTGCGGAGGAGGAGGAGGGAATTTTGGGATTGTCACCGAAATGGAAATGCGGGTTAGGAAGCCTTTCAGCGAAACAATGCTGGTAGGGCAGATCCGCTATCCGCTCGAACATGCGGAGGAAGTGCTGGGTTACTATAACGAATGGGTGGAGAAGATCCCGAATAGTATGGCGGTTTATGGTTTTATGGGAAACCAGAAAGACCTTATCGATAAAACGACGAACGTGAAAGTACTCGGCCTGACCCCCGTGTTCAATGGGGAATATGCGGAGGGGATCGATCTGCTGGAAGGACTGTTAAAATTGAAGCCGATTAATGCAGATCTGTTTAATATGACCTTGCCGGAGTGGGAGTTTTACAATGGCTACACGACGCGCGTGGCCGGGCGCAGCTCGTACATCCGCTCGACGATCCTTCCCAAAGGCGGAATGAACAACGAGGTGGCCAAGGTAATCGTCGATGCAATGACCCATGCCCCTTCACCGGACAGCTTCGCGGTGTGGACGCTTGCGGGTGGGGCCATCGAGGATGTCGCGTCCGATGCTACCGCCTACGTGCACCGGAATTGCCGCTTCGTACCGGAAATCAAGTCGATCTGGGACCTGGATAAACCGGGCGACACGCTGAAAAATGTAGAATGGGCCTACGAGTTTTTTGAAAGACTTTCCCAGGCCGGAAATGCAACCGGCGCCTATGTCAACTACATCGATCCTTTGCAGCATGATTGGGCGAGGATGTACTACGGGGATAACTACGAAAGGCTGCTGTCTATCAAGAAGAAGGTCGATCCGCACAATTATTTCAATTTCCAGCAAAGTGTCGGTTCGCCATTCAATCCACCTCAAAAATTAACAGACCTGAGCCCATTGAACCGTACTCAGCTCTAACTAAATGTTCCGGATGAACAGCCTGCCAATCGATGCTCATGGATGTGTTTTTAACCAATCCGTGAGCATCGAATTTTTTATACCTAGTTCGCATTCAGCTCCAAGCTGGCAATGGTGGTTAACTCCACGCGCGCTTGTTTGGGAAGGCCCGCCACAGCCAGGCAAGTGCGGGTCGGATAGCGATCGGCAAAATAAGTTTGGTATACCGCGTTCAACTGGTCGAAATACCGCATGTCCGTCAGGTACACGGTAACGCTGACAATGTGGCTGAAAGTCAAGCTATGCTCTGTAAGTATCGTTTCAATATTCGCAAACACCTGCTTCACCTCGTCCTCGAAGGAGGTAGTCACCAGCTGTCCGCCGGCAGAGCCGATCTGGCCCGAAATGAACAAGAATCCGTTGGACACCAATGCTTTTGAAATCGGTACTGCCGGTGCAGAAGCCTTTTCGATTGTACTCATGTGATAAATTGTGGTTGATATGTTTTCCTCCTTTACTTAATTCTGACCTGATTCCAGGTTAAGCCGCGGGGCTGCAATATACCGCAATTAGGTTTGATGTGCCATTAAACCGTAGAGTTAATGGGTGGATCGCCAGGCCTTATCTCATTTGTTTATGAATCAATTTTCACCAAAGTGAAAATCCTGTCCGGCGGCTTCCCTTAAATTTGTCATGTTTTGGCCGTCAGGTTGTGTTCATGACGGCAAAGCGCAATCTTGTCATTCATTCAACAGTTGGGGCCATGTTCGAAAAAAACGAGATCATCGCGGGGCATTTAAGGAAATTCAATGCGTTGACGGAGCAGGATATTGCCCTGGGGCAGCCGTTCTGGAAGCCCAGGAGGATCAAAAAGGGTGATTTCTTTAACATGCAGCGCATGGTTTGCAATGACCTCGGTTTGGTCGTTAAGGGGATTTTCCGGATCTACTATCGCGATCCGGAGACGGACAGGGATAAAAACCTCTTTTTTTTCTCCGAAAACCAGTTTGTCGTTTCATTCAGAAGTTTCATTTCCCGCAATCCGTGCTGGTATTTCATAGAGGCCATGGAGGATTCGGAAATAGTATTCATTTCCTATAAGGATCTCAATGGCCTTTATGAAACCAATGCCAACTGGGGGAAATTCGGCAGGTTACTCGCGGAGCTGTTCTTTGCCTACGCGCAGACGCGAGCAGAAGAATTCATGTTTTTTTCCAATGAGGAACGCTACCTGCGTTTATTGGAGGAGCATCCGAATATCGTAGAGCGTATTCCGGCTTACCATATTTCATCGTATCTCGGGATAACCAACCCCTCGCTTAGCCGCATCAGGAAACGCGTGAAAAAATGACGGCAGGAGGGCCGGCACTGCGCAGGCGGCGGCAGTCGGCTATTCGGCAAGGGTGTGATTAGCTGTCCTGGATAGTCGAAATGCGGCCAGGAGGTAGTAAAACGCCCCGAATGCGGCATAACCGGCCAGGCTCGTAAGCCCCATCGAAGGGTCGCGTGCGAGGACGATAAAGGAAATGCCTCCGGCCACGGATTGGCCTCCGCTGAGGATCATCGGCCATTGCCCACCCAGTGATTTTCGGCGGCGTACCCCGAGGATGAGCTGGATCAAGCCGGTGAGGATGGCCCAGAATCCGAAAACAATCAGCGCTTCCGGTATGCCTCGCTGCAATGCAATGCCGACGGCCAGGGTGGTGACGATGCTAATCGCCGCATTGGCATATTGCGGTACTTTTGAGGCATTGTCCTGGTTGGCACGGATATCCAGCCATGTACCCAAAACGTCCCATGCCGGATAGACGATCAGCAGAATCGTAGCAATACCGGCCGATTTTTGGACAAAAAAGGCGACCAGGACCACCCAGCATATCGAAAAGGCGGCACGTACAAAATACAGGTTCCGTAACGACCGGGCAGTTTCAACGACCTGACTAGCCGTTGTTCCCCGGGAAAAAGATGAAGCTGACATAGTTTTAAATTTTAGTTGTTTTGTCGCTTCAAAATTGCCCGATCGCGTGCTGTAATTTTTTCACCTAAGTTAAAATGCGGGAAAAATGTTTGCCGGATCAGTGTTTAACAGCATTGAGTTTCTGGAACGGAATGAACCTAGTCGAAAGGCTACACTTTCACTCAAAGAAATTTACTATCAACACCGACGGGTCGAGCAGCGAGCCGCTTATTGCGCTTGCCGCATGAAAAGATTCGACTTGATCTTCGTCAGTTCGCCCAGTAATGAAGTGGTCGGCACGGGTATGTTTCCCAGACGCCGGGCTAAGCGGGCGATTTCGAGATTGAGGGAGTCGATTTCGGTTTCCCGGCTGTTTAGGATGTCCTGATAGGTCGATATTTTCTGGCCGTCGGACATTTTGCTGATGCTTAGGATGTTCTGGACTATTTCATCTTCGGTCAAACGGATCCCGTATTCTCTGGCTACCGCAAGGCATTCACGGATTACGTTCTTCCCCATTTCGAGGACAGACGCGTTTCGCCAAAACACGCCGTTGTCGACTTCCAGAAGCGGGCAGATCGAATTGAACACACAATTGGAAATGACCTTTTTCCAAATGAAGGGTTGTATGTCCGGCTCCGATCGGAATGAGAAAATGGAGGTGTTCAACTGTGCTACGATGCCTGCAAGCATTTCTTCGGGACCGGCGATCAGGCCGATGGGCGAGGGGCTTACCAATCGGAAACGAACCTTGTTTTCGCCTGCCGCCTGGCTGGTTGCCATGAGCACGCACCGGTACAATTTCGCGAAACCCATGTCCGAAAAGCCGTGCTCGACATGCAGCCCGTTTTGCAGGAACACAATGGGCGAGTCTTTCGCTTTCGGATATAACTTCTGAGCGAGCCCGGCGTTTCCGAAAGATTTGTTGGTCAACACGATCAATCCATCCAGCTTTTCAAAGTGGCTGATTGAGCTGATCTCAATACGGGCGTTTAAAATATCGTCGCCGGTATCGACTTGCATAAGCTCATGGGATGTCCCCGGATCATCTACCGAACCGCGGAGAATGGTTACGCTCCGGCCATTGAGCGACAGTGCCACCGCCAATGCTTTGGCAATGACGCCATTGCCGACAATATAGATGTGATCGATGCTCGTTGTATGCATGGCGTTTTTAACTTTGTCCAACCAGGTTTATCCAACGGATGTTTTTCGCGAAGCCAACGCCCGGATCTGCTTTTCAAGCAAATTGAAAATAAGTCCGGCCATGATGAAAAGACAGGCTACCAGCTTCCAGGACGATAATTCTTCCCCCAGAAAAAACGCAGCACTTAAAAGCCCCACTACCGGCACGAGCAACGTAAACGGCGTAACCACGGCTGTTGGGTAGGTATTGAGCAGGAACCCCCAGATGCCGTAGCCAACAAACGAGGATAGGTAGACGATGTACAAAACCGCCAAGACCGTATCCAAAGACAGGTTCTGGATGGAATGCATGATAAGTTCGGGGCCTTCAAAAATATAAGAGAGGGTCAGCATCACAGGCGTAGCGACCAGGCTCCCCCACGCAACCAGCGCGACGGGCGACTCCGCAGCGATTTTCTTTGAAAAAATGTTGCCTGCTGCCCAGGAAAGTGCGGACAGGAGCGTCAGCGAAAGGCCAACGAAGGTCGCGTTTCCATCCACATGGCTGGCAACGATCCCGATCCCGATGAATGAGATCAGCGCACCGAAAACCTTCCAAATGCCCGGTACGTCGCCAAAAATGAATGCGGCCAGTCCGATGGAGAAAAACACCTGGACCTGAATGACCAGCGAAGATAAACCCGCCGGAAGTCCTAGGTACATGCCTCCGAACAGCAGACCGAACTGGATCGCAAACGTGAAGATGCCGTAGCCTACAATCAGCTTGAATGGCGCTTTGGGCCGGGGAAGGAAGAAAACCCAGGGAAGGGCCGTCAACGCAAACCGTGCGGAGCATAAAAGGATCGGCGGCAATTTTTCCAATCCGATGTGGATGGCGATAAAATTCAGGCCCCAGGCAATGACCGTAACCAGGGCGAGCAAGAGATGCTTCGGTTTCAAATCGAACTGCTGTTAATGTTTATTGCATTTCACGCAAAGTACCACAACAGCACTCAATGATAATAGATATAGTTTTTTGTTTTTTCAGGGGTACAGATTTACAGGGCCTGCTTTACAATGCTACCGAGCCGTTTGATATCATGCTCCAGGGAGTCGTCCCAGGGGAGCGCGAAATTGAGGCGCATGCAGTTGTTGAAGTTGCTGTTTTGAGAAAACATGCTTCCCGGAGCGAAGCTCAGCTTGTGCCGCAGGGCAGTCTGATAGAGCTCGGCGGTGTCCAGGCGCTTATCCAGTTCCAGCCATAGAAAAAAGCCCCCCTGCGGCTGCGATATTTTGGTGTTTTCGGGGAAATAGTCTTCTATGGCTTGCTGAAATTTGAGGCAATTGGTGTGCAGCGTATGCCGCAATGTTCTCAAATGGTGGTCATAACCGCCATGCTCCATGAAATCCGCAATCACTTCCTGGAACAGCGAAGGAAGGGTGACGGTTTGTACCAGCTTCTGGCGGACGATCTTGTCCTTGAATTTCCCGGGCGCTATCCAGCCGACCCGGTAACCCGGGGCTAGCGTTTTGGAGACACCGCCGCACCACATCACGATGCCCGCTTCATCAAATACTTTAAATGGCTTCGGGCGTGTACCACTAAAAAACAGGTTCCCGAACAGGTCGTCGTCGATCAGCGGGATGTGATGATGGGTGAGGAGTTTCACCACCTCTTTCTTGTTCTCGTCGGGCACAAGGCTGCCCAGCGGGTTATTGAAATTGGCAGTGAAGCAGCACACATTGATTTTATGGATAACCTTTTTCAGCGCATCGACCTCGATGCCGGTGAGCGGGTGTGTGGGCAACTCGATCACGTTGAGGCCCATTGATTTTGCCAGTTGCAATATACCAAAGTACACAGGGCTTTCCGTCGCAATGGTATCGCCGGGCCTGGTTGTCGCGAGCAGGCATTGATAAATGGCGTTGGTCGTTCCTGTGGTAGTTACAATGTCCTCTTCGGTCAGGGTTCCGTCGAAGATCAGCGACCACTTGGCGATGTTCCTTCTCAAACTCACGCTGCCCTGCGCCGGCTCGAAATCCATTCCGCTGCCTTCGAGCTGCCTCATCGCTTTGATGATGCCCTTGTTCAGCTTGGCCATCGGCAGCAGCTTGTTATCCAGAATACCGAGGGAAAACTGCCGTATGGACTTATCTCTCAATATGTCAAAAACGCTGCTGATCAAATCCTCCGAATTCTTTCCTTTTTCGGGTGAAATGAGCTTGCTTACCGAAGGAAGCGCGAGCTTTCTCTGGGAGGTTTTGCTGACGAAGTAGCCCGACTTCGGCCGCGACTCGATCAGCGATTTACTCTCAAGTTCGGCAAAAGCCTGAATGGCGGTATTCAGGCTTACCCCGTATATCTGCTGAATGGATCGTACGGAAGGCAGCTTATCGCCAATTCGCAACGTTTCCGACAGGATTTGGTCCTCAATGATCTTGGCAATCTTCCGATACAGGATTTCCCTCCGCATATTTAGTCTGGTCTGTACCCTGCAAAGGTATCGGAATTTAAACTGTACCTGCCGAATCCCGCTAAAAAAGCTGGCTGGTTCCCTTGTTGGCCAGAATGATGCGAATAATATCCCCGCCAAAATCGGACGCCCTGGCTTTCCCGAAATTCTTGATTTGTGATAGCTGGGTTAAGGTACCCGGCATTTTCTCCGCCACTTGTGTCAGGACGGTGTCCGATACGATCGTATAGGGCTGTGCGTTTCGCTGCCCGGCGATGTTGGCCCGCCATTCAAGTAACTGATCGAAAAGCGCCGCATTGACCGGCTTCTTCTTGCGGCTTGTCTCAGATGGACTTTCCTCCTTGTCTGATTGATAGTCGGCCAGCGCCCTCCCGGCCGTCGGAATGAATTCATCCGGGCTTGTCGCGTTCGATAACCCTAAGAAGATCCCTGCTTTCAGCCCGAGGCAGTACCGTAGCCTTCGGGCGGACAAATGAAGGTCGGGGTCCATCGTGTGTTGATCACGCGGGGAATACATATTACCGACCTCGCGAATGGCTTCGTTGAGCTTGGAAAAGAAATAACCAGTGGCTTTGGCTAATCTTTCGGTCGTGGCCTCGGAATTTTGCGTCCCGGATGAGTCCAGGATCGTTAATAGCTCTTGTCTCCGGAAACTATTGGAAACCTTGACTAAGTCGCTGTTAATCAGTTTGGATAGGGACTCGGTCGTTTGGTGGAGCGACACTTGCTCCCAGCATTCTGCCAAAATTGTGAAATCAAACAGGTCCAGCACCGCCTCCCGCTGGCTATCACGTTGCACTGCACCTAAGCCCGAATCGTTGTACGCATTAATCGACGCGTTTTGCATGAAGGTTTTCACGGCAGGCGCCACCATTACGCTGGCCGCATTGACGGGTTGAAGCAGCACCAGGCCTTCCAGCGAGCGGCAGCGGCTCAGGGCTACGTACACCTGCCCGGGCGCAAATGCGGTGCGTACATCGACAACGAGTTTGTCGAAAGTCAGGCCCTGGCTTTTATGGATGGTAACCGCCCACGACAGTCTCAAAGGTAACTGGGTGAATGTCCCCGCGCTCGATTCGCTGATTTTACCTTCGGTTTCGGACAAGGCATATTTTACATTCTGCCAGATTTCAGGACTGACGATAAAGTCGGACCCGTCGTCAAAAAAAGTGACGTGAACACGTCCGTTCTCGATTCGGGAGACCCGCGCCGCACGTCCGTTATAGTATTGTTTCTTGCCCGAGCTGTCATTTTTGATAAACATCACGTGAGCCCCCTCTTTCAGGACGAGCTCCTTTTCGGCGGGGTACCCTTCCGAGGGAAAATCGGCGGAAATAGTCGCGCTGAAAAGGTGCTCGGGGGCCTGCAAATCGTCGAGCCGCTGCTGGTTGATCTCCTTGACCTTATGGTTATGCGTGGAGAGCGTGACGTAATCGGATAGCTCAAAATCCGGTTGGGACATGTACCGCCTGTTCAGCGCAGCAAGCGTGCTTTCCGTAACCTTACCGTCTCTCACGCTGTTGAGGATATCGATAAATACGGGGTCGTTCTGCCGGTAAACACGCGATAGCTCAAAGGTGAGAAAGCCCGAAGAGCCCCAAACCAGGCTATCAAAGAAGTAGGGACTTTTATAAAACGCGCTTAACATATCCCAGTCGTTGTTTGCGACGGGAGGCAACTGGTAGGGATCGCCGATCATCAGCAGCTGAACCCCTCCGAAAGGTCTCGCCGATGCCCGCACGAGCCGAAGCAGCGCATCGATGTAATCCAGGGTGTCGGCCCTTACCATACTGATTTCATCGATGATGAGGAGCTGCATCCGCCGGAGCATTTTTTCTTTCTCCGGGTTCACCGACCGGATTGGAGGCTGAGACTTGCTCTTTCCGTGCACGCCGGGCATTAAAGGGCCCAAGGGAATCTGAAAAAATGAATGGACTGTAACGCCGCCCGCATTGATGGCCGCCACGGCCGTCGGGGCGACGACGACCATTTCTTTGGCCAGGTTCAGGCGGATATGTTGCAAAAAAGTGGTTTTACCTGTTCCGGCCCTTCCCGTCAAAAAGATGGGCTTGTCGGTTTGCGTCAGGTAGTTGAGAATGGTTTGATGATGAAGATCGAGTTGCATGCTGGTTTTTTGCTGCAAATTAACCCGATTCCTAAACTAGTATGCGTTATCTCCCGCCAATGCTTCGAAAATATCGCATGTAACCGAAAAGTTGCTATTTTTAAGCCAACCTTATTGAATATGCTAAAAATCTACATTACAACAGCCCGCGTCCTCATCGTGATTGCTATTGCGGTAATCCTGATGCTGCTCATCCTGTTCAAACTCCAACACTGGCAAATAGGAATGAACCTGGTAATCACACTTGGCGTGTTGGTCGCCATTATGGTAGGGGACGTGACGTGGAGCAGGAGCAAAAAACAGCGATGATCGGGCCGGGCCGTTTGCAGGAAAGTTTACGCGGTACCCTAGCCGTAAGTCTGCGCCACAATGCCTCCCGGAAACGCTTTTACATCTAACAATTTCAGGTAAAGGGGCATTTCAAGACCGGTGAAAATAGGTAGCCCGGAGCCCAATGCGACGGGATGAATGGCCAGATGGTATTCGTCGATGAGGCCTGTCGCGATGAGGCTCTGCATAAACCCAGCCCCGCCGATAGCGACGATCGGCTTCCCTGATTCCGCTTTCAATTGCATAATTCCCTCGGCAAGGTCGCCATCGAAAATGCGTGCCTGTGTCCAGGAATCTGCTGCGGATGCTTCCGGGTTTTTCGTGTCCCCGGCATCGATGCCTTTAAATCCGTTTTGCGTAAAGACCGCCTTGGGAATTTCGTTCATGGGCGCGGCAAACGGTCCGGTTGCCGTGGGCCAGTAGGGGGCCATGGTCTCGAACGACTTTCTGCCCATGATTATCAGGCCGGCCTCGCGGATTTTTCCGACACTCCACGCCAACGACTCCGCGTCGCCTGTTTTGAAAAGCCAATCTTTTCCACCGTTGGCGTCACTGACAAAACCGTCGATCGAAACCGACATTTTCATGATTAATTTTCGCATAGCTAAAATGTTTTTTAACAAATGTACCGAGTGCGCGATCAAGTCGCGGTGGGTTAAAACGACAATCCTAAGGGGCGATTGCGATATCGCAAACAATCGTTAAATTAAAACCTTACAACAAAGTTGTCCATTTTGTTTTCAGCGAATTTTGCGAATATTACCATCCCGGTCAGGCACAAAATCAAATGAAACTTACCACGATCACATCCTGCTATATTGGTCCGCGGATCTCGCCGGAGCAGTTTATTTCAGAGCATTTCTTCTTGTTTCTGGCAAAAGGGACCATCACCGGCTACGACGGGCAGAAAAGCCATACCATGACACCCGGGGAATATTGCCTGGCTCGCAAAAACCACCTTGGCCGTTACCACAAGCAACGCGAAGACGGCGAATTTGAAAAAGTAGTGATGGTTTTCGACGAAGCATTCTTGAAGGATTTTTTGCTTCGCTACCCTTCGGCGGGCAGGCCGCAGGGCTATCACTCCGACCAGGCATTTATATTGTTGAAAAAAAGCCCGCTGGTGGAGGGGTTTATCGGCTCCTTGCAGCCCTATTATGACGCTCAGGGCGAAATAGACGCCACTTTCTCGAAAGTGAAAAGGGAAGAGCTGCTGCTGATCCTGCTGGAAACCAACCCCGGACTGGCCGACATCCTTTTTGATTTTGCCGCGCCGGGAAAGATTGAGTTAAAATCTTTTATGAACCGCAATTACCGGTTCAACGTCAGCATTGAGCGCTTCGCTTACCTGACGGGCCGGAGCCTTTCGGCATTCAAAAAGGATTTCAAGCTGGCATTCTCGGACACGCCCAGTCACTGGCTTATCCAAAAACGTTTGCAGGAAGCCCATTTCCTCATTGAAAAGGATGGCCGGAAACCCTCCGAAATCTACCTCGACCTGGGTTTTGAAGATCTTTCGCATTTCTCTTTTGTGTTCAAGAAAAGATTTGGCCGGAACCCGTCGGAACTAAGGGCCGGGGCTGTTTGATTGATCCTACCAAAACCTTAGAACAAAGCAAACTATAACCTTACAGCAAAATGCCGGAGCGCCATTCAGCCGAAATTTGTCATACCAAACAATTTAAACTGAAATGGAGAATCCGAATAAAAACACCAGGGTGCTGGTAACCGGCGGGACGGGCTTTGTGGGTGTGCATTGCGTGTTGCAGCTGCTCACGCAGGGGTACCAGGTACGCACCACGGTACGCTCGCTGTCCAGAAGAGCGGAACTGTATAACATGCTGCGAAACGGCGGCATTACCGATTTTGACGGGCTCGAAATGGTCGAGGCCAACCTGATGGATGACAGAAACTGGGCGGAGGCCGTCACCGGTTGCGACTATGTGCTCCACGTGGCGTCCCCGATCGGACTGACGGCGCCCAAGGATGAAAACGATATGATCCGTCCGGCCGTGGAAGGTACCTTGCGTGTGCTCCGGTTTGCACGCGATCACGGGGTGAAGCGGGTGGTGAATACCTCCAATTTCGGGGCCGTGGGTTACAGCCATACCGACAGAACGAAGATCATTACAGAAGAAAGCTGGACGGACCCGAAAGAAAAGGGCCTCTCGACTTACAACAAATCCAAAGTCCTGGCCGAACAGGCCGCGTGGAAATTCATGCGCGAGGAGGGGGGAGCATTGGAACTGGCCGTCGTTAATCCGGTTGGTATTTTCGGCCCTTCCCTTGGTCCGGAGCTTTCCAGCGGCTTCCAGTTGCTGAAACAGATCATCGACGGCAATATGAAGCGCGTACCCAACATGACGCTGGGCATTGTGGATGTCCGCGACGTAGCCGACCTGCATATCCGTGCCATGCGGAGTCCGGCGGCCAACGGCCAGCGGTTTCTGGCCATTGCGGGAGAGATCATGACGCTGCGCGAAATCGCATTGCTGCTCAGCGGGGAGTTTGGCGACCAGTTTCCGAATATTTCCACCAAACCGATGCCTGATTGGGTCGTTCGCCTTGCCGCACCTTTCAGCGAGCGTGCCAGGTTCCTGCTGCCGCAGCTGGGACGCTACCGCACGGCCAGCAACGAAAAAGCACGCCGTCTGCTGGGATGGAACCCGCGCACCAATGAGGAAGCATTGATCGCGACGGCACTAAGCCTGGTGCAATTTGCCAAACCCACTCACCCCTGACCGGCACATCCGTGCCAGCTACATAACTCAACCACTTAAATCAGTTTTTACATGTTACGACCATTTGTAGCCATGCTAATGGCCATGATCGCTATGGCCATATCCCAACCGGAGTTGTTGGCGCAGGGCAATTTGCAAACCATCAAAGGAACTGTCATCGACAAACAAACCCAGAGCCCATTGCCCGGCGTGACCATCAGCGTCCCCGGCGACAATGCATTGGGAACGATCACCGACGAAAACGGCCATTTTTCGTTGCCCGGCGTCAAACCGGGGCGGTACGACGTCCTGTTCACTTCGCTTGGTTTCAAACCTTACACCGCCGCGAGCGTGGAGGTGACGGCCGGCAAGCAGGTAGTGCTGGAAATAGGGCTGGAAGAATCTGCGGGTAACCTGGGCGAAGTGGTAGTGCGGGGTGGCTCCACGAAACATGAAACGGTGAATGAGCTGGCTGCCGTAAGCGGGCGCTCGTTCACCATGGAGGAAGTAAACAGGTACTCCGGAGGCCGTTCGGACCCGTCGCGGCTGGTGGCCAACTTTGCGGGCGTAAGCGCGCCGGACGACTCACGCAACGACATCGTCGTGCGTGGTAACTCGCCCAGCGGCGTGCTCTGGCGGATCGAGGGCCTCAATATCCCGAATCCTAACCATTTCTCGACCCTCGGCACCACCGGCGGCTCGGCCAGCGCTTTGAATACCAACATGCTGAAAAACTCCGATTTCCTGACGTCCGCATTTCCCGCCGAATATGGTAATGCCAATGCCGGCGTATTCGACCTTGGGTTCAGAACGGGCAATACCAGCAAACGCGAGCATACGATCCAGCTAGGGGCGCTTACCGGGCTCGAAGCAATGACCGAAGGGCCGATCAACAAGGAAAAGGGTTCTTCCTACGCGCTTGCCTATCGCTATTCATTTACCGGCCTGGCCCAGCAAATGGGTATTACGGTCGGCACTGCCGCTACGCCTTTTTACCAGGACTTATCTTTCAAAATCAATGGTGGCGAAGGTAAATGGGGGCGCTTTACATTGTTCGGGCTGGGAGGAAGCAGCAGGATCGATATCCTGCACGACGAGGTCGATCCCGACGATATCTGGGGTAACCCCGAGCGGGACTCGCACATGCGAAGCCGCATCGGACTAACGGGTATCAAACATTTTGTCCGCGTCGGGAAGAAATCCTATTTCAGTACCGTCATCGGGGCCACATATGCTTCCACCAACCAGGATGTCGACAGTATCGGGACAGCCCGGCCCGAGCGCGTGGTAGAAGTGGCCATGCGCCAGAGCCGTTATTCGGTCAACACCTCTTTCAATACGACTATCAACCCACAGCTGTTCCTGAAATTCGGGGCCATAGCGGAGTTGATCAACATGACCCTCTCTTACCGCGACCGGATATCACCGCCTCATAGCTGGAAGCAAATATGGGATTTTGACGGAAACATGGCGCTTTGGCAAGGCTACGCGCACGCCAAATATAACCTGACGGAACGCCTGACAGCCAATGTCGGCATCCACGGTCAGCTTCTGACGCTCAACAACAGTTCGGCCATCGAACCAAGGATCGCCTTGAAATACCAGGTGTCTGAAAAAGGAACGCTTACAGCAGGGTTCGGTCTGCACAGCCAAATGCAGCCTGCCGACGCCTATTTTTATCAAACCCAAAACCCCGGAGGGACTGTCGACCGCTCCAACGAAGAACTGGGCTTTACGAAAAGCCTGCATTATGTGCTGGGCTACGAAATTCTTCCGTTCCGCGATTGGCGGGTGAAAGCGGAGATTTACTATCAGCGCATTTATGACGTTCCTGTAAGCGACACGGCCAGCAGCTATTCCATGCTGAATGCGGGCGCACGCGCCTACTACTACAATGAGCAGGGGCGCCTGCGCAACAATGGCACCGGATTCAACTACGGGGCGGAGCTGACGATCGAGAAGTTTTTCAGCAACGGCTACTATGCATTGTTTACGGGTAGTTTGTATCAATCCAAATACGAAGGCAGCGACGGCATCCAGCGGAACACCGCATTCAATGGCCGGTTTGTTTACAATGTGCTGGCAGGAAAAGAATGGCGTATCGGGCGGACAGGGAGCAATAAATTCAGCGTCGATCTGAAAATGACCCAGGCTGGCGGGCGCTATTTCACACCGGTGGATGTGGCGGCGTCCGTGGCCAATAACCGGGAGATCCTGCAAACCGGCGACGCGGTATTCTCCACCCGTAACGCCGATTTTTTCAGGCTGGATGTGAAAGCCGGTTTTACGGTGAACAGCAAAAGCAGGAGCCTGTCTCAGGGTATTTTCCTGGATATTCAGAACCTCACCGGCCGGCAAAATGTACTGGTCGAGCAGCGGTACAATCCGGCTACCCAACGGGTGAACACCGCCTATCAGATCGGGTTCTTCCCCAACTTCGTGTACCGGCTGCAATTCTGAATTTCCTCCCTTTCAACATCCACAGCGATATGTCTGTATCCGATAAAAACGCCATGCCCGGCGATTGGCGTGCCTGGGCAAGTATTGCGGTGATCGTAGTCCTGGTCATGCTGGGAATGATTGATCGCAACTCGATCAACCTGATGATCGACCCGATCCGCCAAACATTGGGGATCGACGATTTTTACATCAGCTTCCTGCAAGGCCCGGCATTCGCTGCGACATTTTTGATCGGTAGCCTGGCGATGGGCTGGCTCACCGACCGTTATTCCAACCGGTGGCTGCTCTACATCGGTGTTTCGGTCTGGTCGCTTGCTACGGTGGCAAGCGGTTTTTCGGACAGTTTTGTAATGCTGGCCGTTGCGCGCGGCTTTGTAGGGTTGGGCGAGTCGGTGCTGCAACCGGCAGGCTGGGCGCTGGTAACCCGGCTTTTTCCCGCGCACCGGCTTGCGACGGCCATCGGTACGCTTACGGCGGGCTCGCAGCTGGGTGTGGCCGCCTCCTTTCTTATCACCGGGTTCGTGGTGTCCCGGGCCGGAAGCATGCCGCAGAGCTCCTTCCCGTTGATCGGCCCCCGCGAACCATGGCAATGGGTGTTCATCCTGACGGGCGCGCCAGGGTTGCTGCTGGCGCTGCTGGTTTTTATGATTGCCGAAAAAAGGAATCCCGCCGACGGGCAAGCAAGCGTCCACACAGCGGTCATGCCCTTTGTGAAAAAGGAATGGGCATTTCTGGCCTGCCATTTCCTGGGTTTCGGGTTGCTGAGCGTGCTGGTGAATGGGGCCGCCGCGTGGGGGCCTACGTACCTGATGCGCACGCATGGGATGAGCGTGCAGGAAATCGGTTTGCTGCTGGGCTTTGTGGGTGTCCCGCTCGGGATCGGCGGGGTGCTGGTTGCGGGCTGGCTGGTCGATCGCTCGTTTAAAAAGGGACAGCACGACGCGCATTTCCGGCACTTTGCAGTTCGTTCGGTGCTGGTGGCGGTGTTGGGTGCAATAGGGTTTACCTTAGATCAGGATGTATGGGTGCCGTTGGTTTGCTTTTCGCTGATCCAATTTATACAACCTTTTTCGGGCGTCGCAGGGGCAGCATTGCAAGTAGGCGTTCCCGAAGCGTTAAGGGGCAGGATTTCGGCTATTTTTATTATGTTTTACAATGCAGCCGGGCTGATGCTCGGGCCGGGCCTGGTTGCATTGGTTGGAAACTGGCTGGGTAAGAACGGCTTGGGCACGGCATTGGCAATGAATTACCTGATACTCGCTTCCCTGGCCGCCGGGCTGTTGTGGACAGGAAGGCGTTATGGCCAGAGAGCGTATGTCAGGTACGGGGCACGGAGGGCTGTTGCTTGGCCTCAAAAGGAAGCATAGCCGTGTTCTTTCAATTCAACCGGCATTTTCTCCAATTGCATCGTCAGTTCCTCGGTCATTTTGCCCATTTGTTTCCGGTGCTGATGGATGATTTTCGTATTGATATCGGAATCTTCCACCAGGTCGAGCAATATTTCGTATTCCGCGATGATCTGCCGGTGGGCAACCGCAATCCGTTCGAGGGTTGTGCGGATGTCCCGATCCGCGGCCATGGTGATGCTGCCATGGCTGTCAGGGCGAAACATGTCGCCCATGCAACATCGGAGGCCGTCGTAGAAGTTAGCCATTTCCTTTTTCAGTAGTGAGCAAATCATGTAATCCCGACTTAACAACGTTCGCAGTTGAAAAGGAATCTCCTCGCGCATTGCAGCTGTCAGTACCAGTTGCTGGGTTTTATAAAGACGCCAAATCTTTACAACCTGTTTCACAATCGCTTTCACGTTTTCCATGATCAGTTGATGTTTACATGAATAAGTAATATCTGTCTGACTCACCACTGACGGGGGGCGGAATAAGTAATGGTTAAATGAATGTATCTACAATCCGCCAAGATTCCAACATACAATGCCGGATAATTACGCCATCATCCTGAACGCCTTTTTCCTGCGCAACATCTGTGCCGTTTTGTAACCGGAATCCGTCATATTCAATGAACGCCGGTTGCTGCTCTACGAATGCCCTGTTCTGCTCTATGAATGGGTGTATTTTGTTGTAAGTATCTTATTTTCTGTCATTTAAAGTATTGTTTAGCCGGTCTGTCGTCGTTCTGTACCTATCTGTCGAATCGGTTTTGGGGGATAAAACCGGGTGGTTAACATTGTATCGGAAGTCGGCAGCGAAGTTGTTCCCGACGCATGTTAAACAATCACTTTTAAATAGAAACAACCATGAAAACGTTCATCGCCTCCCTATTTTTGACAGCCTCCCTGGCCTTTTCTTCAACGGGATTTGCGCAATCGGAAACGGCAGCTACTAATCTCTCCACAGAAGGAGTTGAAACCAGATTCTGGGTGGTTACCACAACCAATGGAAAAATCGAGGTTAATGTCATCAAGGCAGAAAAAGAAGTTTCACTGAATGTCCTGGATCAGTTCGGGCATACCTTGGCATCCAAAGTCATTGACAAGGACGACGCGGCCACCCGCACGAGATTTGACCTCAGCCAGTTACCCGACGGTTCCTATAAAGTCGTCCTGATTGACGGCAAGCACAAGGAAGTGAAAAACATCGAGTTGAACACCCGGTCTGTGGAAGCCCAGCGCGTTGTTTCCCTGGGTTAATACGGCATTTGAAAAGCCCCACACCCTGCGCTCCGGATGCTACCGGAGGGCAGGGGTGAGGCTTTTTTGAAGGGACTGCGATATCAATAGTTCAGGGTCAATCCGAGCCCGAACCCCATGTCGCTGTCGTAATGCGCGGTGGCGCCGATGTTCCGGGTGAAAATATACCGGAGCGCCGCCATGTATTCCTTGTCGGTATTCACCATCAGGTTCATACGCAGGCGCCGCGATACGGGTATATCCATGCGTTCTAGCTGGAAACGGACATTCCCGTCGGTGAAAATCTCGGCCTGGGCAGTTACGAGCATCGGCAGTACGTAATTAACACCGGCACTGAACAGCGCCCTGCGGTCTTTGGTATTGCGCTGACCGAAAAGATTGCTCTCCACTTCGTCCATCCCCATTCTCCGGTACCGCCAGTCGAAACCGATGAAGGGCATCAGCCACTGCATTCTCCCGATGTACCGCCCCAGGTGCGTCTCTACCTCGTAGCCGTGGTGGTCGTTATAGCCCAGCCGCCATTCGGAGCCAATGCTCCAGCGGGTGTTTTGTACCATCGCCTGGCCGTCGTTGCCATTGGTGGCAATGTCGTTTTCGGCCATGAAGTGGAACATCCGGTCGTCGGCGAACAGTTTGCGCTGCGCGAGCTTCGGGTTGGGTATTTCGGGGTTGGCGAGCGAATTTTCGTAGGAATAGATCGCGCCCATTCCGCTCATCATGTGGTAGAGAATATGGCAGTGAAAAAACCAATCGCCGCTTTCGGTGGCAGCAAATTCCAGGGTATCGGTTTCCATGGGCATAATATCGATCACATTTTTCAGCGGCGCATTGGCTCCCTGGCCATTAAGCACCCTGAAATCGTGTCCGTGAAGGTGCATCGGGTGCCGCATCATGGAATTGTTGTAGATGATCATCCGCACATTCTCGCCTTTTTTAATCAGGATCTTGTCGCGTTCCGAAACCACCTTGTTGTCCATGCTCCACACATAGCGGTTCATGTTGCCGGTAAGCGTAAAACGCAGCTCTTTCACAGGCGCATCTTTGGGAATAGTGGTGTTTTCCGGCGATTTGAGCATGGCGTAGTTCAGCGTCGTGATAGACGACAATGCATTGCTGTTATACCGGTTGGCGTGATTGGCGTGGTTTTCGCCGCCGCTCATTTCCGGCTCGCCCATCGGCATGGCGGTATCCTTCTTCCTGCTTTTCGGAGGCCCGGTAATTTCCGGGTACATCACCACATTCATATCCATCTGGTTCAGGCTCATTTTCATGCCCATGTCGTCCAGATTACCATCCATTTTCATCATCCCGTTCATCATTTTCATCCCTTCGAAATATTTGAGCCGGGGCAATGGGGACGCGAGTTGTTTAATGCCCGCACCCAGATAGAGCGAGGCCGATTTCGTGCGGTCTTCCGAGGTTGCCAGGAACTGGTAGGCGACCGGGGCAGCGCCCGGTTTGACGTCCGGAATGGTGACGATCACATCGTAGGTTTCCGAAACGGCGATGATCAGCCGATCGACCTCTACCGGCTCCACGTCGTTGCCGTCGGTAGCGACCACAGTCATCTTCCCGCCGGCGTAGGTGAGCCAGAAATAGGTGGACGCCCCGCCGTTGGAGATCCTCAGCCGCACCTTGTCACCGGGTTTGAACTGGGAGAGCTGGCTTTCATTCCGGCCATTGATCAGAAAGCGGTCGTAATACACGTCGCTGACGTCCATCGCCGTCATCCGTTTCCATTCGTTGGCTATTTTGGTTTTAAAATAACCTTGTCCGATTGCTTCCGAATAGCTTTGTGTAGCGCCCTTTTTAATCGCGAACCAGTCGCTGGCATTGTGCAGCATCCGGTGCACGTTGTTCGGGTTCATGTCCGTCCATTCGCTGAGGATAATCGGTACGGTTGGTATGGGCGGTTCTGCCTTCTTGTTGAGGATCATGGACCCATACATCCCGATCTGCTCCTGTAATTCGGTGTGGCTGTGGTACCAGTGCGTTCCATGCTGGATGATCGCGAAACGGTACAAATGCGTCGTATGGGGCTTGATCGGCATTTGTGTAAGGTTCGGTACCCCGTCGTATTTGTTGGGTAGAAACAACCCGTGCCAGTGGAGCGACGTTTCTTCGTCGAGCTCGTTGTGGACGTATATTTCGGCCGTATCGCCTTCTGTAAACGTCAGCGTAGGCATCGGGATCTGGCCATTTACCGCGATGGCACGTTTGGGCGTGCCCGTAAAATTGACAGTGGTGTCCCTGACGTACAAGTCGTACCGTACGACCTTTTGGGCAAGTAATGTCTTGGAGAAAACGGAGAGAAAAACCGCCCATAGCAAAACAGGCGCCATCCGCGGGATTTTCTGAAAATCCTTCATAGCAGGTGCGTTGATTAAAGAAGAGAATGCCGTCCCGAGAGCGCCGGCCGCCCGGGACGGCCGTTGATTACTTGAGCGTTTCGGTTGTTTTGCCGCAGTTTAGCATCTGGGCACCATAGTAGGGGTTTTTGATAGCGGGTATCTGGCTGAGCCAGTTTGCCCCTTTTCCTTCTTTGGCCATCGGACAATGCTGGTAATAGACCGGCTGCGCGGTTTTTGCGGCTTTGATGACCTTATACATGTTTTCCGAAAGTGACGAGAAATGGTCTCTCTGGTGTCCCACATCCTTGGTCTCCGAAATGTGGTCCGCGTCGAAATCGAGGTCTTTCATCACTTTCATCCACACATTGTGCTGCTCCTGGCCGAGCTCATTCATTTTCACTTCCTTGATCGCCTTCACGAGACTGGCCGCCTTCACGGAGGCTGCATTCCCGTCGGAAGCCACCAATGCGTCTTTGATTCCGTAGTATGCTTCCAGTACCGGTTTCAGGGGATCGGCCTCCGCCGCTTCGGCATTATCCATTGCCTGTGCGTGATGCGCATGCTCGCTTGGATGCCCGGCAGGATGCCCGGCCGGTTTTACGTCAGCGGGCTCGCTTTTGCCCGTCCGCTCGTAACGGCAGCATGCTTCCAGGTCTGCGTAAGCCTTGTCGGGCGCGAGGTAGCTCTGGTTATCGAAACCTGCCAATGCGATCTTTTTCAGGATGGCGTCCAGCGAGGTCTTTTTGCTGTCGTAGGTTACCGAGGCAATATTTGTTTCCTTGTTCCAGCTTGCTTCGGAAACATTCTTTTCAAATGCGGCCGATTCGATACGCGTCTCGCAGAGCGCGCACAAACCGCTCACTTTGACTTTTTCTGTAACTGCATTTTTAATCGCTGCCTGTGACAGCAAGGCGGATAGCAATAGCGCCATTGCCATCAATACTTTCATTGATTTCATCGGAATAAGTTTAAGCTGTTGGTAATTGATAATGACCGTGGGAAAGGGGATATGCATTCCCGAATGGGCGTACCTATGGCTATGAGGTACCTAGCAGCTTATATTGGGAGGCATCCAAAGCGCGAGATAGACCGGCTTTGGAATAGGTTGACGGAAAAACCAGGAGCTATTCCCGGCCGCTCCACAAACGGTTTTTTCGGAAAGACCGACCGGCTGAACCTTCACCGCAAAAGCGGTCGCCGGGTGCGCACAATCGCAGCCGGATTCGCCGCAATGATGCACGCATTGTTTGCAGCGGCCCGATTGATGGTGGTTCTGGCACGTGTTCCTCAGGGGCTGTACATGCCGAGTCTCTTTTCTGACGAAGGTGTGTTTCTTACCGCATGCATAACCCGAACTGCCTGAGATAAGCAGGCACAAGATCGTGAGCACCAATAATATACAACCTTTCATTCGGGGAGCAGACAGTTTTTGATGATGCAAAGATCATGCTTTGCCCGCCAGTTTTCCTACATAATTTTTATGCTGTATTACATAATTATGGGATAGGCCCGGAACGTGCTTTTCCGAATAATAAGTTATTTGATTATTCGTGATGGAATTGTAAAACTTTTACTTTGAAACGGTTTATTTAATTTGGAAAAATATTTAATTTTCAAACATATTTTTCTGACTAAAATATAACTGCGATTATTGAATGTTAGCCCGGTTTATTTTAGAATGATAATTGTTATACCCTCGACCCAAACCCTATCATTGTGAAAATAGTATTTATTATTCCTTACTTTGGTAAACTGCCATCTAACTTCGATTTATGGCTAAAAACCTGCAAAGCAAATCCTGAATTCAACTGGTTGATCATAGGCGACAACGATCTTCCTGCCAATCTCGCTGAAAATGTCAGTTGTTTATATTTTGAGGATATTGCTGCATTGGCCAAATTTATTCAGGCAAGGCTGAACCTGAAAATCAAAATCAACAGTGCATACAAATTTTGCGATTACCGCCCATTGTACGGCACTATTTTCGAAGACTATCTGGATGGATCTGATTTTTGGGGATTTTGTGATATGGACGTCTTTTGGGGCCGACTTTCGAACTTCCTGACCCCGGAACTTTTGAATGAATACGATATTATTCAGCGTTGGGGGCACCTTACGCTGGTTCGGAATAGCGAAACCTGCAACAGACTTTACGAAAAATGCTTTGACTATTCTTCAATAGGAGAGGTGCTTAATTGGGACATGAACCAGGGTACGGACGAGCGGATAATGCCTTACGTCGGCCAGAATTCCGGTTTAAAGTGTTATTACAATCAAACCTGGATCGCAGATGTCGCCCCTCACACATTTCAGTATCGGATGGACCCGCTGGGGGACAACAATTATACTTCACAGATATTTGCCTGGGAAAGCGGAGTTTTGTACCGTTATTTTTTAAGCGACGGGCATATACACCGGGACGAGTTTATGTATATCCATTTGCAAAAGCGGGATATCGAGATCCGCAACCGGATTTCCGGCGATTTTATGATCACGCCAAACGGCATTTATCAAAAAACAAGGGAGGTGAACCTGTCCGATTTTTTCAGCGATTCCAGATTGAAGGAACGGTTTGACCTGCGCTACAAACAGATGTTCAAAGGCTTGGTCAGGAAGCGGGTTCTGGATACGCTTTTGAAAGGAAACTTCCTTAAATATCTGATTTACAAGCGGTATTTAGCTGGTTTGTGGAAGCGCACACCCGACATTACCGTTACCGAGCGTGAGCATGATGCGGCAGAGCTCGTTACCCATGAAGCGGGCGTAATAGGCTAAGCGCCGCGGCATTGCCCGGCACATTCCAAAATAGGATATGCCAAACCCGGACTAATCCGGCGTATGGCATATCCGAATGTTTAAAAAAGGTCCAGATTATAAATGATGATGTTTTCGCCGGCTTGCAAGAAACGATATTGCGAAAATGCTTCATTAATTGCCGTGAAAAAAGGTTTCGAACAACCCGGTACCATCCAATCGTGTAGCTCGATGACGATTACCTTTACCTTGGGAAGCCAGCTCATATAATTTTCGGAAAATAGCTGTTTTTCAGCGGTTTCAATATCCAATTTGAGTAAATCGATACGCTCCCAGCCAAATTCCTTCATTACCGAATCGATTGTGCAGGTATTCGGTTCACCTGCTTCTTCAACCTCCGATTCATCCATTTCTTCTACGACAATTCCCCATTTTCCAACACCGAATTTATCGGAAATGCGCGCAACGGTTTGACGGGGCCAAATAGCAGCCTGTTTCACATGGACGTTGGGGTAATTCTTCGTATTACCGACCACTGCGGCCGCATTTTCTTCGTCCGGTTCGATGGCTACGATTTGTGCATTCGGAAATTTGGTTGTGAAGTAAATGCTCGCCAAGCCAATATTGGCGCCGCCGTCAATAATCGTTTCAGGCACAAAACCCAGTGGAACATTGTATTCATTTTTGATAAATACCTGCACAAACACCTTTTCGTCGGTTGTCCTGGGCCTTAAATGAATCGGATATTTTACTTTGGGATGATTAATCAGCCGATTGCTTTGCAAAATGCGGCCAATAAAAAAGGAAGTGCCTTTTACAACGCCTAATTCGGAATGGTAGGAAGCCAGCTTTTCGAGATAACGGAACATTTTTGAGATAGGGGAGATATGCATCGTAAAGCCGCTTATTCGACCTTCCTACTTGTTCTGCTATTTTTTTTAACACGATCACATTGATTCACCCATTTCTTTGGCAAATAATATGCTTTGTGAAATAGCATTCTTGATAAATCGAATGCGCAGAATACGATTACAATTCGAACGCATTACTACTTATTGGCTTTTTCCATAGCCAACAGCCATTGTTTTCGCCAAATACCGCCGCCGTAGCCGGTTAAACTGCCGTCGGAGCCTACGACCCGATGGCAGGGGACGAGAATCGAAATTTTGTTCATGCCGTTCGCATTGGCTACCGCGCGTATGGCGTCGGGGCGGGCGATCATCGCTGCCTGTTGCTGGTAGCTTCTGGTTTCGCCGTAGGGTACAGTCCGTAGGGCGTTCCAGACACTGTTTTGGAAGCCGGAACCCGGTGTGACAATCGGTACGGTAAATTCTTTCCTGGTACCGGCAAAATACTCGGCCAGCTGTTTTTCCAATATCTCGAAATGCGCATTTCTGCCCTGGACGATGATTGCGTTGAACGCTTTGGAAAGCAGCTTGAATTCGGTTTCCAGCATTTTTCTGTCCGTAAATTCGAGCAGACATATGCCGTCCCTTACGCCACAGGCGAACATCGTCCCCAGCGGTGTTTCGATTCTCTGGAGATCGATCACTTGCTTGGCCCTGCCTTTCGCCGGAGAAAACCCGAAAATGTTTTTGAACGAGTCGCCGAAGCCGCTCAGCGACTCAAAGCCGGAATCGAATGCTGCGGCGGTTACGGACTGGCCCTGCTGAATGTTTTTGAATGCGGAATTGATCCGGTACATCCTTTGATAGGCATGAAAAGTCATTTGATGGTTTTTCATGAACCAACGCCGGATCGTATGGGGTTCGAATCCACGGGCGATCAGGTCGGTGTCCGTCAATTTGAGGGTGGGGTCGCCGACCAGTTCGTCGATAAGCGATCGGATTGCCTCGGGTGTCTGCTGCGAATGTTCCAGCGGCCTGCAAACCTTGCAGGGCCGGTACCCCTTTTGAAATGCCTCTTTGGCGGAAAACAGGAATTCCACGTTTTCTATTTTGGGTTTTCTGGCCGTGCAGGTAGGGCGGCAGAATATTCCGGTCGTTTTGACTGCCGTAAAAAATACCCCTTCGAATTGGGTATCCTTCTCAATAATAGCCTGATACATTCTTTCCTGTGAAAGCTCCATAAGATTGATTTTTTGAAGTGATGGTCAAAATTAGGGCTGACGCACCCGGCCGGCAACCGGGAAATTAACAGGTATTTTTTAGAAGATTGCCCGGAGCCCCATTCAGTGCTGCTTTTTTGATTTTTATCAAAGGAATACTCGAAGCCACTGCTGAGTTTTGCGGTACAACTTTAAATGGAAATCATGAAAAGAAGAACTACCGCGCTGGGCTGCCTGCTCTTTCTTGTGTTTACTGTCTGCAACGTCCGTGCGCAGCGGATGGAGGATTTCCAGAACGATTTCCAGCGGGCGGCCGATTCCGGTTTTGATTCGGTGTCCGTTTCGGGGTTGCTTGGGACATACCAGCGTTTCCTGATGCCCTTCAATCAAGTTGTTCAGCTGGCTACGGCCATGAAAGGGCAGGAGATGGTGAAGTTCCCGCTGGCCTGGATGAAGGCGACGGGAGTTTATAAGGACAATATCAATGTACTGCTCGACGCGAAAAATCCGGACAAACGCGTGCTCGGGTATTTGATGGTGGCTGCCTCGGGCGACGTCGGCAAACGTAACAGGCTATCGCGGGACCTTCGGGCGGGTGGGCTTCCGGGTGTTCAGCTGTGGTTGGGGATGGGGCTCATGCACCTGGGCTACGACCATACTTCCGATTTGTTTCAATGGGTGGCGAGGACCAACGTCCAGGCCGGAGGCTACTTGTTTCCGCTGCTGATCACGTTGCAGAAAGATTCGCTGCGGCAGACAGCTTACCGTTTTTCGGAAAGCAAGGACTGGACCGAACGCGTTTACGCGATCCAGGCGCTGGAATATACCGGCCAATACCCCAAAACCGAAAAGATTTTGAGGAAAGCGATCGCCACCTGGCCGATGCATTTGAAGGGCTATGCGATTGTTCCGGCGAAGGCATTGCAGATAGGGAACCTGCTGCCCGCATTGAAACCGGTTCTCGACAGTGCTGCCACCCGAAAGGTCGCATTGGACGCGCTGGCGGATAGCCCCACCCCCTCGGACCGTGCATTCGTATCGCAGCTGGCCAAAACCAGCCCGCCGGACCCGGATGTTTTGAATGCGTTGAAAGGGTCGCGCTATGAGGCAGCGGTCATCGAATGGCTGGGCCATTTGCCTGCATTGGACGAAAAGTATGACTACTTTTTTACTACCCACCGCGATTCGGTCCTGCGTAGGGATGCGATGCTCGCACACGTACAGAAAACGGCCATCGAGATCCGGAACCCGGATGTACTCGGCAAGTTGTTGCCTGCGCTGAAAGGGCGGCAGGATAGCCTTTCGCAGAAACTGCTTACCGGGTTTCTGACACACAAGGATCATCAGGTCAGATGGGCCGCCGGCAATACGCTGAAGGGAACGTGTTCGGTTTTTCTGAAAAATGCATTGGCCGCGGTTATCGCAGACCCGAAATGGATTGATAACAACACCTTTGAGTTGGCCGCCGGTTGCGGGCAGGATGGTTACCGGGAAGCGGCCGAGATGGTTTACCGCTCTCCGGAAGGGCACGAGCATATGGCACAGACGAGCGGACTGGCGTATCTCGCGACCTATCCGCAGGCAAAGCACCTTACCCTTTTCCGGGAAGCAATACAAAAGGACCCGCACGAAAATCTGATGGAAACCCGCACCGCGGCACGTGGATTGGCGGCATTGGGCGATACCGAATCCCTCGAAGCGATTATCGCTGCAAGCGAAAAGGAAAGGAAAAATTCGGATATGAATACATTGATGTACCTCGACGCCATAGCCCTGCTGAAAAGCGACCGCAGCAAAACCTACCTGGAATCTTTCCTGCAAAGCGACAGCGATATGGTGAAGAAGAGGGTGGAGGCGATTTTGGAGAAATGGTGATGGTGTCGTTACACAGGCTTTTCTACCACATTATACTGTTCGGCCGCCGTGATCAATTGTTGCTGAATCTGTTTTTTAAGAATTCGGGGCCCCAATACCTTAATTTTGGCTCCAAAACCCAGCAATTCGCGTTCGAGCTCAAAGTTGAGCACCACCCTGATACTGAAAATCTTCCCCTCGGCATCGCTCCCGATCAACTTTTGCGAAGCGTGGAGCGGCTTAGTGATTACATAGGGTGCATGGGCGTGTTCGATGCGAAAGATTACCTCCGTGTTGCGCTGACCGGCCGTTTTGGTAACCCCGATCACATCATTGTAATGCGTACTAAGGTCGAGGTGAGTATTCTCCCGGTAGGTTTCAGATGGTTCTTCCCGCAATGTTTGAATACGGTCGAGTGCCAGCGTCAGCAGCGGGTGATGTCGCTGATGGGATTGGCCCAATGTAAACCACCGGTTCCTGTGCTCTTTGAGTAAATAGGGACTAAAATAAAAAGTGCTCGCCTGCCGCGCTTTGAAAGACTGGTAGGTCATGCATAATGTCGTTTTCGAGATGATGGCACGTCTGATCACCTCGATGTGTTCCAGCCCTTTCAAATGATCATTCTTTTCAAAATCGACAACCGGCATGCTCTGCGTACGCCGTGCGTGTATTTTATCTTCCAGGCGGCTCACCATTTCGGTCAGGTCGGCAAAGTGGCTGAATCCCTTGAATTGCTGCAATAGGCCCGATACTTCGCCCAGCACCTTCATATCTTGCTGGCTGAGCGGGATGTTAGTAATGCTGTAATTCTTGTCTTCGTAGGTGTAGTACTTTCGCTCGACCACGACAATAGGCGCCTCGTAGCCCAGCTTGTCGCTTCGCATCATTTCAATATCAGCCTGAACGGACCGTCTGCTGACACCCTTCCGAATCCCCTCATATTCATACAAGGCTTCCGAACAAGCCTCGATCAGGTCGTCCAGCGTCCATTTGCGGAAGCGGTTGTTTAAGCATTGGTCGATCGTCCGGTAGCGGATCAGGGCATTGCGGTTGACAGGCATTTCGAAATTTTTTCGAAAAAATATCAAAATAAAATTAACTGCGCAAAAAGACTGCGCAGTAGGGTAATTGCTTTGTAACCATCAAACAGAACGAGTACCAGGAAAGGAGCCATATCATGAAATTCAACACACCGGTGGTTGCGACCAATACCACGAAAAACTACGAAGGTGCCAAAGCCTATCAACTTGACCCCGCAATGGAGCTTTATACCGCCATTGTGACCTGGGCTTTGAATGATTCCTTCTACGAAAAAGACGATCAGCGTATCATGCGGATCAGATCGCTGGTGGAGCGGGTGGAGCCGGTGTTTGTAGCGAAGCTGGCCGTCTATACCCGGCATTGCATGTATATGCGTTCCGCGCCGCTGGTGTTGCTGACGGAGCTGGCGCGTGTGCACCGCGGTGACGACCTGGTAGCAAGAGCTACGGAAAGGGTAATTGCCCGCGGGGATGAAATTACTGAGCTTTTGGCCTGCTACCAGCTGCTGAACGAAAGGCAAGGTTTGAAAAAACTGAATGGGCTCTCCAAGCAGCTTCAAAAGGGACTTGCGGCGGCATTCAATAAATTCGATGCGTACCAATTTGCCAAATACAATCGTGATGCGAGCGCGGTAAAGTTACGCGATGCATTGTTTGTAGTTCACCCGAAAGCGAAAGATGCGGCCCAGCAACTGGTTTTCGACAAGATTGCCGCGAAAAAACTGGACACGCCGTATACCTGGGAAACAGAGCTGTCGGCATTGGGGCAAGGGACGTTTGCGAATGAAGCGGAACGAACAGAGGCATTTCGTGCGAAATGGGAGGAGCTGATCGACAGCGGAAAGCTGGGCTACATGGCTATGCTGAGGAATATTCGTAATATGCTGGAAATCAATGTATCATTGGCGCATATTGTAAAAGTTTGTGCTGTGTTGTCCGAAGAAAAGGAAGTAGTAAGGGCGAAACAGTTCCCGTTCCGATATCTTTCTGCTTACCGGGAGCTGTTGAAAATAGCGGCAAAAAAGCAGGACGGCAAAATCATACGCAAGTTGATGCCGCTGTTCAACCGGGAACCCGACCGTCATCAGCAGCTTATCACTGCATTGGAAAGGGCTATTGTACAAAGCGCTGCCTCGATCGCAGGTTTTGGAAAGGAAACGCGGGTGCTTCTTGCATGCGATGTTTCGGGTTCCATGCAGACGCCCGTTTCTGCCAAATCCAGTGTCATGCTTTATGATATCGGGCTTGTGCTGGCGATGTTGCTGCGAAATCGCTGCGACAATGTCGAGGTGGGGATGTTCGGAAGTACCTGGAAGCGGATTTCCGTGCCGAAAGAAAATGTGCTGAGCAATGTGCAGGCGTTTTACCGTCGCGAAGGAGAGGTGGGATATGCAACCAACGGTTATCTGGTCATTAAAGACTTGCTGCGAAGAAAAGTGGCGAAAGACAAAATAATGCTTTTCACCGACGGCCAGCTTTGGGATAGCCATGGAACGGAAAGTATTGAGGCGCTTTGGACACGCTACAAGCGTGAGCTGGCGCCGGATGCAAGGTTGTATCTTTTTGATTTACAGGGTTACAAACAAATCCCGCTTCGTGTCCTGACCAACGACGTTTACCTGATTGCAGGATGGAGCGACAAAATCTTCGGTGTGTTGGATGCCATTGAAAACGGCAAAAATGCGCTCGAAGTGATACATGAAGTTCAATTATAAAACGGCGGTGCTTGTCTGCAGGCACCGCCACAAAAAAACAAGGATGCCGTAGAAACGGGATACTTCGCTGCACGTTGGGGGAGGGCATTGTGGTGCAAGCCATGATGGAGGTTCGAGTCCTCATAGCGGTCCCCCGTCCCGGTTCGTTGGTCGCTCCTTGCTCATAAGACATTGGAAAAGTGCCGTAAATGCGTGATACTTCGACTTAGGATCGCCGGGTCGCCGGTTCGAGCCCGGCCTGTTGCTTGCAGCAGTAGCTCAGTTGGTAGAGCAGGAGCACCGAAAGGTGCATTCACGTATTGCTTTTTGCCTTTTCCAACCTCCTTGAAGGATGTCGTACATGCGTGATACTTCGTCTGGTGAAGCTGCCAATGGTAGCAGGGGTTCGACTCCCCAAAGCCACGCCTGGCTTGTTACTCCTTCAATTTTTTTGATCCAACATCTTAACCCTGAACAGATTTTTCCGTCCGTCGAAAACCTTCCGCTCCGCAAACCCCGCATTCTCCAACCAGTTCAATGCCTCGTACACCGTCGCCGGGCTGATTTTCACGCCGCTGGTGCGGAGTGAGCGCCAGAGGGTATCGCCGTCGGTGTAGTCGTTGTGCTGGTCGAGGTGGAGGGCTACCACAATGCGCTTGCCGGCGTAGCGGATGTTGTTCTGGCTGCAATAGCGGAGAAGCAGGTCGGATAGGGACATGTAAGGTTGTTGATGAAATGGATCAAATCAATTTTCAGATCATACCTGCTAGTTGCGCAAGTGCGGGTGTAACCGTAACCCTGCGGCAAATAAAAAAGGGCCTGCTCAACCGGCAGGCCCTTTTTTCAATACATTCCCGTAATTCTAAAAATTGTAATACACATTCACGCTGAACCGTGCCCCGTTGCCGCGGGTATACTCCAGGTCCTGCCCGCTGAACAGGTTCACGGTGTTGAAGTAGGTCTTGTTCAGCAGGTTCTCGATTCCGATTGCGGCACGGATGTGCTTGCTGAATGCGTAGGAAGCATTCAGGTTGAACAAATCGTAGGCGTCTACCGGGCCTTCGCCATTGCCGTATTTGCCGTTGGCCTGTTTGTTGAAGCGTTTCCGGCTGCCCGAATAAACCCAGAAAAGGTTCAGGTTCAGCTTGTCGGTGGGCTGGTACTTCACAAATGCCGTGGCTTTGGGCGGGGTAATGCGGGCGCCGGTGAGATAGCGGTCTTCGGCATCGTCGAAATCGCCGTTGTCGTTCTGGTCGGCTTTGCCTTCCACGTAAGAGTAGCTTCCTCCGAACGACAATTTATCCGTCGGTTGAAAATCGAGGGTGAACTCGTAACCTTTGATTTCCTCCGGCAGGCGCAGCGGGGTCATGACGCCATTCACGGTCACCATATCGGCGCCGAGTTTGGAAGTACTCACAAAATAAGCCGCGGTAAACTGCACAAATTTGTACTGGCTGCTGAACCCGGCTTCGTAGTTGTTCACGATAATGGGCTTTGTGTTGAGGTTGGCAATGGTGTTGGTCGTCGCAGAGCGCAGGATACGTCCCAGCTCGCTGATCCCGAATGCCTGCGAAAAGTTGAAGAAGGGGTTAAAAAGGCTGTATTTCGAATAGCGCAACCCGGCATTCATATTCAGCGCTTTATAGTCCAGCTTGCCGCCTTTCACGGCCACGGCTCCTTCGCCGTTGGGGCCTTTGGCGAGGGTGCTGTAATCCTTCACGTCGATCCCGATGTTTTCGAACCGCGCCCCGGTTTTCAGGGTCAGGTCTTTCATAATATCGAGCTTCACTTGGGCGTAGGGCGCAATGCTGGTCATATTCATGTCCGGCACATACACGCGACCGTCGGTGAGGACCTGGTTGGTCACGTCGCCGAGGATGTCGATTCCGTAGGTTACGCCGCCCCCGAAATTGGCGTTTACATTAAACGGGGTGTAAAAATTGGCCCGCAAGCCCTTCTTGCGTGAGGTGATCTGCGTTTGCCCCGGTCCGTACCAGCCGGTAGTAGAGGCGGTATAAGCGTTCATCGATTCGAAACCGTTCATATAGGCGGTTACGTCCATGCTCGTTTTGCCCCAAAGTTCGCAACGCAGGTACCGGAGGGAAAGATTGTAGTTGAACGGCGTACCTTCCGCGTCGCCAGGGCTCTCGCCGGGCACGGCAATGGTCGGTGTTTCGCCGTAGACACCGGTTTTGTTGACGTATTTGGTATACTGCCTGCTGCTGAACAGGTTGAAGGAGAATTCGAGCTCGTTGTTGGCATTGAAATCATAAAACAGCTTGGTATAGGCATTGTAGAGCCGCGTTTCGCCCAGGCCGTTTGAAGTCGAAATGACGTCGCCTTCCCCGTCCTTGTACACACCCGTGCGGTCGAGCAGGCCGCTCACGACGTAGGAAAATTGGTTGATCTTCCCTTGCAGCATTTGCGAAATGCGGTAACCGGGCGTATCGGCCATGTGGAACACGTTGCCGTGCGTGCCCAGCTGCGTAATGCCGCCGATAGCTTTGTTTTCCGTGGGTTTGCGGGTAATGTAGTTGATCAGCCCGCCGCCGGCGCCGTTACCGTAGATGGCCGTTGCCCCTTTCACGACCTCCACGCGTTCGAGCACCGCCGGGTCGATCGAGCGGATATCGCGGTTACCGTTCATGAGCGGCGTCGATTGCGGGATACCGTCCACGAGCACCAGCAGGCTGCGTCCGCGGAGCGTCTGGCCGGTGTTGGTAGCCTTGTTGTTCGGCATACCCAGGCCGGGAATGGTGTTGCCGAGGATCGCCGCTATGGAGTTGTTGATCGTGGCCTGCTCCTGAATCTCCTTGGCCTTTAAAACGGCAATGGAAGCTGGTACGGAATTGAGGCTTTCACGCACGCGTCCGGCCGAAACGACGACTTCGTTCAGATTTTTGTCGCCTGCCTGCATTGTCACGACCGGCAATGCGGTCTGTTCATTGGCTTCGACCGTAAATGGCTGGTCGGCGGAGGTAAAGCCCAGGTGCTGCACGAGCAGGCTATGCGCGCCTTCCGGAATGTCGGTGATGGTAAAAGAGCCGTTTTCGTCGGTTTGGGCACCTTTGCCGGTTCCTTTGATCACCACATTGGCAAACTCCACCGGCTTGCCGTCGGGGGTTTGTACTTTTCCTTTCACGGAGCCCTTCCCGCCTTTGGGCAGCGACTGGATCATGATCTGTTCGCCGCGTACCTTCATACCGCGGGCAGCGGTGCCAAGGAGGTCTTCCAGCACGGAGCCCAGGGTTTTGCCGTCCGCATCAATACTGTATTTTTTGCGGGTGTCGAGCTGGTCGGCGGAATAGGAAAAGCTGCAACCGGTTTGTTTTTCAATGCTTTCCAAAATGGAAGCCAGGCTGGTTTGTTTGTAATGCAGGCTGACTTTCTTGTCCAGCAGGGCATGTTGCGCCAATGCCATGTGTCCCAGGAATAGGAAGGAGGCGGTCAGGAATGCCGAGAGCGACAGCCGGGTACGTAACAGGAGGGAGCGTCTTCGTAAATGTTTCATACTTTTGTTAAAAGCGTTAATCGTTTTGCGTAAGCGGTTAAATGTTCCCGATGCAGGTTTGGCGACTGCGCATCGGGTTTTTTATGTAAATGGATGGGTAATGCTTGAAAGGGCAGTCGTCAGTAAATGACCACCGTATTGCCGTTGATCTCGTACTTGAAATTCAGCACATAGCCGAGGTCGTCGAGCAAGGCCTTTAAGGAAGGGTTCTGAAACTTTCCCTTGTACAAATGCGCGGCTACCTCCGGATCACGTATTTCGATTTTCACGCCATATCTCCGGCCGATCTCGTGGGCGATCTCACCCAGGGGTTCATTGTTGAAAATCAGCTTTTGTTCCATCCAGGCTCCGGCCGTGCCGCTTTGGACTTCGGTCTTTTCCATATTCGCGCCAATGGCCGTAACCCCTTCACCACGAGCCAGGAAAATAGATTGGGAACGGACGGAAAAGCGAACTTTTCCTTCACGTACCAGCAGGCTCACAGGTTCGCCCGCATAAGCCTTCAAATCGAATGCAGTTCCGAGCACACGGGTAACATAGCCGGAGGATTGTATTTCAAATGGCCTCGCCGTGTCGCGCGCGACTTCGAAAAACGCCTGGCCGCTCAGCTGCACTTCGCGGAGCGAATCCTGAAAAAGCGCCGGATAGGTAAGCTGGCTTGCTGTGTTCAGGGTAATAGTCGTGCCATCCGGCAGGTGGTGTTTCCGGATCTCGCCTGCCCGGGTACGAATGGTAATCAGGGTAGGGGCAGGGGCGTGTTGCTGGCGTGCCACGGATTTGACGGCCTTTTTTTGGGCTAAAAAATAAAATGCCGCCCCCATTGCCAGCACCACGAGCGCCGCGCTCAGGTAGGAGAGTAGTCGGTTGCCACCGGAGGCTTCCGGTTGTTCAGGCTCGTTTGGGGCATCGATCTGCTTGTCCAGCCGCGTCCAGATTTCGAAACCGGCGATCGGCTCGTTTTCGGACGGGTGCTCGTCGTGCGCTTCGAATTCGGCGCTTTCGAGCCATTGCCTGACGGCCGCTTGCTCGTCGGGACTGCACAGGCCCTGGTGGTATTTCCGAAGCAGTTCGGGGGTGATTTTCATGATTCAGTGAATGCTTTTCACTGAGGTAGTCGGCGGGGAGGGGCGTTACCCTAAGTCCGGTTTGAAAAATGTTCGGAATATTCGGGCAGGTTCTCGCGCAGGTGCCGGAGCGCGCGGGTAATGTGGTACTCGACGGCTTTCGGGGATATTTGAAGTGAAGAAGCTATTTCCTTGTTGCTCAGTCCGTTTTCGCGGCTCAGCTCGTACACTTTCCTGCATTGCCCCGGCAGGAATAGTACCAGTTCGTTGATTTTACTGACCAATGCATTGAAATACACCTGATTTTCCGTGAGGTTTTCGGCCTGTACCGTTTCTGCGACTGTTTCGTGTGGCGCCGCATGGGCTTGCCGGCGGTAGTGATCGAATACCTTGTACTTGGCGGCGCGGATCAGGTAATTTTCTTCCTGCCCGCGGATCGCCAGCGAATGCCTCCTTTCCCAGAGCGCGAAGAAGATCTCCTGCGTTACCTCCTTGGCCTGCTCCTCGTCGCGAAGGTGCGAAAGGCAGTAGCGGTAAATCCGCTGCCAAAACCGCTCGTAAAGGTGGCAAAAGTATTCCCGCAAAGGCTGCTCATCGTCCGGGAAGGAATGATGACTCATTTGATCACTATTTAGACTTAATTCAAATAATGTGCAAATGTATCACAAATCGGAGAACTTACAACGCATTCACGTAGCCCGACGGGCTTACACCGAACTGTTTCTGGAAATCGCGCGAGAAGTTGGTCGGCACGCTGTACCCTACCATATCCGCCACCTCGTTGATTTTATAATTCTTCTCCGCCAGCAGCTCCGCCGCTTTTTTTAGGCGTGAAAGGTTGATCAGCTCGTTGGGCGTCATGTCCGAGATGCCCTTGATCTTCCGATACAGGGTGGGACGGCTCATATTCATTTTGGAAGAAAGCATATCCACATCCAGGTCGCTGTCGGCGATGTGGGCGGAGATAATCGCGTTGAGCTGTTCGAGAAAATCCTTGTCCGCCCGCGAGAACGCGATGCCCTTGATATGCGTCAGCGGCGAACGCGCGAAATACTCTTTGATAATGTCGCGGTTTTGGAGCAGGTTGGTGATCTGCGCCGACAAATGGTCGAGCGAGAACGGTTTTTCTATATAAGCATCCGCACCCACTTCGAGCCCCTCGATCTTCGAACTGATCGAATTTTTAGCCGTCAGTAAAATAATGGGAATGTGGCTGAAACGGACATCGTTCTTCATTTCGCGGCACAATGCGATACCGTCCATGACCGGCATCATGATATCGCTGATCACCAGGTGGATGTTTTCTTCCTGCAACAGATCAATGGCCTGCCGCCCGTCGCCCGCGCGGAAAATGTTGTATTCCAGGCTCAGTTCCCGGCCCAGGTAGCCCAGGATTTCCGCATTGTCCTCGACCAGCAGCACGTTGGGCTTGTTGGGGTTGGCCGTCGCACGGTCGGTTGCGGGAGAGTTGTCGCCGTCCGAAGGTCCGTTGCTTTCCTTGTTCAAATCCAGTTCATAATCCTGGTGAATGGGGATCGAAAGCAGGAAAGTATTCTGGTCGAGCTCGGAGCGTTTCAGTTCGAGCGTGCCTTTGTGCAGTTCCGCGAGGGAGCGCGCGAGCGGGAGACCAATGCCGGTACCCGGCTCTTTGCTGTTGTGCTCGGCGCGGTAGAATGGTTCGAAAATGCGGTCACGATCGTCGTAGCCAATGAGCGGACCGTCGTTGGTGAACTCGATATGGAAGAGCAAATCGTCGCTATTGAAGGGCGAGAGTTTCACCTTGACGCTGCTTTCGGCGTACTTGATCGCATTGTTCAGCAGGTTGCTCGTGATTTTCTTGCAAGCCTCTTCGTCCACGAATGCCTGCAAGGTAATGCGCGGCAGTTCGAGTTTGTATTGTAATTGCTTATGCTCGGCCGCCGGACGGAAAGTGGCGAAAACGTCGCTCAGCAGGTCATTAATATCGGTTTTGGTAAAATTAAGGCTGTAATTATTGGCCTCGGCTTTGCGGAAGTCGAGGAGCTGGTTGGTCAGGTCAATCAGTCGGGAGGTATTTTTATCAATCATATTCAAACGCTCAATCATTTCGGGATCCGACTTCCTGGTCGCCAGCAGCTTATCGAGCGGCATTTTGATCAGGGTTAGCGGCGTCCGGATCTCGTGCGCCACATTGGTAAAAAAGTCGATCTTGGCATTATAAATCTCCCGCTCTTTCCCCATTTCGATCGTCTCGATCTGCCGCCGGTTCTTTTCATGCAGGGCGAGGAAATAGTAACGGAAAATCACTACAATAATACTCACAACCACCACCACATAAAACAGGTAAGCCCAGCCCGTTGCCCAGAATGGCGGCAGAATGGTAATGCGCAGCCTCGTTTCGCGGGTATTCCAAAGGCCGTCGTTGTTGGCGCCTCGGATTTTCAAGGTATAATCCCCGGGCGGAAGCTTCGAAAAATGGATACGCCCGTCGCCCTGGAACGGCACCCACTCCCTGGTGAGGCCTTCAAGCTGGTACTGGTAGGCGTTTTGCTCAGGAATAACGTAACTCAGCACGGCCACATCGAAACTCAGGCTCGAACTCTGGTAGGGCAGGGTGAGCTCGCCGGTGTACATGATCGACTGTTTCAATGGGGCATCTTCCTGCCGGATATCGACATCGCGGTTGTTGACCAGCAGCCGGGTAATGTACACCGGCGGCACAAATGCATTGCGCAGCAGCTCGGCCGGTTTGAAACCGACCATTCCAGCCACAGTGCCGAAATACAGGGTACCGTCCGAATCCTTGAACGACGAATTGTAGTTGAACTGGTCGGTAGGAAGGCCGTTACCCATGTGGAAACTGGTAAAACGGTCGGTGCGGCCGTCGAGCCTGGCGAGCCCGCGCGAAGTGGTGATCCAGAAATTGCCCGCATCGTCTTCCAGGACACGGAACACCTGGTTGTCGGGCAGGCCGTCGGTTTTGCGGTAATTTCGGAACAGGCCCGTTTCGGGGTTGTAACGCGACAGGCCGTGCTCGGTGCAGAGCCAGATGCTTTTGTCGGAGCTTTGGTAAATGCTGTTGACGTAATTGTCGGGCAGGCCGCCGGGGCGATCGGCGCTGTATTGCAAATACCCCTTTTTCAGAGTTTTTGGGTTAAAATAACGGACCCCGCCGCCGTAGCTGGCCGCCCAGATCGTCCCTTCCGCGTCCTCGTGAATGCTCTGGACCTGCGCATTGAAAAACGGCAGCCTGGTGAAATCGTCGGTGTCGCGGTTGTAGAGGCACAGGCCCGCCCAGGTACCCGCGAGAATGTCGCCGGACCGCGTTTTGTATAGGGTCACGATGAAATTACCGCTCAGCGACCGCGGGCTGGATGTTAAATTGTAATGCCGGACCACCCGACCGGTGCGCAAGTCCATTACATCGAGCCCGTGCTCATAGGTGCCTATCCAGAGCTCATGGCCGTCGACGACCATCCCGTGCAGGTTACGGTACGCAATGCTTCCCGGCCTGCCATCGGGCAGGAATGCCTTGAACTGCCCGGTGCGGCTATCGAGGCGGTTAAGCCCTGCGTCCTCGGTACCGATCCACAAATGCCCGTACGGGTCTTTCGTAATCTCGTGCACAATGCTGCCGCTGATACTGTTACCGGGCTTGGGGAAGAACTTGCGGAAGTTGTTGAACTGGGTCGAATAGTAATTGATGCCGCCAAACTGCGTCGTGATCCAGATCCCGCCCTCGCGGTCGCGCAGGATCGAGTTGACGATATTGTCGGTAATGGAATAACGGTTGAATTGCTCGCGTACAATGTGCTGTGAGCGGCCGGAAAGCAGGTCGAGAATGTACAGCCCCGATTCGGTCCCGAGCCAGAACTCGCGGTCGCTTTTCTGGAAAATGGTGTGAACCTGCACATCCCCGGCCGGTAAGCCGGCGGCGGAGAGGTTACGGACCTGATTTTTGACGAAGTTCAGCAGCAGGACCTTCTTCATCGAGCCGATCAGCAGCGCCGAGTCGCCCACGGCGTGCACGGTGGTGTAGCCGTAAACATCCCGGACTCCCGACAGTTCCGCCAGATTGAACGCTTCCAAACGGCCGGTATCCTGGTGGTAACGCCGCACAACACCATTGCTGCACGCCACCCAGACGGCCCCGGCGGAGGATACGTGCAGGGAAACGGGCTGGTCGTTGCCGAGGCTGACGCGCGCCGCACGGCCTGTGCGGATGTGATAACGGTATAATGTATGGTCGGAAATGATCCAGATGTTGCCGTGGCGGTCTCCGCGGATTTCGAGCACTTCGCCGGCCGGGATCAGTTTGAATGCATCGAAGCGGTCGGCGACGGGATCGTAACGGTATACGCCTTTGTGCGTACCTACCCAGAGTTTTTCGGAGACGTCTTCGTACAACGCAAAAATGGAGTTGCTGCCGATACTCAGCGAGTCGCCCGTAATGCTCTGGAAAACCCTGAAATTATGGCCATCGAAGCGGTTCAGGCCGTTGCGGCTTGCAAACCACATGAAGCCTTTTTTGTCTTGTACCATCTGGCCCACGGCATTACCCGAAAGACCGTCGGAAACCTGGTAATTCCTGAAATAGAAAGGGATTTCCTGCGCAGCGACCCGCGTGGCGACAGAGAGGAAAAGCAGGATGGAAACAAATATTCTCACCAATCTAAGCTACATATAAACGCGGACCCGACGCAACCGAAATGTAAAGATACCTGCTAGAATCTTAGTTAGGTTATGAAAGGTGGGGGTGAGACATTTTGATTCAAAATTGAGACAGAACGATCACCCCGTTAGCTGCTAAACCCGGAACTTCGCAACAGTCTTAATTAATCCAATATTATAACTAAAAAGTAACAACGCTGCGGCGCTTTTAACAGAAAACTAAAACCGATGATAGAACACCGTTACGCGGGCGGATGGGGAAACCCGGAATCCCGGGATGGTGGATGCGCCTCCAAAGGGCGCATTTTTTATTTTTCTTGGATTTAAATCGAAACTTTGTAATATTTATTCGGAGTGATTCGGGACCTACTATGACGCTAACTTGTTACATCAGAGGTGTTTTCATTTGCTTAGTGGTGTTGCTGGGACTGTTCCACTCCGTTTGGGCGCAGGTCAGCAAGATCCGCGAGCTGCAACTGAGCCTTCCGGCTATCCGCGATAGCTCGAACTACGTCGATGTCGTCAACCGGATTTCCCTGCTTTTCTACGAGCAAAATGCGGATAGTACGCTCTATTATGCGCTGCAAGCCAGGCAAATAGCCTACCGGAACGACTATGAAAAAGGCCGGGCGGACGCTACCAATAACCTGGGTGTGGTGTTCGATATCAAGGGCAATATCCAGCTCGCATTGCGCTATTATAATGATGCGTATAACCAATATGTTACGCTGCGCGATTCGTCGAATATCGTGCAGACACTCATGAACATCGGCTCGGTGTACAATGTGAGCGGGCGCCACGATAAGGCGCAGGCCCATTACGACCGTGCCATGGCATTGGGCAACCGTATCGAGCACGATTCGATTACCGCACTCGTGATCTACAATTACATGCTGCTGTATCCGCAGAAGTTCAGCAGTACCCGGCGCCGGGCGCTCATCGACAGGGCCTATTTGATTGCCGAAAAGTACCGCGACGTCCGCCTCGAACTGGCGATCGACCAGCTCAGGGCCACGGAGCTCATCGACACAGGGCAACGCGAGAAGGGGCTGGCGTTTTTGGAAGAGACACTCAACAAAGCCCTTGCATTGGAGCTGAACTACCTCAGTATGGACCTGCTGCTCGATCTCGGGGATCTTTACATCGCATCGGACCGGGCCAGGGCCATTCAGTTTTACAACAAGGCCCTCGAACTGGCCGAGCAGAAAAACTATCGCATGTACGCACGCGACGTGTGCAAGAAGCTCTACGACTACTATACTAGCCGGAAAGAAAATGAGAAGGCGTTCATTTACAGTCAGAAGCTGCTGAAACTGTTCGAGGAGCAGGCGGAAATCGACCGGGTTTCGGGGATCGATTATATTGAATACGCTGTCAAAGACCAGCAGCTGGTTTCGGCGCAGCTGAAATCGAAATACAATGCCCAGATGCTGGCGCTGGCGGTCGCGGTGTGTGTGCTTACCATGCTCACGCTGCTGTTTTTGTGGCGGAACTGGAAGCTGAGCAAAAAGACGAACCGCGTGCTGACCATGCAGTTCCGCCAGCTGGAATCGACCACCGACGCGTTGGAGCAAAGCAACCAGAACTACGCGCGGCTGATCAAAATTCTGGCGCATGACCTGCGCAACCCGATCGGGGGCATTCATGCATTGTGTTCGTTGATGCAGGACGAGGAAACGACCGCCGAGGAGGCTCAGCAATATGTGGAGCTGATCCGTGAGTCGAGCACGACCTGCCTGCATATGATCAGCGATTTGCTTCAAACGGATTTCGATTTCAAGGAAACCGAGTTGAAGAAAAAGCCGGTGGACATGCCTGTTTTTCTTGATCACGCGGTGACGCTGCTCACGTTCCGCGCCGCCGAAAAGAACCAACGGCTCATCCTGGACGATCCTTCTCAGATGGTGGTGCATGCCGACCCCGACAAGCTGCTGCGCGTGTTGAACAACCTTATTGTGAATGCGATCAAGTTCAGTCCGGAGGGCGAGACGATCCGCGTCAAAATGGTGCCGTCCGACAATGGCATTACGATTTCTGTGGAAGATCACGGGCTGGGCATTCCCCAGGCGGCCATTCCCAATCTTTTTGACCCGTTCACAGCCTCGCGACGCCCGGGCACGGCCGGAGAGCAGGCTTTTGGTTTGGGGTTATATATTTCGAAGCAGATTGTGGAAGCGCACGGAGGAAAGCTTTGGTTTAAAACCGAGGAGGGGAGCGGTACCACGTTCTATATTTTCCTGCCCGGAGAGAATGTCGATTCACTCTCTCCGGCGTGAGCAGGAACTTCCTTATTTTTCTTTCAGCTTTTCGTCATACCGTTTTTTGAGGCCGGCCAGTGATTTGTCGTAGCCGGCTTTGTCAAAAAATGCTTCCGGACGGTACGCGTCCGCCGGTTTGTGTTTTTCGTGCAGCGAAAACTGGCTGGCATGCGACGAAAGCCAGATATCGAACTGCTCGTTTTTCATGGCGGCCAATGTTTTGGCGTAATCCTTGCCTACTTCGGGATACCCGGGCATGCCGGAGAGCTTCGTTTCGTCGAGAATGCTCGGCATATTGGCGATCAGTACTTTGTAGGCCCGTTTTTCATCCCTTACCGTAAACGAGAAGCTGCTCGCGCCGGGCGTGTGGCCGGGATGGTGCAGCAGTTTTACCTGCATGGTACCCAGCTTGATGATTTCCCCGTTTTTCAACAATTGATCGGGCTGTACCGGCTCGAAAGTGGCACCGTGGCTCCCCAGAACATAATCCGACGCGCCGCCGTCGATCATGGCTTTGGCATCTTTTTCCTGGATCATGAATTTGGCGCCGGTGGCCTTCTTGATAGCCGCGATTCCCGCAACGTGGTCGTAATGGGCGTGCGTGGCGAGCAGAATTTTAATATCCTCAAACTTGAAGCCCAGCGCCTGCACGTGCTTGCGGATAAGCGGGACCGATTCTTCGAGGCCCGTGTTGATCAGGATATGCCCTTTGGGCGTGGCGATGAGGTAGCAGGCCAGGTCGTAAGTGCCTACATAATAGAGGTTTCCGGCAATGCGGAAGGGGCGGTAATCCTTCGACCATTCCTGCTGGACGAAGGGTAATTTTCTCGTTTTACTTTGCGCTTGTGTGGCAAAAGGAGTGAGAAGCGCTCCGGCGATGAGTGTTGTTACAATTGTTTTTTGAAGTGTCGGCATAGGATTGATGGTAAGCGCGCAAAGATATGGGTGGTGGGATGGGTATGCAACCCCATCTTAACAAACTCATAATAAATGCATAAACTCCGCGAAAAGTGAATGGCTGTTCTTTGTGCTACTATTTCACTTAATCAGTTTACGTTCACCATGAAGCCTTTATTTACTTACACCGCATTGGCCGGCTTGCTCGCGCTGGGTGCGTGCCAGGACCACCGCGATCCGAACAGCCCGGAAATTACCCTGCAAAACCGCTCGGTAACGCCCGTGCTCGCCAAATTGCTCCCGGGCGCTACTTCCGGACGTGTTGCGGCAAGCAATGTGAAGCTCTTTTCGCTCCTGAGCAGCGACGACCAGCTCGAACAATCCCCAAGCTACGTTTTCGGCGGATCGGCCGACGGTGCTGGCCTTTTCCAGAACCCGGATGGCAACTACACGATCCTGGTGAACAATGAAGATAATTTCTCGGTATCACGCATTACGCTCGACAAAGGTTTCAAACCTGTGAAAGGGGAGTACGTGCTTAATTCCGACGGGGGAACGTGGCGTTTGTGCTCGGCTACGCTGGTAACGCCGATCGAACATGGCTTCGGCCCTGTCTTCCTGACTTCCGGCGAAAGCGGCCAGGAGTCGCGTACCCACGCGCTGAACGTGGACGCGAATGTGAGCCAGGCGAATATCTCGCGCGAAGTGGCCGGTTTGGGCCGTTGGAGCGCTGAAAACGCGGTTCCGCTTCCTAAGGCGGCTTATCCGGGCAAAACCGTGATCGTGATCGGCGACGACGATTCAGACGTGAACGGCGGCCAGGTGGCTATGTATTTGTCCAATACCGTGGGCGACCTCGATAACGGGTCACTTTATATGCTGAAACGCGCTGATAACAATCAGAAGGAAATGGATATGAAGCCGGGCTCGACCTATGATGTAGAGTTCGTGAAAATCGATAACCACAAGACTTTGACCGGCGCGCAGATCAACGGAAAAGTGAATGATCTGAAAGCCATCAAATTCGGCCGTGTGGAAGACGTGGACTACCGCAAAGGCGGAGCTGCACAAGGCCGCGAGGTGATTTTTGCCGTGACCGGCCAGGATAACAGCGGTGTGAATGCCGACTATTCCCGCTCGAAATACGGCCGCATTTACCGCGTGACGCTCGATGCGAACGACCCGCTCAAAGGTAAGCTGGAAGTATTGCTCGACGGCGACGACCGTACCGGCATCGCCAAGACTTTCCAAAACCCGGATAACGTGTGCGCTACTTTCGACTACGTGTACATCATGGAAGACCCGAACGGTTACGGCGACGAAAAGCACGATGGTTATGTATACCAATTCAATCTGAATACCAAACAATTGACCCCGGTTCTTGAAATCGACCACCGTCGTACGGAAGCTGATGCGGCCAAATACAACGTGGGCGGTACTTCCGCATTCGGTTCATGGGAAAGCAGCGGTATGATCGACGTGTCGGATGTTACCGGCCGCCCAAATACATTCATGCTCGGCATTCAGGCGCACACATGGCGCGGTGATAAATACAAAGGAGTCGATGGTGGTTCGATCCGGAAATCGGAGAACCAGGCCAGCCAGCTCATCCTCATTGAAGGTCTGCCTCGTTAATTACATAGTTTTCAGACTCCTGGCCGGAATTTTCGGGCCAGGAGTTTTCCTTTTGATCTAATACCCACTCCTGCATCATGCTGAAATTCGAGCGTAACCCCAATTCATTCATTTACCGCCACAGGAGGCTGCTTTTTTCCATATTCCTGATCATCGTTATTCCGCTGATCGTATGCCTCATCTGGTGGCTGACACGCCCCGGTGCCGCCCCCGCCAAGGAAGTGAAGAGGACGTTCATGCAGAATATCACGTCGCTCGACAGTGCCGTCAGCCGCTTGCAGGCCGATATCCGCGCTAAACAGCCGGCCGCCATTCAGGAATCCTTCAAACGTGCCCGCATTGCTTACAAGCGCGTCGAATTCATTTCCGCCTATTACAGTCCCGAAACCACCCGTGCCCTCAACGGGCCCAACATCCCGGAAGTGGACGACGACCTGCGCGTGAACGAGCCGCAGGGTTTTCAGGTTTTGGAAGAAATGGTATTTCCGGAGGTGGCCGCGGATGCTTACCCCGACATGCTGCATGCCGCCGACGTGATCCGCGCCAATGTGAACCGCCTGCGTAAAATTTCGGAAACCAACGAGCTGACGGACAGTCATATATTCGATGCGATGCGGCTGGAAATTTTCCGGATTGTTTCAATGGGCATTACCGGTTTCGATTCGCCGGTTGCGTTCCACTCATTGCCCGAAGTCGCTTCGGCGCTGGAAGGCGTGCAGCAGCAATTGGCACATTACATGGCCAGGAGTGCCAACAATGCATTAGGTGCCCAGCTCGATAGTTCTTTCAATGCGGCCATCGCCTGCATTCGCCGGTCACCGGATTTTAATGCATTCGACAGGCTGGCCTTTATCAAACAATATGCCAATCCGCTCAGCGGCCAGCTGCTCGATGCGCAAAAGGCACTGGGGATCCCTGTTTTTACGGAAAAACGATTGCTATCCCCGGCAGCACGCACGCTCACGGATTCGGGGGCATTCAATGCCAACTACTTCATCAACTTTGAGGAGCAGGCTATGACGGCGCCGCGTGTGGTACTGGGTAAAATGCTGTTTTTCAGTCCGGTATTATCCAATAACTCGGGCCGCACCTGCGCTACCTGCCACCAACCCGACAAAGCGTTTACCGATGGAGAGCCCAAGAGCTTTGCGATCGGTTCCAACGGCCTGCGGATCAGCCGCAATGCGCCAACCTTGCTGAATGCCTCTTTCCAGGCCGTCCAGTTCGCCGATTCGCGGGTAACTTTCCTCGAAGACCAGGCCAGCGACGTGATCCGCAACCCCGACGAAATGCACGGCTCGTTACCTGACGCCGTGGCGGCGCTGCGCAAGCAGGACGAGTCCCGCAAGCTTTTTGAAGCGGCCTATACCGACGGCGTAACCGAGGGCAATCTCAAAAATGCCATTGCCAGCTACATCCGCTCGCTATCGTCGCTCGATTCGCGCCTCGACCGGCATTTCCGCGGTTCCGAAAATGCATTGACCATAGAGGAAAAAGCGGGTTTTAACCTTTTTATGGGGAAAGCCAAATGTGCTACTTGTCATTTCTTCCCCCTTTTCAATGGTACCGTGCCGCCCGCTTACCTCGAAACTGAAAGTGAGGTACTTGGTACGCCGGCCACCGCCGAAGGCAAAACCGTAGATCCGGACGTAGGCAAATTTGTGCTCACGAAACGCGAGCCGCACCGTTACGCATTCAAAACACCGACCGTTCGCCACGTGGCGCTCACCGCACCCTACATGCATAATGGCGTTTTCAGGACACTGGAAGAGGTAGTCGATTTCTACGACCGCGGCGGCGGGAATGGGCTGGGCTTTAATCTGGAAAATCAGACATTGCCTTTCGACAAACTAAGTCTCACCGGGCCTGAGAAGAAAGCGCTCGTGGCTTTTATGAAGATTTTGTAAATTATTAATCCCATTACTGACAATAGGTTGTCATTCGGGTGCGGTTTCTTTGAAGTAAATCAATAGTCACTTCAACTAACAACCCTATGAAAACGATCATCAGCAATGGTACGCCCATCAGTTATCACATCTACGGCAGCGGCCACGCGACGTTGCTTTTCGTGCACGGTTCTTTTATCGACCAAACCTATTGGAAAGAGCAAGTATCTTTTTTCAAAGAGAAATACAAAGTCGTGACGATGGACCTGGCCGGCCACGGCGAGTCGGGAACGAACCGCGAGGACTGGACGCTCCAAAGCATGGCCGATGACGTGGTCAACCTTATCAAGGAACTAAGTCTCGAAAATGTGATATTGGTAGGGCATTCACTCGGCGCAAACCTGATCCTGATGGCTGCGACTGCCTATCCTGGCCCCATCATTGGTTTTATCGCCGTCGACAATTTCAAAAACCTCGCCACACCGCTCCCCGCGGAATACGACAGCCAGGTGGAGGCGATCATCGAAAGCTCCAAAATTGCCTACGCCGACACCAATGAGCAATATGCCCGGATGGTGCTCGTCACGCCGGAAACCCCACTGTGGATCACCGATAAAGTCGTAACCGCGTACCGCAACTCCTACGCGCCGATGGGGCAGCAGACCTTGCCGCAATTTTTCGTGATGGACCGGATCGAACGCGCGGTTTTGCCATTGTTGAAACCCAAAATGAACCTGATCAACGTCAACTATATGCCTACCAACGTGGAGGCGCTGGAACGAAATGCGGTGAACGGCTATACTTTGATCGAGATCGGCGGTACTTGCCATTACCCGATGCTCGAATCGCCGAAAGCACTGAACGAGGCCCTGGACGAGGTGATCGACGGGGTGCTGGAAGCGAAAATTATGGCGTAGCACCCGCCAGCTTCGCATACTCGCATTCGAGTGTCCGTATTTCGGCTGGCGACCTGGAAAGGTCGATGGCCCTGCGGTAATGCTCCGCGGCATGTTTGGGGGAAACGGGCGTATAGAGGTAACCGAGCAGCGAATGGTAGTAGGTATTGTTTTCCAATCCGAGCTTTTGGGCTTCCGCCAATCCGGCCTCATGGCCATACACTTTGGCGAACGCGAACGTGCGGTTAAGTGCCGTCGGTGCCGAATATTCGATGACGATCAGCTGGTTATATAAATGCAGGATATGTTCCCATTTCTGCGTTCCGGGCGGTGTGGTGTGCCAATAGGCAATGCCGGCCTCGATGTGGTATTTGGAAACCGTGTTACCCGAGCAGGCATTGACGAGGTAGTAGTTGCCGTGGTCGATCAGCTCCCGGTCCCACAAGCCCTGGTCCTGCGCCTCAAACAGGATGGTTTGACCATCGTCGTTCAGCCGTGCCTCGAACCTGGAACTTTGGTAGCACATCAATGCGAGCAATGCTTCCACCTGGCGTGAGTTGGCGAGTGGGTTCTCCGCGAGCATATGGGCAAGACGCATGGCCTCCGCACACAGGTCCCTGCGTATGAGGATATTGCCCGATTTGGAAAAATAGCCCTCGTTGAACAGCAGGTAGAGCGTGCGCAGCACCACATCGAGCCGGGCATGGACGTCGGCGGGGCGTAACGGGCCTATCCGGAACTGGTCGTTCCTCAGGTTGGCGCGCGCCCGCAGGAGCCGTTTTTTGATCGTCTCGGGTTTGGAAAGAAATGCGTCGGCAATTTCGGCAACGCTGAAACCGCAGAGGATTTGCAAGGCCAGGCTGATCTGGCTTTCGGGGGAATTAGCCGGGTTGCAAACCGCGAAGATCATCGCGAGCTGACTGTCCGCGATCGTTTCGGCGGTAAAATCGAATGCGGGCTCCGACTCGCCGGGGCTGCGTGAGAGGGCAGGGGAGACCTGGGTTTCGAAAATCCGGGCGTGTTTGAGGTAATCTTTGGTCTTATTTTTCGCGACTGTGTACAGCCAGGCCGCGGGGTTTTCCGGGACGCCTTGCAAAGGCCACGTTTCGCTGGCTTTCAGGAAAGTTTCACTGACGATGTCTTCCGCGATTTCGATGTGTTTTAATCCAAAATGACGGCATAGCACCGCCGTCATTTTGGTATACTCTCTTCTGAAAAGGCCGGGCAGTATTTCAGGATTTTCAGCCATTTTGGAAAGCTATTTGCGCTGCACAATTTCCCGTACCTCGATGTTTCCGCCGATTTTGAATATCGGATTGGCCTTGGCGAGCTCCACGGCTTCCTCGATAGTGTCGGTTTTGACGATCACGTAGCCGCTCACAAATTCCTTGATTTCGGTGAAGGGCCCGTCGGTCACCACATTGTCGGCGTACACCGTTTTGGCGCTTTCATTGGACAGCGTATTGCCTTTGTCGGCGAGCTTGTTCTGCGCGGCAATGCCCGCGAGCCAGTTCATGCGCTCTTGTATTTGCTCGGGCGTGGGACGAAAATCCGTCTGATCATTGAGCCGGAAAATTAATGCGAATTCTTTCATGATGGACATTGGTTTGATTTACCCTATGACGATCCCGGGACCGTAACGGGGACAATGCAATTTTAAATAAACCGGATTGTAACAAAAACGCAAGCGGATCGTCTACACCATGTCAAGTGTAAGCAACGGCTTCACATCCAAAAACAAAAGAGCAGGCGTTTCGTCTGCTCTTTTTTAGTAGTTTGAAAAAAATAAGGAGTTACAGTTTGTAACGCGCTACGAAGGTATTTGGAATAGGGTAGCTTCCTCCATTCAAAGTGACGCCATTATAGGTGGACGTCCCATAAAACCAACCCGTGGCATAGACGTAGCCATTAACGACGCAAATCTTGTTTACTCGGTCCTCATCTGCTCCGCCGTCAGTTATTGGGGTATCGATTGTCGGGTTCAGATTTTGGGGATCGACCTTTGTAATGATGATGTCGGTGCTCCCTTTGCTTTTTGCGGATGGGTCGCTTTTCATCGGGAACCATCCCTTGCCATAAAACGATCCGGCTATAATGATGTCGCCGTTTGCCGCCAATGCAATACCGCCATGGTAATCCTGGTTTCCCTCGCTGAAACCATTCCTGGCATTCCGGACGTTGCCATTAGCATCCCATTTGCCGAGGTAGACATTTTCGTCGTTGTTACTATTTAGTTTTAGTTCGCCCAGGTACCCATTGTGCATTCCTGTCACGAATACGTTCTGGGAATTACTGTCCAGTATAATGTCGTAGGCAAAATCTACCCGGGTTGAAGCCGCGCGGCGAGCCCATTGAAACCTCTTTTCAATGTAATCCCATTTAGCCACAAAAACATCAACACTATCCAGACCTACAAGCGAAGTCGATGGAAACTCGATGGTTTTCAGGAATGCGCCGGTGATGTACGCATTACCTGACTCGTCGACAGCTATTGCCTCGGGGGCCTGGATATTTGGACCTGTAATCATCACGGGTTCTTCGCAGATTCCATCGGTCGCATTCAACAACATCAGAAAGCCGTCCCGGTTGTTTGCTGATTTTCGATAGTCGCCGAATTCTATATTGCGATTAACATTGTCCCCTTCTACTGTCCCCGTCAGGTATATTTTTTTACCCGTTGCTGCTTGATAAAATGCGAGCGATCGTCCCTGATCGTTGAGGGGGCCACCGAATGTTGTGATCCAAAGCCGATTGCCTGACGTGCCATTGAGCATTGCCACAAACCCGTCGAAATTGCCTCTGGCGGGCTTGCTTCCGTCGGCCAGTGCACCACCGATAAATCCGGTAACATATACACGATTGGTACTATGGTCGATTGCCAAAGCATTGGCATGATCGTCGCCTGCGCTGCCGTCCGTGTAGACCCAAAGGCACTTACCTGTGCTATCATATTTGGCGACAAAGAAGTCATCGGAACCCAGTGAAAGATTGCGCGTAATTGTATTTCCGAAGTCAATGTTGCCCCGGCCTGTACCTGAAATGTATACGTTCCCCTTTTCGTCGGCAATGATGTCAGTCGGGAAATTTCTATCCCCCGACATACTGAATGCTTCCGCTGAACGAGCTTCGATCTTCACGGTTTGCGTAAAGCCGCTACTACCTCCGTCGACACCCTTTACGATCATTTTTACCTCATAGGTTTTGGCAATCAGAAAGAGATGCTGCGCGGAATCTCCGCTTGCCCATTCAGAGCCGTCACCGAAATCCCATTGAATACTTGCCGCGTTTTCTGCACTGCTTTTAAATGTAACCACACACGGAGCCTTGCAGCCGTTTGCCGGTGTGAATGTAAACTTTGATACCGGTTTCTGGGGAGTTTCAATATGACATGCAATCGCGATCGATGTCAGCAAAACATAAATAAAAAATCTCTTCATAGGCTAATAGTCTCAGAGGGAGAATACATAAAGTTACTGGATTTTTGTTAGTAATTCCGTGGCTTGTTTCCCGTTTGCATGGTCGGGATTAGCCGCGATTTTTTTCAATTGTTCCACACAATTTTTGAGGTCGTTCTGTTGCAGGTAGGCCAGGGCGATGTACCATTCGCTGAGGCCTTTTACTTGCGGGAACCGGCTTGTTTCCACTTGTTTCAGTTCTTGCAAAGCCAGTTGCGCGTCGTGTGCACTCAGGTAGCGGATACCTTGCTGTACGTGGGCCGTATCGGACTGCCATTGCCTGAATGCCGATGGGCTCATGCCCAGTTTTTCTTTGGAAAACGGACTTTCGAACACGGGTTTTTCGTCGAAATATTCAGCGAAAAGGTCCTTTTCAGGTGTATTGGCAGGAGACGCCTGCGGTTGTTTTTTTTGAGCTGGTGGAACGGCCTCTGCGGAGTCCGGTTTTGCCGTCGGCTGTATGGCTTGCGCGGTGTCGGGAGCTGATGGCTTTTCCACGGCCGGTGTTTCGGAGGCAATGGGGGTGCTTTCGGGTTGGGAATTGAAATACCAGATCAGTCCGACGGCCAGTAGAATGCTGGCTGCCGCTGCGGCGTAAGGCCAGCGTACAGCGAAACGGCCTGCCAGTGCCAGCGGGACAATTTTCTCCTCTTTCTGCTCGTCGTTCCCGCTATCGCCGTTCAGCATACCCTCGCTTTGCAGTTGGGCGTGAATATCCCTGAACAGATTTTTGTGTTCGTTTGCTTTCAATCCATTCCGGATGCGGCGCTGGGTGGCTACTTCAAGGGCCAGGGCCTCGTCCGCCTGCATTCGTGCTTCAAAGTCCGCGCGGTCTTCCGGCGTGCCTTCACCACTGAGGTATTGATGAATCTCATGAAATGCTTCTTCCGACAATTCCATATGCCAAATTGTGATTCGCTGGTAAGATTTTATGGGTTGATACGCGCCCTGCGACCGTTCTTATCACTACAAATGAAATTTTTCTCTCAGGTACTTTGTGCATTTGAACCGTTTCTGGGAGGCAGAAGCCTCTGTCATGCCTAGTTCCCGCGCAATATCCCGCAACGAGCGGTCCTCGACATAGAACCAGCGCAGCACCTTTCTGCAATCCTGGGCGAGTAGTTGAAATGCGCGGTCAAGCTTCCCGAAAATCCAGCTGCGTTCGTCTTCGTCATAGTCCGGCGAGGCCACCTCCGGTTCGTTCTGACCGGCCATACTTTCGAGGGCTACTTCGCCGCGTCGGGTTGTATGGCTGAGGCTTTTTTTCCATTGGTTAAGGTAAATACTCTGAAAGTAAGTAGTGATGCGCGTTCCTTCCCGGTATATAAAACTGCGGTCCCGGATTTTGACTACGAAAATAGCCAGGCATTCCTGCAAAAGGTCCTCGGCCTGCAACTGGTCGCTTCCCCGTTTCACGACGTAAGGAATGCACTGCCGGTGGGCTTGAAGGTACAGGCAAGAATAGGCTTCGCGTTTTTCGAGCAGCAGATCTTCATAAAACAACAGGTCAGAATCACGGTATCGCTTGCAGGAATCTTGGGGTGTCATTCATCTCGATATTTACACAAAAAAACAAAAAAGAGCCGGTTTGGGGAGTCCGCCCTGAAACAAATTGAAAAAAACTGCGAAACGGTGATATTGTTTACGGCCTTTTACGGGCTCTTTCTGCGTGGCTGCGTGGTGATAGGAATGGAACACCGGGCGACCTTTTGACTTTTCCTGGTTCCGGTGGTAAGATCTGCCACGTTTTTGAGGTCGTCGAGAATGAATGTGAAGCCATTTTGCGATCGGGTATTTTCGATTGGTTTAAAATCTCCTTCGGTCGCGTACGCGAACAAGATTTCGAACCCGAACGGTGCCGCGCATTCGAACTGTTCGGGCATGTAAATCCATTTACCGACGGCCTCGGCCGAGATGGTAAAATCTTTGTTTCGTAATTGCACGATGTTTTTGGCGGCATCCTGGTAAATCATACGAACGGTACATGGTCTGTTGGCACGCACTTTCAAGGTCATTGTGTCGCCCTCCCGGTACGATTGTGGTCCAAAACCCTTGTCAGTACTTATTTCCAAAATCAGTTCATCATGTTTTGCAGCCGGTGGGTTGTCCGCACCTAGGATCGCTTGTATGTGCGCAGCGGCGTCGATCAAGGTTCCGGCGGGTTCTATTCCCGCATTCGGGATGTTGGCGAGCAATATTTCGGCGGAGTTTCCAAAGCCTGTTGCATGGCCGAGGGCATCAAATAGTTGCGCACTGATTTTTAGAAAGTTACCCGATTTGAAATGTCGGCCTTTGAGCTTAATCGTTGACACCGCGGCCGTGCCGACCGTCGGGTCAGCCTCGATATGGCCTCCCATACGTACCAATGCTGATTTCAGCGTGCCGGTCAGCTGTTTGGAAAAGTCATTCGATATACCCAGCCCTTCAAATGTAATTTCTTCAACAAACACTTTCCAGTTGCCTTTTTCAGGAATCGTACGGAGAATACGGTCTGCGAGTTTGTCGATAACTTCCGGGAGGGTAACCAGTTCGAGCGGGTTTCGCTGATCGATCAGGGAAATCAAGGCTTTGTCTTTCGCTCTGGGACCGGTATCCATGAATCCTATCCGGGCCTCCGCGACCTGATTCCCGTTCATTTTGAGAAATACACCTGCCCGGCAAGGTACGTTTTCCAGGTGCAGCCGTTTCTGATCTTGATAGCTGCCGAAAAGCGATTTTTTGCCATAGAATAACGCGAGGTACCCTTCTGGAATCGATTGGAATTCGACCTCTTCCCAATCAAAATGAAAGGAGAGGCCACCTTTTTGATACCCAATGATTGCAATTCGCTTATACTCTTCAAAATCGATCGTTTTGCTACCCTGATGGCCCGGTATCAGGTCATTTTCGAAGCGTGCGTCGCGCCGCAGGCTCGCGTACATGCGGTCGCTGGCCTCATCGCGTTCATCACGGTCGACTATATAGGGATTAACAAGTACGCCAAATGCGGATTCAAAATCTTTCAGTACCTGTTTTGCACGCTCCGCCGACTTTGTCTGGTAATAAGGGCTCAGCGTCTGCCCGAAGGAGCAATTCCACAGAAAAATGGTGATCAGCGCAGGTAAGAGCCGGTTCATAGCGGTTTTCGGAATGGCGTGAGCTGGCCGGTAAATGCTACCTGGCCTGATGCAGGATTACTTCGCGGGTTAACAGGCTGTTTTCCATCGGAATCTGCTGCCTGTTGGTCAATTCCATGACGCGGACACGTACCGTCCGGAAAATATCTTCTAGGCGGAGTCCCGGCACATCGAGTGCTTTCAGCAGTTCGGAAGTGTACGGGCTGTTTTTGCCTTCGCCGTCCAGAGCGGTAAAACCAGGCTTGGTAGAAAACGTGATGAGGGTTCCCGAAGGGGCGCTCATGCTGGCGAGGCCCTTACTCCCGGAACTTCGCGTCCAGCTTCTGCTCAAAGGATTGTCCCGGCAAGCGTCGAGGATCATGATATTAGTCCGCTGGGAGTTCTCATCCGGCGATGCCATCTGGTCGAGAATATCGTCCGCCGACACCGCCAGCACCTTCAACTCGGTTTCTGTTTGCGGACTGATGTCCACTGGCAGCAGGTAATTTCTGCCCGATATTTGCATGCCGTGGCCCGCATAATAGAACAACGCGACCTCCAAATCCTGGCTCTGGATACTGTTGCCGAACTGGGCTACCGCGGCCCGCAGCTCGTTCTGGCTGGCGTCTATCCTCGCGATCACGTCGAATCCGAGTCCGGTTAGCTTTTCGGTCATTGCCCGGGCATCATTTTCCGGATTTTGCAGTTTCGCGCCGGCCAGGTACCCCGAGTTACCCACGACCAATGCAATGCGTTTTTTTGCTTTCTCATGCACGATCGACAGTGTTTCGGAATAACCGGAGCCGGAGCTGTTCACCGCGAGCAGTCGCACGCTGTTGTTTCCCTCATTCAAAACAATTTGCGGGGTAATCAAAGTGCCGCCCACACAACCCTCTTCGCGTGCTGCCAAAGCTTTAAACGAACGCGTCGCCACCGGATTGGCCGTACCGTTGACTTCCACGCGGATGTTTTCGGCCTTATTGAGCACGCATGCACTCAACCTGATTTCTGATTTGTCGCTCTTGGACAGACTTGTGAGCCATTTTATTTCCGGCTTTCCTCCGGGGTTGAGGGCGTTGAAAATATCCCTGCTGCCGTTCTCATAGACGATCTCCGTAATGTCGGCGAGGGGCAAGGCAATCAGGTTTTTGCTATCCGGGGACTGGTATTTAACCGCATCGGGATATACTTCCCGGATTTTGGCTATCCTCTTTTCGCGGGATTTCAGATAGATCGTGTCCGACGCCGCACGGCTTTCCCAAGCCATTACCGGCTGAACACTGAATGCGGCGTATGCGCAGGCGAGGAATGTAAAAAAATGCTTCATAACATTGTAAAGGGTATCAAGGACGAAGCCTAAAACGAGAGCGCAACGGAGAGGCCGCTTGCCTTGTGTGATGGTTCGTAGAACGGTTGCAAAGACAATTCCTTCTTTTTTTGTATAATTCCTTTCCGTGCGTTTCTTGCCAGCCGCAAATTTCTAAGACCTATTAATTCAAATACCGCACTTCCCGCAAGCGCGGCTGCACCCGCATAAATACCCGGCGAAGCAAATACACCGAAGCCTTCTTTTTTTTGCAGGTCGCCTGCCGGTGGTTCGCTACCATAGTTGGTTTGATACCAGGAAATGTAAGCGTCGTTTGTTTTTCGTATTTCGCTGTTGTAAGACTTGTAATCGATTCCTAGCTTGGTAAATGTAGCAACCCCCGCAACGAAGGATGCCGCTCCGATGACCAGGTAGATGTTGCCGCGTTTTTTGTATTTCAATGCGTTGCGTTCTAAAAGTTGCAGGTCTGTAATAGGTTCGATTTTTGCCTGTTCCCTGCCTAGTTTGAGCGGTTCTTCTTTTTGTCCGTTGTTTTCATATTCAATCTTCGAAACCTCCGAACGGAAAATAAAATAATCAGGACCATTCTGGTTACTGAATCTTTTGTAACGAATATATTTTGAATCAACACCCAGCACCTTTGCATGAACTTCGGTGCCATCTTTCCGGATGATTTTGTCCTGCGCATTCGCCGTCACAGAAAGCAGCATACCCAGGGATAATACCAATGCGGACACGGCGGTTCCTTTCCACACAAAATTGAGTTTGCCTTGCCGGTTAGAGAAGTACTTGTTCAAAACGCTGATCACTCGAGTTATAATCAAATTTAAAAATAAGGAATAGAAACCAAACAGGTTTAAAATATTACCCGGTATATAACAGTCGGGCGGACATATTGCCCGGTCATTGGTGGACAATCTTAACCAGAATGGGTACTACACTTCCTTTTCGCTGGCCTTTGACCTCATACGCGATTTTCCCGGATTCGTAAGCGACCTCTCCCGGGGCTATAAACTCCTCGCCCAACGCCGCATAAACTTTCTGAACGATCGTCCCCGGGGAGTTTTTGACTTTTGCGGCCAGTTCTTCCAGGTTCAGTTCATTTTGAGAAATAAATACTACGAAGTAATCCTCGCCGGTAACATCGTCCAGTGTAAATGAGGAATGCAGTGAAGGCGTTACCACTGCACTGTTTGCAGGCACGACGGCGCTGATTAGCATATCATTCGGGTTGTACGGGAAGATGGCCGATACGTGGTTCTCGCGGTCAGAGCCGAGGATGTATACGTACGATTGTTTGGTATTACTGATGACCATTTTGAACCGTGTTTCGGACGGGTACGGCTTGCTCATGGTGTAGGTAAGCATTTCCGCCTTGCTTCCGGGTTTGCCGGGTATTACTTGTGCCCCTTTGCTTCGTTCCGATTGAACGCCCATTGCCTCGTTTCCGAGCACAAAATCGACATTTCCTTTCAATGTTGTCGTCTGCGCCAGCGGTTTTGCAACGGGTTCGGAATAAATTTGATACGCATTTTTGGCAAAACGGACAAGATCGGCGTACCGGGCCCATGTGTATCCGTTGCTACCCCAGGTTTTTCCCCAACTGTTGGCAATCAGAAAAGAGCCATCATTGATATGGTCATCGTAACCAACCACCGCCATTGAATGGCCCCCCACTGTATTTTCGATGGTTTCATCAATGGCTGGCCGCCAATTTCCGGTTGTTTCGTCGATAAACGACGGCGGTACCAGCATCCCGATGAGCACGGCATTCTTACTTTCTACCAATGCCGTTTTGATGGCGTTTATACGCTGTTCGGGTGTGCTTTCTCCTTCTTTCGGGCTGAATAGCGTGGCGTAATCGGCGATTTTGTATTTGGCGGCTTCGTCGTCGCATTGTTCATAGCGTGCGTCACAATTACCCGGGGCGCAGCTCAGGAACGCCGAGCCCTGTGTTTTCATGACTTCGAGTGCGTCTTCCAGAAAAACACCCTCGGCGCACCCGTTGTCCTGCCCCGGTTTGAGCTGTCCGTAAAGCCAGCCGGGTGAGAATGCGGTGGCTGCAATTTTTGCCGGTTGGTTGCTGATGCCCATCTTACCTGCTTCCATCGCAGTACGCATGTAATAGGCTGCCGACCAGCCCACGCACGTGCCATCCATGCCCTGATCGCCGATCTCTGGGAGCAGTTCCCGGATATGGAACGACGCCGGCAGGATACCTTTCAGCAGTATGTCGGGCGATTTGCGGGGCAGCCGCAAATATTTCGAGTCATCCATTTTCAAACCCATACCACGACTTTGCGCCTGCAATTCGGTCGGGCGAAAAGTGGCCAGGCATACAAATGCGGATAAGGCGATGATTTTAACTGTAAATCTCATTCAGCGGGGAATTGAAATATGACGGTTTAAAATCCCGGGATCGGGACGGTATCCTTGACGGTAATATCGCCGAAGAATATTTTCAGGTCCTCTTTGCCCGCTTGCGCATACACGGCTGCGCTTTGCGCTGTCACGCGGATATCCTTGCGGTCACGGCTCCCGTAAATGATGTTGCCTTTTTTGTCCATTCCTTTGAATTGCTGGTAATAAGTGGCAATGGCGCGGTAATCCCCGCCGGCCGCTTTCTCGAATTCTGAAACGACAGCCGCGTCGTAGGAGGTGATTTCCACCTTGTCGAACTTTACATTCATCAGGTTTTTGAAGTAGATCGCCACCGGAACGGACGATATCGTACCATTTTTACGGGATACCTGGACATGCGGCGCACGCCTTTTGCCATTCACCAGGTGATCTTTTTCAAAAAGACTAACCGCCAGCTCCACAGCCTGCTCGCGCTGTGCGATGGAATTGCTTTTGTCGGCAATGAGCGCAATGTAGAGTTGGAGGTCGTTCACGCGCTGTCCGGTCAATTGCCGGAACTCGGCCAGCCTTTTTTTGTCCATTTCGGGTTGGGCAAACAGTTGCCCGATGCCGAAGACCAGGAAGAAGAGCGAGGTAAGGTATTGGTGCATAGTTGTCGGGTACATGGCTTAACGCTTTTTGCGGATTTCCTGCAGCGTTACCAGGTCGTAGGTACAGCCTTTTCCAAGCGACGAAAGCCGCTCCACGAAATTGAATTCATCGATGAGCGGCGCGGTATTGACGACCCTTTTTAAAAAAAGGTCGATCGGCTGAGTTTCCACCGGCTTTTCCGGGTCGTTCACATAGATGCTTACCTGTGCTGTTGGTCCGAAAAAGCCCTTTTGGCCTAGGGCACTGAGCTTAGTTCGATCGGTAAAGCTCAGTTTCTCATCGGCAAGCACATTCAGGAATTTATTAATTTCCGTAAAACTGGCTTCCGGGCAGGGTAGCGGCGTCACGGGGAAGCTGCTGACCCACTGAGAATGATGTTTCAGGGAGTCGGGTAAACTTTTCAGGGTTGCCTGCAAGCGGTTTTCAGCATCGATAAGCAAGGTTTCCCAGGACACGTGCGTGTTATGCCCTTCTGCGTAGGCGAGCGCCTGTAACCAGGTATTGCTGTAAAAACTGCCGTCGTGTGGGTGTGCGGTTGCCTGCTCGCCTTTCCGGGCGCTGCTGATCAGCAGATCGCCGTTCGCTTCTTGGAACAATGCGCGGGCAATTCGGGTATCCTCGGTCACTCTGATTCCCCTTGTTACCGGTTTTGCGGTTCGCATGGCGCGCGTGCCGGCGAGGAGGTTATTGCAGCAGTCGCCCAGAGTCAGGCAAAAACGCGGTTTTTTGTCTTTCAACTGCCGGTGAACGGTTTCCAGTTCAAGGGTTTCGTCTTTCAAATAAAGAATAGGGAAATTGCTTTTTTCGGCGTTGATTCCGTGGCCGGTGTAATAAAAGAAAATGATGTCATCAGGTTTGCATTGTATTTTAGAAATGGCTTCCACTATACCACCTTTCCCGAACTTGTCCTGATTGCAAATGATCTCCTGGTATTTATAGTCTATTTTTTTAGAAATGATCCGTAATGTGCCCGACATTTCTTCAAGGTCTTTTTCGCAGCTTGCTCCCAGCGACGGATCTTTCGTATCGGCGACGAGTATGGCGTAAAACGATTGGGAATAGCACAATGAGTTGAACAATAGCATTATGATTGCCAACAGGATCGTTTGACCGTTGAATTTCTGGAAGGAAATCATGCTGGTAGTGTTTCGGATATTGTTTGCACGAGGGGTACCGATTCTGTCATATGCGGTCGATCAACCTGGTTTGCCGCAGACAAATAAACGGGGATTTGATTAAATTAAACGAATCGATATTACTAATTTTTGTTGCTGGCATGGCCGCGGCGGGATTTATGTAATTGGCTTTGCTAGCCTTTTTCCGGCCCCGAACTCGCCCAGATCAATTCCGGTTTATCATTCAATTTTTTACCCCGGTACATTCTGACAAATCGCCGCTGTTCTTCCAAACCATTGGATTTAGCCCAGCGCATTGCGGCCTTGTTGGAAAATGGGATATCGATAAAAACGGGCAGGCCATTGAAATGATGCAGCATCGCATCGCAAATCTGCCGGCCTGCTTCCGGCGTCGATGCGACAGCCGGACCCAGCTGGACCGCATTGCGGCCTTTGCGCGAGCCAGCGTACGCGAGGTCGTCCTCGAACATGGAGTAATAAAATGTATTCGAGCGGAGCAGGGCATGCAGGAATGCCTCCCGACGCGTGGCTGTTATGCGAAAATCGAGGTCGAGAATGGACGGTACCGATGTGTCCTGCGTCCAGGGCATGGCCTCGTCGTCGAGGCTCTCGCGCATTTTGGGAATACCCTTCATACGCACCACTTCATATTCTTCCTGAAACCCCAGCTTTTCATACAGTCCCTTGCCGAAAACCGTGGCATCCAGGCGCAATGTTTCGATTCCCAGGCTATCCAGGTGGGCCAATGCATGTTCCATCAGTTTCTGGCCAATGCCCTGGTTTCGTGCCGCGGTATCCACCAATACCATCGCAATCCATGCCACCCGGTCGCCGCCCTGACCATCAAAAATGCAGGTTGTTACCGTTCCTGCCGGTACCCCGGCGGCCGGCATTCCTTCCCGCTCTGCGAGGAAACAGCCTTCGGGATGGAGCGCGAGGGCGCGGCGCCAGTCGGCTTCGAGCTGGTTCCAGCCGGCCTGCTGCACCAGCTGCATGCCAAAGGGAATATCGGAAAGGAGCATTTGTCGGATGGTAATCGGGTTTTCCAATGGTTTTCTGTTTACGTATATATTAATACGGTGGTTTTTCGGTGTCTCGTCCGGGAATTTACGGTGCTTTCTGTTACGCTCTGATTTTCAGCGTGGTAATATCGTATTAGGCGATATTTAATTAAAATCTAATCACTTTCAGCGGGTGTTCCAAATCCCGACGGGCATCTTTGCATCACTCCTGACTCTTCTTTTTGACGCAAACCTGATCGGAACATGTATGAAGATGAAGAAAACGATACTGATTATCGAGGACGACCTGCGCATCGCGCAGAACATTTACAGGGTTTTACAATCGGAGGATTTCGACGCCGAGATCGCCCGTGACGGGCTCGCAGGCAAGAAAATGGCGCTGGAAGGGCGTTATGACCTTGTGCTACTGGATATCAATCTCCCGGGAATGAATGGCTTCGACGTTTGCAGGCAGATCAGGCAGTTCAAGCCCGTACTGCCCGTGATTATGCTCACGGCTTACGGAGAGGTGGAAGACAAAGTCGAAGGGCTGGGACGTGGTGCGACGGACTACATCGTTAAGCCATTCGATTTCAGGGAATTGATTGCCCGCGTGAATGCTGCATTGCGGCTCTCGGACGTCGGGAAATCGGGTGGCGGCAAACGAGTTTTGGGCATCGCCGATTTGCAGCTGAACGTGGATACCAAAGTAGTGACGCGCGCCGGGAAGTTTATCGGGTTGACGGCCAAGGAGTTCGCGTTGCTGGAATACTTCCTGCTCCATCCGGGGACGATCATATCAAAGATGGACCTGGCGAAGAATATCTGGCATCTGAATTTTGACCCGGGGACGAATTTTGTGGAGGTGTATATCAATTACCTGCGCAAAAAGATCGATAAGGATTACGATGTGAAGCTGATCCAGACGAGGCCGGGGTTGGGATACATGCTAACCGCCGGAGCGTGATATTGGTGGGGCGTAGTTAAGCGTTTTGGGGGTAGGCTAAGAGTTGGGCGTAGTCTATGACTACGTCCGAGCGTCATGCGGTCTCTGACCGCAGTATCATCCCGCCGGTCGGAGACCGGCATACACTCGGACGTAGTTAGAAACTACGCCCAACTTGTTTCGTTTACATATGCGTCAAGAGCACTTCCTATGTTCGAAAACTGCCTCTGCATTGTAGAAACGCCCTTTTTAATTTTCTTCTAATTTACTTTTAAGGATTTTCTAAATGCAAAAATGGTGACCGGGATGCGTGGTTTCCCAATCTTTGCATTGTCAAAAACAAGAGTTATGCGATTTTACCTGATCGGGTTACTGGCCTGTGTGAACTTCGTTTCACAGGCCCAGGACACCCTGAAAGTGACCGTCCGGCAGGCGGACAGTCTCTTTTTGAAAAACAACCTGACCCTGCTCGCCGAGCGTTACCAGATCGATATTGCGAAGGCGGCCGAAATCCAGGACAAACTTTGGGATAATCCCAATCTGAACGTCGAACTGAGCGCCTACAACCCCTCGCGGGGCTGGCTGGATGTAGGTAAGGGCGGCCAGAAGTTCATCAGCCTGCAACAAGTGATTACCCGCGCAGGCAAACGCACGAAGCAGGTGGCGCTCGATGTGGAGACGACGCGGAAAACCGAGCTGGAATTTTTCGACCTGGCGCGTACGCTGAAATTCGATCTCAGGCAGCTCTTTTTCGAAACCCATTTCCTGGGGCAGACATTGCAACTGATGGATAATCAGATCGGTACGCTGGCGACGACCGTGGAGGCGTTCGATAAGGAATATGGCCGTAACAACGTGTCGCTGAAAGAAGTGGTACGCCTGAAAGCGCTGCTTTTTCAGCTGAGAAACAACAGGGCGGATATTCTTTTTGAATTAATCGAAAACCAGCGCGATATGCGGATTTACTGCCATACGGAGGCGTATGTGGTGCCGGTTGTCGATAGCCTGGAAATGGCGCGGTACCATATCGAGGCGCAGACGCCGGATCAGCTGCGTGAGCTGGCATTAATGCGCCGGACGGACCTGAAAGTGGCCGAGTCGTCGGTGAAGCAGGCCGAGTTGAATTACAACCTGCAAAAGGCATTGGCGAAACCGAACGTCCAGCTGGGCGCGGTGTACGACCAGGCGAGCAATTACCAGAACCATTATTTCGGTATCTCAGCTTCGATGGACCTGCCGTTTTTCAATCGCAACCAGGGGAATATCCGCGCTGCAAAAAGCGGGATCAGCTATTTTAAAACCCAGGAAACCGCGAAAAGGAACAGCATTGCCAATGAAGTGAATGCAGCCTGGAACAAGGTGGTGGTGGCCGAAAATACCTACCGGAGTGTAGAGGGCCGTTTTACCGACCAGTTTTCGCAGCTCAACCGCGGCATTTACGACAATTTCCAGAAAAGAAATATAACCCTCCTCGAATTCATTGACTTCATCGAAAGCTACAACGAGAGTGTCCGGGAATTTAACCGGCTGCAATCCGACCGCATTAAGGTGTATGAAGAATTGAATTTTGTCGTAGGGGAGGAATTGTTCGCCTTTTAAACCATCAAAAACACAATGCAAAAAATAGCTATTGCCATTCTGGGCGGAATGGCGGCCGTGTGGGCTACGTCCTGTCAGAAGCAAAACAGCCCTCAGGAGGAATCCAAGGCATTTATGCTGTCGGATTCGATGATGCGGCAGATCGTGCTCGATACGGTCAGAACGGAAACTGTACGCAATGAGTTGACGCTGGTAGGGAAGGTTGTACCGGACGAAAGCCGGGTGATCAGGGTGTTTCCGCTGGTGGGCGGCAACGTGGAGGACGTGAAAGTGGAGCTCGGCGACCACGTGCGGAAAGGACAGGAACTGGCCACGATCCGCTCGGGAGAGGTCGCCGATCTGGAAAGGCAAATGATCGAGGCACAGTCGGATTTGCTGATTGCGCAGAAAAACCTGTCTTCCACGGAGGACCTTTTCGAAAGCAAGCTCGTACCCGAGCGCGAGGTGATCACGGCAAGGCAGATGGTCGATAAATCCCAGGCGGAGCTGGACCGCGTGAAGGCCGTATTCGCGATATATGGTATTTCAAAATCAGCCAGTTATGTCGTGCGCTCGCCTATCGACGGGTTTATTGTAGACAAGAATGTCAACCGCGGTACGCAGCTCCGCTCCGACAATGCCGAAAGCCTTTTCACCGTCGGCCAGATTTCCGATGTGTGGGTAATGGCCAATGTGAATGAGAGCGACATCCCGAAAATTCAGCTGGGTATGCCGGCCGATATCAAGACGATCAGCTTTCCCGACGAAGTTTTCAAAGGCAAGGTGGACAAGATTTACAATGTCCTCGACCCTGAAACACGGGCGATGAAGATCCGCATTCAGCTTTCGAACGCAGGTTACCGGCTGAAACCCGAAATGCACGCCACCGTAGGCCTTAATTTCGAGGAAAATACGCAGATGCAGTCGATCCCGTCGAAAGCGGTGATTTTTGACAGAAGCAAGAACTGGGTACTCGTTTTCACGAGCAAAAGTAAAATAGAGGCACGGCCCGTCGAGGTTTTTCGCAATCTCTCCAAGCGGGCATATATCAGCAGCGGGCTGGCAGATGGCGAGGCCGTGGTGTCTAGGAACCAGTTGCTTATCTACAATGCGTTAAACCAGTGAGTGAATCATGAACAAATTTATCAGGGGGATCGTCGGGTTTTCCCTTCGGAACCGCTTTTTCATATTTTTCCTGACCGGATTGCTGGTGGTAACGGGTGTTGCGAGTTACCGGGCGACGCCGCTGGAAGCATTTCCGGACATTACCAATACGCAGATCATCATCGTTTCGCAATGGAACGGCCGCAGCGCCGAGGAGATCGAACGGTTTGTGACGCAGCCGATCGAAATCGCGATGAACTCCGTGCAGAAAAAAGCCAATGTGCGGAGCGTAACGATGTTCGGGCTGTCGGTGATCAAGATCATATTCGACGATGGGGTCGAGGATTTCTTTGCGAGGCAACAGGTTAACAACCAGCTTCGGACGGTATCGCTGCCTGATGGCGTGGACCCCGAGGTACAACCGCCGTACGGGCCCACGGGCGAGATTTTCAGGTATACCCTCGAAAGCAAGGACCGCGACAGCCGGGAGTTGCTCACGTTGCAGAACTGGGTGATCGACCGCCAGTTGCGGAGCGTGCCGGGCGTGGCCGATGTGGTCGCATTCGGGGGACGTGAGAAAATCTACGAAGTGCAGGTGAATCCTACCGCCCTGGCTAAATACAACATCACCCCCGCGGACGTATATGAGGCGGTTACGAAAAGCAATATCAATGTGGGCGGCGATGTGATCGAGAAAAACGGCCAGGCGTACGTCGTACGCGGGATCGGGCTGCTGGAATCGGCGCAGGATATCGAGAATATCATCGTCGAATATGTGAAGGATTATCCCGTGCTGGTAAAGCATGTGGCGGACGTCAAAGAATCGGATCTGCCGCGGGTGGGGCAGGTAGGGCTGGACGGCAAGGACGATGTCGTGGAAGGCATTGTGGTGCAGCGGAAAGGGGAGAACCCCAGTGAGGTGCTGGCGCGGATCAAGGAGAAAATTACCGAATTGAACACCAAGATATTGCCGCCGGACGTGAAGATGGTGACCTTCTACGACCGCGACAACCTGATCGAGTTTTGCGCCGATACGGTAAAGCATAATCTCGTGGAAGGTATTGTGTTTGTGACGGTTATCGTGTTCTTGTTCATGGCCGACTGGCGCACTACCGTCATCGTATCGATCATCATCCCGCTCGCATTGCTGTTTGCATTCACCTGTTTATATTTGAAAGGCATGTCGGCCAACCTGCTGTCGATGGGCGCGATCGACTTCGGGATTATCATCGACGGGGCCGTGGTGATGGTCGAGGGGGTGTTTGTCGCGCTCGATCACATGGCGCACAAGCGGGGAATGGATCGGTTCAACCGCTTATCTAAGTTAGGTTTGATCAAAAAGACGGGCGGGGAGCTTGGTAAGGCTATTTTCTTTTCCAAACTCATCATTATCACCGCATTGATCCCCATTTTTAGTTTCCAGAAAGTGGAGGGTAAAATGTTCAGCCCGCTGGCCTATACGCTGGGTTTTGCACTGTTGGGCGCTTTGTTTTACACACTCACGCTGGTGCCGGTACTGTGCTCTTTTTTGCTCAACAAGAATGTACGCGAGAAGAACAATCCGGTGGTCAATTTCTTCGACAAAATTGTTTCGAGGGGCTTTGAATGGTGTTATGGGCACAAGAAGATCAGCATGATCGCCGCGACGGCGTTCCTCGGCGTATCGCTTTTCTCCGCCACGATGCTGGGAACCGAGTTTTTGCCCCAGCTGAACGAAGGCGCATTGTGGGTGACCGCCGAGCTTCCCATGAGCATGTCGCTTCCGGAGAGCGTGAAAATGTCGCAAAAGATCCGCCGCGACCTGAAAACTTTCCCGGAAGTGAAACAGGTACTTTCGCAGGTGGGCCGCTCCAACGATGGTACCGATCCAAACGGGTTCTATTTCTGTCAGTTTCAGGTAGATCTGGTGCCGCAGAAAGAATGGAAGCGGAAGATCAACGTCGAGCAGCTGACCGACGAAATGAACAAGCTGCTCAGCAATTATCCGGGCGTTTTGTACAACTATTCGCAGCCGATCGTCGACAATGTGGCCGAAGCCGTGGCGGGATATAAGGCGAGCAACGGTATCAAGATATTCGGCTCGGATTTGCAGGAGCTGGAAAAATACGCCAACATCGCGATGGACGCCGTGCGGAATGTGGACGGTATCAAAGACCTCGGCCTGATCCGGAATATCGGCCAACCGGAAATCAGCGTGATCCTGCACGACCACAAAATGGCGCAGTACGGGGTGAGTACTGCCGATGCCCAGGCCGTGATCGAGATGGCGATCGGCGGGAAGACGGCTTCCATTTTGTACGAAGGCGAACGAAAATTCGACATTCGCTTGCGTTACAAGCAGGAGTACCGGGCCGACGAGCAGGCCATTCAGCAGTTGATGGTACCGACGCTCACGGGCAGCAAAATACCTTTGAAGGAAATCGCGACGATCCGCAAAATCACCGGTCCTGCCTTCGTTTACAGGGATAATAACAAGCGGTTTATCGGTGTTAAATTTTCTGTTCGCGGCAGAGATCTGGGCGGGACCATCGCCGAAGCCCAGCAACGCGTGAAGGAAAAGCTGACCGATTTACCGAAGGGGTATTCGGTGGAATGGGTCGGAGAGTTTGAAAACCAGGTGCGTGCCACCGATCGCCTGGCGCAAGTGGTGCCGGTGAGCCTGATAGGTATTTTTATTCTGCTCTTCATCATGTTCAGCAATGCCAAAGACGCCGGGCTGGTACTTGCCAATGTGCCTTTCGCGCTGGTGGGCGGTATCCTCGCGCTGCACGTGACGCATATGAACTTCGGGATTTCGGCCGGGGTCGGGTTCATCGCATTGTTTGGATTATGCGTGCAGAATGGCGTGATATTGATTTCGGTATTCAACAAAAACCTGGCTGCCCGCATGCCGCTCGAAGAAGCGGTGCGGCAAGGTGTGAAATCGAGGATCAGGCCGGTGGTGATGACGGCGCTGATGGCGGCGATCGGTTTGCTGCCGGCGGCGATGTCGACCGGCATCGGTTCCGAAACGCAGAAGCCGCTGGCCATTGTGGTGATCGGCGGGCTCATTACCGCCACCATTCTGACGCTGCTCGTTTTCCCGATTATTTACACGTTTTTCAACCGCAAAAAACAAAGCAGGACATCCCGGTATGCTGCTTCGTAACCAGGTGTTTTGATAAGGTTACTTAAAAAATTAACATAACCTAGGTAGTTCATTCTCAGGAAGGCAGTGCCGGGCGCGCATAACTTTTATGATGCAGTTCCAACCAAATCTACGCGGTTTTGCATCACTTAGCTGATTTCAAAACCAAATAACAGCTCATGAAAAAGTTAGTTTTAACGCTCGGTCTGCCGTTCCTGTTTTTTGCTTGCAGCGATGATGACGGCGGCCCGAACTTACCTCCGCAGATGGAGGTCAACGACCAGTTCAATGGCGACAAAAAGGGATGGACAGCAGGTTTTGCCGATTACCCGGTAAAGATGGAAACGGATTGGAAACTCGAAGAAGGCATCGCCAGCCTGCCCACACCGCTCGACACCCAGAAAAAGGGCTTCCGCATTTCGGGCAACAACCACAGCGACGACCTGTTTATGTATTTCAAAAAGAAAGTGGCCGGCCTGAAACCGAACCAGGAATATAATGCCGCTTTCTCGCTGGAATTTGCGTCTGACGCGCCTTCCGAAGGCTGGGCAGGCGTAGGTGGCGCGCCAAATGCGGTCAGCGTGGGAATCGGGGTGGTGTCTGTCGAGCCTAAAACGACGGTCGATAACCTGGACCATTACCGCATGAACATCGATAAGATCCAGCAGAAAAATGATGGTAAAGACATGAAAATCATTGGAGACATCGGAAACGGCACGGACAAGGTGGGTTACAAACTGCTCACGAAAACCGGTGAATTCAAAGGCAAAACCGACGCCAATGGCAACCTGTGGCTCATTTTCGGAACCGATTCCGGTTTCGAGGCGACCACCACCTTATATTACACGTCCGTGAAAGTGAAACTGGCGGAAGTTTCGAAATAGCATTCGTTTTATTCCAGGTTCAAAAGGAGGCAAATACCCGGGTATTTGCCTCCTTTTATTTAACGGGTATTTGCAATGTTTTATGAGGATCATTTTGACAGGAATACACATACCGATTGTACATTGAAGTGCTTTAATGAAAGTGCCGTTTCCGAATCTCCTGCTACAAACCTGCCGGTTCTGCATTTTTTGACGTGCAAACTGGATGCAAAAATGTTAAGCGTCGGCCATCTCCGTCCAGTTATGTCACCACTAGTTTTTCACAAGTAACCATTTAAATAAATTACGCCTTGCGCATTGCCGGGTTTTTTATAAAATTGCCTGTTATCAAAGACCTGACGCTATTGGAAACTTATACCCCCGGATTGCACCTTATTGCTACCCTCCATTCGGATAAAGCGGCCTTGCTCGCCGGTTATGCTGGTTTTAAGGACCTGGCCGATGAGCTTACCGGCGCATTTGACCTGCAAAAACTCGGCGAAGTTTATCATGATTTCGAACCGGGCGGTTTTACGGGCATGATCTGCCTCAGTGAAAGCCATCTTTCGGTGCATACCTGGCCGGAGTTTGGCAAAGTTAATCTCGATATTTACCTCAGTAATTTCCAGCGGGTCAATAACGGCATTGTTCGTGCCATTTTTGACCGGATCACCGCGTATTTCGAAGCGGAAGTTGTTTCTGAAAACCAAATCATCCGATAACCATGGGAACCAGCAAATTGGCTATTTGCCCGTCCTGCGGCAAACCGGTGTATTTTCAGGGAGGCAATAATCTCGCCGCGTGCGGCTGCGCGAAAGTGTGGTACCGCTCGGGAGAGGAACTGGCGGAGGTGAAAAAAATGGTAGTGATGGTTAATCCGACGGACGTGATCCAGCCTGGCACAACAGGCAACTGGAAGGACGTTGCGTTTACGGTCACCGGCAGGCTGCGGGTACTTTTTGAAGACCAGGCCTATAATTACTGGACACTGGATTGCAACGACGGCCTGTCGCGCCATTTGGCCGAAGGTTATGGCTTGTATACGATCTGTGAGCCCCTGCCTTTTAATGACGCGACAATTGCGCGGAAGTTCAACTCTAATGCTCAGAATGTAAATCTGCCCGATAACCGGGAGTTCTGGGTAACTGCCCGGAACGAAAGCCGGGTGATCGAAATAGAAGGAAATGTGCATGCGCCCGCGTTGCCCGATCGGCTCAACAGCATCGAGGCCGCTTCGAGTAGTGAGCGCGTGGAGCTCCTGGCTTACAGCGAAACGGTAGCGGTGGCATTTGCCTGCCATGACGTGGCGCCGGATTTGCTTTTCCTGAGCAACACCCGTGAAACCGAGCTGGAAGGGAAGGTTTTTAACTGTCAGAACTGCCATGCGCAAAATCAGGTGCTGACGTACCCATACGCCCAGAGTTGGGTTTGCCCGCAATGCGAAACCCGGCATTCGTACGCGGGAGGAGCGTACGCGACCCGCGGTGGGCAGCAGACCCATGATCAGGAGTTTTGCTTCCATATCGGCGAGCGGATTACCCTCGAAGGCGGAGATTATCAGGTAGTTGGGCTTGCGCACAAATATGACACCGATTCGCGCACCGACTATTGGCACGAATATACGCTGTACAGCAAGCTGAACGGGTTTATGTTCCTCACGGAGTCGGCCGGGCATTGGACTTATCTGAAAGAGACACGTAACGCCCCGAGGCCGACCGACGCGCGCCTGCACCGGATCGACTTGGACAACCAGCAATTTAAGCGCTACTCCAAGTACCATTACCGGATACTGTATGCCCTCGGCGAGTTTCCCGGGGATGTGTTTTCCCATCATGAGAAAACGGAGGCGATGGATTACGTCGCTCCACCGGAAATACTGAGCATTGAGCGCGACCACAAGAAACGGGTCACCTGGTTTCGGGGAAAATATGTTCCGCGCAGGGTGATTGCCGCACAAAGCGCCAACGGGCTTCCGAGGCCGGAGGGCATTGCGCCTGCTCAGCCGTCGTGGATCAACGTCGGTACGGATACGATCGTAAAATCGGGCGGCATTGCGTTGCTGCTCGCGCTGCTCATACAGATCGTGACGGGCAGTATGCACACCAACCGCGAGATTTTCAATTCGGAGTATGTCTTTGCGGATTCGCTGAATACGCAGCTTTTTCTTTCCTCCAAATTCGATCTTGAGAAGAGCAGCAGTAACCTGGAACTGGATTTCAGGGCGCCGCTGAACAACACCTGGTTGGAGCTGAACGCGACGCTTATCAACGCGGTGGATGGCAATGAATACAGCGCCGAGGAAGGTATTGAGTATTACTCAGGCACCGACGGTGGAGAATACTGGACGGAAGGTTCGCAAGACCAGACCATCCATTTTACCAAAATACCCGCCGGGACTTACTTTCTGCAAATGACCGCCAGCCGGGATTCGAACATGTACACCCGGGCGGGGCTGTTCACGGGCAAGCTCGTATATGATGTTTCCACTTACCGGAACATCTGGATTGTGGTCATATTGATTTTACTCTGGCCCGTGACGATGGGCATTATGCGGTACTATTCCGAAAATGCACGGTGGGGTAACAGTGCGTTTGCTAATTCTTAAAAGATGGAGAATATGAAAGAATTTTTGAGAGAACTCCTGCCAATGAAATGGTACTTCGTGTACGTGGCAGCGCTGTTGGCCTGGCTGGCATACGCCAATATTTACGGCGACCGGATCTTATCCTTCGGCAATCAGGAGGAATGGAGTTCGGGCGGTGGGCGCGGGTATCGAAGCGGGATTATGCACCATAAATAGTCATTCAAACCTAAACATATATCGATGCAACAATACATCATCAGTTCGCTCGTGTACTCGGGCATTGGGATATTGATCCTGTTTGTCACATTTGCGGCAATTGAAATACTTACGCCGAAGCACAACCTGCGGCGCGAGATCATGGAAAACAAGAATGTGGCCCTGGCTATTTTCGCGGGCTTTTTTATGGTCGCGATTGCCATTATCATCGCGTCGGCAATTCACGGGTAAATGAGAAACACGGCAGGCAGGAACAGTGCGCAGTGGGTGCTGCTCGTGGCGGTGTTTATCATCGCGACGTGCGGATTGATTTACGAGCTGGTTGCGGGCACGCTGGCGAGCTACCTGCTCGGCGACAGCGTCACGCAGTTCAGCATTATCATCGGCGTGTATCTTTTTTCGATGGGGATCGGCTCTTACCTTTCCCGTTTTTTCACCGATCATCTGCTCGAATGGTTTATCCGGATCGAGCTGCTGGTAGGGCTCGTGGGCGGTTTCAGCGCAATCCTGTTGTTCCTGGTGTTTCCGCTCGCAATCAGCTTTCAGCCCGTTTTGTATGCGCTGGTAGGGGTTACGGGTATTCTGGTAGGGATTGAAATACCGCTTTTGCTGCGGATTTTGAAGGATAAGGTTGAGTTTGCGGAGCTGGTGAGCCGGGTTTTTACCTACGACTACATCGGCGCATTGCTGGCGTCGCTGATCTTTCCGTTGATTTTCGTGCCCTATCTCGGTCTGATCCGCACGAGCTTGTTCTTCGGCTTGCTGAATGTGGGTGTAGGGTTGTACCTCTGCCGGTATTTCGCGGGAGAAGTGAGAGGCGTCGCGGCTATCCGTTTCGGCGGCATATTGATCCTCATTGCCGAGGTGGCGGCATTCATTTTCTCGGAGCAGATCATGAGTTTCAGCGAGACGCTGGCTTACAACGACCACGTGGTTTATTCCACTTCCACACCTTACCAGCGGATCGTGATCACCAAGAACCGGCACGATCTCCGGCTGTACCTGAACAACAATCTCCAATTCAGCTCCGCCGACGAGTACCGCTACCACGAGGCACTCGTGCATCCGGCCATGGGGGCCTCGGGGCAGCCGCGCAATGTGCTCATCCTGGGTGGGGGCGACGGACTGGCCGCACGGGAGATATTGAAATACCAATCAGTACGCCATATTCAGCTCGTGGACCTCGACCCGGTCATGACGAAACTGTTCACGGAGCAGGATATTCTTTCGGAGATCAATAAGCATTCATTGAAAGACCCGCGGGTTACGGTGACCAATGCAGACGCATTCATTTGGCTGAAAGAGAACAAAAAGCAGTTCGATTGCGTCATTATCGATTTCCCGGACCCTTCCGGCTTCTCTGTCGGCAAACTGTATACGACCGCTTTCTACCGGCTTCTCAAAACGGCTATGACGCCCCAGGCGATCGCTGTGGTGCAAAGTACATCGCCTTACGTGGCACCGAAGAGCTTCTGGTGTGTCAACGAAACGCTCAAAGCATCCGGTTTTCAAACCATTCCCTATCATAACTATGTGCCGTCTTTCGGTGAATGGGGTTATATAATGGCTGGTAAGCCGAATGATTTTCACCTTCCGGTCACGTTTCCGATTGAGAAAAAATACATCAGCCGGGCTGTAATGGAACAAATGCTGCAATTCCCCGAAGACATGCTGGCCCACGAGCCGCTGGAAGTGAACAAGCTGAATAACCAGGCGCTCGTGAATTATTTTGAAAAGGAGTGGGGTAAATACCTGGAACAATGAAAAGGGGCGAATTCATCAGATTAACCACCGGTATGGCTGCCGCCGCTCCGCTCCTGCATGCGTGTGGGGATACGAAGAGGGGTAATGCCGTTCCCGGAAAGATCGTAGGCGCTTCCGCGGCAGCGGGGCATTTGCTCCGCGACCATACTTTCAACGCGCCCTCGGAGTACGAAGCGAAGGAGGTGGTGATAATAGGAGCCGGTGTGAGCGGGTTGTCGGCAGCCAGGCATTTGGTACAGCAAGGAGTGACGGACATCTTAGTGCTCGATCTCGAAGAGCAGCCGGGCGGTAATGCGGCTTCGGGCGGCAATGCTATTTCGAAATACCCGTGGGGGGCGCATTACGTGCCGGTCCCGAACAACAACCTGCCCGAATACCTCTCTTTTTTGGAGGAAACCAAAGTGATAACAGGCTATGATCAGGCAGGTTTGCCGGTGTATGATGAGTTTTACCTGTGCCACGACCCCGAAGAGCGCTTGTATATCAATGGCCACTGGCAGGAAGGACTAGTGCCTAATTTTGGGCTGAAAGCGGGGGAGCTGGCAGAATTCAAAGCTTTTTTTACCCTCATCGACGATTTTAAAAAATTGAAAGGCTCCGATGGGCTGGATGCATTCAATATTCCGGTGGATTTGTCGAGCCGGGACGAATCGCTGCGCGCGCTCGACCGTGTGACGATGAAAGAATGGATGGACGGCCGGCAGCTGACCAGCGAGTACATTCGCTGGTACGTCGATTACTGCACCCGCGACGATTTTGGCACACCTTACGACATGGTGAGCGCCTGGGCGGGGATTCATTATTTTGCTTCCAGGAAAGGAAAGGCGGCCAATGCGGCCCATAACGACGTGCTAACCTGGGAGAATGGCAACGGCTTCCTGATCGACGCATTACGCAAAAATCTCGACGGCAAAATCGCCACGGGCGCATTGGCGACGTCGGTCAAAGCCGCGGAGGACGGTGTGAAGGTCAGTTACCTCGACGTCGCTTCGCGGCAGCTCAAAGGGCTGAAAGCCAGGCATTGTGTGATTGCCGTACCGCAGTTTGTGGCTGCACGCCTGCTGGGAGATTCCGAGCGCGGAAAAACGGTAAAGGATCATTTTCATTACGTGCCGTGGATGGTCGCGAATCTGACCGTCAAAGACCTGTACGAACGCGGCGGCCAGCCCGCAAGCTGGGATAATGTGATCTACGGAAGCGCTTCGCTGGGCTACGTCGACGCTACCCACCAGCAGATACAGCAGCGTAAAGACCGGCGCAACCTGACCTATTACCTCCCGCTTACGCACTCGTCGCCCGAGGCCGCTCGCAAGGAGGCATTCCGCGCGGAACACGCATTCTGGGCAGAAAAAGTACTGTCCGACCTGCAACGCATTCATCCCGACATCCGGGAGCAAACGGAACATATCGACGTCATGCTCTGGGGCCACGCCATGGTTCAGCCGCGCCCGGGTATGGTTCACGGGGAGGCGAGAAGGGCCCTTTCGGAAAGTATTGGCGGCGCCATTCATTTCGCGCATACCGACCTGGCGGGGGTGAGCATATTTGAGGAGGGTTTTTACCAGGGCCTCAAAACGGCCAGGAAGATCCTGCAACAAACCTGATCGGCATGGAAAAGCAGCAACCTTGGCTGGGTAAGCCATTGACCGACATTGTGTTCATTCTCGCTCCGCCGTTTCTGAGCTTGCTGGTCGTGGCGTGTTTCCCCGCCATTTTCCAGGACAATGCCGATATGCCCGACGCCTGGTGGGTTGTTTTGATATTGCTCATCGACGTCGCGCATGTGTATAGCACGCTCTACCGTACCTACCTGAACAGGCAGCTTTACAACCGGTTCAAACCGTTGCTGATTGGCATTCCGGTGTTGGCGCTGGTGGTTGGATCGGGTATTTATCTGCTGAGCGGGTTGTGGTTCTGGCGGGTACTCGCTTACCTGGCCGTCTACCATTTTGTGCGGCAGCAATACGGATTTATGCGTTTGTACAGTCGTTTCGAGCGTACACCCGCCTGGTACCGGCACGTCGATCAGTTCGTGATTTATTATGCCACCATTTATCCGTTGCTCTACTGGCACCTGCATGGCGGCCGGAATTTCAACTGGTTTATCGAGAACGAGTTCCTGACTGCCGCTTCGCAGCCGGCCCTACATGTCGCGACCGGCTTGTATTGGACCATGCTGGCAGCCTACGCATGCAAGGAAATACATTACTGGCTGCATTTCCGAAGCTTCAACATTCCTCGCATTGCGGTCATCACCGGTACGCTGGTGTCGTGGTATTTTGGGATTGTGTATTTCAATGGCGACCTCGCATTTACGCTGCTGAACGTCGTGAGCCACGGCGTACCCTATATGGCGCTGATCTGGATATTCGGGCAGAAGGAAGCCGCGCGCCCCGGGTCGGGGAGGTGGTTACCGCTGTTCTTCGGGCAATATGGCGTCGTGCTCTTCCTGGGGCTGATTTTCCTGCTGGCCTGGTTGGAGGAAGGCCTTTGGGACTGGACCGTCTGGAAAGAGCACCGGAACCTGTTTTCCCTGTTTCATCAATTTCCGGTCACGGTAGGGAAACCCGCGTTGGCGTTGATCGTCCCGCTGCTCGCTGTGCCGCAAATCACGCATTACGTGATCGATGGCTTCATCTGGAAGAAGGAACGGCATTAAAGCTTCACGATTTTCTTAACAACCTGGCCGTTCGTACCCGAGTAAATGATGATGTACTGGCCGGGAGGCAAGCTTTTCACATCCAGCCTTTTGCTTTTTCCTACCACAGTTTTCAATTGCTCATAACCTTGCGGATTCAGGATCCTGATCAGCCCGCCTTCCCTCGAATCTATTTGGAGTTCGTTGATAACCGGGTTCGGATAGACGTTCAAATGCATATTGTCGGGCAGGTTACTGACGTGATCCGGTATTTCAGGGCGGGTAACCACCAGTTCGTCATCGTCGTCGGGTGCCAGGTTTATTTCGTCCATTTTCCACACCTGGAAGCCTTTTGAATACGCGAAAGCCGCGGCGTATACGCTCCCTTTGAAATGGAAAACGTTATGAAATGTAGCGCCTTCGGGCCCCTTCACGATTTCGGGAAAATGATACAGCGAGTCGCGGTCGATCCTGACGAGCTCGAACCCGGTGGCTTTGGTAGCAAACGGCGTGTAGTTGACATGACCGAAGGATGGCGAGTCATACCAATCCGGCAGGTCGTACATCCTGACCGGAGCGGCGCCTTCCAGGGCATACACGCCCGCGGGCCCGCTATTTATCGAATTGTACGCTACGGCAAGATCTCCTTGCAGCGTTTTGGTCACATAAACCCCGATTGGAAAATCAACGCGCCTCCCCTTGGCCAGATCCCAGAGAATCTGATGCCGGTTGTTTCCAATATTGGTGAACAGCAGCTGATCGCCCGCCCCGGCTCCGGCAAAATCGACGGTCTGGTCTTTAAAAAGCTCGGTGATTGTCCGGCGTTTCAGCTCATAGATGTACCAGGAACTACCCGTACCGCCCTTGACCTTGATCAGTATTCCTTGTGGGAGCGGTTGAGCATATTCGACGTCTTCTGTAAAATTCTGACTGATAATGCGGTCGCCGTGGATAATGACCGCCTGCCTTTTACCCCAAAGCCCTGTCACATCATACAGGAAGGCATCTACCGAGTATAGATCGCTGAACTCCCCAAGAAGCTCCGCTGTACTGGCTTTGTAAATTTTTACATCCGAACCGCTCCTGGTACCCGCAATCAGGTAATCGCCCTTGCGGAGCAGGTAACTCATCGGCCCGGTGAAAAGGCGGTTAACCTTATCGGAGCCCGCGTCGGTATAGCAAATGTCATTGAGCTGGCCGTCGCTGTTGCGGAGCGTGTAGTAGATCCGGTTGTCGTAGATCTCATGGTCCATCGCGTCGGCGCCTCCCTTGTTCAGTTCGATCAGTTTGAGGTCGCCGTTGTCGAATTTGTAAACCGTATTGTAGCCGATCCCGTTTTTGACGAACGAATGGATCATGAAAAGTTCATTGGAAGTGGCCCGAAACTCCCGTTGCGCGAATTGGGAAGCATCGATTACCCATACCTTTTCGAGGTCGGTAATGAGGCTTACCATTTTCCCCGCTTCATTGAATTCAAAAATGGCCAGTTTGTTGTTGGTGGTCGCCTTTTCGACCGAAAGCCAGTTGTCTGTCGGATAGTAGTACAACTCGCGGGTTCCGGCCTTGGTGCCGTCGGTTTTGAATATCCTGATGCCTTGCTGACTGGCCGTGGTAAAGACGATCTGATTCCCGACTCTGATCGAATCCATGACGATTCTCCAAGGGACTACCATGCCGTCGTACGAAAACAATTCGGATGTCGTTTTGCCGTCGCTTAACCATAATTTCCCTTTGCCTTGCTCGTCGTCGTTGGTCCAGAACAGTAATTTATCATTGAGGACAGCCCGGAAAGCAAGACCTTTTTCCTTGTAAACAGTCCGGGTATTTACGAGCGGCAGGCGGAGCGTGTTTCCGGTAATGTATACATTGTCCGAGAACTCATATTCCGTATTCGCCACTTTTACTTTCTGCGTCATATACGGAAGTTGCTCTATCGAAACGGCCTTATTTTCGGCTATATTGTAAACGCATTTATTATATCCCGAACGGATTTCAAACACATCGCGTGATTGCGAAACCAGCTTTATCTCGCGTGCGGTAACCTCGCGCGGAAGACTTGGGGAAATGCGTTTGGTATTCTTTTTAAAATCAAATACACCCAGGTATGCGGAGTAAATGCTTTCGTATCCGAAAAGCGTTGTGAAGCTAAGCTGATCGCCCTCTATAATAAAATTGGTATGGAACGGACCTTCGGTGGACCCCGTCGGGGTGTGGGCATACAGCATGCTGGTTTTGACATCCGCTATCGTTTCCCAATGCTGCCCTTCGACGACTTTGAATATTTTCAATACAATATCTTTCCCGGAAAGGATAGCGTCGTTGATCAGAAAAAGCGATCCGGCCTTATCTCTCAGCATCATCGGCGCCGCCCCGCGATTCCATTCATAAGTTTTGGCGGCTTCAATCCTGTTTGAGGGTGTTAGCACCAATTTCCTTTCGGCATGTCCGGCATCGACGGCTATATATTCGTAGCCATTTTGTTTTTCCACCAGAATATCGTTGAGCGGCGGCCCCGGCTGGGTGGAAAGCGTCCGTAACTCGCTGTCGAATACCTTCAAGGTCCAGTTTTTGGAGGTCGAGTCGTAGGTGCCGTAGTAGAGGTTTCCGCTCGCGTATTTGAAAGTGGTTGCTTCATCTTTCAGAAAATCGGCTTTTCCGTTGGCGTCGAGCCACGCAAATGCGAACCGTTGCGTCTGGGGGCTGCGAAATGTAACGAGCAGTTTTCCCGCAACGACATTCAGATTAAGGCTGCTGTCGGAGCGCAGCAGTTTGTGGGTGCCGGCAGGAGTACCGTCGGTTTTCCAGACTTCGTATCCATTCACGACGAAATAGACAAAGTCGCCGGATTGACTGAAACTGTTCGGATAAGTGCCCTGGTAACCTGGCGTAATATCTTTCAGGAGCTTGGTACTGGCCTTTGTTCCTTCCGAAACCCAAAGTTCATTTCCGGTTGCCGCCGCAAATGACGAAAAGATCATCCTGTTGCCGATCTGAGATTGATAAACCGGATTGAAGGCCTGTTTGTCTTCGCTTTTAGGGAAACTGGTGACCTGCCTTTGTGCCATACAATGGCTGGCGACGAGCAGCAGGAAATTTAAAATGTAAAAGTGTTTTTTCATGGCTGATAGTTGATGATATTCTAAATATTTAGCTAAACAATTCCTTTAAAAGATGTCTGCGCTGTTTGCTGATAATGGCCTGATAGTTACCCTCCATGAGCAGATATCCACCGTCTTCTTTTTTGAAAGATACGATCCTGTTTTTGTTAATCAAATAGGATTGATGGGTTCTGATAAACCCATAAGGTTCGAGGATATTTTCGTATTCGGAAATAGGTTTGCTGACGGTTATATTTTTATTTCCTGTTAAATAGAAAGTAGTATAACTGTTGTCCGATTTGCAGAAAATAATATCATCGATCAATACATAGTGAATTTCGTTGGCCTCCGCCAAGGCGATCTTTTTCTGCCGTTGGGAAGGCAGGTTTTCAAATGATTGGATCAGCATCGAGATCTGCGCACTTTGATCACGTTCTTTCTTTTTGTCGGCTGCTTTTCTCACGGCCCCGGTCAATTCCAGATGGTCGAGCGGTTTGAGCAGGTAGTCGGTAGCCGAAAACTTAATGGCCTGAATACCGTACAGGTCGTAGGCCGTCGTGAAAATGATGCTGCCCTGGAAATCGTGGAGCCGTTTGAGCAGATCGAACCCCGTTTCATTTTGCAAACGGATATCCAGGAAGAGGATATCCGTTTGCTCTTTGGTCAGAAAATCGTACGCATCGCCTACATTGTGCGCATAACCCGCGACTTCCACCTGTGGGCAATGCATTTCCAGCGCGAGGCGCAGGTTATGCACCGCCTGGATCTCGTCGTCGAGGATAAAGCAGCGGATGGGGTTCATGAGAGCCATTTCAAAAGTCTGATTTCCGTGGTCGTGCCGGTGCCCGGGCTGGATTTGGTTTGAAGGATAATTTGCATCGCCGGCAGCTTGTCATTGATCAATGCAATGCGTTTACCCGTCAGGGAAAGGCCGTGCCCCGGCACTTTTACCGAAGGGTCGTACCCAATGCCATTGTCGGCGATGGCGACCACCAGGTCGGTGGCATCGCAGCGGATCGTAATCGTCAGCGTGGGGTTATGTACAGTCTCGGCGAGCCCATGCCGGATGCTGTTTTCGATAATGGGCTGCAAAAGAAGTGGCGGGAAATCGATAGTAGAGAGCTCATTCCCGCACTCGATCCGGAAGGTGTACGTAAATGCTTTTCGTTTTTGTTCCAATGCGATGTATTTTTCCTCGATACCGATTTCTTCGGAGAGCGACACGAGTTCTTTCCGGCCGTTATCCATGATGGTGCGCATGAAAGTCGCCACCTCGGTAATGTACTGGTTGGCCGCTTCCGGGTCGTTCTGCCGGATCAGCGATTGCACCGCGTTCAGTGAATTGAAAAGGAAATGCGGGTTCAGCTGGCCGCTCAGCAATTGGAGCTGGTTTTCGATTTCGCTTTTGTTGCGATTGAGTTTGGCGAGTTGCTTTTTATGACGTTTTTTCTGCATAAAAATGGCTAGTAATGCGGCGCCAACCACACCTATTGCCGGCAATGCTATATTAAGCCACCCTGGATACAAGGGTGTTACGTCGACGGTTACTACATTGACGCTTTCGGGCTGGTGTTTATACCGGAGAAATATTTTTACGGCTTTGCCTGGCTCGGGTTTATCGAGGTATATGTAAGTATAGCCGTTAATAAATATAGCGCCTTGCTCACCGCCAAGCCTTTTCCAGTTCTCCGGCTTATTTAAAGCATATTCAATTCCGCTGTTTTGCGGGATGCGACCATAAAAATAATATTGTTCATCGTCAGCAAATCTAAGAAACGCAGAATTGCCACCTTTTATCTGATAATGGGAAGCCGGTGGCTCCTGCTTGGCAGGTGCCTTGCTTATTTCTGTATTAAGAATTTCTTCAAAACTTTTATCAGATGAAAACTCTACAAAATTGAAGTAGTCAGGCGTGCTCCGCATACGTGTAATCGAGAAATTATACACGGGTTGTAACGATCTTTTGTCCCTTATTTCAACCGTAAGCGAATCATTGATCTGTAAATCGAATTTTCCGGCGTGATAATGCTCAGCGGGAATCAATTTGATATTTTTGGTATGATCACGGGTCGCGTCTGTTGTGTCATAGCCGAGGTAAAAATCGGGGTCGGTTTTGAGGGAGCCTATATCCTTCCAATCGCTATTGAATTTTCCATTAATTGCTGTCCTGAATTCAAATTTGTTGAAATCCCAATAAACTTCCGAATATTCTCTTTGAGGATTACGAATGTATGAATAGGGGAAAAAGTCAAGGGAAAAGCGGCTCATTGCGATGTAATACCGCGAAAGTTTTAAAGTCGTAAAGTTATTGGTCAATGTGGAATCCTTGTAAAGAAATTGGTTATCGTGGTTAGGGGTAAAAAATGAAATTTGTTTCTCATGCTGGCTAATGCTGCTGGCTAATGTAACAGTGCAGGATTCGCACACCTTGCCGTTGCGAATTTCCTTAACAACAAGATCGTTAGCGCTATGCTGCCCAAGAGCGACAACCGGTAGAAGCAACAAAAAAAGCAGGGCTAGTTTTTTCATGTCTAAAATTGGTCTGGTTTTGCCGTAAATACGTAACCGTATCGGACAGCTACCCAGCCAAAACTGAATAGGACGCTTTTCGATTTGAATTCGGAAGGTTTCAGGCAAAATAGCATACAATTGCCTAAATTTGTAACCATGAGATTCGCACCAACACTCTGACACTCCTTCCCGTGCAGCCGTTGCACATCATCCCCGGTTTTCGGGGATCAGGATTTTATTATCCCGATTTTTCAATCACTTACTTATTGAAATCCAATGGAAGGAATACTGAGTTCTCAGCAAATAGATCAATTCATTTATCAAGGCTTTATCCGCATCGATGATGCGTTCTCCATTGAAATAGCGGCGCAGGCGAGGGACATTTTGTGGAATGACCTCGGCCTCGACCGCCACGATCCATTTACCTGGACAAAACCCGTGATTCGCCTCGGGATGTACCCGCAGGAGCCATTCGCGGCATCGGCCAATACGCCGGTTTTACACGCGGCTTTCGATCAGCTGGTCGGCGCCGGCAAATGGCTGCCTTGCCGCAGCATGGGCACATTTCCGGTGCGTTTCCCGTCTGACGAAGACCCCGGCGACGCGGGTTGGCATGTCGATGCGAGTTTTCCGGGCGATGACCCGGCTAATTTTTGGGAATGGCGGGTGAATATCCATTCGAAAGGCCGCGGACTGTTAATGCTCTTCCTGTACTCGGACGTGGGCGAGCACGACGCGCCTACGCGTATACGTATAGGTTCGCACGCGGACGTGGCGCGCGCACTGCACCCCGCAGGAGAAGCCGGACTGTCGTTCATGGAGCTGGCAGGCGCACTGGACGACATGCCGGAACGCGAAGTGGCCCTGGCAACCGGAAAAGCGGGTACTGTGTACCTATGCCACCCGTTCGTCGCGCATGCGGCCCAGGGGCATCGCGGTACCGAACCGAAATTCATGGCGCAGCCGCCATTGCTGTTGCGCGAAGCGTTGTCGGTTGACGGTACTTCGCCTGTCGAAATAGCTATCAAGCAAGCGTTAGGGTAAAGGGAAGAAGGGGAGGATGGAGGAAGGGATTTTTTAATTCATTCTCCCTTCCTCCCTTTTCTCCTTCCTCCTTTTTACCACTCCGCCGCGCTGCCGTCGTCGTGCGACCATAGCGGGTTCTTCCAGTTATGACCGATCGCAGCCATCTTCCGCACCTGCTCTTCGTTTATTTCGATGCCCAGACCGGGGCCGGATGGGATATTGACGAAACCGTCCTTATAATCAAATACCGTTCTGTCGCTCAGGTAATCCATCAGGTCACTGCCCTGGTTGTAGTGAATGCCCAGGCTTTGTTCCTGAATAAATGCATTGTGGGAAGTTGCATCCACCTGCAAGCAGGCTGCCAGGGCAATCGGGCCGAGCGGGCAATGCGGGGCCGCCGCTACGTCGAACGCCTCGGCCATGGAAAGTATTTTCTTGCATTCGGTAATGCCGCCTGCGTGGGAAAGGTCGGGTTGGATAATGTCGACATACCCGTCCATGAGCAGGTTTTTGAAGTCCCAGCGACTGAACATCCGTTCGCCCGTCGCGATCGGGATGGAAGTATGCGCGGCAATTTCGCGTAATGCCTCGTTGTTTTCGGACAGAACCGGTTCTTCGATGAACATCGGCCGGAACGGTTCCAGTTCTTTTGCCAATACCTTGGCCATCGGCTTGTGCAGGCGTCCGTGAAAATCTACCCCGATTTCGAGTCCGTAGCCGAGCGCCTCGCGGATCGATGCCACCCTTTTGATAGCCAGGTCGATCTTTTCAAATGAATCGATGTACTGCATTTCATTGGTCGCATTCATCTTGATGGCCTTGAAACCGCGATCGAAACATTCCTTCGCAGCGCCTGCCACTTCATCCGGCCTGTCACCGCCGATCCAGGAGTATACCTTGATCTTGTCGCGGCACTTGCCGCCCAATAGCTGGTAAACAGGTGCATTGAAGAACTTGCCCTTGATGTCCCACAATGCCTGGTCGATACCCGCAATGGCGCTCATCAGAATGGGGCCGCCGCGGTAAAAGCCGCCGCGGTACATCGTATTCCAGTGGCCTTCGATATCGAGCGGGTCCTTGCCGATCAATGCTTCCATCAATTCGTGTACCGCAGCCGCTACCGTCGCAGCTTTGCCCTCGATCACCGGCTCACCCCATCCGACAATGCCTTCATCGGTTTCAATCTTCAAAAACAACCATCTGGGAGGTACCTGGAACAGCTCGTAGCTTCTGATTTTCATTCTATTTTTCTTTTACATTGTATAACCCTGCTAATTGGCTATAAATGTAAGGGAGGCATTTCTATATTTCGGCAATTTGAGCTGCTGTTTCATACTTTTAAATGTCTCCATGGGCCCTTCCGCCGCGAATGCGTTCACCGCCCAGGCCGGCAGGTACCCGCCCGGATCGGTATGCAGCATGTACTCGATGCGCACCTTGCCCGCGACGGGCGTCAGCACCCAGCGGCCTTTCGAATCGCTCACCCTGACGACATTTTTCTTGGTAGGCACCATGCCGGACACCACCGGGCCGTCGATGATCACGGCTTTGGTCCAGGGGTCCTGCCGTGCCACCAGGTGTGCCACAAAATCTCGGTTATCGAGCGGCCAGGGCAGGCTTATTTCGGAGTGATAGTACAAATCGGTAGGAGAGACCCGCTTTACGAGCGTGCAGGACTTGGTTTTATAAACCCATTGCGTTCCGGCCTCCACATCCAGCACCAGCGACGCCATCTGTGCAAGCGAGGCATCCACCACGCAATCCACTTTAATAGCCTTGATTTTGGATTCGGGAACCGCCGAAGAATAAATACGAATCTGCTCCTCCTCGGCGATCAGCTTCCATTTGACCTGGGCCGATGCTGAGAAGGAAATTCCAATGATAACGAGTAACAGGATGAATTTCTGCATTTGTTGGATGAAGTATAGACTGGCCGCACGCTTTGTTTTTTAGCATGACAACCCAACTTCTACAACCCCTGAAAAATGCATTAAATTCCGGGTGACGACATTAAATAGGCAGGGGAGCAGCCCTGACATTCCCTGGCAGCTCGTATCAATCAACAACAATCAGTCTTTGCGGAAATTTTATGCCCTTAATTTCAATTTCATATTTCCCGGGTTTGAGTTCCCGATCGATGGGCGAATACAATGTGATGGCGATGCGGTTGGGCGCTTCAGCGCGGCATCCGGTAAGACACGCACCGTCGGCAGACACCCAGGCGCTACTCATGCCATCTTCTCGTTTGAACGAAATTTGATCGATGTAATAGTTATTATACAGATTCTGCACCGGCAATGTCATTTTCAAGACACCGGTTTTCAGTGAGAAAGTCGTTTCCTCGTAAACATCCTGAGGCGACAACGGGCCCGTGGTAGTAACATTCAACCGGTAGGTGGCCGTTTTTGTTTGGTTGCTGATACGGAGGTAGGTATTCTCATTTGATTTATTGCAACTACAAAAAGCTGAAATGTCGATAGTTCCGTCGGGAAGCAAACCCTTTGGCTGCGCTCCTTCCGTCAGTTTCAAAACGGGTCTCAATCCTCCTTCCAGCACGGCCGGCATTCTGACCGTGATCACCGAATTAGCCCGGTCGAAGGTTACATTTTCATCGGGTAAGCCTTCGAAAGAAATGCTTTGAATGGCGGGCATGTCATTCACCGGGTCCGGCGAATCCTTGCAGCCGAATAGCAGATAGCTGGCTATGAGCACAGTCAATGGGATGTATTTCACGGCATTAGCTAGTTATTTATTGTCAATATACAAAAATATCTAACTATGGTTACATCAGGCCAAGTCCCACTCTTTTCTTGGCTTACGCGATAGCAACCGATTAGCCTCCTTATCGTGGACGAACTTCTCCTTTTTCGCGTTCCAGGTCAGCTCCCGTTTCAACCGATAAGAAATCAATCCCAAATGCATTGGTATGGTCATTTCGCGTGCGTAGGCGAGGTTGGATTCGGGTTGTTTGCGCGATTTGACGCAATCGAGGAAGTTCTGCTGGTGGCCCGGAGAACGTGGATTGGTAACAGGTACCGAGGCAATGTCATTCATTTTCTCGCCGTTGATCGTCAGTTCGCGGGTGTTGTAGTCGCAGATAAGCGTTCCTTTGTCGCCCTCGAAGAAAGCGCCGATGCCACGCTCCGCCGCGCCGGGTACGTTAGGCGGGTTGGACGACCAGTACACTTTCAAGCCATCGAACTCGTAGTCGACATCCAACGTCTTGGGCGCGTCGGCAATACCTTCGTATGCGGTACCCCGTGCGTTGATCGTCTTCAAGCCCGTCGGATGGATCGCCGAATACATGACGTCGGCAATGTGGCACCAGAAATCCGCAAATTCGCCACCCGAATAATCCAGGAAGTAGCGGTAAGTAAAGTGGCATTTCTCCGGGATGTATTCGGTAAACGGTGCCGGGCCAAGCCACATATCCCAGTTCAGGGTCTTGGGGACCGGCTGTACCGTCGGCGAACCCAGCTCTTTCGTACTCGGCTTCTTCCAAAGCCGCACCGTATGCACCTTCCCGATCGCGCCCGACTGGATCAGCTCCACCACCCGGTGAAAATTGTCGCCCGCATGGATCTGGTTGCCCATTTGGAACACCCGGTTATGCTTTTCAAGCTGTTTGAGCATCATTTTGCCCTCTTTCAAGCAATATGAAAGCGGCTTTTCGCCATACACATCCTTCCCGGCCTGAAACGCCAGCGTCGCGATCTGCGCATGCCAGTGATCGGGCGTGGCCACGGTAATGGCATCGATATCCTTCCTTTCGAGAATGCGGCGGAAATCGCCGTAGGTATCCACCTTGATGCCCGGTTTCATCGCTTCCAGCCGCTGTTTGGTCTCGCCCAAATGCAGCTCATCCACGTCGCAAAGTGCTACAATCTCCGCGTCGGGAAGGTCCGCAAACCATTTCATATGGTTGTTCCCCATCCCGCCCAAGCCGATATGCGCTATACGCACGCGGTCGCTCGGTGCAGCACGCGTGATCAGATTGGGTAAAACCGTGAGACCTAGCGTGGTAAGCCCGGCAGTTTTAAGAAATTCGCGACGGTTGGTGGAACGGGTCATGATGGTTGGTTTAGGAAGTTGTTGCTTTTAAAAGGTGTGGGTGGGGGAATGTTACTGATTTTTTGGGAAGAGTGAGGAAGGAGGAATGGGAAAATGGTACGTAACAGCAAAGGATTTGGGAGTTTTACGGCATTTGATAATTCATTGATGGCCTTTCGTACATCCGAAATGCGCCTGCTATTGCATTGTGATTGAGCTTTCCTGATTTTGTGTCTTCCTTCAACATATACTTTATGCATTTAAGAAATTGCCCTGCGATGGTGCGGATCAGGCGAAAGCCCCGGGCGTTGTATATGGCGTTAGGACACCGTTCCGCAGGGCATTTTAAACCTAAAACATATATGAAAACATCAACAACGATTTCAGAAGCAGAGGACGCCATTTGCCTCAACTATGGGCGCGGCGTCAAAGAATTATTAAGCCAAAGCACCGCATCCGAGTGGATCGAAGACCTTTGGATCATTTACAGCGACCACATGGCATTTCAAAAAGAAGCAGGTTGCAATCCCCGCATCGGCGAAATCTTTCTCTCGTTCCGCGAGTTGGTATTTTTCTTTCAGAGGTTGCAGAAAGGGAGAACGGAGGAAAGGGAGTAGGGGGAGACGCGCTTGCCGCGGAGCGGCGATCTGTTTGTAGCAACCATATTTCCACCGCGACTTTTGGGCCCCATGGGGGCCTCCTGCGGCACATACAGGAGGCCCCTACAGGGCCAGAACGATTATGAAACGCATTTGCTATAAACAGGAGGGCCCTCTGGGCCGGGGCTTGCAACTCGGACTGGCTATCGCCTGTTTCTGCTTTCTCCTTCTTCCTTTTCTTCCCTTTCCTCCTGCTTCCCTTTCCTCCTGCTTTCGCGGAAATTACATCGAAAACGAAATCCCCGTCGCCCCGGCCTCGTCATATTTCTCTTTCACAAACCGGTACAGGTACGGCGATTTGTTGGCGGCGCCGATGCGCTTTTCGTCCAGGCGTTCGAGGATGTCGTAGCTCATGATCAGTTTCTGGAAATTGCGTCGGTCGAATGGCCGGTCGAGGATGGTTTCGTATAGCCGTTGAAGTTCCGGCATGGTGAATTTCTCGGGAAGCAGATTGTAGCCGATCGGGTAGTTGCGGGCGCGCTGGCGGAGCGCCTTCAATGCGCGTTCGATCATTTCGTTGTGGTCGAAAAGGAGGTTGGGGACGTCGGCGAGCGACCACCAGCGGCATTCGTCGGTGAACCAGTCGGGCGTAGGCTGTACCTGATCGAATTCCACCAGGGCGAAATAGCCGATCGAGACCACGCGGCGGAAGATAATGCCGTCGAAAAAGCCCTTTCCGAAAGTCGCTTCCAGTTTTTCAAGCAGTTCTTTTTCAGGATGATAAGTGTATCGGTTCACATTCCCGAACGTGTAGAACTGTTGCAGGTACACATCGTTCAGGCCGGTGCGTTGGGTGAGAATGCGGTTCGCCGCATCGTCGGCCGACTCGTCGAGCAGGATATGCCCGCCCGGCAGGCTCCATCCGTCGGTACCTTTCCAGCGCAGCAGCAACACTTTCAGTTCACCTTCATGAAACCCGAATACGGTGCAGTCGAGTGAAACTTCTTTCAATGCCCTGTCAAAAAACTCCTTCAAATTGTGCTCCATCGGTAATAAGCTGACAATGAGAAAAATTTTCAATGCGTAAATTTTACACAAAGAAAATTTTCTTTATCATTGTATCCACGATTTGGGTTGATAAAATTCAATTTTTTAGAAAATAGTTACTAATAGTCGCTCAGGCTGCCCGCAGCAACCATTTTCAGTTTTTACATAACAAACCTAATTAACATCATCTGCTTCATGAACAAAACCTCTACACTTTTCTCCCTGCTCTTTTGCGCTACGCTCGCTCATGCGCAGGTGCCGGAGGAGAACCGGTTCCGGAAGGTCGTCCTGACGGAAAATCTCAACGAACCACTGGAACTGACCGTACTTCCCGACGAGCGCGTATTGTTTATCGAGCGGCACGGGACGGTGAAGTTGTACAACCCGGTATCCAAAAAGACGGCGGTGATCGCCACCATACCCGTCAGCACGAAGTACAGCGACGATTCGGAGGCGGAAGATGGCTTGCTGGGAGTCAATATCGACCCGAATTTTGTGAAAAACCATTGGGTTTATTTTTACTATTCGCCCGCTGGCAGTACGCCGGAGAATATCCTGGCGCGGTACGAGTTGAAAGGCAATGCATTAGACCTGACTTCCAAAAAAGTGATTCTGCGCATACCCGTGCAGCGCGATAACTGCTGCCATACCGGCGGCTCGATCGACTGGGATGCGCAGGGGAACCTCTATCTCTCGACCGGCGACAACACGAGCCCGCGTGCGTCGGACGGCTATGCGCCCATCGACGAGCGCCCGGGCCGGAGCCCGTTCGATGCCCAGAAATCATCGTCGAATACGGCCGATTTACGCGGGAAGATCATCCGCATTCATCCCGAGGCGGACGGAACTTACACCATTCCCGAGGGTAATCTGTTTCCAAAGAATGCATCGGGCGTTTACGACCCTAAAACCAGGCCGGAGATTTATACGATGGGGCATCGCAATCCCTACCGTATTTCGGTGGATCAAAAGAATGGCTACCTCTACTGGGGCGACGTCGGGCCGGATGCGGGGAAGGATTCTACCGGCCTCGGACCGGCGGCCGAGGACGAGTTCGGGCAAGCGCGCAAAGCGGGAAATTATGGCTGGCCCTATTTCGTAGGCGACAATAAGGCTTACTGGGATTTTGATTTCGAGACGAAGCGGTCGGGGGAGAAGTTCAACCCCGAAAAGCCGGTCAACAATTCACCGAACAATACCGGCCTGACGGACCTTCCACCGGCGCAAAAGGCGCTGATCTGGTACACCGCGGCGGAGACGAAGCGTTTTCCATTGCTGGGCTCGGGCGGGCGCAGCGCCATGGCCGGGCCGGTTTACTATGCCGACCGGTTCAAGGATGCAAAGCGTGCATTTCCAGCCTACTATGACAAGAAACTGTTCGTCTACGAGTGGATGCGCGACTGGATTATGGCGGTAACACTCAGTCCGAAAGGAGATTATGTAAAAATGGAGCGCTTCCTGCCCAACCTGAAACTGGAACACCCGATCGATATGGCGTTCGGGCCGAACGGCGATTTGTATATCCTCGAATATGGGCAGGGCTGGTTTATGGGCAACCCGGAATCGAAGCTCGTGCGCATCGAGTACAATGGTGGTAACCGCAAGCCGGCAGTGGCGGCGTCGGTGGATAAAAAAGCGGGCGCAGTGCCGTTTCTCGCACAGTTTTCATCGGCCGGTACCGAGGATTTTGATAAAGATTCTTTGCAGTACCAATGGAAAATCACTTCGGCCAGCGGTGGTGTGCCGGTTGTTTTGAATGACCCTAATCCGGCATATACTTTCAAGAAAAAAGGCATTTACAAGGTTTTGCTCACCGTGACAGATTCGAAAGGATTGAAAGATTCGCAAAGCCTCATCGTGCAGGTAGGCAACGAGCCGCCGCAGGTTTCGCTGGAACTGACAGGCGGGAACAAGACCTTTTTCTTCCCGAACAAGCCGATTCAATATCAAGTGAAGGTGTCGGACCACGAGGATGGAAGTTTGGAGAAAAACACCATTGCAGCCTCGAAAGTAAAGATCGCGGCGGCTTACCAGGATGCGGAGGACAAGCCGTCGGCCAACATGGGCGGCCATCAGGAGGCGCCCGTTACTTTTACGGCCGGGAAGATTTTGATCGAGAAAAGCGATTGTAAGGCTTGCCATTTCACGGATAAAAAATCGATAGGCCCCGCATTTAAGGATGTTGCGGCAAAGTACCGTGCCGATGCCAATGCGGTGGCTTCGCTTTCGGACAAGATCATCAAAGGCGGTGCGGGTGTTTGGGGTGAAACGGCGATGTCGGCCCACCCGTCGATTGGCTTGCCGGAGGCCGGGCAGATGGTGAAGTACATTCTCAGTCTTACAGACGAAAAACAGGCCGCGCAAATGCTGCAACCGGCTGGGGAGGTGATTGCCAAAATCCCGGACGGAGGCGATGCAAGTAAGGGCATTTACAAATTTATAGCCAGCTACACCGACAAAGGTGCGAATGGAATGCCGGCTCAAACCACCGAAAAAACGCTTGTTTTGAAAAACCCGACGTTGCTTTTCGGTAATGCCGACGATGCGTCGAAGAACATTATGCGCTTCAAAATGGGCGAAAACAACCTGCTGATCGTGACGCAGCCGAATACCCATGCCATTTTCAAGGGCATAGACCTGACGGACATTACCGCGCTCGATATGGTAGTAGCCGCGCCGAAGGACCAGCTGAATGCCCAGGGCGGCATGGTGGAAATACATGACGGCTCGCCCGAGGGCCCATTGCTTGGTAAGACCGAATGGATACCGCCGACAGACGATGCCAGCGCATTTACTTCCAAAACACCGCCCAAGCCATTCCACGTACCACTTTCTCCTCAAAGCGGCGCGCGAGACCTGTATTTTGTTTTCAAAAACGACAATGCCAAAGGCGCTTTGTTCGTGCCGTTCTCGGTCACATTTGTTTCGAAATGATTTTTAATTCTAACTAATCTACTCATGAACCATTCACGTCGTCAATTTTTAGGTCAACTCGGACTTGCTACTGCCGGGCTGGGCTTTGTTTCAATGGATACTGTAACGGGCTCGCCGACCGCCAAGTTTAATTTTGACATCTCCCTGGCCGAGTTTTCGTTTGCTTCCGAGCTGTACGGCGGCAAAATGACTAATATGGATTTTCCCGCCCGCGCGAAGAATGACTACGACATTACGATACTCGAATACGTCTCCGGGTTTTTCAATAACAAACACAAAGACCAGGCATACCTGAAAGAATTGAAACAGCGCTGCGATGACCTTGGTATGAAAAACCACCTCATTATGGTCGATGGTGAAAACCTCACCGCCCTGGACGCCGCCGCGCGCATGAAGGCTGTGGAGGCGCATTACCCCTGGGTGGATGCGGCCAAATTCCTCGGTTGCACGGCGATCCGCGTGAACCTGGGCGACGCCATGGCCATGCTTTCCGGTAAAAAAGAGGAAGGTACGCCTGCGCAGCTTGCTACCGCGGCGGTGGATGGCTACGGGAAGCTGCTCGAATATGCAGGCAAGGCGGGTTTGAATGTGATCGTCGAAAACCATTTCGGCGTTTCTACCGATCCCGATTGGCTGGTAGGTGTAATGAAACAGCTAAAAGCCCCTAACAAAGGTCTGTTGCCCGATTTTGGTAACTTCTGCGCCGAGAGAAGCAAGCCGGAAACGCTGGATATCAAGGGTTTTATGGCGACCAAATGTGTGAAGGAGCACGATAAATACGAAGGGGTGCGCAAAATGATGCCTTACGCCAAAGGGATCAGTGCCAAAACACACCAGTTCGACGCGAACGGCAATGATCCGGAGACGGATTTTATCAAAATATTCAAAATCATTAAAGACTCCGGCTGGAATAACGGCATCGTCGGTATCGAGTACGAAGGTGGTTTAATGCGTGAAATGGGCGGGGATACCACGAAGCCTACCAACGACGAGGGCATCCGGCAGACGAAAGCGCTGTTGGAGAAGGTATTGGAGGAACTGGGGTAGGTTGGTCAGGCATTGTCAGGTGTCGTCCGGCAACTGGTGGTCAATCCCTATTTTTTCCTCGAAATCGCGATTTTCGTTTTCCGTATCTGGCGGGTGGCAATCCAGTGTACGTGTTCGTTGTAGAGGATCCAGCCGCCGATCGCGCCGATAATGCTGCCGATCAGGATGTCGATAAACCGTGCTGCGATGAGGCCGGTAGGGCTGACGGACAGGTTGCTGCCCGATTCGGCCAGGAAAATGGTGAGCACGGTGATGAAGATAGCCGCCACCGCGTAGTTCCTGACTGCCAGAAATTCAACAATTACCTGCAAAATGATGATGCTCACGCACATCATCAGTGGGGTAGGATGCGTTAAAAGCAGCATCCAGGCTACCCCGAGGCCGATTAATGTGCCCAGCACGCGCTGCAATCCCCGTTGCCAGACGTGCTGGGTGCTCGCGCCCTGCATGACGGCCGCACAGGAGGTAGGTACCCAGTAAGGGTTTTCGAGTTTCAGTAAATGCGCGATCAGCAACGAAAAGCCGACCATAAACCCGAAAGTAGCCGATTCGATCAGATTTACATATTTGCTTTTGGCATGCGCAGGAGCATGGGTATTGCTCCTCACCACCAGCAATGTATAACCCAGTCCCAATAGGCAGGAAATGACGGTCCCGATGCCGATGTAGCCGATATTGACCGGTATTTTCTGCCAGTCGAACGGCATGCAGAGGGCCACGGAGGCGATCATGATGAAGAAAAAATTACCCGGCGGACGGTTCATTTTCAGGTAGAATAATGCCAAATGCACTCCCATCGCGAACAGCCCCAATGCCAACGCGCCGACATACGGATTGAACCCGAAAATCGCACCCACCAGGAACGAAAGCATCATGCCGAACGAGCATGCCATCAGCGTCACCATCCCGCCCGATATGCTGAACGTATGCACGTAAAGTATCACCAGCGCCGACATCGACGCCAGCTTCCCGCCTGCCATCGCACCCGTGAAGTACCCGCCCAGGATCGGGATGCCCACGCACAGGCCCGCCAGCACGGGAATGTGCCATTTGCGGTCGGTTTTTTTGAATTCAAATATTTGTCTGATCATTTTCGCGCGTGTTTTGAACTCGGTAATTGTTTGTGGAGCAGGTCAGGTGTAGCCAAATATGGGGGTTCAGGCTGGCCAGTTGGCGGCAATGGCCTGGATGCCTTCCCGCATTTGTTCTTCCGAGAGCGATGCATACCCCAGCCGAAAACCGTTGGCGAAGCCTTTGTAACAAAATGTGTCGGGCGAAATCAACGCAATGCCTTTTTGTTTCAATATCCCCGCGAGTTGCACCAGGTCGATGGGTTTCCTCGGGGTGATCCAGAACGCCAGACCGCCTTCCGGTTTGGTGAAATCCACTTTGTCGGACAGGTATTGCAGGAGCAGCTTTTCAAAATCATCCCTTTTAGACTTGTACATCGATGTGGTCCGCTTTAAATGCCTTCGTATCTCTCCTTCCTGGATGAGTTGAAAAACAGCCTGTTCCATCATGTAATCGCCCTGCACGTCGATGATTTTGCGGAGGCTGGCCACCTTGTCGATCACTGAAGCGCAGGACGCCAGGTAACCGATCCGCAGCGCCGGAGCGACGATCTTGCTCATCGTGCCGATGTACACGTAGTTGTGCGCCTGTTCGAGGCTGCTCACAGGCATGACCGGCCGTGGACTGAAATGAAATTCATGGTCGTAATCGTCCTCGATGATCGTAAAGCCGTATTCGTTGGACAATGCGACGAGTTCCATCCGCCGCCGCAAGCTGAGCGTGACCGTCGTGGGAAACTGGTGGTGCGGGGTAATGTAGACCGCCTTGATATTGGGATATCGGGTCAGATAATCCCTGATTTCGTCGGTCACGATCCCGTGGGCGTCTACATGCACAGGCAGCAGGCTCGCGCCCGCATGCGCGAAGGCATCCCAGGCGGGCTTGTAACCCGGATTTTCAATCAGCACGTGGTCGCCGGGTTTCAGCAATGCGTGCGCGGCCAGGAACATGGCCATCTGGCTGCCCCGGGTAATGAACACCTGGTCGGTCGAAAGCCGCATGCTTCTTTTGTAATTCAGCATTTGCGCGATGGCTTCCCTGAACGCCGGATCGCCCGCCTCGTGCCGGTAACCCATCATTTGCCAGCGCCCTTTTCGCGCGAAAATCTGCCGGTAGGCACGCGCCAACTCGTCGATCGGCGCCAATGCACTGTCGGGTAGCCCATCATCGAACACAACGGAAGGCTTCACATCCAACTCTCTGACCACACCTGACCCCCTGACCAATGACGTTGCAAGAGAGGCTGCCGGTTTCACATCCGCTACAAATATCCCACGCCGTTCTTTCGACACCAGCCAGCCCTCGGCCATGAGCACGTCCAACGCCTCCACGATCGTGTTGCGGTTGACATTCAGCTGTACGGCGAGTTGGCGGCTTCCGGGCAAAATGCTCCCTGCCATGAGCTTTCCGCTCTGAATGGCGGCGATCACAGCGTCGGCGATCTGCATGTAAACGGCCTTTTCATCCCCGCGGTCGAGCGGTATGACGAGCTCCCAGGGTCTTAACATCTGGACTACTTGTTTTTGTAAATTCTGAACCAGTAAGCTGGTCCAAAGATACGGTTGTTTTGTATCGCAATCATGCAGCAACATTCAAAATTTTCTGAACCATGGAAGCCACAAAGCAACAATTCAGCTCCAATGATTTTCACCAGACATTCGCCCGTCCCGTGTACGTAAAACCCGCTAAACTCATTCACCGCAACGTGGAGCAAGCGGGCGAGCACAGCCAGTTCTCGACCGAAAGGAAACATCCGGTGTTTTTCGTCGACCTGCCCACCAGGAACGTGAGCATGACCGTCGGCGGCCTGCTTCCGGGCCAGCTCACCAACCGCCATCGCCATACTTACGAAACGGTTCTGTACGTGCTCGAAGGCAAGGGTTACACCGAAGTCGAAGATGAGAAGGTAGAATGGCAGGCGGGCGATGCGGTTTACATCCCGAGCTGGGCGTGGCACCGCCACCAGAACCTGAGCGACTCCGAACCTGCCCGTTACCTGGCCTGCGAGAACGCGCCGCAGCTTCAAAACCTCGGCGTAGCCCTTCGGGAAGAAGAAGGCCGTGACCTTTAAGTAGTTTAATGTATTTGGGTTAAATATTTGAAATACAAACTGTTACTAATTGAATGAGCAAGACGAAAACCTTGAAAGGCATCATTGCCTATCCCATTACGCCGTTCGACGCGGACGAAAAGGTAGATATCGGATTATTTAAAGAGCTGACCGACAGGCTGGTAATCTCCGGTTCGCATGGTATTGCACCGCTGGGAAGTACCGGCGTGCTGCCATACCTCAACGACCAGGAGAAAGAGGCAGTCGTGGAAGCGACCATTGAGGTGGTTGCCGGCCGGGTACCGGTCGTCGCGGGTGTTTCGAATCTCACTACGGAGCGCACCATTTATCACGCCCGGTTCGCCGAGAAAGCGGGTGCAACCGCGGTGATGATCATCCCGATGAGTTACTGGAAACTGACCGAGGACGAAGTATTCGAGCACTACCGCAAGGTCGCCGAGGCCATTTCCATTCCCATTATGGCCTATAACAACCCGGCAACGGGCGGTATCGATATGTCGCCCGCCCTGCTGAAACGCCTGCTAGAAATCCCGAACGTGACGATGATCAAGGAAAGCACCGGGGACGTGCAGCGGATGCATTACCTGCGCCGCGTGCTGGGAGAGGAAGTAGCGTTTTTCAACGGCTCCAATCCCCTCGCGCTGGCGGCATTTTCCGCCGGGGCCGTCGGCTGGTGTACGGCCGCTCCGAACCTCATCCCGGAGCTGAATCACCGTCTCTACAACGCCATCCTCGCAAACGATCTCGCAAGCGCACGGGACGCGTACGACGGCCAGTCGGAATTGCTCACTTTCATCACCGCCAACGGCCTACCGCGCACCATCGCCGCGGGGTTGAAGATTCAGGGAATCGAAAGCGGCTTGCTGCGGAGCCCGCTCGCGCCGTTGGGTGAGGGGGAATACCTTAAATTGAAATCCCTGCTGGGTGAAGCCAATTAGTCGGCAAGCAGGGATTTGCGGGTTGAAAAAGGGCGGTTTGGCAGCAAATCGCCCTTTGCAATATCATGACTCTACAAATGCAATCACATGCCCGTCGGGATCGGCGATGTAAAACTCGGTTCCGTACGGCATTTCCCGCAGCGGCTGTACCATTTCAATGTCCTTTTTCGAGATTTCTTCAAACAGCGTTTCCACATTTTCGACTGAAAACAGGAGGTCGAGTTCTTCGTTGTTGCTTTTTTTGAGCTCTTCTTTTGCAGCATGATAGTCCGTTTTCAAATGGATCGAATGCCCGTCCTTTTCAATGCCCGCGTAAAAATCTTCATAGCGAAAGGCGAGCGTAAAGCCCAGTTGTTCCAGGTAGAATGCAATAGCCTGTTCCAGGTCTGCGACCAGCAGTAACGGAGTGATTTGATTGATCCTGAAATTCATAGTAATATTTTTTATTGAAAAAGTATAATTGGTTCTATTCTAATGCAATAAATATTTACATTTATGTGTCAATAGGTTACAAAATAATCCTGCTGCAAGCCATGAAGAGACTTTCCGCCTCCGCGTTTTTGATGCTTCTGCTTCAAACCTTTACATATGCGCAAACCCCGGATTCGTTCCACCGGTGGCAATTTGGAGCCCTAGGCGGGGTTCACTTCATCGTATACTCGCCAAAAGAACCCAATTACAAGGCGATTACCGGGCCGATGGCCGGTGTCGACGTTGGTTATAACTTCCAGAATTCGCGTAAAGGCTGGTCGGTGCGTTTGCAGCCCAATTTTGCGGCGGTCAGAAATACTTCAAAGTCGGGTACATATGGTACTGGTTATTATATGGAATTTAAGTGGAGAACGCAGTATGCTGAAATCCCCTTGCTCGTCCGCTATACGATTACAGGTGGCAAGATCCGGCCGTTTGCGGAAGCCGGGGCTACCTGGAATGCGTGGAGACATTCATCCGTCGGGGGATCGGGTCTGGATTGTCACGATGGAGGCTGCTACCCTTTCGAAATAGCAAGAACCGACGCGAATTTTGACGGAAACAGGTTCAAGGCACTAGCAGGTGCAGGTGTTCAGATCGATATTGGCAAGGTAACCATTCCGATCACCGTTCGCGTTTTGGACAACTTGAAGAAAAGAGAAAGTCTCCTGGACCCAAGCACGGGATCGGAATATAAGTTGCCGAAGCCGCGGACTATACAAGTGACAGCCGGCGTGACTTTTTGACGGCGGTCCGCGGTCAGTCTTCGGCGACGATTTTGCACCTCTCCCAAAATTTTCTGCACTTTTTTTGGTTATCCCGTCACTTCGGCGGGACATTATAAGATACTGGTAATCATGCCAATCAAATCCTGTCGCCCCGACACAAACAGTATCGAATAATGCAATTTTTTAAAATAATAGATCAATTGACCGCGTGTCCTCCCTTCTTTTCCTGTCTTACCATTAAAAGCCTGTTTTAGAAAAATACCCATTTATATTTAAAGTTTACCAATGCTTTCATCGCGGGGTTCGGAGAATAACGAGAAGGAGATTTCCTGGGAAATGGGAGGGGCGCAGCCGGAGCGCGGGTCACGACCGGGCGGTGAGGCGGAACTTGCCCATTCAGACCGCGAACTCTTTATCCGGAAGACATTCGAGCAAAGTCCCGAAGAGGGCTGCGCATTGCTTTTCAGGTTGTATTACAGCCCGTTGTGCTCCTATGCAGTGCGTTTTTTGTATTCCAAAGATGCCGCCGCGGACCTGGTTTCGGAGATGTTCTACGCATTCTGGAAGAACCGTTCCTATGAATCGGTCAAGTCGTCTTACAGGGCCTATCTCTTCAAATCGGTGCAGAACCGGGCCTACAATTACCTGGCCAGCGAGCTCAAAAATACCGATTCCTTCGAGGTGATGCCGCATTACGACGTAGCGTCTCCCGAGCGGCCGGAAGCCCTGATGTATTTCGAAGAACTCGCGAGCCGCATCGACCACCTCGTGGAGCAATTGCCGCCGCAATGCCAGAAGGTATTCATGCTCAACCGGTTTGAAAACAAGAAGATACACGAGATAGCAGCCGAAATGAACCTGTCGAGCCGGACGGTCGAAGGGCATATCAGCAAGGCATTGAGCGCATTGCGGCAGGGTTTGAAAGACCATTGGACGTGGCTGCTGGCCCTGGCGTCCGTATTCTGCTGATCCTGACATCCTTAACACTATTCGATATTTAAAACCACTGATATGAACACATTGTCAGTAAACAAAGCACTCCTGTTCCAGTATTTCGCGGGCAATGCCAGCCCGGCACAAAAGCGGCTGATCGCCGAATGGCTCGCCCACGCGGGCAACCAGGAATTGTATTTTGAATGGCTGGCCGAATGGCAGTCGCAGTCGCCGCAGTTCCTGCCCGACGGCCAGGAGCGTTACGAGGCCTATGTGCGCTACATGCGCGAGAACCGCGTGGCGGACCATCGGCAGATAGGATCATCGAATGCCGCATTACCTGCGGAAGCCAATGCCCAGGGGCAACTGCCGGCCCCGGAAACAAGACGTATTGGCCGGCGGCCCTGGTTAATGGCGGCCGCGTCGGTACTGGTGCTCGGCATGACCGCCTGGCTTGGCCGCGAGCAGATTTTGTACAAAACGTATGCGACCGAGTTTGGCGAGACACGATCGGTAGAGCTATCGGACGGAACCAAGGTGATTTTGAATGCCAATACCTCGATGAAAGTGCCGCGGTTTGGTTTTGGAGAAGACACCCGCGAAGTGAAGCTGAACGGCGAGGCGTTTTTTAACGTAACCCACACCATCGACAACAAGCGGTTTATGGTCAAAACCGACGATCATTTCGAGGTGATGGTGCTCGGCACAGAGTTTTCGGTGTACACGCGGCAGAAGGGCGGGAAAGTGTTGCTGAAAAAAGGCAAAGTACACGTGCTGTTTTCGGAAGGTAACCGGAAGAAAGAGCTGGTGATGAAGCCCGGCGACCTGGTAACCATGGAGAAATCGGCCGCTAAACCCGTTGTGAGACCCAACGCCGATACGCAGAAACTGATCGCCTGGACCGGAAACCGTTTTGTGTTCGATAAAACCCCGCTGTCGGAAGTGGCTGCCCAGTTGCAGGAGCATTACGGTATCCGGGTGGAAATCAAGGATAACCGGTTTGCCAGCCGTACCGTGAGCGGCACATTCCAGCCCGAGAGCGGCGAAGAACTGCTCACATTGCTTTCCGAACTTTTCGATTTCCGACTGGCGCGCGAAGGCGAGGCCTACCTGATTTTGCAGAAATAAAGACCTTCATATATCCCTATCCAGATCCCCGTATGAAACAAAGATCATTACTGTCATTTGTTTGCTGTGGCTTGATGCTCACCGCCGCGCCGCCTTTGGACGCCCAGGTGCTGGCCTTTAACGCGCATAAAAACCGCATGCTCCCGCCGGAGCAAACCACCAACCAGGTGAAGCTACTCGACGTGCTTTTGCAGCTCAAAAAATATTACAATGCCGATATCCTCTTCGAAGAGAGCCAGATGAGCGGCATTACCGTCCCGGATTTCGTGTTCGACAAGAACCTGTCGGCCGAAAAGAACATGGAAGCATTGCTGAAATCGACGAACCTGACGCTGAAAAAGGTCCGGAAGAATGCCTACATGATCCTGCCGCGCAGGATCGAGACTTCGGAGATCGGTACCAGGCCTTCGGCGGGCGCCATGCCGGTGCTGGCGGGAACGCGTGCGGTTATGGCCGAAATCAAGGTCAGTGGCAGGGTGACGGATGCCAGCGGCGAAGGCCTGCCCGGCGTGAATGTGTTGGTAAAAGGTACGATCAACGGGACCAACACGGATGTGAACGGGAAGTACGAACTCGACGTGCCTTCGGCGGAATCGGTGCTGGTGTTTACTTCGATTGGTTTTCAGAAGCAGGAAGTTACCGTCGGCCAGCGCTCGGTGGTGGATGTGAAAATGGCGGTCGAAACGCAGACGCTCGATGAGGTGGTCGTGACTGCTTTGGGTATTAAAAAGGAGAAGAAGGCATTGGGGTACGCGATTTCCGAAGTGAAAGGGGAGGACCTCACGCAGGCGCGCTCGACCAACATCGCCAACAGCCTCGTGGGCAAGGTGGCAGGTTTGAATATTTCCAGCACGGCAACCGGTCCGAGCGGTTCGTCGCGTATAGTGATCCGCGGTAATGGCTCCATTTCCGGAAACAACCAGCCGCTGATCATCGTGGACGGTATTCCGATCAACAACGACAACCTCGGTTCGGTGGCCATCGGCGCCAACCGGGAGGGTTCCTGGACCGGCTCCGACCGCGGGGATGGTATTTCCAGTCTGAACCCCGACGAGATCGAAAGTATCAGCGTGCTAAAAGGTGCCACTGCGGCCGCATTGTACGGTTCGAGGGCTTCCAATGGTGCCATTTTGGTGACTACCAAGGGTGGCAAGGCCGATAAGGGTATTGGCGTGGAAGTCAACAGCAACTTTCTGGCGGAAGACCTTTTGTTTAAATCCTACAAAGACTATCAATACGAATACGGCCTCGGCAGTAACGGTGTAAAACCGACCACGGTGGCCGAAACCGCCACCCGCAACAGCTGGGGTGGTCGCCTGGACGGCAGTAATTCGATGAACTACGACGGCGTCGAGCGCCCGTACGTGGCCGCGAAGGATAATCTGCGCAAGTTTTACAACGTCGGGACCACATTCACCAACTCCGTCGCATTGACCGGTGCTACCGAAAAGGTAACCTACCGCCTTTCGATGAACGACCTGAATAACAAGGGCGTACTGCCGAACAACACGCTTCGCCGGAACAACTTCGCATTGAACACGAATGGAAACCTGGGCAAGCGCATTTCGTTCGTCGCGAATGCGAAATACATCATCGAGAAAAACCACAACCGCCCGCGCGTGAACGACTCGCCCGGTAACGCGAACTTCGCGATGTACGTGCTGCCGACCTCGCTGGACGTGGATGTGCTGAAAAACGCGCAGTTCGATGCGAATGGCAATGAAAAGGTGTGGTCCGACAACCAGTACACCCAGAACCCGTATTTCGCGACGGAGCAATACCAGCAGGACGATAACAAAAAGCGCGTAATCGCGTCATTTGAACCCAAATACACCATTACCGACTGGTTGTACCTGAAAGGCCGCATTGGTTTCGATAATTTCAATTATCGTTACAAAAGCATTGAGCCCTATGGAACCGGGTATGTGCTGAGAGGAAGCTACACCTCGTCGCTGCGCGAGTTTACCGAGACTAACAAGGAGCTTTTGGTGGGCGTGAACCGCAAAATCGGGGAGAAGTTTGCATTCAATGGCCTTTTCGGAGGTAATATGATGAAGCAGGTGACCAACCTGAACGAGGTTTCGGCCAACAACAGCTTCAACATTCCGTTCTTCTACGACGTTTCGAACATCGATCCGGCAGCGCGTACCGTTACCGAAGCATACATTGAAAAACGCATTAACTCGGTGTACGGCTCGGCGGAGTTTTCCTATAACAACTACCTTTTCGTAACCGCCACCGCGCGCAACGACTGGTTCTCGACGCTCGCGAAAGGCAAGAACAGCATTTTCTATCCGTCGTTCGGCGTCAGTTTCGTGGCTTCGGAGGCGCTGAAAATGCCCTCGGCGATCAACTACCTGAAATTCCGCGGATCGTGGGCACAGGCGGGTGGCGATACCGATCCGTACAATTTGTCGCTGTACTACTCGCTCAGCGGGGCGCATTTGGGTTCTGCACTGGCGCAGATCAACGGTACCCGCGTGCCGAACGGTGGCTTGCAACCGCTCACTTCCACGGTGTCCGAGTTGGGTTTGGAGGCCAAATTGTTCAATAACCTCCTGAATGTCGATTTCGCGGTGTATGATCGCAAAACGACCGACGATATTGTGAGTGCCACCATTTCGGAAACATCGGGCTATACCAGCGCCCTGTTCAATGTGGGGGCGATCCGCAACCGGGGGATCGAGTTGCTTTTGGGTGCTACCATTGTGAATGGCAAGCAGTTTACCTGGGACGCGTCCTTCAATATGGGTTACAATGCGAGCGAGGTGCTTAGTTTGTACGACAACCTGCAAACGTTGCGTGTGGACCAGTCGCGGCCGGGTTCTGCATTCATTCACCAGGATGTGGGCAAGCCTTACAGCCAGATCAAAGGCTATGATTTCAAACGCGATGCGAACGGGAACATCGTGTACAATTCGCAGGGATTGGCCATGGCGGGTGATATCAAGACATTCGGCTCCGGCGTTTCGCCTTACACCCTGGGTTTGAACAACACATTCAATTACAAGGGTATCAGCCTCAGCGTGCTGGTGGATGGTAAATTCGGCGGGTATATCTACTCCGGTACCAATGCGCTGGCCTACCGTTTCGGTTTGCACGAGGCGACATTGGTGGGTCGCGAGGGTGGCGTAACTGGCGTAGGCGTAACCGAGTCAGGCGAACCTAATACGGCCAAAGCCCCCGCACAAGCCTATTACAGCAACTGGTATTCGGCCATTGCCACGCCATTCGTATATAAATCGGACTTTATCAAACTCCGCCAGATCATCCTTCAATACTCGATCCCGAGCCGGTTCCTGGGCAAGCTGCCATTTAAAGGCGCTTCGGTGTCGATCGTGGGGCGCAACCTGGCCGTGCTCATGAAAAAAGTGCCGGTGATCGACCCGGAGGCGACTTACAACAACGGCAATGCACAGGGCGTGGAGTTTGCCGGAACGCCGCCGACGCGCTCCTATGGTGTTAACCTGAACCTGAAATTCTGATCCTTCAAAAAGAGAAATCATGCTTAAAAAATTAACCATATGCCTCGCTTTGCTCGCCGGAGCAGGCGCCTGCACCAAGGATTTCGAGGAAATCAATGTCAACCCGAATGCGCCGAGCAATGTGCCGGTGGATTACCTGCTGGGCCAGTCGCAATTGTTGCTGACCGGTTCTGCCAGTGGTCCGGCATCGAAAGCATGGCGCGCCAATTTCGGGTACGCGGCCTGCCTGATCCAGCAGATGTCGTCCATCGACGCCACGTTTTACAAAGGCAGTTTTTATACATTTCTGGGCGAAATCAATTCCGCGTTTTTCGATAACTCCTACACTTATGCTGTCAAAAGCATCGTGAACCTGATCGACGTCGCGCAGAAGGACCCGAAGAATGTGAATGTGCTGTCGATGGCGCGGATCATCAAAGTGATGGAGTTCTCGCGTACCACCGACTTGTATGGCGACATTCCGTATTTCGAAGCGGGAAAGGGCTTTATCGACGGTAATTTTTCGCCGAAATACGACGCCCAGCAGGAAATTTATATGGATATGCTGAAAGAGCTCGAAGAAGCCGGCAAGGCGTTCGATGCGGCCCAGTACATTCCCAAAGCCGCAGACTACATCTACGGCGGCGACCTCGATAAATGGAAACGTGCTGCGAACTCGCTCATGTTGCGCCTGGCTATGCGCATGCAAAAGGCCGATCCGGCCAATGCACAGCTGTGGGCTAAAAAAGCCATCGATGGCGGACTGATTACGGGCAATACGGAAAGCATCGCCGTGAAATTCGCCAACACCGGCGCGGAGATCAACTCGAACCCGAACTCGTGGATCCTCGGCCCGAGCGGTTCGAACATTACCAATATCCCGAATGCCGGTGTGCAATGGGCAAAGACGCTGATCGACATGATGAAGGAGCGCCAGGACCCGCGTCTGCCCATTATTTCGATGATCAAAGGCGGCGACAACAGCATCGCGAAACAACGTGGCCTGCCGAATGCGACCGACGCGACCGGGCTGGCGGCATTGGACGAGAAGAACCTCGATAATTATTCCCGCCCGGCTACCGGTGTGATCGGCATTGCATTGCCGTGGATTTACATGAGCTATGCCGAAACGCAGTTCCTGAAAGCGGAGGCCATCGAACGGGGTTGGGCTACGGGTAATGCCAAAGCGGCATTCCAGGAAGGGCAATCGGCTGCGCTGGCGCAAATGTCGTGGGCCAATGCGACTATTTCGGGCACCGACATCGCCGCTTATGCCTCGAAAAACCCGTATCCCGAAGCCGGAACGCTGGCCGCGAAAATGAATGCGATCCACACGGAGGTATATTTGCTGTCGGCCAGTACTTTTAACCATATCGAAGGCTGGGCCAACTGGCGCAGAACGGGTTACCCGGTACTGACGCCCGTGAATTACCTCGGCAACGATACCAACGGCCAGATCCCGCGCCGCCTGCGCTACCCGCTCAGCGAAGAGGGCATTAACCCGAACTTCAAGACGGCGATCGAGCGGCAGGGACCGGATGTGTTCATGACCCGTATCTGGTGGGATAAGTAAACCGATCACGATGGAAAATTCACGCAGGAATTTTATCAAAAACAGTGCGGTGGCGGCAGCGTCCGCCACTACGCTGATGACCGCACCGCAGTCATGGGCACGCCAAACCGCGGCTGTGGCCGCATTTGCCAAGGATGGCGGTATGCAGTTCTGCCTTGCACATTTCTTCGGCATCGATCCTACGCGCATCGCGCTTTCGAAGCAAATGCAGGTGCTGGGCGCGGTAGGAGGGATCAACCCGCAGAGCGTAGGCCTGAGTAATGTCAAAAACTGGGAGTACGAGGCCATCGTGGCCGTACGCGACTTCTGGAAGCAGCATGGTATTACCTACCGCGTGATCGAAGGCCCGCCGTCGCTGTACGAAAAGACCAAGCTCGGGCTCGACGGCAAGGACGAGGAAATAGAGACTTTCATCAAATTTATCCAAAACCTTTCGAGAGCCGGTATCGACACGGTTTGCTACAACTGGATGCCGGTCATCAGCTGGGCGCGCACGAAGCTTGATAAGCCCTCACGTGGGGGCGCGCTCGTGAGCTCGTTCGACTACGAGGACGTGAAGGACAAGCCGCTCACCCAATACGGCGATTTTACCCATGAAACCATGTGGAAGAACCTCGAATACTTCCTCAAAGCCGTGGTGCCGGAAGCCGAAAAAGTGGGGGTGAAGCTTGCGTTGCATCCGGACGATCCACCGGTCGACAAAATACAGGGCATACCGCGCATTATGACGTCGGCGAATGCATTCAAACGCCTGATCGAGATCGTTCCCAGCCCGAGCAACGGTATTACATTATGTCAGGGCACATTTGCGACGATGGGCGAGGATATTCCGTCGGTGATCAAATACTTCGGTACCAGAAAGAAAATCCACTTCGTCCACTTTCGTGATGTTCGTGGCGACAAAAACAACTTCGAAGAAACCTTCCACGACGACGGCAAAACCGACATGTACGAAGCCATGAAAACCTATTACGAAGTAGGTTTCCGTGGTCCTATGCGCCCCGATCACGTGCCCACCGTCGCAGGCGACAGCAACCAGAATGCCGGTTACAGCAACTACGGCGCATTGTTCGCGATAGGGTACATGCGCGGGCTTGTCGAATCGATAGCGAAGTCGCGTGGCGCGTGAGGAAGCAATAGTCAGGTGTAGTCAGGAGTTGTCAGGTGTAGTCAGATATTGTTTACATGCTTATTCAAAACAATACCTGACCACACCTGACCACATCTTGACTACACCTGACTACACTTGACTATTCGTCCTTACTGCCATTTAGCCAGCAGTTCCTTAAAGGCGTCCTTATAAAGATCACCCACCGGGATATCCACGCTGCCGATGTGCACCGCGCTTTTGCTGATCGAATCCACTTTGCCGACGGCCACGATGAATGAGCGGTGAATGCGGATGAATTTGCCGGACGGCAGCTTTTCTTCGATCGCTTTGAGGCTGCTGTGCGAAACCACCGGGCTGCCGTTAACCTGGTGGATTTTGACATAATCCTTGAACGACTCGATGAAAAGAATGGCGTCGAAATCGATCCGCACCAGCTTGTAATCCGATTTGACGAACAGGTAATTTTCGCTCGAATCCAGCTCGGGCTCGTTGGCTCCTTCGCGCAGGTTTTCGAAATATTTTTTCGCCTTCATCGCCGTGGCGAGAAACTGGTTATAGCCGAACGGTTTGAGCAAATAACCCAGCGCATCCACTTCGTAACCCTGCACGGCAAACTGGTTGTAGGCCGTCGTAAACACGATCCGCGTTTTGGTGTCGGGGTTCTGGCTGAGCACCTTCGCCAGCTCCATGCCCGTTAGTTCAGGCATTTGAATGTCCAGGTAAACCAGATGGATGTTTTCCTTCGTGATCACTTCCAGCGCGTCCAGCGCATTGATATACCGGCCGTGCAAATGCAGGAACGGGGTTTGTTCTACAAATGAACTCACCAGGCCCAATGCGAGCGGTTCGTCGTCGACGGTAATGCAATTCAGGGTCATGTTTGGTTTACGTCAGGTTGATGGTCAGGTCTACGGTATAGGTGTTCGCACGCTCGTCGGTCTGGATTTCCAGGCGGTGCTTCTCGGGGTACAAAAGGTCGAGGCGGCGGCGGGTATTGCTGAGGCCAATGCCACCGCTTTCCGCTCCCGCCACGTTCTGCGCAGGAAAAATATGGTTTTCTACATGCAGCTTCAATGCACCGTTGGATAACCCCGCGTGTATCCTGATTTCGGATTCCTGCGAGGCATTGATCCCGTGCTTGAATGCATTTTCGATGAACGGCAATAGCAGCATCGGGGCGATGGGGTAGTCGGGCACGGGCTCGTCGCGGGTGTACTGCACATGGCTGCTGCTTTGTACGCGCAGTTTCATGAGTTCGATGTAGTCGTCGATAAAGGCGAACTCGCGGCTGAGCGGGGCAACGTCCTGCTGTGTTTCGTAGAGCAGGTAACGCATCATGCGCGAGAGCGTGAGCGTGGCCTCGCGCGATTCCTCGACGTTGGTGTACGAGAGCGCGTATATGTTGTTGAGTGTGTTAAAAAAGAAATGCGGGTTGATCTGCGCTTTCAGCAGGGCCAGTTCGGAGGTGATATTCTGCTTCTCCACCGCGTCGCGCAGGCGTGCATCCGCCTGCCAGCGCTGGATGACGGCCATGCTGGTACTGACGCCGATGATGAGCAATGTGGTCATGAGCAGGATGCCGTCGATCAGGTGGCGGGGCTTCGGAGGGCCGCCGCGGTGCCTGGGGCGCGGCATAATGTGTTCCATATGCCGGCGGATTTCGAGCTGCTGGTCGGCGATTTTGCTCACGGCCAGCATTAATACCACCAATGCAATCACCCAGAGAATGAATACGAAAATCCTGTTTTTCAACAGGTAATTCGGGACGAGGTAATGCGAGTTGAAATAAAACAGCGCCACCAGCAGCCCGAAATTCAGGAATTGTTTTACCCAAAATACGGCAGGCAGGCTTACCCCCCACGACAATGGCTGGTAAAATACAAGTACAAAGCCGAGCAACGCCCATGCAAGCAAATGCATCGCGACTACTACGCCGCCTTTTGTGTTTTCTCTGGTCATTGCCGTAAAAATAGCAGGCAAACCGCGGTATTTAATCACGCCGCGCGGGTGTTTCGACGTATCGCGGTTTTTGCGGGTTAAAGGGCTACTCTTTGGCGACAGGCCGACAGCCGCCCCGAAACTCCTTCACGGCCGATCGGTTCATCGGGTAAAACAGCCCATTCAGCTACACTTTCCGGCTCTCCGTCCAAGCGGTTTTTATTCGCGGGTTACATTATTTCTCTTTGTATTGGGTAGTCCCCGTAGACCTGCTGAATGATCCATTGAAAAGTAAGAAACTATGCTCAAATTCCTGAATAAAATCATTTTTGATCCGAACGACTTCCGCTCGGTGATTGCGGCGTGCATTGCAGGGAACAGTCAGGCTCAGCATATTTTGTTCAAAAAATACTTCGGGTATGCCAAAAGCATTTGCCTGCGGTATACCTATTCGCCGGAGGAGGCCGAAGAAGTGCTCAATGAAGGTTTTTTCAAGGTTTTCAACAACCTGGAAAGGTATGATCCCGAGCAGCCTTTCAAAGCCTGGCTACGGACGGTGATGGTCAACAATGCGATCAGCTATTTCAGAAGGAATAAAAAGCATTATGCCGCGCGCACGGCTTTCGATGAAATTCCCGAGCCGGGCATTGCCGACGACGCGGTTTCGGAGATCACGGCGGGCGAAATCATGCAGCTCATCCATGAACTGAAGCCGATCTACAAAACCGTGTTCCTGATGTACGCCGTGGACGGTTACAGCCACAAGGAGATCGCGACAATGCTCGAAATCAATGAAGCGACCGTGCGCTCGCAATACGCACGGGCACGGGCGCAGTTGCAGGAGGTGATCACGGTGCATTACCCCGAGCTCGCAGGCCAGTACGCGATGCTTTCGTTTTAAAATTCGCTATTTACCCATCCAGACCTTGAAGTCGTGGGCGCGCTCGCGGCTCACGATCGTTTCCTTATCGAGTGCGGGAAGCAGCGTCAGCGCAAGCCGGTGGTTATAGTAGGCCTGCATTTGTGCCACCGCCTGGTGCGTCACGATCAGCGCGCGGTTGACCCTGAAAAAGCGGTCGGGATCGAGGAACTCGTCGAGCTCATCCATTTTGTAATCCACCACGAATTTCTGGCCTTGCTGATTTTTGAAAAATGTCAGGCCATTGTCGATATAGAAATAGGCTATTTCCGACGTCTCGATGGATAGCAGCCGTGCGCCTTGTTTGACCAGGAACCGCTTCCGGTACTCGGGCATCGGCGATTGCAGATGGAGGCTTTTTAAGATGGCTTCCAGGTTGAGCTGTTGCGGTGCAGCCGGAGCCGCTTTGCCGGGCGCGACGAGGTCGTAAAACTTGCGGACTGCGCGTTGGAGGTCTTCCTGCTGCACCGGTTTCAGCAGATAGTCGATACTGTTCACTTTGAATGCCTGCAATGCATATTCATCGTAGGAAGTGGTGAAAATGACCGTGCTGAGAACCTGTACGCGATTGAATATCTCGAAACTCTGCCCGTCGGCAAGCTCGATATCGAGGAAAATAATATCGGGTTCCGGCTGGCCGCTTGCGCGGTTTTCGGTAATCCAATCTACCGTGGCGGCAATGCTGGGCGTAATGCCGCGTACTTTGAACTCCGGCGCGGTTTCTTCCAATAGCTTGGTCAGCTTGCGTACGGCCAGCTTTTCATCCTCTACAATCAATATATTCATGCATTTGTGGTTTTCGGTGTGATCAGGGGCAAGGTAACTTTAAAGAACCGCGCACCGTCGTCGATCACGGGCGTACGTTCGGAGAGTAGTTCGTATTTCGCCATAATGTTGGCCAGCCCGAGCCGTGTCGATTTCACCGGGGTCGATTTGATGAGCCGGTTGTTGCTGATTTCGAGCAGGTCTTCGCCTACCGAGCGGATGGACACCCGCAGCGGGTTGGATTCCAGGATGCTGTTGTGTTTGACGGCGTTTTCCAGCAGGAGCTGCAAGGTCAGCGGCGGTATTTTTTTATCCAGGTCTTCCTCATCGACCTCGATCACAAGGTCGAAACCAATGTCGTACCGGGTGCGCAGCAGATGGTAGTAGGAACTGATAAAACGGATTTCGGCCGAAAGCGTAGTCAGCTCGTTCTGGTTGGTTTGAAGCAGGTAACGGTAAACTTTGGCCATTTCATCCACAAACTGCTCTGCACGCCGGGGTTCGTCGGCAATCAGCGCGGAAAGGGTGTTAAGGCTATTGAACAAAAAATGCGGGTTGACCTGGCTTTTCAAACTCTGCAATTGTCCCTGCATACCAGCGCGCCGGAGCGCCTCTTTATTGACTTGCAGGGTTTTCCATTTATTTAATGAGTAGTTGATTTCGTAAAGGCCCGTCAGCAAAAGCACCGCCACGAACTCGAAAATGTAGACATTGACCATCATCCGGGCATCGAGCTGTGCTTCGAACGGCCTGAAATGCATGATAAAAAGCATGTAGGAGGTCACGAACACGAACGTGAGGACCCAGAAGGCCACAGCCGTGAGCGCGCTCCGCCGGAGCGACGAGTCCAATGACGGGTATTTGACCGCAATGTAGCGGGCCGCCCAGTCGTGCGGGACGAATGCGAGGATCGTCATCAGGAAGATCATGAGCGTGCCGCCGATAAAATTGTACAGACTGGCCAGATAAGGCTCGCCGATCAGCAGATAACTGATCGTGGGCACAAACCAGGGCACCAGCAATGCGAATATCCACCTGCCGAAGAGGCTCAGCCATATTTGCCGGCCTATTCCGTTGTAAATGAGGTTCGGGGTCATGTGAATATCAGGGGCAGGATGATCGCAAATTCGTGGTCGTCTTCTTTCAGCTGGACCGCGCCGGCGCGGTTGAAAAGAAATTTGTAACGGTTGATCAACACATGAATACCCGGCGTTTCGAGGGGCATTGTAAGCATTTTGGGCTGGCGGTTGTGCCGGAATTCGAGCTGGCCGGTTTCCGTGGTGGAAATGCTGATCCGGAGCGGTCGGGCGGACGAAACCATGTTGTAATGAATGGCGTGGTCGATCAGGATCTGAAAGGTCAGTGGCACCATTTGCCCGCTGAAAAACACCTCCCTCATGTCCAGCGCAATGCTGATTCCGCTCTCGAACCGCGTTTCGAGCAGGTACACGTAGGATTTGATGAACCGTAGCTCCGAATCGAGCGTCACCAGGATATCTTCTTTATCCGGCCCGTTGACGCTCAGCTGGTAGCGGTACACCTTCGACATTTCGTCCACGAATTTCTCGGCGGTACCCGGGGCGTCGGTGATCAGGACCGATAGCGAATTGAGGCAATTGAAAAGAAAATGCGGGTTAACCTGCTGCTTCACCGCTTCCAGCTCGGTTTGCAGCTGTTTTTCCTGCATTTGCTCCACTTCGTTCTGGCTGGTCCGCCATTGCCGGAACGCATAGGCCAGTTCGGTGAGCCCCGCGCCGATGAGCGAACCGCTCAGGATAAAGAAGCTCACACGCAGCGCCCAGAAAAGATCGAAACCAGCTCCTGTGAGACCGATTTGATGATAGGCCGGCAAAGCCACCCAGAAAAACGCCACATTCACCACACCATAAACCCCAAACCACAGGGCAACGCGGTAAATCGACTGTTCGGTGTCCGGCAGGAGGCGGGTAACCTTCGGCGAAAGTGCGACGTCGATCCGGTAGGCGGCCCAAATCACGAGCAGGTTAACGAGGCTGCCAGAAATGAACAGGCGTGAATCTGAGAAATAGCGCTCCTGCCAAAGCCCCAGCCCGGCCAGCAAGGTTGCCGCGACGAGGATCAGCACCGATGTGGTAACGCTCACCTGCTTGCGGCCGATTTTTGCCAGATAGCTTTCAAGGATCATTTGCACGCATTTTCATTTCATGCAAAAATAAAGCGGGTATGGTCCAATCGGAAACAACGGGGGATTAACCGTCGTATTTATGGCCCAAATCGTCGCAAAACATGGCCTAATCTGATTTAAACCTGCAAAAGGCATTATCAATTGAGCAAATGGCTGTTTCAGTTTACCCCCCGATTTAGCGTATTCATGAGGTAAAAGTTACAATTCACCCGGGTCGCTGTTTTCTACGGCCTCTTCTTATACCACTTTTGTATCACAGCCAAGCAACACAGGCCTGTTAGCCATGAAAGTCCATCAAATAGTAGCCATGAAAATAGATAACCAATTGCCAGATCAATCCATGAAAAATCAATCCGTCCTTTCACCCATGCAAAACCTGTCCATTATTTCGTCGAGCGGCGCTCCGTCGGGCGGCGCTCCGTCGGGCGCTACCGGCGAAGCCAAAAACGTCCCAACGATAACCGTTTACAAGTTTGGGAAAGCGATCTCCGTTAAATCCAGCGATATTACTTGTCTGGAAGGTGTCGGTAACTACACATTCGTATATACCCGGCATGAAAAGCACCTGGTTTCAAAATGCCTGAAAGAGGTACAGGATGAATTGAGCAGCGATTTTCTGCGTATCCACAAATCATACAGCATCAACGCCCGCCACATCGCCTCGCGTTGGCCCGATTATATTCACCTGAGCTGCGGGAAGGTAATCCCCATCGCGCGCAGACGCATCCGCGAAACGCACGAGATATTGGGCAGAATGGCGCTTTCGGCGTAAGAAAATTATAGGGAAGTAGTCGGCCGTCAGGACTTATGATCGTTCATAAATCCTGACGGTTTTTATCAGTAGGCCCATTTCACATAAGCCGAAGCCCACGTAAAACCTGCACCGAAAGCGGAAAATATCAGGTTATCGCCTTTATTGAGCTGTTTTTCATAATCCCAGAGGCAGAGCGGGATGGTAGCGGCGGTGGTATTTCCGTAATGGGCGATATTCATCATCACTTTATCCATTCCGACGCCCATGCGGTTGGCTGTTGCCTCGATAATGCGGCGGTTGGCCTGGTGCGGCACCAGCCATGCCACGTCATCGTGGGAGAGGTGGTTTCTTTCCATCATTTCGGCTGAAACGTCGGCCATATTGCGGACCGCCGATTTGAACACCTGCTGGCCGTCCTGGTGGAGGTAATGCATACGGGCATCCACGGTTTCGTGGCTCGCAGGGAACCTGCTTCCGCCTCCGCGCTGCACAAGATTGTTATAGCCCACGCCATCGGCGCGGATCAGCGTGTCGATCACGCCGTAACCTTCGGTGTTCGGTTCCAGCAGCACGGCGCCGGCGCCATCGCCGAAGAGAATGCAGGTGCGGCGGTCGGTGTAATCCATTACGGCCGACATCTTGTCCGTACCCACTACCACTACCTTTTTATACTTGCCGGTTTCGATGAACTGCGCACCGAGTTCGAGGCCGTAAATGAAGCCCGAGCAGGCCGCATTCACATCGAAACTACCGATGTTGCGAATGCCCAGCTGGTCGCAGATGAGGTTGGCTGTACTTGGGAAAACGAAGTCGGGAGTAATGGTTGCGCAAATGAGGAGGTCTATTTCAGCGGGATCGGTATTGGTTTTTTCGAGGAGTCCCTTCACGGCGCGGGCTCCCATGTGCGAGCTTCCGAGTCCGGGTTCTTTCAGGATGCGGCGTTCCTTAATGCCGGTCCTGCTCACGATCCATTCGTCGCTGGTATCAACGAGTGTCTCCAATTCGGCATTTGTGAGAATATAGTCGGGTACATATCCTTCGATGCCTGAAATGGAGGCTTTTACTTGTTTCATATTCGATTCTAATACTGGTAAATTTCGCTGTTTGGGGATTCTTTTGCCCTAAACAACAAATATGCACCACAAAAGTGCGCATTTCTCCACCTTTCAATGGATTTTTTGGGAAGTTAATTTGAAAAGAAAGTTCTACGGGACAATGCGTATTTCGACACGCCGGTTGAGCCTGCGGTTCGCTTCACAATCGTTCGGCGCGACGGGGAGCCCGCTGCCGAAGGCCCTTCCGCGAATGCGGCCCAGCTCAATGCGCTTCGATAACAGGAATTTTTTGACCTCATCCACACGGTCGTAGGAAAGCAGGAGGTTTTTCCGGGGATCGCCCACGTCGTCGGTGTGCCCTGAAAGTACAATCCGCGGGTTAGGGTTCCTGACAAGATAATCGGCCAGGATTTCCAGCTCGTAATTGCTCTCCGGCAACAGCTCAGGTTCGCTCTGGGTAAAAAGCAGGACGGTTTCGATTTCTTCCTTCAAGTCCAATTCCGACAATGCAACCGGCGCTGCTTTGCAGGAATCGCTGTTTTCTATCGGTGTTAAATAAAAAATCTTCGTTGGGCGCAGCGTCCGGGCCGCAATCACCTCCGAATGCGTTTCATAGCCGTTGGCGTGGATCGAGATTACGCCCATATCCCTGGCAGACATTTTAAACTGGTAGGCACCGTCTTCGTAAAGGGGCACGACCAGATCTTCGGGACGTTGCCCTACCACCATAATCGTCGCCTCAATGGGGCGCAGGGTATATTTGTCGAGTACGCGCACCGAGACGCGGGAGCGCTGCGGGATGATTTTCTGCTGTTGCGGGGCAACCTCGGCCCGTTGCTGTCCATGCGCGGTAAAACCAGCCACGATGGATAAAAGTAGGATGGTTGTAAAAGTTTTCATTCAATCTCCGGTTAGGTTGAACAATCGTATTTTACAAGCAGGAATTACTTTTATAAATATATGAAGGTTATTTATAGATAATACAATATGTGAATGCTTTTTTTCAGGGGAGTACCTTGAAATTCGCGCGGGGAACGTACAAAGGCGCGGGGCTGACGCCGTAGCCATACACCGAGAATTTCGTTTGCGGCGGCTCATGGGCCGATAAGTTTACTTTGCGGTTCCGGAACAACTTTTCTAGCTCGTCTTTGATCAGGACCGGCGCCTTCCAGGGTTCGAGTTTCATTTTCCTGCTGAAAAGCCTGGGTACCTCCTCCTTCACTTTCAGGGGGAGCTTGTCGAGTTCCGGGTCAAACTGGATGCTGATGGTGTACCAAACGGCGATCGGTTTGCCGTCCTTTTGGGCGGGTGTCCATTTAGGCATCATGCGGATGAGCCGCAATGCTTCATCGTCGAGTTCGATGCCGGGGCTTTTGATGATCCGTCCGCTGCTGATATTACCTTCTTCGTCGATCAGGAAAGAAACCTGCACAGGCCCCTGAACGCCGGATTGCAATGCTTCCTCGGGGTATTTCAGATTATTGGCTAGAAATTTTGTTAATCCCCTGAAATAGGGCCAGCGGTCGAGCCGGAGGGACGAGCCGCTCTCATTTCCCTGGTTTGTATCCACGTCTTTTTTGGACAGTTTTGAAGGGCCTTTCATACGCATCGCCAATACCTGCGGCCGTGTTTTGAGCGAAATGAAGTACTCGCTTATCGATTTGACGATGGGAACTTGCCGCGGTTCGAAATCAGGATGCTGGATTATCAGCGTCCCATTCAAAGGCGCATCCGCAATCTCAAAACTGCCCGAAAGGTTAGTAATCGTTCCGCGTTCGGACCCGGCGATCAGCACCGCGACGTTGGCGACCGGTCGGGAGGATTCGTCCGTGATCTTGCCTGTAATGCGCATGGTCTGAAAAAACGCCGCCCGCATGTCCAGACTGTCGGAAACGGAAGAGCCAGCAGCTACCGTACCCCAGGTTGCGGTAACGACGAGCATCGCGAGGGAAATGTATTTGGGGAGAAGCGGTCGAGGTATTCTTTGCAGCATGAGTTTCCAGATGTTTGAATTGGCCGATAATCACTCACTATACCTTTTTTCCATAAACGATTGTATTTCAAATAAAGGATACGCAAAAAGAAGCAGATTGTGTATTTTTTTGAAAAAAATCAGCTTTCCCCAATTCACCTGACCATGGAACATTACTACGCAACGCTTCTCGAATACATTTCCCGCATCATTTCGTTGCCCGAGGCCGACGAGCAGTCGGTACGGAGGTCGTTTAAGCCGGTGTTTGTGCCGAAGGATACGATTATAGAGAAAGCGGGGGAAGTGCCTGGTTATCATAATTTTATCGTATCCGGGTTTATGCGGAACTTTCATTTGGATGAGGATAACAATGAAATCACCACCGATTTGAATGAAGGCCCGCGGTTTTTTACGCCCTACTTCGAGTTCATGAACCGGATGGTCTCCAAAGAGAACCTGCATTGTATCACGGATTGCGAATTGTTGCGGATCAGTCGCGATGACGTCGATGTAACTGCGGCGCGCAGCTCCACGCAGAAGGACTATACGATCCGTATTTTGCAGGAACATTTGCAAAAGGACAAAGACCGGATCAACGACATGGCCAATCTGACGGCCGAAGCGCGGTACGCGAAGTTTGTCAGGGCAAATCCGAACATCATCCGGCATGTTCCCTTGAAATACATCGCTTCCTACCTCGGTATTACCCAGCGGCACCTCAGCCGGTTGCGGGGCGAGGGCTCGTCCGATATTTCCACACAGAAATAGAACCGTTTATCCGCATTGGACATTTGTCTAATGCCGCGGGGCATGACCGGCTTTAAGTTTGGCCAAACTTAAATATCCGTGATCATGACCGAACAGATTTCTATTCCTCCCATTAATACAAAACACCATTCACAAAGGCTGCTGAATGCGGCTGCCACAACCTGGTTTGTCGTCACAACGATCGGCCAATGGGCATTCGGGGCCTATGTTATCGCATTTTATGGCACAAGCACAGCTACTGGCAACCTGGAAAAGTGGAACAAGGTATTGCCGCATGGTTATGTAAAGGGCGATTGGGTGGGGAACCTCGTGGTGGGTGTCCATGTGCTGCTGGCGGCGATCCTGGTGCTGGGCGGGCCGTTGCAGCTCATGCCGTTCGTACGGAGCAAGGCGCCAATGGTTCATCGCTGGTTAGGGCGGATCTATGTCATGACAGCCCTGATCGTGGCCACCGGGGGCTTTGCCATGGTATGGACGCGCGGCGCTGTCGGCGACCGTGTACAGCATGTCAGTATCAGCATTCAGACGATCTATATCATCGTTTTTGCCTTGCTTGCATGGCGCTGCGCGCGGGCAAGGCAGTTTAGTCAACACCGTAAATGGGCTCTCCGGTTGTTTATGGTCGTCAGTGGCGTATGGTTTTTCCGGATCGGATTAATGTGCTGGCTTTTGGTAAACGGTGGCCCGGCAGGCTTTGATCCCCGGACGTTCAGCGGGCCGTTTCTTACCGCGCTGGCGGTGCTGGTCTACGCGTTGCCGGTGTCGCTTGGGTTGCTCGAATTGTATTTTTATGCGCAAAAAACGACGAAGCCGCGTGCGATAACAGCTGTGGCACTGTTGATATTTGCAGTAACCGCACTGATGGCCGTAGGTATTTTTGGAGCGATAGCGGGGATGTGGTTACCGAGGATCGTTTAGAAACTGTTCTTGATATTAATCCCGGATCTGTATCTGTTCGTATTGCCGATAATTTGGGAGCTTTGCGGGAAATGCAGCTGAATGTTTACTATGAATGAACCAATTAAATTGATTACCGCCGGCAGCGACGCACATTTCGAAGACGGGAAGATGCTATTTCGCGAGTACGCCGCATCGTTGCCCATTGATCTGGCCTTCCAGCGTTTCGAAGAAGAACTCGAAGCCGTGCAGGAGCAGTATGGGCCGCCCTCGGGTGCGCTGGTGCTTGCGTATGCGGGCGAGCGTGCGGTAGGTTGCGCGGGCGTGAGAAGCAAGGGCGAGGGGATCGCCGAACTGAAAAGAATGTACGTCCAGCCCGAATTTCGCGGGCATCAGTTGGGGCGGTTGTTGCTGGAACGGTCCGTTTCCATCGCCCGGGATTTGGGATACGAACGGCTCCGGCTGGACACCCTCGCCAGCATGACCGGCGCGCGCAGGTTGTATGAATCATTTGGATTTGAAACCATACCGGCCTACTACGCCAATCCGCATGAAGATGCTATTTATATGGAAAAGGCGCTCTGAGCGGAAGGTAACCCTAACGATAGCGTTTGATCAGCAACGATAGCGGCCAGAAAATGGCTGTCACGAATGCCTTGTTCCAGTCCGGGCGTGCGGGGTTTTCCCGGCATGCTTTTACGCAATACCAGGTCAGGACGACCAACGAGATGATGATTGCGGATCCCATAATCTTTGGTTTTGATGGATAATGGATTGTAAATTAACTCAAAAAAACCTTCTGCCATGCAAAAGCAACTTTTGAGCGTATTACTGCTGGGGGTCGGCATTCATCTGGCGAGCAACCCCGCGAGGTGCCAAACCGGCGAAACCATATCCGACCGTGACGGCAACACTTATTCGGTGAAGTTAATGCCCGACGGCAACCAATGGATGACCCAGGATCTGAACGTCCGGGTGGACAGTTCCTGGTGCTCGGGCGATAATCCTGCAAATTGCAAAATCTACGGGCGCCTGTACACCTACATTTCAGCAGCGGAGGCTTGCGAGATGCTGGGTAACGGATGGCATTTGCCTTCCCGCAAGGATTGGGAGATTTTGTCGGACCAGTACGGAGGGGCCAGCAACAAGTCGAAGGATGGTGGGAAAAGTGCTTACAAGGCATTGCAGACGGGAGGGGAGTCGGGTTTCAACGCCACGCTGGGGGGCAACAGGGAATTGACGGAAGGAAAGTTTGCGCGATTAAAGGCCCATGGGTTTTACTGGACAACCACCGAAATCGACGCGCTGACGGCCTGGAATTTCAACTTTGGTGCCGGAGGTAAGGCGTTGCATTGCCAGGACGGAATGGGAAAAGACGAGGGAGCTTCCGTTCGTTGCATCAGAACGATCGGCAAGCGCTGATATCTGTCCGGATTCCCCCGCGATAATGTCCGTTTCACACCGTCTTTGCAGGAAATGGAGGCTGTAAATTTGTGTTGCTCATTGATAACCAGCAATCAACACTTAAAATCATTCGATTATGTCAGCACAAGATTTCAGCGCAACGATCCTTGTGGATCAATCACCGGAAACGGTTTTCGATGCGGTCACCCACGTTCGCGGATGGTGGTCGGAGGAAATTGAGGGAAATACGGCGGCCCTCCACGACGAATTTAAATACCATTATGAAGATGTACACCGCTGCCATGTGCGCCTGGAAGAAGTCGTTCCGGCGCAGAAGGTCGTGTGGCTTATCCTGGATAACTATTTCAAATTCACCGAAGATGAAAAGGAATGGACCGGTACCCGCGTCATCTTCGACATTACACGCGCAGGCAATCAGACGCAGCTGCGTATGACCCACCAGGGCCTGGTACCCGAGTTCGAGTGCTTCAATATATGCCGCGACGCGTGGACTTTCTACGTCAAAGACAGTCTTTACAACCTGATCACCACCGGCACCGGCAAGCCGAACGCTACCGGGAAACCACAAACGGAGGACGAGAAGACGATCGTGGATACGGAAAAATAGTCGGATGGTCCTGTTTCTCAATCAAATGCGCCGGTAACACTGCCGGCGCATTTGATTTTATATTTATTTTCCAACAATTACTTTCTGGCTGCTGGTCGTTCCATTCCGCCAGCTCACTTCCACTACATACAACCCGCCGGGTAAGTGACGAACCCACAGTCCTTCAACCGGGTTAGCTGCTTCCAGGACGGTTTTGCCCGTTTGATCGATCAGCCGCGCTTTCGCGACGGACGCCGGATTGTTAAAGAGCAGTTTGTCCGTAACCGGATTCGGATAGGCCGTTGCCAATGGGGCATATTCGAAACGTACGGCGCGTACGCGGCTATACGTAAAAGCACCATCCACGCCATCCGCAGCCCGGTCGATCATTTTGAGCCGGTAGAGGTTTTCTCCTTGCAACGGGTTGTTGTCCGTGAAATCGTAGTCGACGGTAACCTTGCTTTCCCCTTGTGATTTAACAGAACCAATCACTGACCAGGTTTTGCCATTGCTGCTGCGTTCGACATCGAAACGATCGCTATTGGTTTCGTCGGTCGTGGTCCACCGGAGCACGGCCACGGTTCCTTCCGCACGTGCATCGAATGCGGCGAGCGTAACCGGTAGCGGGTTCACGCGTGACGCAAACGTGTAGGCGGTGTACGTATCGGGCGCGAGGGCGGTGTTGGTCGTAATCGATCCTGCCGTCAGGTCGCTGGTGCCGCCGAGAATGGACGTCGCATCGATCGTCGAGGGAATGGCCACCCACTGGGTTCCGTCCCAGCCTGCGATGGTCAGCTTGTTGAGCTGCGCGGCGGTCAGTCCGTTGATGTTGCTGGTCGCGTCCCAGGTCAGGGTAAGCTTGGTGGCATTGGAGCCGTCGATGTCCCAGTATTCAATCGTGCTCACAGCCGCTAATGCCGATTCAAACGTCGCGGAAGGGAACGGGCCGCCGGTGGGTAGTACGGGATAATCGCCCGAGGGCAGCATGCTGGTTACCGCGCTGGTAGGATTGGTGAAGAAATAGGAACCCATGGTACCGTCCCCTGCTGCCGCGAACGGGCCATAATGGCTATTGTCGCCAACCGGAAAGATGAAGGAGGATGTACCGAATTTCCGGACATATCCGTCGACATAATTGGCATCGTCGCCCCCAGTCGCGACGTTCGCGGACGACGCGAAGTTGAGTATCCCGAACGGCGCTGTCCGGATCGTGTAAATCACGCCCGGTTGGGTACCGCCACCGCCGGTGTTGAAATTATGGTCTCCGAAAAAGGTCATTTCGGCGCCGTTGAATATCGTCGTGTTCCCGGAGCTTCCTTCCTGCGCCTGCACGAAATGTCCCAGGGCGATCAGCATTGAAAGCAGAGGTGGCTTGACCCATTGCGCGGTCAGGCCGTGATTTTTGTATAAACTTCTCATTGCATAGTCAGTTATGGATTTCAGGATGGGTATTGAAACACCTTGCCGGAGCATCTATTTGGATACAAACAGAATATCCAGCTGACACAATGTGAGGTTCACGTCGTCGGTAGTGGTAGTAACCCGGATGTCGACCAGGTCGCCGGCGTCCAGGTGCACGATTGCATTTCCACCTGCCGTAATACCGGCGCCGGGGCTGGAGTTACCGATGGCCAGGTATCTTCGGTTAGACCCGTTTACATAAATGAAGAAGCTGGCGCCGAGGTTATGCGATTGCAGCTGGGACGCAAAAATGCCGCTGATCTGGTAATAGCCAGTTCCGTCGGCGGGCACGGTGAAAGTGTCGGTGGCGGAGTTGAAGTCGTTACCCTTGTCGAAGACCTCGGTCGTGAAATTGACCTTCGTAATCGCATTGTTAGCCTCGGGCGGGAGGGTTTGAAACGGAGAGCCGGATCTTCTTTCAAAAACGATCACCGGTGTATTCTGCACGCCCGGCGCCTGCCAGCTGCCGCCGCCGTTAGCGTCGGAGGTGAAAACCTTGGTCGCTCCCTCGGTGCCGTCCTTGATCGTAACCTGACCCGACGTTTTGTTGATGAAAGTCTTGCGATTGGCCGTCGACGCCTCCACTTCCAGGTTATTGTTGAGGTCGATCACCGTCGGGTTCGTGCCGATTTTTACCTGCGCGTCCGCCTCGGTCGCGATGAGCTGTGCCGCTCCGGCCACCAATGCCGGGACGAGGAATTTCACCAGTAATTTTTGTGCGTTCATAATAGCTAATGTTAAAGATGAATGATGGAACAAACTGTTAGAAAGAAGGCATAGTACATCCGTTCGCAGCTGCCGAAGGCGGCCGTGGCTGCGACATTGTTATTAAAAACCAATTCTCGAATGGGATGAACTACGAGGTCAAATCTAGCAGGTGCCTATGTCATTAGTTGTACCTGAACGCGATGGTTACTGACGAAATAACTCTACAATAATTATTTGTTTGCCGGGTTGCCGTTGGGTATAATATACGCCAGCCTCAAAAGGGATAATGCCGCATTCCGCCGTCGACGACCACCGAAGCGCCCGTCACGTAGCGAGCGCGGGGCGAAACGAGGAACACGGCCATATCCGCCATATCCTGGGGTTGGCCAAAATCGCCCATCGGGATTTCCTTTTCAGCAAATGCCCTGCGTTCCTCGTCCGAAAAATAGGGACGGATATTGGCCGTGTCGATCAGCCCGGGTTGCAGCGTATTTACCCGGATGTTGTACGGGCCTACCTGGGCAGCCAGTTGTTTCGACCATACCGCCATGCTGGCCTTGGCCACCGCCGACACATTGATGCTGCGGAGCTCATAAGTGCTCGTGAGGTTCAGGATAACACCTTGCCGGCGACCGATCATCTGCGGGAGCAGTTCCTGCGCCAGTTGGCGGGGCCGGTCGAAATCCAGCGCCATCGACTCATTCCAGGGTTGGTCGGGGCCGGTGATCGCTACCGGGCGGCTTTGTCCGGCGTTGTTGATGAGGATGTCCACCTCGCCCAATGCGGCCAGCGCGGCTTGCGCAATGCGCCGGGGGCCATCCGGTGCGGTAAAATCCTGTGCGAAAACAACCGGTTCGATACCCGTTTCCGCCGCCACCTCCTCCCGGAGGTTGTTCAGGAGCTCCTCATTCCGCGCGGTTGCAAATACGCGCACGCCTTCTCTCGCAAGTTCTCTCACAATGGCGCGGCCGATTCCCTGGCTGGCACCCGTTACTACCGCTGTTTTTCCTTTTAAATGCAAATCCATGACTGTGTTGTGACTATGTTAAAAACTGGTTGCAAACGTAGCCGGAAGCATCTAATTTTGGAGGCTATACAACCAATTGTGGGGTACTAACAAAAGTGTAAGTAATGGGTGCGAGAAAAGCGAATTCTACCTATACCAGCAATGAAAAATACATTGTGGAATGTGACCTTACCTATGCGGTCAACAAGATCGGAGGGAGATGGAAGATTTTGATTATCAGTAAACTGGAAAAGGGCAAGATGCGCTTTGGCGAGCTCAAAAAGGAATTTCCCTACATCACCGAGCGGATGCTGACGTTACAACTGCGCGCGCTCGAACAGGACGGGCTGGTCAAGCGCACGGTTTATGCGGAGGTACCCCCACGCGTGGAGTACGAGCTGACCGAAATGGCGGCGGCATTCGGTCCGATTTTCCAGCAGCTCAGCGAATGGGGCGGAAAACACCGGAAGTTGTTCAACTGAGTTTGTAAGCGTCGGCGAGTTGTACGAGCGCTTTGCGGTCGGCGATATTCAGCTTTTCGAAAATACGCCGCCTGAATGTGCTCACCGAGGTGTATTGGAGCTGCATCAGTTCGCTGATTTGGGTAATGGTGTAATCCTGAATGATGTACATCGCCACCTGAAACTCCCGGGGCGTCAGTTGGTCGAACGGGTTGATCGACTTGTGGTTCAGCGAGTCGTTCACGATGATATCGGCCAGATCGGCGCTCATGTATTTCTTTCCCGCCAGTACCACATTTGCGGCCTTGATCAGGTCTTCCGGCGAGGCGTCCTTCTCGATGTACCCATGCGCACCCATTTGCAGCGCCCTTTTACCGAAAATCGCCTCGCTGTTCATGGAAACGATCAGCACTTTCGTATCAGGGTGGAAGTTTTTGATCCAGTGCAGAATGGTCATGGGATCGGTGTCGGGCATGCCCAGATCGAGCAGAACAAGGTCATATCGGTTGATTTTCAGCTGGGTCATAATCGTTTGGCCGTCCCAGCCTTCGTCTATCTGCGCGTCGGTAAAATGGTTGAGCAAGGCGACCCTCAGTCCGTACCGAACCAAAGAATGGTCGTCGGCAATCAATATCTTTTTCATAACGTAGTAAAATTCGGCGGCGCGGTGTCCGTCAAAACAGCTTCTGATGTGTTAGGTTGAGCGGGCAAGAGCCCTGAAATGGTGACGGTCGTTCCCCGGCCGACGATGCTTTCTACTTCCAGCTTGCATTCGAGGCGGGTCACAAAATCGATGATGATCTGATAGCCCAGGCGGCCGCTTTGCTCTATTCCGGCGGTAGTGAGCACATGCTCGATGCGACGGTTGATTTTGCTTAGTTCGGCCGGCGACATTCCCCGCCCGTTGTCCGAAACGGAAAGTCTCAGGTATTTGCCGTCGGACTTGTCCAGCGCTACCGTGATACGCCCGCCGGTCGTGTACTTGTTGGAATTATCGATCAGGTTACGGATCACGGCTTTCAATATCTCACGGTTCGTAAGTATGTCCCATCGGCCGGGATTCGCGAATTCGAGCGTGTTGTTTTTAAATAGAAGCATTTCCTTGAAAAACGCGCCGAGTTCGTCAGCGAGATCGTCGAACGGGAACGGGCGTTTGGCCAGGAAAAAGCCTTCCTGCTGCGATTTGGTCCAGAGATTAATCTCCTTCACGAATGCATGGATGTTCGTAGCCGCCTTTTTGATTTCCGCGGTTCCGGTCCTGGCGTCGTCGAGGTGGTCTTTTTCCAATGCAGCAGCCACGTGGTCCGACAGCAGGTTTAGGAAGTGCAACGGCGATTGCAGATCGTGCGCGAGCAGGAGAGTGATTTTTTCTTTGAGCCGGTTGCTGTATTCGAGCTGTTTCGTGCGCTCACGCACCTGGGCTTCCAGCTGTTTCTTCCGTAACGTCAGATAATGATAGCGCAGCTTCACTACCAGGTAGAAGGAGAATGCGAGCAAACAAAACGCGAACAATGCGGCATACCAGGTTTGGTACCAGAATGGATCTACCTCTAAATTTTTGACCAGTAAACCCACATTATCGGAACCGAAACCAGCCTTTTTCCTTACCTGAAGTGTATAACTGCCGTAGCTCAACCGGTTCAGGGTAATGGTGGGCGTGCTGCTCAGCGGGTACCATTCGTCGTCGAGCCCCTTGATATTGTATTCCAGATACTGGTTTTCAGGCAGTCCGAAATACGGCGAGGCGAGCGTGATCTCGATGCGATTGAAAGAAGGGGGCAGCCGCAGGTCGGTGCTGAAAGCCTGTTGTTTGCCATCTACGATAAACTTATCGATCAATATCCGCGAATCGGGGAGAATGTCGATGATGCTGTCGGGGTAGACTTGTACCAAGCCGTCCATCGACGGAAACGAGAATTTGCCATCGGGGAATACGACCGACGACGGGTCGCAGCCGCCATTGAACTCGTTGTTGCCGAAGCCGTTGCTTTTGTCGTAGTAATAGTAAAACACGTCCCGGGCTTTGCCGTCAAGGTAATCGTACAGGTCCTGAACCTTGCATTTAAATAACCCGTGATTGGTGGTCATCCACATAAACCCGCTTTTATCTTCCAGGAAAGTGTGGACGGCGAGCAGATAGCCGTTGCGGTCGAGCGGCAGGGCGGTGGCTTTGCCATTGCGGACCGCATAGAAACCCTGACCGTAGGTTCCGGCCCAGAGTGTCCTCTTTTTGTCGAGATAATAGGCCCTGACTTCCCGCCCGGCCATTCCGGGAATCTCACGGCTGGTGAGTTTTACCACGTTCGTCAGAAATAGGCCCTTTCCGTTCGACGTCCAGAATTCCGTATCGTTCGCTGGGGTAAACGTGCTGATTTTCCTGGGTAAATTCAGCCAGTGGATAGAGTCCCCGGAGATTTTTCCCAGGTTGCCGGAGAAGGTATTCAGCCAGATGTTCCCGTCGGCGGTTTCGGCAAATTCCGCCACGGCGAGCTCGGAGCGAAATTTACGGACCAGCTTCAAATCTTTGTCGCGTTCCTCCACATATCTGTTAAGCCGGTAACTCCAGACATGTTGTGCCTTGTCGACCAGGATGCCGCTCCTGGCTGAGAGCGGGAATGGGTCGCCGGAGATTGTGCCGGTAGGCAGGATGGCACCCAGCTCGGTGACCACGCCATGGTTTCGGTACAGATGCTGGCTGTAAAAATTGTTGCTCGTCCCCGGAATGCGGGCGGTGCTGAACTGCTTCTTTTTGAACAGGTATACGCCATTGGTTCCCGTTCCCACGATCTGAATACCCGATTCGGGGATGTTCAGATAACAAAATATGCCGCCGATATCGCCTGTTTTCAGGACAGGTTTGCAAAGGAGCACGTCTCGCGAGGCACGGGTTTCCAATTCATAAAATGTATTCGAGCTGTGGAGGAACAGGCGATTACCTTGTTGGAAAAGTTGCGAATGGGGCCCCAGATCCGGCACTCCGCCACCGGGTATTTCGGCAGGTACTGCATATTCCCGGCCCGTAGAGTCGACGCGGGTAATTTTGCCTTTTCCATTCAGGAAATAGACGCTGTTGTTCAGCGCGCCCGCCTTATCAAAGGACATCACCGCGAGGTCGAAAGTCTTTAAAAAAGTCACTTTCCTTTGATGCAGGTACAGTAAGTGCGGGTCGCCTACTCTGAGAAAACCATCTCCCAGCGCGCCGACCTGATGATAAAGCACCTGTGCGGCAAAGTCACCAAACAGCGATTCGACGCGGCGACGTTCTTCCGGCAGAAGGTTACGGGCAACATCAAACTGGTCCTTAGGCGACCGGAGTAGTACCGCCCGGTTGCGGATGTGCGGGTTCAGTACAAACGACTGATTGTTTTGATCAAAAGAGAAGACTTTAAAGCTGGTGTCCTTGAAGTAAATGGTACTGTCGCCCGTGAGGCCCAGCTCGATAATGCGGTTGCTCGTCAATTGCGGAACATTACTAAGGTTGTAAGTCATGAAACGCGTCCCGTCGAACCGTACCAGACCGCCCTGGGTCGTCATCCATACAAACCCGTTTTTATCCCTGCGGAGCTGCATGACGCTGTTTTGCGGCAGGCCGTTGTCACTCGTGTAATGCTGTATCGTGAAATCCGAGATTTCCTGACCGGATGCGTATAAGGCGACCGTGACGAAGGTGAGCAGGGTAATTATCCTCGCGAATTTCATAACCAGGTCGGCAAAAAAGTATTTGCCATTTGGGACAAACGTGGGGTAGCGATCAAGGGTACAATAATAGCTCAGTTTTGTAATAATTTCTATGAGTTGTACAAACATTTCTAAGCGTCTGACAGCGCGTCGCCCGTTCAACTTATTGAGCGGTTTTCGTTACTTTTGACGCATGGCGCGCAATCTGGTTGTCAAGGACCTCCCCGAACTGTATGAAACGATGGGCCTGCCGGTCGATCCGGTGGACGCATCGTCGGGCCTGACCGTCCATTTCCTGCAACAGACGTTTACCGAATTCCCCTTCACGTCGGTACCTTTCCGGCCCAATTATTTCAGTTTCCTGTTTATTCAGGAAGCATTCGGCAAGTACACGATCGACGACCAGGTTTTCGAGGTCAGGCCTGGCACCGTGTATTTCACTAACCCGGGCAATTACCGTGTTTTCGAATGGTACAGCATTACGGACACCTGCCTGATCACGTTCAATGAGGCCTATTTGAAGGAAAACGTACATGAGGATGTGTACCGGGACTTTTCGTTCCTCCTGACCGAAACCGTCGAGCCGAGGGTGTTGTCCGACGACCAGTTCACCGTTGTGCGGCAGCTCTACCAGCAAATTCACAGCGAACACCGGGGTAATTCTCCCTACAAGAACCGGATCATCGGGAGCCTGATGGTGGCCTTGCTCTTGAAGATCAAGGAATATTTCTTCCAGGATTATAACCCTATTTATGAAGGCAACCGGAGTTCGCAGATCGTCAAGGCATTCAAACGGAACCTCGAACAGCATTTCAGGGACCTCGTCAATGGAAAGGTAGAAACCCCATTGCGCGTCCAGGATTATGCCGATATGCAATTTCTACACGTCAACTATTTGTCGAGCGTCATCAGCAGTAAAACAGGCAAATCCGTCAGCGCCTGGATCGCCGATAAAACCGTTGCCGAGGCCAAAGTGATGTTGCAGGACCCGGCTCTGAGCATTAAGGAAGTAGCCGTTCGGCTGGGCTTTCTCGAAGCACCTCATTTTAGTAATTATTTCAAAAAACACACCGCGCAAAGCCCGGCTGAGTATCGGAAGCTGCACGCTGGGTAACTTATTCGATATCCTCGAAACCGTATGCATTGCTATCCAGTAGCAGCATGGACATGAGCCAGTTCTTGTTTTCTTCTTCCTCGGGAAGCGGGTCGGCGACCCACAATGACCACCCTTCGAAATGCCGGGAATACTTTTGAAAGATTTGCTCGGAAAATGCCTTTGATTCCCGCAGCTTTTCCAGATAGAATTCCGAGACTTCGGACGTGCCTCGGGGTAGTTTTAACTTCACGAATCCTGCGATAGCCCTGGTAGGTTCATCCATCCAATTTTCAAATGCGGCATAATGAGGAATCAGGCAGGACGCGTAATGTCCCAATAATGTGGATTTTAACTGCACGGGCGCATAGGTTTTGTTGTATCGGAAATGATCAACCAGTGCCCGCTTTCTTTGCTCATGCAGGAAAATCCTGTAATTGACCCTGAGATAATCGATTTTGTTGCGATCAGTCGTGAGGGGCATTAGCCTGTGGGATTGATCTGACAAAATTGAGGGAATCAGCGTCGCTTTCAGATAGTCGACTTTCTCCCGAGTTTGTTCGAGCCAGATTTTGTTCAAGTTATCTTGTTCTATCAGACTTTCAATATGCATATCCTGAATCTCTCTGATACGCTGGTGATATTGCGGCATCTGACGCTCAGTCAAAAGGTCCCGGAAAACAGCGTATTCAAAATCCCATTCTTCCCAGGCAGAAAAGATGTCCGTCCTTGAATAAGAATCTTTCATACTTTCATATTTGAGAACTTTCTCGGCCTGTTCAGCGCTGAGGTCTAACTGATGATATCTTGCTTGAACGAATTTGATTTCCTCCCTTTCCATTTTCGTTTAATTTGTTGATAGGTCAATATAGCAATGTGTAATCGAATTTCCCCTGGAACAAAATCCCTGCCTTATTAAGAGTAGTTGCGGCCAACCCTCGTCTTCCCGGAAAATATTAGGTCCGCAGACATGATGAAGCATTTGAAATTCTGGATTTTTCTTTTCGTTACCTTGGGATGCTGGGGGATTGTAAACGGGCAAAATGGCGCGGTTGGCCTTCATGTGCCGGTTCCAAAGGTAGAAGATGTCGGTGCGGGCAAATTACCCGCTGCGATAGCTCCGGTGCAAGCACCGTTCCCGATGCCGGCGTTCCGGAAACCGGTTTTTCCTGCATTGACCATCAATATCATCGATAAAGGTGCGCGTGAAGTTGCGATGGCGACGAAAGCGATACAGGCGGCGATTGACGAGGCTGCCCGGAAGAAAGGCGGAACGGTCGTAGTTCCGCGCGGCATCTGGAAAACCGGGCGTATTAGTTTGAAGAGCCGTGTGAACCTGCACCTGACCGAGGGCGCGGAGCTGCATTTCAGTCCGGAAATAGCGGATTATCTCCCGGCGGTATTCACGAGGAATGAAGGTGTGGAGCTGATGTCGCTGGGCGCATTGATTTATGCCAATGGTCAGGAAAACATTGCGGTTACCGGCAAAGGCAAGCTGGTAGGGCCGCCGGATGGCCCGTTGCGGCAGCGCTATATGAAAGTGGATGTGATCGAGAAGGTGGTACCGGCGGACAAGCCGGTTCACGAACGCGTTTACGAAGGCAGGGATGGCGGATTCATTTTTCCGCCTATGTTTATTTCGCCGATCAACTGCAAAAAAGTGTACATAGAAGGTGTTACGCTTGAAAATACGCCATTCTGGAACGTGGTGCCGGTATATTGCGACAATGTGATCATCCGGGGCATTACCGTGCGTTCGGTAGGCATTCCGCGCGGCGACGGCATCGATATTGAATCTTCCCGGAACGTGCTGATCGAGTATTGCACGCTCAGTTGCGGCGACGATTGCTTCACGATCAAGGCCGGGCGCGGCGATGACGGTATCCGGGTGAACAAGCCGACGGAGAATGTCGTGATCCGCTATTGCCTCGCACGCGAGGGGCACGGGGGTATTACGTGCGGAAGCGAAACGGCCGGTATGATCCGTAACCTCTACGTCCACGATTGTGTTTTCGACGATACCGATACGGGCCTGCGTTTCAAAACGCGCCGTTCGCGTGCCGGTGGAGGCGATAACCTCACGTACGAGCGTGTACGCATGATCCTGCGCGGCGACGCGGTGAAGTTCGATATGCTGGGCAGCCGGCAATATGTGGGAGAGCTGGCCGACCGCCTGCCAGCCCGACCGGTGGATAAGCTTACGCCGGGTTACCGCAATATTACGGCACGGAATATCATCGTGGAAAAAGCCCGGACGTTTGTCGATATTACCGGCATCCCCGAATCGCCGGCGACCAATCTGCTGATCGAAAATGCCGATGTGCACGCCCGGACGGCCTTCAAAGCCAGCGACGCACTCGGCGTAACGATCCGGAATGCGTCGCTCACCGTTACCGACTCGCTGTTGCGCGGGCTGGATATCCGCAATGTGCTTTTCGAGAAAGTGCAATTTATAACTCCTCAAAAGCGCATCTGGATGGATGTTCAGGGAGAAAATTCCAAAAATATCCGATTTGAAAAATGCCTCCCGGCGAAGCCGGAAGGCTGGGAGTAAGCTACTCCAAATTTCACTTGGCCAGGCTGTTGGCTTCGATAATGGCATCCGCAAATGCCCTTGGTGCTTCCTGCGGCAGGTTGTGCCCTGCGCCTTTGACCACGTGATGGACATGCTTGCCGGTTGATTTGCGCGCAAATGCCGAGCCGTCGCCTGCGGGCACTACGCCGTCCGAATCGCCGTCGAGCGTAACAGTCGGGACGCCGATTGTCGGGCCGGTGGAAAGTTTTTGCTCAATTTCGTCGTATTGTTTCTCACCCGGTTCGATGCTCAGCCGCCAGCGGTAGTTGTGGATTACGATTGCCGCATAATCCGGGTTTTTGAACGAAGCAGCGGCCCGGTCGTACGTAGCCTGGTCGAAGTCCCATTTGGGCGAGATATTTTTCCAGATCAGTTTGTTGAAATCGTACCAGTTGGCCGTGTAGCCTTTCTGGCCGCGGTCGGTGGCGAAATAGTACTGGTACCACCAGCCCCATTCGGCGGCCGGCGAGAGCGGTTGCTGGTTTCTTTCCAGGTTGTTGATCAGGTAGCCATTCACCGAAACCATGGCTTTGACGCGCTCCGGCCACAATGCGGCAATGATGTTGGCCGTGCGCGCGCCCCAGTCGAAGCCGCCGAGGATGGCCTGTTTGATTTTAAGCGCATCCATCAAAGCGACGATGTCCATGGCCACGGCCGCCTGCTGCCCATTCCGGAAAGTTTTGTCGGAGAGGAAGCGGGTGGTACCATGCCCACGGAGGTGCGGCACGATCACGCGGTAACCCGCGTCGGCGAGCAATGCTGCGGTTTCGGCGTAGCTGTGAATATCGTAAGGCCAGCCGTGCAGCAATATCACCGGCTGCCCGTTGGCAGGGCCGGTTTCGGCGTAACCGATATTGAGTACACCCGCTTCTATTTGTTTAATGTTTTCGAATGTGTTGGCCGAAGGATTTGGTGTGTGGTTTCCTTTTGCACCGGCCAATGCTTTGGCTGGGAGGATTTGTGCTGCGGCGAAAGCAAGAGCGGCAAGGCCCAGGAAGTTGCGACGGCTGAATTGGTTGTTATGGTTCATTTTATAAGCTGGTTAAGATCGATGGTTGAATGTATGCCGGGTGATTTTTCCCGTTTGGATGATCCAAAATTAGCTGACGGCGCGCCGCGCATGAACCGGAATCTGCCCGAACCGGACAAATCCGAGGGCGGGCTGGACATTCCGGGCAGCGTGTCCGACAGGGCAGGATAGTGGTTTTCCGGATTTTTACTTGTTTTATCTACAAAAGATCATATTTACTGTTACATCGCTACCCGGGAACGGGGATTACAATATGCTGCGACAAACAATGCAGGTGCGGACAACGGATGAAAAAATACTGCTGGACAGGCTGGCAGAAGGCGATGCGCCGGCGTTTACAGCGCTTTATGAAAGGTATAGTTTGAAATTGTATACCAATATTTTACGCCTCGTCAAATCCGAAGACACGGCGAAGGAAATCTTGCAGGATCTTTTCCTGAAAATATGGGAACTGCGCGGGCAGATCGACCCGGAGAAATCTTTTAAGTCATTCCTTTACAAAATAGCGGGCAACCTGGTTTACGATCATTTCAGGAAGGTTTCCCGTGATAAAAAATTGTCGGACAGTTTGTTGTATATGCTCGAAGAAGCATACAGCCATTCGGAAGAATCCGTTATTTACAATGAAAGCCTCGAATTGCTGAATGCGGCCATCGGCCAATTGCCCGAAATGCGGAAGAAGGTATATGTCCTGGGCAAAATAGAAGGCAAGAGCTACGAGGAAATCTCCGCCCAGCTGGGTATTTCGCATTCCACCATCAGCGACCACATCGTCAAAGCGAACCGTTTCATTAAAACCTACCTCACCACCAGGACCGACGTCGCGCTCTCACTGATTATCACGGTTATCACCGCCGATTTGTAGCATTCAGATCTATTTTTGGTATAGATCGAAGAAAAAACTGAAATTTTTTTCGAGCCTGAGCAGAGGACGGGCTCCTGCCAACCGTATTAGCGGAAACAAACGCGAATACTTTGGAAAACCCTAACCCCTTAGAAGCGCTGTTCAAGCGCTATTTGGAAAACAAATGCACGCCCGAAGAGGTGGCGTTGCTGCTCGGCCATTTCCGGGCCGGAAACGATGAAGCGCAGCTGCGGCAGCTCATTGCCGAACAACTGGACACTGAAAATGCCGACGCGGCAAAGCATGGGCATGCCGTGGAAGAAGTGTATGCTTCCCTCGCCAGTCAGATCACTCCGCCGGAACGCCGGGCGTCGGAACGCCGGGCGTCGATGCATCCGGCAGCGACGCGGCCGCTCCTTGCGCCGTACCTGCGGAATGCAGCTATCTGGCTGCTGGTCCTGTTTTCGGCCGGAGCGGCGCTATACCTGTTCAAGCATCGTGAAAAGGAAGTACTACCTGTTGCCATGCTTCATGTGGAGGCCGCAACCGGGGAGCGGAAAGAGGTAATCCTACCCGACAGCTCGCACGTGTGGCTCAATGCCGGTAGCTCGGTCGATTATCCCACCGCTTTTCAGGGGGGCGAACGGAATGTGGGACTGACCGGCGAAGCATTTTTTGACGTCACGCGCGATCCCGCGCACCCGTTTGTGATCCGCACGGGTGCATTGCGTACACGCGTGGTGGGTACGAGCTTCAATATTAAAGCATATCCCGAGGATTCGGCCATTGCGGTTTCGGTGGTTACCGGCCGTGTAAAGGTCAGTTCGGCGCATACTTCTGTGGATTTGCTGCCCGACCAGCAGGCGGTTTATGGCAAATCCGGCGACCAACTCATTGCCCGGCCTTGTCCCGGTGCCGGTGCGCTTGCCGTGTGGAAGGAGGGTAAGCTGCAATTCCGTAACGAGCCGTTGCACAAGGTGGTTCGGACGCTGGAACGCCGGTATGGGGTATCCATCGGCCTGGAAGGCCGGTCACGCGATTGCCCTGTGCTCCATGCCGATTTCGACGATACCGAGCCTGTTGGCCGCATTCTCGAAATGCTCGCGGTTTCACTGAATGGCAGGCTTGAAAAGGAAGGGAAAAAGGGCTATCGCCTTGTTACCGGCGGATGTTTTTAACACACACTATTACCAGGAAAGTAATCACCTAAAACCGAAACGATGAAGCACATTACCTAAAAGAAATCCCCGGACATGAACCCGGGGAAAGAGCCAAAATGCAAGTTCAAAATTGCGCCGGTGCCACAGGGGTCGAAGTCTAGGGCATCGCGCACAACCAGCTGATTTACATTTTAAACCTGTCAAAATTATGAAAAAATCTCTCCCAAGGAGTGAAGTGATTCACTATATTCTTACTGCGATGAGATACAGCGCCGTTATCATCTTCCTTGTTTGTTGCGCTGCTTCCATGTCGGCTGCCCACGATTCGAATGCGCAGGCGCTGGAAAGGCCCGTGACGATCCACCTCAAAAATGTTACGCTCAACGAAGCCCTGGACGAGATAGCCGCCCAGGTGAATGTCAATATTGTTTTTACGGGCAAAGCGGCTGACTTGCCCAGGACGAATATCCGGGCGAAGAATGCAAAGCTGCGTGATGTCTTGCCCAAGCTGCTGACGCCGTACCACTTTTCTTACGCGCTGATGGGCAACAGCATTGTGATCCGCCGGGATGCCATGGCGGAAAAAGGCAAGTCGAAAGCCGTTCGGGCGGATACCATCCTTGTGCGTGGCCGCATACTCGACCAAAAGGAGCCGCCCGGCCCGTTGATCGGCGTTACGGCCGTTATTAAGGGTACGCAAAAAGGCGCTACGACCGATGGCGACGGCTTTTTTGAAATTTATACCAAAATAGGCGACGTGCTGGTATTTACTTTCATCGGTTTTACGGGCAAGGAGTACGTCGTGAATGGCAACGAACGCAACCTGATTATTTCACTGCCCGAAACCACCACCGCATTGAACGAAGTGGTGGTAACCGGTTTTTCGGAGCAAAAGGTGAAATACCTGGCGAGCTCGGTGAGTACGGTTTCGATGAGTAATGTGAATAACAAGCCCATTACCCAGCTTTCTCAGGCATTGCAGGGCGGTACTACGGGCATCAATGTCAATCAGAGTTCCGGACTTCCGGGTGGCGATGCCGCGTCAATCAAGATCCGGGGGGTAGGCTCGTTGCTGGGCTCCTCTCCGCTGGTTCTGGTCGACGGCGTGCCGTTTGATATGAACAAGCTGGACCCGAACACGATCGAGAGTATTTCGATCCTCAAAGACGCCGCCGCTGCCTCGGTGTATGGGGCGCGGGCGGGCAATGGGGTCATCCTCATCACCACCAAACGCGGTGTAGCCGGGAAGGTGGATGTGCAGTACAATGTGTTTTATGGCAATCAGACGCCCATGTATAAGCCCGATTTCGTAGACGCCGCCACTTACATGGAAATGGTGAATGAAGCCCGCAAGAACACCGGCGGCGATCCTACGTATTCGCAGGAGGTGATCGGTAACACCCGGAATGGCGTCGAGCCGCTGCGTAACCCCGATACCAACTGGGGCCGGCTGCTGATGAAATCCAACTCGATGATCCAGCAACATGGTTTGCAGGTGTCGGGCGGGAACAATTCAGCGCGGTTTTCGCTGGCTGCCAACTACATGAAACAGGACGGGATGCTTCAAAACTCGACGTTCAACCGGGCAAATGTGCGGGCCAACACCAGTATCGACCTGCGGAAGAATGTGGTGGTATTTATGGACCTTTTTGCCTCGCGTGACGATCAGTTGCAGCCTCATGCGTATGGGGGCGAAAGCGCGCGGCTGCTGAACTGGATTTATACCGCGCCGCCCAACGTGATGTCCAAATATCCCGAAAAGCCCGACCGGCCCGGGTACAGCTATTACGGAACCTACGGCGAGAGCTGGAACCCGCTGGCGCAGATCGAAAAAGGAGGTACCACGCAGCGTATCAGGGATGAAGTGCTCATTAACCTTCGCCCTAAGTGGGATGTCTCGCGGGACCTGACGGTCAAGGGGCAGTTCAGCTATCGCGTTTCTTCCGGCGCCGATAAAACCAACCGGGAGTCGTTCGTATTCTTCGATTATTTCACCGGTGAAAAGGCGGGGTGGGATTACGGCACGATCAAGTCTGCTGGCCCTACCAACCGGTCAAGTTACTACTATGCGGGCGGTAACCTGGATTACAACAAGAATTTCGGGGACCATCGGGTGAATTTTATCGGCGGTTTTTCGCAGGAAATGAACAATGCGGATGCCTGGCAGGAAATCGGGCTGCTGTCTGTTTTTGGTAAAGCCTATTATAGTTTCAAGGATAAATACCTGCTCGAAGCGGGTATGCGCCGGGATGGTTCCTCGCTGTTCGCGCCGAAAAAGAAATGGGGGAACTTTCCTTCGCTGGCAGCCGGGTGGAACGTGAGCAACGAGGGTTTTATGAAAGACGTCCGTTTTGTGAGCCAGTTGAAACTGCGCGGCTCCTATGGAATGCTTGGTAACAACAACATCGCGCCTTACCGTTATCAGTCCACGGTGAACACTGGAAATGGTACCGAAAGTACAATCGGCAACCCGGATATTACCTGGGAAAAAGTGGGTATCCTAGATATTGGTGCCGACCTCAGTCTGTTCGGCCGCAGGCTTGACTTCACTTTTGATTGGTACAGCAAGAAAACCACCGATCTTATCCTGAACCCGCAGCCGACACTCACCTCGGCATTGCTCACCGGGCCGATCAACATCGGCAGCGTCGTCAACCGGGGATGGGAACTGAAAGCCGGGTACAACAGGTCGCTCACGGATCATATCAATCTGAGCTTTAACCTCGGTTACTCGCGCAACACGTCGGAATGGCTGAAACTCTCGCAGGAAACGCCGATCATCGACGGCAACACGATCCGGCAGAAAGGCAAGGCTATTTCAGAGTTTTACGGGTATAAAAGCCTGGGTCTCATCCAGCAGGCCGATATGGATGCCAACGTGCCGGTCATCGCAGGGCAGGGGGCGGGCGACGTCCGCTATGCCGACATGAACGGCGACGGCATTATCAACAACGACGACCGCGTGGCCCTGGGCTCGGTGGATCCGGTGTCGACGTACTTTGGTAACATTTCACTGAAAGTCAGGAATATCGATTTCGAGGTGCTGGTAACCGGCACGGGCAAGGTTCCGGTTTTTTATTCCAACCGCATTGCATTGCCCCTGAACGTTTCCGGCGAAGGAGGCACGCCTTTGAACTGGCACCGTGACTACTGGACTCCCGAGAACACCAATGCCCGCTTTCCGCGATTGCTGACGGCACCCGGGAACAATGGCCTGCAATCGGATTTTTGGAAAGCCAACGGCGCATTTGCCCGTGTGAAGTACGTGCAGCTGGGCTACAACCTGCCCGCATCCGTGACCGGCCGCCTGCGCATCCGTGGCGTGCGCGTGTATGTGAATGCGCAAAACCCGCTCACTTTCACCAAGCTGAAAATCATCGATCCGGAAACCAAGGGAGACCAGGGCACTTATCCGCTATTCAAAACCAACACGATCGGCCTGAACGTGCGCTTTTAACCAACACCGAAACTACTATGAAAAGATACAGAATGCTTTTGACGTCCCTGGCCTTGGTGCTGGTGCAAGCCGGGTGCTCCGATTTCCTCGAAAGGGATAACCCCATTGCTACCACCGATGATAAGTGGTGGAACCTCGAATCCGATTTGAGGGCTTCCCTGGAAGACGTGTATGCAGGCGTACCCTCCGGCGTGATCGTGTACAACGGTTTCTATTCCAATGCGCGCGTGCATTTATCAGGAGCGTCGGACGAGTCCGTTTTCCGGGCCAACTACACCGATTTTGAGGTATTTACATTAGGTACGGCCACCAGTTCGTCGGGGATACCGGCCCAGCAGTACACCAATAAATACAAGACGATCCGCAATGCCTGCCGGTTTTTGGAAAACTATTCGAAGGCTTACGTGCAGGACCCGGCGCTGAAAGAGCGCTATGCCGCCGAAGCACGGGCGTTACGGGCATGGTACCATTATGAGCTGTTCGCCTATTTCGGCCCGGTGCCCATTGTCGATCATTCGTTTACACCTGCGGAGCAATATGCTTCCCGGCCTACGCAGGAGCAGATGGTGTCGTTCATCATTTCGGAACTGGAAGCCGCCGCGGCTGTTTTGCCGGTGAAATATCCTGATAGCGAGGCTTACCGGATCAACAAAGCCATTTGCTACGCCATGCAATGCCAGGTGTACATGTTTGTGAATGATTATGCCAACGCGGCCCTGAAAGCCAAACAGGTAATGGATCAGAACATTTACGAGCTCTACCACAGCTCCGACCCGAACATAGGGAACTACCCGGCGTTGTTTACCTACACCGGCGTGGTGAACAAGGAGCGGATATTCTTCTACCGCACGGGGCAGCGCCAGGCATTCCTGCGATTGGGGCCCAAGAGCTTCGGCGGGGCCAATTCCACGACCTCACCTACGGCTGCTATCGTGAATACCTACGAAACAAAGCAGGGCAGGACGATCCAGGAGCTGGGAGCAGACAGCATGGCCATTTACATGAAAAACCCTAATTTCAACGACAACCGCGACCCGCGTTTCAAAGCGTCGATCCTCGTTCCGGGTGAAATGTTCCTGGGCAAGAAGATGGACCCGTTTACGACCACGAGCGTGGACCTGATCGGGCAGACGCAGTCGACACAAACCGGGTTCTGGATCAAAAAATGGCTGGATTCGCGGGATATCAGCAACCAGGCCGACGGCCAACTCGATTTCTTTATCATTCGATACGCTGAAATCCTGCTGAATTATGTAGAAGCGCTCGTCGAAACCGGTAAATGGCAAGATCCCGACGTGACCAAATACCTGAACATGATCCGCAAACGGGCCGGAATGCCCGAAGTGGATGTGAAAAAATACAATACGCAGGAGAAAATGCGGGAGTTTGTTCGCCGCGAGCGGCAGGTCGAACTGGCGTTTGAAGGACAGCGGTTCTACGACATCCGTCGCTGGAAAATAGGGGAAAAGGTGCTAAATGGAACGGTGTATGGTGCCGTAGACCCGGCTACCGGCAAGCCGGTGGTAGTGGAGCAGCGGAAGTTCAATCCAGGCCGTGATTACGTATGGCCGATCCCACTGACGGAGCTGAATGCCAACAAGAACATGCGGCAAAATCCAAACTGGTAATGCCACGGTGCCGTCAGTCCTGAAATTCAACCAATGCCTTCAACGCGATGAAACACGCATAGGCGAGGTAAATAGGCACCAGCACGGGTAGAAAAACAGCCGTTTTCAGGATGTTGTCATTCGTCAAGTTTTTCATATGGGAGCTTTGAATACAACTTATTCTACAATAAAATAAAAGTTGTGCCACAAATATAGCTCAACAATTTGAAGTTCCGGCAAAAAAATGGCTGCTCACCGTTAAATGAGCAGCCATTTTCACAATCAATGGATTTTACTTATTCCACCACAGGGCAGTCGTAATGTCGTCATTGCCTTGCGCTTTCACGGCATTCTGGTAATTGGCCAGGTTTACGCTCTGCTCTTTCGGGGGGTAGTACAGGCGCTGGGGCACGCCTTCGCCGAACAGCGGCTGGAATTTGTAGTCGGTCGTTTTGCCATCTACCGTGCGGCTCCAAACGATATCACCCGGTTTCACCAGGAACGTCGGGTAGCCGGTGCGACGGATCTCAGCCCAGGCCTCGTCGCCCTGCGTGTAAAGCGCCAGGTATTTCTGGTTCAGTACGTTTGCTTTGTCGGCTTTCGGGATCGCCGCCAGGTAAGCGGTAATGTCGGCTTGTGCCACGCCCCATTTTTGCAGGGAAGCGGTCACGCCGTTGATATACTCCTGCTGGTCCCAGTTTTTGTATTCCGAAATCAGGAAAGCCACTTCGGCATATTCCTGCAAAACCTCTCCATAGTTAGCCGCATTTACCACGGCGCCCGGAAGGCTCACATCGGTAGCGGTCAGCAACCCTGCCGCTGCTACCGGAAGCCCGTAAGGCTGGCCCACGTAGTTGCCTGCGGCATTTTTGAGGGCGTACACCGGCAGGCGGGGATCTTGCACCTTCACTGTGCCCAGGTCACCCTTCAGTACATTCACGATCACGTGCGAAACGGCAAAATCCTTGCGGTTGGCAGTCACAGTGGCGCGGTACAGCGGCGCTTCGTTCGGCGCAAGTGACTGGTATTTGAACACTGCATTATCCGCATTCGAAGTGAAAACCCCTTTGGCCAGCGCATCGTCGAAATGTGTTTTGGATTCGGCCGGTTGCTGCTTGCGGATGCGCGTCGCGATACGCAGGCGCAGCGAGTTCGCGAATTTGGCCCAAAGCTCGTTCTTGCCTTTGTAAATCACATCGTAGGTGCCGAATGTCGTGGCGGTTTTGTATTTGGTCAGCGTGTCGCCGGCGGCTTTCAGCTCGTTCAGGATGTCGAGGTAGATCTTCTGCTGGCTTGCGTAGGCCGGGCTCAGGTTTTCGGGTTCCTGTTGCAATGCCTGGAACTCGGGGTCCTGGTTACCGTACGATTGGTAAGGAATATTACCGAACACATCCGTCAGGTTCTGGAACGCATAGGCTTTCAGAATGCGCGCGATCGCGATCTGGTTCGCATTGGTGCCCGCGGTTCCGGCGGTGGCGATGCTTTTGGTAGCCGGGTCGGTATTCAGCTTGATGATCTCGTTGAGGTTGTTCAATGCCTTGTATGCATTGCTCCAATAAGTATCCGAATACGAACGCGGAATATCGTAGCGCGACTGGTCGCTGTAAATATTCTGGCTGTAATACTGGGCAAAAAGCTGTGAGCCGCGCAGGGAGCTGTTCTCGTTACGGATGTTGTCGATCACCTGCTTCTCGGCCGAGAGCAGAATGGTGGTCGTGGTGACCGCGGTAGGACGGTTCGGGTCCTTATTAATATCCTCGAAATGGCTGTCGGAGCAGCTGGCCAGGAATGCGCCGATGCCGAGGGTCAGAATGCCTTTTTGATATATGAACTTTTGCATGATTTTCATTTTGAGGTGGTTAGAACTTCACATTGACATTCAGGCCATATGTGGCAGGCACCGGAATGTTACCGCCTTCGAGGCCCTGGATGTTGCCGCCGCCATTGGTAAATTCAGGATCGATGTACTTGCTGGCCGTGTAAATATTGGCCAGGTTACGACCGTAAACCCCGAAATAGACCTGTTTCACGGCTTTGCTGTTCAGCGCGAGGTTGTATCCGAATGTGATCTCACGCAGTTTGACAAACGTCGCGTCGAAGATCGTTTGCGGGGTAGGGCCGCTGTATTCCCCGCGTGACCATGCCTGCGCGGTAATGCGCGTGTCGTTCTGGGTGGTATTGGTCACCTGGTAGGTGCCGTCGGCATTGTAGGTAACGGTTCCTTTCACGCCATCGAGTACCACCCCGGTTTCGCGGACGTTGTTGGCCGCGGTTTTATCCAAAACCCCTGCGTACATCGCTACTTTATAGGTTTGCGAGAAGAATTTGCCGCCCACGCGTCCGTCCACCAGGAAGCCGAGGTTGAAATGCTTGTAGGTAAAGTTGTTCTGAAAACCGAAGAGGTATTTCGGCAACACGCTGCCCAGCGGGGTAAGTTGCTGCGCACGCTCGTAAGTACCGTCCGCTTTGATCACCTTCTGGCCGTCTGCCGCGTACACGAAGTCGTTGCCGAGGATTTGCCCGTAAGGCTGGCCTTCGCGTGCCACGAGTGTTACCAGGCTGTTGGCCAACTGGAATGTGTTGATGCCAGGGGCGAGCGAGATCACCTTGTTGCGGTTCCGCGACCAGTTCAGGCTCGAATTCCACTCAAAACCATTCGAGCGGATGGGCGTACCGGTGAGCGTTACCTCGATACCCTTGTTGTTGATCTTACCCGCATTGATCACCTTCGAGTCGTAACCGAATGCCGACGACACCGGGATGTTGATGATCTGGTTGCGGCTCACGTTGTCATAATAGGTAATGTCGAGTCCGACGCGGTTTTTCAATGCCTGGATGTTCAAACCCGCTTCCCATGAGCTGGTAATCTCGGGTTTCAGCAATTGGTTGTTCAGCTGTGCCGGCAGTTTGTAGGATGGCAGCCCGTCGAACGACTGGCTCGCTTCGTAAGCGCGTTGCAGCTGGTAAGGATCGGTGTCGTTACCCACTTGCGCCCAGCCGAGGCGTACTTTGGCGAAATCCAGCCAGTTGATATCCTTCACGCCGTTCAGTTCGGTGAGGATCAAACTGGTTGTCAATGAAGGGTATGCGAATGAATTGCGGTTCAATGGGAGAGTCGACGACCAGTCGTTACGCAACGTTCCGTCGAGGAACAGCAGGCTCTTCCAGCCCAGCGAGAAGCTGCCGAATAGCGAGCTGATCTGCTTGCGGTAAGCATTCGAGTTCACGAGTACCGAGCTGGCGTTTTTCAGGTTGTAATATTCCGGGATGATCAGTCCGCCCTGCGTGACGGCGTCGCTGATGCGGCGGCGCTGGCTCATGATGTTACCACCGGCATTCACATTCAGGGAGATATCGCCCCAGCTCTTGGTTGCCGAAGCCAGCAATTCGTAGTTGAACTCGCTGAAATTGTTGTTGTACTCCTGGTACTGCGACTGCGTCCGCGAATACACGGCAATGCGGTCCTGGTATTGGTACTGGTAAACGTCCGCATTCACTTTTCCGCTTAGTTTGAGCCAGCTGTTCACATCGTACACCACGCCCACGTTGCCGTAGAAACGGTCACGGTTTTCTTCCAGGTAGCTTTGGTATGCCGACCAGTAGGGGTTATCGATAAACTTCGCCGCTTCGCCCGCAGGGGTATCCTGGTAGCCGCTGCGGTTCCAGAGGATCTGGCTGCCGTCGGCACGCTTGTAGTTTTTCAGCTTCTCGTAATCCACCTGCACCTGTCCCCACTGGAATGCTTCGAGGATGATGTTCCGGTTGGTAGCGCCTGTCCACGGCCGGCCGGTCGACTGGTTTTTGATGTAGTTGAAGTTGTTATAGAACTTGAACTTGCCCGCCGTCGTCGAGCCCGAGAAGTTGACCGAATTTCGTTTCAGCGACGAGTTCGGTACGGTGCCCTTTACATTTTTATTGGTAAATGAAATGCGGTAGGTCGAGTTCGCATTACCGCCGCTCACGGCAAGGCTGTTGGTATTCGAAACCCCGGTTTCGAAGAAGGTATGCACGTCGTTTTTAGGATATGCCCAGGGCTGTGGTTTCAGGTATTCGGCGGTGTTCTCGGGGTCGAGGTTGTACCAATGCAATACCGGTGTGCCGTCGAGTTTGGGTCCCCAGCTTTCGTCCACGGCATATTCGGCGATATTGTATTCCGCGCCGTTGATGGTCGCTTTCTGGAAACTGCTCGAAAAGCCGCCGCCATAGAGTTTCTGGCGTTTCGGCAGGCGTACGATGTTTTCAAATTCCACGCCGGTGTTGAGCGTGATATTCACCTTGCTGTTTTCCTTCCCTTTTTTGGTGGTGATCAGGATCACACCGTTGGCGGCGCGGGTACCATACAATGCAGCCGCGGATGGCCCTTTCAATACGGAAATGTTCTCGATATCGTCCGGGTTCAGGTCCTGGATCATGTTACCCACGTCCTTTCCGCCGCTTCCCGCGCTCGTAGCGGCGCTGTTGAGGTCGGCATTGTCGATCGGCGTCCCGTCGATCACGTACAACGGCTGGTTGTTACCCGAAATGGAGTTGATCCCCCGTAGGAGCACGCGCGACGAACCGCCCATGTTACCTCCCGAAGTTACCACCTGCAAGCCGGCCACTTTCCCCGACAATGCGCTCAGGGCGTTGGTAGGGCGGGTTTGCAGCGCTTCGCCTTTCACTTCCTGCACGGCATACCCGAGTGCGCGCTTCTCGCGCGAAATACCCAATGCAGTTACCACCACCTCGTTCAGGATCTTGGCGTCCTGTTTCAGGGCAACGGTGATTTTGTCGCTGTTGCCGACCGTCACCTCCTGGGTCACGTAGCCAATGAATGAAATCACCAGTACGGGCGATTCGCTGTTGAGGTCCAGGCTGAAACCGCCGTTAGCGTCGGTCAATGTGCCGCTGGACGACCCTTTTATGGTGACGGACGCTCCGGGAAGCCCGCTGGCGTCGTTGGCGTCGGTGACAGTACCGGTTATGGTCCGCTGCTGCGCATGCGCGAGCCCGGTCGCAAGTAAAGTCACCAGAATGAAGTAGATAAATCTCGTTTTCATGAATTGTATTTTGGTGAGGATTCGTTGGTTTGTTGTTTTGAAATTTTCTCCTGTTTTTGGCTGGCTATTATTAAAATTGATTTTCTGTAAACCGGATTTTATAGAATTAAATTCCGTAAAATCCATTAATATGAAGTTATTGTAAAGATTGTATTATTAAATATTTTGTAAATGTATTAAAAATGAATTAAAACGCTTAATATCTATCGGAATAATAGATTAAAATATTAGAAAGGTAAAAATTGGATTGTTTTTAGTTGAGTGGCTTCTGAGGCGAGAAGTTGCGCCAGCGGCGTCGCGTCGGTCCTGCAACGCCTTCATTTCCTTGGAAATACGGTTTTCTTCCCGCGTGGTAACATTAAATTAATACGAAAGATAATCTGCATAGTAGTCCGTTACGGTAGTGGTAAAGTATCCTCTACATACCGCGACAGTCATACAGGATGTCAGTTTCAAGGGCTCAAATATTGATTGAAAAGCTGATCAGCAACCGTCTTTCGGCGGAAGAACTGTCTGAACTGCTCGCCGGCACACACGATGAGGCTGTGCAGCAGGCCTATTCGGATGCGCTGGAAATGTACTTCAATCGATTGCTTGCTGAGGAGTCGGGCAAACGGCGCAACCTGCCGGACTAGAAGCGGTATAAGAACTGTATTTATTACCTACTCGCCTAATACTAATACTATGAGACCAAAAGCTACCCTGAAAATGGCGGCACGATGTATGTTGGCCGTACTCTGCCTGTCGGGTCCGGAATTGGCTGCCCGGACGGCCGGAGTACCCGGCAAAAATGCACTATTCCCTGTTGCCGACAGGATCAAAGGTAAAGTGACGTCGGCTGTCGACGGTTCGCCGATCCCCGGCGTGAACGTGCTCGTGAAGGGCACCCAGATCGGCACCACTACCGACGCAACGGGAGATTTTTCGCTCGATGTGGATTCCAGAAATGCAGTGCTCGTATTTTCCTATATCGGCTTCAATACTGCCGAAGTGACGGTGGGCGGCAAAAGCGTAGTGGATGTGGTGCTGTCCGAAAACGTGGCCACTTTGCAGGAGGCTGTCGTGACAGCGTTGGGTATCAAACGGGACACGCGCTCGCTGGGTTATAATGTGGGCAAGATTGAGGGCCGCGATGTGGCCAATGTGGCCAACGAAAACGTACTGACGTCGCTTTCCGGTCGTGTTTCCGGTGTTTCCATCAACCAAACCAGCGGTGTTGGTTCGTCGATCAGCATTATCATCCGCGGTGCGGCTTCTTTGAAAAACAACCAGCCCCTGTTCGTTGTAGACGGTGTTCCGCTCGCAAACAGCCTCGCCAACGTAAGCGATACCAAGGGAAGTGGCAACAAAGTCGATTACGGTAATGCGATTTCCGACATTAACCCCGACGATATTGAAACCATGTCGGTGCTGAAAGGCCCGAGCGCGGCTGCGTTGTATGGTTCGCGTGCCGGTAACGGGGTAATCCTGATCACCACCAAGTCGGGCAAGAAAGGCAAGGGGCTCGGGGTTTCGTTCTCGACCTCCAATGTGTTCGAAAAGCCTTACCGCTTCCTCGACCTGCATTACAAATATGCCAATGGCGAGCGTCCGTTCCAGTTGGACGAGTCGTCGGCCTACTGGGGCGGTTTGCCGCTGGACGCGGGTATCAAGGAGGTGCAATGGAACTCGCCCGTCGGAGCGGATGGCAAGCAGATCCCTACCGAGCTGAGGTCTTATAAGGACAATATGAAGAACTTCCTGCAAACGGGGATCACTTCTACCAACAACCTGACCGTATCCGGTTCGACCGACAAGGCTACTTACCGCATTTCATACAATAATATGAGTAACCGCGGCCTGATCCCCAATTCGGACATGTACCGCAATGCGCTGAGCTCGGCTTTGACATTCGATATGTCGAAGAATCTGAAACTGAGTACCAATATCAACTTCGTTCGTTCGAACTCCAATAGCCGCCCTCAGACGTCTGAACGTGACGGTAACCCGTTGCAGGCGGTTTACTACTCGCCCAGCTACGATGTGCGCGATCTGAAAGGGGTATGGAAGCCGGGCCGTGAGGAAATCGAACAGCTTACCGTGGCGCCGGGTGAAACCGATAACCCCTATTTTTTGGCAAAACACCTCACGAACGCCTACACGCGTGACCGCCTGTACGGAAACCTGAAACTCGACTGGACGATCGCTCCGGGGCTGGCGGCATTCGTGCGCTATTCGCATGATATGTACGACGAGGACCGCGAAACCAAAATTCCCTGGAGTTACAAAAGCATGGCCAAAGGGGGATATTACCTCGAAAACGTAGGTCGTAACGAAGGTAATGCCGACTTCCTCGTGACGAAAACGATCAAAACCGGCGATTTTGATATCAGCCTTTCGGGTGGTGGTAATATCATGCGGCAGAAAGGCAATAACTCCAATTTGGGAGGCCGCGATCTTTCGATGCCTGGTCTTTACAATATCTCAAACATTCCGGTTATTAACCGCGTTGTAGGTAACAATGGCTACAAAAAGGCGATTTATAGCTTGTATGCATTGGGGTCTATTGGTTTCAAAAACCAGCTTTACCTCGATGTGACCGCGCGCAACGACTGGTCGAGTACGTTGCCCGAATCGAACCGTTCGTATTTTTATCCTTCGGCGTCGTTGAGCTGGTTGGCCAGTACGACATTCAATATGCCTTCGGCTATTAGCATGCTGAAATTCCGCGGAGGCTGGGCGCAGGTGGGTAATGATACTGATCCCTATCAATTGTATAACAATCTCGGGGCTGGCGCCTGGGGTAACCTCGTCACCGCTAACCTGGGCGGTACACTGCTGAACCCCAAGTTGCTGCCAGAGATCGCGACTTCGTCCGAAGGGGGTGTGGACCTGAATATGTTCAACAACCGCCTGCGCTTTGACCTGACTTACTACGACCGCGCCAATACGAACCAGATCTTCACCGTTCCGATGGCTCCTTCGACAGGCTACGAGTTTAAAAACATCAATGCCGGTAAGCTTGTAAGCCGCGGTTGGGAGATCGGTATCGGCGGTACACCTATCAGCAACCTCAATGGCTGGACGCTCGATGTGAATGCGAATTTCAGCCGTAACCGCGTGACCGTGAAGGAGCTGGCGCCGAACTTCCCTTATTTCGAACAATGGAGTGAAAATGGCGCAGGCGCATACACTTACGTAGGCGAGCAGATCGGTAATATTTACAGCCGCGGTTTCGCGACCGTTACCGACCCGAACTCGCCTTACTACCGCTGGCCGATCATCGCTTATGATGGTGAAGGCGGCGATATGGACTGGCAATCGCTCGGCGGCCGTGACAACAACGTGAAGGTAGGTAACTACAACCCCGATTTCATGGTGGGTGGTCAGGTTAACCTTTCTTACAAGCGCTTCTCGCTGGGGTTGAGCCTCGACTGGCGTCAGGGCGGCGAATTTATGTCGTTCACCTATCGTTACGGCGAGTCCGACTGGAAATCACAACGCCAGATCGACAACCTGATCCCAGGAAGCCTGTATTCACCTGATCAGCTGGTTGCATTGCTGAAATCGGACCCTGAAAAATACATCATCCCGCAAAACGGAAACTTCCCGCGCGTAGGAGGCCACACGGCGGCTACCGGTGGTTTCGGTGCTGACGGCGACGGTGCATTCATCCCGGGTGTTTGGGAGGATAAGGATGGTAACTACCACGAATGGCTCGGCGGCGCAGGTACCAAATATATGCCGATCACGGCCATGTACCCTTGGAGCTTCAACCAGCAGGTGACTTTCGATGCGTCGTTTGTTAAACTGCGTGAAATCACATTGACCTATAAAATCCCGACACTTTTCAATTCGATCCGCAATGCGAGCTTGTCGTTGTACACCCGGAACATTATGCTCTGGAATGCAGCCAAGATCGGTATCGACCCCGAGCGCGCATTCTGGGCAGATCCAAGCAAAGGCGGGTTCCGTCAGGGTATCGAACGCCAGAACGTGATGCCGTGGACGATCCCATTCGGTTTCAAGCTCAATTTCGACTTCTGATCAACTCCTGAAAATTCAAAGCGATGAAAATTTTTAAATATATCCCCAAAATCGTTTTCGTGCTCGCCGTGCTGGTTGCTTCGTCCTGTAAGGAAAGCCTCACGGAAATCAATGAAAACCCGAATGGCGTTGACCCGAATACGGCCAACCCGAATTTGCTCATGCCGACGGTCATGTCGGGCGTGGGCACGCAGTACCTGAAACTGGGTTACGGCCGTATCGCGGGCGTGGTCCAGCATACGCAGGAAGATGCCTGGAAAGATGGTTTCAACGACTACAACTGGACCGAGGAAGACGATGAATGGAAAGCCTGGTACGGCTTTCTCCGGAACAATGACCTGCTCTACAAACGCTCGGTCGAAATGGGTTATACCTTCCATCAGGGCGTGGCACTGACGATGAAAGCATTCATTTTCGGAACGATCGCCGACTTGTGGGGCGATGCGCCCTATACCAATGCATTGAAAGGGGATGCAGGCGAAATGCTGCCGGCTTTCGACAGCCAGGAGGTGATCTACAAAGGCATTATCGAGGATTTGAAACAGGCCTCGTCGCTGCTTGCTACCGCCGATGTTTCGACTTATGCGCCTGGTTATGACGTGTATTACAATGGCGACAAGCTAAAATGGCAGAAGTTTGCCAATTCGCTGCTGCTGCGCTACTACATGCGGGTGTCGGCCAAGTTGCCGGATGTAGCAAAAGCCGGTATCGAGCAGATTTACACTTCGGGTATTTATCTGAAAGAAGCATCCGACGACGCGGTGATGGACTACATCGGCACGGCTTCCGGCGATTCGTGGCCTACCGCCATTGCATTCGATGTAAGCCAGTCGAACTGGCGCAGAAGACGCCCTGCCGCGACATTGCTCAACACGATGGTGGCCAGCAACGACCCGCGCATGAAAGTGTGGTTCCAGCCGGTGCACGTGCGCTGGGTATCTGATCCTACCTTGAAAACCGGTGTGGATGAGTTTATCCGTAAAGATGGGGTGATCCAGACGGGCGTGAAATCGCTTACGGAACAAGAATTGCGTACCGAGATTGCGGCAGGCCGCAAGTTTACCCGCCATTTCAACCCAACTACTTACAAGCCTGTACGTCCGGACCTGTTCAATGGGCCGCTCAATACCAGCGAGTACGTGGGTATCCCCGCCGGGATGATCGACCCTACTTATTACAATGAAAACCCGACCACCGGCCAACAGGTACAGAACCAGCATGCATCGCAGCTGAGCTACGCGTACCAAGGTTCAAAAGGCGGTTTGCTGAAAGCGCGCCTGGCATCGGCGGCAGAAAGCGCATTTATCCTGGCTGAGGCGGCACAAAAAGGATGGGCGACAGGCGGTGCGGAAGTACATTATAACAATGGCATCAAACAATCGCTGCAAACCTGGGGTGTGGCCGATCAGTACGATACGTATGTGAAAGCTGTGGCATATAAGGGCACTTTGGCCCAAATTATGGAGCAGAAATGGATCGCGAGCTGGACTACGGCAACCGAAGCGTGGTTTGATTACCGCCGTACCGCATTGCCTGCGCTCGTGCCCGGCCTCGCGCCGGCTTCGCGTGCATTGCCGCTCCGTTTTATTTACAGCAACAACGAGCTGAATAACAACGGCGACAACACCCGCAGCGCGATAGACAAGCTGGAAGAGACGAATTTCTCGGGTCCGCGCAAGAAAAACAGCCAATGGTCGAAGCCCTGGCTGGTGCAGGGGACGGGTAAGCCGTGGTAGAATGAATTTCCGCTCGTGGGGTGAAACATTTCATCCCACGTTTCGGGATGTTCGCCCCAGGGCTAGGGTTATTTGCCCCATACTATCGAATTAATTATGCTGAATTCCCGGAGTTTGGCGTAATTGCCGGTGACAATGAATAATCCAGCACCCGTTTTTGAAAGCGGCCCTTTTCGGAGGGTCGCTTTCTTTTTTGCAAATTTGCGCCTCAGTATTGTCCATTGGCATGTTCCCGATTGCATTTCATCCAGTTTTCAAATATCCCGTTCCGGAAGGCCACCGCTTTCCGATGGATAAATATGAATTGCTGCCCTTGCAGCTCCTGCGCGAAGGTATCGCGGAGGAATCCGATTTTTTTAGTCCCGAACCCATTGAAATGGCTCCCGTGTACGCGGTGCACGACCGGGCCTATGCCGATCGTTTCGTGGCGGGCATGCTCAGCCGGCCCGAGGTGCGCCGGATCGGCTTCGAGCAAACGCCCATGCTGGTAGAGCGGGAGCTGCGCATTGCCCGCGGTACCGTCGACGGGTCGCTCAAAGCATTGGAAACCGGTATCGCATTTAATATTGCTGGCGGGACCCACCATGCTTCCCGCGGCGCGGGTGAAGGTTTTTGTATGATCAATGATCAGGCGGTGGCTGCGCAATATCTGGTGGATCATGGAAAGGTTGGAAAAGTACTTATCGCTGACCTTGACGTGCACCAGGGTAACGGCACTGCCGATATTTTCACCAACGAGCCGCGTGTCTTCACATTCTCCATGCACGCGAAGAACAACTATCCGTTCCGTAAGAAGCAGAGCGATCTCGACATAGAGCTGCCCGATCGCATCGGGGATAGTGCCTACCTTACCCTGCTCAGCGAAACATTCCCCAGTCTCATCGAACGCGTCAAACCCGATTTTATCTTCTACCAGGCCGGCGTCGACATCCTGGCAACCGATAAGCTCGGAAGGCTCTCGTGTACCATCGAAGGATGCCGCCAGCGCGACGAAATTATCCTCCAAACCGCCCACCGGCTCGGCATACCCGTCCAATGCAGCATGGGCGGCGGTTACTCACCACAGATCAAAACGATCATCGAGGCCCATGCGAATACTTACAGGGTTGCGAAGCAATTGTAGTTTTTGAAAAAAGGGAAGTAAGTGACGTGTTTTATATTCTTTATATAAAATTTAATTATATAAATGAATTAATCCCGTGCCTAATGAAGCTGTCCCCTTTTTCTTTTGGCTTACTTTCTTTTGTCTTGTCCTTATGTGCAATCCAGCGCGCTGCCTACGGTCAGCCGGATAGTTTTGCGGATCGATTGAAAGTTGAAATCGTAGCGCTGGATTCGGCTGATCTCGCAGGTGAAAATAATGTGCGTTCAATGGGCAAAGCATTGGGCAGGGAGTTTAAGGTGTTGGGAATAGGAGAGCAGTCGCATGGCACTTCGGAATTTTTCACCGCCCGACTACTTCTGATCAAGGCATTGGCTACTGACCCCACGCTGACGAAAATAGGACTTGAAGCGCCAATGGCTGAGGTCGATAAACTGAATGACTATCTGCTGCTGGAAGCGCGCGGCGATTTAAAGTCTGTTTTGCGATCGTTCAGATTGTACGGGTATGAATGCCGGGAGTTTGTGGATTTGGTTGAGAACGTCGGGCGGCTGAGCAAGGCACGTAGGAAGAATATCCGTTTTTTTGGTTTTGATATGCAAAGCCCCTTTCAGTCGTTGCAAAACCTGCGGGATTCCGGGGTGACGAGCGATATTTCAGATTCATTGAAAAGCCTTCTGCATTCTTATGAACTGCTCAATAATGAGGTTTACAATCATAGTTTTAATCAGACGGATTTCGTGGAGCTGAAAACATTGAGCGACCAGGTGCTCGCTAAACTGTCGGGTAAAGCGCAAACCAGCGAGCTGGTTAGAAAAAGCATTCATAGTTACCGGCAATTTCTGTTGCTAAATGATCCCGGACTTGCTGGTACGCTGGAGGTACAATCGGAAATAAGGGACTCATTGATGGCCGAAAATGTACTCGCGGAAATAGAACCTGGTGAAAAAATGGTTGTTCTGGCCCACAATGCTCATTTACAGCGGACACCGAATGTCTTTTCAAAAAGCGTCGGCTTCTTTCTAGCCCGGAAATTGGGCACCGCGTATCGGTGTGCGGCGTTGACTACATCGCATGGTTTTTACACCACGTTTAACCCGGAAGCTGGTCGTGTCACAGATAAAAACAAAGTCATCGCCGGCGATAATACTACCTGGGAATATCATTTATCGAAACTTGATCAACCGGTATTCTTTATCGATACGGCTGTCATGAACCAAAGGTTAAGAGGTTTCCAATTGCCCAAACGGTACAGATTGCTGGTTTACGGGTTGGTCGATAATCAATTTTATGATGGTAATCTTCTTGGTGATTTCGATCACGTTCTCCACATCAGGCAAACGTCCGGCAATCATAGCTTCTATCTCAAATAGTTTTATAAATTGTATTAAACTAATATTTAAATTCGCTTGATCGCTGGATTCAGATTTGTGAATTATTGAGTTGAGTGCTGTCGCAACTCCCACGTCTACAAAAAATATCACCCTGATTTTAGCAAAAAATACTTTTTGAAAACAGGTGGGTACGCGTTAAAAAACGTGCTCTCATGCGCCCTTGGAATGAGGCGGAAATCGCGGTTCATTCAAGCCAATGCGCCGGTGTGCGGCGCTTCCAAAACAGCTGTGCCGCTGATTGGGCGGGGAGAATAACTACTTCACGGTTTTGATCGGTTTCGTAAAGTTTTTCTACTGAAAAACAAATAGTTACATATTGTATGAAATATTGAAAAAAGGGTTACATTCAATGTTCAGAAGTAAAAATTGACCCTTTCAATACTCCTCTATATGTGTTCGTTGAAGTATCGCTGCGTCCTCGTAGTAGTACTACTGGTACAGCACCTAACTAACGTTACGGCCCAGGAAAATAGGGCTTACAACCTTTACCTCAAAAGTGGTACAATCACACCGGTACCCGCACTGGAACTTGTACGAAAGCGACCGGATAGCATGCTACGACTTGCAGTCGATGAGGTCGATAAATTTGTAATAATCCAATTTTTTGCGATTCCGGAAGAGCCAGTGCTAGGGCAGCTGCGAAGTGTCGGGATTACCCTGCTCGATTACATGCCGGAGAACGCATATACGGCGATCGTCCACGGCCAGCCCGACCGCAATGCGTTGCAGGCGGCCGGAGTGAGGGCGATTCTTGAATTGGAACCTGAGCAGAAGATCCAGCCCGCATTGCTGGGGCCCAACCTGCCACCTCAGTCGGTCAGGGAAGCGGGAAAAGTGGATGTGCGGATCAGCTATGTAAGGACATGGAGTCCCGATAGTGTGCTGCAAGAGCTCAGCAACAGCGGGGTTCAATTGCTCTCGAATGCTCTGAGTGCTTACCAGATTGTCGAGGCGAGGGTTCCTGCGGACGGATTACTGGCACTGGCAGGGCTGCCGTGGGTCCAGTACATAGAAGCCGTACCGCCGGCCGATGAGCCGCTCAATGACAAGAGTGAAGCGGGGACGCGCGCAAACGTGCTCGCTTCGTTGTTGCCCGGCCAGCGGCAGCTTACAGGTGAGGGCGTGGTGATCGGGATCGGGGATAGCGGTTACCTGCTGGAACACATCGATCTTAATACGAGGGTGATCAGCTATAATCCCGAGAGCAGCTACTGGCACGGCCTCCATGTCGCCGGAACTGCCGCGGGCGGGGGGATTATCAATGAAAAATATAAAGGTTACGCGCCCAAAGCGTCGGTGATCAAGCGGAGTAACTCCGAAATCTGGAAACAGGCGTCGAACCTCGTCCGGGATTATGGTTTGGTGGTGACCAACAATTCTTATGGGGGCAGCGTTTGTCCCGATTATGGTGCCTACACGCTGGATTCCTACATTCTCGACCGGCAGGCGGCCGATCTGCCCAACTTACAGCACGTATTTGCCGCGGGCAATAGCGGGTTGGAAGCTCCCTGTGACGGCTTTGTAGCAGGTTTTGGCAATGTGATCGGGGGAAGCATTTCGTCGAAAAATGTAATCAGCACAGGACGGACGGGGACGGGAAGCCTCATTAATGCCACTTCAAGTAAAGGGCCCACCCAGGATGGACGCATCAAGCCGGAAGTCGTCGCTCCGGGGTCTTCTATTTTTTCGACATTCCCCGTAAATACCTATCAGGCAGGCTCCGGGACCAGCATGGCGGCGCCCGCAGTTACCGGCGGGCTGGCACTGTTGTATCAGCGGTACAGGCAATTGAACGGCGGAAATAACCCCAGGAATACGTTAATGAAGGCGCTCATCTGCAATGGAGCGACGGACAAGGGGCTGACGGGCCCCGATTATACCTACGGTTTCGGGATGATGAACTTGCTTCGGTCGGTTTCGATGATGGAAAAGGGCCAGTACTTTAATGGCTCGGTCGCCAACCAGGCGAAGAATGGTTATGAAATATCGGTGCCGTCGAATACGGCCCTGGTTAAGATCATGCTGTACTGGAACGACCCTGCCTCGGCGGTGCTTACCGGAAAAACGCTGGTCAATGACCTCGACCTGAAAGTGATCCGGCCTGGCGGTACCGAAGTGCAGCCTTCGTTTCCCAGGGCAGCCACCCCGCTGACGGCGGCAGAGCCGGGTGTGGATAGTGTTAATAATATAGAACAGATCGTTCTCGAAGGACCGGCGACAGGGACTTATATTGTGAACGTGTCCGGCAGAAAGGTGCCGAGCGGGCCTCAGGAGTATTTCGTCGTGTACGACATCATCGAAACCTCCGCTGTGCTCACGTACCCTCTCGGAGGGGAGCGTTTCACGAAAGGCGACGTGATCGATATCTATTGGGATAGCTACGGCAATGCAGGCAGCACATTTTCAGTAGCCTATTCACTCAATGATGGCGCGTCGTGGACGAATCTGAATACCGCGGTGCCGGCAGGGACCAACCAGCTCAACTGGACAGTGCCCGATGCATCTACTACCACCGCGAAAGTACGCATCACCCAAAACAGCACCGGGGTAGTGAGGGAAAGCGCGGCGTTTACGATTATGGGGATTCCCGTGATCACTTTATCCGCGAACCAGTGCGAGAGCTACGCGGCCGTGCAGTGGACTGCCGTAAGCGGAGCCACCGATTACGAGGTCATGCGCATGCAAGGCCACGAAATGCGGTCGGTGGGCATTACCAGTGAATTGAAATACGTGCTCAGCGGGCTGTCCCGCGATTCTACCTACTATATCTCCGTCAGGCCCCGTAAAAACGGAATACCGGGCCGGCGGGCGGTAGCCATTAGCCGGAAGCCCGATTCCGGCACTTGCGAGGGCATTATTTCGGATGGTGACCTGGCTGTGGACGCGATCGTTTCGCCCTCGGGTTCAGGCAGGCTGCTCACTTCCACCAGTCTTGGCGAATCCCAATGGGTGAAAATACGGCTCAGGAATTTTGATGATCTGCCGGTGATCCAATCGTTTCAGGTAGGTTACTCGGTGGGGAATGCGGCGGTGCACTGGGAGACAGTCACGCTGGATGTTACTGCCAATGGCTACCTGGATTACACTTTTGTCAGTCCTATCGACATGCGGAATGTAGGGACGTATGCGCTCACGGTGATCGTGAAGCTGGATGGGGATCAGGTGGCGACGAATAATCAGAAGTCGGTGGTGATCCGCCAATTGGCGAATGGGCCGGTCAGCCTGCCTTTTACGGACGACCTCGAATCGTTGCAAAATGTGGAGGTAAATGTGAATACCATGGGCTTCGGCGGCACCGATCGGTATGATTTCTCTCAGGAACGCGATCTGGGGCGGTTACGGACTTCGGTCGATCCCGGCCTGGTCTATTCGGGTAGCAAGGCATTTACGGTGGATGCGAACAGCGGTAATAACTCGCAATATGTCACTTACCTGGATGCGACGTATAATCTGGCCGCCTACCATGTCGATAACGACGAAATCCGGTTGTCATTCCGCTACCGCCTTTACGCCGCTACTTCGCCCGCCTGGCCGTTGCGCGTGTTCGTACGCGGGAAAGACACCGATCCCTGGATAGAAGCGCTGGAAAGCGCTGTTGTTCCTTATTTTACCAAAAACAACAATTACTGGCTGATGTCGATTGAAGTAAGCGATTTGTTGAAGCGGAATGCCAAAGATTTCAGTACGAGTTTTCAGGTGAGGTGGGAGCAGAGTTTCAGATATCCCGTGCAGAACGACGGGTCGACGATCGACGATATCCGTCTCTACACGACCAGCAGCGATGTGGAAGTTACCAGGGTGAATGCGCTGGCGATCCCTTCCTGCGATGCCAACGGGTACCAGGAATACAGCGTGCTGATCAAAAATAATGGTGCCGAGGATTGTTACCGGGTGCCGTTTGAAACGTTGATCAACGATCAGTTTGCCTACCAGGGATATGTGCCGGTGGTTCGGGCTGGTGCCGACACGCTCTTTACATTCGACTTTTCTTCGACTTTGTACCTGGATAGCGACCGGAACGTAAAAGTCAAGGTTAAAAAGGCATTTGACAAAAATGCAGGGAATGACACTGCGGGCACGCTCGCGAAAGCCGCGCAGGTAGTCACCCGTTTTCCATACCTCGAAGATTTTGAAAATGGTCAGGGAGGCTGGTATTTGACCGAATCGAACCCGCTTTGGGTATTTGGCACGCCCAATACCAGCAAAGTCAGGGAGGCTGCGAGCGGTAACAATGCCTGGACAACCAACCTGGGCGGTACACGCGTGGGCGAGACAATTTCCTATTTGTATTCGCCGTGTTTTTCGATGAATGGGATGGGCCAGCCCGCATTGAGTTTTAGCGCGTCGATCGACCTGGCGGCTTGCGCGGGTGGCGCGTGCGACATCGCATATGTAGAGTACAATGTGGGCGGAAGTGCCTGGATGCGCCTGGGCGCGATCAACAGCGGGACCAACTGGTACAATGCCAAGCCGGAGGGGTCGGATGTATGGAACGTCCAGGATTACACCAGATGGCATGTGGCCACGGTGCCCATCCCTAATTATTTCCCGGGCGGATATGTCCGGTTCCGGTTTGTGATCAAGAGCAAATCGGCCGGTCGCGCGGGGATCGCCATCGACGATATCCATATTTACGACTCGCAGGCCATCGTGTATTTCAATGCGGTACCGGATAACTCGGTGGCGTCTGCGAATGTGCAGGGAGACGATTGGGTGCAGTTCAAGCTGTATAACTCGATGGTGGCGGCCATTAATCCGCATGGCCAATCGTTGGGGCAGGTTTCGGTGAAGGCATTTCAGGATAACGGGCCCATGCGGATAGAAAACAAGCAGTATTACCTGGGCAAAAGTTTCACGATTTCGGCATCGCAGCCGGACTTCGCCCAACCCGTCGGTGTACGGTTTTATATCACGGACGAGGAAAGTGAAAAGCTCATTTCGGCGCCTGGAAAAGAGGGGGTACTCAAACCCGGGTCGGCCTATGAGCTGGCGGTAACCAAATACTCCGGCAGCAACGAAGACGGCGATTTAACAAACGACGGTAGCGTCGCCTGGACTTTTTACCCTAAAAATGCGGTAAGAAAAGTGCCGTACGCACAGGGGTATTATCTGGAATTTACGGTGAAAAGCTTTTCCGAATTCTGGTTCGCCAAGGATTTTATCGGCTTCGGAACACCGCTGCCGGTCCGACTCACCAGCTTTTCCGCTACGCCCGTGGAAAACAGCACACAACTCGAATGGCGCACGGCCGAGGAGGAGAATGCAAGTCATTTCGAAATACAGCGAAGCGCCGACGCGCGGACCTGGACTTCGTTATCCGCCCGCATCCCGGCGATAGGCGAGGGCGGGCACCGGTACGAGGCTGTGGATGATGCGCCGCTGGCGGGCGTGGCTTACTATCGGTTGAAAATGGTCGATGCCGACCAGACATTTGCTTACAGTCAGATCGTTTCGGTCGATTTTGCGGGCACGGGCCATTCGCCGGTTGTGCTGTTCCCGAACCCGGTGACCGACAAGTTGTATATCCGCAGCGGCAACAGGCGGTTTTCGAAAATACAGCTGCATTCGCTTTCGGGAACACACCTGTATACTTCCGCTGAAAACCAGTCGGTGGTGGACGTGGCCAGGCTGGCCTCCGGAATGCATTGGGTTACAATTCATTATACCGATGGCTCGCAAAGCAGCCATAAGATTGTGATCGTGCATTAATTTAAATTAACAAAAATGTGACGATCGGTTACCTGAGATTCGGGGCAAGTGGTTTATTTGCAAAAAAGACCATATCCTCGCATGAAACTCAAACTGACACCGATCGTCGCATTGCTTTTCGCGTTTTCCGCATCGGCCCAGCAAATCAATACCGCCGACCTCGACCGGCTTTTCGATTCTCTTACCGTGCACAACAAATCGATGGCAAGCGTGCTGCTGACGCACAAGGGGCAGAAGATCTACGAACGGGCAATCGGCTACGCGGTGACCGACAGCATCAAGGCTACACCGCAAACCCGTTACCGGATTGGTTCCATTACCAAGACATTCACGGCGACGATGATCATGCAGCTGGTGGAAGAGAAAAAGCTCGCGCTGGACGCGCATTTGGATCAATACTTCCCCGAAATTCCGAATGCAGGCCAGATCACGATCGAAATGATGTTGCGCCACCGGAGTGGTATTCACAATTTCACCAATGACGACGCTTACTGGAAACAGCAGACAGAACCCAGGACGCGTGCGCAAATGCTGGCTGTTTTTACCAAGTTCAAGCCCGACTTCGTCCCCGACGCCGAGGCGCAGTACAGCAATACCGGTTATATTCTCCTGGGATACATCATTGAGGATATTACCAAAAAGTCCTACGAGAAAAACCTGCAAGAGCGAATCCTTACCCGCATCGGAGTGAAAAACACAAGTTTCGGAGGTAAGATCGATCCGGCCCGAGGCGATGCATATTCGTATACTTTTTCAAAACGTTGGGAAAAGCGGGAGGAAACTCATTTGAGCCAGCCGGCGGGAGCGGGGGCCATCGTATCGACGCCGGCGGATGTTTTGACATTTATGAATGCGCTTTTCAACGGCAAGCTGGTATCGCAGCAGAGCCTTAGCCAAATGACCAAAATCGTCGACATATTTGGAATAGGACTGGCGCCGATCCCCTTTTATCAGAAGAAAGGCTATGGCCATACCGGCGGGTTGGATGGTTTTCAGACGGCTGCGGCCTACTTCCCCGGAGACAGCCTCTCAGGCGCCGTTTTCTCAAATGGTGTGGATTACCCGCTGAACGATATCCTGATCGCTATGCTCAGCGCCTACTACAAGGTTCCCGTTATTGTTCCCGATTTTAATGCAATGCAGCTTAGCGCGGAGGAGGCCGAACCGTACCTGGGCGTTTACGAGAGCAAGCAAATCCCGTTGAAGGTGACAATCAGCCACAAGGATAATAAGCTCTATTTTCAACCGACAGGCCAGCCTATATTTCTCCTGACGCCTGTAAAAAAGGGCACATTTAAAATCGATGCCGTAGGCTTGACGATGGAGTTTCGGCCGGAACAAAAAGAAGCGACGATTACGCAGGCTGGACAAGGCTATCTGTTTACTAAGTGATGGGCGCATCAATATGATAGGTATGTGAAATTTAGTATGTTAGGGGTTGCCAATCGAGGTATTGATTGGTACAAGCCCTTTGCTATCAAATACTTGTCTATCCTATGTCTTCAACCAGCGAAACCACCAAAAAGGCGCTCCACGCTATGAGCGCCCTGCAAGACCTCGAACAGCTACTGGACGACATCAAAAATAAGCCGTTAAGTAAATCGCTGCCGGAAAGTTTACCCTCCGAAATACCCGTTTCAGTCGAGGGAATCAGGAAACGGCTTGCATTTCTTTTGGAAAAAACGGAGCATGATTTTCCATACCTGAGCGGGAAGCAACCGTTTTCAGAGGTTTCGAGGCTGGAAGGGAATATTGAGAACTACATTGGAATGTCGATGGTACCCACCGGGGTGATCGGTCCGGTGTCGGTGCTCGGCTCCATGGCGAAGGGTGACTTTTACATACCACTGGCGACGAGCGAGGGCAGCCTGCTCGCATCGTACCACCGCGGCGCGCGGGCGTGCTATTTGGCCGGGGGCGCAACATCCGTATGCCTGATCGACGGCGTACAGCGGTCACCGGTTTTCAAATTCGATAATCTCGGCAACCTCGGTACTTTTCTGGTATGGATTATCGGTCAGATAGAAGAGTTTCGCCGCATTACCGAGTCGGCCAGCCGCTATGCGAAGCTGATCGACATGAAATCCAATATTGAAGGCAACCACCTCATTCTCACATTCGAATACCACACCGGCGATGCCTCGGGGCAGAATATGGTTACGATCTGTACCGACGCCATTTGCCGGTACATCATTGAAAACGCACCGGTACAGCCGCAGTTCTGGTTTATCGAAAGCAATTTTTCAGGCGATAAAAAGGCCACTTCGCAGTCATTTGCGAATGTGAGGGGAAAGAAGGTTACGGCCGAAATCACGCTTTCGCAAAAAATCGTGCACGACGTGCTCAAAACGAGTCCGGAGGCCATGGCGGAGTACTGGCGGTCGTCGACGATCGGCACCATTCAAAGCGGTTCTATCGGCGCGCAGGGGCACTACGCCAACGGTCTGACCGCATTGTTTATCGCGACGGGGCAGGATGTCGCCTGTGTTTCCGAGGCTTCGGTAGGCATTACCCGCATGGAACTGACTGCCGATGGTGGCCTGTACGTGTCGGTCACCTTGCCCAACCTGATCGTCGGGACGGTTGGCGGCGGTACCGCGCTTCCCACCCAAAAAGAATGCCTCGAATTGCTCGGCTGCTTCGGCACGGGTAAGACCCGGAAATTCGCCGAAATATGCGGCGCATTGGTGCTGGCGGGCGAAATCTCCATTGCGGCGGCGCTTTCGGCGGGCCGGTTCACGGCTGCACACCAGAAATTCGGCCGGAAAAGATGAAGCTACCGGTTCAGGGAAATGCATTCAGCGACGCCGGGGAGAATAGCGCACCGTTTTTCCGCCGGTTTTACATTTATCAGAAAGAACGCTTCCCGCTGCTCGGCCACGGCCTGCTCGTAGCGGCTTTCAGCTTTTCGGCTATTTCGTATTCGCGCATATGCCGGGGTGCGGAAGGGTTTGTAGATGGCCGGACATTCGCGACCGGCGTCTTTACCACGATCTCCCTCTTTCTGCTGGTCAGGATCTTCGACGAATTCAAAGATGCCGAAGATGATGCCCGGTTTCGAAAAGAACTGCCGGTTCCTCGTGGGCTCATTACTTTCCGCGAGCTCTTCGTGACGGGTGTCGTCGTGGTGGTGGCGCAAGTGCTGGTAAACCTGGTGTTCTTTCCCAAAATGCTTTGGATATATGCGGTCGTCATCGGTTATCTGTCGCTGATGGGAAAAGAATTTTTTGTGGCCGAATGGCTCAAAAAACACCAGTTCTGGTATGTGACGTCGCATATGTTCATCATTCCGCTGATCGACATTTATGCCAGCGGGCTCGACTGGCTGCTGGCCGGCGCGAAGGCGCCCGAGGGCCTGTTTTTCTTTTTTGCCGTATCTTATATGAATGGCATCGTGCTGGAAGTGGGCCGCAAGATCCGCGCGCCGGAACAGGAATCGGAAGGGGTGCTTACCTATACGTCGATGCTGGGCGTGCCCGGGGCCATCGGGTTATGGCTTGTGGTGCTGGTGGTAACGTTGTCGCTGAGCATGGCCGCATCGGTATTTGCGGGTTATGGGCCTCCGGTGCTGGTTGTTTTGGGCACCGTGTTCCTGGCGTGCGCGTTGCCGGCGGTGCTGTTTTGGAAAACCAGGGCAGCAAAACTTTCAAAAATGGTCGAGTACGCATCGGCACTCTGGACGATCGCGATGTACCTGACGCTGGGTGCCGGACCGATGATCTCAAAACTGCTGTTCCATTGATGCATTTCATTTCCGATACAGAACCACACAAAACGACCGGCGCCACCATCGGAGGCAAGGCCGAAAACCTGTTCCGTCTGAAAAGGCTCGGGTTGCCGGTCCCGCATTTTGTGGTGATCCCGTGGGAGACATTGCTTGCCGGGGTGCCCGACGCCGAACTGGTTTCCGGCTTGGTGGGTGCTTTTGAAGGAACCCGTCATTTCGCGGTACGTTCGTCGGCCGCGGGTGAGGATGGGGTGGCATTTTCGTTTGCCGGGCAGTTTGAAAGTTACCTGGGCGTTGCGCCGGATGAGCTGGCTGCGCGGATCGGGGATGTCCGGCAGTCGGCGTTTTCGGAGCGGGTACTGGCTTATCGGAAGCACCACGGGCTCTCGGATGCCGGCGGTGTGGCGGTGATCGTGCAGGAAATGGTGGATGCGGATGCGGCCGGTGTGGCATTCGGCGCCAATCCGTTGACGGGTAACCGGCAGGAGAAAGTGATCAATGCGGTTTTGGGGCTGGGCGACGGGCTGGTTTCCGGGAAGGTCAATGCCGATCAGTTTGTGCTGCACGAAACTGTAATCGAATCGGTTTTGGCCCATGAAACACTATCCGGCCCCGCGCTTACCAATGGGCAGATCTACCGGCTTGGGGAAATACTGGATACGCTCGAAAAGGCGCTGGGCCAGCCGCAGGACATCGAGTTTGCGGTCAGAAACGACCAGATATACCTTCTTCAAACAAGGCCCATTACTACCCTGAAAACGACGCCCGGAGGGAATTACATCCTTTGGGACAACAGCAATATCATCGAATCATACCCCGGTGTGACCACGCCGCTGACATTCTCTTTTATCAGCAAATCCTACGAAGTGGCCTATAAGCTTTTCAGCGCTTACCTGGGTGTGAGCGAATCGGTGATCAGGAAAAATGAAAGGGTGTTCGCCAATACGCTCGGGTTTCTGAATGGCCGGGTTTACTATAACCTGAAAACCTGGTACCACATGCTGGCCATGCTGCCGGGTTACAGCATCAATGCCCGTTATATGGAGAAAATGATGGGGGTAAAGGAGCAGTTCGACATTCCGGAATCTTATCGTTTGCCGAAAGGGAAGGCTTGGTGGAGCATTTTGAAAATGGCGGTGCAAATGTTGTTCCGGTTCAGGGCCCTGCCAAGGAAGCGGCGGGAATTTATGGCGCTGGTGGATACCACGATCGGCGCATACAAGGCGATCCCTTTTGCGGAAAAGAGTGCCGGCGAGCTCATGCATTTGTACCTCGATTTCGAACGAAAGCTCCTGCTCGAATGGAAGGCCCCGTTGCTCAACGATTTTTTTGCCATGATCTGGTTCGGCATGCTCCAAAAACAATGCGAGCAGTTTACCGGTGGCGGTAACCCGAACCTGCATAACGACCTCCTATGCGGCAGCAACGACATTATCTCGGTGCAGCCGGTACACCGCAGCATTGCCATCGCCGCACGCATTGCCGCGGCCCCGGCTTTGAAAAACTTGTTTTTGACCCAAAACGAACACGCCATCCACGAAGCGCTGCGTACGAGCACCGACCCGGAGTGGGTAAGCCTGAAAGCCGATATCGATCGGTACATCGCCGACTTTGGCGAGCGGTGCGTCGGGGAGTTGAAACTCGAAACGATCTCGTATGGCCAGGAACCGGCGAAGTTCGTGAAAGTGCTGAAATCCTACGTGGAAACGGGCATTACCGGCGCGCAGTTCTCCGGCGAACGGGAAGACGTAATCCGCACCCAGGCCGAGCAGGAAATAGCCCGGCATTTGAAGGGTTACCTGTGGGGACGGTGGAAAATGCGGCTCACGCTGCGCTATACGCGCGAGCTGGTAAGCGCCCGCGAGAACCTGCGCTACGAGCGTACACGTGCGTTCGGGATCGTGCGGGAGATTTTTACCTTCATCGGGAAAAGGTTTTATGCCGATGGCCTGCTGGCACATGCCAGGGATGTTTTTTACCTCACCAAAGAGGAAATTTTCGGCTATATCGAAGGCACCGCGGTGACGCAGGATATGAAAGCGCTCGTGGCATTGCGGCAGCAGGAGTTCCGGGGCTACCAGGAGCTCGGACCGCTTTCGGAACGGTTTGCGACCTATGGCGTGCCGTACGAGGGCAACGATTTTTTCAATATCGACCGGATCGAAAGGCCGGAGGGGGATTTGAAGGGCATCGGCTGCTCGCCCGGGCGTGTGATGGGCCGCGTGCGGGTAGTGACCGACCCGGCGGAGGTTTCTTCACTGAATGGCGACATCCTGGTTACCACCAGTACCGATCCCGGCTGGGTTACGCTTTTCCCGGGGGCGCTGGGTATTATTGTAGAGCGGGGCAGTTTGCTGAGCCATTCGGCGATCGTTTCCCGTGAAATGGGCAAGCCCTGCATCGTAGGCGTTATCGGCCTGCTCAAAAGTCTTCAAACAGGCGATGAAATTGAAATGGATGGTAGTACGGGCATAATCAGGACTATTTCCCGATGACGAAAGAGGATTTAACGAAAAGGGTCAATTTTGATATCATCCGGTATGCCAACTGCTGGGAGGACGCGGATATTCTGCTGGCAGGGCTCTCGCCGGCGCCCGGGAGCAAAGTGCTTTCGATCGGCTCCGCCGGGGACAACAGTTTTTCCTTCCTGGTTACCGACCCGGAACTGGTCGTGGCTGTCGATATCAATCCTACGCAGCTTTTTCTGATCGAATTGAAGAAAGTTTGCATTCAAAATATGGAGTGGGAGGAGCTGTTGGCCTTTCTCGGTTTTGGGCCGTCGGACCACCGTTTGCAATGCTTCCACGCTTTGAAAAGCCAGTTGAGCGGTGCCACGCGGGCCTATTGGGAATCAAACCTGGTGCTGATTGAAAAAGGTATTATTCACCAGGGGAAATTTGAACGGTATTTCCAGTTGTTCAGCGGGAAAATACTGCCCTGGATCCATTCAAGACGCGTGGTGAATGCGCTTTTTAAGCCCAAGACGGCAGCGGAGCAGGCACATTTTTATCAAAACCAATGGAATACCTGGCGCTGGCGGCTACTGTTCCGTGTTTTTTTCAGCCGGTATGTGATGGGCAAATACGGCCGTGATCCCGAGTTCCAGAAACAGGTGCAGGGCTCTATTTCCAAATTCATTTTCGACAAAGCAGCAGCCCAGCTCGCCTCGGTGGCCGCGCAGGACAATTACATTTTGAGATACACGCTTACGGGCAGTTTCGACGGCCTTTTGCCGCATTATCTTCAAAAGGAGCATTACCCGGTGGTGCGTGCGAATGTGGGCAGGCTGGATTTGAAGGAATGCTACGCGCAGGGTGCCATTGCGCATTACGGGAAATTTCATTGCATGAACCTCTCCGATATTTTTGAATATATGGATGCGGAATTGTTTCGGGAAACGGCCCGCACGCTGATCGCCGGCACCGAGCGGGGCGGCAGGCTGGGCTACTGGAATCTCATGGTACCCCGCCGCATTTCGGAGATTTTTCCCGAAAACGTGGAATACCTGCATTCGGAAGCCGGCCGCTTGACGGCTATTGATAAGGGTTTCTTTTACAACCGTTTCATTGTCGATCAGGTATGAAAGAAGTCATTCCAACGCTGATGCTCGCCGGTTGCTTTCTCGCCCTTTTTGGCGTGGCCGAACTGCTCTACCATTTCGGAAAGGTGAGGGCGGAATGGACGCGCAAGATCGTGCATTTCGGGACCGGGCTGCTCACACTGCTTTTCCCCGTCGTGCTGGTGAGCCACTGGCAGGTATTATTCCTGTGTGCCAGTTTTCTGGTCATTCTGCTGGCGAGTTTGAAGTTCGGCTGGCTGCCTTCGATCAATGCGATCGACCGTTTTTCGTACGGCAGCATCTTGTTCCCCGTCATCGTTTACCTGCTTTTTCTGGTGTTCCAGATAGCCGGTAAGGGGCTGATCGTCTTCTATTTGCCGATTCTGGTCCTCGCCATTTGCGACCCGTTGGCGGCAGTCGTGGGCAAACGCTTCCCGTTCGGTAAGTACCGGATCATGGGCGGGGGGAAATCGGCTGCGGGTTCGCTGGCGTTTTTTGTGAGCGCGTTGCTGGTGACGGTATCGACGGTTTTTGCATTCAACGATGTCCGTTCCGGCATGCTGCTGATCGCGCTGGTGCCGTGCGTGGCGACAGTGGCTGAGGCGCTGGGTGTTAAAGGAATGGATAATTTCACGATTCCCGCGAGTGTGGTGTCAACGCTCTGTCTGATAGGATGATTACGATCACTGAAACCGGCCCCGGCCAGTCCGATTTTGAATTGTTTTTGGAGCTGCCTGGGCGCATTCGTTTCAAAACCCCGGACCTTATTCCCACAGATTTTCTGCGGACTTGCTTTTTAGTAAGGGATGACGGGAATGTGGTCGCAAGGGCAGCTCTTTACGACAACCCGCTTTTACAATACGACGGTCGCCACGTGTTCACTATCGGTAATTATGAATGCGTCGGGCGTGAGGAGCATGCTTCGGAGTTGTTGGCGCATGTCACTGCCGTTGTCAAAAATTGGGGAGGAACTTATCTCATCGGGCCGATGAACGGCAGCACGTGGGAAAGCTACCGGTTTCTCACCGATCATGACAACCCCTTGTTTTTCACGGAGCCTTATCATCATTTGTACTACAATGAACAGTTCAAAGCGGCAGGTTTCGAACCTATTGCGCATTATTATAGCAACATCGATCATAGCCTGGAATTTGATAACCCCGCAATCCTCGCCCGCGAGCAAGAGTTGAAAGCGCAGGGCGTGAAGATCCGCCCGATTGACCTGTCCGATTTCGAAGCCGAGATCAGCCGGGTTTATGATTTTAATTTGCTGGCTTTTAAGACCAACTTTCTCTACACGCCCATCAGCAGGGAGGCCTTTTTGAATAAGTACTTGCAAACAAAAGCTTACATTAATCCCGACCTTACCTTGCTGGCCGAAGATCCTGCCGGTAACCTGCTAAGCTACTTTTTTTGCATTCCTGATTTTTACAATACAAATAACAAATCGCTGATCGTGAAAACGCTGGCCCGGCATCCGGCCCCTGAATGGCGGGGCCTGGGGCACGTGGTCGGGAATGCGATTTACCGCAAGGCCGTCGAGCTGGGCTATACGAGTGCCATTCATGCATTCATCCACGAGCAGGGCACGTCGACCAAATTGTCCACAAATTTCTCCGGTACCCATTACAGGAGCTACGTTTTGTATGGAAAATACATTGCCTGAGCGGTTCAATATCGTCGACCTTTTTCACGACGCGGCGCGTGGAAATCCCGACAAACCCGCGATCATTTACCGCGAAAGAAGCATTTCGTTCGGAGCGCTAGAAGTAGCCGTAAATGAGACCGCCGCGCATTTCCTGCGCAAGGGCATCCGCAAAGGCGACCGAGTGCTGGTGTTCGTGCCCATGAGCGACGACTTGTACCGAACCGTTCTGGCCCTTTTCAGGATCGGTGCGGTGGCGGTGTTTCTCGATGAATGGGTGAGCGTGAAACGGCTGGTGGAATGCTGCCGGCTCGCCCAATGCGCGGCATTTATCGGGACGTTCAAAGGGCGCGTGCTGGCCCTGCTTTTACCCGGCCTGCGGGCGATACCGCTGCATTTGGGCCTGAAATACGATAACGGCCCGGATGGCCCGGCATTTCCCGAAACCAGCCGGGACGATACGGCCCTCATTACATTTACAACGGGCAGCACAGGCACTCCCAAGGCGGCCATCAGGACGCACGGCTTGCTTTTTGAACAGTTCCGGGCGCTGATCCCGCTCATCGATCCGGCTCCGGGAGCTATTTGCATGCCGGTTTTGCCGATTGTCCTGCTTATCAATCTGGGCGCCGGCCTCACATCGGTTATCGCTGATTTCAATCCGCGCAAGCCGGATACCCTGAAACCGGAGCGCATCGCGGCCCAGCTCGGCCATCACCAGGTTACTTCCATCATAGCTTCTCCGTTTTTTGTCAAGCAATTGTCCCGGTATTTGCAGGATAATGCATTGTTTTTGAATACAATACAAAAAATACTGACAGGCGGCGCACCCGTATTCCCGGCCGAGGCACTGATTTACCGGAGCGCATTCCCGCAGGCACATATCGGCATCGTGTACGGCTCCACCGAGGCGGAGCCGATGAGTATGATTGCCGCCGATGAACTGATCGCCTCCGAAACGGCCAGGGGACTGAATGTCGGAAATGTGGAACCCGCGGCGACGGTAAAAATCATCGGGATTAGCGACGGTAGCATTGCTGTGGCCGATGATGAAGCGCTTTCGAAACTGGAAGTTGCGCCGGGCGAGATCGGGGAGATTATCGTTTCAGGAAAGCATGTGCTAAGCGCCTACCTGAATAACCCGGAAGCATTGAGGCGAAACAAAATTTTTGTGGGAGACCAATGCTGGCACCGCACCGGCGACAGCGGCTTCCTGAGCGGGAGCCTTTTCCTCACGGGCCGGTGCGCAACGCTCATCCGCACATCGGACGGGCTGCTATCGACTTTCCTGTTCGAAAACCGGTTTCAGGCGATTCCCGGCGTGGAAATGGGAACGTTAATGATGTTGGACGACCGGCTGATTGCGGTAGTCGAGCTCAATGACGCTGCCCGGCGCGACGCGGTAAGAGCAGCGATACAATCGTTATCCGAAACATTCGAGGACATTGTTTTTATACCAAAAATCCCGCGGGACCCGCGGCATAACTCGAAAATAGATTACGAGAAACTGAGGGTCATGCTTTTGCGCGGTCATTGAAAAGCCGACCGGAATGACTTCCGGCCGGCTTTGTTCAAGGTGAATGCATTAATGAATCAGGCCAGGTCGAACCGGTCGAGGTTCATGACTTTGTTCCAGGCGGCCACGAAGTCTTTGACGAACTTCCCGGCGGCATCGGAGCTGCCATAAATTTCGGCAATGGCCCGGAGCTCCGCATGCGAACCAAATACGAGGTCGGCACGGGTAGCAGTCCATTTGGGTTGGCCGCTGGCGCGGTCGGTTCCCAGGTAAGTTTCGCGATCAGGTCCCATGGCTTTCCATGAAGTGTTCATATCCAGCAGGTTCACGAAGAAATCGTTGGTGAGCACACCCGGACGCTGCGTGAATACGCCGTTTTTAGAGCCGTCGAAGTTGGTGTTCAATACCCGGAGACCTCCCAGCAAAACAGTCATTTCAGGAGCCGTGAGTGTGAGCAACTGCGCCTTATCCACCAGCAATTCTTCGGTCATCACGCTGAATTTCGCGCCGCGGTAGCTGCGGAAACCATCTGCGATCGGTTCGAGGTAACCCACCGATTCAACGTCGGTCTGTTCCTGCGACGCATCCGCCCGGCCAGGGGCGAATGGAACGGTAATGGCGTGTCCGGCATCCCTTGCGGCTTTCTCTACGCCTGCCGCACCGGCCAATACGATCAGGTCGGCGAGTGAAATCTTCCTGGTCGGCTGCGTGCTGTTAAACTCCTGCTGAATGCTTTCCAGCGTGCCCAGTACTTTTTGCAATTGCGCCGGGTTGTTTACTTTCCAGTCTTTCTGCGGAGCGAGGCGGATGCGTGCGCCGTTTGCACCGCCGCGTTTGTCGGAACCGCGGAACGTCGAAGCCGAAGCCCAGGCCGTGGAAACCAGTTCGGAAACGCTCAGGCCGGATGCCAGGATGTTGGCTTTCAGGCCGGCGACGTCGCTGTCGTTTACCAGCTCGTGATCAACCGCAGGAATCGGGTCTTGCCAGATCAGGACTTCCGCGGGGACGTCCGTACCCAGGTAGCGGGCACGCGGGCCCATATCGCGGTGCGTGAGCTTGAACCACGCGCGGGCAAATGCATCCGCGAACGCGTCGGGGTTTTCCAGGAAATGTCTTGAAATCTTCTCATATGCAGGATCCAGACGCAGCGAGAGATCGGTTGTGAGCATTGTAGGACGGTGCTTTTTAGCGCTGTCGTAAGCATCGGGGATAATGTCGCCCGCGTCTTTGGCTACCCATTGGTGCGCACCGCCGGGGCTCTTGGTCAGCTCCCATTCGAATGCAAACAGGTTCTCGAAGAAATTGTTGCTCCATTGGGTAGGCGTCGTGGTCCAGGTCACTTCCAGGCCGCTGGTGATCGTGTCGGCGCCTTTTCCGGAGCCGAAGCTGTTGCTCCAACCCAATCCCTGGTGTTCGAGGTCAGCACCTTCGGGCTCCGCTCCAACGTGGTCGGAAGGGGCCGCACCGTGGGTTTTTCCGAAACTATGGCCGCCGGCGATCAATGCAACGGTTTCCTCGTCGTTCATAGCCATCCGGCCGAATGTGTCGCGAATATCGTGGGCTGCGGCGATGGGGTCGGGGTTACCGTCCGGACCTTCGGGGTTTACATAAATCAGACCCATATGCGCTGCGCCAAGCGGTTCTTCGAGGTGGCGGGAGTGCTCCTGGCCATTTGCCTTTTCATCGCCGGCCAATACCACTTCCCCGGAAGGGCCCGGCTTGCCGTGCGCATAGCGGCGGTCGTTGCCGAGCCAGGTACTTTCCGATCCCCAATATACGTCTTCGTCGGCTTCCCACACGTCGGCACGTCCGCCGGCGAAACCGAATGTCTTAAAGCCCATCGATTCGAGCGCAATGTTTCCGGCGAGGATCAGCAGATCCGCCCAGGAGATCTTATTGCCATATTTTTGTTTGATAGGCCAGAGCAAACGGCGCGCCTTGTCGAGGCTGACGTTATCCGGCCAGCTGTTCAACGGAGCGAAGCGCTGCTGGCCGGAGCCGCCGCCGCCGCGGCCGTCGAACACGCGGTAGGTACCCGCGCTATGCCATGCCATGCGGATAAACAATGGCCCGTAATGCCCGAAGTCGGCCGGCCACCAATCCTGCGAATCGGTCATCAATGCGTGAAGGTCTTTTTTGACTGCTTCCAGATCGAGGCTTTTGAACGCTTCTGCGTAGTCGAATTGTTCTCCCATCGGATTGGAGAGGGACGAATGCTGGCGCAGAATGCTCAATTTCAACTGGTTTGGCCACCAGTCGCGGTTTCTGGTACCGCCGCCGCCTACATTGTGATTCAGTGTCCCGTTGTGAAATGGACATTTGCTAATGTCGTTTGATCCGTTTTCCATTACGATAAGTTCATGTGTTAAACCATATTGCTTGCATCTGGTATTTGTGCAGCGGGATAAAGGTATAATACTGAAATTGATTGTCAAAATCGATTAATTCTATGATTCAATAGTGAAAATCTATTTCGTCGCATTGTCAGCCCGTTGCGGTGATCAGGCGCGGTGGGTAACACATGAACTTTTTTAAGATTCAAATAATGGAACCTCGGACGGCGCTAGGAGGCTGTGAGATAGCCCGCCGTAGCAATGTCTTCCAGCAGCCCCGGCGCAGCCGGTTGCCAGCCCAGCACCTCACGGGTTTTCGTGCTCGACGCGACGCAGCTGATGGCTGCAAAGTGTTCGAACCAGGTGAAATGAGCCGCTGCGGCATCTCCTGTTTTGCTCACAACGGGTAATTCCAGGCCGTTTCCGATGGCGCGGGCAATTTCCCTGAACGGAATGCCTTCCTCAGCCACAGCATGCAGCACTTTCAATGCGGGGCGCTGCTCCACGACCAGCCGGTACAGTGCGGCCGCGTCGTACCTGTGCACTGCCGGCCACTGGTTGTTGCCTTCGCCCACGTAGGCCGACTCCCCTTTTTCTTTGGTAATACCAATGATAATAGGCACAAAGCCGTGGTCGCCCGCGCCGTGCACGCTTGGAGGCAGGCGCACGAGGTACACATCCACGCCCTTGGCTGCTACCGCATTTGCCGCCTCGTCGGTAGCCGCGCGGGGGATTACATCCGATTTCGCGTTCAGGACGTCGTCTTCTGTGACGGGGCGATCGTAGCGCAGGAGGCCCATTCCGGTGGTGATGACGAGGGGCTTCTCCGAACCGGCCAATGCGTCGCCCAATGTTTCAATGACCTGCCGGTCGGCTTCGCAGCTCGCTTTGAACCGGGAAAAGTCATGGTTGAAAGCCGTGTGGATCACGGCGTCGGAGTCCGCCGCACCCCGCCGTAGAATCTCAGGATCGTTTACATCGCCCGGGAGTGGTGTTGCGCCGGCTGCTGCCAGTAGTTCGGCCGACTTCTCCGACCGGACGAGCCCGAGCACTTCATGACCATTTCTTAATAGTTCGTTCACAATGGCGGAGCCTACAAATCCGGAGGCCCCGGTTACAAATACACGCATGTTGGTTTCAATTTTGTTCAATGCAAAATTGATGCGGCGGCCACGGGCAAACAAGGTCATTTGACCATAATTCAGGCCTGGCGTTGCAGCTGCGCGTGGCGTATGCGCGTGAGTGTTTTCAGGGAAATGCCCAGGTAAGCGGCTACCATACGCAGCGGTAGGCGGGACAGGTAGTCGGGGTAGGTAGTTACAAAATCGGCGTAGCGTTCTTCGGGCGTGCCACTGAGGATGGTCAGGATACGGTTGCGATTGTGGTAAACGGTGCGGGCGATGAGCTGTTCGGAAAACTTCTTGAGCGCCGGAATATCTTTGAGCAGTTTATCAAAATCCGGTTTGGCCCAGAGTAACACTTCGCTCCGTTCCACCGCTTCGATATTCACCAGTGCCGGGCTCTGTTTGTCATAACTTTCCACGTCGAGCGTCCAGGTATGCTGCGGGGAGAATTGCAGGATATGCTCGCTGCCATCGGGGCGAAGAAGGTAGGACCTGAGCATTCCTTTTATAATGAATACCTTGTGCCGACATATTTCCCCGGCTGCGAGGAGCGCCTCGTTTTTGTGTAACCGACGAAGGGTAGCCATGCTTCCGATATGGCTGATGCTTTCGTCGGGCAGGTCGGTTTGGGAAGCCAGGTAATTTTCGAAATCGGTATGCATTTACCAAAGTTAGCAAAACCAGCCCTGACTTGTTATACCAGGGCTGGTCTCTGCTTCTTCGAAATTTTTAACTAAAACTTACACAATCGCATATCGCCTGCATATTGGCCTTGGCAACATCGGCCAGGTATTTCCGGCCCTGCTGCGAACTGCTCATGGTCACGCCCGAGAGCTGGCCCTGAATGTAATTGTAAACGGAGTCGATCACATCCGATGTGTAATAGGAAGTGCCGTTGGAAACGTCGTTATAAGGCGGCGTCATGATGTTCGGGTTGGAGCCGTCGGTGAACTGCACGGTCGCTTGCGCGAAAGTTAGCGCGGGTTTGTCGCCGGTGCTTTGAGGCAGCCTGAAACCAAGGAGCAGGATCACATGGTCCTCCTGCGAATTATCGCTGGCTTCATAGTCGAGTTTACAGGAAACAAATATGCCCAGCTGCGCGGAAACGGAAGATTCCTGGTACCAGGTACGGAACGGGTAGGTCTCGTAGGTATATTCGGCTGCCTGGTCGAAGGGGTAGGTTCCCCCGTTGCTGGTGTCCTCCTGCTGCCAGTTCTGCACGGTGCCGTACCCTGAAATGACCGAACCCAGGCTGCCTGGAAAGGCGCCGTTGTTGAATGCCATCGCGTAATTTTTCCGCGAATCGTTCGGGTTGGTGTAAACGGATACATTGAACGGCTTAGCTACCGTCGTGCACAAACGGTTAAGCGAGTGGCACACCACGGGCAGGAAGTAGAACTGGCCCCCATTGTCCGAAACTTTGTAAATGGCAGCCGAAAACTTGTTGAATGCAGCCGTTACAAAATCGAACACATCCACGAAGGCATCGGCAGCTTCTTCCGAGATTCCCAGCGTTTCGAGGGCCCCCGTGGTGCCGTAATACCAGGCAACAAAATCGACGGTATCGATCACCGCCTGGGAGATTTGGTACGCCCCGTTCAGTTGCATATCGAAATGCTGGATCGATACCAGCGCGCCGGTGTTGTCGAAATAGGCGTCGAATGTGCAGGTATCGTCGCGGGTAAGCGCCGGGTTTTCGTGCGTGAGGCTCATGCCGTATTTCGTCCAGCCGTTTGTAGGGAGGTTGGTCGTATCGTCGTCGTCGTAGCTGGAAAGGGATTGTTTGGCGGATTGCTCGGTGAAGTCAGGGCAGTCAACAGTGTATGTCGAATCTTCGACCATGTACACCACCTTGTTGTCCGATTCGCTGCTGGTGGGATAGGGGTACAGGTTGTAGAATGTCGAAAAGTCGACATAAGGGCGGGAATAGGGCGTGTTCCAGAATTCCGGTTGGTAGTTGTACAGCAGGAAAGACCGGATCTGGTCCTGCCAGTCGCCGTCCTCATTGCCGTCGAGGTTGTAGCGGCCCTCATTGTTCAGGTTGGAATAAGTGACGTTCGGCCCGATTTTAAGGAAGTCTCCATTAAAATCGGTGTCGTCGAAGATGATCAGCCAGGAGCCGTTGCCCGTTCTCAGGGCCGAGACACTCCCGGTACCGCTCATCTTGTCGCTGTCGTTGGCGTAGCCGATGTCGCTCAACGAACCCTCATTATCCGGGCCCGTAAAAACACGGTTATCGCCTTCGAAATTCTCGTTTTCTGTAAATAAGGCCTGGTATTCCTGCAATTGGATCAGCTGGGCTTTGCTAGGCCACGACGAGTTGTTCCAGAAAGCGGGTTCCTGTTTGTAGATAATAAAGCTCTGAATCGCATTTTTCCAGACCCCCACCTTGCTGCCGGAAGAGTTGTACCGGTTGACGTGGTTGAGGTCGTCCTCCGTTGTGCCGGGATTTATTTTCCAGAGATTGCCGGTGTATTCCGTCCCGTCAAAGACGACTACCCAGGTACCGTCGGCGGTTTGCAGGGAGTCGTTGTTGGCATCGATGTTTTCCTGGCCTTGCGCGCCGTTGTACGAGTCGCTGCCGCCGCCCTCGTCATTGTTGTTCCAAAGGATAAAGTCCATTGTAGATTTTGTTTGAAATGATGAAACAGGAAGGAAAAGTTTGTAGAAATTATTTGTACAAGTAATTAAGTCCTGAAACTTACCTTTGGGGGTGAATGCAAATGATTTAACGGTAATAGAGGCTTGTTTTGCTCCGGTTCCCTTCTTACCTTAGGCGCCGGAGCCACCGTAATTTCAATAGTACTACTGCGACATTTTCATCGAATTCAATGCGTAAAACTGCACTGATTACCGGGCCCACTTCGGGCATCGGCCGCTTTACCGCCCTCGAACTTGCCCGGAGGGGGTATGATCTCATTCTCGTAGCCCGGACCGAGGCAAAGGCCCTTGCACTGCAACGGGAAATAGGCTACACCGTGAGCACCAGCTTTGTACAATGCGACCTTTCCAGTATCGCGTCCGTCAGACAAGCCGTGGAAGAGATCCGGGCCAACTACCAGCAAATCGATTTGCTGATCAACAATGCGGGGCTCATTGTCCAGCACCGCCAAACGACCGCCGATGGCATCGAGCTCACCTTCGCTACCAATCACATCGGGCCGTTCATCCTCACCACCGGGTTGATCGATTTGCTCAAAGCCGCTGAATCGGCTAAAGTCGTCAACCTGGCGTCGGAGGCTCATTTTTTCGCTTTCAGGTACCAGACGGCCAAGCTCGCCAACCCGTCGCATTACCACGACCTGGTGATTTATGGCCGTTCCAAGCTGGCCAATATCCTTTTTTCGAACGAGCTCTCCGAGCGTCTGGCCCCATTTGGCATTACCTCCAATGCCGTGCATCCCGGCACGGTTTCGAGCAGCTTCGGCGGCAACGGAAATGGGGCTACCGCCTGGTTTATGAAGTATTTCAAACCTTTTTTCCGTACACCCGAACAGGCGGCCGCAGGCATTGTACACCTGGCGACGGCACCGGAGCTGAATGACGTAACGGGGCAGTACTTCGCCAACGGCAAACCGGCGAGATCCTCCGCCAAAGCAAAAAGCAGGGCGCTCGCGCGCGAGTTATGGACGTTTTCCGAAGCACTCAGCGAGGTTGTATTGGTATAAATCTATTAAATCCATAGAGTTTAAATACTTTTTTGGTCAAATGCTTGGAAGTTTAATAGCCGCTGCATTAACTTTGCACGCAATCTGATCCAAACAATCGAGCTGAGAACCACCCGAAGCTGTGTCCATTGATTAACGACATCGCATATGCGTTCGATTAAAACTACACATAATGCCCCCTCATCCGGCCGCGCCGGCGTCATGCCGCACGGTACTGTTCTGTTTGCTGCTCCCGGAGCAAGCTGTTGTTGTTGCTAGCTGAGTCATTGCTTGCCGGAGCATTCCGGTAACCTCCCCGATTTTTCATCATTCATTCGTCGCACGTCAGCCGCGCGACCCAGACTTCCTATGCAACATGAAATTCACAGACAGCCATATTTATTACGAAATCCTCATTCTTTTCGCGGTGATCAGCTTTGCGGAGGCATTTACCGGTCTTTATAAAAGCGAGAAATGGTCGCGGAACGAGTGGTACATCAATTTTGCAGGCCTTTTCCTGTCCAGCATCATCACACGGCCGCTCAGTTTCCTGCTCTCGGCTTACGTGCTCAACTACTTCTTCGCCGACTACTATAATGTATTCGAAAACGTGCCGCTTTGGGCCGGCGTACTCATTACCGCATTGCTCGAAGACTTCACCCAGTACTGGTGGCATCGCGCCGCACATACGTACACGTGGCTGTGGAAGGGGCATCGCGTACACCACAGCGCGCCTGAAATGAGCGTGTTCCTCACCGGACGCAACTCCTGGGTATACCTGCTGTTGTTTCCGCCGCGCATCGTTTCCACAATCCTGATATTCCTCGGCTTTGGTCAGGCGTTCCTGATTGGGTATTTTTTCAAAGCATTGATCGGCATTTCCGCCCATTCGAGTGTGCGTTGGGACAAACCGCTCTACGCCATCAAATGGCTGCACCCGGTGATGTGGGTACTCGAACGCACCATTTCCACCCCTGCGACGCACCATGCACACCACGCCGCCACCGACGCCGACGGCATCGGGGTGATTAACGGGAACTACGGTAACATGTTCTTTATCTGGGATATGCTGTTCGGTACGGCCAGAATTACCCGGCAATTTTCGGAACACATAGGCCTGGAAGATTACCAAGAAGAGCCCTGGTACGTACAGTTGGGCTACCCGCTGTTCAAATCCCGGGACCAGCGGAGCGAGCTTTCGAAGTAAATAACCCTGCCATATTGCACGCTTTCAAAACTGCTGTTTCATGACCAGACTTTTACTAATCGCGCTGCTGCTGCTTGCCACCGCCGCCCGCGCACAAATGGCGACTTTCGATGTGATTATGGCCGGGCACACGATCGGCTCGGTGAGGGTATTGCCGCAGGATGACGGCGGACGGCTGCGCAAGCGCATCGAAGCGGAGTTCAGCGTGCCGTTTTATTCGGGCAGTTTTGTCTCGGAAAACCAGTTTTCGGATGGTACGCTGCACAGTTCGCTGACCGAGCAGACCGTGAACGGCAAACGGCGCGAACAGACGGTCACCACGCGGCTGGCCTCGCAGCATTACCGCTTCGATTTATCGGAAAAAACCGACCGAAACCGCAAATGGGAGGTGGTGGCGCCCATTGCTCACACCATTACGGGGCTGTATTATCAGGAACCTGCGCAGGTGCAGGCCGTCTACTCCGAGAAATTTGGTGCAATGTGCAAGATCAGGAAGCTGGGAAATGGCAGTTACAGTGTGGAATTGCCCAATGGCAAGGAAAGCGTTTACAGCTACGAGCACGGGCATTGCGTGCGGGTGGTGACGGAACTGGCCGGGGTAAAGCTCAGCATCGTCAGGAAGCAAAGGCCGCTGTGATCCCGGAATTTTCATATCGTATAGTGTATACCGTTGGATTTGGCCCGCATTCGTCCAGCTTGTTTGAAAAAAACGTCGGGACGCGAAAGCGGACGCGCTGCCGGTGGTACAATACCGGATTTTTAATGCACGCTGTGGGCAAAAGGCAGGTTTTGGCAGCTGAACTTCCTAGTTTTGTATATTAAATCTATGAAAATAATAGAGTTTTGTACTCCAATGAAAAAACTATCATTCCTGATCATCCTGTTCCTTGCGGCCATTGCCACTGTGCAGGCGCAGCAGCCCGCTCCTAAAAACATTGTGAAACCCGACCCGCAGGCACTGGCGCAGATCAAAGCCGGAAAAGCGTATCTTGTGGATGTGCGTACACCCGAGGAGTTTGACGGCGGGCATTTGCAGTATTCCAAAAACATCAATTTCAACAGCCCGGATTTCAAAGCCCAGATTGCCAAACTCGACAAACACAAACCGGTATACCTGTATTGCCGTTCCGGCAACCGCAGCGGGAAGGCAGCCGATACTTTGAAAGCATTGGGTTTTCATTCCTATTACAACATCGGCGGTTTCGAACAGCTGAAAACCGACGGTTTCCCCGCCGAACAGCTACAACCCAGCGCATCCAGAAAATAGCGACCCTTGTTATTAGCCCAGTAAGACCATGAGACAGACCCCGGTTGAGAATTTCGTGATATTCGTTGCGCTGTTGCTGCTTTACGTGCAAACCTCTGCGCAGCATCGAGCGACGCATCGACGCGGATACCAACCGCATTGTGTACTATTCCGGCGATTTCGCCAAGCCGCTGGATGAAGCGTTCCGCGGCATTAAAATCGACAAGGTTCCCGATAAGGCATACGGCGAGCTGGTTGTAGCGCAACAAAAAGGATATTCGCGCTTTATTGGCCTGGTGGGAACGGCCTCATTTGCATTGTTCCACACGCCGTTGGATGACGCCTTCACTACTTCGCCTAAGTTGCTGGAAGAGATGGCTAATGCGGTGAAGGGGGTGATTGAGTTGGAGTTGGCGCGGGAGTAGAAACGCTATTTTGTTTGAAGCATTTCTTTTTAAATTTTCACATTCCAAAATTCCTCCGGAACTGAATCATTCCTGATATTTTCATAGGTCTGCCTGTAAACGTCTTCAAAAATGCTTTTGTCCCAGTTATATTCTTCTGCAATTTTAAGTACGGATGCATGCATTCTGTCTAACACCATCAATTGCTGATCGACTTCGCTCTCAATTGAAATTAGTTTTTCGAAGTCGAACTTACAATTGTATCTTACTATGCTGGTTGAAACTATCCGTGGTATAGGCATTAACCCTTCTTCGAACTCAGACAACTCCATTGATATCTTCTTGGCGCCTTTGATTTTTACCTTCTTTTTAAAGAGCCAGTAGCTATACAGATAGGAAGGTAAGGTAAAAATGCCGGGATCTCTCAGAAGGATATTGCCGTAATGCGCTCTAATGTATGCCCGATACTTGCTACCGACCTCCGGGTATAAGTTAATTGTCATTCTTACGGACAGTAAATCGCAGATAATGAATTGTCAAAAGATTGTTGATTGTGGTGAGACCATGATAAAGGTACTTTTTGTAGACGGTTTATCAATAGGATCTTGAACATAAGTGTCTCAATGTAGCTCGCACCAAACGACACTTGCATTTCTCACAACATCTTCCGAATATGCACCTTCCTATAAATCACTTAGCAAAATGAAAAACCTTAAAAAGAAATGCCCTGTCAGGGTGCGGGATTGGTGAAAACCCCCGGATGCACGCTTTGTGAGCATTAGGACGCCTACGACAGGGCGCCAAATTCATCCTAAAATCAAAAGCAAAATGAAAAACACACTATCAAAGTCTGTGGAGTCCCCGGACTCCCGGTACCTGGCATTTGGTCGGGAAGTTGCTGAGTTGCTTACCCAAAGCAGCCCTTCAAATTGGATAGATGACCTTTGGGACATTTATACCGGGTACATGCTTGCGCAAAGGGAATTGGGCTACAATCCACGCGCGGCCGACATTTTTACATCATTTAAGGAGCTGGTATTTTTCTTCCAGCGGGTAGAGGGGATGAAGGGGTAATTTGTTTACACCTCCCCAAATACAAACAAAAGCCAGGCGACCCAATCGCCTGGCTTTTTGCTTCTCCTATTTAATCCTCAATGCCCTAAACCACAGGCGGCTCCGCCGCCACCTCCCGCTCGATAGCCAGCAAAAACACCGTAGAAATTATCAACCCTGCGCCGATGTAGTCCATCATTAACAATGGTACGCCCAGCCAGCTGACGGACAGCAGTGCGGCGGAGAGCGGCTCGGCGGAGGTGAGGAGGCTGGCTTTCTGGCCGCCGATCAGTTTTACGCCGGTCAGGTATGCGTAGAAGGGGATGAGGGTCCCGAAAAGGACGACGAATGCGGTGTACGCGTACGTGTGTGCGTCCCAGATCCCGTCGGTGTGCCAGGGGGCGCGTACGAGCGAGATGCCGATGCCGCCGATGAGCAGGCCCCAGCCGATGATGGTGGTTTCGTGGTAGCGTTTGAGCAGCGATTCCGGCTGGATGGTGTACATGGCCAGGCTCGCGGCGGAGGCGAGGCCCCACGCGAGCGCGGTGCCCGAAATGGCGAGTTCGCCCGGTTTCCCGTGCGTGACAAGCAGGAATGTACCGAGCATCGCTACGGCGATCGCTACCAGGTTGAAGGGCCTCAATGGCCTTTTGAATTTCACCGCCAGGTAAACGGCGATGATAATCGGGCTGGTAAATTGCAGTATGGTCGCCGTGGCCGCATTGGAATGTTTGATGGCCGCGAAATAGGTGTACTGGACGGTGAGCATTCCCAGGATACCGAAGGCCAGCAGGCGCATGGCATCGCGCTTGTCCTTCCAAGGGGTAAATGTGTCGGCGTTTTTCCTGACGCTACTGATGGCCACGAGGACGATTCCTGATACGAGCATCCGGACCGACATCAGCCATTCGACGCTGATATGCTGTTGTTGAAATAAAAACTGGCTGAATGTGCCTGATACGCCCCACAAGCTGGCGGCCATCAGCACCATAGCGATTCCCTTCCCCGCCTGATTCTGCATTTGACTTTGATCGAATTTAATTGTTGCGCAAAATTAGTTTTGGCCGGGCGTAATTTTTCCTCGATTTTGAGGGCATATTTGCAATTTTGTTTCGTCAAGCAAACCGTATGATCACACTCGACGCATTCGATATTTCCATTCTGGCGATCCTGCAAGCCGATAATACCACACCCCAGCGCGATATCGGGGAGCGGATCGGACTGTCGGCGCCTGCGGTTCAGCGACGGATCAAACGGCTTCGGGAAACAGGCGTGATCAGGGCGGACATTTCGGTACTCGACCCGGAAAAGATGGGCCGGCCGATCACCATTTTTACGGAGGTGAAAATGGAGGTGGAGAAAGTGGAGATTATCAAACAGGCCAAGGCGATTTTCAGCAGCACGCCGCAGGTGCAGCAATGCTATTACGTGACGGGCGACGTAGACTTTATCCTGATACTGGTGGTTTACAGCATGAAGGAATACGAAGAACTGACCCAGCAATTGTTTTTCGGGAATAACAATGTCAAAAGCTTTAAAACCAGTATCGTGCTGGATATTGTAAAAGCCGGATTGAGTATTCCGATCAATAAGCCATAACTTTGGCGCACGTCATCGACAAATCTTATTAGCCATTTATGTTTTCCTTCAAAAGCCTGCTTTCAAAATTCCGTAGCTCCCACGCCGACCATTCTGCCGAACCTGAGTATTATTTGTCCATTTGCTGTATCGTGAAGGACGAAAACGATTACCTCTCCGAATGGCTGGATTATCACCGGAAAATCGGGGCCGAACATTTTTATATTTATGATAATGGCAGCAGGAATCCTGTGAAGGATGCTATTGCCGCACTCGGTTATAGTGAGCTGGTGACGGTTACGCGCATGCCCGGACAAAATATGCATGTGAAAGCCTACCAGCATTGCATTGATAACTTCGGTTATAATTCGAGGTGGATCGGGTTCATTGATATGGACGAATTTATCGTGCCTAAAAATGAAAGCGCGAGCCTGCCCGAATTGCTTGGAAAATACGAGAGTTACGGCGGCCTGGGGCTGTCGTGGCTGATATTCGGTTCCAATAACCACATCCAGAAACCTGCGGGCAGCCAACTGGAAAATTTTACGCGCCGATCCGAGGTTTCGTTCCCGCCCAACCGGCATATTAAAAGCATTGTGCAGCCCCGCCACGTGCAATCGGCTTACAAATCGCATTGTTTTAAATTCAAGCCGGGGTATTCCTGCGTGAACGAGCATTTCGTTCCGATCGAAGAGGCTCTGGCGGATGTGAGCGTGGACACGATCCAGCTCAACCACTACTATTGCCGGTCGCTGGAAGAGTACCGGCAAAAAATGGAAAGGGGCATCAGCGACACGAAACGCAAACGGAAACTGGAAGAATTCCACAACCACGATAACGAATCGAATGCGGTGGAAGACCGTATTATTTTACGTATTCTAGAAAAACTGAAATCAAACCAGCAGATCTGATAGCCAATAACCAAAGTTATATTCGGCCAATGCATGTGTGCCGGTTTGCTCAGGGTGTTTTATTGATAAATTTCACTTTCGATTTGATGTCGGTACGAAGCACGCTCTGCTGGCGGAAACGGCGCAGGTACCGTTGGGCGATGCTATCGAGGGCGGCGTTTCTTGCCTGGGTCTTCTTGCCAAAAAACGTCACGACTTTGGTGGGTTCGGTGATGGTTTGTTTGGTATCGGTATCTTTCCAGCGGCCGTTGGCGTCCCATTCGGTGTAGCCTTCGGGGAAGTAGTTGCTAATGACGCTGTCGCTGAAATTCTTCCACTGCTGTTCGGTCACAGTGCCGCCTCCCGGAATATCCCTTCCGAAATAGAGGTCGCTGCGCTGATAGCTCGCGCAGGAAGAGAGGCCCAGGCAGCCGATCACGGCCCATTTTTGCAGTTGTGCTAAGTTGATCATCGTTCAGGTTAATGGTAGTAGAAGTTTGATGCTGTAATTTAATGTACCCGAACAGATACAACAAGTTACCAGCGCGGATTTTCTTACCTTTACAATTCCCGTCAGTGCATCCGTTCGAGTCATCAACTAAAATCAAATGGTCATGCAAAAAATCGTCCCGCATTTATGGTTTGATCAGGAAGCTGTCGAAGCGGCGGAGTTTTACGCTTCGGTGTTTCCGGAATCACGGGTTGCCAGCGTTACGCGGATGGAAGATACGCCGTCCGGCGATTGCGATATGGTTATTTTCGAAATTTGGAACCAGAAATTCATGGCGATCAGCGCCGGTCCGCTTTTCAAGCCCAATCCTTCCATATCGTTCATGGTGAATTTCGATCCGCTGCTGTTTGGCGGTTCGGCCGATCCCGCTCAGGCTGCGCGGGAAAAGCTGGATTTCGTCTGGAACAAGCTGGCGGATGGCGGTAAGGTGCTCATGCCGATCGACCAGTATCCGTTCAGTGAGCGGTATGGCTGGGTGCAGGATAAGTACGGCGTTTCCTGGCAGCTGATCCTCACAAAGCCCGAGGGTGATCCTAGGCCGCCGATCATCACCTCGCTGCTGTTTGTGGGGGATCAGTGCGGCAAAGCCGAGGAGGCGATCAATTTCTTTTGTTCTGTTTTCGAAAATTCCAGGCTGGGCTCGCTGCACCGCTATCCCGACGGTATGGCGCCGGATAAACCCGGCAGCGTCATGTTTGCCGATTTCAAGCTGGAAGATGCCTGGTTCTGCGCCATGGATAGCGCCCATCAGCACAAATTCGGCTTTGATGAGGGCATTTCGCTGGTAGTGAACTGTGAAGACCAGCAAGAGCTCGATTATTTTACCCAAAAATTATCGGCGGTCCGGGAAGCTGAGCAATGCGGGTGGATCAAGGATAAATTCGGTGTTTCCTGGCAAATATCTCCCATCGAGCTGGAAGAAATGATGGTAAACGCCACGCGGGAACAGCTCAACCGCGTTACCCAGGCATTGCTCCCCATGAAAAGGCTTGAAATAGCGCCCCTCAAAAGCGCATTCGAAGGAAAATAGCGTATTGGAAAGATCGACGGCGCCTGATTTCAGCGCCGCCGATCTGCATTTCAGGGCTCCTTAACTTCCCGCAGGAACGATAAACTCAAACGATGGCCCGATGGTGTAGCCGGGTTTGCCGGGGAACGGCGTGCCGCACAGTTTTTGGGCGGTCAGTTTGAGGTCGTACATCACACCCACGGTATTGTCGAGCATTCCGGGCTGGCCGTTGAATGTCGTGTGCAGGCCGGAGAGCAGCGAATAATAACTCGTATTGAACTCATTCATGCGGTTCAACTCCTCGCTGCCGGCGGGGAGCATGCTGGTTTTGGTGTTGGGGAACAAAGGGAACACGTCATCGGGCGAGAACGGAATTTCCGGCCCGGAGAATGAATAGCCGTTGGGGGCCGTGTCGTCCTTCACCAGCCTTTTTCCCTTGTAAAGCTCCTCGAAACGGTAGTAATGCGCGAGCTCGTCTTCCTGGTCGAGCGGGGAGGTGGAGGTTCCTTCACCTTGCTCGATGATGATATTGATAGCGTCGATCGCGTTTTGTTTGGTGTAAATCGGGAAAAGCTCGTCGGCCGGGAAAAAGGCGGAAATGACCTGCTTGCTTTTGTCGCCCGGCAGCTCGTCCGGCGCCAGCTCTTCGATCTTCTGCTGAATGGCCTGGTAAAACTGTCCAATGGTACTGTACGTCGGCATTTCAGCCAGGCTCACCGACTTGAAAACAATGGGGTTTTCGGGTTCTTCAATCTCCATAAACACATTTTTAACGACATCCGTCGAGTACTTTTCCAGTCCGACGATGAGCCCGTTTCCAATGCCCATCGGCAATGGGCCGGGGTATTCCGGTACAAAATCGGCGCTGTCGATCGCCGGGTGCCCGCCCAGGGCATTCAGGATATTGGCTGCGATGGTCATGTGCAGCATTTCCTCGATCACGATCGAATGGATGATCTGCCGCTGCACGGCGTTGGTGCCGGGTTTCAGCGAGAACATCGCCGTGAGGTAAGGCGGGATGGTCGAATGTTCGAGCTCGACAGCGTTTTGAAGGAGTGGATAGAGCTCTTCCAGGGCATTGGCGCTCAATGCCTTCTCAATATATCTTGAATCTATTTGTAGCATGGTGAATCAATTTTTAAACGATAAATCACAGATTTTCAAACAAATCGTTGGTGGCGGAGAAGCCCGGGAACGACCCGTTTTTCGCTTTGACAGCCTCGCGGTACCTGGTTTGTTTGTCGGTGAGGGCAGTGCCGGGCGCAACCGGGTTTGCTTCCCTGGCCTCCCGGGCTTCTGACCTTACCACCGGTTTCGGGGCGACTTGCGGGTTGTGGAGCCAATTGAGAATGGTGTTCCGCTTCGTGGTCGACAAATCGCGCGTTACGGGCATGTGCATTGTATCGTTCATATCGCGCGAGAATGCGAAAATCAGGATGTTCTTTTTCTCCGCGAGCGCCACCGGATCGGCCAGGTTTACGACGTACTTGCTCATGATGGGGTAGAGGTTGCTGTACTGCTCCATCATTTGCGAAATGTCGTCCCAAACGGGGTTCGCAATTTCCTGGAAATAGTCGCGCAGGTGCACAACGAGCTGTTCGGTACCAAATGCCGGATCGACGGTTGCGGTCTGGTAAGTAAGGAAGTAGATCTGCCCGTCGATGTAAACCCGCGGGCTGTTAATGGCGTTGCCGGTCAGCCGCATTTGCGCCTTGCCCTGCGGGTTGGTCGAGATCTGTCCGTTGAAAGTCAGGCCAGTGGCCGGGAAATTGTTGCCGTAAATTTCCGAGATGGGGTTTTGAGGGCCGACGGGCGTATCCGGGGTGGGAGGGTCCAGTGTAACGGCGATGCCCGCGTTCGGAAGCAGTTTTCCCCATTGGTAGGCATAAAAATCGATGTTCGCCGACTGACCGTCATCCAGGCGCTGAACGTAATTGTCGGCCCGGGCCACCAGGCCGTCGATGGCCTCACGCGCGATAATCACATATTGTCCGGGCTGGCTGGCCGACGGTGTGACGAGGATCAGCTGGCTGTTATTCAATGCGGAGACTGTCGCGTCCGGCAGATTGTTAAAGGAGACAATCCCGCCCGTCTGGTTCAGCCAGTTCGGATCAGATTGATAATCCAATGCCCCGATTTCAATAAAATCGTTCGGACTGACATAAAAAGTAGGTGTCTGGCGGCTTGCCGCGCCGGTTTGTGGTACCTTGCTCACGGCCAGGCGTAAATCCTGCTTGTAGTTGATGGTCCCGATGGAATCGGCTACCGGAAAGCTCGCTCCAAAATCCACGCTGACCCTTTTACTATCGGGCTCGGTGAGGAAGTTGGAAATGCTGAAATAGGTGCCGCGGATGCTGGCCGTGTAGTTGATACCGTACAGCCTGCGCGCTGCCGCGAACGTGAGCGGTTCGCCTTCGAAATACGGTCCGATGGAGCCAATGATCCTGCCCAGCGAAAAACGGCCGTCGTTGTGGTTGTAGTAATACCCGAACGGGTTCATGTTAATGGCCAGGGTATTGTTCTGCGTGGTGGCGCGCAGTGTTTTCAGGAATGCCGACTTTTCCGCCAGCTCGCCCCAAACGACATTGGTAATCACCGAGGTCCAGCTGGCACCCAATGGCTGCCCGTTGCTTTTTCCGCCATCGAGCTGTCGCATTTGCAGATCGCGGAACGAGGTGGTGTTAATATCGCCCTTGAAAAGCAGGTCGCCATTGGCTGCGCAAATACGGAGCTGGGTGCACCATAGTGCGGAGTACATCTGGGCGTCGGGATCGAGATCCACCATTTTGCCGGTTGGGCGCCCTTCCGCACCTACCACCGCCTGGCCAATGATAAGGTCGTCGGACTGCGAAGTCTGCGTGGTGCCGTCCGGCAGGAAAATCTGTTTTACCGCACAGTTCTGAAAGTCGAAAACCGCCCCTCCTTCGGGATTCCACCAGCCATTGGTGGCACCTTTACCGGGTTCCTGGAAATTGGGTTGGAAAGTAGCGTTGTTGTAGTGGGCCGTGTCGTTGTTGACCGTGCTGACATCGGACAGAAAATCGCCCGTGAACACGAGCCTTGGCGCATGAAGATAAGACATGGTGATTTAATTTATTGTGAGGATAAAAATCTTTAAGCGGCTGTATTCCAGATGATAAAATGTTGCAGCCAGGCTCCATTGTACTTTTTATAAATCCAAAGCATCCTGCCGATTTCCGATGCTTTTTCGCCGGTTTGTTTGTCGGTGGTTGTCTGGTGGTAAATCGCCCATTCATAGGCAAGGTCTTCCCTGATCTCGATAGCCTGCGATTCGTAGGATATCTCAATGTAAAATGCATCGAACCAGGAGCGGAGGAAGTCGACGCCGCCGGCCTTGGTGGTAATGACCGGCGAACCGGGCGCGATGACCGTGATGTCGTCGGCGAGGATGGCGGTCATCATTTCCAGGTTGCCGGTGTTTTCCGCTTCCTGGACGATCAGCCGCAGTTTTTCAATTTGTTGTCTGTCGTGGTCTATGTTCATGGAGATAAAGGTTGTTTGAAGGAGGAAGTAACCGGGCCTTTATTTTTTACTTAGTAATTCGATGCTTTTGTAGAATTAGTTATTTAACGGTCGAGGGTTGTGCCGACCGCTGTTTTTGGGTGTAGTGTAAAGTGCTCCGGATGTCCGATTTGGCACGTCGGGCGTTCGAAAGCGGACAGTGCATATGGCAGTGCGTGCCGTTTGAAGGGCTTTTCAAAATTGGCATACCATTAGTAACACGCGAAGCGTACCCAAATTTCCGGCCCGGTCATGATCAGAAACCACTTCACTATCGCCCTAAGAAGCTTTTTCAATAGTAAAGGCTATTCCTTCATCAATGTTTCCGGCCTCGCGGTGGGGCTGGCTTGTGCCGTACTGATCTTCCTGGTCGTGCGGCATGAGACGAGTTATGACTTATCGCAATCGCGCCTGGAAAGGATTTACCGGGTGGAAACGGAGAATATCAAAGAGGGCCATACGTATCCGGGCACTTACACGGGCATGACGAACGCACTGCGCACGGACTTCCCGGAGGCCGAAATCATTGCACCGCTTCTGCAAATGCGCGGACGGACAATGGCGCCCGGCGACGGTTCGCCCGGCAAATCATCGCCCGGCGAACCGTCGCCCGACAAAAAGCGGTTCAGGGAGTCGATCGTCTTCGCCGATAATGGTCTTTTCCGTGCATTCGACTACAAATGGTTGTCCGGTGACCCCAGCCGCGCATTATCCCAGCCGAATGTAATCGTGCTCACGCGCGTTTACGCAACGAAATATTTCGGGACGGAGGATGCGCTCGGAAAAACAGTCCGGCTCGATAACAAGCTGGATTTGACGGTTACCGGCGTGGTGGAGGACTACCCTGTAACGACCAGCTTCCCATTCGACATGCTTGTTTCTTCGTCGACCGTTAAGCAAATCGATCCCGGTTTCGACGAAAACAGATGGAATGGCTGGAATGACAATTTCCAGGTGTTTGTACTATTAAAAAAAGGTGTAAATGCGCAACAACTGGCAGGACGCTTTGAAGCAATTGTCGGGAAATACATGGGCAATGAAGCGCTTTCCGACAAGCGTTTCAAGCTCAACCATTTATCGGAAATCCATTATACAGGCAACCTCGGCGGCAGGAGTGCTAATGTCGGTTTACTCAAAACGCTTTCCGTGATCGGGATTCTCGTTCTCCTGATCGCCTGTTTCAACTTCATCAACCTGAGTACGGCGCAGGCGTTCCGGCGTGCCAAAGAGGTGGGCATCCGCAAAGCGATCGGCAGCAACCGGAAGTCGCTGATCAACCAGTTCCTGACCGAGGCCGGGCTGATCACTTTCTTCGCCTGCCTGGTTGCAGCGGTAATTTGTGTGCTGGTATTGCCGGTATTTACGGCAGCGCTGGCCATTCCGCTAACGTTGAGTGACCTTCTCGCGGGACCGACGCTACTGTTTGCAGGTGTTCTGCTGATTATCACGACGCTATTGGCAGGTTTTTATCCCGCAATGCGGTTGTCGGGTATGGCGCCGATTTGGGCACTCAAAAACAATGCTCCCGCGCCGGCAGGCCAATGGTTCTCCATGCGCGAAGGGCTGGTGGCGGTCCAATTTACAGTGTCGCTGGTGTTGATATGCGGTGCGATGCTGATCAACCGGCAGCTGGATTTCTTCCGCAACGCCGACCTCGGCTTCGATAAATCGGCCATCATTACCGTGGGGCTACCCGATAACAATCCCGAAAAACTGCAAACGCTCCGTAACCGGCTGATCCGCTCCGCACAGGTCAGGGACGTGAGTTTTTCTTTTAACAGCGCGTCTGCGGAAAGCAACTGGATGCAGGCGATGGAATACCGCCGGGGGCCGAAAGTCGTGCAGGTGAAAACCCAGATGAAAATGGGCGACTCGCATTACCTGGATACTTATGGCATTCAGCTGGTGGCAGGCGAGCCGCTGAAAGACAGCGATACGGCCAATTTCAAGGTGATCGTGAATGAAATATTCCTGCACCGGGTAGGAATTACCCATCCGCAGAACGCGCTTGGGCAGCGGATTTACTTTGGCGACAGCCCCCAGTTTGCCACCATTGCCGGCGTCGCACGGAACTTCCATGTCAACTCGCTGCATCAGAAGATCGATCCGACGATCATTCAGGTAGTTCCTAATAACTTCTATCAGGCTGGTATCAAGCTGCAAAGTGAAAATCCAACTCCCGCTTCTGTCAAGCGCGTGTTGGCTGATATTGAAAAGACCTGGACAGAAGCATTTCCCGACCAGGTATTCGAATACAGCTTCCTCGATGAAACGCTTGGGCAGGCCTATCAATCCGAAACCCGTACGGCCAGGTTGATCGAAGTAGCTACGCTCCTGGCTGTTTTTATTGGGTGTATGGGCCTTTTTGGCCTCGCTACATTTACCGCAGAGCAGCGTACCAAGGAAATTGGCGTCAGAAAGGTGCTGGGCGCGTCGGTGGGCAGTGTCGTTGCTTTGCTTTCCCGGGATTTCCTGAAACCGGTGTTGCTGGCGATCTGCATCGCTTCGCCCATTGCCTGGTACCTGATGAACCAGTGGTTGCAGAATTTCGAGTTCAAAACTTCCGTTTCGGCGTGGCTTTTTGTGGCGGCGGGATCGTTGCTGACGGTCATCGCGCTGTTGACCGTCAGTATCCAGAGCCTGCGCGCGGCGATGCTGGACCCCGTCAGGAGTTTACGAAGTGAATAGGATTGAAATGTTAGGATACGGTATTGAAATCCATTTATTTCGTGCCGCACGGATAACCGCGGACCGATCGTAATGGATAACTGGAAAGCAATTGCATATTTGCTGGCTTCGGGGCAAGGTTTTGTTCTGGGGCTGTCTTTAATAGTCAAAGGCATCAATGGCAGGAAGCCGGGCCTCTTTTTGGGACTGATCCTGCTGGTACTCAGTCAGGAACTGCTCAATGCGTGGGCGATGCAGCTGCATTACCACAGCCAGCCCGATGCTTTTCCGTTCTGGAATTTGCAGAGTTACCTGTTACTGACAGTTTCGACCTGGTTTTTTGTCCGGCTTACGACAGAGCCGGATTACGCTTTCAGGCGGCGCGATGGCCTGTTCTTCGTACCGGTTGCGGTCGAGCTTGTCATCAGGTCGTGCTGGCAGGTTTACCAGCGTTTTACCGGCATTGATGTACCTTCACTACTCGAAAACCCTGCCTGGTTTTTCGCAACGGAAATATTGCCGATCATTGGAATGATCGCGGTCCTGGCCGTTTACGCCTACAAGCTGCGGGGGTTTCACGCGGAATGGAAAAAGCAGTCGGCCGGTTTCAGCGCCCCTGCCTTTTTACGGTTTTATGGCGTGTTCGGGTTTCTTTTGTTGCTGACATGCCTGTGGATCGCAGGTGTGATCCTCGAATGGCCGGTGTTCTTTGGGGTCGAACTGCTGCTGGCCCTTTGCCTTTTTGGCCTGGGCTATATCGGTTATGTCACGCCCGAATTCTTTATGCTACCGGTGTTGTCGAAAGAAAAGCCAGCCGAACGGCCGGACTTTGCCCGGTTTGACGACCAGGCGGAGCTTCAAAGACTCAAAGATGTTTTTACGCAAAATCAGCTGCATATTCAGCCGGGACTTACGCTCGACGACGTGGCCGGGCACTTGCAGATGCCGCCCCGCTACATTTCGTACCTGATCAACACCTATTTCGGGACCAATTTCAACGGCTACGTCAATAGTTTCCGGGTGGAAGAGGTGATCCGGAAACTGGCGGATCCGGAAGAGCAGCATAAAACAATCCTCGGACTTGCCCTCGACGCGGGATTCAGCTCCAAATCTACTTTCAACCAGGTCTTCAAGCAGCACACAGGTAAGTCTCCCTCGCAGTTCCTGCTGGTGCAGAAGTAGCGGGCGGGTCGTACGCATGGGTGCGGGAGGGCTTGTGAAATGAGTCCGGAAACGTGATTCCGGACGTCCGGTATAATGTTCCGGGGCGACTAGTATGCCTCGGGGGCCGTGTTTTGCGGCATCAACATTTATCCGATTTCTATTATGTTCAAACACGTTTTGCTTCTGTTAGCCTTTCTTTACGTTCCTTCCTCATTGGCCGAAAAGTACCACGCCGGTCGTCAGATCGATGTCAGAATAAATACCAATGTGGAGCTGCTTGGCTTCATTTATTTTCTGGGGTACGAAGGCGCCCAATCCGAAACGGCTTCTTACTCCGAAAAAGACCGTAAGCGATATGCCTACGGAATTGACTTGTACCGTCAATACAAATCATTCGCGGGCAGCAAACATCTGGCAACGGCAATAGGCTTCGCGCAGGATATCTGGCTCGACTATTTTATCAACCTGCTGATCCAGCTAGAAGATTTTCCGAATGCGAAGCTGACGGACAAAATCGCCCCTGCGTACTACCTGCGCTTTTCGCCACGGGGCGACCTGGCGGAAGCCCGGAAGAATGCGTCCGCATTTGTTGAAGCGATGAACGGGCTGTACCGGGAAGTCGATTTCGGGACGTATCTCACCCAAAACAGGAATTTGTATGCCAATGCCATGACGCAGGTAGAAAGCGGCTTGCCGGAAGACCGGTTTTTACCCGCCATGGAGGCATTTTACGAAGGACATTTCGAAAGCTACACGCTGGTACCGAGCCTCACCATTCCGGCCGGCATGGGTTTCGGCGCCAGTTATGGCACCGGCGATGAAAAACGCGCATTTCATGTATTCGGCACATTCGCGATCCAGCAATGGGCCGATTCTACCCGCATCGATATGGGCTTTGCGGATCAAAAGCATTTGCTGGAACTGAGCACGCACGAATTCGGGCATTCTTTTGCCAATCCTTGCGTGGATCGTCTGCCCGAACAACTGATCGCCGAAACGCAGCCGCTCTTCGATCCGATCAAAGACGCGATGGCACCGCAAGGGTATATGAGCTGGAAAACTTGCCTTTACGAGCATTTCGTGCGGGCGGGCGAAGTGGTAATAGCCCGAAAGCTCGGCCATCACGAGGATGCCGAGCGACTCAGGAAACATTACCTTTCCGACCGGAAATTCATTTACCTCGACACCCTGCTCATTGATTTGGATAAATACAATGCGACCGGGAAGGGGACTTACCAGCAGGCTGTCGAGGCGGCGATGGTGCGCTTGCGGGGAGCGGCGAAGCGGTAGCTCACGGGCAGCAAGCAGGTGCTATGCCATGTAGGCGGCTACCCATTTTGCCTTGATATCCGCCCGCGCTTTGATAAACTCTACGTCGGTACCCTGCGCGATGGCGTCGAGCGGGAAACGCAGCGGCCGTTGCCCCGCCGGCATTTGGATCAGTTTGAGCACACCGTCGGCAATGGTTTGCGGGTTCATGTCAAAGGCGGTCATTTTCCCGAAAAGGCCCTGGCCAAGCGCATTGAATTGTTCGGACGCCAGCGGGTCGTATTGTTGGGCGATACCGGCTTTGTCGCCGTGAATGCCGGCTTTGGCGCCCGTATTCATTTCAGTAGGGTACACGCCGGGCTGTATCGACACGTTGTCGATTCCGAACTGCTTCAATTCGTCCTGCAAGCCCTCGGTAATGCTCTCCACGCCGAACTTGGAAGCCAGGTACGGTATCATGAACGGAAGCGTATGGCCGCTGGCACCGGAGGTAATGTTGATGATCAGCCCTTTTTTTGCCGCGCGCATGGCGGGTAGCACGGCCTGGTAAGTTCTGACGACGCCGTAAAAGTTGATTTCGAACATTTCTCGGATCCGGTCCACGCTGTACGATTCGAATACGCCGAAGCCGCTCACTGCGGCGTTGTTTACCAGGATGTCGATCTTGCCGTGGCGCGCCAGTACTTGCTCAAAGGCCTTGTTGACGGAAACGTCGTCGGTCAGGTCTATTTCCACCACCTCGATGTTGGGAATAGCGCCCAACTCTTCTGCCACCGCGCGGTTTTTGTCCGCGGTGTTCCGCATGCCTGCTATAACGGTAAGGCCTGCATTGGCCAGTGTAATTGCTGTGAGTTTACCAAAACCGGTACTGGTTCCGGTAATAAAAACTGTCTTGTTCATCGTCGTAAATGTTAAAGTTGACGATGCAAAATTGCAACCCGGGAGGGCCTGTCTCCATTGACATTTAATAGAAAAAATAACAATCAAATGTCAATGGAAATGACCAAAACGGCTATTTGCCGGCGTTGTTCCGCCTGATCCGCGTCAGTGTTTCAGGTGTGATGCCGATGTAGGAGGCTATCATGTGCTGCGGCACACGGTTGACGATTTGGGGATACTGGTTGAGGAACTTCTGGTACTTTTCTTCGGCGGAAAGGCTGATGCCCGCGTGAATGCGGTCCTGGGATACGACGAAGCTTTTATGCAAAATCGCGTTGACCAGATCGTTCAGTTGGAGGATATTGCGGCAAAGCAGGTCAAAGTTCTCTTTGGTGATCAACACCACGTCCGTGTCTTCGATCGCTTCGATATTGAACCGGGAAGGGTTGCCGGTCATCAGGCTCTCGCGGTCGCCCGACCAGTAGTTTTCGGGCGAGAAGTTCAGGATATGCTCGTTGCCTTTGTTGTCGATAGAATAGGTCCTCAGAAAGCCATTCCCTACAAAGGCATTGTATTTCCAGACATCCCCTTCCTGTAACAGCAGCTGCCGTTTGCGGATTTTCTTTTGAATAGCTACTTGCGTGATCTGCTTTATCTCCTCGTCCGAAAGGCTGATTTTGTCGGTAAGGTATTGAATGAATTTGTCTAATGCGGTGCCTGGGTTCATACGCGGTCTTATCAAACGGGCTGATATGTATACGTATAAAAAAAATGACGGAATGAAGGTTCATTCCGTCATCACAAACTGCATGGAAATTACTCGGCGATCCTGATGTTCTTCATCTTCACAGGCAGCCACACCTGCATGGGCCCGCGGCCGCGGTTGGCCCAGGTGTAATACGGAATCGCGGTGACGGTCTGCGGTTCCGGCTTCACGCCGAGGCCGTCGGCGGTGGGTTTGATCACTTGCAGGCTGGCCTGGATGGAAACGACGGATTCGTTCAGCACCTGGCTTTTTTGGGTGTTGAACGAAGGGTTTTCGGGAACGAGCAAGTTCCATACTTCACCCGCATTGTCGGCGCCTTCGACGCAATACACGATCGGGCCGCGTTGGAGGGCGATTCGGTCCGCATCTGCCTTTACCTCTTTGCGCGCCTTGATTTGCCGCACTTCCATCGGCAGTTTTACTTCGATTTCGTCGCCATTCTGCCAGGTACGGTCGATCACCGCATAGCCCTTTTCGGTTTGGTAATTAACAGGCTTGCCATTCAGCAGGATCTCTGCTTTGCTGCTGTTGCCTCCCGCGAAGTTGTATAGCCCGCCTGGAACGGCGGTTTCGGCCGCCCAGCCGGGAATGCGGATATGCAATGCATACTTCACCTTTTGTGCGGGCGAAACGGTGATTTTGACATCGCCGTCCCACGGGTAGTTGGTGGTCATTTTGAGCGGTACCGCCGTTTTGCCGAACTGGAAAGTGGTATTGCTTCCGACAAACAGGTTTACCCAAATTTTCCCCTCCGATCTACCATAAATATAGTCGCCGACGGACGCTACCAGCCGGGCAATGTTGGAGGGACAGCAAGCCGTTCCGAACCAGGCGCTGCGCGCATTGTTACCGACCGAAGAAAGCGGGTTGCCGTAAAAGAAAGTGTCGCCGTTCAGGCTGAGGCCGTCCAGCGCGCCATTGTACAAGCTGCGTTCGAGGACATCGATGTATTTGGCGTCGCCGGTGAGGGCGTTCATGCGCTGGTTCCAGAACACCATACCCACCGAAGCACAGGTTTCGCTGTATGCCTGGCCGTTGGGCAGGTCGTAGTCGTCGGTGAAGCCTTCGTTATGGCCCGAAGAGCCAATGCCGCCGGTCAGGTACATATTGCGGTAAACGACATCTTCCCACACGGCGGTCATGGCATTCATATAGCCCGGGTCCTGCGTGACGGACGCCACGTCGGCCGCGCCCGTGTACTGGTACATCGCCCGCACGGCGTGGCCGGTGATCTCCTTCTGCTGCTTCACAGGCACATCGTCCTGGCAATATTTGGGATCTTTCCATTCGTCCCAGATCTTTCCTCTCCCGTGACCGTGGCCGCGCTGGTCGAGGAACCAGTCGGCCAGTTTCAGGTAGCGGTCCTCTTTGGTGAGGTGGTACAATTTCATCAGCGCCAGCTCAATTTCCTGGTGGCCGGACACCCACGGCCGATTGGCAACCCGGAAGGTGGAATCGATGTGGTCGGCGAAGCGGATGGCGACGTCGAGTAGTTTGCGTTTGCCTGTGGTATTGTAATAGGCCACCGCTGCTTCGATCAAATGCCCCGCGCAGTAATCTTCGTGCCGTTCCATGTCGGTCCAGCGCTGTTTAAGGTCGGTTAAAGTGTAGTAGGTATTCAGGTAACCGTCGGGTAGCTGGGCGGCTGCGATCTTGTCGATCCATTCATCGGCTTTCCGTTCCAATGCGGCGTCGGGGCGGTTTTTGAGCGAATAGGCCATGGCTTCGATGGCTTTGTACACATCGCTGTCGTCGTAGTAGATACCTTCGTGCTTTTCGCCTTGCCTGCGTGCCGCTTTTTCGAAATTCCGGATCCGGCCCGATTTTTCCTCGGTTTGGATGATACAGGCATTTAGCGTGGCCGTAGCGACTTTTTCCTGCTTGGGTTTCCAGAACTGGTCGGTAATGTTGACCTCCGAGAACTTCACGGGCTGGATGCGCTGCTGGGCTTCTGACCGGAATGGCGTCGCGTGCAGACACCATGTGAGCGCGGCGGTAGCGTATATTTTGAGGCTTAAATGCATTTCTAGGTTTGTTTTTAATTCAAAATCTGCTTTTCCTGAACCTACTTCTTCTTGTGTACCAAAGGGAACTGTGAAATCCTCAGATTGGTACAGCCGTACGGGATCAGCACAATGTCCTCTTCCTTGTCTTCGGTTTCCAATTGATAAGTCATGCTGTACGGGATAGGCCCTGCCATCTCATTATACAATCCCCACGACGGAATACGGCGTGCTTTGGTTTTGATCTGCAACGGGGCATTCTCGGGGTTCCACGGATAGCCGGAAACCGGTTTCGCGACTTCCCATTGGTATTGCTCTTCCAGTTTGCTGTCGGGCGTTAATATCAATCCGTAATTCCACGGCGTAGTCGGCCGCACTTCGGTATAGCTGGTCCCGTAGTCGACCGGATCTTTGTCGTTTTTCACCAGTTTGGAAGTTTCGCCTACTTTCAATGCATAGGTCAATGGCCCGCGCTCGACGGAAATCGAGTTTTCCACCCAGGTATTTTTGAAAATATGCATGGGCAAAGTCAGTTCTACAACATCGCCTTTTTCCCATTCACGTGTCAGCTTCACCACCTGGTTACCATCCGGTTCGAGCCAGAGCTTGCCATTTACTTTAACCATACCCTTTTTACACCAGGCCGGAATGCGCAAGTGGAACGGGAAAACGGCTTTGGCAGAAGGGTTTAGGGTAAATTTAATGGTTTCCTCAAAAGGGTAGGAGGTCTCTTCTTTCACACCCACGGTAATGCCGCCCGGCAGCTTGATATTCGCTTCGCTGGCTGAATAGGCCAGGGCCGCTATGCCTTTGTCGGCGGTGGCGTACCAGAGGTTCTGTACAAATTTCGGCCAGCCCTGGTGCATATTGGAGGTACAGCAAGGGTAACCGGTGAGCAGGCCCATGCACACGTCGGTACCGCCGTGGTTCACATCGAAATTACGGTGGTGGCGGGTCATCATCACCTGGTTGGCCTGCTGGAAATACTGGCGGGTCATGAAATCGTCGGAAGCCTGTGTCGGCAACGCGTTGAACGCCACTTTTTCGAGCATATCGGCATAACTCACATCGCCGGTGATTTCGAGGATGCTTTCCAGGGAGAACATCATTTCCACGGCTGAGCAAAGCTCCGAACCTTGCGTCGGATCGTTGCCGTGCAATGCTTCGTCGCCGCCATACAGGCCGTGCGCCATGCCATTGAACTTGCGGAGATCGGCGAAACCTTTTTTGGTGGCGTCGAGGTATTTCTGCTCGGGATGGTGCTGGAAATAGGTCAGCGGCGCTTTGATGCCCTGCGCGAGGTTGACGCAGTGAATGCTGCCGCGGGTGGAGAGCAGGTCGGTGTTCAGGAAGGCGTTGGTGTAATCGAACGTTTGCAGGTGGATGAGGTTGCCAAGGTCGAGCAGGAACTTGTCGCCGGTGATATTGTAGAGCCAGTACACTACCGCCAGGTTGTCCGCGCCGCGGTACCTTGCCCAGAATGTCCAGTTATCGAGCGGTTTCGAGGGGAGTTCTTTGAGTTGGTATTTGAAGTAGTTGGTCATTAGGGTAACAACCCGCTGGTCGCCGGTGGCGGAGTAGTATTGCTTCAATATTTTGAGCATCACCATCTTGGGCCACCAGTCGCGGCTGTTGTCGCGCTGCACGCCGGGCTCGTGGCCGTAATCCTTGGAAGGCCCGAAATAGCCGTCGGGCTGCTGGCTGGCAATGGCCCATTCTACCCAGGGCCTGGTTTTGGCGATGAGTTCTTTGTCATCGAGAATGTACGCGAGCGGGAGCAGACCGTCGATCCAGTAAGGGCCGCGTTCCCATTGGTCGCCGTCGCCGCCCAGCCAGCCATTGCGCTTGCCCATCACGAGCGGGTACAGTTCGTCGAGTTTGCCGGTAGAACCGTTTTTCTGCCGGACCAGCATTTCTTTGAGCCAACCTTGCGGCTTAATAGCACCCAGCGGAAGCTCGCTGTACGGGTTGGAGCGTAACGGGGCTTTGGCGGGGGTGTAGGTAGCGTCCTTTTGCGCGGTGGCAGGTATTGAAGCCGTTAACAAAAGGGAGAATAGGAGTTTTTTCATTGGTCGGTTTTAGTTGGGTATTGGCAGGTGTTGTCAGGTGTTGTCAGGTGTTGTCAAGTGTGGTCAGGTGTTGTCATTGATTCTTTGTTCTTAAATCTTTCGAGGTGGCAAGAGCGATCACGCGTCCCTGGTCTCCGACTGCGTTGTAAAAATGGTATACGACGCCGTTCCATTTGATCACCCAGGGTTTATGGGCGTAGGTTTTGTCGTAGGGGTCGGTGGAGGAAATCAGGTCGGGGCCGGTCCAGTCGGTCCAGTTTTGGAGGTCGTAGGAGCAGGCGAAGCGCTCGAAAGCGCCCGGTTTCCAGAATGCCCCGAAATAGAACATCACATACACCTCCCCGATTTTCGCGATCTGTGCGTCGCCGCAAATGCCGGTGCTGCGGGTGATCAGCGGCTTGTCGCCCATGCGCTTCCAATGTGCCATGTCGTCGGAAACGGCCATGGCGATGCTTTCAAAACCATTCCCTTTGTCGTCGCCCTTTTGGCCTTTTGCATTATAGTACATCACGAACGGATGGCCGGTTTTGCGGGCTTTGTCGCGGATGACGAGGCTTTTGTAGATGGTTTTGTCGTCGTACCAGCGGGCGTCCTTGTCTACGGCGGAGAGTACGGGCTGCGGAATGCGGACCAGCTCCCTGGCCTGGGTCAGGTCGGGCGTGGTGGCGATGCCGATGCCCAGCCTGCCGGCTTCATAGCCCTTTTCGGAGCCGCCGAGGTAGGACAGCCAATAGTTGTTTCCGAATTTTTCGGGCTCATAGCTGCCGCCCCATTCGGTATCGACCAATGCGACGTAACCCGCCTTTTGTGTGGCATCCCACGTATTTTCAGTAAACGACATGATCCTACCCAGCGAAGTCCATTGCAGCAGGTTGTCGCTTTTGGAAAGCCAGGTTTCATAACCCTTGCCATCGAAAATAATGTAGGTCATGTACCAGGTATCACCCTGGCGGAATACCGTGGGGCTGTCCACCATCCGGCCTTTGTCGGGCTGGGGGATCACCACGCCGTACTTGTAAGGCGTTTTAATCTCTTCAAATACATTTTGCATGACTTCCTGCGGTACTCTGGCCCGGCCAGCCGACTGCGCGTCCGCGGACTGCGCGAGGCCAAAGCCCGTGGAAATCATCCATACACATCCTATCAGCACTCGTTTCATAAACACTAGTTGTAATCCGGGTTTTGTTTGAGTTTAGGGTTGGAGTTAATCGCGATTTGCGGGATCGGGAATACCGCCCTGAAAGCGCCGTTAGGCTTATGCGACAACCAGCTTTTGGTCGTGTACACGCCGAAGCGGATCATATCGCGGCGGCGGAAACCCTCCCAGGCAAACTCCCAGCCTAGTTCGTCGAGCATCCTGCCGTATTGTACCGCCGTCGCATTGCCCGGGTCCACTACTTTGTAATTTTCGACATACCCGTATTGATACCCACTGCCTTTTTGCAAATCCGCGCCGGTAACCGTGGCCTTGGCTGGTTTGGCGGCGAATGCCCGTGCGCGCACCTGGGTTACTACCGTGGCGGCGTCGTTCGCCTTGCCCGTGCGCAGGAGGCATTCGGCTTTCATCATGAGCACCTGCGCGTACCGGAATACCGGGAAATCGTTGCCGAGGCTTCCCTGCGCCTGCGTCTTTACCTCGAATTTGTTCATCCGGTACCCTTCCGCTTCGCCGGTATAGAGGCCGTCGGGCAGTTCGTTGGTGAGCACCACATTCTTGCCGGCCTGGTCGTAGGAGCCTTTCAAAGGCGTAACGCCGTCGGCGGCAAACTGGGGACCGATCATCCAGGTCGATTTCAGGCGCTGGTCGTCGGCGTCGTAGGTATTGATAAATTGCGGCACACCCTTCGCCGAGCCTGCACCCCAGGGCGTTGCGAGCATATTGACCTTGTTTTTCAGCGAAGCATGCCACGAAAACATATGCGCACTGAACCCGCCGGCCAGGTTTTCTTCAAAAGGGATTGCAAACACGATCTCAGCCGAATTTTGGTTTTCGGTAACAAAAGGCGTGGCAAGGCCGGTTTCTAACTGGTATTTGCCCGAAGCGATCACGTCGTTGCATTGCGCGAGGCATTCTTCCCATTTGTTTTCCCCGGCGTAAATTCCTGCATTGAGATACACGTTCGCAAGCAGTGTTTTAGCCGCCCATTTGTTGAACCGGGCGTACAGCAGCGTATTCCTGTCTTCGCTGAGGTTGGGGATAGCTTCTGTTAATTCCTTGACGATAAATTGATAAATCTCCTTTCTACCGGTTTTTTCGAGCAGCGCGTCGGAGCGGTCGGTAATGAGCGGGGCATCGCCGAAGTTGTCGCAAATGAGCCAGTAGAAGAATGCCCTCACCGCCCGCATTTCGGAGATCAGCGCCTCTTTTGTAACACCTGTGGGAATGGTGATTTTGTCGTTCGAAAGCTGGTCGATCAGCCGGTTGGAATTGATCACACCCGAATAGAACGTATTCCACATGCTGCTGACCTGCGGGTTTTCGGAATTCCACGTATGCAGGTGCATGCGCTTGTAAATCCCGCCGTCGTCCCAGCCCGATGCATTCGCGGGCATCACAATGCCGTCGGCAGTGGACTCCTGCGCCATGTACCAGTGCGTATGCGAAATGAGGTTGCGCATGTTGGCATACGCAATGCTCATCGCCTGGTAGGCATTGGAGTAATTATAGGTGTCCTCCGTCACTTCGGAGTAGATGTTTTCAGTCAGGTCGTTGTTGCAGCCGCTTGCAGCGATCATCAGCAAAACCGCGGTGCCTATATAGGATTTCAATGGCTTCATTGTAAATAGTCTTTTTGAAATTGAAATAAAAACTAGAATGTCAGCATGACGCCCCCTGTGAAGCTGGTGGTAGCCGGGTAGCGGTTCTTGTCGTCGATGCCCGGTGTCAGGCCTCCGATACCGACTTCCGGATCGATGCCTTTGTAGCCGGTGATGGTATAAAGGTTGGCAACGGCCAGGTACACGCGGGCGTGGCGGAGGTATTTATTCTTCAACCGCAGGTTGTAGCCCGCCGTAATGTTGTCGATCTTCCAGTAGTTGCCATTTTCGATGTAATAGCTCACGTAATTCAGCGACTGGTCGTCGGCGAGCGGGCGTTTGCCGTAAATCGGATCGTAGGCATTCGCGCGGAGGTTTCCGCGGGTGAGCATCACGGGCGCACTCCAGAACATCTCGGTCATGTTCAGGATCTGGAATCCGAACGCGCCGCGCATGGTGATGTTCAGGTCGAAGTTTTTGTAAGTCAATGTGTTGTTCCAGTTCAAATAGCGCTTGGGTAAGCCGTTGCCGATGATCTGTTTGTCGTCCGCCTGCTGCTGGGCGATGGATTTTGGTTCGCCGTTTTTGCCTTCGATCACCCAGTGGCCGCTCTCGTCAATATCGATGGTTTTGAAACCCCAGAAATTGCCCAGCGGCTGGCCTACCTGCACGCGGTGGGTGGTTTGCTGAATGGGCTCGCCGGTGTTGCCGGTATCGAAATAGCCGCTCGCCAATGCAAACTTGTCGTTGGAAAGGGAAAGGATTTTGTTCGCATTGGTAGAGAAGTTGACCGAAGTGGTCCAGCGGAAAGCGGCGGTTTGCAGCGGGATCGCATTTACCTGGATTTCTATCCCCTTGTTTTGCATGGATGCCGCGTTGGCGGTGATGGTGCTGTATAAATAGGGCGGGGTAGGCACGGGGAAATTGGCGATTAGGTCACGGGTGGTGCGGCGGTACAGATCGATCGAGCCGGATAGGCGTTCGTTCAGGAAGCCGTAGTCGATACCCACATTCACCTCTTCCTTGCGTTCCCAGCGGAGGTCGGGGTTGGCATTGTTGGATGGGTTGATCGCCTGCACCCACTGGCCGTTGATGAGCACATTGGTATTGAAATTGATTTTGTTCAATGAAATGTAAGAGCTGCCCGGCTCGGTACCGGTTACACCGTAGCCTGCCCGGAGTTTCAGGTTCGAAACGGTGTTGGAGTTTTCCAGAAAAGCCTCCCTTTTTAAATTCCAGCCGACTGAGAATGCCGGGAAGCTGCCCCACTTGTGGTTGGCCCCGAAGCGTGAGGAGCCTTCATGACGGATACTTGCGGTGAGCAGGTATTTATTCATGAAACTGTAATTGACCCGGAAAAAATAGCTGATCAGCTTGTTCTCCGACTGCGTAGAAGACTCTGGAGCCTGCCCGCGACGGAGCGCCAGACCGGCGCCGATGTTGTTGTAGGAAAAGTTGTCGGTCGGGAAATCCCAGTTCTGCATCCAGTATTCTTCGGTATTATAGCGCCGCCAGGTGTGCCCGGCGAGGATCACGAAATTGTGGTCCTTGATGGATTTGTTATAGTTGGCCGTGAATTCGAACAGGTCGTCCTGCGAGCGCGTAGTACCGCGTGAGGCAAAGCCGTTCCGCCCGTTCCGGCTGGTGGAGTAGTGGTTTTTGGTTTCATAATAGCCCCGTGTGCTGTTGAACATATCCCGGGCGAACAATGCCTTGATTTCCAGTCCCTCCACCGGTGCGAGCGAAATGGTACCGTACGTGCGCAGGTTGTTGTTGCGGTTCTGCCCGTTGGATTCCTCGATGAGTGCGACGGGGTTCATGTAATCGGTTTTGTCGGTGCGCTCGGTCCATTTGCCGTTGGCATCTTTCATAGGCTCGGTCGGGTTGAATGTCAGCGCATTGCGGTAAACCAGCCCGGAATAGGAGCCTCCGTCGATCGAAAAATATTTCTGCTGGTAGCCGCTCAAGTTTGCATTGATTTTCAGCAACCCGTCGAACATCGAATGATTGACCTCGATGCGTGGGAACACGGTGGTGTTATCCGATTTCTTCATGATACCGTTCAGCCGCCGGTACTCCATGCTCACGATGTAGTTGGTACTGCGCGAGCCGCCGCGGAGGCTGATATTGTGGACTTGCGAGAGCGGTTTCTGGGTCACGGCTCCGAGCCAGTCGGTGCTGTGGCCGTAGTCGATGGCGCCGGGATTGCCCTGGGCAGCCAATGCACGGTACTGATCTACATTCATGAAGTCGAGCTTGCGGGTAAGCCTCTGCGTGGTGAAATACGAGTTCACTTCGAGCGTCGCGGGGGTTTCCCCTTTCACTTTCCGGGTGGTGATCAGGATTACCCCGTTGGTACCCCGCGTTCCGTAAATGGCGGCGGCGGAGCCGTCTTTCAGTACGTCAATGGACTCGATATCCTCCGGTGCGACGGTGTTCAGGCCTCCCGGCACGCCGTCGATAAGGACAAGCGGTTCCGAGCTGGCGTTAATCGTCGCATTACCTCTCAGTGTGATCTGCGCAATGGCGGTAGGGTCCCCGCTGGGCGTGATGACGCTCAACCCGGCCACCTTTCCACGGATGAGTTGCGCCGCATCCTGCACGGGGCCTTTCACAAAATCCTCGGATTTGACACTCGCGACGGCGCCGGTGATCTGCTCCCGTTTTTGGGTGCCGTAACCTACCACCACCACTTCTTCCAGGCTTTTCAGGTCGGGTGCCAGGGTAATGTCGACGGTCGAGCGGGTGCCTACCACAACTTCCTGATTCTGGTAACCGACATAGGAGAATACCAGGGCGATTTCCGCTTTGGGATCGTCGTTAATCGCAATGCTGTATTTGCCGTTCACGTCCGTGGTACTGCCGCGCGTGGTGCCTTTGATGAGTACGGACACGCCCGGGAGCAACTCGCCGCCGTCGCCCTTGACGATACCCGATACGGTCCTGTCGACTGCTTTTCGGCTCAGTTCCAGAACCGAATTGTCGCTTTGGACGGACATCGTGAAGGTCTGCTGCGTAGCGGGCGGGGTTTCTTCCGGTGCGACCGGGTCAATTTGCTGGGCGCCCGGCTTGCTTTCGTCGGCCGTTGTCAGGATGAGGTACGTTTGTTTGCTGACCTTCTTGTAGCGCAGCCCGGAAGGCAGGATATTGTTCAGTTTGTTCTCGATTGTCTGTCCTGCCTGCACCTGTGCCGGCGACACGAACAGTCCTTCCAGGAGTTTTTCTTCAAAAAGTATATCGACTTTGTATTGCTTTTTAACCTGCATCAGCGCATCCCGCAATGCTATCCGGCTGCCGGGGATGATCGTGGGTGCCGAGCTGCTTTTGGGTGGGCGGTTCTGGGCCATGAGCTGGGCTTTAATCGGGGCGCCATCCAACAGGCATCCCACCATTAAGGTTACCAGAACTTTAACGTGTAATAGTTTCGTCATGATTATGGATGATTAAGGAATTACAAATGATTCGTGTCGAGTACGAAGGTCTCGGCGCGGTCGTCGCCCGGGGGCGAGTGGGTCACGCGGGCGTTCAGGACGTCGGAAAGGACTTTCAGCACATTGGCCGGGTCGCTCGCATTGAATGTGCCCCCGATAGTCCGGCGGGCGAGGGTGGAATCCGCGACTACCACATTTACCCCGAAATGCTCGCTGATCTGGTAGGCGATTTCCGAAACCGGCGTGTTCTCGAACATGAACAGGCGCTGTTTCCAGGCCTGGTGCGCCGAGAGGCTTTCACTGTGTTTGAGGGTGAGCGTGCCCTGCATCGACATGGTGGCCACGTCGCCGGGTTTCATCAGCATCGGTTTGGGATTCAGCTCTTTCAACGAACGCAGTTGCACGCTTCCCTGGCTGAGCACCACCTTGGAACCACGTTCGCGGCTGTATACGATGAATTCGGTGCCCAATACCTTTACTTCCAGCTTGTCGGGCGTGCGTACGATGAACTTGCTGTGATCGACCGTGTGTTTCACCGCAAATTCCGCTTCGCCTTTGAGTTTCACTTCCCGCGTACCGCCACCGAATCCGAAGCGGGGGATGCTGAGGACGGAGTTGGCATTCAGCGTTACCCGGCTGCTGTCGGGCAGGACTATCGTGCGGATCTCGCCGTAGCCGGTTTCATATTGTTTGTAAAACCAGAAGTCGGAGAGCAGGTAGGCGCTGAGGATGAGCGCAATGGAAGCCGCTGCCACCCATTTGAATGCAAAAAGGCGTCCGCTCAGCGTACCCCGGTTTGCGCTTGCCGGAAAGTTTGAGCCGTCTTGAACGGTATACAATGAACGCAGGTAGCCCTGCTCCACGTCCGGCGTGTACTGCGGGTTTTCGGTTTCCCATTCATCCAGCCATTGAAAATACAGCTCGCGGTTGGCGGGGTTTCCGAGCCATTCCTCGATCAGAATGTTCTGCATCCGGGTGGTTTTCCCCTCGAAGAAGTTCTGGATGACCTGTTTGGAGAGAAGTGATTTCTTCATGCTTCGTTAAGTTCAGTATGACATATATCCGAGGGCGTCGGGCCGTCAGACGAATAGGAGTAAAATCTGGATCAGAGAGAGCAGCCCGTGGTCCTGCAATGCTTTTCGGAGGATCGCGAGTCCTTTGGTAATGTGCCCTTCCACGGTTTTGACCGAAATACCCAGCTCTTCGGCGATAGTGACGTTGCGCTTCCCCTCGAACCGGCTCATGAGGAATACCTTCTGGTTCTGGGGTGACAATGACCTGATCACCTGCTCGATTTTCAGCACCAGCTCCTGGAATTGCAGCTCCTGCTGGGGCGAACTGGCAGGCGTAGCCACGGGGAGGTCGCTCAGCTCTTCGGTGACCGTTTCCTTTCCGAAGTTTTTGCGCATATGGTGAAAGGCCGCGTGCCGTACCGTCGTGAAGAGGTAGGCGCGGTAGGAGGTCGTGACCGCCGTATGCAGCTGCTTCGACCAGAACTGGCTGAACACCTCTACCACAATATCCTCGGCTACGTCGCGGGCATACACAAACCGTACGGCATGACTGCACAGCTGTTTGTAATATCTTTTGAAAAGCAATTCATACCCCCGGCCAGGGTCGGTGATGAATGCCTGTTTGATAAACAATTCCGAATCGACAAAGTCCGCCGGCAGCTTTCTCATTTCCGGGAATTCGGATGACGGGCCTGTCGGTTCGTTCGTACCAGTCTTATTTTCTACGGAATACTTCTGGTTCATACAAATCATGTAAGTAGGTTATTCATAAGAGTATTTTGTACCTGGGCTACCCTCGGTTGTTTTGTGAGATTTTTATTTTTTTTGTCACTTTTGGTCGAATGCGGAGCGCCTGCCGACCGTCTGTTACGAGTCCGCAAGTGTACGCCGAGTGTCCGTATATGGACAGGGTTGCAGCTAAAAAGCCACGCTGAATATCAGGAGCGGGTTTCAAAATGTCGGGCGTACTTTTTTTGACAAGGTCAAATGCTACCTGACTACTTCTGACCATTCCTGACAACCTTTTCTAAAACTGCTTCGGACTATGTTACGTAACTACCTGAAAATTGCGCTTCGCCAGTTGGCCAGAAACCGGGCGTATTCCTTCATTAACATCGGCGGACTGGCTGCCGGTATGGCGGTGGCCATGCTCATCGGGCTTTGGGTGTACGACGAGCTTTCGTTCAATACTTATCATGAAAACTACGCGCGCATTGCGCAGGTACGCTCGCGGGAGTTCGGCGAACATGGGGTAGGGGTGAATTCATCCCTGCAATACCCGCTCATGACCGAGCTCAAAGCAAATTACAAGGCGCATTTCAAACACATTATCGCGGCTTCCTGGGATGTCGATTATGTACTGTCGGCCGGGGAGAGTAAGATTTCACGCTCGGGCGTGTTTATGGACCCCGGCGCGCCGGATATGCTCACGCTGCGCATGGTGTACGGCACGCGCGTGGGCCTGCGCGATCCGCATTCGGTGATGCTTTCGAAATCCACCGCGCTGGCATTGTTCGGGGAGGTCGATCCGGTGAACCGCGCCTTGAAAATCAGTAACAAGCTGGATGTGAAGGTGACAGGGGTGTACGAAGACCTGCCGCAAAACACGCAGTTCAATCAAATGAAGTTCCTGGCGCCGTTCGCGCTCTGGGAGCTCGATAATCCGTGGATCCGCGAGCGGGCCATGACCGACTGGCAGAACCATTTCATGAAAATCTATGTCGAACTCCGCCCGGATACCGACCCGGAACAAGTGGCCGCGGATATCAAGCCAGCGGAAATGAAAAACCTCGCAGGGTTTCCCGAGCAGGCCAAAAACAAGCCGGAGGTATTTCTGCTACCGATGAGCGACTGGCATTTGCATAATTTCAAACGCGGCACACTCGATGAAGGCCCGATGCAAATGGTGTGGCTCATCAGCATTATCGGCGCATTTGTGCTTTTACTTGCCTGCATCAATTTCATGAACCTTTCCACGGCCCGCTCCGAAAAACGGGCGAAGGAGGTCGGCATCCGCAAGTCGATCGGCTCGCTGAAAGCACAGCTCGTCAACCAGTTTTTCAGTGAATCGTTTGTGGTGGTGATACTCGCATTCCTTTTGGCCCTTTGGGCTGTTTCGCTGGCATTGCCGTGGTTCAACGAGCTGGCAGCCAAACAAATGTCGATTCCCTGGACGAACGGCGGTTTCTGGGCTGTGAGCCTGGGCTTCATCGCGTTCACGGGCATGCTTGCGGGAGGCTATCCGGCATTGTACCTGTCGTCGTTTCAGCCGGTGAAGGTCCTGAAAGGGACATTTCGGGCGGGACGTTTCGCATCGCTCCCACGGAAAGTACTGGTGGTTTTGCAATTCACGGTATCGGTCACGCTGGTAATCGGCACCATTATCGTTTTCCGCCAGATCCAGTTTGCGAAAAACCGGCCGGCCGGATACACGCGGGAAGGCTTGCTGATGGTCGAAATGAAATCGGGGGATTTTTACGGCAAGCACCAGCTGCTCAAAAATGAACTGCGCGCTAGTGGCGCGGTGACCGACATCGCCGAATCGATGGGGAAAGTTACCGAGGTATGGTCCGGCAACGACGGCTTCGAATGGCGCGGAAAGAGCCCTGCGGCCGACGAAAGTTTCGGCACGCTCATGGTCAGCTCCGAGTATGGCCGTACGGTCGGCTGGAAGTTTGTCCAGGGCAGGGACTTCTCCGAAACCCTGGCGTCCGATTCGTCGGGGATCGTCGTCAATGAAGCCGCGGTGAAATACATGGGGTTGAAAGACCCTGTCGGCGAGCCGGTAAGCTGGAAATTCCAGGACAGGCCGGTGATGCATTACCGTATCCTGGGGGTGATCAGGGATGTGGTGATGGAATCGCCTTACGAGCCTATCACCCCGACGATGTTCATGATCAAGGCCCACGGCGGCCCGAACTGGATGCACATCCGGATCAATCCCAATATGAGCGTCAGCGAAGCCCTGCCGCGTATTGAAAGTGTATTTAAAAAGCTGATCCCGCTGGCCCCGTTTGAATACCAGTTCGCGGACGACGATTATGCATTGAAATTCGCGGCCGAGGAACGTGTCGGTAAGCTGGCCTATTTTTTCGCCGTACTCGCCATTCTGATCTCGTGCCTCGGGCTTTTCGGTTTGTCGTCATTCATCGCGGAGCAGCGCACACGCGAAATCGGCGTGCGAAAGGTACTGGGCGCTTCAGTTTTCAACGTGTGGAAGCTGTTGTCGAACGAGTTTATCATGCTGGTGACGATCGCTTTCGGCGTGGCTACGCCCGTCGCCTATTACCTGCTGAGCCACTGGCTTGAAAAATATACCTATCGCATCGAACCTTCGTGGTGGATTTTCGCGGCTACGGGCTTGGGCGCAATGGCTATTACGCTGTGTACCATTAGTTTTCAGAGCATCAAGGCGGCATTAGTTAACCCGGTCGTGTCGTTGAGGGCGGAATAATGCTATGTAACGAGGAGTCGACAAAAAGATTTTCTAGCTTTGAAGGTTACTTGTTGAATCACCTCTCTCAGTATGCGTTTGTTCAAATTCTGCTGTTGGCATTTGCCAATTGTACTGCTTTGGTTTAGCAATACCCTCTTTGCGCAGGGAAATCCTAATCTTAAATTGTATTTAAAAAACGGGACCGTCGAACCGCCGGCAAACCTGTCGGGTAAGGCTACTACCTCCGCATTTCGAAAAAATGCCTCGTACGGAATCGGAAAGCTGATTGTCGTCCAGTTTTACGGTATCCCTGACGAGCAATCCGTAGGGAAACTGAAAAGTGCGGGAATTGAACTTTTGGAATACATTCCCGACAATGCGTATACCGCCGTCGTGCATTCGGAGCCGGATATCGCCTTACTGAATTCGGTCAATGCCCGTGCGATCATCGAGCTGTCGCCGGAGCAGAAGATCCACCCGGTTTTGACAGGGTCGGACCTTCCGGAGCATGCGGTGAAAGTGCCGGGGAAGGTGGATGTTAGTATCAGTTACCCGCGTTCGCTTGCGTTGGAGGATGTGAGGCGTGACCTCCAAAAGAGTAATTTTGAAATTATTTCCGAGGCCCTCAGCCGGTACCAGGTGCTGGAAGTGCGGCTGGATACAGGCCGGCTGATGCAGCTGGCTGCTTTGCCGTGGCTGCAATATATAGAGCCCATACCGATGCCGGCTTTGCCTTTAAATGACAAGAGTACCGCCGGCACACGGGCAAATATGCTGGCCGCCGGATTACCTTCCGGGGTTAAACTGAGTGGCGAAGGTGTAACAATAGGTATCGGAGACAACGGAAATCCTACCGAGCATGGTGACATGAGCGGCCGTATCGTCAGCCATATTCCGATTATGGGCGACTGGCATGGGGTACACGTGACCGGGACGGCCGCAGGGGCGGGAATTGTCAATGAGAAATTTAAAGGTTATGCCCCCAGGGCACTCGTCGTAAAGCGCTCAAATGAAGAAATATGGCGGGAGGCTTCGTCATTGTTCCAGGAATTTGGAATGGTTGTGACCAGCAATTCGTACGCCAGCGGCAGTGGAGGTAGTGTTTGTCCGGGCTTCGGAGGTTATACTTTTAATTCTTATGTTCTTGATCGACAGGCTGGTGAATTGCCCTATTTGCAACATGTCTTTGCAGCTGGAAACAGTGGAAACGCGGCTCCTTGCAGTGGATTTCCGGCAGGATTCGGTAATGTAAATGGCGAGTATGCTTCTGCAAAGAATGTAATCAGCGCCGGACGAACGCTCGCCAACGAAGGCATTTCCACCTCTTCGAGTAAAGGCCCGGTGCAGGACGGACGGATCAAGCCTGACCTGACAGCACCCGGATCATCCATTTATTCAACGATGCCCGACGATGTTTACGAAGCGGCGTCAGGAACAAGTATGGCTGCACCGGCCGTGGCAGGCGGCGCTGCATTGCTTTATCAGCGATACCGACAGCTCCATAATCAGCAAAACCCCCAAAATGCCCTGGTAAAGGCCTTGCTTTGCAACGGAGCATCGGACAAGGGTTTGGCCGGTCCGGATTTCAGTTATGGTTTTGGGTTGATGAATCTGTTTCGTTCTGTCACCATGCTCGATAAGGGATATTACCGGAATGGCACGTTGACCCACCAGGTAACGAACGAGTTTCAGATTACTATCCCTGCCGGCACAGCATTGGTGAAAGCGATGTTATATTGGAACGACATCGCGGCCTCTCCCTTGGCGGGGAAAAAAACACTGGTCAATAATCTCGACCTGGAATTGTCCCGTCCCGATGGTACCATCGTGTATCCTCTCGTGCCCAATCCGGCGACCCCGGCGACGCGAGCTGTCGCAGGGGTGGACACTGTCAATAATGCCGAACAGATCGTGATTGAAAATCCCAACGCGGGTACCTATACCCTGAAAGTCAAAGGTGCGAAAATCCCTTCGGGTTCCCAGGAGTATTTTCTTGTTTATGATGTTGTTGAGAAATCTACCACGCTCACTTATCCGATCGGTTCAGAGCGTTTTACGAAAGGGGATGCTATCTATATATCCTGGGATAGCTATGGGAATCCCACGAGTACCTATGCGGTATCGTATTCCCTGAACAACGGGGCGTCCTGGACGACGATCAATGCGGCCGTGCCGGCAGGGGGCAGTCAGCAGGCCTGGACAGTGCCCGATGCATTTACGGCAACGGCCAAAATCAGACTTGTCCAGAACGAAACGGGCATTGTTAAGGAAAGCGCGCCATTTTCCATTATGGCGCTGCCCGTGCTCACACTGGAGGCAGTGCAATGCGAGGGTTATGCGGCCGTGCGATGGACTGCCGTTACGGGAGCCTCTGACTACGAGGTAATGCGTTTACAGGGTGATGAAATGAAACCGGTCGGCGTAACGACAGGATTGCAATACACATTCAACGGGCTTTCTCGCGACACGACTTATTATTTCTCCGTTCGGCCGCGTCTGAGTGGCGTACCTGGCAGAAGGGCAGTCGCTGTCAAACGAAAACCCGACAATGGTACATGTAGCGGCGCTATTTCGGACAATGATGTGGGCATAGACTCCATTATTTCCCCCAAAGGATCTGGCAGAATGTTTACTTCCACCGGTCTGTCGGCCACGCAATCCATTACGATACGTATCCGCAATTTTGACGACCAACCGATAACACGGTCGTTTGAGGTAGGATATTCAACCGGTTCGATGGGCGCTCCTGTTCACTGGGAGACGATTACATCAGGCATTGCTGCCCTTGGGCAGTTGGAACATACTTTTAACAAAACAGTTGATTTTTATGCTGTTGGGGACTATTTAGTGAATGTATTCGTAAAGTTGGAAGGAGATATGGTTCAGTTGAATAACCAAAAGGCAATTCAGCTAACACAGCTTCCCAATCCTTCAATCGCTTTACCTTACATGGAAGATTTCGAGTCGTTGCCTCTGCAAACACTGCGTACTGACAAAATAGGTTTGGTGAATGGGCCCGGCTACGATTTTACTTCGGAGGGAAAAATCGGACGACTAAGGACATACGCGGAATCAGGTGGGGCTTACTCCGGAGAAAAGGCATTGATGCTTGACGGCGATAACGGAAATTACACTGGCTATCAGTCTTCGGTTTATGGGACTTACAACCTGGAAGGCTACAAGGCGCGGGGCGAAGAAGTCCGCCTTTCGTTTCGCCTTCGTCAAGACGGCGGCTCGGGTGCAGTGTACATACGCGGGAAGGACACTGATCCGTGGATTCTTGCCTTCTTTTATCATCAGTATCAATATGGGGCTGTCGACAGGGGTTTCAAGCTACACACGATCCAGGTAAGCGAGTTGCTCAAAAATAATTCCCAGGAACTTTCATCCAGCTTTCAGTTGAAGTGGGGCCAGAACTGGGGAAAAGGGTTTTACACTATTGATGACGTTAGATTGTATACGACACGTAGCGATGTTGCATTGGCAGAGCTGGTAGCGCCGAAGCTCTCCGCTTGCGGCTATGGTTCACAGAAATTCTCCGCGCTGGTAAAGAATAACGGGGATGAGGATATATTCAACTTACCACTTCTCGTCACGGTTGACGGTCATGAGGCAGCCAGGGAGAGCATTCCCTTCGTAAGGGCTGGATCGGATACCCTTTACAGCTTTAACGCCTATTCTAATTTATCCGTGGAAGGGGAACATGTGGTGAAAGCCATTGTCAATTACGGATTTGATGTCAAGCCCATCAACGATTTCACTCAGATAATCGTCACTACGCAACCGACGATATCGACCTTTCCTTACTTAGAAGATTTCGAGAATGGGGCGGGCGGTTGGCAGCCGCTCGATTCCGTGTGGCAGTTCGGCCGGCCGAATTCTGCCAAAGTGAAAAGTGCCGCCAGCGGAGATAATGCCTGGAAAACAAATCTGACCGGGACATATTCAAGCGATAGTGTCGCTTATCTCTACTCTCCCTGTCTCGATCTGAACAGTGTAGCTTCATTACGCCTGAGTTTCAGCTTTTTTATTGATCAGGCAGCGTGTGGAGACGATTGCGAAATGCCGGTCATAGAATACACAAGCGGTGGAGTATGGTCAAGATTGTATGGCATAGAATGGGGCTCGTTGCAAGGCCGAAGCCGATGGCGCAGCGCATCGGTGTATATCCCGGGTTATAGCACGATACGATTGCGCATTGGAGTAAAAGGGAACTCATTGAACCCTACCGAGGGGATGGCAATCGACGATATCCATATCTACAATATGTCCCATGAAATTAATTTTGAATCTTCACCAAATCCCATTTTGGAGGCAGATGTTCAGGGCGATGGCTGGGTCGACTTTACACAATTCGGATGGTTGGTAGCTTCGATACAGCCAAATGGTCAGGAACTAGGTAGCATATCACTAATGACCTACCTGAAAAATGACGAAGTCAAAGATCGCAACGGACAATATTATATGAGTAGAAGCTACAAATTTGGTATGTCACAGCCAACTTTTCCCAAGCCTGTGGGGGTACGGCTTTATTTCCTGGATGCCGATGTCGAGCGATTGGTCAATGCACCCGAAAAGCCGGGAGTTTCCAAGCCGGCGTCGGCCTACGAAATGACCGTTACAAAATACGCGGGGATTAACGAGGACGGGGATCTGACAAACAATGCCGATAGAGTCTGGGGTTACTTTCCGAAAACGGCTGTAAAAGTTGTGCCTTACTGGAACGGATACTATATAGAGTTTGAAACAACAAGCTTCTCCGAATTCTGGCTTGCGAAGGGCTTCCTGGGTCTCGGCGATCCTATGCCAGTCACCCTCGCTGCTTTCTCTGCCAGGAAGCAACTAACGAGCTCGGAAAACAAACCATCCGTAGTCCTCGAATGGCAGACAACGGAGGAAAAGGATTTCAGCCATTTCGAGATCGAGGTGGCCAGGGATAGGGAAAGCCTTTTGAAAAAAATGTTTTCTAAAATCGGAGAGGTACGTGGAAACGGGGACAATGCTTCCCCGCAGCGATATTCGTTCACGGATGACTTTCCCGCGACAACAGGCCCGAACTACTATCGCCTGAAAATGATCGATACTGATGGCAGCTTTGAATATTCTTCCATCCGTTCGGTCAATTTTGATGGTGAACCGGCGTGGAAGGTGTTTCCGAACCCGGTAAAGGACAAGATATACGTGGAGTTTGCGGAGAAGGCCGGAAAGTCGGTCACGTTTAGTGTTTCGGATGTGGGAGGGCGCGTTGTGTTCACCGGTGATGCCGTGGCCGACGGGACCGTCCAGAAAAAGGAGATTGACCTTTCGTCCGGGACGTTAACGCCGGGCATATACCTGCTTAAAGTGGTTTCTGAGGACCGGGAGAAGGTATTTAAAATTATCAGGAAGTAAAATCATACCGCTGAAAGAAGGTCTGCGATCCCCGTCGGTTTACCCGGCGGGGATTTTTTATTGGGAATAAAAGCAGTAAAAGCTTGACATTCAATTTGAATAAAATATCTTTGTAACTAAGATATTTAGAAACAAAGATAAATATGAACCAGGAAACGCTCGATCGCCTGAGAAAACTCAGCCAGCAGTACGCATTCGACTCTATCCAGATGCACGAGGCCATCGGACGGAAAGCAGGACTTTCCGGTACCGACCACAAGTACCTGGGATTCATTATTCAAAAAGGGCAAATGACCGCCGGGGAGCTTTCGACACTGACGGGGCTTACAACGGGCGCTGTTACCGGGTTGATCGACCGGTTTGAGCAGAAAGAGCTGGTCAGGAGGCGATTTGGCGACGACCGGCGAAAGGTGATCGTAGAGCCGGATACCGAAAAAATCATGGCGCTTTTTGAACCGCTCTACAAGGAATTCCGAAGCAAGTCGGAGCAGGTAATGGCCTCGTTTTCAGAAGCGCAGCTGGCGGTTATTGAAAGCTACTTTTTGAAGGCGATGGAAGTAATGAACGAAACAACCACCAAACTCAATTCCAAACAGGCGTAACATGGGAAATTACATGCTGGATTTTCAGGAAATTGGTAAAGCGGACATTGCGATGGCCGGCGGGAAAGGTGCCAACCTGGGCGAGTTGGCCCGGATTGGGGGTATTGAAGTGCCCGGCGGCTTTTGCATTACCACCGAAGCGTTCGGGGCGGTTATCGACGGGGCCGGGATCGGGAGCCTGCTGGAAAAGCTGGCGCATGTGAGGGTGGAGGACAGGCATGAAATTATGTGGCTGGGGCAGGAAATCCGGCTGGCGATTGAGGCGGCTGCGGTCCCCGGAGCTGTTCGGGAGGAGCTGTTTAGTTATGTTTCAAAGTTGGGAGATGATCATGCCTATGCGGTACGGTCGAGTGCGACTGCCGAGGACTTGCCGCATGCTTCGTTTGCCGGTCAGCAGGATACATTTCTGAATGTGACCGGGCGCGAGGCCATTCTGCGGCATGTGAGCAAATGCTGGGCTTCGCTCTTTACGGACAGGGCCATCACATACCGCATTCAAAACGGTTTCGATCACCGTAAAGTGAGCCTGGCGGTGGTGGTTCAACGAATGGTTTTTCCGGAGGCCTCGGGGATAATGTTCACGGCCGATCCGGTCAATTCGAACCGGAAGGTCGTTTCCATCGATGCCAGTTTTGGATTGGGAGAGGCACTGGTTTCCGGTCTGGTGAATGCGGATGCGTACAAAGTACGCGGCGGGGAAATCATTGAAAAGAAGGTTGCCGCCAAAAAGCTGGCGATTTACGCATCGCAGGCGGGCGGTACGCGCGAGCAGGAGCTCGGGCAGGAACAGCAAAAGCGCCAAGCGCTCACGGACGATCAGATTTTGCAGCTTGAACAAACCGGCAGGCGGATCGAGGCGCATTTCGGAAGCCCGCAGGATATTGAATGGTGCCTGGCCGGTGGGGTGTTTTACATAGTGCAAAGCCGGCCGATTACGACTTTGTACCCGGTACCGGAAGCACACGACGGACAGAATCATTTGTACGTGTCGGTAGGCCACCAGCAAATGATGACCGACGCGATGAAGCCCCTGGGCTTGTCGGTATGGCAGCTGACGTCGCCCCGGAAAATGGCTGTCGCCGGCGGCCGGATTTTTGTGGACGTTGCGCAGGACCTGGTTTCGCCCGCGGGACGAAAGGTGGTGCTCGATGTGCTGGGCAAGTCGGACCCGCTCGTGCGGAAGGCCGTGACGGAGGTGCTGGAACGCGGGGATTTCATCGCGGTCAATGCGGAAGAACCGCTCCCCGGCCAACCCGCTCAGGGCCCGCCGCCGCACGACTTTTTCGCGCTCCATAGCTACGACCCCTCCATTGTGCATGAGCTGATCGGCCGTAGCGAGGCTTCGATAGCAGCATTAACCGAAAATATACGCACGAAAACGGGCACTGAACTGATCGATTTTATCCTCGACGATTTCCAGCAAAGGAAAAGCCAGGCCGATCCGCAAAGTTTCGGGGTGATCGTGACGGCGATGAATGCGGCGCTCTGGATCAACGAAAAAATGAGCGAATGGCTGGGCGAAAAAAACGTAGCCGATACCCTTTCGCAATCGGTACCCAATAATGTCACTTCGGAAATGGGGTTGGCCTTGCTGGACGTTGCCGATGCCATCAGGCCGTATCCGGAAGTCGTTGATTATTTGCGGGAAACGGATCACGATCATTTCATGGCCGGGATGCCTGCGCTGCATGGCGGAGCCGAGGCAATGGGCGCGATTAATGGGTTTCTGGCTAAGTATGGTATGCGTTGTGCCGGGGAGATCGATATCACCAGGACACGCTGGAGCGAGAAGCCGGCGATTCTTATTCCGTTGATTTTGAGTAATATCAGAAACCAGGAGCCCGGGGCCGGCAAACGGAAATTCGAACAGGGGCAGCAGGAGGCCGCCTGGAAGGAAGTTAATTTGCTCGAACGCCTGCGGGAATTGCCCGACGGAGCACAAAAGGCGGACGAAACGAAGCGAATGATCGGACTGTTGCGGAACCTGGCCGGTTACCGCGAATATCCCAAGTATGCCATCGTGAGCAGGTATTTCGTATACAAAAGGGCGTTACTCGAAGAAGCGGTACGGCTTGTGAATACCGGTGCGCTCCGTGAACAGCAGGATATCTATTATCTGGAACTCGGCGAAATACGGGAGCTGATCCTTTCGCAGCAGGCAGATTATCCGATGATTGACCGGCGAAAGGAAGCCTATGGACGATACGAGAAACTGACGCCTCCGCGTGTGATGACCTCTGACGGAGAAGTTGTGACAGGCAAATATAACCATGAAAATATGCCCCTGGGTGCCATAGCGGGGCTTGGGGTATCTGCGGGCATCATCGAGGGGCGGGCACGCGTGGTACTGAAAATGGAGGACGCGAACCTGGAACCGGGGGATATTCTGGTCACCGCATTTACCGATCCGAGCTGGACGCCGCTTTTTGTGGCGATCGAGGGGCTGGTTACCGAAGTGGGCGGGTTAATGACCCACGGAGCGGTGATCGCGCGCGAATATGGCCTGCCGGCGGTAGTGGGCGTGGATCATGCGACCCGGCTGATCAGGGATGGGCAAAAAATACGTGTGCACGGGACGGAAGGATACATCGAGCTCCTGTAACGTCACGTGCACACCGGCAAACCGCAGGTTATAGCCTAGTTTTTCAGCCAGGCTTCATTCAATGGCTTTTTCGAATCGTCGCCGAACCGGAAACCATCGCCGTCCTTATAATTGAGTTTCACCGTGCCTTTCAGTTCGATCTCCTGGCCGTTCCGGTTCACCTTTACGGTAATGGGGCTGCCCTCGTCGAGATCATAACCGAGGTAAACGAGCGACATCAGGTTTTTCGGGTCCACAGGTACGCCGTTAAACTCGATGAAGGCGTCGTTGTCCTGAATACCCAGGTTTTTGTAAAACTCGTTCAGGTTGTCGGCCACGTGTGCGAGTACATGGGTGCGCGAGGCGTCGGGTTTGATGTAAATGACGTCGTTCCGCAAAAAGACGATCGGTTCAGGGAAGGGTATCGTCTGTTTTTTCAGACCTACTTTACCCAGGAAATCTTCATAGCGGATCGGTTCACCCATCACCACGTGTTTGTCCAGAAACGCGCCCGCTTCGGGACCGGCGATCTGGGTAATGACTGGGATCAGTTCGGCATCGTCGAACGGTTTCTGAGGGCCGTATTTTTGCGATAGCTCGCCCATCAGCCACAGCAAGCCGCGTTGGCCCTGTGTTTTCTCGCGGATCACGATATCGAGGCACATGGCAATGAGTGCGCCCTTTTCGTAAACGTTCGGGTATTGGGGTTTCAGTTTGGGGTCGAGGATGTTACGGCTCATTTCGGTGAACGAAAGGCTGTCGGAGTACGACTGCGATTGCTCGACCTTTTTGGCCATCAAATCATAGAATGCATCTGCGCCGATGAGTCCCTGGTTTACCTGGAAAAGGTTGGAAAAATATTCGGTAACGCCCTCGTAGAACCACAAATGCTGGCTCATTTTGGGCGCATTGAAATCGAAATAGTGGATTTCCTTCGAATGCACCTTCAACGGGGCGATGGTATGGAAGAACTCGTGGCTGATCACGTGGATCAGGTCCTTGCTCTTCATCGGCTCCCTGAAAACAGCAGTCGTCGATGCGTTATGTTCCAATGCGCCGATGCCCTTGGCGTCGTTGGCAGCGCCCGACGATACGTAGGTGAGCACGGCATACTTGGGCGTGTCATTGATTTTCCCCAGGAATTTCTTCTGCGCGCGCATCATTTTTTCCAGGTCGGGCTTCAATGCGGAAGCGTGAATGTTGCCGCGCTGCGAGTAAATACCCAGGAGCACTTCCATGCCGTCGACCTTGAAAGAGAAGGTGTCGGGGGCCGCGTACATGACGGGGTTGTCGATCACATCGGGGTAGCGCGGGATCTGGAACACATCTTTACGGGCGTCGCTGTCGGTATCCGTAAGCGCCGTAGTGCCGTAAAGTGTTTCAGGGTGTGAAACGGTGATCCGGTAAGGGGTTTCTGTTTGTCCTGAAAAATAGCCTACAAATCCCGCCATATTGAGCAGAAAATGCTTCCCGGCTTCGATATTGGTTCCGGCGGGCGAGAAAATGGTTTTGCTGTTCTCCGAAAAAGGATCGCTTTCCACTTCGGTATCGAAGGTATCGCCGACGAGGTAGGAAATGCGGGCGAGTTTTTTTGCGGGTGAAATAGTCACCGTATTCGAATCGGTGCGGGTAACACGTAATGCTTTGCCCTTTTTATCGAATGCCTGAACATCCTGCACATAGCGGCCGTAATCGGCAATGGCGTAGGTACCGGGGATGATCTTCGGGAAATTGTAGGTGGCCACGTCGCCGGTTTGCGCGGGCGGGGTAACGGTTACGCGCACGCGGTCGGCATCGACATTGACAAGGTCAATCCCTACTTCCACGGCCTTGGAGCCGGAAGCGGGGCCGGGTTTGCTGCCGGCGCAGGAGTACAAAATGGCGGTGAGCAACAGCCCGGGCAAAAAATGTGATTTCATAGGGGTTTTAATAGCGTTCATTGAAACCGGTAGCCGATTCCGAGGTTAAGGTAAATATTATGCATCCCAAAAGCGATGCTCCGGAACTCCGGGTCCATCAGTGGCGAGCATGCGTAGTTCAGGTTCGCAGAAGCAAAGAGGTGCCTGCTGAAACGGTAGTCGGCACCGATTTCCACCCCGGCATTGAACCGCCTGACATTCCGTGCAAAATCGTACGAAGCGGCGTCGATGTCTTCGCGCTCGCCGATGGGCGTCTCGTGGCGTATGTATCCGTCGCGCGCGTGGCCGGAAAAGCGGGCGTCGAGCAGCACCGACAAAAATCCGCCTGCCTTGAAAGTGAAATCGTTGTCGGGATGATAAGTTAAATGCAATGGAAGCGTGAGGTAGCTGTTTTTGATTTTCGTGGTGACCCGTCCGGTAAAGTAACCCGTCACCGACTGATTTCCGTCATTACCCGCTTCGTTGAAGGTGGTATAATAGGCTTTCACGCGCGCATCGGTGGTCATGCCTTTTTGCTCAAAACGGAGACCCGTTGCCAGTCCGAACTTTTGGGAAAACCTGTAACCTACAATTCCTTCCAAGCTTGGCTGGAATCCCGGATTGTAAGATTCTATTTTCCGGATCGATGCCGGGATACCCACCGGCGTGACGGCCCCGATCGAGAACCCCGCCCGGGCGTCAAACGAAATCTTTTTCCCGTTCTGTGCCGTCGTTTCAAGGGCAATGGTCAGCAAAAGGGGCAATAAGAGGAGGCGTTTCATCGGGCTGATTTTGAAATATTATTGCGTAACGATCTTCACATCGTCGATATACAACTTGCTGCCGACGGCACCCTCAAAAACCGCACCATTCTTGCTGGAAGAAAACACGATGGCAATTTTGTAGGCAAATGCAGCCAGATCATCCTCGTTTACCTCCGATTTATAATTGAAAGTGAGGTTGAAAGCCTGGTAAGCACTGCCGGACGTCGGCGTGCCCGAGGCGATCTGCGCAATGGCGGCCACACTGGGATCGGTGAGGACATTGGCACCGTTGAGGAACGGCTTTTCAGGTGTGGCTTTGAAAAGCACGGCATAAATGTCGCAAACGTCCTGCCGTTCGGGTGTCACAGGCTTGCCGGTTTTGTCAGTAACCGGTCCGCCCGAAATGTACTTGTAAGAGCCCGAGAGCCGCAAAGGCTTTTTATTGAAGGGGACACCAAAAATAGTGGCTTCCAGCGGCGCCGTCAATGCTTTCGAAGCATCGAAACTGCCCAGGAACAAGTTCCCCGGCGCAATGGGCATGCCCACCAGCGCTCCGAGCGCTCCGGTCGATTTGGTTTCGAGATAAGCGGCATACTGCCCTTGTTTGGCATCGGTAGTTCGCTGGGTAGGGTAGGCCTCCGGCTGTTTTTCCGGGGCGATCAGCGAAAAGCCACTGTTGCCCGACGCCCAGATATTCTGATGCTCGGATTCGACCAGTTCATAGGGAATGTAATAGTTGCCGTCGGGATTGACCGTCCAGTTTTCGAACATGAAATTGTCCGGTGCCAGGTTTTGCAGCAGGCTCACCCGGTATTGTTTCTTCCACTGCCCATCCTCGGAGGTAACGGTGTAGGTAACTGGTTTGGAAAAGTCCTGGGGCGTACCCGAGGCGGGCTGTATGCTCGCGCCCTGCGTGATGGCGAACTGCGGCGAGACGGCTTTGATATCGAGCTTCGAGAAATTGACGAACGCGGTAACGCTGGTATTGGTAATAGACGGGGGCGAAATCAGGACGGAATCGGGTAGCGTCATCACCAGGATATCAGCCTCCATGTTTTCCGCTTCCGGCTTGATACACCCGGATGCGGTCAGCAATGTTCCCAATATGGCTAATAGTACGGTACTTCTCATACGCAATACTAAACATTTTTTTCGCTCGGCTGAACTTTTGTCACTGTCCGTGTCAATCATTCCGTAAACTTTGCGATCAGTTTTAACCGGGTCGCCTTGTCGATCCCGAGCTGATTTTCGATGAATGGCTCGATGCCGCCGTAGGTGCTGTCGATGGCATTGAATGTGGCAAGGATAAAGCTTTCGTCAACAGTCGAAAGGACTTCGATGGCATCCATATTGAGTTTCGGCTTGATAACCCGGCCGAGCTTCGCCTTCCCCAGCGTTTTCTCGGCCCGATGGCGGCGGTAATAATTGGATAGCATGTAGTCATCGACGATCACCTGCCGGTCGACGTTCAAAATGGACAAAATCAGCGCCGAGACAATGCCCGTCCGGTCCTTACCGGCGGAACAATGGTATAGTACCGGCTCCCCGGAGGCGGTAATGCTGTCTAAAATTGATTTAGTCGCTCCCACATGCACGGTTACCGCGTCGGCGTAGAATTTAGCGGTCATGTCTTTCGCCTGCTGTTCGGTGATTTCCCCGTTGAGTACCCGTTTTTTCAGCCCTTTAATCTCACCCGCATTGTCTTCCACGACGGGCGTGTGCCGGTAGCGTACGTTGGTCGGCAAATGGTCCTCTTTCCCTTTGATTTCATGGTCGGTGCGCAGGTCGTACACGCTGGAGATGCGCAGCGCATTGAATTGCTGAAATTGGTCGGATTCCAGCTTTGACAGGTTGTCGGAGCGGTAGATCATCCCCTTCCGGACAGTTTTGCCGTCTTTCGTTTTCAACCCGCCAAGGTCCCTGAAATTGACGGTGTTTTCCATCCCGATATAGCGCCGCGCTACTGTCGCCGAGTCGCCGCCGTGCGTAACGAGGTCATGGTAGGCCGAGGTCCCGTCATGTTCCGCGGGTACACTCACTTTGCAGGACGATATTAAAATACTGAGCGTTAGATAAAGCCACCCGGCCTGGCATCGTGGCATTTTGTGGAGAATAGGGTTGTGTTTATTGGTGTCCATGATAATTTGTTGATGTAAAAGACGCCGGCATTTTGTGTGCTGAAATGTACCCAGTGTTAAATCCGCAACAGAATACCCGGAAATTAGGTTTAGAAAGGCCGCCGGATTCGGGGCGTTTTTCTATTTTGCATGAAGAAGAAACACTGATTTTCATGCATAGTATTTTACCTTTTTTGCTGGCGATGGTTGCGGCGGTTGTCCTGCTGGGCATGTTGGCCAACAAGTTGCGGATCGCTTACCCGATCTTGCTGGTCGTCGCGGGGTTGCTCACGAGCCTTGTTCCCGGCCTGCCCGTGGTAAAAATTGACCCTGACCTGATCTTTTTCATCATGCTTCCGCCGCTGCTGTTTGAAGCAACGTGGACCATTTCGTTCAAGGAAATGAAGAAGTGGTGGCGGATCATCAGTAGTTTCGCCTTTCTGGTAGTATTCTTTACGGCCTTGTCGGTAGCCATCGTGACCAACCATTTTATCCCCGGTTTCACGCTCGCATTGGGCTTTTTGCTGGGCGGTATTGTTTCGCCGCCCGACGCGGTCAGCATCGGCGCCATTACGCGGTTTGTGAAGATACCCACTTCGACTTCGGCCATATTGGAGGGAGAAAGCCTGCTGAACGACGCATCGTCATTGATTATCTTCCGTTTCGCATTGCTGGCGGTGGCCTCGGGGCAATTCGTTTGGCAGGACGCGACGCTGAGTTTCCTCTGGATGGTCGTCGGCGGCGTGGGGATCGGGCTGGTGCTGGCCTGGGTTTTCGTGCAGGCGCACAAGCGCTTACCCACCGATGCGCCTTCGGATATTGCCTTTACGTTGATCGAGCCTTATTTTCTCTATTGGATCGCCGAGCAGCTGCATAGCTCGGGTGTGCTGGCGGTGGTGAGCGGTGGGCTGTTTATGGCCAACCGCCGCTTGCAGTTTCTAAGCAGTTCCAGCCGTATCCGGGGTTACAGTGTATGGGAAAGCTTTGTGTTTATTCTCAACGGCATCGTATTCCTGCTGATTGGCCTGGAACTTCCCGAAATCGTGGAAGGGCTGAGATTGAAGGGTATACCATTGCAGACGGCCATCGGTTACGGTGTGTTGGTCGCCGGCGTGCTGGTGGTAGCCAGGCTGATCAGCTCCTATGCGGCGATGATCGCCACAATGATATTCCGGCCGGGTGTGGTACCCCGCACCAGTACGCCGGGCAGGCGGTGGCTCATTCCGATATTCCTGGGCTGGACAGGCATGCGCGGGGTGGTATCGCTGGCAGCGGCGCTGTCGATACCGGTGATACTGGATAACGGAACCGAGTTTCCCTACCGGAACCTGATCCTGTTCATCACTTTCGTCGTGATTTTGCTCACCTTGCTGGTACAGGGCCTCACATTGCCCTACATGATCCGGCGGGCGAATATTTTCGACCGCTTGACGGATGAATCGCCCGAAGCCATGCGAAAACGCCTGAAACAAGGCCTGCGCGAGCATACCTACGCTTTCCTGCGCGGCAAATACGAGCGGGACTTCGATGGGCACGACGGTGTCCGGAAGCTTTTGCAGCACTGGGAAGAAAAACTCAGGGCTTCCGATGACGACTGGATGAGCCAGAAAACCAAGATTATTTTTCTGGAAATGCTCGAAAGTCAGCGCCAGTATATTGTCGAGGCCAACAAGGAACCTGCTATGGACGAAGAGATTATCCGTGAGCAGCTTTTCCTCATTGACCTCGAAGAAGAACGGTTAAAAATGCAGTAACCCGGTATTAAAGCATCCTATTCAGAGCGCAGCGATTTCACCGGGTTGGCCAGCGCGGCTTTCAGCGATTGGTAAATGACGGTGAGCCAGCAGATCAGCAATGTTGCCACGCAGGAAGCGATAAAAATCCAGAGGCTCATATTTGCCTTGTAGGGGAAACTTTGCAACCAACGGTTCATCGCGAAATAGGCCACGGGAATCGCGATCGGAAAGGAGAATAGCACGAGGCGTGTAAAATCCTTTGACAAAAGCAACACCACGCTCGCAGCAGAGCCGCCTAATACCTTCCGTACGCCTATTTCTTTCACGCGCTGCTCGGTGGTGAATGTGGCGAGCCCGAATAAACCGAGGCACGCGATCAGGATTGTGAGTGCCGAAAACGTCGTGCAGATCTTTCCGCGCAATTCGTCGGCATGGTAGGCATTCTCGAAATCCTGGTCGAGGAAACGGTATTCGAACAGCTTGTCGGGATAGGTTTGCTGCCATTTCTGCCCGATATATGCCAGCGTTTCGGCGGTATTGCGGGTACTGATCTTCACATGGACCACCCCATTGGCGCGGCGGTAGACCATGATCATCGGTTCGATCGGATTGTACAGCGATTGCTGGTGAAAATCCCGCACCACACCGGCTACCTGTGTGGTGGGCGGCGGGTTCTTGCCGTCGGCGGGGACGGTGCCGAGGATAATTTTCTTGCCGAGGGGGTCTTTCCAGTTCATCCGCTTGACGGCCGCTTCGTTGATGAGTACGCTATTGGCGGTATCCGCGGGCAACTCGTCCGAAAAGTTCCGGCCGGCTACGAGTTTCATGCCCATCGTTTTGAGATAGTCGTGATCGATGGCGGTCGGTTTGAAACCCATTTCTTTCATGCCCGTGTTGGATTCGACGGTGAAAATGATCCTGCCGCCTATGTTGCTCACGGGCGCCGACGCGGACGCGACGCTCAGGATGTTCGGGTTGTCGAGCAGTTCTTTTCGGAAAGCATTGTATTTATCCTTTGGCTGACCGTCCTGGTAGTCGATCGTCAGGACTTGCTCGCGATCATAGCCCATGTCCTTGTTCCGCATGTAATTGAGCTGCTGGTAGACGATCCAGGTACAGATGAGCATAATCAGCGAAATAGAAAACTGCGTGACTACCAATGCTTTTCTGAAAAAGCCGCCGCCCCGGGCCTTGAATGTGCCTTTCAATACGCTGGCAGGTTCGAAAGAGGACAGGTAGAACGCCGGGTAACTGCCGCTGACCAGCCCGGTGAACACGACTACCGCCAGCCCGATGAGTACGAACTGAGGGCTCAGCAATTGCATATAGCTGATCGCTTTCCCCGAAACATTATTGAAAAACGGCAACAGCAAGGCAACCAGAATGAGGCTGGCAACCAGCGAGATGAGCGTGATCAGAATTGATTCGGTGAGAAACTGGCGGATGAGCGCTCCTTTAAGGGAGCCCATCACTTTGCGCAAACCGACTTCCTTCGCACGCCGGGCGGATTGTGCGGTAGCGAGGTTCATGTAATTGATACTCGCAATCAAAAGCATAAAAAACGCCACCGCGCTGAACGTGTAGACATAGCCAATGTCGCCGTTGGATTCGCCATCGAACTTGGAATACAGGTGGATGCTCGTCAGCGGCTGCATCTGGTAGGTAATGTGAATGCCCATGCGCTTGAAAATGCCCGACATGTATTTGTCGTATAGGCCGGGAAAGCCGGCTTCCAGTTTTTTCAGGTCGGCGTTTTTAGATAGCAGCAAGTAGCTATTGATGTAAAACCCGCCCCAGCCGTCGGCATTGCGCTGGTTCTGGTCCAGTGAAACCAATGCATTAAAGGTAAAATGCGAATTTTTGGGAACATCTTCGATCACGCCGGTCACTTTGTAGGAAGTACTGTCGTTGGTTTGAAGTATCTGGCCCAATGCTGGCGATTTGCCAAAAAAGCGTTCGGCGACGCGCCGGGTGAGTACCACGCTGCCGGGTTGCTGCAATGCCCGGGCGTCGCCTTCGATGAAATGGTAGGTAAAAACATCGAAGACGGTGGAGTCCACGGCGTAAATATCTTCCTCATAAAACCGGCGTTCTCCCTGCCGGAATGCCATCCGGCCATTGGAAAAGAACCTTACATAGTTCTCCACAAAGGGATAATCCTGTTTCAGGGTTTTGGCAAGCGGCGGCTGGGTGCTGACCCATTTGTTGATTTTATCGGGTTCGCGGATGTAGGAAACGATCCGGTAAATCTGCGATGCTTTTTTGTGGTAACGGTCGTAGCTCAGCTCATCTACCACATATAGGAACAGCAACATGCCGCAGGTAACGCCAATGGTCAGCCCGAGAATGTTGATCAGGCTGTAAAATTTGTCTTTAACCAGGTTACGAAAAGCCAGTTTGAGGTAGTTCTTAAGCATCGGGATCCGGATTGGGTTCGGAGTGGCCCGTGCAAAATCTGTTCCCGTAATTTAACTTGTTGATTTGTAATGTTGTATGTTGGGGTTTGTGTTCAATAATGAACGTTTCGGATGCGGGTATGTTCGCCGACCATTGACCATGGCGATGAAAACGGTCAATGGTCGGCCATAGGCCTTCTATCCCTGATTATTCCCCCTGCCGGTCGTACCATTCCAGGAACTTCTCCTTGTCGAATGGCTCCGGATTGAGCAGGAGTTTTTGTCTTACCTGTTCTTCGAGCAGTAGTGCCATTTTCTTGCGTACTTCGGCGAACTCGGGCTTGTGGGCGAGGTTTTCGTATTCCGTAGCGTCGGGCTGGCGCAAGTCGTACAGTTCATATTCGTCGGGATAGCCGCCCAGTGCATCGAAATAATGCGTGTATTTCCAGTCCCTGGTACGCACGGCGCGGATGCGGTTGGCCGCTTTCACCACGCTGGGTTTGTTGGAAGCACTGGCCTTGGTATCGTCGAAAGTAAACAAAATGGCTTCCTGCACCGGTTTATCTTCTTCGAGCAGCGGCAGCAGGCTGGTGCCCCGGATTCCCTGCGGTGCCGCCGCACCGGCGATCGCGGCGATGGTCGGGAGTATGTCGATCAGCGACGACAGGTGTTCCGTCGATTTGTGCCCTGCATCTTCGGGGAAAAGCACGGGATTAGATATCACCATCGGGATCCGCGTGGCTTCCTCATAAGCTACAAATGCTTTTTGCCGCATGCCTCCGTGCGCCATCCCCATTTCCCCATGATCGGCGAGGCGGATTACCAGCGCCTGGTCGGCCAGTTTGCTGCCTTCCACTTCCTGGTAAAGTTCCTTGATCAGGAAGCCGATCTCCGTGTCGACCACGCGCAGGAGGTTACCGTAAAAATTAACGTAATTGGTTTGTTTCTCCTGTGTGTTGAGCGGGCCCAGGCTCAATGCGCCCGTCGCTTTCACCTGCGCCTGCGCGGAAGGTTTGCCATTGGCGGCGAGGTCTTCGTTCACGGTTGCGGGCAGCCCGATGGGCCCGTTCAGAAAGTCGTTGCCATAACCGTAGTTGAAACCTTTGGGATAACAAAGCACATCGTGGGGGTTTACGAGCGATACGACAAGGCAATATGGCTGCTTGTCGCCTTTTTGCCGTCTTTCGCGAACGCTTTGCAGGTAGGCAATGGCCTGCTGCACGTATGCTTTGTCATGATTGGCGAAGCCGCCGCCGAAATTCTCAGGCGCGGTATCCTCGCCCGCGTCGGGCGCGATCCAGCCCCTGAACCCGTACATCGCGATGTCGGAGGCTGCGGGGCTGCCGCCATCCGAGCCTTTGCTCACGTGCCATTTGCCACGGTACTGCACGTCGTAGCCCTCGTCGAAAAGCATGCGTGCAATATTGGGCAGGGTATTGTCCAGCTCGATTTCGGCCGGGGAATACCGGCCGCCTTCGGTGAGGGTTTGGGTTACGTGGTGCTGGGCGGGATAGAGGCCGGTGAGCAGCGTCGAGCGGCTGGGGGAGCACATACAGGTGTTACAGAATGCCCTGTCGAAGCTGAAACCGTTCTTTTTCAGGAATGTAAGTGTTTTCAGATTGTCCTGCTCCCAGTTTTCGGGAAAATGTTGTGTGGCTCTTTCCTGGTCGGTTAGGATAATCAGAATGTCCGGGTTGCCGGACAGGTTACTGAGGCGTTCTTTAAAAGTCATTTTGCGGTTGTTGAATTGAAGGTGACACTAAAATTAGTTGCAGGAAGTTCGAACTAATTTTAGTGTCAAAGGAAATTTGTAGAAGAAGTTAACCGCGAGGGGACGAGTTTGTTAGTTAACGGTTGGGGAATGGTGACGACTGACCGCCGATTGCATTTTGCGACGGTAGTGTTGAAGCGTAGTCAGGTGTTGTCATGAGTGGTCAAGTATTGTATTTCAGTGACTATTCCTGACTACACATGACATAATCATGATCCATGGTCAGCGGTCGGTCGTCAGCCGTCAGCATTTCACTTGTAAGCAATCGCCGCGCTGTGCGGCCCTGCCAGGGGAATCACCTCTACTCTCCGGAAACCAGCCTCTTTGGTCCATTTTTCGAAATCGGCGCCGGTAAAATCGAATGCTACCCCGAATTCGATGAGCATATTGAGCGACATCATCAGGCCGAATGCGTTTTTCCGCCGGTCGTCGTCGATCAGCGCTTCAATGGCGATGAATGCGCCGCCTTCCGGCAGGGCATTGTAGGCTTTCCGGATCAGCATTTTTTTGTTGGCCAGGTCCCAGTCGTGCAGGATCATGCCCATGGTAATGATATCCGCTTTGGGAAACTCATCTTTGAAAAAATCGATATTCACCGTCTTGACCCGCCCGTTCAGCCCTTTGGATGCAATGTATTCCCGGGCAATAGGCTCGACAGTCGGGAGGTCGGCCGAAGTACAGGACATATTCTGGTTCTGCCGGGCAACTTCCACTGCCAGCACGCCCGCAGCGCCGCCGATATCGCACAGTGTAGCGTAGGGTGAAAAATCAAACTTCCGGGAGAGCGCCATAAAGTTACCGATCGAAATGCCGGACATCGCATCGATAAATTGTTTCAGGCGCTCGGGTTTGGCATACAGCTCTTCGAACACCGGTTTGCCGGTATGCTTGATCTCGTTCTGCGGCTGGCCGGTGAGCAAAGCCTCTTCCAGCGAACCCCAGAAGGGGTAAAGGCGGTCGTTGGCCATCTCAACGAACCCGCCGATGTAGGACGGCTTGCTGCGATCGAGAAATATTTCGGTTTCGGGGGTATTGGTATAGCGGGCCGTTTCCAGCAAACCTTCCCGGTTCAAAAAGCCGAGGGCAACCAGGGCATCCAGGAAATCGTAAACACCACGGTCGTGCAATTTCAATGCTTCCTGAATCTCCTTGCCGGACAGCGACTTGCCGGCAAGAGCCGTAAAAACGCCGAGTTTAACGGCACTGAGCAGCACTTTGGATGCGAAGAAAGCCGTTGCGGTCTCCATGATGCGCGACGGGGTAATCTGATGGGTTTCAGGTACTGTGTTCATGACAGAGCGGGGTTTGATTTATTTAATAAAAATATGAAATAAATCAAGGATCGCCCTGCTGGAAGGCGTCTGAATTTTTCAATTATCGCCGCCTGCCGTCAGCATTTTCTTACCCCTTCTCATAGCTCGTTTTCGCTTTCCCGTAGGCATAGTCCAGGAATTCTTTGAGTCGCGGGTACGAGTCCGCCGTCGGGTTGACGATACTGACCCAATACATCGTACCATAAAAAGGGTGAGGGAACAGGGTGTCTTCTGCGGTGAAGTCGATGCCGGAATCTACGTAGCCGCCGATTCCCGCTTTGGCGGGTATGGAGGCAAACAACTGTTGAAAGGTCGGCTTATCGATGCCGATGTTGAGCCGGTAGAAACCATCCCGGTTGAGATTTGAGACACTGTCAAAATGATTGTCGCTCGTCACAATAGTCGCAAACGGAAACTTTTCTTCCTCCTTGTACATGAAGAAAAAGTCGCCGCCGGCCTCTACTTCGCGTACATTTTCAAATTCGGTTTTGATCCGGTCCCTGATGGCTGTCAATTGCATAACATGATCGTTTGTTTGATGCGAAGTTGCCCGCATCCATTTACTTTTGCAAGTAGTTATCCTTTTGTTCCTTAGGGATAAAAAGTAAAGCTTTGCTGAATGACAAATGGTTATGGCAGAAGAAAAAACGGAGTTATCGAATGCAGAATGCCCGTTCCAGGCGGCGATGGACTTGATTTCAGGTAAATGGACAATGTCGATCATCAATACCCTGATGGGAGGCACGATGCGCTTCAAACAACTCGAACGCGCCGTGACGGGGATCAACACGCGCATGCTGGTGAAGGAATTGAAACTCCTGGAATCGAAAGGACTGGTTCACAGGCAGGCATATGCGACCGTCCCGCCAACGGTAGAATACAGTCTTACGGAGAAGGGCAGGACTTTGCAGCCGGTGATTGTCGCGGTGCAGCAGTGGTCGGTCGATCAGATGTGATATGACCATTTGCGCAATGCCCACGAAGATGGACATTGCGCAAATGCATTTTGACGCGGTATAGTATTTAACTCAGATCAATGCCTGCGATAAAATCAGTGGCCTTCAATCCCAGTTTTGCCTGAACCGCGTCGCGGATCGTTGCGTAAGTGGTTTCATCCAGTGTACCGACCCTTGAACAGAATTCGAGGGTCGTTTTGCTTTTGGATGATTTGAAGAACAGGATCTGATTGATCGTATCCGATGAGGTGATCAGAAAAGTCCCCAGTTGGAGTGCTACGGTGTTGTTCACTTCTTTGGCGATCCCGATCTGGAATGCGCCTTTGGTGGCCGTGTGCGTGTTTTTTTCGAATGCGATGAATTTTCCGCTGCTGTCGCTGAGGCCCTTGATGGCGTCGAGGGTTTTGGTCACGAGCGGTACGAGCGCCGAGCCGCCGACGGCACTGGCCACGAGGTCGATAATGGCTTTGTCGACTTCAATTGTAGAACCTTCAGAAGTGAATGGCGTAAAACTCGCGGACTGAAACGCCCAGCCGATGTTGCTCAGCACATTCACAAACTCGTCGTACCACTCTTTGATCTGCTCTTCGTCCGGAAACTTTTTGTTGGCGGCCAGTTGCGCTAGGAGTACCGAATGCAGCACATCCTGCCGGCGCTGATCCGACACTTCTGACACGAACGATACCAGGCTTTTGTCATTCATAAATGACTGTTCGACATTCGTTTGGGTCTCGATTTCGGTCGATGTAAGATCTCTCGAGCGTATTTCGCGCTCGCTTTCGGTGATGAATGATTCCCTGGAATTTTGAAGTGCAAGACCTTTAATGTACTGTTTCGGATCGATGGATTCCATTTTTGTGATAGTGTTAAAAGTTTCCGGTATTTCAGAGCTACGCATTGGATGGAAAGATAGGATTATTTCTACGAAACCATTGAATAAATCATGAGGAAATTGTTTCATAATGCCTCCCGTTTTTGGTAAATCGCCCTGTCTCTGCTTTTCCAAACCTTATTCCTCTTTTCCCATGCGCTATGATACGCTCGCTGCCGACGAGGCGGCATTCAAAAACCGGACCGACTATACGTTTACGCCATTTACGGTGCCCGTGGCGGGAGAGAACCTTTCTTTAAAAGGAGTATTCTGCAAACCCAAAAACCGTTCGGGATATTTTAACACGCCCGAGCCGCCCCACCCGAAGCAACGGATCGTACTGCATTTCACGGCAGGTAACCTGAGTGGCGGGATCAACACGCTTACCACACAGAACTTCCGGGTTTCGGTGCCGTTTGTGATTGCCCGCGACGGTACCATTTATCAGCTGTTTCCGTCCAAAGACTGGTCGGGGCACATAGGGGCGGGCATAGGCAATGCGGGCACGGGTAATGCCCAGGACAAGGTGACGATCGCGATCGAAATCATCAACTACGGTTACCTGGTCGAACGCGGCGCGAACCTGGAAACCATTTATTCAAGGCCCAAAGACAATCCGGGCCGCATCGACCTGTACTGCCCGCTGACGCAGACGGAGGCATACCAGAAATTGGCCCAGCCTTTCCGGGACCAGAAATACTATGCTTCGTATACACAGAAACAATACGAAAGCCTGATCGTCCTGCTGCGTTTTTTAACCAAAAAATACAATATCCCACGCCAGTTTCTCGACGAATCGGTGCGGTACCAGGGTACGCAGGACGTACTTTCTTTCAAAGGCATTGTTTCTCACGTCAATTACCGCACCAGCGGCAAATGGGACCTCGGGCCGGCGTTCGACTGGCAGCAGGTGATCGCGGGTGTGCAGGCGCCTGCATTCCAGCCCGCGAGCGCTACGCGGGAGGCATTAGTGGCGGAGGAAGGGCTTGTTACCGACGAAGCGGCGCTTGAAACGCAGTGGGCCGAACCCCGGGGCGTGGAAGTAGCCCCGCCGGAAGATTTCGAATCGCATTTCAATGATGAAGCCGGGGCTGTGGTAAAGCCGAACCTGTACGCTTTGGTAGTTGGGATCGATGCCTATGAAGACCAGGTGGTACTGAACCGGAAAGTGGCTTTTCCCAAACTGAGGGGTTGCGTGGCCGATGCCACAAAAGTCCGGCGGTACCTGGAAAATGACGAGTCGTTCGAGCAGAAGCATATTCAGTTTTTAATCAACCAGCAGGCCACGAAAACAGGGATCGTGAACGCGTTCCGGGAACTGGGAAAGGCCGGGAAGGATGATGTAATCGTGTTTTACTACTCCGGCCATGGTACGCAGGAAGCGGCGGACGCGACCGTCTGGACCAGCGAACAGGATGGCAAGCTGGAATGCCTGGTAAGCTATTACGATGAAGATCATGATAACGATTACCTGATCTCGGACAAGGAGCTACGGTACCTGATCAACGGCGTTTCGCAAAGCGGCGCGCATATTACGGTGATCTCGGATTGCTGCCATTCCGGCGATAATACGCGTAATGCGGGGCTGATCAAGTCAACCTATGAGCAAGTCATCGAGCGGCGAATCCCGTATGTTTTTCCGCAGCGGACCTGGGAAAAATTCATTTTCAGTCCCCAGCTTTCCCCGGCCGATTTTGCGGGCAAACACATCGATGTGGTCCTGCCGCCGGCCAGGCATGTGAGTCTTTCGGCATGCGAGTCCGACGAATCGGCGGTGGAAGTGAGCGGTGAAGGTGTTTTTACCAAATATTTGCTCAAATCCCTCGAAGCATCGGGCGGGCAGCTATCGTATGCGGCCTTGCACGGGCGCGTGAAGCAGATGCTCAATAATGCTTTCGAGCAGACACCCGTCATGTATATTCCGCCCACATTTCACCGCGAGCTTGCATTGAACAATGTATTCAACAAACCCGGCGCAGCGGGCAATGCGACCTATGCCGACGTGATCCGCGACGGTGCCGGCAACTGGGTGTTACAGCGCGGTGCCGTTCATGGCATCGGACGCTCCACGAAAGGGATTACGGTGAGGGACGATGAGAAAATTTATGAAGCCAAAGTCCGGTCGATAGGCGCTGATACCACGGTTCTGGCATTCGATAATGCGGTGGAGTCGGAACTCGATACCTCGAAGATTTATCAGGGATATGTGGAAGGCCTGATGAGCCAGCAGCTCAAAATTCACCTCAATAATGTGGATAATATTTTGACGGACAGTCTTTTGCTGACCGAGAAGCTGATGTCGGAAATTCCGGCGCAGGCCAGGCTGGAAGCGAAAGAGGCCGACGCCGACTATACCTTGTCGTTCCGCAATGGGCGTGCCGTTTTGACCAAACCTTTTGATACTTTTCGTCCGGTCGTGGAGCAGATAGAGCTGGATTCGGAGGCATTCGCATCCGAACTGGTGAAGGACCTCAAACACATCTCCAACTGGCATTTCCTGAAAAACCTCCAGAACGATGCGGCTACCGGTACGCCGCTGCGCATCGAGGTGAGCGATGGTGACGGACAGCCGATCGGCGCGGACAATGGCGTGGTGAAGCTCCAATATCAGCAGCTGGATGGCGAATGGAGAGGAAGTATCCGCATTAAAATCACGAACACCGGCACCCGAAAGCTGTATTGCTGCTGTGTGTTTCTGGATGCAGGATTCGGCGCGTCGCTGGGCTTGCTGGACCCAATTGTTACCCCGCTGGACCCGGGTGCTTCCAAAGAGCTGAGTTACGACGGACAGACCGTGATCCCGATTTCGCTGGACAACTACGTACAGTTGTATAATTGGCCCAAAAATGCGGAGTACCTGCAATTTATCGTGAGTGCGGAGGATTTGTCGAATATCGAGGAGCTGACGCTTGAAAGTCTGCCGGCCCCTTTTACGGTAGGCAAAAAGGGATCTACCCGCGGCATCGGCAAGGGTATCGGCGAAACCGACAAAAGTGTGGCGGCAAGCTGGTCGACGCAATTGCTGACACTGGAATATGTGAACCCGGAATACAACATCATCGCCGAGAACGACCTCGCTGCCATGCTGGAAGACGAAAACCTGGCCGAGTATGCCTTGGGGAATTATTTCGAAGTAAAAACGCGGCTGGATTTGCAGCCCGAGTATCAGCTGAAACCTGACGTGCAGCTGCGCCAGAAAGATGCGCACCTGGATGAAAAGGGTTTCATCCGTGACGGGTTGCTGGATGTGGCCAATAAAACGGCGCGTCTGATCCGCAATTCCAAATACCGCATTATGCGTCTGCGGTTTCCGCGGGCACCCAAAATAGTATCCGAGGGCGATTCCTGGTTCCAACATCCGCTGGTGGTGGATACGATCGACCATTTGTCGAAAATCTACCCGATTTTTTGCGTGGCGGCCGCAGGCGATACGCTGGCGAACTACGACCGCGAAGGGGAGTGGCTGGAAGCGGTAGAGGACAAATCGCCGAGGTTCTTCCTGATCAGCGGCGGCGGTAACGACGTGCTGGGCGAGCAGTTCCGGAACCATATCAAACCCGGGCCGCACGCAACGGGACTTCCGCCTCAGGATTACCTCGAAGTTTCGCTCACCGCCGAACTGGATAATTTACAGGTAATCTACCGGAAGATCTTTAACGAGCTGTTTGCAAAGCGCCCGGATATTCACGCGCTTTGCCACGGTTACGATTACATTACCCCGTTGGATAAAACGGATAAGGGCTGGTTGGGCCGTTACATGATTGAAAAAGGTATGACCAGCCAGACAGACCGAAAAGGGGTGATCAGCTACATCCTGAACGAGTTCAACGATCGGCTGCGCGCGGTCGCGTCCGAGTTCCCGAATGTGCATTACATCAACGCACGCGGTCTCGTGGCCGACGACCAGTGGTACGACGAAATCCATCCTAACAAACATGGTTTTCAGGCTGTTGCCGGAAGCTTTTTGAACGTGATCGACGGGCTGGTGGATAACTAGCCGGCCGATTTTGCGCTTTCCCACGCCGCTACATCCGCGTCGCTGAAAATGGCACCGTAACTGCTCAGGTTTTTACGGACGGCCTCGGAGAAATTCGAGGCCGGGTCTACCTTCCGGAAATCGCAGCCCTGTACAAGCAGGCCGGATACGTTCATAAAAGAAAGTACGGGCTTGGACGCAGCATCTTTAACGGTGATCTCCGAATACCGGCATCTGATATTGAATGGCTTGGCCGCCGAAGTGATGAGCAGCTGCATGTCCGATTGCAGCTGCTTTTTTTTCGCTTCGTCGTCCACGATTTCCAGGCATTCGCCCGTAGCTACCGACCAAATGCGGAAATTATGCCCGAAATCCCGGGAGAAAATCAGGGTGCCTTCGGTGTTGTACGTGGCATCCTCCACGCCGAGCGAATGCCCTTTGTAAATGCGGATGCATTCTCCGGTGGCGACGAGCCATTCCCGGATCGTGAGGTCGTCGGAGGTGGAGATGACTTTCGTGCCGTCGGGGCTGTACCTTGCACGGTGCAGCCATTTCTCATGCCCGCGGAAGGCTTGCAATGCAATGCCCGATGCAAGGTGTATTTCGCTGAAAGTACGGTCGTAGTTGACGGTGAGCAACTTTCGGGAATCCGGGCTGACGACGCATTTGTTAACCATCCAGTCGGACTGCCCGCTGATCGCGAAGAGTTGCGTGCCGGTTTCGAGGCTCCATTCGCGGATCGATTTGTCGTCGGAGGCGGAAACAGCGCGGGGTTTGTCGGGTGAATAGCTGGCAAAATTCACTTTGTCGGTATGCCCCGGGTAGCTGCGGCTTTCCAGACCGGTTTTTACCGACCATTCCCGCATGGTTTTGTCTTTCGATGTAGAGAGGATTCTTTCGCCGTCGGCGCTGTAAACCGCGCTGTAAACCTGGTCGGTATGACCTTTGAAGAGGCGGGGCGGAACTTCGCTCTCCGACGACCATTCGATGATCGAGCGGTCGTCGGACGCGGACAGCAGGCGCGTTTCGTCGGGGCTGTAACAAACGCTGTTGACTTTTTCGGTGTGGCCGTTCAATGTCCTGAGGCATTCTCCGGTTTTGACGGACCATTCCCGCACAGTGGTGTCGGCCGACGCCGACACGATTTTATCCCCTTTCGGGCTGTAACACACCGACGACACATTCTTGCTATGGCCGGTGTACGTCATGATGCATTCGCGGCTGGCAATGCTCCATTCCCGGACCAGTTTATCGTCGGCGCAGGTCAGGATTTTGGCCCCGTCCGGCGAATACACCGCGTTGTTAACTTTGGCATGCAGATGTTCGTAGCTCGCCAGTTCCGTTCCGGTGCTTACCGACCATTCCCTGACGAACGTGTCGTAGGATGCGGAAACGACTTTCTGGCCGTCGACACTATACCTGGCTGAAACGACCTTATCCGTATGGCCGGAAAATGTCTGTAAAAGTTTACCGGTGGCTTCAAGCCATTCTTTAATGGTGCCGTCGTCTGAGGCAGTCAGCAGCTTTTTGCCGTCGGGACTATAATGTACCTGGTTGATTTGCCCGTAATGCCCTTTGAATAGGAACCCGTCGCCGTCGAGGATACTGCCTTCGAACCGCGCCGGAAGGTAGGAGCTACCCTGGTGGCGGGTGAGCGGGAGGCCATTGAACTGAATTTGACGCAAGTCGAGGCGGGTCAGGTCGGCCCCGGCCAGGCTTTGGCGCAAGTCGAGCCAGATCGTCATCACATTCCGTATCACGAATGCGCGCTCGGTGTCGCCGGCATTGATTCCCGAATCGTTCCGGCACAAATCCATCAGGCGCGACAGCAGGTTTTTCCTCTCCGGCAATTCAAGCCTTTTCTGGGTCGGGTTCCAGGCCGGCACACAGCGATGTTCCCCTTCTATTTCGCCCAATAACCGCCGCAGGTACACCGGAATGTTGTTCCTGAAAAACACGTCCGGCAATACACGCCGTACCATGGCTATCTCCGTCATGTTGCGTATATGGCACACCGCAAAGAAATCCCGGAAATTCTGGTGTAGAAAACGGAGATCGTCACCTTCCATGACCAGCACACGCAGGCGTTCGACGAGGAATTGCTTTACTTTTCCGGAACGCTGCTCTTTTTCATCCAATCCGGTGAGCACACCCAGGCCGAGTTCCCTTCGTTTGCCTTCGAATTCCGGATATAATTCGGTCAGTTCTTCGGTGTCGAGTTCCGCGAATGCTTCGTCGAGCAATGTTTTGAAATTGAAGGTCGGATCGGCGAGTTTGCGGATCGTGATGGCGTATTTGCCCCTGTCTTCCATTCTGTAAGCAATATAGGGGACCAATACCCGCAGAAGGAAGTTCTGATAGCGGATATCCGCTTCGTCGTTGGCGTCGGTGAGCTGCGCGAGCTGGGCTTCGTTGAAATTCCAGAGCAACTCGCCATAGGTCGTCACTTTTTTGAAATGGAAACGGTCGTCGTCCTTGAACCTCAACGCGATATTGTTGGCGCCGGAGTACAGCGTGAGCATCATCGGGTTTGCGAACAGCCCCAGCAGATCCTTGTTGGTCGGTACTTCCTGCCCCTTCTCTTTCAGGTAAGCAATCACCGTTTCCTGGGTGAGCGGCAGTATCTGCATTAATGCGGCACTTTCGCTTGCGAGGTCCAGCTTCTCAATTTGTTTGTTCCTGGACGAAATCACCATTTGCGTACCTCCGGCACGGGCCGCAAGGTCGTTCACGGTGGCCATTAGCCGACCTTTGGGGACGGTCACCTCGTTGAGGCCATCCAGCAGCAGGATGATCGAAGGCTTACCTTCACGCGGCGTTTCAAATAGTTTCCAAAGGGTATTGATCGTCTCCGCCGGTGGTTCGGGGATGTTGAGCAGGTTTTTGCAAATGTATCTGACCACAAAGTCGTTACGCTCAGCTTCGGACGCCGAGTTGTATTCGTTGAGGGGGATAAACACGGGGACGGGGCCATTTTCGTTAAAAAGCAGGTCACGCCACAGCAACAGCAGCGACACTGTCTTACCCATACCGCCATCGCCCACGAGCAGCGCCTGCGACTTTTTATTTTGCCATAATGCTTCCACCGCGAGCTCCAATGAGGCAACCTGCGTGTCCGTTTTTACCTGCACATCCAGGTATTTGCCCAGATTGATCTCCGAAACCAGGATACTTTCGATGTTGAGGTATTTGTAGCGCCCTTTTTGGAGCCGCTCGAATTGTGCTTTGGAGCCTGCCCGCAGGGTATTTTGCAGGTTTGTATTATCAAAAGGCGCGTCCGGCTGTGATGCTTTGGCGGCGCGGTGGAAGAAGAACTCGCCCAGTTTGTATTTCTGGTTGACCAGGCTCTTACAAAGCGGTTCTATGTCAAAGCCATTATCGCGTACCTGCTTCGTTATTTGCGCGCCCAGCCAGTTGATGGATACGCTGTCGTCCGCATTATCATGGAGAATGTCGATCAGCGCGTTCGCGAACGGGCTTTTGTCGGGCACCACGCCGTTGCGCCCGGCTGTAAGCACCCACCTCGACGGCACTTCCTCCGCCTCGGCCGATTGGCTTTGCTGTGCCACATCGATTTCCATCGTCGCAAAAGCTTCCGAAAAACACGCATCGACGATCAGTACAATGTGGTGGGCTTTGATATTCGAGAGTATTCTGATCACCTCACTGACCGAGATGAGTTTTTTCAAGTCGCTCGGTCTTTCCGAAAGTATTGGCGCATCGGAGGGCACCCAATAGCCTTCCTTGTTTTTATCGAAATGGCCGTGTCCCGAAAAGTAAATGATCAGGTTTTCGTCCGGCCTGATGCGAAGCTCGCCGTTCTCGTCCTTGTCGGCCAGGTAACAGATCTCGTCGAAAACAATATCGGTTTTGGCATTTTCATCGAAAAGCGGCTGGATCACGAAGTTTTCATCCGAAAAGCCGTAAGAATCTTTGAGTACGGCAAAAAATCGCTGGCAATCCGACACCGGATATTGGAGCGACGCCCAGTTGTCATACTTGTCGATTGCGACGAAAAACAGCCGGTTCCGTCTTGTTTTATGCTGTCGAGGGGTTACTGTCCCGATGCCCATGTTGGTAATTTCGCTGACTAAATATTCAATTTCGGTATTTTTCCGGGGTGTTCGGGGTGGCTGCAAAAGAAATTATTTACCGGGCCTACCGGAGCCTGGCCATTCCTGGCGGGCCATTTCCCCGTTCGATAATAAAGCATGACGGTTGTTGATTTTAATTCATCAGGAAGGTAATTTCAGGCACAACGAGCCGTCTCTTCTTCCCAACCCAACCTTTTATCGTATGAAAATCTTCGCATTGCTGATCGGCATTAATGAGTACAGCCCCACCTCGAACCCGCCGATCAGATCGCTGAACGGTTGTTTGAACGATGTCTCCGATTTTGGGAAATTTTTAAAGGAAAATTATAGTGACCTGATCCCCAACGATCGGCAAATCCTTGTGCTTACGGATGCGGACGCGTCGCGCGCGAAGGTGATCAGCGGTTTCCGGGAGCACCTTGCTCAGGCGGGGCCGGAAGACATTGCCGTGATCTACTACTCCGGGCACGGGTCCACCGGTATTACCGCCCGTGAATTCCAGGCGGCAACGTCCGACCGCCAGGAGCAGACCTGGGTTTTACACGACAGCCGCGAACCGGGTAAATATGACCTGGCCGATAAAGAAATTGCGCTGCTGCTGGAAGAAGTGGGCGCCCGTAGCCCGCGGATCGTGGTGATCGCCGATTCCTGCCATTCCGGATCGGTCACGCGGGAGCTCGAAACATTCTTGCAAATGCAGCCGCGGTTTGAAAAAGGTACCTCCGACGTCCGGCCGCTTGAAAGTTACCTGGACGGTGCCTACGTGCAGCGGGGTAATGTCAGCATTCCGTCTTCGGACCACCTGCTGCTGGCCGCTTGCGACCGTGTGGAACGGGCGTGGGAATATAACGGGCACGGGCAGTTCACGCAATCCCTTATTTCCGTACTGACCAAAAGCGGCGGGCAGGTCACCTATGCGGACCTCTTCGTTCAGGTAAGGGCGTTCATCCGGAATGCATTGAAAAACCAGACGCCGCAGATGGAGCCGGTCGGTGTTTTCAACGTAAGCCAGGGATTTCTCGGACGGAGTGTAGACGGCGGGCGCCTCACGCGCTACCGCGTATATGCGAAAGCGGGTAAATGGACGATCGACCTGGGTGCGGGGATGGGCATCGAGCAGCGCGTGGGAGAGCCCTTCAAAATCAAAATATATGACTCGGTAGCAGAAAACCAGCCTGTGGGAACAGCGGTGCTGGATGTGATGAATGTAACCGAAAGCACCTTGCAAACCGCCGCATTGTCGCTGGATCAGAACAGCGTGTATTGGGGCGAGCCCGAATCGCTGCGGCTGCAACCATTTTTTGTTCACGGCGATGGTACCGTGGCACAGGTAATGCAGGAAACACTGGCCGGTGCGGTGGAGTCCGGGGTCGTTTTGACGGACGTTCCCGCCGCAGCGTTATTCGAATTGAAAGTGGTAAACGGCAATATTGCAGCTTACCACACAGGAAGCGACCCGGCGATACAAACCGTGCTCGGAACCGATAAATTTTCGGCAACCCATGTCCTGAACATCCTGCAAACGCTTGCCCGCTGGCAGCGCCTGCTCGATTTGCAGAACGCACAATCGGCCATCTTGCCGCAGCAAGTTACCTTCAATGTGGAGGTGACGCAAAATGGGGCCACCGGTGTGTTTTCGGACAAGCTGATCACGCTCGATCACGACGGCGACGATATTCCATTCAAAGTGAATTTCAATAACGGTACACCCCGAACGTTGTACGTTTGCCTGCTCTACCTTTCACCCGACTATGGCGTGACGGTCATTTTTAATGACTCGCAGCCGGTGCCTCCCGGCACCTCCGTCGTGCTCACGAACGATGTTTTTACACTTAATAGCGATGAGGAAATCGACACCCTGAAACTGATTGTCTCTACGGAAGCGATCGATAGCAGCCTGTTTGTGCAGGAGCCGTTGCAAATAGGTGCTACCGTGGCACCGTCGGGCAGCAGAGGGCTGGGACAATCGAAGGCGATCGGTGGCGGGAAGTCCGACTGGCTCACAAAAGCGGTCAGTATCAGGCTCGTCAAGAAGGCGGAAGAGGTGCTAGGCGCACAGCCTGTGGTTATCGGTAAAGGCATCACGGTGCGGCCTCATGCTTCTTTCCGTGGAAAACTGGGCTGGGCGCCGCTCGTTTCCAAAACCAGGAGTGTCGACAAGCCGGTCATCAACGAGGCTTACGCAGGCAATCCGTGGTTTGAAATCGTGAACTTCGACGAGGGTACCAGGGGAGAGGACCGCAGCATTGCCGAGGTAGTCGAGATCAGTAACACGGCTGCCCTTAAAGCCAATCCTTTGATCATCGATATTCGTCCCGAGAAGGAAGACGAGCTCGTGCTGCCGTTCTTTTTCGACGGCGAGGACTTCCTGCCCATGGGCGTATTGGCAATCGCCGAGCCCGGGTTAATGCAGGTCAGTGTGGACACCATCCCCGAAGAAGCGGTAGAGAAGACACGCAGCCTGGGAGGGGCTTTCCGGATGGTGTTCCTGAAATTTGCGGGCAAACTAGGCATTAAAACGGACCCTAACCGCTTGCGATGGGTGGATTATGCCAACAACGCGGCCCGCGTGAGTGCGGGATTGGAAGCAAAAGTAAGCCAGGCAAAATCGGTGCTGCTGCTGGTCCACGGGATTATCGGCGATACCGAAGAGATGGCCAGGACTTTCAAGCTGGCGATCGATGGCGGGTATGACCTCGTAATGACCTACGATTACGAAAATCTGAACACGCCGATCGAAGAAATCGCCGCGATCCTGAAAGGCAAGCTGGCCGCGCTCGGATTTCATGAAAACGATGGAAAGGAACTGGTGCTGGTCGCGCATTCGATGGGTGGCCTGGTGTCGCGCTATATGATCGAGGAGTTGGGCGGCGATCAGTTCGTGGACAAGCTGATTATGGCGGGTACGCCCAATGGTGGCAGCAAGTTTGGCGAAATTCCCGGTTATGTCAGCTGGGCGTCCGTGGCTTTGGCCCTGGGTACCAAGTTGTTTCCGCCTCAGGTGAGCGCGGTGACGGGCTTTTTGTCGTCGGTGCTGAAAGTGGGGAACAAGCAAGTGCTGCACACTTTGGCACAAATGGACAGCGACAGCGATTTTATCAAAAAATTAACCCAAAAAAGTACCGCACCCATTCCTTATTTCATCGTGGGTGGGGACCTGGATGCCTATTTGCGGGCCAGCGACGGCCTGCCCTTCATGGAAAAGGTGGTAACGCAAATAGGCACGTGGGTATACAAGAACACGGTCAACGACATTGCCGTAAGCACGGACAGCATCTTCGAAGCGAAGACTGCCGCCGTGCCGCAGAAGGTGTCGTGCCACCATCTCAACTACTTCGTGATCGACGAGTCGGTGGATGCGCTGGCTAAGCTGTTGTAGTCGGAGCCGGGTATTTCAATGGCGTCGAGCATGCTGATGATCGACGCCACATCGTCTTTCAGCGTGTCAGGAACCATCCTCTTTCGGGTAAATTCCCGCAAATCGGTAATCATGACGTCCCGGTTGTAAATAGCGGTGTCGGTATAGGCACAATTCCTTTCACTGAAATTTTTACTGGCGGCATATCGCTGGTAATATCGCCTCGCCTCCGCGGCGTTACCCGACAGCAGGTATGCATGCGCCAGGTTCACGTAAATGTAGTCGAGGTGCGACCTGGGCGTAATCGCCACGGCCGTGCCTTTTTTGGCATATTCGATCGACTTCTTGAAATTCCGGTCGAAGAGCCGGTACCAGGACGCGTTGTTGTACACGATCGATAAGTCGTGGTTCAGGCAGCGATCGTTTGGAAGTCTTTCACGCATATCTTCCAGGAAAAGGATGTGATCGTCGCTCGCGTAGCGTTTGGATTGCATGCGCACGAAATCGAAAAGCGCGTTGCGCTCGTCTTCCGGCATTTTCTGGATTTTGGTTTCGAGCTCTACCCGTGCTTCCCAGAAAACCTCATTCAGGCGCCGGTTGCCGTCGGCACTGATTTTTCGCGATAATGCCATCCAGAGGCCATAATTGTCTTGTCCCTCTACCTGCTTTATCAATGCGCTCAGCACTCCTTTCAAATGGACCAGCGAGCCGGAGTTTTCGGTGGAGAAGAAGTGGTTCGATAGCCTGTCGATCGAGGTGAGGTATTCATTTTCGAGGTACGTCCATAGGTCGGCTTTGGCGCCGATGCTCGAATTCCTTTTCAGGTATTCCAGGTCCTCGGCATCCAGCGGCAGCAGGAAGCGCACCTTGGTTTCGGGCAGCAGGCGCGTGCTGGGTTCGACCTTTTTGTTGCCGGTCCAGAACAGCCGGGTAATGCCCATGCGCGTATCCGAAATCGCCAGTACCGAGTCGTGCGGGAACCGCCTTAGCGAGTTGTAGCTGTATTCGTTGTCGATGTCGTACAGCGACTGTGTGCTGTCGCTTAAAATCCCCTCGGGTGTCAGCCTGAACGACTCGCCGATGCGTGTCGAGTCCATGACCCTTTTCATGAGCAGCATTTTCCCGCTGTCGTACGACACACGCACCAGGGTCGTGTCATGGCTGTTGATCACCACGGTAATGCCGTGATTGTAACGGTCTCTCGTCCAGCGCTTTTTAATGAGGCTATACCTGTTTTCCAACGTCCCTAAACGCTCGTTATACAAGCTTACAGTGTTAGGCCCTGCAACAATCAGCATCTTTTTGTCCTGGCCCACGTGCGCGAAGGCCATATCCGTGATGGGTTCTACATTAAATATCGACGCGAAATAGAGGTTTTCGTGGTCGGGGTACCGCTTGATTTCATTGAACATACCGTCGCCGAACAACCCCGAGAGCATGCTGTTTTGCTCGTATTGTTTGTAGAGAATGTATTGTTGCGTTTTCGAACGGGCCAGATTGATGAGTAGCCGGTAGCGTGTGCTGGTCTCGGAGCTCCATATGGCTAGAAAGGTCAATATGGTTAGCAGAAACAGGGCGCCTGCGCCATAGCTAAGCGCGTAGATGGTCGTGAGTCGGCGTTTGCTGTCCGTCACGAACTTCCATTCTTCGGCTGTCGGCTGCTTGCTCAGCGCCACATTCTGTTTGATGTCCTTGGTCGAACGCCGGATATCCCGTAGGTCGTTGCGGTCGAGGTACGACCTCAGAAACCATATTTTATTGGACTGCTCGTATTTCAGGTAAGCATTTTTAATGGTCTTGATCGTCCGGGCGATGTGCGAATTTTCCAGACTGAACTTGTCATGAATGATTTTGGCCAGGCTGTCGTGCGCGATTTCGTAAATGCTGTCGGTTCCGTTGCCGCCGTATTTGTCGAGCCTGAGAATGTTCTTGGTTCCCAATGATTTGACAATCGCAGTGGCGATGTCCAGCGGCGCGGCTTGCGAAACGACGTCTTCGATTTTTTGCGGACGCTTTGTGCCTTCATCGCTGACGAAGCAGTAAAGTACGTCCCTGATTGTATTATAATTGACGGACGGGTGTACTGCGGAGACTTCGGAGATCGTGCTCGCTATCCTTTCTTCCAGGAATTGTTTGAGTACATTCTGGATATTGCCCACTTCTGCCAGTAGGCTGGTTTTGAAACTCTTGCGGGAGCCGGGCGCTTTGTGCCAGAGCCGGTCGAGGTAGATTTGAAGGTGCGGGAGTTCAATCAGGTTATCGTCGATTTTCAGATTTTTGACGATTTCGTCGATCGTGGCATCATCGGTTTCTATGTCGAAATGCTCGCACGATTTCCGGATGACATTCTTAATGTCATTGTCGGTCATGCGCTCGATGAGCACCCGCTTATCGAATATCTCCGGTACAATGCCCTCGTACTTTTGCAATTGCGCGATGTAGCGCTCGCGCATGATGAAAATCACCTTGCAAGGGATGTCTTTGGCATCGAGTATCCTTCTCAGGTCGTTGAAAAACATCTCCTGCTCCTCGGTACTGCCCAGAATAAATATTTCCTCGAACTGGTCGAAAATGAGGTATATAGGTTTGAAAAAATCGAGGTACAGCGAGCGGAGGCATTCGAGAATATCCGAATCGAGGGGGAAGTCCTGCTTGTTTTTGAGGTTGATCTCCTTTCGGAGCGAGATATTGATGTCGTCGTAGCGCCTGACGAATATGTCGAGCCAGTCGGTTTTCTCGAAGCAGTTGGCAAGCCCGCATTTGATGATACTGGATTTCCCGGTCCCGAGCGGGCCGTTTACAAGCACGATATTGGACTCGTGGATATAGTTGTAGATGATCCTGATTTCATCCTCTCTTTCAAAAAAAGCGCTGCGTTCGCTTTTCTCGAATGAATCGAGCAGCTTGAATGGTGAGTGTGTCATGATGTGTCAGGATTTGAAATAGGAAATGAAACCTTCGACGCTCTGAAGAATATCCGGCCCGATCGTTTCCAGCTCTTCCTGCGATATTTTCAAATCCGTTTTTGTCCTTAGAAAATTCGGTAATGCGGGGATTTGCAGGCGGTCCTTCTTTTCATTGATATTCTTGATGAAATTATAGGTACAGGTAGTGGCAGCGGCATTTTTATCATAATTATAGAAGAAGTAAATTTTGGAAAGCTTCTCGCTGATCAATGCATTCATGTCGATCACAAACGGGTACAAATTGAATGCGGAAAGCTTCTTGTCCTCGATTTTGTAGATCACGACCGAGTTGGAATCGGTGAAATTCTCGAAATCCTCCATTTTATCGGTAAACCCGACGAGCACGTAATCCAGCTTCACCATCTTGTGCTGGTACACAGCCGGTTGGTTCTTCTTTTTGTTAATGTAAATATTTTTGATGGTCGCAAACTTGTATCGCGCACAGAAGCCGAGTTCCTTAAACATAACGCAGAGGCTGGCTTCCGTTTTCTGGCAATCCTCCCGGCACTCGCGGTCGTCGATCTCTTCCATGATGGCCAGGTCGCGGTACTTGCCTTTAATGCGCGTAATGTTCAGGTATGCGCCGAAGAACTCGCTGTCGCGCTCGTCCATGAGATCGGCCAGGTGCGACATTTCGCTTACGAACAAAGGTACATCGTGGGCTTTCAGCTTGTCATGGATAAGCCGTACGAGCGGAATAACGTCGTAAGCCTGCCTGTCCTCGTGGCTCAGCAGGAAGAATGCGCCGATCTGTTCTTTCAGGCGGTCTTCCAGAACAGGTACCTTTCCTTGTACCAAAGCTTCCCAGAGTTGGGAAAACATGATGAACAGCAGCAAATCGGCCATCACCGAATAGGTATTGATCAAAAAGCGGAGACGTTCGCTGGCGAGCGGTTCATCTTCGGTGACGAGCAACTTCCGGACCTGCTCGGCAATAGGAGAGGGCAGACTGTTGATAATCGCGTTTTTGACCTCCCGTACATCGAACCGCCTGGGGTCCCATTGTTCGCCATATTTTTTTTCGAGGTCTTCAAACATCGGAAGCTCGTCGCTGAACGTCATCAGGACATTGTACAGCGAGGCAAGAATGGCGTCTTCCGAAGTATTGAAATTCGAATCGATCTGGCTTTTGATATGCAGCTCGTAGAAACTCTTCTCCGATAACCGGTGATTGGCGGCATCCTGGTGGTCTTTGTGCAGATAAAGCCCCCACACAGGCCCGGTATTCGGTGCTTTGATCGTCCGGGCAATGCCGCGGTCCTGATGTTCCTCGGTGCTTAATGTCGCATTGTTTTTGGCGGTAACTACCTCCGTCGCCAGCTTGAAGGCTTCGTCGATGGAATGCCCGCTGGCCATTTTCTGGTAAAAATCTTCGGCGAAGCGTGTCGCAGTATCGTCGCCGATGTCGACACTTGTCGCAATGACCGCCCGTACACCGGCGTCGAGGAGCTGGTTGACCTGCTCCTGGGTAGAGCACCCGTTGAGAAAAACGAGCTGTAAATTCTTCTGTAACCTGACCGATTGGAGCAACCCTGCTCCGTATACGGTGGCATCTTCCATCAGCAGCTGGCTGCCGCTCGCGTGCCCCGCATAGTGGATAATCTCCACCTGGGGTTGGTACAAAAGCAGGCGGTCGCGCAGCTTTTTAACGGTTCTGGGGTCGGTATCGAGCAGCAAATGGCCTTTTCCCTGTCGCTCGCGCAACGCGTCCGAAATGGCTTCTTTTTCCTTTTCGAGCTGCGAAAGGTAGGCGTCACTGGAATTCGAAAATGCACAAAGTATAACAGGAGGTCGCATTGATCGGGAAGGATTTAGGCTTGTCAGCTACAAAATTAAAAGGTATACAAGAATACCAAAGTAGTTCTACTTTTTCCTGGAAATGTTATTAAGCGGTTTGCGTTTGATTCCCGCGTTCATCTCCTTTCGAAATTCCGGTAATTCCACCGGGAACTTCGGATTCGTGACAGTTTCTGTTTTCGACAAATGTACCGAATTAGTTGAATTTGATAAAGATATGCCGGGCTGTCGCCGAAGGGGAATGGCCGATTTATTTTAAGTAAGTATATTGGCGATAAGCTATCTTTCTTTTTTTGAAAACGCAGTCCCGACCTTCTATGCGAATCACCAGATCTATCAACCGAATGGATGCCCATCACAAGCTGGGTGTTTCGTTGCTTTTGGGCTCCGCGTCGGTTTTTGCTACCGCTCCGGTTGTTGAAAGTCCGATCAACTGGCTGATAGGCTGGCTGGTGTACAGTGCCGCACACCTGGCACTGGCCTGGGTGACAATCCTTAGTTCGCATCCTTCGGAGGTCAGAAAGGAGGTGGGTGGCCAGGATTCGAGCCGGGTCGTGATCTACCTGTTTGTGGTGGTTGCGTCGTTTGTGAGCCTTTTCGCCATATTATTCCTGCTGCATACCGCGGGAAAAACGGCGTCGTCTTCGGAACTGACGCTTCATTTTATCGTTTCGTGCTCCTGCATCGTATGTTCGTGGGTGCTGGTCCATACCATATTCACGCTGCGGTACGCCCACCTTTATTACCGCACGGCAGGAAATGGCCGGAGCGGCAAGAGCCAGCCGCAACCCGGGCTGGAATTTCCCAACGAAACGGAGCCCGATTACCTGGATTTTACCTATTTCTCTTTCGTGATCGGCATGACTTTCCAGGTCTCGGACGTAACCATTTCCTCCCGGGAAATCAGAAGGCTCGCGCTGATTCACGCGCTGCTATCCTTTATATTCAATACACTCCTGGTTGCGCTGACGATCAACGTCGTGGCAAGTGTGATTCAAGCCAAATCCTGAATGCGAAAATCGCTCCATCAGGAATAATGGTAGACTTTTCAGGAATATGTATAACACCCGGTTTCGCGACGGGTGCGAAATTTGCCATGTGACAAATTTCAATGGAGCATTGGGAGAAAGAAAAGTGATCGGACGATCAGCAAGCCAGTATTTGAATATGGAAAAGAGAAAATTAGGTAATAGCGGCCTCGAAGTGTCAGCCCTTGGCCTGGGTTGTATGGGATTGAGTTTTGGTTACGGCCCCGCAACTGAAAAGCAGGAGGCTATCAAATTGATCCGTGCCGCCTATGAACGGGGCGTTACATTTTTTGATACCGCCGAGGCTTACGGGCCATTCACCAACGAAGACTTGTTGGGCGAAGCGTTACAGCCCTTTCGGAACGAGGTGGTAATCGCTACGAAGTTTGGTTTTACAGGTGGGAAATCCACTGTGGGGCTGGATAGCCGTCCGGAAAATATTCGTGCGGTGGCGGAAGCGTCGCTGAAAAGGCTGCGCGTGGAAGCCATCGACTTGTTCTATCAGCACCGTGTCGATCCGGCCGTTCCTATCGAAGACGTAGCCGGCACGGTGAAGGAGTTGATCGGGGAGGGAAAAGTGAAGCATTTCGGATTGTCCGAGGCCGGTGCGTCCACCATCCGCCGGGCACATGCGGTACAGCCAGTGACTGCGCTTCAAAGCGAGTACTCGTTGTGGTGGCGGGAACCGGAAGAAAGCATACTGCCGACATTGGAAGAATTAGGGATCGGTTTTGTACCGTTCAGCCCGCTCGGGAAAGGTTTTTTAACCGGCAAAATCGACGAGGGTACCTCTTTTGATAAAAGCGATTTTCGCAATGTCGTGCCCCGCTTTTCGGAGGAAAACCGCAAAGCGAATCAGGGTTTGGTGGAATTGCTGGCGGAAATCGCGGGCGAAAAAAATACAGGCGGGGTACCTGCCTCCACGGCCCAGATCGCATTGGCGTGGTTGTTGGCGCAAAAACCTTGGATCGTGCCCATTCCGGGTACCACGAAATTGCACCGGCTGGAAGAGAACCTCGGCGCCGCGGCAATCGAACTGACGGCAAGCGATTTGAAAGCGATTGAGGATGCGCTCGCGCAGATCGAAGTGCAGGGTGCCCGCTATCCGGCGGCACTGCAAAGCCGCGTCGACAGGTAATGGGAATTAACCAGGCAAAAAGCGTTGCCGGTCACGAACAAAGTGATGTCTGATCAGGAAAAAAAGGTCGTAAATTCAGGGACTATGGCTACATATAATCTAAAAATTAACGGAAAAGTCAGGCAGGTGAACGTCGATCCGCAGACGCCTGTGCTGTGGGTGCTGCGCGATCACCTGGACCTGCCAGGTACCAAGTATGGCTGCGGTATTGCACAATGCGGCGCCTGTACAGTTCACCTCGAAGGCGTTGCGGTGCGATCTTGCCAGTTGCCGGTTTCGGTGGTGGGAAAGCAGGCGATCACTACCATCGAAGGGTTATCGGCCAATGGCGATCACCCTGTTCAGAAAGCGTGGCTGGAACACGACGTTGCCCAATGCGGCTATTGCCAGTCGGGACAGATGATGACCGCGACGTCGCTGCTGAAAAGCAATCCCAATCCCACCGATGAAGAAATAGAAACGCACATGAGCGGAAATATCTGCCGGTGCGGGACCTATCTGCGCATTAAGGAAGCCATTAAGTCGGCTGCCGGGAAGTAAAGGGCATGATCCATTTCTGAACAAAACTTGACTATGGCAACAAGCACAAAATACAACAGGCGCTCTTTTCTGAAAGCTTCCCTACTGGCAGGCGGCGGCATGATGCTTAGCATCAGCTGGTTTGCTGATGCCCGCGCGGCAGCAGGAGCGACACTAGGCGAGGGGGCGCCGACTCCCGACCAATGGGCGCATCTGAATGGCTACATCCATATCACGGCGGATAACAAGGTCAAACTGCTTTGTCCCAATCCCGAATTCGGGCAGAACGTAATGACTTCCCTGCCGATGATCCTGGCCGAGGAGCTGGATGTGGACTGGAAGAGCGTGTCGGTGGAAATGGGCCCGCATGATAATGTGAAGCTCGGGCCCCAGTTTACGGGCGGTAGCAACTCGGTCAGGATGTACTGGAAACCGCTGCGGGAAGCAGGCGCTGCGGCGCGGCAAATGCTGTGCGAAGCGGCTGCCCAAACCTGGAACGTACCGGTAGGCGAGGTGACCGCGCGTGCGGGCGTATTGCGCCATGCGAGCGGGAAATCTGCCCGGTATGGCGAAATGGCTGCCAAAGCGGCAACCTTGCCGGTACCCAAGGAGGTGAAGCTCAAAGCGCCGAAGGATTTTACGATTGTCAGGAAACCCAGCAGAAATGTTGAAGGGCACAAGATCGTCACGGGCAAGCCGTTGTTCGGCCTCGATTACCGCGAGGAAGGTATGCTGATCGCCATGATCCAGCATCCGCCGGCATTCGGTATGAAATTCAAATCTTTCGACGCATCGGAAACGCTCAAAATGCCGGGGATCAAAGAGGTTTTCTCGCTGAAATTGTATGAAGAAGGTTTCGAACAGGCGGGTTTTGACACCCGCAGCTTCAACGATTTGCTGGTTGTGGTAGGGAACACGACCTGGGAAGTGATGAACGCCCGCAAAAAGCTGAAAGTGCAATGGGAGCAGACCGGTGACACCAAAGATACCATGGCCGGCCGGAATGGGAAAAGGGAAGTGGTCGTGCCCGGCGCGCTGGAAGGTACCGCCGCCCACTTCGAGAAAATGAAAGAATACGGGCAGAAGCCGGCGCAGCAGCTGCGAAGGGACGGAGACCCTGAAACCGCTTTCAAAAATGCCGCACAGGTGATCGAGCGTACCTATAATGCACCCTTCCTCGCGCACAACTGCATGGAGCCGATGAATTTCTTCGCGCATGTGACCGACGACAAGGCATTGCTGGTAGGGCCATTGCAGGGCCCCGGCTGGATCGAGCCTACATTATCCAAAATACTGGGCCTTCCCGCCGACAAGATTGAAATCCGGATGACACGCATGGGAGGCGGTTTTGGCCGAAGGGCTTACGGGCATTACCTCACCGAAGCCGCCCTGATTTCACGGAAAGCCAAAGCGCCCATTAAACTCATTTACACGCGCGAGGACGATATGACCTATGGCATTTACCGCCCCATGTACACCGCCACATACCGCGCGGCGCTCGACGCGAACAAAAACCTGATCGCCTTTCACGTGAAGGGTGGGGGCATTCCCGAGCATCCCATCCATGCCAACCGGTTCCCGGCCGGTGCGGTGGATAATTACCTGGCCGAGGGCTGGCAAATCCCGTCGAATATCACCATCGGGGCGTTCCGCGCACCGCGGTCGAACTTCAATGCGGCCGCCGAACAGTCGTTTCTGGACGAGGTGGCCGAGGCAATGGGCAAAGACCCGATCGAATTCCGGCTGGAACTGCTGAAAAGGGCCAAAGAAAACCCGGTGGGAAAGGACAATGAATACGACGCCGACCGGTATGCGGGCGTTTTGAAGCTGGTAAGGGACAAATCCAACTGGGGTAAAGCCGGCAGCGAGAAGTACAGCAGGGGAGTGGCTGCCTATTTTTGCCATAATTCCTACGCGGCGCATGTGGTGGATATGGTTGCCCGCGATGGTAAGCCTTATGTGGAACGTGTTTTCAGCGCGATGGACTGCGGGATTGTCGTAAACCCCGAGGCTGCCAGGAACATGGTGCAAGGGGCCGTGGTGGACGGCATCGGCAATGCGTTCTATGGTGCATTAACCCACAAGGAAGGGGCCGCGGAACAGCGTAACTTTGATACCTACCGGATGATCAGGCACCATGAAGCCCCCAAGCTGGTCGATGTACATTTTGTCGAAAACGATATTGATCCCACAGGCCTGGGAGAGCCGCCATTCCCGCCGGTATTCGGGGCAGTGGCCAATGCATTATATAAGAACACAGGCAAGCGGCATTACAATCAGCCTTTCGCGGGCCAGCGGGTTGATACCTAAAAGTTGTCTAAATTTACCTCTCCCGCCCCCGATATGACCAGGGGCGGGAGATTCTGATGAAATACGCTACCTACACAACTTCCATTCAGCCGCTGCTCGAATATTTCGACCGGTTCATTCCATTGAGCGATCACGACAGGCAGCTTGTCGAAACCCACTTCCGTCCGAGGCTGTACCGCAAGCGGCAGTTCGTGTTGCAGGAAGGCGACGTATGCATGCAGTTCAACTTTGTGGTGAGAGGGTGCCTGAGAATGTACAAAATCGACGACAAGGGCAACGGGCATATCCTTCAATTTGCTACGGAAGACAACTGGATCAACGACCTGGGCAGTTTTCACGGTCAGAAGCCATCGACATTGAATATCGACGCCCTCGAAGACACGGTAGTATTCCAGATCAGCCGGGAGGACCTGATCCTGCTTTATACGGAAGGTGAAATCTTCAACCGGTTTTTCCGTGTCCTCGTGGAAAACAATCTCGTACGCTTGCAGGAGAGACTTTTGCAAAACATCAGCTCCACGGCGGAAGAACGCTACGAAACATTTCTCGAACGCTATCCGCACCTGACGAACCGGATCTCACAAGTTCAGATTGCGGCATTTCTGGGCGTGACGCCGGAATTTTTGAGCCGGCTGCGGAAACTCCGGGCCCAATCCGCAAAACCTTGATCTACATCAAGACTATTTCTTAAACGAGGTCATTGGAGCCAGTGACGGCCTCGGGCGAAATTTGTAAGCACAAATCAACCATCAAAAAGAAATAGTCATGTCGGAAAAAACAAAAGTTGCAGTAATCGGTTTGGGTAATATCGGTACTGTGGTCGCTACCAATCTGGTAAAAGGTAACCGGGCAGTGATCTTGGCGGATCGCACATTTCAAAAAGCGGCGAAGCTCGCCGGGGAGTTGGGGCCTCTTGCCGCGCCGCGCGAAGTTGCGGACGCGATTTATGAGGCGGATATTATTGTCCTGGCCGTTTGGTTCAACACCATTAAAGACCTGCTGAAAAGCGAAGGCCCGGAACTTCAGAATAAGATCATCATCGACCCGTCCAACCCGATTGCACCGGATGAAAAAGGAGGTTTTGTGAAAATAATCGGGGCAGAAGAATCGGCGGGCGAAATCCTCTCCGGCCTTCTGCCCCATGGCGCCAAACTGGCCAAGGCACTGGGTACATTGGGTGCTGCTTCTCTGTCGGGCGCCGCATTTCAGCAACCCGAAAAAGCCGTACTGTTTTACGCAACGGATGATGCGAGTATCAACAATGAAATCGAATCACTGATCTCCGACAGCGGGTTTGCCCCCGTGCGCGTGGGCGGCCTTGACCAGTCCATTCGGATCGAGGTATTTGGCGATTTGCATGAATTCGGGGCCCTGGGCAAAACCGTGACGTACAAGGAAGCGGAGGCCCTTTTCGAGCAGCAGTTGTAGCCAGGCTATTGCTGACGTCATTTCCCCTCGGTAACCTGCCTGATCACCCGGAGCCAGTTGAGGCCAAGGATCTTTTTAATACGCTGCTCGCCGTAACCCAACTTTTGCAGGGCGATCGTGATTTGCGGATAGTCGCTGATGTCCTTGATTTCGCGCGGCAGCTCAGGGCCGCCGTCCAGGTCGGAACCGAGGGCAATGTGGTCCTCGCCGACCAGGTTTACGCCATAGTCGATCACCTTCGCCAGTTGATCCACGTGCATCCAGTATTCGTCGGGGATGGTGCCATTGAAAGTAAACGGAAGCTCTTTCGCAAACTCCTTGTCTACATCCTCAATGGTCTGCGTCGTGACCTGTGAGTTCAATATCCGGGGTGTTTTGGGCTGGGGATCAGGCTGGACCCTCACAGGGTTGTTCTTTTTCTGCCACGCCCAATACTTCGGATTATTGAAAAGGCTGCCGAAATGTACACCGATCACACCGCCTTTGGCTGCAATGGCTTTGGCGGCCTCGTCGGAAATGCAGCGGGGGTGATCCACTATTTTGTAAAAACCCCCGTGGCTGTAAATTACGGGGTGGCGGCTCGCCGCTACCGATTGCAGAATGGCGTCGTTGGAAGCATGGGCCACGTTGATTACCATACCGAGGTCGTTCATTTCCCTGATCACCGCCTTTCCGTGCTCGTTAATGCCTCTCCAGGTGTAAACGTCGTTACAAGCGTCGATAAATGCATTGGTGGTACTGTGGGCAGTGAGCTGCATCGAACGCAGGCCGAGCTTGTAGAGCGCGCGCAGCAGGTCAAGGTCGCCGTAGAGGTCATAACCGCCTTCCAGGTCCAGGAAAGCAGCCATTTTGCCTTTCTTATTGATGCGTTCGATGTCGGAGGCCGTCAGTGCGAGTTCGATCACCGCATTGTTTTTTTTGATTTGATCCAATGCGAGGTTCACCACGCGGAAAGTGTTTTTGGTCTCGAACCTTCCGGGGTAATAGTTCTCGGGCGTGTAAACCGAGAAGAACATCGCATCCAACCCGCCTTCCTTGGCCCTGGGCAGGTCGACGGTACCATCCGGGTAACGCTGGCCGATATCGGTTTTCAGCACGAGCTCGCGACTCATGACGTGCGTATGCCCGTCCATGACGAACGCGCTGCGGTGGAGGTCCGGCACCGGGCCAGGCGCAACAGATGGACTCGATAATAGGGATTGTCTTGCTAAAATATCGCCGGTTGCCGGCAAAAGGGTCAGGCTTTTAAGAACGTCTCTGCGTTTCATCACTTTGAATAATTAATGATTGAATGGTCAGGTTTGGTCATTGGTGGCCAGGAGTAGTCAGGGCGTGTTTGAAGGATTTGCCAGCTGGTCAAGGCCAATACCTGACAATACCTGACAATACCTGACAACTCTTGACTGCATCTAACCAACCATTTAAAACTATTCCGAAAACCCGCGCATGTAAGGCACATTCGGGGGACGTTCCCCCTTGTTGAACTGCGCGCCCCTGGTGGAGCGGTAGGTCATGTTCATGAATGGCGTTTCAATGCGGCGTCCAACGGGGGAGTACACCCCGTTCTGCCAGTTGGATTCCATATTGAATGCCGTAATGCCGCTGGATAAAAGCAATCGTTCGGCGTTGAATGGCTCTTTTTTGGTAACCATCGTCTCCACGATCCAGTGTGGCTGGGAGTTGGAGGCATGGTATTGGGAAAACGGGCCGGGCCATTCGAGCATCGAAATGATCGTCGGCTCTTTATGCCCTTGGATCTCCGCGGCGTAGGTCCAGCCGACGTCCTTGGCATTGTATATCGCTGCTTTCGTGCCATCGTTGTATTCCACGATGCAGACGTTCGGCCTTTCGATTTCCTGAAAATGCCCCGGTTTGAGGTTCATATTCGTCCGCACGGATTCCAGGAGCTTCGCGGCCCAGGGATTCTTTTCGGTCCATTTCCAGGTTTCAGGTCCGCGAATGCATTGCACTGATCTTACGCCCGTTTCACCCCCCTTCCGGCGTTCCACAAAAGCCTGCAACACATCGACGCAATGGAAAAGTGCGCCCTCGTCCGGCGCGCCGCCCAGCATGACCGATGCTTTGATCGGCGTATCGATATCGATTTCAATATCCGGTTTCCGGTAATGAACAGGAATGGAGGAACCGCCCGTTAGCGGGAAGTTCAGCTCGCGGGACTTGTCGAACATCCATTTGGCTTCGTCCCAGCTGTAAGAAAGGTGTTTATCGTTGAAAACCGGTACCGAGCGCTTGCTCTGCTCGAAAACCTTGATGACCTGCTGGTAGAGCCACCACCGCGGCAACATCCACTGGCCTTTGAGCGTGGTCGCGTAATCGCCATGCTCCCCGACGATCACCACGCCGTCGACCGCAAGCTCCTTGCCGCCCAGCGTCACGGCCTCGCCGACAGTTTTGAAGATCGGGATGTTTTTGGATTGACATACTTTCCGGCCCAGCAGGCTGGTTTCAAACTGGTGAATGTATACCGCCACGACCTCGATCCCGGAAGGCGTATGAGCGCCCTGCCACCAGTACCCGTCCATGAGTTTGGCGATGATCCAGTCGGCATGGGACCTGGTTGCACCCCAGTAGGTGACGAGGCAGGCAATCCGTGGTTTTGCCTGTGCGGCACGGGGGGCAGCGGCGGCCGAAATACCGGTGAAAGCCGTCAGCCCGGCCATGCCGGTAATGCCGAGCATTTCACGCCGGGTCAGGAGTGAAGGATCGGTTTGCTTCTTTTCCATAATTTTTAAGGTTGTCGTGTTCAGGAATTACCTTAAAGAGTTGAAAAATCGGCCTGGATACCCTTTTGATGCAAAAAATATGGCTGTGCCGGCCGGTCAAACCGTTTGAACAAGCGAGCCGCCATGGTACATTTGTAAAAACAGGTCTTCACCAACATTTCAAAAACCATGAGCCAGACATCCATCAACTACATCGAGTTTTCCTGCCGGCGAATCGCGGTCATCAAGGATTTTTACAGCAATGCCTTCGGCTGGGCCTTTACCGATTACGGCGACGACTACACCGCATTCGAAGATGGCGCATTATCCGGCGGCTTTCACAGGAATTCCGCGGCGGCAGCTGGCGGCAACCCGTTGGTAGTATTGTACACCAAAGACCTGGAAGGCGTAAAGGACAAAGTCGTTTCAGCCGGAGGCACTGTAACCGTTGATATTTTTTCTTTTCCCGGAGGCAGAAGGTTCCATTTCGCGGACCCGGACGGGAATGTGCTGGCCGTTTGGAGCGAGTAGGGGTATTCGTGAAAAAATATAAAAAAATGCTTGAATATTAGCTTTTTAATGTTTTGGTAAATATATTTATGTTAACCAAAATTTGTCGCTGGATCCGTTTGGAGGCGGGAGTTAATTATGGGGAAAGTCAGAAATATTCTCGAAACAAAGAAGACAGGACCAGTGTCCATTCGGCCGGACAATACTGTTTTCGAAGCTCTGGAACTGATGGCTGAAAAAAACATCGGCGCGTTGCTGGTAATGGAACAGCAGCGGGTCGTTGGAATCTTCACAGAAAGGGATTACGCACGTAAAGTTATCCTGAGAGGTAAGGCCTCTAAAGATTTATTGGTGGGGGAAATCATGACAAGTAATCCCCTGACGGTATCCTCGGATACATCTATTGAAGACTGTATGGCTTGCATGACCGACAAATTTATCAGGCATCTTCCGGTTATCGACGACGAAAAACTCACAGGTATCATTTCCATTGGAGACGTAGTCAAGTACATCATCGAAGATCAGGAATACGTGATAGACAACCTGAAACATTACATCACGGGCATCTAAGCATTTCTTCACTTCCAACATCTTACCCATTTTATCACGCCAATCTGAGAGAATACAGTTTTGTTGCTGTTCCCGTTTTCTAAATTGGATTGCTTATGGATCGTTTAAATGCGTCTGGCACGCCAGGATGGCCTTTTTGGCTATATACTTTACTGGTTTTTGCATTACTGACATTGATAATTTCGCTTTCTTACTTTCTCGGTCAACGTCACCGCACAGCGGCGTCCGAACAGCCCTACGAATCGGGGATTCTCGAAACGGGCTCGGCAAGGCTGCGGTTTTCGGCGCAGTTCTATCTGATCGCGATGATGTTTGTCATATTCGATATCGAGGTGGTATTTATCGTGCTGTGGGCTCTGGCGTTCCGTGAACTCGGCTGGCCAGGGTACCTCGGCATTTGTGTTTTTATAGGGCTGCTGGTCGCCGTGCTGATCTACGAATGGAGCATCGGCGCGCTGGATTTCGGGCCCGACGGGAAGAAAATCCTCAAAGCTTACCGTAAACTGCCCAAAGGGCAAGCATACCATGAACTGGTGGCTAAGTAAACCGTCCGATCCCACGGCGGCAACGCAGGGAACGGGTTCATTCGAAGAGGCTGTGGGCCAGAGCGTCATGCTCACGACCGTCCAGGACCTGCTTGCGTGGGGGCGACGGAATTCCATGTGGCCGTTCCATTTCGGCCTCTCATGCTGTTTTGTGGAAATGGCGACCAGCATTACGAGCAAGTACGACGTGGCCCGGTTTGGCGCGGAGGTGATCCGGGGAACGCCCCGGGAAGCCGATGTGATGGTGATCGCCGGCACGGTATTCGTGAAAATGGCGCCGATCATCAAAAGGCTGCACGAGCAGATGATGGAACCCAAATGGGTGATTTCCATGGGTTCGTGCGCCAATTCGGGGGGGATGTACGATATCTACAGTGTGGTGCAGGGTGTGGATAAATTTCTTCCCGTGGATGTGTATGTGCCGGGCTGCCCGCCGCGCCCGGATGCGTTTATGCAAGGGCTGATGCTGCTGTCCGAATCGGTCGGGAAGGAGCAGAGGCCGCTGAGCTGGGCTATTGGGCCCCAGGGCGTTATCAGGCCCGAACAGCCTGTGATGCGCATGGAAAAGAAAGAGGAGAGAAAGAAGGTCGTTGATTATCGTACGCCTGACACTGTTTGACATGGAAGATATCGATTCCGGTCTCGAAGAGGAGCTGAGGGCCGCATTGGGCGACACAGCTTTTAAAATAGAAATCAACACAGACGGGGTTACTACGCTGCGCGTCAGAAAAGAGCAGGTAGTAGCTTTGCTGACGCACCTGAAAACGGGAATAACCCGGCCATTCAGCATGCTTTTCGACCTGAGCGCCATCGACGAGCGCAGCAGGGCCAAAGCGGCGCTGAACGGGTCTGTACCACCGGATTTTACGGTCATTTACCATCTGCTGTCGTTTGCCCGTAACCGGTTTATCCGCATCAAAGTCGCATTGCACGGAGAATATCCTTCGATACCTTCGGTTTGTACCCTTTGGAAAAATGCGAACTGGTATGAACGCGAGGTCTTCGACATGTTCGGAATACGGTTTCATGGGCATCCGCACCTGAGACGTATATTGATGCCGTTAACTTGGAACGGGCACCCTTTAAGAAAAGAACACCCTGCCCGCGCGACCGAAATGGGACCCTTCCGGCTTTGGGAGGAGAAACAGGACCGTGAGCAGGAAGCATTACAATTCAATCCCGAAGAATGGGGCCTGAAAAGGCATAGCGAAGATGCCGATTTCATGTTCCTGAACCTCGGCCCGCAGCACCCCGGCACACACGGCGTGCTCCGTATTATTTTGCAGCTCGACGGTGAGGACATCGTCGATGCGGTACCCGATATCGGTTTCCACCACCGTGGGGCCGAAAAAATGGGTGAACGACAGTCCTGGCACACCTACATACCCTATACCGACCGGGTGGATTACCTGGGTGGCGTGATGAACAACCTGGCCTATCTGCTCGCGGTGGAAAAGCTGGCGGGCATCCGGGTACCTCCACGCGTCGAAGTGATACGGGTAATGCTGTGCGAACTGTTCCGCATTGCCAGCCATCTGGTGTGGTACGGCACATTTGCCCAGGATCTGGGGCAGCTCTCGCCGGTATTCTATATGTTTACCGACCGGGAAAAGATATTCGATATCATTGAAGCCATTTGCGGGGCCAGGATGCACCCCAACTGGTTCCGTATCGGCGGTGTGGCGCAAGACCTGCCGACCGGCTGGGACAAGCTCGTGCGGGATTTTGTAAACTATTTTCCCAAACGGCTCCGCGAATACGACCAGATGGTGATGCGCAACAGCATTTTCCAGGCGCGCACCGTGGGTATCGGCATATACACGCTCGAAGAAGCCATCGAATGGGGCGTAACAGGCCCGGGTTTGCGGGCATGCGGGTTTGAATGGGATTTCAGGAAAAAACAACCTTATTCAGGCTACGAGAACTTTGATTTCCAAATTCCTGTCGCGCAGAACGGCGACTGTTACGACCGCGCCCTCGTACGCGTGCAGGAAATGTGGCAGAGCCTCAAAATCGTGGAGCAATGCCTGAACAACATGCCGGAGGGGCCGTACAAATCGGACCATCCGCTGACGACCCCGCCTATTAAGAAAAACACCATGCAGGACATCGAGACGCTCATTACCCACTTTCTGAATGTGAGCTGGGGGCCGGTGATTCCGCCCGGCGAAGCCATGAGCTGCATCGAAGCGACCAAGGGTGCCAATAGTTACTACCTGACCAGCGACGGGAGCACGTCGGCCTACCGCGTCAGGATCCGGACTCCGTCGTTTCCGCATATGCAAATGCTGCCGTATATCAGTAAGGGTTACACGGTGGCCGACCTGCTGTCCATTCTCGGCAGTATCGATTATGTTTTGGCTGATATAGACCGATAATCAACAAACTTTTTTGTCATGATCGCCCAGGAGACACTTACACCCGAAGAAATGGCGGAGATTGACCATGAGATCGCGCTCGTACCCGTGCGTCGCGCGGCGGCTATCGAAGCACTCAAAATCGTGCAGCACCACCGCGGCTGGATCTCCGACGACAGCCTGCGCGCCATTGCCGGCTACCTCGAAGTGTCGCAGGAAGAGCTGGACAGCGTGGCCACATTCTATAACCTGGTTTTCCGGAAGCCCGTCGGCAGAAATATCATTCTGTTGTGTGACAGCATCAGTTGCTATGTGATGGGTTATGAAAAAATCTACGAGCAGATTCGCGAACGGCTGGGCATTGGCTTCGGGCAAACGACCCCCGACGGCCGGTTTACGCTCCTGCCTAATGCCTGCCTGGGCACCTGCGACCACGCACCTGCGCTGATGATCAACAACGAGCTGTTCCGCGATTTGACGGAACATGACCTGGACGAAATACTGGACCGATACCACTGACGCCATGGAAACGCCTCTCACCCAGCATATCAGCTTCGACCGCCCGTGCTACAATCTCCGCGATTATGAAAAGAACGGGGGCTACCAGGCATTGCGGAAAGCGCTCTCGCTGTCGCCCGAATCCATTACCAACACGGTGCAGGCATCGGACCTGAAAGGCAGGGGAGGAGCGGGTTTTAATACGGGTATGAAATGGAGCTTTGTCCCGATGAACGGCCACTACCCGGTCAAATACCTGATCGCGAATGCCGACGAAATGGAGCCCGGCACATTCAAGGACCGGATGCTGATGGAAGGCAATCCGCATCAGCTGATCGAGGGCATGATCATTTCCGCCTTCGCGATCCAGGCCAATATTTCGTACATCTTCCTTCGGTGGGCTTATAAAAAAGCAGGCAGGCTGCTGTTGCATGCGATCGAGGAGGCTTACGCGGCTGGTTATCTTGGAAAAAACATCCTGGGTACCGGTTACAACCTTCAAATGCACCTGCATACGGGTGTAGGCCGCTATATCTGCGGCGAGGAAACCGCATTGCTCAATGCTTTGGAGGGAAAAAGGGCCACGCCGAGGGCAAAACCGCCCTTTCCGCAGGTTAGCGGCCTTTTTGGCAAGCCAACGATCGTCAACAACGTCGAAACACTGTGCAATATCCCGCATATCATCAACAATGGTCCGGACTGGTTCAAAAGCCTGGGCAGAGGTAATGATGCCGGGACGAAGATTTACGGCGTGAGCGGGCGGGTCAAAAGGCCTGGTCTCTGGGAATTGCCGATGGGCGTTTCCATGCGGGAACTGATCGAGGATTGCGCCGGCGGAATGGCCAACGGTTACGGTTTCAGGGGCGCATTGCCGGGCGGGGCTTCCACCGACTTTCTTGTCAAAGAGCATATGGATATTAACCTCGACTACAAATCCGTGGCAGCCGCCGGAAGCCGGCTAGGTACCGGCACGATGATCGTCCTCGACGACCACACCTGCCCCGTGGGATTTGTCCATAACCTCGAACATTTCTTCGCGCAGGAATCGTGCGGATGGTGTACGCCATGCCGCGAGGGGCTGCCATGGACGGAGAAAATTCTGCTGTCCATCGAACGCGGCGAAGGCAGGCCGGAAGATTTGCAACTGCTCGAATCGCACACGCGGTTTTTGGGGCCGGGCAATACCTTCTGCGCGCTTGCGCCGGGAGCCATGGAGCCGCTGCAAAGCGCGTTGAAATATTTCAGAGAGGATTTCGAAAAGCATATCGATCAAAAAAAATGCCCCTGGCGGTAAACAATCATGGTACGCATCTACATCGATCAGAAGCCTTATGAGGTAAAGCCGGGCAAAAACCTGCTCGAAACCTGTCTCACGCTGGGGCTCGACCTGCCTTATTTCTGCTGGCACCCGGCCATGGGATCGGTAGGCGCGTGCCGCCAGTGCGCCGTGAAGGTGTTCAAGGATGAAAACGATAGGACGGGGCGGCTGGTGATGGCCTGTATGGAGAGCGTGAGGGATAATATGTACCTGTCGGTGCAGGACGCCGCCGCGCACGATTTCCGGTCGCAGAATATCGAATGGCTCATGAGCAATCACCCGCACGATTGCGCGGTGTGCGATGAGGGCGGTTCATGCCATTTGCAGGACATGACCGTCATGACCGGCCATGCCTACCGGCGTTTCCGCTTCCCGAAAAGAACCTATCAAAACCAGTACCTGGGGCCATTCCTGCACCATGAAATGAACCGCTGCATCCAGTGTTACCGCTGTGTGCGGTTTTACAAGGATTATGCGGGAGGGAAAGACCTGGATGTATTCGCGGCGCATAACCACGTGTATTTTGGAAGGGAAAAGGATGGGGTGCTGGAAAACGAGTTCAGCGGTAACCTGGCGGAAGTTTGTCCCACGGGCGTTTTTACCGACAAAACCCTCAGAGAGCATTACACCCGTAAATGGGATATGACCATGGCCCCGTCCATTTGCCAGCATTGCAGTTTGGGCTGCAATATCATTGCCGGCGAACGGTACGGGGCGCTCCGGCAGATCACCAACCGGTTCAATGGTGCCGTCAATGGCTATTTTATTTGCGACCGTGGCAGGTATGGCTACGAGTTTGTCAACGACCCCGGCCGGGTAAGGCAGCCGGTTATCCGTGCGGCGCAGGAGGGCAGGAATCTTTTCGAAAGCCTGAGCAACATTCTGATGGCCGGAAAGCTGATGGGCATCGGCTCGCCCCGCGCCTCGTTGGAGGCCAATTTCGCACTGCGGCGGCTGGTGGGGGAAGAGAATTTTTACCAGGGCATTCCCGAAACCGAAGCGAGAATGCTCCGCAAAATATTAGCCATACAGCACAGCGGGCACGTGTATACGCCTTCGCTGAAAGAAACTGAATACGCGGATGTAACGCTGGTCCTGGGGGAAGACCCGACGAATTCGGCCCCGAGACTCGCGTTGGCATTGCGGCAGGCCGTCCGCACGAGACCGTTGGAAGACATCGCCGGATCGAATATCCCGCTGTGGCACGATGCCGCGGTAAGGGAGATGATCCAGGATGAAAAGGGAGAACTTTTTATGGCTTATCCCGTCGGTACCAAGCTCGATGAAATCGCGTCCGGCACGCTTCATGCCGCACCGGAAGATATTGCATGCTTCGGCTTTGCCATTGCCCATTATATCGATGCCGCTGCGCCGGCGCCGGAAGGAATGGATGCCCGGACTTTGGAATCGGCCAGGCGTATGGCGGATCTCCTGCAAAAGGCAGAAAGGCCGCTGATCGTTTCCGGAACATCGCTTATCAACGAAGATATTATCCAGGCCGCCTACCAGATCGGGCAGGCGCTGGAAAAAGGGGAGCAGAAAGCCGGACTTTGTCTGGTACTGCCCGAATGTAATTCCGCGGGGCTTGCCATGATGCAGGCGCCGTCGCTGGCCATGGCGATGAGAGCTGCGGAGACCGGTCGGTTCGCTGCGGCGGTCGTTCTGGAAAATGATTTGTACCGCCGGGCGGAACGGTCTGAGGTAGACCGTTTTTTCAGTGCATTTAAAAATACCATTGTACTGGATCACCTGGAAAACGACACCGCCCGTATGGCTACGGTCCTGATTCCGACTGCGACTTTTGCGGAAGGCGAGGGAACGCTCGTTAACAACGAAGAGCGGGCGCAGCGGTTTTTTCAGGTTTTCATGCCTAAAAACGAGCATATCCGGGAAAGCTGGCGGTGGCTCGACGAATTCCGGCAGTTCCGGGCCGGTGCGAAACCCGATGCCCTGCGGGAATTGGATAACCTGCTGGAAGAGCTGGTGAGCGCCATGCCGCAATTCAAGGGAGCCGAAATGGCGGCGCCGCTGTCCGATTTCCGGATCAACGGGCAACGCATTCCCCGGGAACCGCACCGGTTTAGCGGCCGCACCGCCATACTCGCCAACGTGGCGGTAAGCGAACCCAAGCCGCCGGAGGACATCGATTCACCCCTTTCTTTTACGATGGAGGGTTACCGCGGCATGCCGCCCGCCCCGTTGACCCCATTTTACTGGTCGCCCGGCTGGAATTCCGGCCAGTCGGTGCATAAGTACCAAAGTGAGGCCGGAGGGCCGTTACGCGGGGGCGATCCGGGGGTGCGGCTGTTGGGGGATAGCGTCCATTTTTCAAATGGCTTTCAAAGTGCTGTTCCGCCCGCATTCAAAAGTCAGGCGAATGAAATGGCATTGGTACCCTTGCCGCATATTTTCGGCTCGGATGAGCTCAGTGTGCTCTCGCCGTCGGTGGAAAGCCGTTCGCCCGGTCTTTACATCGCGTTAAACAGCCTCGACGCGGACCGTTTGCGGGTTGCGGAAGGAGAAATTGTACAAATGCGGATAGGCGGGCAGGTTTTCGATCTGCCGGTCATCCTGAAAAATGAGTTACCCGAAGGTCTGGCCGGGCTGCCGTATAACCTGCCCGCTACTGCGGGCATCGCCTGGCCTGCGAAAGGCATTTTAACCCAGCCAGCCATATGAACGAGATACTGAAATATACCTTGATGATCGTCATCATCCTTTTTACGCTGACGACGATCGCCGCCTGGCTCATCTGGCTCGAACGCCGGATGCTGGCGCTCTGGCAGGACCGCTACGGTCCGAACCGCGCGGGACCATTCGGTTTGTTCATCGTCGTCGCCGACACGATCAAGCTGTTTTTCAAAGAAGACTGGATCCCGCCGTTTGCCGAAAAGACCGTTTTCGTCTTTGCCCCGGCCATTGTGGCGGCGGCGGTACTGCTGAGTTTTGTGGTGGTACCATTTGCGCCCGACATCCTGGTGGCCGATCTGGACATCGGGTTGCTGTTCTTCCTGGCGATGTCGTCGCTGGGCGTGTACAGCATTGTGCTCGGCGGGTGGGCTTCCAACAACAAGTACTCGTTGCTGGGTGCCTTGCGCGGGGCTTCGCAGATGATCAGCTATGAAGTTTTTATGGGACTTTCTCTGATGGGTGTGGTGATGCTTTCAGGCTCATTCCGGCTGACGGACATTGTGATGGCACAGAAAGACTACTGGTTTGTGGTGACGCAGCCGGTCGCATTTGTGCTTTTTCTGACAGCCGGAATAGCCGAAACGCACCGGTTGCCCTTTGATATCCCCGAAGCCGAAAGCGAGCTGGTGGCGGGTTTCCACTCCGAATATTCAGGCATGAAATTCGGCATGTTCTTCATCGGGGAATACCTGGGTATCATCCTGATTTCCGCGATGGTCGTCACCATTTTCTTCGGAGGATGGCTTGGGCCGGTGTTGCCTCCGGTGGTGTGGTTTACGCTCAAGACGTTCGTTTTCATTGTTTTCTTTATCCTGCTCCGCGCTTCGCTTCCACGGCCCCGGTACGATCAGCTGATGGAATACGGCTGGAAAATTATCCTGCCCATCGCCCTGCTCAATTTGCTGATAACCGGCGGATTCACCTTGCTGAAAAACTCACCATTAACCTAATGCGTCATGATCAGCTTACTCAGATCGATCGGTCTCATTTTCCTGCACATGTTCAGGAAGCGCGAGACTATCCAATACCCCGAAGAAAAAGTAGTGCTGCACCCGCGCTGGCGGGGGCGGATCGTGCTCACGCGTGATCCCGACGGGGGCGAGCGCTGCGTAGGCTGTTACCTGTGTGCCGCCGCCTGCCCGGTCGACTGCATTTCCCTGCAAGCCACCGAGGACGAAAACGGCCGGCGGTACCCCGCCTTTTTCCGGATCAATTTTTCGAGATGCATTTTCTGCGGGTACTGCGAGGAAGCGTGTCCGACGTACGCGATCCAGCTCACGCCCGATTTTGAAATGGGCGAATACAACCGGCAGAACCTGGTATACGAAAAAGAGGACCTGCTCATCGACAGCCAGGGGAAATACCCCGGTTACAACTATTACAAAGTGGCCGGGCTCGCCGCCGGTGTGAAAGGAAAAGGGGAAGGCGCGAACGAAGAGCCACCGGTGGACATACGCAGTTTGATCCCTTAGACTATGGAAATCGCTTTTTACATCGCCGGCGCTGTCGCCCTGGTAGCCACTTTGATGGTCATTACCCGGCATAACCCCGTTCATGCGCTCCTGTACCTGAATGTGTCGTTGCTGGCGCACGCCATGCTTTTTTACCTGTTGGGGGCGTCGTTTGCCGCTTTGCTGGAAATCATCATTTACGCCGGGGCGATCATGGTCCTCTTCATATTCGTGGTAATGCTGCTGAACCTGGGAAAAGAGACTGCGGAACAGGAGCGAAAGTGGCTGAAACCCCGGGTATGGGTAGGGCCGACCGTATTGGCAGCCATATTATTTGCCGAATTTCTGGCGCTCGTTGTATCGGCGGGCCGGGATGCATACAGCCCGGCTGTGGTCAGCCCGCGCGACGTGGCGATATCATTGTACCGCGAATACCTGATTGGCGTTGAGCTGGCGGCTATGCTGCTCATGGCCGCGGTGGTGGGGGCTGCGCATATCGGCCGCCATAAAAAACTGGTACTGCACCGGTTTTTGCAGGAAGAAAAGGAAAAAGAAGAAGCGCATCACGAAGAAGCCGTGCTATGAAAACAGCTGTTTCTGTCGAAGTGGTGGTATTGCTGGCGGGCCTGCTGTTTGCGTTGGGGATCGTCGGGGTAATCATCCGGAAGAATATCATTTTCATGCTCCTGTCGGTCGAAATCATGCTCAACGCGTCGGGGCTGGCATTTATCGCCGCCGGTTCCCGCTGGGGGCAGCCCGACGGCCAGGTGATGTTCGTGTTCATCCTGGCAATGGCGGCCGCGGAGGTGTCCATCGGCCTGGCGCTGATCCTGCAAATCTATCACCAGCACAAGTCGCTGGATATCGACAACCTGAAAGAAATGAATGGGTAAGCAACCTGCAAACTGAAAGCTCATGGACCAATATCTATGGCTCATACCCGCCCTGCCGCTGTGCGGATTTCTGATCCTTGCATTCGCGGGAAACCGCTTATCCCGGACATCGGTCGCGATGGTGGGGGCCGGCAGCATCTGCCTTTCCGCGCTTGTCACATTCATGGTCGGCGGCGCATTCCTGGCCGGTATGCCGGGCAGTACCGTGTACACACAGACATTATGGACCTGGTTCGAGGTGGGGACATTCAGTGCGAGGATCACCCTCTCGCTCGATGTCCTTTCCCTGGTTTTTGTATTCGTGATCACATTCATCGGTGCGCTGATCCACGTCTATTCTACCGCATTCATGGAAGCCGACCGGGATTATGCCCGCTTTTTCGCCAGCATGAACCTGTTTGTATTCTCCATGCTGGTGCTGGTCCTGGCCGACAACCTGTTGCTGATGTACCTCGGCTGGGAAGGGGTGGGGCTGTGCAGCTACCTGCTGATCGGCTTCTGGTACGAGCAACCTGCGAACGGCCGTGCGGCCCGGAAAGCATTCACCGTCACGCGGATCGGCGATGCGGCGATGGCCATCGGGCTGTTTATGGTATTTCAGCAGGCCGGTACCCTGGTTATTTCCGACATTGGGGCCAATGCATCCGCGATCTGGCAGCCCAATAGCACTATGGTGACCATTACGGCGTTGCTGCTGCTGGCTGGTGGTCTTGGCAAATCGGCCCAGTTGCCATTGCAAACCTGGCTACCCGATGCCATGGCCGGGCCCTCGCCCGTGAGCGCGCTCATCCACGCGGCCACGATGGTGACCGCGGGCGTGTACCTCGTAGTGCGTATGCACACGATCTTCGCCCTTTCCGAAACAGCCCGCCTGATAATCGCAATCATAGGAGCGGCGACCCTGCTGCTTGCCGGGTTAACCGCCCTTACCCAGTACGATATCAAACGGGTACTGGCTTATTCGACCATCAGTCAGATCGGCTATATGTTCCTCGCGCTCGGCGTGGGCGCGTGGACGGCGGCGGTATTCCATTTCATGATCCACGCATTTTTCAAGGCATTGCTCTTCCTCGCTGCCGGCGCCATTATAGAATCCCTTCATCACGAGCATAATATGTTTAAAATGGGTGGGTTGAAGGATAAAATGCCCGTGGTTTTCTGGACTTTCCTAGCCGGTGCCGTATCCCTGGCGGCGGTACCGCTCGTCAGCGCAGGATTTTACAGCAAGGATCAGATACTCTGGTACTCCTGGACGGCGCAGGGCGGCGGTCCGCTACTTTGGGCGGTGGCCCTTTCCGGCGCACTCATCACCGCCGCCTACACCACACGCATGATGATCCTGACATTCTGGGGCGAATCGCACACGCCGGTCGGGCATTTGCCGGGCAGGCGCATGACCGCGCCGCTGGTTGTGCTGGCGGTGTTTTCGGTTTTTGCCGGGTTTATAGAGCTGCCGCATAATTTCGGACATTTTAGGCTCTTCTCGGATTTGTTGCATCCGGTTTTACCCGAAACCGCCATGCGGGAAAATATCCCGTCGGAATGGCTGTTTCAGCTTTTGGCGGCGATGGCTACCCTGGGTGGTATTTACATCGGATACTACTATTACTACCAGCAACCGGCCCGGATGGAAAGCCTCCGCCGGAATGCACTGGTGGCGAGCCTTCACCGGTTTTGGTTTTCGGGCTGGGCATTTGATGCGCTATACGACAAAATACTGGTCAGACCATTCATTTTTATTTCAAAAATCAACAAGTCTGACATTACCGACAAGCTGTACGCCGGCATCGCCGCTGCTACCGGCGATATGTACAAGCTGCTTTCAAGAACGCAATCCGGGTCGCTCCGGTGGTATATCATGGGGCTGGTAGTTGGTGCAATTCTCATCCTGGGTATTCAGATAATGCTATGATGCTGGTTCTTTTGATCACGGTTTTAATGGTCGGCGCCATCGCCTCAGCGGTCGCCGGGGAATGGCACAGGCACCTGCCGCGCTGGATTGCATTGGTGGCCAGTTCCACCGGACTATTGCTGGTGATACTGCTTTGGGCGAATACGTCGCCGCATTCGGTGACCGGCGGGCAATGGCTGATGGATTACCGCAAAGAATGGATCCCTGCTTTTGGAATCAGTTTTCACCTGGCGATCGACGGGCTGAGCCTGCTTTTGCTTGCATTGACATTTTTCCTGGGCGTGCTGGCCGTACTCTGTTCGTGGGACGAAATCCGCGAGCGGAGAGGTTTTTACTATTTCAATCTCCTCTGGATCCTGGCCGGTGTGGCCGGGGTGTTCATGGCGATGGACATGTTCCTGTTTTACTTTTTCTGGGAAGTCATGCTCATCCCGATGTACTTTCTGATCGGGATATGGGGCAGTGAAAACAGGGTTTATGCAGCCTATAAGTTCTTCATTTTTACACAGGCAAGCGGTTTGCTGATGTTCCTGGCCATATTGGGCCTGTATTTCATCCATGGCCGCGACACCGGCGTGTACACATTCGGATATTTCGAGCTGGTCGAAACGGTGATTCCGTTCAAAACGGCTTTCTGGCTGATGCTCGGCTTTATGATCGCCTTCGCCGTCAAATTGCCGGTATTCCCGTTCCATACCTGGTTGCCCGACGCCCACGGGGAAGCGCCTACCGCCGGAAGCCTCATTCTGGCCGGATTGCTCCTGAAAACGGGGGCATATGGTATGCTACGGTTTGTGGTGCCCATGTTTCCCGAAGTGGTGACGGACGTGGCAGTTCCGGCGATGGTGCTGGGTGTCGCGGGGATTATTTACGGGGCTGTTATGGCCTATTCGCAAACCGATTTGAAACGGCTCGTCGCATTTACGAGCGTCAGCCATATGGGTTTTGTAATCACCGGTATTTTCGCATTGAATGAACTGGCGCTGCAAGGCGTAGTGATGCAGCTCGTGACACATGCATTGAGCACCGGCGCATTGTTTTTAATGGCCGGGATGATCAAGGAGCGGCTCCATACCCGCGACATCGAACAAATGGGCGGGCTCTGGGGACCTATGCCGCAAATGGGCACCATCGGACTGGTGTTTGCGATGGCGTCGCTGGGGTTACCGGGCCTGGGGAATTTCGTGGCCGAATTTCTGATCCTGCTCGGCGTGTTTCAGGCGCAGCCCTGGATCACCGTTGCAGCCGCCTCCGGGCTCATTTTTTCGGCGGTATACTCGCTGCGCATTGTCGGAAAGATATTCCTGGGCCCGCGCAGGACGGACGACGCCGTTCCCGATTTCTCCGTCAGGGAAATGCTCATCATGGCGGCGTTGACGGTTTCCGTGGTTTGGCTCGGGCTGTTCCCGCAGCCGGTGATCGATACGGCCAAGCCGGCGATCACGGAGCTTATTCGGTTTATGGATGTCCATAGTACGGCCTCACACCATCAGTCCTATGTCAAATAATGATTTTTCCGCGCTGATGCCGCTCATGGTGCTGGCAGGCGCATCGGTCCTGGTGATGTTGCTGATCGTGGCGCGGCTGAGCCACCGCATTATCCAGCTGGTAAGCCTGTTCCTTTTTGTGATAGCATTCATTTCCCTGCTCAATATCCGTGGAATGCTTCCATACGAGGTAGGTTCGCTTTTTATGGTCGACAGTTTCGGCGCTTTCATGACCGGCCTCATCATTTTTTCCGGATTGGTAGTCAATGTATTCTCCTATATCTATTTTCAGGAAAAGGAAGAGGGGCCGAAGGAATATTACGTATTGCTTTTCCTGTGTACGCTTGGCGCATGCGTGCTGGCACTGAGCGAGCATTTCGTATCGGTTTTTCTGGGGCTTGAAATCCTCACCATAGGCCTGTATGCGCTCATTGCCTACCTGCGTACGCGTAATCACAGCATTGAAGCGGGAATCAAATACCTTGTACTGGCGGCATTTTCATCGGCATTTCTGCTTTTTGGAATGGCCCTGGTGTACCTGCAAACGGGCACCATGTCGTTTGCAGGGATGGCTCATGTGGTAGCCGCCGGTAGCGTGCCGCCATTGCTGCTCACCGGACTGGGGCTTATGCTTGTCGGGCTTGGTTTCAAACTGGCGGTGGTTCCGTTTCATATGTGGACGGCCGATGTGTACCAGGGCGCGCCCGTACCGGTGACGGCGTTTATCGCGACGGCTTCCAAGGGTGGGGTAGTAGCTGCCATGCTGCGCTTTTTCATCGCGATCGACGGCTTCCGGTCCGAACCATTGCAGATGGTGCTGATCACCATCGCCATTGCCTCGATGGTGGTTGGCAACCTGCTGGCACTGAGGCAGAAAAATGTGAAACGGCTGCTCGCCTATTCCTCCATTGCACACCTGGGCTATTTGCTGGTCGCGTTTATCCCGGGCGGGAACGTGGTGCCGCAGGCTGTTAGCTTTTACCTGCTTACCTATTTCATCACCACTTTTGCCGCTTTCGGGGTGGTTACGATCTTGTCGGATTCGGAATCGGATGCCGATGACCTGGATCGGTACAAGGCGTTGTTCTGGAAGCGTCCCGCATTGGCCACTATATTGAGCGTGGCCATGTTTTCGCTGGCTGGTATTCCGCTGACGGCGGGTTTTACGGGGAAATTTTACGTGCTGACGACCGGTATCGGGCAGGGATTCTGGCTGCTGGCTATCGTGCTGGTGCTGAGCAGCGTGGTGGGGCTGTATTATTACCTCCGGGTGGTCACAACCCTGTTTGCCGGCACGCGTGATTTGCTTCCCGCTCCCCCGGCCAGGTACCCCGTTTTTCTGGGGATCAGCATGGCTGTTCTTTCCATTCTCACTTTTGCGCTGATCTGGCTGGGCGTTTATCCCGACAGTGTGATCGGAGTCGTTCAGGGACTTCAACTGAAATAAAACGAGAAGGTCTGTTCAACAGCATGCTCGCGCAAGCTGAGAACAGACCTTCCCTAAGCTATCCTATCGACGGACTGTCACTTTGAGGAAAGTGGCAGGAATCGAAGTCGCATTTTTATCCGTGCTTTGATTCTGGCTTTCGAACAAATCCGCCAACTCCTTGTGCAGATCGGCTTCCTTGCCGTTCTTTTCCGCTGCTTCAAATGCATTCATCGTCGGACCGTAGTATTTCCTGAATGTTTCAAGAAATGCAGCCGGCGCAACAGGCGTCCGGAATGTGAATGTTTCCCTTTCGAAAGATATATCATCCTTCGAAGCGCCCGCAGCCACAAATCGCTCGGTGACATTGTTTTCGACACCCCAGAGCATCGGGCTTACAAAACCTTCCGGCGGTGCAGGCGTGTACGCGGAGCTTACTTTCAGGATCTGGGCCACGAGCGTCGGATCGCCCGGGATCCAGTTGCCCATCACGATCTTCCCGCCGGGACGCGTCACGCGGAACATTTCTTTCGCCACATCAAATGGCTGCGGCGCGAACATGGCACCGAAAATGCTCACCACGACATCGAATGATTGGTCCTCGATCCCTTCCAGGTTGATCGCGTCGCCTTCGCGGAAGCTGATATTGGTCAGCCCCTCGGCTTTTACCCGGGCATTGCCGGCGTCTACGAGGTTACGGGCAATGTCGACGCCCTGAACATTGGCGCCCAGCCGCGCGGCCGGTATGGCGGTGGTGCCGTCGCCGCAGCCCAGGTCGAGGACTTCCTGGCCTTTTGTGATCCCTAATTTGGCTACCAGGGCAGAGCCGCTTTCGCGCATTGTTTCTGCCAGACGGGTGAAGTCACCCTTTTCCCAAAGTGCTTTGTTTGCATTCATTTTATTTTTCAATTGATTGTTAATAGATACTGTTTTAAATTTTGGCTAAACCACTCCCTGATAATGCATGAGCGAGAGGAAAAGCACGAGAAGAATTGTCATTAATTTAAGAATTTTCATGGCTGATTGGATATCGGCAGACGCCGACATACTTTACGGTTTGAACTTCAACTTGCCGATCACGTTCTGTCCCACAATTTTTCCGTGGAGCAGGCTTACTTCGCAAGTTTTGCGGAAGTGGATTCCGGCATATACCCTCGAAACCGCAGCCTCCGCGGCAGCCTCTTCAAACGAGTTGAAAGTTCTCGGGGCGAAACCGGACAGGTTGTAAGGCTTGTCGGTGTAATGGTAGTTTTGCCCGAAAATCTGGGTCAATACCTCCGCGGCTGCCGCCGACATGACCGAGTGGCCCGAGGGATATTCCGGATGTGGCGGCGTCGGGATCACCGTATTCCAGTCGGGATGGTTCATCACCGTGCGGATGTAGGTAACCGGGCGCACGCCCTGGTACACGTATTTGCCTTTGCAAAGACTAATGGCTCCGTCGGACATGGCGATACCCAGCTGCGTGAAGGCTTTTGCGGCCACGGCCAGTCCCGGTTTTTCGATGGCCAGGACCTGGCTCAGAATGTTATGCCATGAATTGTCGGGCCAGTACGTGGCGATCGTGCGCTGCTCCTGTGTGAGTCCCTGCGAAATGGTGTACAGCTCCTCCACTTGTTTGTAGTAGGCCGAAGTCGGGTCTTCCGAATACGGCGTGGGCGTACCTTGTTCTGCACCCGCATCGCTGTTGGCGACGATCGTCCGTACTTTGCCCCAGTTGGACAGAATGGCCGGCGCAAATGCGGGCGGCGTAGGTTTCCAGTACGACGGTCCGCTGAGTGGCGTATACGGTGTGGCGTTATCGAAGCCGTCGGTTTTGGCCCATTCGAGAACAGCCGCCGCTATTTTCTTCCCGAAGTCGACGGAGTTGGCCAGCACATCCGGCTGCTGGTGCGCCTGGTATTTCGCCAGATTGGCCGCTTCCAGGGAATCGATGCGGGCCAGTGTAGCGGCCGAGATGCCCGGATGGATCACGCGGTTCATCGCGGCGAGGGCTGCATTGGCACTGGCCGGGAAGTAGTAGGTCAACGAGCCCGACGGCTGCGGCAATGCCGACAAGCCATTGAGCTGCGGGGCGATCGACTGATAACCCGGCAAACCCGGCTGCAACGATTCCCATAATGCTACGCCACTGTACGCCCACCTGCGGGCTGTAACGGGTGGGGATGCGGGCATTACCTGGGCGATTTTCAGCTGCATGGTGAGCCACGATGTGACTACCTCGGAGGAAACGGATGGCTCGGCCGGAATCTGGGGATCGTCGTGATCCGTACACGAGACTGTGAGCATGGTGCAGGCAAGCAATCCGAAGGTCGATTGTCTGACGCGTTTTAATAATGTTAAATTTTTCATGTGATAATAGATTATTGAGGCTGCAAAGTTGCATCGCGGCAAGGGCCCCAAACTTGTAATGACGACGCATATCCAGGTAATTATGCGTCGTGGCGTGGGCCTGGAAAACTTCCGCTCGTAACTACCTGGATTTGCATCCTGCCTACAATCCGGGGCCGGTGGCGCGATTTAGTTTTGCTGCCGGTCGATCCAAACCGGCCTTATCCCAATCATTTATTTTAAAAACAGCTATGAAAAACAGTGACATTTTCCGGGGCGTCGCCCGGCGCATTCTCGCATTCGTTATGTGTACAGGCCTCTTCAACGCCTGTTCGGATCACGATCATGATCCACAACCGGTAACCACGCCGGCCGACCATATTATGCTCAGCGAAAACCTGACGATGCCCGAGGCATTTGCGCTTCCCCCGAATCCGAAAGGCTACGAGCGTGTGGCCACCTACTTTGCCGCAGGCGTGCAGAAATACAAGGCGCAAGTGAAGGAAGGAACCGGCGCGGTTCAGTACCAATGGGTTTTTGTGGCGCCGGAGGCGGATTTGTACGATGCGTCCAATGCCAGGATCGGCAGCCATTTCGCAGGGCCCACCTGGAAACTCGACGGCCCCGGGTACATGATCATGGGGCAGGCATTCAGTCCGGCCAAAACTTATTCCCGGAATCAGAACAGCATCGACTGGCTGCTGCTGACCAACAAAGCCGGACAGGAGCCAACGGGTATTTTTCAGGGGGTAGGATATATTTTCAGGATCGCGACCAAGGGTGGGAGAGCGCCGGTAACCCCGCCGACGGACGCCGCCGCGACAGCCAACGTCCCTTACACCGCGGTTTACCGGTTCGTTAAACGCATTCCCTGATTACGCTTCTTTTTGGGAAACCCTCGCGGCATATTCCGTGGGGGTTTCACCAAATTCCTTTTTAAAGCTTTTGCTGAAATACGATTGATCGTTGAATCCCACCGCATAACCGATTTGCGTAATCGTGTCGGCCTTTTGACGGATCATTTCTGCCGCCTTCTGAAGGCGCAGGTCGCGGATAAAGTCGTTCGGGGCCAGGCCGGTGAGGGCTTTCAGTTTTCTCAGCAACTGGGTGCGGCTCAGGCTCATTTCCTCCGCCATTTTCTCGACCGAGAATAACACATCTTCCATATTCGCTTCCACGATCTCCTTGGCTTTCATCAGAAACTTGTCGTCGAGCGACATTTCTTCCGAAGAAGTAACGTGTACCCGAATGCGTTCACGGTAACGCTCAGCCAGTTTTTTCCGGAGTTCGATCAGGTTTGCTACGCGTACCGAAAGCTCTTCGACGGAGAAAGGTTTGGTCAGGTAGTCGTCCGCGCCGGTTTTCAAACCGTCGATCCTTGATTCCTGGCCGCTTTTTGCCGTCAGGAGAATGACCGGGATATGGCTGGTACGTTCGTCGGATTTGATGCTTGCCGTGAGCTCGATACCGTCCATTCGGGGCATCATCAGGTCGCTGATGATCAGGCTCGGGAGCACTTTGCGCGCGTAGGCGAGCGCCTCCACGCCATCGGGCGCCTTGAAGATCGTGTATTGGCCTTCCAGCAACGATGCCATGTAATCGCGCAATTCGGCATTATCTTCCACGATCAATACCGTTTCCTGTGTGGCACGGCTTGCCGGACGGCGTTCCTTGGTTTTTTCGTCCGGCGACGCAGGATTTTCCGGCACAGCCTGCTGTACCGATAGTAATGTGTGCGGGAGAGCTGGATTTTCAATGATTTGCCCGGCTTCGTAAGCTTCCCTGCCAACGGGCACCTCAATGGAGAAGACCGAGCCCTTGCCGACCTCGCTTTGAAGCGAAATATTCCCTTTGTGCAGCTTGACGAGCTCTTTGGCGAATGCTAACCCAAGGCCTGTGCCGCCATCCTGGTTTTCGACGGTCTGCCGGGCCTGGTAAAACGATTCGAACACTTTTTTCTGCTCTTCGGTCGCGATGCCGCGACCCGTATCCGATACCGAAACCCGGAGTATCGGGAGGCCTGGTTGCCCGGCCATTTGTGCGGCAAACTTTACAGAACCTTCGGCGGGCGTGAATTTGAATGCATTGGAAAGAAGGTTGATGATCACTTTTTCCAGCTTGTCGGGATCGAACCAGAAAGGCCCTTCCGGCACCGCGATCGCTTTTTCAAAGGAGATTTCCTGGTGCTGCGCCAGCGAGTCGAACGAGGACGAGAGTACGCTCAGAAACTGTCGCAATTCGCCTTTTTGAATATGCAGGTCCATTTTACCCGCTTCCAGTTTCGACAGGTTCAACAATTGATTGACGAGTTCCAGCAGCCTGTTGGCATAGCGCTTCATGATGAGGAGCTTATCCTGCTCGGCCGGGGGCTTTTTGCTCAATTCCTCTTCGAGAGGGGCCAGGATCAGCGTCAGGGGCGTCCGGAATTCGTGGGAGATATTGGCAAAAAAACGGGATTTCACGCGGTCCATTTCTTTCAGTTCCTCGGTTTGGAGCATGATTTTCTCCGTACGCTCTCTGACTGTGTTTTCCAGGACGAGCTTTTCCATTTTCAGCTTTCTTTCACGGAACCGGACCAGCATGACCGCCATCCCGCCCAGTAACAATGCGTAAATGGCAAATGCCCACCAGGTGCGGTACCAGGGTGGGAGGATGGTAAAGGCCAGTATGTCTCCGTCTCCCGCATGGCCATATACGTCCTTGCCGCGCACCCGGAATACATAATTGCCTTCGGGCAGATTGGTGAAATCGACAAACGACTCACCCGACCAGGCCGACCATTGGTCGTGAAAGCCTTCAAGGAAGTATTGAAACTGATTTTTGGTTGAAAGATCGTAGCTCGGCAATGCGAACTGAAACCGGAGCCGGTGGCCATAGGCGATTTCAGGCGACGTGCCCCGGAAACTGACCGACGAGTCCTGATCGAGCGAAACACGGCGGATCAGCGTTTTGAGCGGTTTGGTAATACCGGTGCTGAGGCTTTTATCAAAGAGTACCAGCCATTTGTTCGACCCGAAAACCATAAACCCGTCGCCATTATCGTGTATCTTGGAAATGAGCGCATCGGACAAACGGCCAGAGACCGGTAACCGCTGCAACCGGCTTTGGGCATATTCGAAAACCTGGCTCTGGTAATTGTGGTAAAGCGTGAACCACATGGTCCCGTCGCGGCCCGCGACGATTTCGTTGATCCACCCGCCCTTGTAAGGCGCCACACCGGCAGTAAGCACGGAATCGACTTCAAACACACGCCTGGCCGGGTTGAACCGGTGCATGGCCTCGTCGGTGGAGGCGTAAACCGTATTGCCGACTCTTTCCAGCCAGCGGATTTTATTGGACGACAGCCCGTTTTCGGGGCCGTGGTGAATGAGTTTGAACGGATCGGCCAGCGAATGCGCGGTACCCGGCGCCTGCCACGCTATTTCATAAATCCCGTTCCGGCGGCTGTTAATGAATATGGTACCGTCGGCGCCGCGTGCGAAACTTTCGGAGTAGAATTTCATATCGTCGCGCCGGCCTCCCTGTACCCATTTGCCGTCTTTCCACAGCAGCTCGGTAAGCCCGTTCCCTTCCAGCCCCACGAGCAGGTGCGAGGGGCGTTCCGCCGATCGTGCTTCTTCTACCCGCACAACATTCTCTTTCGCTATTTGCGCCCGCCCGCCGTTTTGGTCCATTACAAAAACGCCGTCGTAGTTGGACACTACCAACTCATTGCCAAAAGTCTGGCAATGCATTGTCAGGTTATCTATGCCCGCGATTTTTTTGAAATAGGGTTTGGAAATACCTTGCGACGACACGCTGTTCAACTCGAAAAGTCCTTTGCTGTTGGTGGTAAACAGCTTGTTGTTGAAGACCTCTATATCCATCGGGTTTTCGTCGAGGCCGTGATTTTCGTTCAATACCCGGAGCGGCGAACTGATTTCCAGGCGGCTGATCCCATTGTCGGTGGCAAGCCATAAATCCTTTTCGGCATCCTCGAACACGGCATATACCGCATCGCTTGAAAGCCCTTCTTTCCGGCAGATATTGTTGCGGATGGTCCCATCCCGCTGCATCAGGTAAAAACCCGAACCGGTAGTCGCAAAAGCATAATCCCCGTTGCTGAGCTGTGCGCTGTGGTACACGGCGTCTTTGATCCGGACCTGCTGTCCGTCCTTCATCAACGGTTCGAGTTTTACGCCGTCGTAGATGTAAAATTCTTTGGTGAGCCCAGTTACCAGCAGTTTTTTGCCTTCGAACGGCAGCATACTCGTCAGCCCCATTCCCTTGAATGCCCCGCCGCCTTCGACCAGTTTCAGCGAGTTGCCTTCTTTCCGGTACAACCCCTTCTCGCTCACGCTCACGTACAAGGCGCCGTTGACCAGCCAGGCAAAACCCAGCGTACCGATGTCGCTTTTCCATACTTTGAACTTCCCGCCGGTGAATTCGAGGATATGCAAGTCGCAAACGAAATAGACGGAGCCTTGATCGGCAAAGGTGAACCAGATGTTCCCGAAGTTCCAGTCGGCGCGGCTGAGCTTGTTTTTCAGGGAATGGAAAACCATCCTATTCTGGCTGTTTTCGGCCAGGTAACCCACTTCCCCCGACCCGCCGACATAAATGCGGCCCTTCGGGTCTTTTGCCAGGGACCTCACCGGATTGCCCTCGGTGGTAGGGATGAGCTGCCACGACATGCCGTCATATTCGAGCACCCCCGAGTTGTTGGCGGCAAACATGACGCCGTTGTTCCCCTGAACCAGCGCCCAGTTCTGGAAGGCCGCCTTGTAGTCGTTCGTAGAATAGTTGGTAATGAATGGGAGGCTCTGCTGCCAGATTTTTGCGAGCGGTGAGCCGGGCTTTTGCGCCGCTGCGTTCAGGCCGGAAATCAGGACGAAAAGCAGGGTTAATTTTTTCATAGGTCGGGTAGTAAAGCCTGGCATATCAGGGGCAAACCTACACGTGATGAGTAAGATACGTTGTGAATAAGGGGACAAAACTACCGTATTTTAGAGGCAGGAGCAACGAACGGGCGATCGATCCTCAAAGGAACTTAGTTAACGGGTCCGTGCGCAAGATTCCTGCTGCCGCGGCCTTCCGTTGGAAATTATCCAGTATATTTCGCGAAAAATATAGAAGCCTGGATGGGCGGCTTCCCGCCATGTTTTGAATCCAATTGTGCATGTATAAGCTTTTGCTAGCCACTGTCCTCGCCCTCGTGTGCGGAGCCGCTTTCGGGCAGCTTCGGATCGAGATTGTGGAGTCCCCGCCGCTGATTTCCCCGTCTTCGTCGCTTTTTCTCGCCTCGGATTTGAATAACTGGAGCCCGGGCGACCCCAACTACAAATTCAGGAAAGACCAGGCGGGCAAGTATTACATCGATATTCCCAAGGTCCCGGCAAGGTTCGAGTACAAGATTACCCAGGGGAATTGGACGATGGTGGAAGGGGATTCTTCGGGAAGCCCCGTGGCCGACCGGGTTTACGAGGCATCGAAAGAGGCCGATCAGCATGTGGTCAGAATCCGTATAAAGGGTTGGGAGAAGAAAATCGTTTACACCTTCATTATCAATAAACTTCCCGAAAACACGCCACACGACGCGGAGATATTCATTTCAGGGAATTTCAACGACTGGGAACCGGCCAACCCGCTGTACAAGGTGTACAAGAATGTAGACGGGACCTACCGGACCACCATTTACACCGACAAAGATCCGGTCGAATACAAGTTCACGCGCGGGAGCTGGAAGTCGATCGAAGGGCGGGAGAGCGGCAAGGCCCGCCCGAACCGGAAAATATACCGCGATTCGAAAGTCGACCATATGTCGATCAATGTCGAGATTGACGGTTGGGAAGACCTTTCGGCTTCGTTCCACTTCTATTCGCTGTACGATCTGCTGCTGCTGTTTGCGGTTTTTCAGGGTATCCTGCTCATCATCGCGATCCCTTCCATGCAGAACTACAACCGCCCTGCCAACCGCTGGCTGGTGATCACGATCGGCGTGGCGTCGCTGATGATCCTGCTGCGGACGATCGGCGGTTACCGTGAGGCGGCGCAGGCATTCGGGAAGATCCTGCTCATGCCGGACTTCATTCTCTTCCTGTATGTGCCGGCATTCTATTTTTACCTGCAACGGCTGCTTTTCAATCAGTCGGTGAAGCCATTCCGGCAGTTTGTACTCTTTTTACCGGCATTGCTGCAATGCTTTGTGTACCTGCCGTTTTTCCTGATCAGCGACCGGGAGCTGCATTTGCTGTTCCTCGTGCGCGATAGGAGCCTGTTCGGGGTGTTTTTGGGCACGGGGTTGCTGGCGCTCGGCTGGAACACGTATTTCTGGTTTCAGTTCCGCAAGACCTTCCGCTTCTACCGGGAGCAGTACCAAAGCCATTTTTCGTACGAACAGAACCTGCATTACCTCAATACGGTGCTATTTATCCAGGCGCTTTGTCTCGGGTTATGGTATTTCCTATTCATTATGCTCGGCCTCGGTTATCTCTTCGATTTCGATGTGACGCAAATCGTGGAGGGGAGCGTGGACGCGATCTGGTTGGCGTTTTCTACGATCACCTATTTCGTGGGGTATTTCGCCATTCACCAGCCCGAAATCTTTAAGATATCGCCTCAGCCGCGGTCGATCTTTGATACCGGCCTGCCTATCGGAGAAGAGGAGGGCCAGGAGAGCGTTGCCGACAAGAAGCCGGAACAGGCCGAGGATATGACCGACCTCAAACGGCAGGTGGAAGAATATATGGCCAAAGAAAAGCCGTTCACCAACCCTAAACTGACGCTGAGTGAGCTGGCCGGCAAGCTGAAACTATCGCAGCATACCTTGTCGCGCGTGATCAACGACGGCTTCGAAAAGAACTTCTTCGATTTCATCAACTCCTACCGGATCGAGGATTTCAAGAAACGGGTAGATAACCCCAAATTCAAAAACTACACGTTGCTCAGCATCGCCTACGAGGTGGGCTTCAACTCCAAAACGGCGTTCAACCGGTCGTTCAAAAAAATCACCGGCCAGACCCCGCGCGACTACTACAATGCGAGCCGTCCCGAGGAATAATTGACTTTTTTGGGTTTAAATTATCAGGAAAATAAGTGCCATTTTATAAAGTGGGGCTCGTAGTGTTGTGTTTAATTCATTGTAAATAAATGTCTTACGATGGATTAAGGCGCTGTATTCAAAAAAATCGCCCAAAACGGGAAGTGGAACGACAGGGGCTTTGAAAGGGGATAGTTTTGCCAGGAAATATTTCGATAAATAATTGGATTTATCCGGTTAGCGCTTCGGAATGTTCGAAAGCAATCAATCACATTTTATCCCTTTACGATGAAACAGCTTTACCAAAGGACGGTCTGTTTTGCCCTTCTGCTCCTGCTCGGGAATGTCGCGCTCATGGCGCAAGGCACGGTCAGCGGAAAAGTTACCGACGAGCATGATGGCTCGGTATTACCCGGCGTTACCGTCGTGGTCAAGAACAGTGTGCTCGGCACCCAGACCGACGAAACAGGAAAGTACTCCCTCTCCAACGTGCCGGCGGGCGCGACGCTCGTGTTCAGCTTCGTGGGCAAGCTGGTGAAAGAAGTGGCTGTCGGAACCGAATCCGTCGTGAATGTTACGCTGGCCGACGATTCGAAAGAGCTGTCGGAGGTGGTCGTGATCGGCTATGGTACGCAGAAAAAGCAGGAACTGACCGGCTCCATTACCAGCATTTCGGCCAAGGATTTTCAGCAGGGCAATATCCAGAGCCCCGAGCAACTGATCGTGGGAAAAGTGGCGGGGGTTTCAATCACTTCCAACAACGGTCAGCCCGGCTCGGGGAGCACGATCCGCATCCGCGGGGGCGCGTCGCTGAATGCGAGCAACGACCCGCTGATCGTCATCGACGGCGTTCCGTTGAGCGGCAGCAGCCTCAGCGGCGCACCGAACCCGCTCAGCCTGATCAACCCGAACGATATTGAAACTTTCACGGTACTGAAAGATGCCTCTGCCACGGCCATTTACGGCTCGCGCGCATCCAACGGGGTTATCCTGATCACCACCAAAAAAGGCCAGAGCGGCACGCCGATAATCAATTTCAATACCCAGCTGGCTGTTTCTAAGATCATCAAAACCGTGGACGCCCTCAGTGCCGACGAGTTCAGGGCTTACGTGGAAGCGAACGGGACCGACGCCCAGAAGGCGTTGCTGGGTACGGCCAAAACTGACTGGCAGGACGAAATATACCGCACCGGCATCAGCACCGACAACAACCTGAGCATTTCAGGTGCATTGAAAAGCATGCCGTACCGCGTTTCGCTGGGGTATTTGCTGCAACACGGTATCCTCATCACCGACAAAATGCAGCGCCCGTCGGCTTCGATCAACATTAGCCCGCGGTTCTTCAACAAGCACCTTAAAATCGATTTGAACCTGAAAGGCGCGCAAACCAAGTCGCATTTTGCGAACCAGGGCGCGATTATCAATGCGGTACAGTTCGACCCTACGCAGGCCGTAATGGACGAGTCGAGCCCGTTCGGCGGTTATTTTGAATGGGTGACCAAAGACGATGCCGGTAAAGCGACGCTCAACCCGAATGCACCGAGAAACCCCGTGGCGCTGATCCGCCAGCAGGACAATAACGGTACGGTCAACCGCAGTTTCGGCAATGCGCAGTTCGATTACAAATTCCACTTCCTGCCCGACCTGCACGCGAACCTGAACCTGGGTTACGACATTTCCAAGGGGAGCGGGACGACCTTCGTACCGGAATATGCCGCGCAGAATTTCACCACCAAAGGGCAGAATAACAAGTATTTGCAAAAGGTGGACAATAAAGTCGCGGAGTTTTACCTGAGCTATGCCAAGGACCTGAAAAGTATTAAAAGTAACCTGAGCGCCACGGCCGGTTATGGTTACTACAACAATGCGACCAAAAATTACTTCTACCCCAATTTCAGCGCCAATGGCGAGATCGTGGAAGGTTCGCAGCCCAAATTTGCCTACGATATCCCCGAAAATACGCTCATTTCATACTACGGAAGGCTGATTTACACGTTCGACGACAAATACATCCTCGCAGGTTCGATCCGTACGGACGGGTCCTCGCGCTTCTCGCCTGAAAACCGCTGGGGGGTATTCCCGTCGGTAGCATTGACCTGGCGGATTAACCGGGAGGAGTTTATGAAACCCGTAAGCGCGCTGAACGACCTCAAACTCAGGCTCAGCTACGGGATCACCGGTAACCAGGACGGCATCGCCAATTATTCGTATCTCGGAATCTATTCGGTGAGCTCCAATGCTTCGCAGTACCAGTTCGGCAATACATTCTACAACATGACGGCCCCGGCCGCGTACGACCAGAATATCAAATGGGAGCAGACGGCTACGGCCAATGCGGGCCTGGATTTCGGGTTCTTCGATAACCGTCTTTCGGGTAGCCTGGATGTGTATTACAAAAAGACCAAAAACCTGCTGAACACCGTGCCTATCCCCATCGGCTCCAATTTCAGCAACCAGATCCTGACCAACGTCGGTAATATCGAAAACAAGGGGGTCGAGTTTGCGGTGAACGGTACGCCGATCGCTACCGGCAAACTGACCTGGAATGCAGGGTTCAATTTTACCTACAACAATAACAAAATCACCAACCTGACAGCCGTGAGCGACCCGGAATTTGCGGGTAACCAAACCGGCGGCATTACCGGAGGAACCGGGCAGAGCATTCAGATCCATTCCGTGAACTACAACACCTTTTCGTACTACGTTTTCAAGCAGGTGTACGACCAGGACGGCAAGCCGCTGGAAGATGTTTACGCAGACCTGAATGGCGACGGGGTGATCAACCAGAAAGACCAGTACCGCTACAAATCGCCGTTCCCGAAGGTGATGCTGGGCTTTAACACGCAGCTGACCTACGACAAATGGAGCCTGAGCACCATTCTCCGGGCCAACATCGGTAATTATATGTACAACAACGTGGCCTCGAACTTCGGTGTGAGAAGGAATATCCTGAACCCGAACAACATCCTCGGCAACAGTACCACGGACATTTACAATACCAACTTCTTCAACAACCGTTACCAGTCGGATTACTACGTCCAGAACGCCTCTTTCCTGCGCATGGATAATGTGGGGATCGGCTACAATGCGGGCCGTGTGCTGGGCAACCGGATGAACCTGCGGATCAACGCCACTTGCCAGAATGTGTTTGTCGTGACCCAATACAAGGGCCTCGATCCCGAGATCAATGGCGGTATCGATTACAACCTTTATCCGCGGCCGAGGACTTTCGTGCTGGGCCTGAATCTGGATTTTTAATCGCTAAATATACTGATAATGAAATTCTTATATAAAACACTGATTTGCTCGGCGCTGGTGGCGGGAGGGGCTGTTTCCTGCACCAAAGACCTCGACCTTTCGCCGACCAACTCCATTACCTCCGATATTGCCTACAAAACGCCCGCGGACTACAAGCAGGTGCTGGCCAAGGTGTACGGAAGCTTCGCGCTGGCCGGTAACAATGGTATCAATGCCTCCGACCTGGCCGGGATCGACCCGGGGCAGGCCGATTTTCTACGGCTTTTCTGGAACGCCCAGGAGCTCACGACCGACGAGGCCGCATGCGTATGGAACGACCCCGGCATTCCCGACTTCCATAACCTGAACTGGACGGCCGGTAACGTATTGCTCAGTGCGCTGTACAACCGGAGCCTGTTTCATGTGACGGTTTGTAACGAATTTATCCGCGAGTCGTCGGACGAGAAGCTGGCCGGCCGGGGCATCGGCGGACAGGATGCGGAGGAAATCCGCCGTTACCGTGCCGAAGCGCAGTTTCTGCGGGCATTCCAGTACTGGGTGCTGATGGACCTTTTCGGGAATCCGCCTTTCGTGACGGAGAAAGACCCCATCGGGAAGTACATTCCGCCTCAGATCAAACGTGCCGATTTGTTTGCCTATGTCGAATCGGAGCTGAAAGCGGCGGAGGCTGCCCTGGCGGAACCGCGTAAGAATGAATACGGCCGTGTGGACAAAGCCGCCTCGTGGGCGTTGCTCGCGCGCCTGTACCTGAATGCGGAGGTGTACCTGGGTAAGGGACAAGGACGGTATAACGATGCGATTACGTATTCCGAAAAGGTAATTCAATCGGGCTACTCGCTCATGCCGGAGTACAAGCACCTGTTCCTGGGCGATAACGATGTGGATAATCCGGAAGTGCTCTTGTCGATCAACTATGACGGGATCAAAACGCAGAACAACGGCGGCACCACTTTTATCATCAATGCGGGGATTAATGCGGCCATGAACCCGGCGTCGTTCGGTATTCCCAATGGCGGCTGGGGCGGTAACCGTGCCACGAAAAACCTCCCGTTGCGCTTCGGCGATTATAGCGGCAAGAAGGACAAGCGTGCGATGTTTTTCGGGCAGAAGATCGAAATGGAAGATCCTTCGGTGTTCACCGACGGCCTGGCCATTACCAAATTCCGGAACATTACCAGGGCCGGGGCCATTGTGCCCTCCTCGGGTAACTCGTTTTCGTCCGTGGATTTCCCGCTTTTCCGCCTGGCCGAAATGTACCTGACCTACGCCGAAGCCGTAAAACGCGGCGGAAGCGGGGGCAGCGAAGCTACCGCGGTTACCTATTTCAACAAACTTCGGGAGCGCGCCTATGGTAACGCGAGCGGCAACGTGACGGCCATTACGCTCAACGACGTGCTCGACGAGCGCGGCCGGGAGTTCTACTGGGAGGCCCACCGCCGTACCGATCTGGTACGATATGGATTACTGACCTCCGGCAGCTATCTCTGGCCTTGGAAGGGGGGAGTAAAAGACGGAAGAGGGGTTTCGGAAAGTTTCAACCTGTTCCCGATCCCTGCCACAGACCTCATTGCCAACCCTAACCTCCAACAGAACCCATGATGAAGCACCGCAGTATATTTGTTTTGGCCGCATTGATGGCAGGCGCCGTGATGTCGGCTTGTGAAAAGGACGAAATCAAAACCATAGCCGCACCCGGCCCGGCGGCCGTGCTTTCGGTAAACCAGCCCGTGCTGGAACTGAACAGCGCAAATGCAGAAAAGGAGGCGGTGGTGTTCTCCTGGACGCCCGTCGATTACGGTTTCGCGAGCGTGATCAGTTACACCATTCAGCTCGATAAGAAGGGCAACAATTTCCAGAAACCGGTGGAGATCAGCGCCGGCAACGCATTGAAGAAGGCGCTCACTACCAGCGAAGTCAACGGGTTGATGATCAATAAGCTCAAACTTTCGGCCGGGCAGGCGGCGGACGTGGAAGCGCGGGTAATATCCTCGCTGGGTACCTCGGCTGAACGGATGAACACGGTTTCGGCGATCAAGGACCTGTCGGTGAAGCCCTATTTCGTGGTGATCGTTTACCCGGCCATTTACGTTCCGGGCAGCCACCAGGGCTGGGCGCCGGACAAGGCACCGAAGCTGGTGTCGGTGAAAGACGATAAAAGATTCGAAGGCTACGTTTACTTTCCGGATGAAAGCACGGAGTTTAAATTTACCAATGCACCGAACTGGAATGAAGGCGACTACGGCAGCGGAGGCCCAGGTAAGCTGGGCACGAGCGGTAACCTGACGCAGAAGGGCTCCGGTTATTACCTGCTCAAAGCCGACCTGAACAACAGTACATGGTCGTCGCTGAAAACGGCATGGGGCGTACTGGGCTCCGCTACCAAAGGCGGTTGGGATAAGGACCAGGACCTGACGTTCGACCCGAAAACCGGTGCCTGGGCCGCAGAGGTGGCCTTGACCCAGGGGGAAGTCAAATTCCGGGCGAACGACGACTGGTCCCTGGCGTTCGGCGACGGTAATGCCGACGGCGTCCCCGATACGCTCGACAACGGCAATATCAAGGTGGATGCGGCAGGCACGTATATTGTAAGCCTCAACCTGAGCAATGCGGGTAACTATGTTTATTCTATTACGAAAAAATAACTTTCATTTGATTCATGGATTTTAAGCAGGTCAAAAGATGCTGTTTTACCGTGCTGTGGCTCCTTACGGGGGCCGCGGCACAGGGACAGCAAACCAATCCTCCCGCTGTTTGCTACGAGATATTCGTCCGCTCGTTCGCCGATTCGAATGGGGACGGGATAGGGGATATCAACGGGATCACTTCCAAACTGGATTATCTGAAAGACCTGGGCGTGGACGCGCTCTGGCTCACACCCATCTGCAAATCGCCGACTTACCATAAATACGATGTGACGGATTACCGGCAGATCGATCCGGAGTACGGCACAATGGCTGATTTCAAAAGGCTGTTGTCGGAGGCGCACAAACGGGGTATCCGCATTGTCAAGGACCTGGTCGTGAACCACACCAGCGATCAGCACCCCTGGTTTCAGCAGGCCCGGCAAGGAAAGCAGAATCCCTACCGCGACTATTATGTGTGGCTTCCGCCCAAGACAATCGATTCGTTAGGCATCGCGACCCGCGAAAAATCGGGCGATTCATGGGAAGTAAACCCCTGGCACGCGGTGAAAGAGAGCGGCGATGAAAAGTATTACGGCCTCTTCTGGAGCGGTATGCCGGACCTGAACTTTGATAATCCGAAAGTTCGTGCGGAAATCTACGACGTGGCCCGTTTCTGGCTCAGCGAGGTAGGTGTGGACGGGTTCAGGCTCGACGCCGCCAAGCACATTTACCCCGATTGGGAAGCGGAGAAAAGCCATGCATTCTGGACCGAGTTTCGCGAGAAAGCGAGGAGCATCAAGCCGGATGTTTACCTGGTTGGCGAGGTATGGTCGACGCCCGAAAAGGTTGCGCCGTATTTCAAAGGTCTTCCCGCCAATTTCAATATCGACGCCGCCCTGGCTGTCCATCAAATGCTCAAAAGCGGGCAATCCATCGACCTTATCCGGCAGTTGCAGCAAACGCACGCGGTTTACCAGGCGGCCAATCCGGATTTCATCGACGCGGTTTTCATTAATAACCACGACCACGTCCGCATTGGCACCACGGTGAATGGCGACATTCCCAAAATGAAGCTCGCCGCGAGCCTGCTGCTCACATTGCCCGGCGAACCCTACCTCTATTATGGCGAGGAAATAGGCATGCTCGGCAACAAACCCGACGAAAATATCCGCGAGCCGTTTTTATGGAAGGCGCAGCCAAAAGACAAGGTGCGCCCGCACTGGATGAAACCGTCGTATTCCACCGACGACAAAGTCCGCAACCTCGAAGCCCAAATGAAGGACCCTTCCTCCATTTACCACCACTATCAAAAACTGCTCAAACTGCGGCACGAACATCCGGCCTTGCGCCAGGTGGCGCCCGTGAACCTGGGCGACGCGGGTATCACGCAGGAGCACATCATTGCGTTCGTACGCCCGCACGAGAGCGGCGGCCTGCTCGTCGTACATAATGTGAGCGGCTCCGCAAAAAGCATCAAACTGCCGGCGGGTAACCGGAAGCTGTTGTTTGCGTCTTCCGAAAAGACGGAAATCAGCGGCGAAATGCTTCAACTTCCGGCCTATGGATCGGTGATTTTGAAATGATGCAGAAATCCCGGAACCGGCGGTAACGCTGGTTCCGGGATTTGCCGCTATTTCTTAAAAAACTCGCCGAAATGCCACAGTATTCCCGAGGGATCGTGGACGAAACATTCGCGGCCCCAGTGATCGACCCGGATCGGGGTCAGGCGTACATTTTTGTATTTTGACGGGAGATCGAGCCGGATAAGCCCGTCCCAGAAGTCCTGGACGTTCTCCACTTCCAGAAAGACCATCGTATTATCAACCCAATCTTTGTTGAATGCATTTTGCAGATAAAAACCGCAATCCCCTGTTTTGAAAAGCGACATCGTCGGCGTCAGCGTAACTTCCTGAAAGCCCAGGTCGCGGTAAAAGGCCCGGGAAATTTCGAAATCGGCGGCTCCGATGAACGGGCGGATAGACAGTGCTTGATGTTCCATATAATATCCAGTATTTGCATCCAAAAGTAGGGCATCGGCCTGCGTACTCAACTTGATCGAAATCAAGAAATGGTACCGTTCGCTACCGCGTTCCTGGCCCTGCTAAGGGTTTCGGGCGTGATTTTAAGATAGGACGCAATGATTTTCAGCGGAAATACCTGGATGATCTGCGGGCGATTGTCGAGCAGGTAGCGATACTTTTCCACCGGCGTCATGGATTGGTCAAAAAATCGCATTCTTTTAAATGTACCTTCCAGAATCTTATTCAGCTGCAAAAACGCCAAAGACTTGCCCGTCAGATAATGAATTGTTTCCAAGTTGATTTCGATAAACCGGCAATCGGTATAAGCTTCCATGAACAACCCGGAAGGACGCTGGGCGATCAGGCTTTCGTAATTGAAGAACCAATCTCCGGCAAGGTGCAGATCGATCACGTTATACTCCGACTCGGAAGATACATCGTACTGCCGGACAGCCCCTTCCAGCAGGTAACAGACCGACCTGGCAACTTCCCCTTTTCGGAGCAGCAGTTCGTGCCTATCGGCTTCGCGCAAGCGGGCCTCCCGCTCAAAAAGCGCGATTTCGCTATCGAGATAATCACCCGTTGCCCTCAGAATATCCGTGTACACAGGGTTTTGATTGTTTGCCATGTTCGAAAATACGGGATTTGCCGGATTCTTTTGTGCAATAAGTCGTTGGTTCGGGCGGCAGCTTTCCCTTTCCGCCTTGCATGACCGATATTAATATTTTCTTAATGGTGCCCACGGGTATTAAAGGCAGTTCAGTTTCTCTTTGAACAAACAGTCACTATTCAATCGGTCGTCGTTTTCATTCCGGCTGCCCATTCATTTTTCTTATGAAAACTATTCTAAGTCTGATTTTAGCGCTGGGCCTGCCGGCCATGCAATTGGAAGATACGGATAACCTGCCGATCAACCGGATCCAGGTCATTGGTTCGCACAACAGCTACAAGCAAGCCATCGATCCGGCCTTGTTCAAGGCATTTCAGAAAAGGGATTCGGTGGCGGCGAGTAAGATAGATTACGAGCATATCGGGATTGTCGATCAGCTCAATATGGGGCTTCGCAATCTGGAAATCGATGTTTACGTCGACGAACAAGGCGGGCGCTACGCCCATCCGAAGGGCCTTGACATGGTACCGAACCAGCAGGCATTCGATCCGGAAGGTAAAATGAAGCAGCCCGGGTTCAAGATCCTGCACGTGCCCGATCTCGATTTCCGCAGCCATTACCTCACCCTGAACGATTGCCTGGGAGCGATGCGGAAATGGTCGGAAACCCATCCCGATCACACGCCTGTATTCATCACCCTCGAAGCCAAAGGCCGCGCAGGGCAAACCAGCGGCATGGCGTCCTCGGAAAATTTCGACGAAAGTGATTTCAACGAACTGGACAAGGTTCTGACCGAAAAACTCGGGAAAAGCCACCTCATCACGCCCGATATCGTACGGGGAAAACACGAAACCCTGGAAAGCGCTATGCTAAGCAACAGCTGGCCGACCGTAAAAAGTGCGAAAGGCAAGTTCCTGTTCCTGCTGGACGACCGCGGTGCCAAAAGGGACATGTACGTCACCGGGCACCCCTCATTGAAAGGCCGCGTGATGTTCGTGTGCGCCGACCCCGGCACGCCCGAAGCCGCGATGACGATCCGCAACAATCCCAAAGACCCTGAAATCCCCGGCCTCGTGAAAAAAGGCTACATCATCCGTACACGCGCGGACTCGGACACCCGCCAGGCGAGGGAAAACGACAGAAGCGGTTTTGAGGCGGCATGTACCTCCGGCGCCCAGATCATTACGACGGATTACTATCTGAAAAGCACGCATTTCAAATCGGATTATGTTGTGCGTTTTGAAGGGGGGAAATATTTTCGGGTGAATCCGCTATCTAACTGATTAGCAGAATATAATAACGAATCCGATCGAAATTGGTAGGATGACAGAGGGCGACGGGCTTCCCTTGGTCATTCTACCGATCAGTGCTTCACACTATCCCTCCGCCGCTCCAATTCTTTCCAGCTGGTGGTGATGAATCCGTGGTGTTTAATAAATTCTTTCAATTCCTGACTTTGCATGGCGAGGAGGTCGGCGCGGCGGGTATTGCCGGAATCGCTTATGTCTTTGAAATGCTCGCCCGTGTCGCTGCAATGAATGAGGATTACCGTAATGCCGGGTTTTAAAGATTGCAGCAACTGCCGGAATTTTTCGGTTTTGAAGTTTTCGAGGTAAGTGTCTGCCAAAACGGAGTCCGAATCGGGCAACCAGTCATAGCTAAGTAAATGAAGGTCGTCGACAACGGGCAGGCCTGCCGCCCAAAGTTTTTCTCCCGTTTTTCGCAACTTGTCCAAAACGATTGAGTCAGGGGAGTCGGCCGGAGCGAGTTTCTTCAAACCTGCCAGTGGACTGTTATGGAGGCTTTTTTCAACCCAGTCGAGGTGGCCTGCCGGTACCAGGGCCGGGATGTGGGCCTTTATGGCGGTTCGCACAAATACATCCAGATAAGCCGGGGACGACCACAGCACACCCATGTGCGTATCCAGGTGGGTTGGTTTAATGCCGATCATTTTGGCTTTTTTAATCTGCTCATTCAGCTCTTGCTCTACTTCGCGCGGGGTTGCAAAAGTCACAACGTCCGGTACGTTATTCCAAAAATTACCCTGACGGTCTACCAACCCGGGAACCGCGGCCGCTCCGCTCAATGGTCCCCATCGATAACCTTTCCATTCCGAGGTGAGCGTGAGATGCAGACCAATGTCCTGCTCGGGGTCCCGTGACAGATCATCCGCAAAATCGCTGGTCCAGGGGCAAGGCATCATCACGCTTGCCGAGGTTGCCACGCCTCCCGCAAGTGCCCGGATGGTTCCCGTGTTCGATTCTTTTGACATGCCGACGTCGTCGACGTGGAAAATAATGACTTTGTCGTCCTGCTTCCAACCCAGACGCTGGGCGTACGACAACGTGTTTTGTGCGTGCGTGGGGAATGTTGTCAATATCGCTGCGACAGTCATTTGGGCGGCTATCTCAATTGCCTTTTTTACGTACATAATTAGCTGGTAATTATTAGTTTTGGGCAAAGGAAAGTGCAATATCTTATTTCCACAATTAGTCAAAAAAGTATGACTACCGAAAAACATGAACAACTTTTGAATTGTCCGAAAGAGTTTTTGCTGAAAATGTTAACCGGAAAATGGAAAGCGTGCATCTTTCGGTACGCAACCCATGGTCCTGTGCGATTTGGACAAATCATGAAACTTTTGCCCGAGGCGTCTAAGCAGGCCCTCACGACGGCGCTCCGGGAAATGGAAGCCAGCGGATTACTGGAAAGGACCGTCGTAGCGGAGAAGCCTCTTCATGTTCAGTACAGCCTCACGGATTTGGGCGCCGAGTTCATTTCCATATTCAAAGCAATCGACGCGCTGGGCGAGTTGCCGGTCCGTCGCCCCGTTGACACGGCGCTCTGATAAATTACATTTTCTAAATTCTCTCTCCATCGGTTACAACCGTCTCGCGTTTTTTCGAGTCCTTTTCGCTGAATGCCGCTTTCTGTCGGCAGGCCGTGATTATAGGATATTAGGAAAAAATTAAAATATGCAGAGATGGTGATTTCCCGTTTTTCGTTGATCCGCCGCGCTCTATCTTTGGATCAAAACCCATCCCTAACAAGTTCGTTTGAGTAATGAAAAGAGTATCAGAGTTCTTCTCCCGTGAGAAGGTTGTTTTGGCTGTTTACGTGCTATTGAGCGTCATTATCGGCATTCAGCATTATGTAGGCGGACCGTTGAAGTACAATAATTTCCAGATTTTCAGGGCGGCACTCGGTCACCTGGCCCGGCATCAGAACCTGCACCTGGAATACCCCCGCGAGTATTTCGATTTGTTCCTCTACAATCCTTCCTTTTGTATTTTTTTCGCACCTTTTTCTTTCCTGCCGTTGCCGGTCAGCCTCGTTCTCTGGCTCGTAGGCTGCTCGCTCGCGCTTTTCTATGCGATCCGCAGCTTACCGCTCGATTACGACAAGAAAGTGTTCTTCTGGTGGTTCATCCTTTTCGAGCTTGTAACCTCGCTGCATGGCCAGCAAACCAACCCGCTCATTGCGGCATTGGGCCTGCTCACTTTTACATTTCTTGAAAACGGCAAAACCCGCTGGGCGGCGTTGTTTCCGCTGCTGGCATTCTGTATCAAAGGGTACGGGCTGATTTACGCCGGGATGTTCCTGTTTTATCCGCGGAAGGGGCAGTTCATAGGTTATTCGGTGGTCTGGGCATTGGTATTGGCGGTGTTGCCGCTGCCGGTGACGGGGATCGGTCATTTCGTGCAGGTTTATAAGGATTGGTACGGTATCCTGGTCGCGGATCACGCGGTGAATTACGGGTTCTCGATCATGGGCCTGCTCAAAGTGTGGTTCCCCGCGTTCTCTCCCGACGATGTTACCAAAGTTCAGCTCGTGGGTGTGGTGTTGTTTGGGATTACCTGGCTGTTGTGTTTTTTCAGAAAGCAATATGTCACGCTTGAAGAACGGTTGCTTTTGCTGGCATATGCTTCGCTTTGGGTGATTTTGTTCAACCACGCGGCCGAATCGCCTACTTATGTGATCGCCATTCCCGGCGTGGTGCTCTTCCATATCGTCAACCGGGAACGCCTGGCGCCCTGGTCGAAAGTATTACTGGTCCTGGTGTTCGTGTTCTGCATCCTGGCACCGACCGACATTTACCCGCCTTCCCTGCGCCGCAATTTTTTTGAGCCTTATCTGATCAAGGTCATTCCTTGCGTGCTGGTTTGGGTGGTTTTACAAACACAATTACTACTTCATCGACATGAAAACTGAAAATCAGCCGGGTATCAGCGTTGTGCTGCCCTGCTACAATCCCCTGCCAGGCTGGTGCGGGACCTTGGAAGCGCATATCCGGGAGCTGAATGCGAAGCTGCCGGATAGGGTTGTCCAGTACATCGTTTCCAACGACGGCTCCACCCGCCTCGACCGGACCAAGGTTGCCGCATTGAGCCGTATTCCGAACGTTATTTTCCTCGACAATGCAGTCAATGAGGGCAAAGGCTCCGCTATCCGGAAAGGTACGCTCCGCGCGGAGGGGGATATCATCGTGTACACCGACATCGATTTTCCTTTCGGCACGGATCCGATCGTCGAAATGGTGAAGATATTCCATGAAAATCCGCATTGCTGGTTTGTTTACGGCAACCGCAGTGCCGAGTATTTCAAGAAGCTGCCGCTGAAAAGAAGGCTGTTTTCCAAAGGCCTGCACCTGATGAACCGCCTTTTTCTGAACAAGCACATTACCGACACCCAGGCGGGTATCAAAGGTCTGCGCCGGGAGATATTGCCAGAAGTACAGGGAACCAAAACCAACACCTTCGTTTTTGAAGTAGAACTGATCCGCAAGCTCATCCGCAAGGGGATTGGAATGGAAAAGGTGGAAGTCTCCGCCAATTCTTCCATTGTTTTCAGCGATTTCAGCATGAAAGTGCTGTTTCGCGAAGCTATTAATTTTGCAAGAATCACCATCCTCGGCGGCCTATGGAACGACCTTTCGTAATGCTCACCTTTGACCTGGAAGAGTTTGATATTCCGGAAGAATACGGGCAGAAAGTGTCCGAAAAGGAGCAGATGCAAGTGACGCTGCGAGGTATGGAAAATGTGCTTTCGGTGCTGGACAAGCATCATGTCCGGGCCACATTTTTTACCACGGGGCATTTTGCCGCCGAAAACCCGGGTTTGATCAAACATTTGGCCCAAAGGCACGAAATCGCCTCGCACGCGCTCCGGCATTCACCCGCACACGTGTTCCGCGAGAGCGATATCATCGATTCGCGCAGGATATTGGAGGCTGTGAGCGGGCAAACCGTGAATGGGTTCCGGATGCCGCGCCTCAAACCATTCGACCGCGCGGCGCTACGCCGGTGGGATTTTCGCTATGATTCGTCCCTGAACCCCACGTGGCTGCCGGGGCGCTATAATTTGCTCGGCGAGGACCCGCTCCCAAGCACTACCGACGGGCTGATCGAGCTGCCATGCTCTACCACGCCCTGGTTACGTTTCCCGCTATTCTGGCTGTCGTTTAAAAACCTGCCACTCTCCATTTATGCCAGGTTATGCGGCTTTACAATGAAAAAGCGCGGTAACCTGATGCTCTATTTCCATCCGTGGGAATTTGCGGATCTGGACGCTTACACGCTGCCGGGTTATGTCAAAAAAACAGATGGCGATCAACTGACCATGAAGCTCGACGGACTGGTTAGCGCTCTGAAAAAGCGGAATTCGGCTTTTGTTACATGCAATGCCTTTTGCGACAAATGGGAAAAGGACAACGTCGGCCAAAGTTGACGTTGTCTTTGCAACGTTTTTGATACTTTTGTTTTTGCCTAACCCCTGCTTTGGAATAGGCAGGGAAGTCAGTATATTTTGCTCCGCGAGTAGCAGGCAATAGTTAGTTGCCGGTATGCTGTTTCTTTGGTAGTCTCAAACAAGCTCCCGATGATTGACCATTTTGTTTTGTGGAAGGATTTTAGGAATGGAGATGAAAAGGCTTTTGAGACCCTTCTGCATCTTTTTTATACCCCGTTGTACGAGTATGGATTCCGTTTTCAAAAGGACGAATCCCGACTTCGGGACGCGCTTCACGACCTGATGATCAGTTTATGGGAAAGGAGGGAGCACCTTAACGATACCGAAAACCTGAGGCTTTACCTGTTCAAATCTTTCCGGCATCAGATTTTCAGGGAAAAGCAACAAAAGACGCCGATGTCGATCGAGACGGAAGATCAATTCCTTCCGATCGAATCCAGCTTCTTTTCAGAATCGGCGGAGGGCGAGATCATCCGGCATGAAGTCGATTTCGAAAAGCGCTCAAAAATTCAAAATGTGCTGGGTAAACTCACCAGCCGCCAGCAGGAGATCCTGCACTTAAAGTTCTACGAAAGCCTTTCCAACGAGGAAATCGCCGAGTTACTCCAAATCGGCCGCCCGGCAGTGGCGAATCTCCTTTATCAAGCCTCCAAACTTTTCAGGTTCCACTGGAATTCAGAGTTGGTCCTGGCTTTGCTTAGTTTTTGTCATTTGATTTAAGTGTCTGTTAATCAATAATTTATATTTTTTCTTCAAAAAAAGTATAAATATTCGATTATTTTCTTGGTGTTTTTCTACCATTAGGGCAGTTGAGACCCGATGAACTCATGACAGACTACAAATTAGAAGATTTTTTAGCGGACGAAAATTTTCAGCAATGGGCGCTTGCCGAATCGCCCCTGGAAGGCAGCCCCTGGCAGCGCGTCTGTGAAACCAGTCCGGCTGCGGCCGCATTGGTTCAGGAAGCGCGCCAAATCCTGAGCGATTGGAAGCAGGAGTCGTCGGGGCTAACCGACGAGAAGAAGCTACACGCGATTGAAAAAATACTCGACCAGGCGAGGACGCCGCGCCGTAGCCGGTTGGTGTTCTGGCGAAGGCCCGTCAGCTGGGCGGCTGCCGTGGTATTGCTGGGAGGCGTGTTGACGGCCTGGCTGGTTTCGGAGCAAAGAAGTGAAAGACGGTACAATTACGAAACGCTCACGAGTGCGGTCGAGAAGATCACCGAGGTGCGGAATGGAGGCCAACAAGTCAAAAATGTAATCCTGCCAGATCGGAGTGAGGTGCAACTGGCGCCCGGCGCGCGGATTTCTTACTCGGCCATGGATTCGAGCAGCCGCTTTCGAGACGTATGGCTCGACGGCGAGGCATTTTTCGAGGTCGTGCGCATGCCTTCGAAGCCATTCAGGGTGCGGGTGAACAAAATCCTGACCACTGTTCTGGGGACCAGTTTCAGGATCAGTAACGCGGGCGACCAGGTGTCTGTGACCGTTACCTCCGGCAAAGTGTCGGTTCAGGAAAAGCTCAACGACGCGCATCAGGAAACCGGCGAAGTGATTTTGCTGCCCAACGAAAAAGCGGTTTACCACGTCGCCGAAGGGAAGCTGACGCGCTCGCTGGCCGATGTGCCCGAGGCCTTGCAGGAAGTGCCCGATCTGGATTTCGAGGAAACCCCATTGCCGGAAATACTGGATAAACTCCAACGGATCTACGGAATCCAGTTTGAATACGACCGTGAGCAGTTCAGGAACTGCCTCATGACGATCCCGCTGAACGGATTGCCTTTCTACGCCAAACTCGACCTGATTTCCACCACAACCAGGATCAGCTATAAAGTGGAGGGGAGCAAAATCCTGATAACCGGCAACGGGTGCGGCCAGTAGCATTGGCGTATCCGGCGTGGCGCTTGCAGCTTATTGTTCAATTAAACCGAAAGCCTATGAACTGAAAATAACCTTTACGCTCTCTTAAAAAAAAGCCGACGATGTTGCCTCATCGTCGGTCTGTAAATCCCCGAGCCAGCCTGATATGCTACTCCTTAACGAATTAAGGGGCGGGGATGGTTTTGTCTTGAAAAATCTAAAACCGATGTTAATTTATGAAAAACACGAGTATCCAACGACATCATTGTGTCAAATTTATCATGAAGATTAGTCTGCCTCTGATTTTGGCGTTTTGCCTGGGCCAGATGGTTTTTGCCAGGACCGGCTTCGGGCAGGAAGCTTTATCGAAGAAAATCACGATCAATGTAACCAACGGGGAGTTCAAATCCGTCCTGCGCCTGATATCGCGTAAGGCGAACGTGAAGTTCTCCTACGTTTCATCGGCGCTGATCGACCGCAAAATATCCATTTCGGCCGCCGACGAGCCGTTGGGCAAAATCCTTGAAAAAATCTCCCGGCAAGCCGAGGTGAACTACACCGTTTCCGGGCAGTACATTATACTGAGCAAAGAGACCCGGCAGGAATTAAAGCCCGGGGAAGAGTCGCGCCCGCAGACCCAGGCGTTGCCCGAGGATGCAGGCAGCGAGAAACTGCTGATCGACCAGGCCATCCGGGGAAAAGTGACGAGTCAAAACGGAGAACCCCTTCCCGGCGTAACCGTGGCTGTGAAAGGAACCCAGATCGGCACCGTGAGCCAGGAGGATGGTACGTACCAGATCATTTTACCGGACCACGTCGACCGGCTCTCGTTTTCGATGGTGGGCTTTGTGGAGCAGGAGGTTGAAATCCACGGAAACAGGCGACTGGACGTTGTTTTAAAAGACAAGGTGGATGACCTGGAAGAAGTGGTGGTAGTAGGTTTCGGGACCCAGCGAAAGGCGAGCGTGGTGGGCGCCATCACGTCCATTAGCCCGGGTAAGCTCAAATTGGGCACCTCGCGTTCGGTGAGCAACAACCTCGCCGGCCAGCTGGCTGGTATTATCGGCGTGCAGCGTTCGGGCGAGCCGGGGTACGACAATTCCAGCTTCTGGATCAGGGGTATCAGCACATTCGGCGGCAACAGGAGTCCGCTGATCCTGGTCGACGGGGTCGAAAGGTCGCTGAACAACATCGATCCCGAGGAAATAGAATCATTTTCCATTCTTAAAGATGCCGCCGCGAGTGCGGTGTATGGGGTCAGGGGAGCCAACGGGGTGATCCTGGTCAACACCAAAAGGGGGAAAGTAGGAACGCCGAAGGTGTCGTTGCGCCACGAGCAGGCCATTACGCAGCCTGTGAAGCTCCCCCGGTTTATAGGAGCGGCCCGGTACCTGGAAATCATGAACGGAATCCGTACTGAAAACGGACAGCCCGAGGTGTATTCAAAAGAAATGATCGACGCGTACCGGAACCAGACCGACCCCGACCTGTACCCGGATGTGAACTGGCTGGATGCCATTTCGCAGAACCATGCCTCGAATATGCGTACGAACATGACCGTGTCGGGCGGGAGCAATATCCTGCGTTATGCATTGGTAGCGAGCTACTATGGCGAAAATGGGATCATTGCGCGGGACAAAAGCCAGACCTGGGACTCGTCTATCAAACTGAAACGGTACAATATCCGCTCGAATGTCGATGTGGACCTGTCGCCGACCACGCTTTTGAGGTTCAATATCGGCGGGTATTTGCAGGATCGCAATGTGCCGCCGACTTCTATTGACAACCTGTTTCAGCAGGCGTTTATTACGCCCCCCTTCGTGCACCCAACGCGGTATAGCAGCGGGGAAATCCCCAAGGTGCCCGAGCGCGAGAACCCGTGGGCCCTCGCGACCCAGCAGGGATACCAGCGATTCAGCGAGAGCAAGATCGAGTCGCTGCTTTCATTGGAACAGGACCTGGGCAAAATTCTGAAAGGACTGAAAGCCAGGGGGACATTTTCATTTGACCGTTTTTCCAATACTTCGGTCTCCCGAAGCAAAGAACCCGATTACTATAATCCCGCTACCTCCCGTGATGCGAATGGTGACCTGGTGCTTTCCATTTACCGGTACGGGCAGCCGTTTCTGGGGTACAGCACCTCGTCGGACTGGGGAAACAAAAGCCTTTACATAGAAGGTAATGTGTTTTATCAAAACTATTTCGGCAAGAGCATCATTGAGGCCATGCTGCTGTACAATCAGCGGAATTATGAAGACGGATCTTCGCTGCCTTTCCGAAACCAGGGTTCCGCAGGCCGGTTCTCCTATTCCTATGATAACCGGTATGTGGCGGAAGTCAATTTCGGGTACAACGGGTCTGAGAACTTTGCGCGCGGGAAGCGTTTCGGCTTTTTCCCGTCGGTAGCCCTCGGGTGGCTGGTCTCTGAGGAATCATTTATGAAATCCATTAGTCATGTAGTCAATAAGTTGAAAATCAGGGGTTCGTACGGGCTGGTCGGGAACGACCGGCTCGACGGGCGCCGTTTTGCCTACATTACCACTGTGGGAACGACCGGTGGCTACAAATGGGGCGTGAACAACGATTACCAACGGCAAGGCAGGCAGGAAGGGGAGCAGGGCAGTGCCGATCTGACCTGGGAAACTGTTAAAAAGCTCAACGTCGGATTGGAGCTGAGCCTCTGGCAGGCATTGGATATTCAGGCGGATGTTTTTCACGATAACCGCGAAAACATCTTCATGCAGCGCAGGAGCGTGCCCGGATCGAGCGGGTTTATCAATTTACCCTGGGCCAACTTCGGAAGGGTGAGCAACAAGGGGATCGATTTATCCATTGACTACAACAAAAGCATTACCAAGCAGCTGAATGTGGCGTTGAGAGGGACATTTACGTACGCGGTCAACAAGATACTGGAACAAGACGAGGCGATCGCCGTTAAAGGAACCACCCGGTCCTCGACGGGCAAGCCGGTTGGCCAGTTGTTTGGGCTGATCGCCGAACGCCTGCTGACCAACGATGACTTTGCCGACATCCCCGGCGGGGTTCTGAAAGACGGGATACCCGTGCAAACTTTTGGCCCGGTCCGGCCTGGTGATATCAAGTACAAAGACCTGAATGCTGACGGTAAGGTCAATTCGCTCGATCAGACGGCCATCGGCGGGACCTACGATCCTCAGATTGTCTACGGGATCGGTGCAAGCGTTCGCTATAAGGCCATCGACCTGGGATTTTTCTTCCAGGGTAATGCCAGGACCTACCGGATCATCGGCGGGGCCAATTTCATCCCCGGCAGCGCCAACGGGTCAATGGGGAATATCCTGACCAATGTCGACAACCGGTGGACGGTGGAGAACCCGCGTCAGGATGTGTTCTATCCGCGGTTGTCCACTTATCAGAATGCCAATAACAATGAGAGTTCCACCTGGTGGCTGCGGGACATGCGCATGCTGCGGATGAAGAATGTCGAGCTGGGTGTTACCGCCGGGAAATCATTTTTGAGCAAGGTCAAAATCGAAGGAATGAGGTTGTTCGTAAGGGGCAACAATCTGCTGACGCTGTCGCCATTCAAGCTCTGGGACCCGGAAGTAGACGCGGTCAACGGTTTGCGGTACCCGATCATGAAATCCTACTCCGCAGGTTTGGAAATTACATTTTAAGTTAGATCTATCTGGTTATGAAAATATTATCTATAAAAGTGCTGGTGGCGACCTTGTTGCTGAATGGAATTGTTTCGTGCAATTACCTGGACAAAATGCCGGAAGACCAACTGACTGTCGACATGGTGTTCAACGACAAGGTCCGCACCGAAGAATGGCTGGCCGGGGTGTATTCGAGCATTCCCGACCCTTACTGGGGAAACATGCGCTCCATTGGTTACGATGCGTTGTCCGACGATGCGGCGCCTTCCACCGGCTGGGAACAGTTTGGCTGGAATGTCGTTTCCAAGCAAATCGGCAACTGGAGTCCCGCGAGTTCCTGGGATGCCAATTACTGGGTGGTGCTCCCCCAGCGGATCCGCTCGGCCTATATTTTTATCAATAATGTAAAACCCAATGTAGCGCAACAACTGAGCGATGCCGATGTGCAACTGATGAAAAATGAAGCGCGCTTTTTGATCGCGTACTATCATACTTTGATGCTCGAAGCCTACGGCAGCATTCCATTACAGCTCGGACTGGTGTCGGCCGATGCTTCGGCGGAGGAACTGATGGTTGGGCAGAGCCGCTTTGATACCGTGGTGGATTGGATTGATAAGGAATTGAAAGACCTTTCGGCTGTTCTGCCGGCAAGCCATGCGGAGGCCCAGAAGTTTGGCAGGGCTACCAGTGTCATGTGCCTTGCGGTGAGGGCGCGTCTGCTGCTGCTCGCTGCGAGCCCGCTTGTCAACGGAAACAAGGATTACACCGGGTTTGTCAACAAGAAAGGAGAGGAAATATTTAATACCAGCTATCAAGCGGGAAAATGGACGCGTGCCGCCGACGCCTGCCGCGAGCTGATCCAGTTGGCAGAGTCCAATGGGCATAAGTTGTATTACGAATACAATACCGACGGCAGTATCGACCCGTTTATGTCCTACCAGAATATGCTTTTCAAGCGAAGCACCGACGGGAACAGCGAAATCCTGTTCGCCCGGCCGGATTGCAATACCTGGGATTATGACAAGCATTCCAATCCCCGGGGCGCTGCCGGAAACGGGGGACTGGGCGTAACGCAATCGCTCGTGGACGCGTTTTTTATGAAGAACGGGTTGCCGATCAGCGATCCGAATTCGGCGTATACCGAAAAGGGCTTCTCGACAGCGGCAGACATCCGCAATACCAAATGGGCGGAGGCCCAGGGTAAGGGGCAGGTCGCATTGCCCGGGACGTTCAATATGTACGTGAACCGTGAACCGCGTTTTTACATTTCGGTGCTTTACAACGGATCGTGGATCAAGCGTGAGAAGCGACTGACGGATTTCTATTCCGGGGCGATCGACGGCGGCCCTACCCACGATGCGCCTCAGAACGGCTACCTGCTCCGCAAAAAAGTACATCCGGACCACGACCCGCGCAATAGTATCAATCCCTACCGTCCGGGAATACTCTACCGCCTGGGCGAGGCTTACCTGAACTACGCCGAGGCATTGAACGAGAGTAGCCCCGGCCATGCCGATATCCTCAAATATGTCAACCTGATCCGGGAAAGGGGCGGAATACCGGCATTGAAAAGCGGGTTGTCGCAGGACGCTATGCGGGCGGCGATCAGGCGGGAGCGGCGCGTGGAGCTCAACTGCGAAGGAACGCGCTACGCGGATATCCGCCGGTGGAAAATCGGGGAGGAGGCGTTGAGTGGTAACTTCTGGGGCATGAACTTTTCAGGTACCGAAAAGGACGACTCGGGCAATAATCCCAAGGCTTACTTTAAAAGATCCGTGTATCAAAAGCGGGTATTTACGAACAAGAATTACTGGTTCCCAATCCCCCAGTCGGAAATAGACAAGAACCCGAATCTGGTACAGAATCCGTTCTGGTAGATTTCAGAATGGTTCTTAATAATGCAACAATGTTGCATTTAAGTGCTAAGGTTTATAATTTGCAACATTGTTGCAAATTATAAACCTTTTTTATGAACCATAACAAAATGCCCGTGACCGTCCTGAGCGGATTTTTGGGTGCGGGGAAAACGACCTTACTGAACCACATCCTGCATAACAGGCAGGGAATGAAAGTAGCGGTTATCGTGAACGACATGAGCGAGATCAACGTCGATGCGCGCTTGGTGGAAGGGCAGCATACGCTAAGCAGAACGAACGAACGGCTGGTTGAAATGTCCAACGGCTGCATTTGCTGCACGCTCAGGGAAGACCTGATGGTGGAAGTGGAGAAGCTCGCGAAAGAGAACCGTTTCGATTACCTGCTGATCGAGAGCACGGGCATTTCGGAGCCGGTACCGATTGCGCAGACGTTCAGTTTCGTAGATGAGCAGAGCGGTATTGACTTGTCGCGCTGGGCGACGATCGATTGCATGGTGACTGTCGTGGATGCATTTAATTTTGCCGGGGATTTTGGTTCAATGGATACGGTGGCCACACGCAAATTGAATGACGACCAGGATCACCGGACCATCGTGAACCTGCTGACCGATCAGATCGAGTTTGCCGACGTCATTATCCTTAACAAGACGGACCTGGTTCCGCTTCCGAGGCTGAAAGAACTGCATGCGATCATCCAGGCACTGAACCCCGGCGCGCGCATCATCGAAAGCAGCTTTTCGAAGGTCGATATCGCCCAGATCGTCAACACGGGTTTGTTCAACTACGGGCAGGCCGAGCAGAACGCGGGCTGGATACGCGAATTGGAAAAAGCCGAAAATGGCGGCCACGTGGCTGAAACGGAGGAGTACGGCATCAGCTCATTCGTGTTCCGGGATGCGCGGCCTTTTCACCCGAAACGTTTTTGGGATTACATTCAGCAAAACTGGCCGGCGGGTATTATCCGCAGCAAAGGGCTTTTCTGGCTCGCGTCGCGGACAAGCCAGGCACTCAACTGGAGCCAGGCGGGCGGTTCGGTGCGGGCCGAGTCGGCCGGGGTATGGTGGGCTAGTATGCCATTCGAGCAAAGGAGGCGGTATCAGGCGTATATAGATAACCGGGATACGATCGAGGAACGGTGGGGCGAGTTCGGCGACAGGATCAACGAGCTGGTGCTGATCGGGCAGGATTTGGACGAGCGTCAGATCAGAAAGGAACTGGAAGCCTGCCTGTGTACGGCGCGTGAAATAGCGTTGATGGAAAACGGAATGCGTTTTGCCGATCCGTTCCCCGGACTGTAACAAATTAAGTTTTCTTTACCGTGTTTTTATGTAACCCGACCAAGAAACTGCCTACATTTGCGATGTGCCCGTTTGGCGTATTATCCGGCCAATCGGGGGCAGCGATCATTTAACACTTAACATCTAACTCATGTCAAAATCCTTACTTTTCGCGCTTGCCGGCCTTTTTGCAGGTGCATTGTCTACCAGTCAGGCTCAATCCATCGAGCTGACACCGGTTTGGGAAAGCGATACCACATTGAGAACGCCTGAAAGCGTTTTGTTTGAACCGGGACAGAATGTCCTTTACGTGGCCTGTATCAACGGCGGCCCGAGTCTGGAAAACAAAAACAGCTTCATTGCCAAAGTGGGACTGGATGGAAAGGTGATTAAATTGAAGTTTGCGGAAAACCTTAACTCAACCAAAGGTATGGGCGTGTTGGGTGATAAATTATATGTGACCGAAATGACGCAGGTGGCGGAAATCGACCTCGCGACAGGCAAGATTTTGAACCGTTATCCGGTAGAAGGGGCCAAGTTTCTCAACGACATTGCCGTGGATACCAAGAAAAAGACGGTGTACATTACGGATTCCGGCCACGGAAAAGTATGGGCGCTGAACGGCGGGAAAATCGGCCTTGTATTGGAAGGCGATCCCCTGAAAGGGACCAACGGACTGCTGTTTGAAAATAACCAGCTTTTGATCGGCAACGGCGATGGCACATTGTTCAGCCTGGACCCGGCGACGAAGAAGCTCAGTACTATTGCCAAGGTGTCGGGCGGTATCGACGGCATTGTGGGATTGGGTAAAAAGACCTACGTGGTTACCGAATGGGCCGGAAGAGTATGGCATGTAAAAGCCGACGGAACGACCGAGCTCAAAAGCGACACGTCGCCGCAGAAAATCAACTCGGCAGATCTCGCGTACAACCCCAAAGCGAAGGTGTTGTACATTCCAACCTTCTTCCACAACACGGTGAAGGCTGTTTCCATTAAGTAGGAGGCTGCATTACGCATGAAAGGCTGGCAAGGGACCTGATAGGTGCTTCGCCAGCCTTTTTTGTTGCGCCGCAATGCCAAATCAGTCGAGCATATAGCCATTGGGCTGCGCTGGTTCGGGAACGGGTTTTCCGGCCATTTCCAGGAGTGTCGTTTCGATCATCCTGGATAATGCATTCAGCGGCAGGTCATTCGGCTCGGTACCGAACGGATCTTCGAGCTCGTCGGCGATGGCTTCGAATGCGACGAATGTGTAGCCGATAAAAACCGTGATAAACGGCGTGATCCATCCCAGGCTGTCGACCAGTCCAAACGGCAGCAGAAAGCAGTACAAATCAAGAAAAAAACGGTTTACATTACGGATTCCGGCCACGGAAAAGTATGGGCGCTGAACGGCGGGAAAATCGGCCTTGTACTGGAAGGCGATCCCCTGAAAGGAACCAACGGACTGCTGTTTGAAAATAACCAGCTTTTGATCGGCAACGGCGATGGTACATTGTTCAGCCTGGACCCGGCGACGAAGAAGCTCAGTACTATTGCCAAGGTGTCGGGGGGTATCGACGGCATTGTGGGATTGGGTAAAAAGACCTACGTGGTTACCGAATGGGCCGGAAGAGTATGGCATGTAAAAGCCGACGGAACGACCGAGCTCAAAAGCGACACGTCGCCGCAAAAAATCAACTCGGCAGATCTCGCGTACAATCCCAAAGCGAAGGTGTTGTACATTCCAACCTTCTTCCACAACACGGTGAAGGCTGTTTCCATTAAGTAGGAAGCTGCATTACGCATGAAAGGCTGGCAAGGGACCTGATAGGTGCTTCGCCAGCCTTTTTTGTTGCGCCGCAATGCCAAATCAGTCGAGCATGTAGCCATTGGGCGGCGCTGGTTCGGGAACGGGTTTTCCGGCCATTTCCAGGAGTGTCGTTTCGATCATCCTGGATAATGCATTCAGCGGCAGGTCATTCGGCTCGGTACCGAACGGATCTTCGAGCTCATCGGCAATGGCTTCGAATGCGACGAATGTGTAGCCGATGAAAACCGTGATAAACGGCGTGATCCATCCCAGGCTGTCGACCAGTCCAAACGGCAGCAGAAAGCAATACAAATAGACCGTGCGGTGCAGCAGCACCTGGTAGGTGTAGGGAATGGGCGTGGAGGCAATTCGTTCGCAGCCGCCCACAATGTCGGAGAGCTTGTTCAGGTTTTCGTCGATAGCGACCTGGCCTATCGGATCGATCAGTCCTTGTGCCCGGGTTTGTTTTACCCAAACCCCCATTTCCCGCATTAAAATAACCGGCTTGTAGCGCGCATCTTTCAATGCGTCGGCAAGGCCCGCGGGAAGCCGTTTTTGAATGTCCGGCGCCGGATCGGTTTTTCGGAGCTGATGTTTCAGGCAATAGGTGAATGCGATGAGCATATCGATGAACTCACCGACCTCCTTACCCTTGGGATCATGGCCCGTGAGCGTCAGCGCCTGGCGTGCGAGCGAGCGCGTATCGTTCAGCAAGGCACCCCAGAGCTTCCTGCCTTCCCAGAAACGGTCGTAACTGGCATTGTTGCGGAAGCCGAGGAACAACGCCAGCGCAATCCCGAAAATCGTAAACGGCGCAGGGCTGAGGGGTATTTTATAATGGTAAAGCGTTCCGTTCACGAGTACGATCAGGACGGAGAGTGCCAGCAACAGCGATAGCCGCGGTACCAGCTGCGGCAACACCGACCCATGCCATACAAAAAGCATCTTGAACCAGTGCTCTTTTTTTCGTTGGATCATGGAAGGTTGGAGTTTTTTACGCAATAACGCATTATTTCAGATACACCGGGTGAATCTGCCTGCTTTATCGCTATTCAAAAAGCATATAGGCAATTGCCAGTGTAATGAAGATATTGAAAGTTTGGGCGATCAGAAATGCGTAGAGCGGTTTGCGGTTATCGGCATTCAAAAGGTCTGCAAGCCTTGTTTCCAGGCCGATGCTCGTGAACGCGAGCGCAAACCACAGGCCGTGCAAACTTTTCAGGCTGCCTTTCACGGTGTCAATCGTTTCCGCGCTCAGGATAAATGAGAAAATGAGTGACGCCGCCATGAACCCAAGGATGAATTTGGGGAACCGTTCCCATATGACGGCCGCGGAAGGTTTGCTTTGCCGAGCGGTTTCCGAATCGTTTTTGGTATAGGTCCAGTACACGCTGATCGCAAATGCGGCCAGTCCCAAAAGCACATTTTGGGAGAATTTCACGATCGTACTGATCTTCAATGCTTCGTCGCCCGCGAGCGTGCCTGCCGCGACGACTGCGCCGCTGGTATCGATGGTTCCGCCGAGCCACGCACCGGTTACCTGTGCGGAGAGTCCGAGATAATCCGCCGCATAAGGCATGAGCAGCATCATGGGAATCGCCGTGATGAGCACCAGCGATATCACGTAAGAGAGTTTTTTGCTATCCCCGTCGATGGCGCCCGACGTGGCAATGGCAGCAGAAACGCCGCAGATGGACACCGCCGACGAAAGCATCATCGAGAGCTCATCGTCTACTTTCAGTTTTTTACAAATCCAGTAAGCAAAGTACCATACCGAAACCACCACCACCAGGGCCTGGATCAACCCGAGGGAACCTGCTTTGAGCACGTCGCCGAAGATCACACTTGTTCCCAGGAGCACCAGACCAATCTTGACAAAAAGCTCGGTGGATAGTGAGGCTCGCAGCCAATCGGGAAGTTTGAAGAGGTTTCCGATGATCAGGCCGATCGTTAGGCTGAAAATGACGGCTTCCAGGTTCAGATCTTTCAATGTCTGGTTACCGGCCAGCAGCAACGCACCGATCGTCAGCACGAACACAACGGGGAAACCCAATAGCATTGCCCGGAGCGATTTGCCGATCAGGAGCGTGCCCGCAGCGGCAAATGCATATGTAAACAGGAACTGGTAAAGGATCAGGGTGCTGTTTGCGGCATTGAATACTTTCCCGGAAAGTTCGCCGCCGGACTTCCAGCCGAATGCCGGCGCGGTAATGATAAAACCTGAAAGAGAGATGCCGATGATACCGAGGCCGACGACCACAACGGTCCAATCCTCTGTCAGGGATGTTTTAACTTTAATGGATTCTGCTGTGGTAGACATGGAGCTGCGTCAAAGGTGATTCAGGAAATGATTTTCAAGCGAGATAAAATCGATATGTACGAACGGAAATATCGCAAATATACCGCTGGGATAAAACCTGGCAAGTTTGCAGCGCGAAATTCACCTGTTTTCTTTTGCAAGCGTGGTAATGCCAAAAACGCCGCCCCGCCATACTGTAAAAGTCGGCGGGGCGGCGTTTTGGAAAAATAAAGAGTGGACTACTTGCTGACTACGATCTTTCTGGCCGTTTGCAAGCCGTCTTTTGTGACGATTTTGATCAAATACATCCCGTTGGAAAGCTGGCTGAGATCGATTCCCTTTTCAGGTACTGAGCCAAATTGTGCGACAATCTGCCCGCTGGTATTGGTCAGGGACACGTGGCCGACCGATTTCGGATCGATACCATTGATGTGCAGGACATCGACAGCCGGATTGGGATACACCCGTACTGCGAGCCCCGCGTTGCCCAGGTTCACACTCACTGTGCGTGAATAGGCGAAGGTATTGTCGCGATCAACAGTTTTGAGGCGGTAGTAACTGATCCCCGAAAGCGGTGCGTCGTCAATCGCCGTGTAGCTGTTTGGCTGGCGGCTGTCGCCAACTGCCGTGGTTTCCGCGATTTTTTTCCAGTTTTTGGCATCATTGCTGCGTTCCACATCAAAGTGCGAAGCGTTGATTTCATCGGCTGTTTTCCACGAAAGACGCACCCGGTTTTCTTCCGGAACCGCTTCAAAACCTACCAGTGTGACGGGCAATGCGCCTTCCCACGTGAGCGTGTAGGTAGCCGGGGTAGCATCAGTGAGCCCGTCCGCATCGACGTACGCGTACTCGAACGATGTTTTTACATAACCGGCTCCCGTCATTTTGATGCTGAACAGCGCCGGGTCGGGAAACACCCTTTTGGTAGTCACTTCATTCTCGGTGACGAGCGAGCCGTCATAATACAGCTCTCCATTGGTAGGAAGCGAAGCGATGATGACGCCTTGCGGGTTGGCATTGGTACCGGTCTTGCCTGCGTAAGTACCGTCTTCCTGATCGTTACCTGAAAACAAAGGAGGGTTTCCTGCAACACCATTGAGCGGGATGACCTGGTCGACCGACGGCCGGCTGATACCGGTGGAGTGGCTGTCGGAATTTGGCGGCTGGGGATAGGTAACCGTGATGGTCGCATCGTCCTTATTATTGTCCTGGTTATCGTCGTTTTCGTTGCCCTGCACGATCGCCGTGTTCAAATAGGGGCCTGTCGCATTCACTTTGGCGGTGACGGTCATGGTAACCACTTCCTCCTCGGCCAGGTTGCCAATCGTCCAGGTGTTGGTCGCGGCATTCCAGGAGCCTTTGGTAACGCTGACATTCTCGGCTGTGTAGCCGTCCGGCAGTTCGTCGGTCACGATAACGCCCGTAGCGGTAATTGGGTTTCCGGCATTCTCCGGCAGCGGCACGTTGGTTGCCTGAATGGTGAAGGTTACGGTTTCACCCACCTTGCTGGTTTCGGGAGACACCGTTTTGGTCACGGCCAGATCCACGTCCGAAGTATAGTTGAAGATCAGTTCGCGGACAATTTCATCGTTGTAAGCACCTGTCCAGGTATTGATGGTATTATTTTGGCTAAAACCGTTGTCGTTGTTAGCCCACCAAATGTGTTCCGGACCCATTACACCGGTAACATTCACCTTGACGCTTCGCGGGCTCAATGTGCTGGTACCCGGAATGTTGGCTCTCGCGATGTCCGTGTCGTCCCAGTAAAGTTTGTCGTTGATCGGCTCGGTGCCGGACCTGAGAGGGCGTACATGCTTGATGGAAATTCCCAGGCTTTGTTCCATATCATAGATCGGGAAATGCACCGGGTAGAACAGCAGCGAGGATACGAAATGGATCGCCGTGCCCGTGGGTACGTCCGTTCCGGTGTTGTCTTTTCCGTTCCAATAGATCTGATAGGTGCCTGCCGCGTTGTACTCGTTCGAAAGGATCACATCTTTTCCATCATAATAGCCGTTGCCGTTCAGGTCGATCAGGATATCCACAATGGAGGGGTTATCGATGTTTACTGTGAAAGAAGCCTGACCCGCCGCTGGCGTAGAGCCTGGCCTTCTTGAAAATACGGCCTGGAAATCGGCCACCGGGAGGGGCGGCGAAGGCCAGACGCTGGCATCCGGATTACGCAGGAATAGCGGGAAATGCGCATTCGAAGAAGAACCGTTCATCGAACGACGGTTTTGTTCGAATGTCAGGTTGTTTTTGGGGCCGTTGAGGTTCGCAAAAAATATGGCATAACCGGAGCTGCTGCTGCCAAAATTGGCATATTTTACATAGAAGTCGTTGGCTGGCGTATACGTATTATCGATGGGTATGTAGAAACCGAAGCTGGCAGGGGCAGAAGTGGAGCCAGGGGAGCCGGCCGTGCTGGGCAGGTCGTTCACAATACTCCAGTATTTGCAGTAAAGCCGGCCGTTCTGCCTGGTATAGTTGCCCGACGAGCCCGAAGCCACGGTAACATCCCAATAGTTGAATTCCAGGTTATTCGACTCGATTTCAACCCAGTAAGCCCTGTCGGAACCGGTATTGTTGGTGAATGAATAGCCCGTGTAGCCACTTCCTGTAACCTGGGAAGGGCCGGTGGCAGCGGCGGTGGCATTGGCCGGCCGGCCGGTAGCCCCGTTAGATCCTTGGGTAATGTCCTGGTCCTGAACCTGAACCCTGTTCGGGAAGGAAGTGGCTGTTGGATAATATCCCGTAGAAGAAGCGTCGTAATACCAGTTGAAATGGACAGTAGTGCTCCCGGAAGAAGTCCTGAAACCATAAAAAACCGTTTCATTGGCTTTCACCCACACATACAAACGGTGCGCAGGATTGTAGGAACTGGTGCTCGACGGGAGCATCATAAAGCCCCTGGTGAGGTAGCCCGTGTTGTTGCCGCCCGAGGAGGAGGTGGAAGGAACAAACAGGTTGGCTTGCCGGTTGTCGGTAACGCCCCAGGCGCCGGAGCCTTCTCCGTAAGCACCGCTCAGGCCGCAAAATACGGCGACGACCAGCAGGGCAAAGCGCGAGAGCGTCGGCCATCGCCTCGAAAATTGTTTTGTGAAGTGTTTGAAAGTAGATTCTATTCGCATAGCTGATTATGAGGGTATTTGGTTATGGAAAATACAAAGCAATGCCAGCCGCGAGCGCGCTGGCGGAGGTCCTTTTTTCTGAATTTATCTGAGTGCTTTTTTGGGGTGTCGAAGCGTAGTATTTGGATGATGCTACAAGCCTCTGACCGTTGTCGAATAATTGCGCCAGATCTTCAAAAGAGGATTTTCGGGGTCACAAGTATCCTTCGTATTACTTCGCAAGTATAGACGTTTCGGCCTGTCCAATTTTGTTTTTTGGGGTGACAACCGGGATTTTCAGGGTGTAGCAGCGGCTTCGTGGGGAGAGCATTTTGGGCGTTCAAATGCCTTCGGGGATTACTGAATTTGTACTACAAAACCTTGTCAGGAACGAGCTAGGGGCCTTTTCAAGAATTTACGACCGGCGTTTGCGAGAAGGTTCGCCGCGCGGTAGGTATTCCGCCGGGTGTACCTGTAAAAATAGGTAAGCGCCGCCGGACAAGGCAAAAAGGCCGGTGGCAAATGCCTCCGGCCTTTTTAAATTTGACACCAATTATAAGTTCTTAACAGCCCGTCAGAATGTATACCGTGCGCCGATCTGCATCTGGCAGCGCGAAGCAAGCGGGTCGATTGAATAGGGTTTGCCCGGCTTGGTCCAGGTGAAAGTCGGGTCGCCCGCGGTCGGGTTGGTAGCGCGTGCGAGGCCAATGGAAGCCGTGGAGTTGAATGTGTTCGGTGAAAAATATACGTACCCCAGTTTTTTGTCCACCAGGTTCAGGAAGTTCAGGATATCGTAGGTGATCTGGATCGATTGTTCTCCTTTGAGTTTGAACTCGTGCATGAAACGCAGATCGACCGTATTGTTCCAGGGCGTGCGGCCGCCGTTACGTTCGGTGAAAGTACCTTTCCGGGTTTTGAGATACGAGTCTGAATCCACATAAGCCATAAAATCGGCAGCCTGTGTTCCTGTCGGGATCAGCTTTTGCGCCTCGGCGAGGTCTTTCGGAATGTAGGCGAGGCTGTTGGCCTGGCCGGTGCCGTCGATGGTCGTGTTCACGTACCCCCACGAGTAAGGCGTGCCCGACTGCAATGCGTAGAAGAGCGTCACCGTGGTAGCATTGCGCGGGTTCCAGTTGGCACGGTAATTAATGCTCCCCACAATGCGGTTACGGATATCGAAGTTCGAATAGGCGAGTTTCGGGTCGTTCGGGTTGAGCGATTGGTTCAGCTGCCAGTTGGATTCCATCGAGTTGCGGATACCGTTGGTGATGTCGTACGACTTCCCGTAGGTATATGCCGCCGAGAAGCCAAAGCCCATCGGGAAGGCCTTCTGTACCTGCGCGGTGAGGCTGTAACGATGTCCCTGGTTCGTATTGGAAAGCATATACGCATTGGCAAAGTTATTGTCGATGCGCTGCGCGCCCGCCGAGCCGTTGGCGGCTACATAAATAGGCTGCTGGTGCTGCGTGTCGTAGCTGTAATAGCGGACCACGTCTTTGGTATTGACCTGCTGGAATTTCAGGTCCTGGATTACTTTGGTATACAATCCCTCCAAAGTAAACTTGTAGCCATCCACTGTATAGTCCACGGCCAGGTTGCTGCGGAACATTTGCGGCATTTTGAAGTTGTTGTCGATCAAATCCACCTGGGTGCGTTTCACGCCTCCATTGGCAGGATTGTTGTTGATCAGCACACCGCCGTTCGGAACCAGCGGGTCGCCTACGAGCTTGGTTGCGGCCGTCGCATTGTTGTTGAAATCATAAGCGCCGTATCCCACACCGTTGTTATAGAATGCATAACCCAGCCACGCGAACGGAATGCGCCCGGTAAACAGCCCTGTCCCGCCGCGGACGATGATGCGCTTGTCGCCTTTGACGTCATACTTGAAGCCGAGGCGCGGCGATACCTGTACATTGTTCAGGTATTTGTTGTTGATCTGGTTCAGCGGGGTATAGTTATAGGTCGTCCCATAACCCGGATCAGTCGCCGCAGCATTCACCAACGGGCTCAGCGTAGGCTTTTTAGGCAATCCCGAATAATCGAGGCGGATACCCGGCGTGATCTTGAAGCGATCGGTCAGCTCGATATCGTCCTGGATATACGCGCTCAGCAGGTTCACGTTGAAATGCGCATACGGATTGTTGAACTGGTTGTCCAGGTTGTTGGTCGGGTCGCCGAAAGGGTAGGAGCCTCGCACGCGGTTGGGAAGCGTTTTGCCGTCGGGGGTGCCGTTGCCCAGGAACTGGTCGAGGTTGCTGTATGAAATCCGTCCGTTCGGAGAGTTCACGAAACCGTAGTCGATGGTGTAGAACTCGTTATGGGTACCTACGGTGAAGGTGTTTTTTCCTACATAAAAAGTAAAGTTGTCGGTCAGTTCGAAGGTCTTTTGTTTCAGGTTGAAAACAGAAGCCTCGCGGTCGTTACCCAGGAAAATGGTGCCACCGTTGTAGCCGATCTCGACCTGCGGGAAAGTCCGCACGTTGGACAATGTATTGCGGTAGTCGTGAATGGCCGAGTACCCGACGATCAAACTGTTGGAGGAGCGGCCGCCAAACTGGCTTTTCAACTCGGCCACCGTGCTGCTCTGGTTGTTATGCTGCTTGAAATCGATACTGCCGAAGCGGAAGTTCTGTGAATCGCGTTCGAGGTTGGTCGCTTCCGAGAACACGGTATTGTTGCGGAGCGAAAGCTGGTGTCTGGCATTGATATTCCAGTCGATGCGGTTGAAGAACTTGGTGCTTTTGGAATAGATCGAATAGTTGCCGGACGAACCCGCGTCGAGGCCGTAATTGGTTTTGACAAAATCGCTGATCTTCTCGGCCACGCTCGCGTCTTTGATGAGCGACGAGGCGGTACCGGCCTGGAACTGAACAGGGTCCTGGCGGCGGGTGACTTCTTCGTTGGTGAAGAAAAACAGCTTGTCCTTGATCAGCGGCAAGCCTACGCGAGCCCCGGTCTGATATTCGTAAAATGTGCTGGGCAGCTTTTCTTTGGCATCCGAAGCACCGTTCCATTTGGTGACCAGCGCCGCATTCCGGCCGAAGCCGTACACAGAACCCGTCACTTTGTTGGTACCGCTGCGGGTAACCGCATTCACCGAACCCCCTAAAAAGTTACCCAAACGAACATCGAACGGCGCGACGGCCACCTGGATGTCCTGGATCGCATCGAGGCTGACCGGGTTGGTACGCGTACTCGATCCCGGCTGGCCCGTGGTACCCGTGGAACCACCCAGCGACGGGCTGAACCCGATAGCGTCGTTGTTGACCGCGCCATCCACCGTCACGTTGTTGTAGCGGAAGTTGGTACCGGCGAAAGAATTGCTGTTGTTCACTTGCGGGGAAGTACGGGTGATATCCGTCATACTCCTCGAAATGGTCGGCAGCCGGCGGATGGTCTCCGCATTGATATTCGAACCGGCGCCTTCGCGTTCCCCGCCGCGCTCGGCCTTGACGGTCACTTCGCTGAGCGTCTGGCTTTCGTCCTTCATCGACACATTCAGGCTGGTCGTCTCGCCGAGTTGGAGGACGATGTCGGCCAGGGTCGTGGTCTGAAATCCGATATAAGTAACGTCGATCCGGTAAGGGCCGCCCGCATTCATGCTGTTGATGCGGTAGCGCCCGTCGGGCTCGGTCACGGTCGCATATTTGGTCCCGGTGGGCAGGTATGTGGCTTGCACCGTGGCACCGATCAGGGCTTCATTTTTGGTGTCGCTGACGATCCCGCTGATCCCGCTGGTGGTGATCTGAGCGGAAGCCGCCGAAGCGAAGAGGAGGCATGTAAAAAGTAAAGAAACAAAATGCTTCATAACATGTAACTAGCTAATTTGTACGGAACAAAACTTCCGTAAATATCACCAGCGCATGTTACGCCAATATTACGCAGACGTCCCCGACGTAAGTCTTAATCACCTTTTAATTCCGTTTAAATGCATTTTTAATGCAAAAACGGCCCATGACCAGATGGTAGGCAGGCCGAAGGTTATTGGTAGGAATGCAGCCCGATCTTGTTTCCTTCACTATCGAGGAACATCGCAAAAAAGCCGGCTTCGGGAGAGATCTCGGTTTTCGGGACGATCACTTTTCCGCCGTTGGGCTCCACCTTGTCGAGCACGGCTTGAAGATCGGCACCGCCATTCAGGTAGGCGAGTGTGCCGTGGTCCGATGGCTTGTAATCCGCGCCGTGGATAATCGCTACATTGACGGCCTCGCCGTCGCCGGGAAACAGCCCCATTCGGGTCCCCTGCATGTCGATTTCTTCAATGCTGATATCGAGCAGCGATTCATAGAATTTCACAGCCCTTGGAAAAGAGCTCGTAGGGATTTCAACGATTGAAACCAGGTTTTTCATTTTTCCGGAAGTTTTGATTGAAGTGGATTGAACTGTCTCAGCCTTCGTACCTGAATCGTTTCGCTTGGAGCAGGACGGGCAAAAGAAGGCCAGGGCGATGATCGCCATGAGGGAAGTTTGTTTCATGTCTGGTGGTTTTACACATATAATGCAAAACTACCGACGACGCCGGGCTTGAAATTGTAAAATTGCGACACTACTCCTGCGAATACAGCAATGCTGACAGGGCCATGGAATTGTCTTTGAGAAAATGCTTGGGACTGGCACCGGTAAACTCCCTGAAATCTTTGATAAAGTGAGCCTGGTCGTGATAGTCGCTTTCGTAGGCGACATTTGTGAGGTCCCCGGAATGGTGGCCGATCAGCATCTTTAAAACTGCCTGTAACCGGATCATCTTGGCAAGCTGCTTGGGGCTAACGCCGATCTGCCTGGAAAACTTCCGTTCCAATTGCCTCCTTTTGGACAGGTCTTCTTTAAAAATTGAATGGATAGAAATACTTCCTTTTGCAGCAAGCAGCGCGTCGACCGTGGTTTTTACGATTTTATCGATGGTTGCTCTGCTTTTCATTCTTTCAAGCAGAAAATCCTCGATGATCTGTATTCTGTGCGCTGTGTCTTTGGCGTGGATGATTTTGGTTTTCAGGTGGTTGCTGGCGTCCGCACCGAACAGGTGGGCAATGGGCGTTTCGGTGTTGGCCAGGCGATCGATAGGGACATCCACAAAATTGGCAAAACCATAAGGATAAAAACGGGCAGCAAAAGAGTCGACATACCCGGCAGGCTGAATGAAGTAGGGCTCCGTAATCTGCCCGAGAACCATTTCCCGGGGCTGGATGATGAAATCGCCCCCGGCCGTGAATCGCTTTACATCGTCGCCGAGTATAAAAAACAGCTCAATGCATCCGTCGGGCAGTATCCGTTGTTTAGGCGTATCGCCATCAGCCGGGACCTGCAATGTCCAGTAACATTTTACAAACGAACTAAGGTTGGTTTGCGGGTAAAATATTTGATAGTCCATCGGGAAACAGGATCTTGTTTTGTAAAAAAAACTTACTTGGGAAACCTGTCGACGATTGCGTCAAAGTAAGCTTCATGATTCGACTTTTTGAAAACAATATCCCTACATTGGTTGAATGTCATAAATCCTTTCAGCGACCGGACCAGCTTGTCGATCGTAGCATCGTTCACCTCCACGGGTTCGAAATGCAGGTTATGCACGATCAATACCTTTTGCTTGCGGTCGGCTTTGGCGTCCATTCTGGCGATAAATGTTTCTCCGGCGAGGACGGGCAGTGAAAAATAGCCGTACCGGCGTTTCGGTGCGGGTACAAAGCATTCGATCTGGTAATCGAAATGGAAGAAATCTTTCAACCGGTGACGGAAGACATTCAGGACGTCAAATGGAGAAAGGATGAAAACGTCGCCGGATATTTCGGGATGCATTTCCTGTTCCGGGAGCATGTAGATAGGGCCTTTCAGATCTTCCACGATCACCGTTCGTAGTTCTCCGGCGCGGGCCATCTTCTCCAATTCTTTCTTAACCAGGTTGCCTTTCACATAGCGGGCGCGCCAGGCGATTTCTTTGGCATAGGCAATACCGAGTGCTCCCAATGTACGGCGGATCACGAAACGGGCGTACTCCACGTCGCCGGGCATGGTGAGATCGGTTTCCCGTGGGACGGTATTAACCGGCAGTACATACACTTTCTGAAAACCCTTCGTGCGGTTGATCATCAGTTCGCCGTCCAGGTAGAGCCTTTCGAGCGCTACCTTGGCAGGGCGCCAGTCCCACCAGCCTGAGCTTGCTTCCACGCGGTCGTTCTCAAAATCCCCCACCATCAGCGACTCTTCCCGTTCTGCCCGGTCGAGTACCTCCCGCATTAGGTTCATTTCCGACGGGGTAAGCGGCGGGCGCTGGGTTTTGAAAGCCCTTTTTACCGGTAACGAAAAGCGAAAGTCGTGCATGGGCAGATAGCCCGCATCGGAAGCGAAATATTCGAAGATACTGCCATCCTCGCAAAGCTGGCCCAGCCAATCGGTTTGATAATCGGGGATGCGCGCCGCCATCACGTGATGGTGGGCGCGCTCCACGACGTAGTTGGTATCCAGCTGCACGAAACCCAGGTGGTCGATCAGCCGGTAAACGGCCTCGATCCCCGTCCCGAACTGCGATTTCCGGGCGAGTCCGGCAGCGTGGAGAATGATCTTTCTGGCTTGTGTTTTGGTAAGGGTAACAGGTTCCATGTTTGTTGCTTTCGATTTGAAATGTCTTCGAAAGTACAAAATAGGACCGTTCAATTGGGGCTGTTTCAGTATTTGAAGCTGACTTCGGATTCGTCGTCCCCCTGCGGGATGTCGGGATAGCGGACGGTGACTTTCATCCGCCGTACCTTTTTGTCCACCACCTCCAACTGCTGCGTGGTAATTCGGTCGGTCCTGAAAACGCCGTTCTTATCAGGTATTTCATAGGTAATTTGGAGCGGCAACCGTCCCTTCATCGCGTGAAGCACGGGGAAATTGTAGATAGCATAATTCGGGTTACTGAAATCCTCGATAAATAGCCAGGGATCGTAGTCGAACTCGGCGGAATAGCCTTTGAGGTTTGTAAATGTCTGGTGGCCATTCGACTGTTCCGACCGGACGCGCACCAGTTCGCCGGCTTTGTCATATTCATAATGGTGCACGATGTCCATGTTAGTCCCGGCCGGGGTAATCTGATAACGTTCCAGTTTCCGCACTATTCCCTCGTCGTCGTAGAGGAATACGAGCTTTTGCGAATTGTCGTACGGGCCGGCATTCTTCTTCATCATCCGCATGGTTTTGAGCCTCCCTTTGTCGTCGTATTCATATAACTTTTTAGATATGGAGCCTGCCACGTCGATTTCGGAGAGGGTTTTACCATTATATTGATGTGTTTTGAGCTCGGTTTGGCCGCGGGAGCCTTTGTAACTGATATGATGGATGCTGCTATCGGAATTGTAGCTGACGGCGCCTTTGTATTCGTAAGTCTCCCAATCAATTTCCCGGATCAGCTGGCGGGGTTCTGAAGCGGTTTCGTTCGGCACCGGTTCCGGTTCGGGGTCTCGGGCCTTGTCTTTGGAACAGGCGGTGAGAAAAAAGAGCGTTGCCCACAAAATAGCGGTGAGCGCGCGTTCGTGCACGGTTTTCATGGCTGGTAAATTTGGTCTGGAATTACGAACGGGCGGGATGCGTGGCGAATGCCCTTGAAAGTACCGGCAAGTTTACCGGTTTGGCACGAATGCGCCAATTTCCGGCGACAGACGGCACGTTTGCGGAGACCAACGACTGAGGACTAGCCCGCCTCACGGGTAAATCGATGCGATGCCGACGCGTTGATGGTGTTGCGTATAAATATTAGCGTTATCGGTTTGCGGGGCTGTCTGGGGAAATTGTTTTGCATATTCTTTATTTTTTTTGCAATTAAACGAAGATGGTTTGTTCGGATTTTTCTTTTCTTTGTCAAAAAACGTCACATCACTTATTCAACGGAGGTCAACCGGGATGTCTATTTTTACCAGAGCTGAATCAGATTCGAGCAGCGAATTGCCGGGCAACGAACTGCCGGGCAGCGAACTGCAAATCTGGCATCGTTTCAAGCAAGGGGATATTCAGGCTTTTCAGGCGCTGTATCAGCGTCATGTTAAAAGCCTGACCAGCTACGGTCACCGGCTGACGCCCGACAGGCAGTTGCTGGAAGACGCCATACACGACCTTTTCATTGATCTTTGGAGGAGAAGAGAGCACCTGACCGAGGCGGAGAATATCAAGTTTTACCTGTTCCGGGCGTTGCGTAACAGGCTTTTGCGTAATGGCCGGAACGATATTTTCGATCAGGCCGAGGATATCGACGGCTTCCTGGATTATCTGGTGGCGCTTTCCAGTGAGCAGCAGCATATTAATTCGGAGGAGGTCAGCGCGCGTACCCAGCGCGTGCGCAACGCGGTCGAGAGCCTTTCCGACCGGCAGAGAGAAGTGATTAACCTGCGTTTCTATCACGGAATGGGGCTGGATGAAATATCCGAACTGATGGGATTATCCAAACAGGGTGTGAGCAATCTGCTATATAAATCCTATGCGGTGCTGCGCACGAGGCTCAGCAAACTGACCATTCTATCGCTGCTGGTTCCGCTGGACGAACTGCCCGGATGGTTTCCGTGAAAATGAATTTGAGAAAAATGCTGGAAGATAGGTTAGTTTTCAGCTATTGTTGTACCTGTTAGTTGTGCGCGTACCATTTATCCCTGACCATGAAAGATGAAAGTTTAAATATTGAGGATCTTTTGGGAAATGATTCCTTCATTAGCTGGGTGTTGCAAAACAAGGACGCATTATCGTGGGAAGAATTTATCCGGTCGAACCCGGATAAGCGCGAAGTGGTGGAAAAGGCCTCGAAAATAGTGCTGGACCTGTACCGGGCCGAGGAGGAAACGACCCCCTCCATAGACGAGCAGAAGCTCTGGGCGAGGATCGAATCCACTGCGGAGGGGCGGGAGGAACCGGTTCGTGCTAAGCCGGTAGGGAAAATGTTCGTGGTGTTGCTCGCTGCGGCCTGTGTGGCGGCGGTCGCCGCATTTGCGGTTTTCCAAATGATGCAGACCGACAGCAAACGAGTCACATACAAGGAATTACTTACGCATGCAAAGGTGGAAAATCAGCTTGTCGAAAAGGAGAACCAGGGGGAGGTACCTTTGGAGGTCCGCCTGGAAGACGGGACGGTCATTACTTTGGGAAAAAACAGCAGGTTGAGCTATCCGGCTCATTTTCAAAAAAATAAGCGCGAGGTGTTCCTGAGCGGAGAGGCATTCTTCGATGTGACCAAGGACCCCGCACGCCCATTCCTGGTTTATGCCAACGAGACGGTGACCAAGGTGCTGGGAACGAGTTTCCAGATCAGGGCCTTCGAAAATAGCCAGGACGTGACGGTGCACGTCAGGACGGGGCGGGTGTCGGTGTACAAGCAGAGCCGCATCCAGATGGACGATCCCGAAACGACGGGATTGCTGCTGCTGCCGAACCAGAAAGGAACATTCAACCGCGAAAGCGAGACGCTCGTCAAGAACCTGGTACCCGAGCCATTGCCCATTGCACCGATCACCGACACGAAAAAGTTCCGGTTCGACGAGGTGCCTGTTACGGAAGTTTTCGCGGAAATAGAGAAGATATACGGTGTGCAAATCCTCTGCGACCACGAATTACTGGCCAAATGCATTATCTCTACGTCCATCCGCAATGAATCGCTGTACGATAACCTGGATGTGATCTGCCGTACGATTGGAGGAAGCTACAAGGAAATCGACGCGCAGATCGTGATCGATTCGAAGGGCTGTTTTTAATCGCCGAAAGCCCTGATGGGCTAGTTAAGCGGCAGCGGGGATGCTTCTGGAGAATTATTGATAAAAAATCGGAAAATAATTTAATAAGGGAGGTTAGTTTTCGCCGAGTCCTGTACCTGTATGAATAGAGGGGCCGGACGGTTTCCGGTGCCGGCCATTTTTGCGACACATGTTTTATTGCCAATGCCGCTAATCCGGCGCGGGATCTCTATGTCTTTTTTTCGCAATGCCCTCATTGTGATCATCACCTAACTTAAATCCAACTATGGAAAACAAAACTGCTACCTGAGGAGAGAATGCGCGACCGGCAGCGGGCCGGTTGTCCGGTATACCCGGATGTTTATTCAATAAATGAAAATCAAAAACAGGTATGGGCATTTTTACGATTGAAAAAAAGGTTTTTCAGCTCCTGTGTATGACAGTGAAACAACTTTTGATCGCCGTGCTGGCAACCGGGCTGAGTTACGCGTCGCCGACCTATTCACAGGAATTACTCAAACAGCGTATATCAATAAGCGTTAAGAATGCTTCGTTGAAAACGATCCTGAAAAATATCGAGGAACAGGGCGATCTTTCTTTTTCTTACCAAAAACAGGTGGTCGCCTCGGACGAGAAGATCAGTCTGGAAGCCAAGAATGAGTTGCTGGAAGACCTGTTGAAACGGGTGCTGGTGCCGAGGAACATTGTCTACCAGGTGGTGAAGAGCAATCAGATCATCCTTTCCAAAACACCCGATGAGGGAAAGGGGCCATCCGGCGCATTGCCCGGGACCGTGGTTGAGCCGCTGCTGGAAAAGCAGGTAGCCGGAAAAATCACGGACGAGAAAGGGGAAGGGCTGCCGGGAGTGAGTGTTGTGTTGAAAGGGACGCAAAAAGGGACTACCTCGGAAGCCGACGGCACTTATCGCCTCGCTATCCCCGACGATAATGCGGTCCTGATCTTTTCGTTCGTAGGCTACGTCTCGGACGAGCGAAAGGTAGGCACGCAGTCGATCATGAATGTGGTCCTCAAAGTCGATAACAAGGCGCTGGAAGAGGTGGTTGTGACTGCTTACGGGCAGAAGCAGCGCAAGGAGGCGGTAGTGGGCGCTGTTACGACCATTCGTCCGGGCGAACTGAAAATCCCCGCGAGCAACCTGACGACGGCCATCGCTGGCCGCCTGTCGGGGGTGATCGGCTACCAGCGCAGCGGCGAACCGGGTGTCGATAATGCCACATTCTTCATCCGGGGGATCACGACCTTCGGGTACAACAATTCTCCGCTGATATTGGTGGACAATGTAGAGCTGACCGTGACCGACCTGGCAAGGCTGCAACCCGACGATATCGAAAGCTTTTCGATCCTGAAAGACGCGAGCGCTACGGCATTGTACGGCGCACGCGGCGCGAACGGGGTGGTGTACGTGACCACCAAGCAGGGCAAGGCCGGTAAAGCGAAGATCAATTTTCGCATTGAAAACTCGGTTTCCATGCCGACCCAGAACGTGGAGCTGGCCGACCCGATCACGCACATGAAATTGTACAACGAGGCGCAACTCACGCGCGACCCGCTCGCGGCGATCAAGTACCCGCAAAACCAGATCGAAAACACGGGCAAGGGGAACAACCCTTATATCTATCCATCGACCGACTGGCGGGATGTCCTTTTCAAAAAATACACGCAGAACCGCCGCGCGAACCTGAGCGTATCGGGCGGGGGCGAGGTAGCCCAATATTATGTGGCGACGTCGTTCAGCAATGATAATGGCATGCTGAAAGTGGACAAGATGAATAACTTCAACAACAACGTTAAACTGAATAGCTACTCGGTGCGGTCGAATGTGAACATCAACCTCAGCCCGCAAACCCAGCTGATCGTGCGGTTGTACGGGAATTTCGACGACTACAACGGCCCCATCGACGGCGGTTCGGGGATTTACCAGAAAGCCCTGAAAACCAGCCCGACTTCCTACCCGGCCTATTATGCACCGGATAAAGCCAACGAGGCCACCGATCACATTCTTTTCGGGAATTTTGATTTGGGACAATACCTCAACCCATATGCCGACATGGTGAAGGGGTACAAGCAGTATTCGAGATCCAAGATGCTCACCCAGCTGGAATTGGCCCAAAAGCTCGACTTCGTGACCAAAGGACTGAGCGTGCGTGGGCTGGCGAATATCAACCGGTCGTCTTACTTCGATGTTACAAGGGCTTACAATCCCTATTTCTACCACGCGGCTTCGTACGACAAGCAAAGCAACACCTATACGCTCAACTGGCTCAACCAGCAGACCAGCAACGATTTCTTCAACGAACCGGCTACCGAATACCTCAACTACAAACCCGGAGGCAAGAATCTGGAAAGCTTCCTCTATTTGCAGGGTACATTAGATTACTCGCGGGTGTTCAGGGAAGTACATTCATTGAATGCGACCGTGGTAACTACCTTGCAGCAGATCCTGAAAGACAATTCAAGCGTAGGGCAGGTGCAGTCGTTGCAGCAGTCGCTGCCCAGCCGGAACACCGGGGTTTCGGGGCGGTTGTCCTACTCGTTCGATAACCGGTATTTTGCGGAATTCAACTTCGGCTACAACGGGTCGGAGCGGTTTCACAAGAGCAAGCAATTCGGGTTTTTCCCGACGATCGGCGGGGCGTGGGTGATTTCGAACGAAGGTTTCTGGAAGCCTATGGAGCGCGTTGTGAACAAGCTGAAAATCCGCAGCTCGTACGGTTTGGTAGGTAACGACGCCATTGGCAGGCCCGATCAGCGCTTCTTCTTTCTTTCCGAAGTTAACCTGAACAACACTTCGAGAGGCGCGTCTTTCGGCTTCAATTCGAATTATTACCGTAACGGCGTTTCGATCAGCCGGTATGAGAACAGGGATATCACCTGGGAAACATCGTACCAGACCAACCTCGGACTGGAATTTTCGATTCTTCAAAAGCTGAATGTGATCGCGGAAATATACAAGCAGCGGCGTTCCAATATCCTGATGGAGCGGGCGTCGATCCCGAGCACCATGGGGTTGGCTGTCACGCCGTCGGCTAACGTGGGCGAAGCCAAGTCGAAAGGGTTTGATCTGGCAGTGGATTTTAACCAGAACTTCAAAAACGGCGCCTGGCTGGTAGCAAGGGGTAACCTGACGATGGCGCGCTCGGTGTTCTCGATCTTTGAAGAGCCGGATTATAAGGACCGCTATTTGTCCAGGGTAGGGCAGTCGATCAGCCAACCACGGGGACTCATCGCCGAGCGGCTTTTTATCGATGAAAATGACGTGAAGAATTCGCCCCGCCAGAACTTCGGCGTCTACGGCGCCGGGGACATCAAGTACCGGGATATCAACAGGGACGGACAGATTACCAATGCGGATTTTGTGGCGATCGGTCATCCCGAAACACCCGAGATTACGTACGGATTCGGCTTGTCGGCCGGCCGGGGACAGTTTGACCTCTCGGTGTTTTTCCAGGGACTGGGCAGGGAATCGTTTTTCATCAATCCCGTCGCTTCCGCGCCTTTTATCGATTATAACAAAGACAATAACGGGGATAACGAGCTTTTTCCGGCCAACCTCATCGGAGAGAATGCATTGCTGAAAGCATTTGCCGACAGCCACTGGTCGGAGGAGAACCGCAATATCTACGCGGTATGGCCGAGAATGTCGACCGTCGAAAACCAGAACAATTCCCAGCGGAGCACCTGGTTCATGCGCGACGGCTCGTTCATCCGCCTGAAAACGCTGGAAGCCGGGTATACGGTAAAAGGGCGGGTATTGGAAAACCTGAAAGTGACCAATTTCAGGATCTATTTCAATGGTACGAATTTGCTCACGTTCAGCAAGTTCAAATTGTGGGACCCTGAAATGGGAGGGAATGGCCTGGGCTACCCGGTCCAGAAAGTCTTCAACATCGGTTTGAATATGAATTTCTAAGCTTCATACTATGAAATTACTGTACACCAGTTTTTGCATTGCGGCCCTGCTCGTGCTGACGACCGCGGGTTGCCGCAAATACCTCGACATCGTCCCGGACAACGTCGCTACCATCGACAATGCATTTAAAATGCGTGCGGATGCCGAGAAATACCTTTTTACCTGCTATAACAACCTTCCGCTGTTCGGCAATGAAGGGGCCGATCCCGCCTTTCTCACCGGCGACGAGTTTGCCACCGTCTACCCCGTGCTGGGGAATATCAATGGCAGCCTGTACCGGATCGCGCGCGGAGAACAGAACATCGTTTCGCCGATCGCCAATTACTGGGACGGCAAATATTTCCAGGCGCTCCGCGAGTGCAATATTTTTCTGGAAAACATCGACAAGGTCCGCGATCTCACCGATTTTGAGAAGAAACGATGGGTGGCGGAAGTAAAATTCCTGAAAGCCTATTACCACTATACCCTGGTGAGGATGTACGGCCCGATCCCCATCATCAAAACCAACCTCCCGATTTCAGCTTCGGCAGAGCAGGTGAAGGTCAAAAGGCAGCACGTCGACTCGGTTTTCAACTATACGGTCAGCCTGATCGACGAGGCGGCCGCGGACCTTCCGGTCATTCTGCCCAACGAGTTTTCGGAGCTGGGGCGGATTACAAAGCCTATCGCGCTGGCGATCAAAGCCGAGATATTGACTACCGCGGCCAGCCCGCTTTACAACGGGAATCAGAATTATGCCAATTTCAGGAACAAGGACAATGAGCCGCTGTTCAGCAGTGGGGTAAGCCCCGAAAAATGGGAACGTGCGGCACAGGCTTGCCGGGAGGCGATTACCGCCTGCGAGGCTAACGGGCACCGGCTGTATGAGTTCGTACCCCGCTCGGTAACGACCAAGGTTTCGGATTCGACCCAGCGCCTGATGTCGATACGGGCAGCCGTAACCGACAAATGGAATGTGGAGCTCATTTGGGGGGCTTCGAACTCGACCGGCGGCGGCGGCCGTGGTTTTCAGTCATTGTCACAGGCGCGGCTAAGTCCGTTTACCGGCACTATTCCCAATGAAAGCATTGGTTCCATGCTGGCTCCGCCCATCCATATCGCCGAAATGTTTTATAGCAATAACGGCGTGCCGATCGAAGAGGACAAGGAATACAAATACGGCACGCGCTTTACCTCGCTCCGGAAAGCGTTGAAAAGCGAACGCTATTACATTAAGGAAGGCTATACGACCGTTCAGCTCAATTTCGACCGCGAGCCCCGCTTTTATGCGGACCTGGGTTTCGACGGGGGAATATGGTTTGGCCAGGGCAAAAACGACGACGACAATACCTGGGTGCTGGAAGGAAAACTCGGGCAAACCGGCGGCCGGCAAGGGGCTTCATTGTACTCGGTGACCGGTTACTGGCCCAAGAAACTCGCCAATTACAACAACACCATCAACGACCCGGCCCAGCAATACAATGTGGAAGGCTACCCGTTCCCGATCATGCGCCTCGCAGACCTGTACCTGCTGTACGCGGAAGCATTGAATGAGTCGAAAGGGCCGTCCGCCGAAGTGTACAGCTGGATCGACAAAGTCCGTACCCGGGCAGGTTTGAAAGGAGTTGCGGAGTCGTGGACGAAATACTCCAATAAACCTTCCAAATTCAGCAGCAAAGACGGCCTGCGCGAAATTATCCAGCGGGAGCGGTTGATCGAACTGGTTTTTGAAGGCAAGCGGTTCTGGGACTTGCGCCGGTGGCGGGTAGCCGAAAACTACCTGCAACGGTCGGTGAACGGTTGGGATATTGCTCAGCGCGAAGCCGTCAACTACTACCGGGTGAAGCCGATTTACATGAGCAGTTTCAGCCTGAAAGATTATTTCTGGCCGATCTCCGAAAACTCACTGATTGTTAACCCGAACCTCGTTCAAAACCCAGGCTGGTAAACGCTGTCGTCTATGAAAAAGATCAAGATATTATTCTCGCTTGTATGGGTGTCGGCAATGCTCTGCGCTTGCGCGGACACCGACCAGATCCGCAAGCCATTGGGGGCCGACGCGGAAAAACCCGGCGTGATAACCAACCCGTCGGTCGTGAATTTTGCCGGCGGCGCGACGATCACCTATTCGCTCCCCAAAGATGAAGACCTGCAATATGTGGTAGCCGAATACGCGATCAACAAAAACACGAGCCAGGTCAGCGAAGCAAAAGCATCGCATTATACCAACAAGCTGACGGTGGAAGGCTTTTCGGCCGCCGGCGATTACGAGGTGAAATTGTATTCGGTCGACAAAAGCGACAACAAATCGGAGCCCGTGACCGTGAAGATCGCTCCGCAGGCACCGCCCGTTCAGACCGTCTACAACTCGCTGCAATTGGGTGTCGACTTTGGCGGTTTGAACGTCGCATTCAGCAATCCGTCGGAAGCGAAGCTGGCGATCGTGGTGATTACGCCGGACAATAACGGAGATTTCGTTCCCACCGAGACGCTCTACACGCAAATGAAAGGCGGCTCGTTTGCCGCAAGGGGGTTTGATACGCTGAGCAGGAAGTTCGGCGTGTACGTGCGTGACCGCTGGAACAATTATTCCGACACCGTTTACAAGGAAGTAAAGCCCTTTTTTGAAGCCAAACTGGATAAAACCCGTTTCCGCGAATATGTTTTGCCGACCGACGAAGAGAGCGGTTATGGCTGGCGGATCCCATTTCTCTGGGATGATAAAACCTCCGAGCCGGGCTTCCACACCATCCCGCTTTCCGACCGCGACATGCCGATCCACTTCACATTCGACCTCGGAACGGCGGCCAAGCTGAGCCGGTTCAGGCTGTGGCAACGGCAGGGAGACTGGTTTTACAAACATGGTAACCCCCGAAAATGGACGATGTGGGGCAGCGAGAAGGCGCCCAACCCGGACGGAAGTTACAGCGGCTGGACCAAGCTCATGGATTGTGAGTCGATCAAGCCGTCGGGGAGCCCCTATGGCGTGAATACCGGCGAGGATATCGCCTACATGTCGGCCGGGGAGGAGTTTGTATTCCCGCTTTCGGCTCCAAAAGTCCGCTACGTCCGGATGCAGATCCATCAGAACTGGTCGGATACCAAATTCGTCCATTTTACCGAACTCACTTTCTGGGGGGATACCAAATAATTCTAAACTGACATTTTATGGTTATCAAATATAAAATCACTGGACTGCTGCTGACCCTATGCGCGCTGGCATCTTGTACCGACTGGGACGATTTTAAAAAGTACCAGGCAGGCGGCGAGATCGTATATCCGGGGCGTGGCGATACCGTGCTCATCGCGGCCGGAAGAAACAGGACGCAGCTGTTATGGGTGCTGAGCGCCGACCCGCGCGTGACCGCCTACAAACTTTACTGGAACAACAAGGCCGACTCCGTGGAAGCAGCGGTGCCGTCGGACCTGATCGGCGACACGGTGAAGATTATGATCAATCCGCTGCCGGAAGGCGCGTATAATTTTGAAATGTATTCGCTGGATGCGAAAGGTAACCGCTCGGTGCCGCTGCGTTTCAATGGCCGGACGTTCGGAGCAAATTATGAAAATGGCTTGCTGAACCGGACCATCAGCGAGACTTCCTACGACTCGACGCTCAAAATGTTGAAGGTGAATTGGAATACCCCCGACACCGTAAACATTAATACAGAACTTAAATACACATCAACCGATTCAAAAACCAAATCCCTGCTGGTAGGCCCGGAAGTTCAGGAAAGCAAGATTCCCGACTGGAAACCCGGAACGCTGCTGAATTACCGCTCGTCGTTTAAACCGGACAGAAAAGCCATCGATATCTTTACCGTCACCCGGTACGATACGATATCGGTGAAAAAGCCGAAGTGACCGGTCATTCGCCGACCTCATGAATGATCAGCAAAGGAGCGCCTCAAAGGGCGCTTTTTTGTTGTATATTCTACGAATATTATAGAATTACATTTGTATTTATTTTGATTAAAATGAGTCGGATTTATAGAAATAATTTGCATTCTTGGATGAAAGAAAGAATATTCAGGCAAAGTAACTCACCAGGGACCCTATGCAAAAAAAGACTACGCTGCTTTTGGGGATGCTACTCGCTTTTACTACCCGATGCCTGGCGCAGCAGCAGGACGTAACTTCGCTTCAAAGCGCACATCCGGAAACGAATCCCGATAGCATCGGTAAAAACTTCTCTTCCTACAAACGTTCCTTCTCGATAGCCGGTGTTTTACAGACGCGCTATGTGGCCTCGCTGACGAGCGATGTAGACGTCAACGGCAAGCATTTCGATCCCGATAAAACCAAGGGTATTACCAATACTTTCATGGTGAAAAGGGCCAGGGTGATGTTCAAGGCCAACATCAACGACCACTTTTCGGCCAATGTGCTGGTGAACTTCGCCGACTTTAACAGCACTAACACGTCGGGGAAGGTCCTTGAAAACGCCTACATTAAATACACGCTCAACAAGCATTTCAATGTGCAGGGCGGGCAGTTCAGGCCATTCTACGGTATCGAAGACGCGCTGCCGGTCGACATCGTGCGCACGCTCGACTTTTCCAACCAGTATTACGCGTTCGGCCGGAACGGCTGGCAGAGCTTTCAAATCGGCTTGTCGGTGTTCGGGTCGGTCACCAAAGACGATAAGCTGCGATACTTCGTCGGGGCGTATAACGGCAATAACAAGAACCAGCTCACCGACGACAACAACGAAAAGAACTTTTACGGGCGGCTGGAATTTCAGCCGTTAAAACAGCTGGTGGTTGCCGGAAACGGCGCGTTCGGCAGTTTGGGGGAAAGCGGGAGGGGTTCCAGTTGGGGCGGCGACGCTACGACCCGCATTGATTTGTCGAAAAAATGGAAGCTGCTCATCATGGCCGAGTACAAGAACGGGTCCAATTTTACAGCGTACAATGCCGATACCACACCGGGAAAGCCAGGATTGGCGCAATACCGGATGGAAGGGTTCTACTTTTTCCCCACACTCCGTTTTGAATACAAAAAACCGCGGGTGAGGGCGATTGAGCTATCCGCCCGCTACGAATACCTGAATGAGCTGTACCGCCGCGACAGCAACCCGCACCGGACACTCATTCCGAATGTGTCGCTCATTTTCGCCGACGATTTTTTTGCCGCCATCCAGTTGGGGGTGTCGATGGACTGGAATAAAAAGGACATTCCGCTGTCGACGACCTACACCCGCAAGCTGGCTTATGTACAGTTGCAAATCAGGATATAAACCAAATAATAGTTAGCGATGAAAGAAATAAAGCCCGTCTATCTGCTTGTTACCCTGGTCATTGGTCTGGTGATCTGGTTTATACCCGCGCCCGAAGGTGTGAAGCCCAATGCATGGCACCTGCTGGCCATTTTCATTTCTACTGTTGCCGGTATCATTATGAAAGCCGCGCCGATGGGCACCATGGCCATGATCGGTATCACGCTGTGTGCGGCCACCCAGGTGCTTGCACCGGGCGATCCCGCGAAATCGATCGCCCACGCGCTCAGCGGTTTTGGTAATTCCACGATCTGGCTGATCGGCCTTGCATTCTTTATCGCCCGGGGTTTTATCAAGACAGGCCTCGGAACGCGCCTGGCCTACAACTTTATACGTGTTTTCGGTAAAGGGCCGCTGGGGCTCGCCTATGGCCTCAATATCGCCGACCTGCTGCTGGCGCCCGCCATTCCCAGCAATACGGCACGCGCCGGAGGGGTGATATTCCCGATCATGAAATCCATTGCGATCAATATGGGTTCGGTTCCCGAGAAGCCCGAAACGCACCGCCGGATCGGGGCGTTTCTCACATTGAGCAGCTACAATGCGAATATGATCACCTCGGCCATGTTCCTGACCGCCACCGCGAGCAATCCGATGGCGCAGAAGTTTGCCAAAGACCTGGGCATTACCATTACCTGGGGTAGCTGGGCATGGGCGGCGCTCGTTCCGGGGCTCGCGTGCTTTTTGCTGCTGCCGCTATATCTGTACAAATTTTACGGCCCCGAGCTGCGCCAAACCGCCGACGCGCCCCAGATGGCCGCCGAAAAGCTGAAAGAAATGGGGCCTGTCACCAGGCAGGAAAAGCTGATGGTGGTCACATTTTTGACGCTGCTGGTCTTATGGATTTTTGGCAGCAAGGTGCAGGTGGACGCTACGACCGGCGCATTGATCGGGCTTTGCATTCTGTTGCTGACCAATGTGCTCACTTGGGAGGATGTGAAAGCGGAAAAAGGTGCCTGGGATACGATCGTCTGGTTTTCTTCCCTGGTTATGATGGGTTCCTACCTGAATTCGCTGGGGTTCGTGGGATGGTTTGGAAGTCTGGTGGGTAAGGAAATGAGCGGTATGTCGTGGAAAACGGCCTTCCCGCTGATCATCCTCGTGTACAGCTATTGCCACTACATGTTTGCGAGCGCCACGGCGCAGGCAGCGGCGATGTACCCCGTTTTTCTGGCCGTAGGCATTGCTGCGGGTATTCCCGGGGCTATGCTGGCGATTTTTCTGGGCGCTTGTCCCACGCTCATGGGCGGGATCACGCATTATGGCCACGGCCCGGCACCTATCTTCTTCGGCAGCACGTACGTGGATATGCGCGACTGGTGGAAACACGGCTTTTTTCTGAGTGTGCTCTTTCTGGCGGTGTGGTTCCTGATCGGCGGCGGATGGTGGAAGATCATCGGGCTTTGGTAGCGAATGCCGGTTTCAGTTTTGCAGTTATTTACTTTCAAATGCAGAATGTCCTATGCTGAACGCAAAAATTCCGGAGGGGCCATTAAAGGATAAATGGACGCATTACAAGGAGCATTCGCGGCTGGTGAACCCGGCCAACAGGCGGAAACTGGAAATCATCGTCGTCGGGACCGGGCTGGCGGGGGCGTCATGCGCCGCTTCGCTGGCGGAGCAGGGGTACCGCGTGAAGTCATTCTGTTTCCAGGATTCGGCGCGACGGGCGCATTCGGTAGCGGCGCAGGGAGGCGTGAACGCAGCGAAAAACTACAAAAACGACGGCGACAATGTGTACCGGATGTTTTACGATACGATCAAGGGCGGCGATTTCCGTTCGCGGGAGGCAAACGTTTACCGTTTGGCGGAATGTTCGCTCAACCTGATCGACCAGGCCGTCGCGCAGGGCGTACCGTTTGCCAGGGAGTACGGAGGGTATCTGAATAACCGGTCGTTCGGCGGGGTGCAGGTCTCGCGCACGTTCTACGCCCGCGGGCAGACGGGCCAGCAACTGCTGCTCGGTGCTTACCAGGCGCTGATGCGGCAGGTAGGAACAGGGCAGGTGACAGCTTATACCCGGCACGAAATGCTGGACCTGGTGCTGGTCGACGGCAAGGCGGCCGGCATTATCACCCGCGACCTGGTAACCGGCCAGATCGAAAGGCACGCCGCCAACGCGGTGGTGCTGGCAACGGGCGGTTACGGCAAGATTTACTACCTGTCCACCCTCGCGATGGGGTGCAACGGCTCCGCAATCTGGCGTGCGCATAAAAAAGGCGCACTGATGGCGGGCACGAGCTGGATACAGATCCACCCTACGTCGTTACCGCAATCGGGTTCGCACCAATCCAAGCTGACGCTGATGTCGGAGTCGCTGCGGAACGACGGCCGGATTTGGGTTCCTGCCAAACAGGGCGATACGCGCGTAGCCGCGGACATACCCGAGGGCGAGCGTGACTATTACCTGGAACGGCGTTATCCGGCATTTGGCAACCTGTCGCCGCGCGACATTTCCTCGCGGGCGGCCAAAGAGCGGATCGACGCCGGGCACGGTGTCGGGGCGATGAAAAATGCCGTGTACCTCGATTTTTCAAAGGCTATTAAGGAGCAGGGCGAGGCGAAGATCCGGGAGAAATACGGTAACCTTTTCAGGATGTACCAGAAAATTACCGGGATCGACGCCTACCATGAACCAATGATGATCAGTCCGGCCGCGCATTTCACGATGGGCGGATTGTGGGTGGATTATGAGCTGATGACGACCATTCCAGGGGTTTTTGCATTGGGCGAAGCCAACTTTGCCGACCACGGTGCCAACCGCCTCGGCGCGAACTCGCTGTTGCAGGCCTGTGTGGATGGCTATTTCATCGCTCCCTACACGATTCCTAATTACCTGGCGGGAGAAATCAACGCTTCACGACCTTCGACCGACCACCCGGCATTCGAGGAGGCCGAGGCCGCCGTGAGGCGACAGCTGGATAGTTTTTTAAACATCAAAGGCCAACTTTCCGCAGATCATTTTCATAAAACACTGGGTAACCTGCTTTACAATAAATGCGGCCTTGCGCGCAATGCGGGAGGTTTGCAGGAGGCGATTGCGGAAATTCAGGCGCTCAGGGAATCATTTTACCGCGACCTGAATGTGACCGGCGATGGCCTGCTGAACAGCGAGCTGGAAAAGGCGGGCCGCGTGGCCGATTACCTCGAACTGGGTGAGCTCATGTGCCGCGACGCCCTGAGCCGGGAGGAATCGTGCGGGGCGCATTTCCGGGAGGAATACCAGACAAAAGACGGCGAGGCGGTCAGGAACGACGAGGACTTTTGCTTTGTATCGGCCTGGGAATGGACGGGCGAGGGCAAGAATCACGTGCTGCATCGGGAGCCATTGGTATTCGAAAATGTGAAACTGACAGTCCGTAGTTACAAATAATGGATTTAACCCTGGCAGCATGAAAATACATCTGAAAATCTGGCGGCAGGACCACGCGGAAGCCGAGGGCAGGCTGGTCGACTATGAACTGGGTGAAGTGGACGAGAATATGTCGTTCCTGGAAATGCTCGACTCGCTCAACGAGCAGCTGATCGCCCGGAACGAGCGGGTGATCGAGTTTGATCATGACTGCCGGGAGGGGATATGCGGCCAATGCGGGGTGATGATCAATGGTAGGGCACACGGCCCGCTCGACCACACCACGACCTGCCAGTTGCACATGCGTACCTTCCGCGATGGCGATACCATTTTAATAGAACCCTTCCGTGCCGCGGCGTTCCCCATTCTGCGCGATCTGAAAATCGACCGGTCCGCATTGGATAGGGTCATTCAGGCGGGCGGTTTCATTTCGGCAAATACCGGGCAGGCGCCCGAGGCGAATAGCATTCCTGTTAGTCATGAAATGGCCGAGTCAGCATTTGACTCGGCCGCTTGTATCGGTTGTGGCGCGTGTGCGGCTTCTTGCAAAAACGCCAGTGCGGCGCTTTTTACATCCGCCAAGATCAGCCATTTGGCACAGTTGCCCCAGGGGAAGGTCGAACGGTGGAAGCGGGTCCGGAAAATGGTCGCACAAATGGACGAAGAAGCATTTGGAGGGTGTTCGGATACCCGCGCCTGCGAGGTGGAATGTCCCCAGCAGATTTCCGTGGCAAACATCGCGCGCATGAACCGGGAGTATTTCCTTGCCTCTTTGTTATCGAATTTCACCGGCTAAACCTCACCTGCTATTGATGGGCAGGATCTTCGCAGTAGGCACTAAAACAGAAAGCGGTGATCTTGTACAAACTGCTCAAAACCGATGGGGTTTCGGCCTACCACGCGGGTGACCGCGTCGGACACCGCGGCCGCTTCCTCGCGTGCGTAATGCGCGTAATCCTCGATCAGGCCGCCCGCCTGCCATTCCGGGAACCCTGCTCCGCGCAGCGCTTCTTCCATCTGGTCGGGGCTGACGTCGATGAAATTTACCGGCTTACCCAGTACTTGCGACAGCGTTTCGGCCAGTTGGTAATGGCTGAGCGCCTCCGGGCCGGTAATGTCGTAGGTTTTGTGCTCATGCCCCGGTTCGGTCAGGGAAGCGGCCGCAATGGCCGCAATGTCCCGCACATCGACCAGGCTTACCCGTGCCTTGCCGATCGCCGCAAAAAACTGACCCTGGTATTTGATCAGGTCTTTGAATGCCAGCAGGCCCTGCATATACAGGTTGGGGCGGAGGAAAGTGTATCGGAGGCCCAGCTCCCTGATCCTGTTTTCGACCCGGGCATGGTAGCGCAGGAAGCGCACCGGCGACGATCCGTCCGCGGCAAATTGAGAGAGTTTGACAATATGACCAACGCCTGCCCGCTGCGCGGCTTCTAGAAAACCCATCTGTAACGATTCTGCCTGTTCCGACGAGTTCGTTAAAAGAAAGGCCCTTTCAATCCCAATCAATGCGTATTCGAAAGTTGCCGGGTCGGCGAGGTCGGCTACGATAACCTCCACGTTGGGCAGCGTACCCAGCTGCGCGGCTTGTTCGGGAGTACGCACGAGCGCCTTGAATGCGACGTTCTGCGATGTGAGTTGCTGAACGAGTTGTGACCCTACCGCGCCTGTTGCGCCCGTCAGAAAGATGCTTGTCTGTTTCATGCTGTTTGTTTTTTGTACAGCACAAAATTCAGGTATCCCGTGGAGCTAAAATTGTAAGAAAACGAAACCGCACGGAACGGTCAGCCGCCTGCTTTGCAGATGTCTTTCTGGAATTGGATGTACCGGCGCGGACTAAGGTTCAGGTAATGGTTGAAGTCGCGGATGAGTTGGCTCTGATCGTAGTAACCGCATGTCTCGGTGATTTGCAGCCAGTCTACCTTGCCGGAAGTAGATTGGAGTAATTCAATGGCTTTGGAGAACTTTTCATAACGCCCTTTTTCTTTGGCCGTAAACCCGAAGTACTTCTTGTGGTTGAGCTGGACGCTGCGTTCACTCTGCCCCGTTTTTTGAGCCACTACTTTAATGGGGTTCAGGGTTGCGTAGTCTGCATTTTCTTCCGTAATGCTGCTGGCCGATAAGCTCCTCGGGCGAAGGTAGGGTCTGCAAAAATCGAGGATCAGTGTTATCCTGTCCGTCATCGGTTTATTTTTCAGTCGGAGCCAGAGCGCGGTAAAGCAATTTTCGTCGAGCAGTTCATCGGGATGCGCGGCAATTTGGTCGGAAAGAACGGCGAGGCCAAAAAAGCGGTAAAAAGCATCGTCCTTGAAGTTAGCCACCAGCAGATCGGCGCCGGCAGGCAGCGTATATTCGATAGGTTGTTTGATCGGCCCCAGCACGACGCATTCATGGACTTCCAGGCTGTTACCACAGGATTTGAACTTCACGGAGGGCCCGAAACCAAATACCATAATCGTTTGGAAACCGGGGATCAACGTCCTCGTAACGTCCAGCGCGGTGTTGTTTTGCGCCGTATAAAAATGGGTGAATACCTGCCCGAACTCGATTGGGACCGCTATTCGCTGCTCAGTATAAATATGGTTTTCCTGCTTCATTCCAAAAGGGCGCCGTCGACGGATAAGATGGGATAATATACCCAGCCCCGCCCATTTTCCAGCATAATATCGGAAGAATCTAACACTACTTTGTATATACAAACTATATCTGTTATAATTGCGATGCAATTTGGTAAATGACAATTTTGTTGAAAAATGCTGATTATGAGCTGATTTTAGATTGTTGTCAGGAAATAGTTTGTCTAAACATATTTGATACTAAACCCCCGGTTCGTAACTGACCCATGAAAAACCGCTTTCTTACAAGGACGCTCGCCGTTCTGCTCCTGTCCACATTTGGTATTACTGCAGGTATTGCGCAACAAAAGACGATCTGGAAGATCGGCGAGGCGGATAATGCGCCGTCCAGCATGGCACTTGCGCCCGACGGGTACAAGCGGTTTCTGGAAAAGGATTTTGGGTATGAGGACAACTTTTTCCTGATCGGGCGCTCTCAGGCACAAAACGACTGGCCTTACGTGTTACCCGGTCCGGTGAACGGCTGGGGCGGCACGGGCGGAACCTCGGGGATTCGGTCGCATTTCCTCACAGTTTTGTTCGATATTAAAAACAAACCTGCTGGCGGCCCATGGCGGCTTGTGGTGGATGTACTCGAAACGGACTCGCTCCACGCGCCACTGCTGAAAGTGCTTGTGAATGGTAAAGCCTGGAAGTTCAAGCTGAAAAAAGGTTCGGGCTTCAAAAATCCGGACAAGCTTACGGCGAATCCCCGGGAACAACTTGTTCAGATCGATATTCCGGCCAGTCTGATCAAACCGGGCGTCAACGAAGTGGTGATGACCACCCTGCAAGGGGGCTGGCTGATGTTCGACCAGGTAAAACTGGAAGGTCCGGCACAAGCCAGGCTCGCTATACCCGGCAAGGCATTGCTCCGGAATGTAGCAGCTGCGGACTATGAATTGAATGCGGAGGGAAAGTCGGTCCAGCCGTTGCTGATCGACGTTACCCAGCTTCAAGGGGAGCCTTTGATCGATGTGAAGCTGGACGGGAAAACGATTTTATCCCAAAAAATAGAACAGGAGCGCTATATCCTCGAAGCCCCGATGCCCGCCGTCGCTACACCGGGCGTGGCAACATTTCAGGTTTTTGTCGACAAACAACTGGTTAAATCCGGGAAGGTTAAGCGGGGTAAACAAAAGCTTAAAACACCCGCCGGATACGTGAATACCATGCTTGGCGCAGGGCATTCGCGATGGATGATCGCGCCGGGGCCGTGGATGCCGTTCAGCATGGTCAAGCTCAGCCCCGACAATCAGAACAGCGGCTGGCAGGCAGGGTACGATCCCACATTCGAGTCGATCGGAACGTTCAGCCACATTCACGAATGGACGATGACCGGCCTGGGCATTTTTCCGACCGCCGGGCCACTGCAAACGAAAATCGGCGATGAGGCCGATCCGGATAGCGGCTACCGCTCCCGTTTCGACAAAAGTACCGAGCAAGCGCCTTTGGGGTATTATAAGGTAAACCTCACCGACAACGATATCACAGCTGAGCTGACAGCGACCACCCGCGCATCATTTCAGAAATATACCTGGCAAAAAAGCGAAACGGGCCGGGTGATGGTCGACCTGCAAATCCCTACCGAATACGGCTACAAGATTAAAAAGGTAAAGATCGACAAGGTGACCGACAAGCGGATCGAGGGGTATAGCGAACAACTTTCACGAAATGTTTGGTCGGGCGGGATCGACCAGCAATACACCGTGCATTTCGTGATCGAACTGGATCAGCCTATTGCGAATTACGGCACGTGGCTGAATGACGAGGTGAAACAGAAAACCAATCTGGCGGCGGACAGCGCCCGAAACGCGGGGTTGTTTCTGGAATTTGATACTAAAACAAACAAGGTCGTGCAGGTACGCTCGGGTATTTCGTATGTGAGCGTGGAGAATGCCTCGCTGAACCTCAAAACCGAGATTTCCGACCCGTTTGGCTGGGATTTTGAAAAGGTAAGGGCCAACCAGGAGCATGTCTGGAACGGGTTGTTGGGCCGTGTGGCCATTACCAGCAATGACCAGCGGGAAAAAGAGCGGTTTTATACCAATATGTACCGCTCGCTTAGCAGGAATGCATTCAGTGATGTGGACGGCAGCTGGCGGGACGCGGACGAGCGCGTCAACAAATTCCAGGACAAGGACGACGTGGCACTGGGCTGCGACGCGTTCTGGAATACTTTCTGGAATCTCAACCAGTTCTGGAACCTGGTCACGCCCGAATGGTCGAATCGCTGGGTGAAGTCCCAGCTTGCGATGTACGACCGCGGCGGCTGGCTGGCGAAGGGCCCGGCCGGGATGGAGTACATTCCTGTGATGGTGGCCGAGCACGAGGTACCGCTGATCGTCGGTGCCTACCAGATGGGCATTCGCGGCTTCGACGTCGGCAAGGCTTACGAAGCCGTCCGGAAAATGCAGACGGTACCTGCCGCGGCTGTGGGTGGTGGCCGGGCCGGCAACGAGGATTTGCTGACTTACCTGAAACACAAATATGTGCCTTACGACCAGGGAAGGTTTTCCAACACGCTGGAATACAGCTTCGACGACTATTCGGTTTCGCAATTTGCGAAAGCATTGCATAAAAAAGACGACTACCAGACATTCGCGGAGCGGGCCAACTGGTGGAAAAATGTCATTGACCCCGCCACCGGGTTTGCGCGCATGAAAGACTCGACCGGGCATTGGCTCGCCGATTTCGACCCTTTTAAGTCCGGCGCTAACCATCATTATGTAGAAGGAAATGCCTGGCAGCTCACTTTTTTTGTACCGCAGGATGTACCCGGACTTGCCAGGGCCATCGGAGAAAATGAGTTCATTAAAAGGCTCGACTGGGGTTTTAACGAAAGCGTCAGATGGCGCTACAACGGCCCGAACGACCAGTATTGGGATTACCCCGTGGTGCAGGGCAACCAACAATCGATGCATTTTGCCTTTTTGTTCAACTGGGTTAAAAGGCCCTGGCTGACCCAGAAGTGGAGTCGGTCGGTGGTGGACAGGTATTACGGCCATGAAGTTTCAAATGCCTACCTGGGCGACGAGGACCAGGGGCAAATGAGTGCCTGGTTTGTGATGGCCGCGCTGGGTCTTTTCCAGACCGACGGCGGTACGCGCGTAGACCCGATCTACGAGGTAGGCAGCCCCATGTTCGAAAAAGCGGTCATCGACCTCGGGCAGCAATTCGGAAGGGGCAAAACGTTTACGATCGAAGCCCAAAATACCTCCCGCAAGAACGTGTATGTGCAGCGCGCAACCCTTAATGGCCAACCGCTGAACAGTTTCTGGTTCAAGGCATCCGACCTGCTCAAAGGCGGATCGCTGGTACTGGAAATGGGGCCGGAGCCTAACACGAATTGGGGTGTCGAGGGGCTTCCTTCCCAAGACTGACGGGAAAAAGGCGGGGCATGTTACCGGTGCGCGATGAATATTGGCAGGTTCAGGTTGCGGATCAGCGGATCGGCCGTGCTGGGCGTCAGTATGTTTGAAAATGTGCTGCGCCCGTAAGCGCCCATCACGACCAGCGTTTTTTTTCTATTCATTAAAAAGCCGAAAAGCGCTGAATTGGGGCGGCCGTAAAGTTTCCTGAAATGGACGTTCGAGTAGTGTGAGCTCACGAGTCGGGCCAGTTTCCCGTCGTTAGGGTCTTCCTGTTCGCCTTCGTTGATCACCTGTACGATCGTCAGCCGGGCATCGGCCAGTTCCGGCAAAAGGTATGAAAACTGTTTAATGGCGTGCGCCGCCGCCGCATTTCCGTCGTGGGCAAATACGATATCTTCCACACCTTCGAAAATGTCGGGGGCGATCATCACCGGGCATTCGATGGCGCATAGTACCTCTTTCAGGAAGGAGCTTGGTTTTTTCTCGTCCGAAGGTTCGAATGCCAGGTCGCCGCCGATGATCATCAGATCGGTATAACGGCTCTCTGCCAGGATCTCTTCCTGCGGCTCGTGCGAGTTGGCATACACGCTCACATGCACCCCCAGCCGCTCGCAGATCGCGCGAAACTTGCTTTCGTTTTCATGGAGTAATTCTTCCATTTTCCTGAAATCAGGGAGTTCATGCAATGCAATCGTTTCTTCAAACGGGATTCCAGGGGCGAACGTTACTTTGGAAAGCGCTTCGTAAGGCGCATTCTGCATGAAAATGCCGGTTAACCGGGACTGCGTCAGCGACGCCACATAGCAAGCGAACTGGACGTGATGGGTGTTGAGGTGACCTGCGTCGATCACAAGGCAAATGTTTTTCATAGTAATCTGCTGGTTAAATGGATTCCAGGACAGCCGTTTTCATCGAACCGGTTTCGGCCAGATGGGTGTGCATGCGGAACGCTTCCTCCAAAAGGTGCGGCGTGTGACCGCCGCGGCGGCAGGCGCGTTCAAAATACCCGGAAAGCTCCTCGTGGTAATCCGGATGTACACAATGTCGGAGGATCGCTTCGGCTTTCTGCCTGGGTGAAAGCCCCCTCAAATCGGCCAGGCCCTGTTCTGTCACAATCACGTCTACATCATGTTCGGAATGGTCGACGTGGGTAACCATCGGGACTATCCGCGATATTTTGCCTCCTTTGGTTACCGATTCCGTCACGAAAATGCTCAGGTAGCTGTTCTGCGCGAAGTCGGCGGAGCCGCCGATGCCGTTGACGATCTGGCTGCCGGCAATATGCGAGGAATTGACGTTCCCGTAAATGTCGCATTCCAGGGCGGTGTTGATGGCAATAATGCCGAGCCGTTGGATGACTTCCGCCGCGTTGGTGATATCCTGCGGACGGAGCAGGATCTTGTGCCGGTAACTGTCGAAATCGGCGAAAACGCGTTGGTAGCAATCAGCGGACAATGTCATGGAGCTGCCCGAGGCGAAATCCATTTTGCCGCTGTCGATCAATCGGAAAGTGCTGTCCTGCAATACTTCGGAATACATCGTCAGGTGCTGAAAGTCGCCTTCTGCGAGCCCGCCGAGAACGGCGTCGGCAATTTTACCAATGCCCGCCTGAATAGGTCTGAGGGCGGGCGTGAGCCGACCCGCGGCGATCTCGCGTTCAAAAAAATCGAGTAGGTGCCCGGCAATGGCTTCGGCTGCCGCGCTGTTGGTTACGGTTTCGGCGGGGCTGTCCGGCTGGTTGGTAAATACGATCGCCACGACCTTCCGGGGATCGCAGGCAATAACATCCTGGCCAATGCGCTGCCAGACGTCCGTAATCGGTAGTATCGCGCGACCGGTCGGGTCTTCGGGCAGAAATACATCGTGAATCCCTCTGATTTCCATCGGAATAGCCTGGTGATTTCAATGATCACCTGTTTGGCCTGCTGCACGAATATGGCGGAATTGCCTACCGAGGTGGTCGGGACAATGCTGCCGTCGGCTTCGATGGAGGCTGCTTCCACGATGGCGATATCGATGGGGGGCAGGAACCCGTTGCGGATGTGGGCGGCGGTTTCGCTTAGGTTCTCGTCGATGTACGATAGTTTTCCCTGATTGATGATCGTCCGCATGACAGGGTCCGACTGGAAGGGTAGGCGCATGGCTATCGCGCCGGCAGTGGCGAGTGCGCCGTCGGTACCGTGTCCGAGTGAAGCCCCGGTCATGAGGGTAATGCGGGCCTGGTCGCATTCGGCCTTTTTCGCGAATGCGACCAGTACGGCCTTGCTGTCGCCCGAGCGTGTAAACCCGCTGGCGCCCACTACCATGCCGTCGTGGATGAACGCGGCTGCCTGGTGGGCTGGCATTACCCTGTTCGCCAGGGTTGTATGTTTGATTCTGGATGTGTCGTTCATGGCAATTGCTTTTGAAGTGGACGGATTCCGACCCGGGCCGTAACCTGGCGTGGTCGTTTGAATCGAATGCAAGTTATTGACGCGCAGAGCGGTTAAAGATGACCATTGGTGCTTCACAGACTGACTTTGGTCATATCTGTCCGTTTGCTTTGTCCTCCGGGTGCGGAGCGGCCGTCAATAGGGGTTATCAAAGGGCTATGTGACCAATGTCACAAACAAGAAGTTGGTAAATGCTTAACTTAGCCATTTTCAAATCAACAACTAATGGACATTACCATACAGCATTCGCGGGTGCGGCAATTACTGGAATCGCATTTCGGGCAGTTTGAGCCGGAGTTAATCAGCAAACTCGCAGAAAACTGCGTTATCCGCGAGTTCGAAGCGGACCAGCAGCTTATGCGGCCCGGCCAGTACTTCAAGTCGACCATGCTGATTGTGGAAGGCGGCGTGAAAATATACCGGGAGGATCAGGACGGAAACGAGTTTTTTATGTACCAATTGGGCGCCGGGGATGCCTGCGCGCTGTCGATGATCTGCGCGACGCGGAAAGAGCAGAGCCAGATTTCGGCCAAAGCCATGGAGCCTTCCAAGGCATTGCTCGTGCCGATCGCGTTGATGGACGAGTTGATGACCGGCTACAAAACGTGGTACTATTTTGTGCTGGAAACCTATCGCGCCCGGTTCGAGGAATTGCTGGAAGTGGTGGATAACATCGCTTTCAAAAGCATGGATGAGCGCATTGAATTCTATCTCAAAAACCAGCGCAAACTTTCCCACAGCGATGAGCTGGCGTTGACCCACCAGCAGATCGCCACGGATATGAACTCTTCGCGGGAAGTGGTTTCGAGGCTGCTCAAAAAGATGGAACAGCGCGGAATGGTACGCCTGGGCCGGAACACGATTACCGTTCTTTTTTAAGCGACTTTTTCCGCTGTGTAACATTTGTCACAAACCCGCCGGAATCCGGATTGCAATTTTGCGCTCAGTTAGCGTAAAATCATATGGAGACCATCGGGTATATCGCGTCGGTGTTGATCGGCATTTCTTTGGGACTGGTTGGCGGGGGAGGATCGATTCTGACCGTGCCGGTACTGGTATATATTTTCGGGATCAGCCCTGCTGTTTCCACGTCCTATTCGTTGTTTATTGTTGGCTCTACCAGCCTGGTGGGGGCGTACGGCAATTACCGCCGTGGGCTTGTCAATGTTAAAACCGCATTGTTTTTCGGGTTGAGCTCGATGGTAACAGTGTATCTGACCAGGAAGCTCCTGCTGCCATTAATCCCGCAGAATCTTTTCCACGTCGGCCATTTTCAGGTAACCGAGCCGCTGTTGACGATGGCGCTGTTCGCCGTGCTGATGCTCGTGGCGTCCGTCGGGATGATCAGCGGCAGGCAAACCGAGCCCGGCTGCCTGGAATGCGACCTGGGGCGCAATATCATGAAGTTGGGCCTCAGTGCGGTCGGGATCGGCCTTACCACCGGGCTGCTGGGCGCGGGAGGCGGCTTCCTGCTTATTCCAACACTGGTATTGGTGGTAGGGATGCCCATGCGGGAGGCCGTGGGGACTTCGCTGCTGATCATCGCATTGAATTCGCTCGTGGGCTTTGCCGGGGATCTCGGCCATTTTGTAATCGACTGGCATTTTCTGCTGACGGTGACGCTTGTCGCCGTGGCGGGCATTTTCATCGGCGGGCTACTCGCGCGAAAGCTGGACAGCAGCCAACTGAAAAGGAGTTTCGGTTGGTTTGTGCTCGCCATGGGATGCTTCATTCTTTTCAAAGAATTCTTCCTGTAACAGATCAATGAAACAAACCTGTGTGACAAAGGTCACTGACAACGGCCGGCTGCCTTCCGAACTTTGCCGCATAGTTCTCCTGACTATCACTCAAAACAGTTAACAGCAAATGAAACTCGAACAAATCTATACAGGTTGCCTGGCACAGGGCGCCTACTATATCGAAAGCGAAGGCGAGGCGGCGGTAATCGATCCGCTCCGGGAAACAGGGCCTTACCTGGCACGCGCGGAAAAGAATGGTGCGGAAATAAAGTATGTGCTGGAAACCCACTTTCACGCCGACTTCGTAAGTGGGCATCTGGACCTGGCTGAAAAGACAGGCGCGACGATCGTATATGGGCCCACCGCGACCCCTGGTTTCAAAGCGCATATTGCAAAGGACCGTGAGGTGCTCAGGCTGGGCAAGGTCTCCATCGAGGTCATCCATACGCCGGGCCACACATTGGAAAGTACCTGTTATCTGGTATCCGACGAAAACGGTCGCCAGGTTGGTCTTTTTACCGGCGATACGCTCTTTATCGGCGATGTAGGCCGGCCGGACCTCGCGCAGAAAGTCGTTCAGGATTTGACGCAGGATAGGCTGGCCGGAATGCTCTACGATTCGCTGCACGGGAAAATCATGCCGCTGGCCGACGATATCATCGTATACCCGGCCCACGGGGCAGGCTCGGCCTGCGGCAAGAATATGAGCAAGGAGACTACGGACAGTCTGGGCCATCAAAAGGCAACCAACTATGCCTTGCAGCCGATGGATAGACCGACTTTTATCAAAAAGGTAACCGAAGGCCTGACGCCGCCGCCCGCCTACTTTCCGGCGAATGTGATGATGAATATTCAGGGCTATGAAAGCATCGACGAGGTGCTGAACCGGGGAATGCGGTCGCTATCGGCGGATGCATTCGAGGTGGCGGCCAACGAAACGGGTGCGCTGATCCTCGATACCCGCGCGGCACAGGTATTTGCCGGCGGTTTTATTCCCAATTCGGTGAATATCGGCATTGATGGCAGTTTCGCGCCGTGGGTCGGGGCGCTGATCGAAGACATCCGGCAGCCCTTGCTGCTCGTGACCGATCCCGGCCGCGAGGAAGAGGTGGTGACACGGCTGGCACGGGTCGGTTACGATAATGCCATCGGCCATTTGGCGGGAGGTTTCCCGGCGTGGGCACTTGCCGGAAAGGAAACCGACCGCATCCGGTCGGTGGAGGCCGGTGAAATACCCGCCCTGCTAAGTGGTAATCCTGACTGGCAAATCCTGGACGTGAGAAAGCGCAGCGAATACCTGGCCGAGCATGTGGAGGGAGCTCAAAACCTGCCGTTGGATTACCTGAATGAGCACCTGAGCGAGATCGACAGCCGTAAAACCTACCTCGTGCATTGCGCCGGCGGCTACCGGTCGATGATCTTCAACTCGATTCTTCGGGCCCGGGGCTTCCACAATCTGATCGACATAGCGGGAGGTTTTAAGGCGATCGGCGAATCCGGCCATTTGAAGGTCACGGATTACGTATGCCCGAGCACGCAGGCTGCGCTGGAAGCGGCCGAAAAGAACTCGGGCGAGACATTGCAGGCATTAAACGGAGGGACTAGATAAGTATGCTGGAAGTGATCAAACAACCCTGGCCGTGGTATGTGGCCGGTCCGCTCATCGGACTCACGGTACCCGCCCTGCTGATTTTGGGTAACAAACATTTCGGGATTTCGGCCAACCTGCGGCACATCTGTGCGAGCTGTTTTCCGGCGGGGATCCCATTCTTTCGATACGATTACAAAAAGGAAATCTGGAACCTGTTCTTTGTGGCAGGCATCGTTCTGGGCGGAGCGCTGGCGGCTTATTTTTGGGCAGATCCCGCGGCGGTTCTGGTCGATCCGAGGCTGGCGCAAGAACTCGCAGGCTATGGCATCAACGATTTCTCGGGAATGGTACCCACGCAACTCTACTCGTGGCATAGCCTGCTTACCGTCCGTGGGCTGGTGATGATGGTAGGCGGCGGCTTTCTGGTCGGCTTTGGTGCGCGGTATGCCGGCGGGTGCACCAGCGGACATTCCATTATGGGGTTAAGTACCCTGCAATGGCCGTCGCTGGTGGCAACGGTCTGCTTTATGGCCGGCGGCTTCCTGATGGCCAATTTTATTCTACCTATCATTTTAAATATCTGATTCATGCAATCTCCCTTCACAGAAAGCGTCGCCGATCTGGACGCCCGTTCACAGGACACAATTTGTATCAACGAATCGCATTTGCAGCATAAATGGTACCATAACTTTAAATACCTCATTGTGGGGGTACTGTTCGGTATCGGCTTTGTCAAGGCGGAGGTGATCAGCTGGTTTCGTATCCAGGAAATGTTCCGGCTACAATCCTTTCATATGTATGGCATCATCGGCTCCGCGGTGTTGACGGGCATCATCTCGGTATGGCTCATCAGGCGGTTTGACATTAAAACCATATACGGGGAACCGATCACATTCACCCCGAAAAAATTCAATAAAGGACAAGTGTTCGGCGGGCTTCTTTTCGGACTTGGCTGGGCGCTTACCGGGGCATGCCCCGGGCCTTTGTTTGCGCAGATCGGGACTGGTGCTACCGTGGTGGCGGTGGTGCTGGCGAGCGCTGTGGCGGGTACCTGGGTGTATGGCCGCTTCCGCGACTCGCTGCCGCACTGAGGGCGGTTTCCAAATCGGCTGCTAATGCGAATGTCACTACGCCCGATGATTTGAATCGCGCAAAATGTTAATTTGCGGCGATGAAAATATTATTGGTGGAAGATGAACCTCGTGTGGCCGAACTCGTAAAAAGGGGTTTGGAAGAACATGACTACGAGGTTACGCTCGCATATGATGGCTTTATCGCCAAAAAACTGGTGGCCCAGCATAGTTTCGATTTGGTCATTACCGACATCATCCTGCCCAGGATGGACGGAATAGATCTTTCCAAATCCATCCGCCAGACAAACCCCGATGTTCCGATCATCATGCTCACCGCACTGGGCACAACCGACGACAAAGTGGAGGGATTTGACGCGGGCGCCGACGACTATCTCGTGAAGCCGTTTGCATTCAGGGAACTCCTGGTGCGGATCAGGGCCTTGCTGAAACGAAACCGCGGCATCACGCCGGTGAAAGGGTTCCTGCTCCGGTACGACGAACTGGAAATGAACCTGCATACCAAAACCGTAAAAAGAAACGGTCAGGAGGTCAATCTGACGCCCAAGGAGTTTAAACTACTCGAATACATGATGCAAAATCCGGAACGCGTACTGTCGCGGGTGGAAATTGCGGACAAGGTATGGGACACCCATTTCGATACAGGGACCAACTTTATCGATGTCTATATCAATTACCTCCGGAAGAAGCTTGACCGCGATTTCGACAGGAAGCTCATTCATACCAGGTCCGGAATGGGCTTCATCCTCAAAACGGAGCAATGAAAATCAGGACCCGGCTCATTATTCTTTTCACGGTGCTGACGATTGTCATCCTGTCGTTGTTTGCCACTGTGATTTTCCAGTCGGCCAAGAAGAGCCGGGAAAGAGAGTATTACAGTCTGCTCAAAAAGGAGGCGCTCACCAAAGCTAACCTGTTTTTTAATGCCAAGGTTGAAAAACAGACCCTTCAGCAGATTTACCGCAATAACCGGAAAACGCTGAATGAGGTGGAAGTGGCTATTTACGATACCGCTTTTGCTTTACTCTACCACGACGCGGTGGATATTGATTTTGTAAAAGAAACCCGGCCGATGGTCCGGGATATCCATTCGAAGGGACAGATACAGTTTTACCAGGACGACTGGCAGGTGGTGGGGCTTCGTTATGATTTCGAGGGGAACAACTATGCCATCACCGCTGCGGGGTACGATCAATATGGCTATAACAAATTGAATAGCCTGCTTACCAACATTTTCCTGGTGTTTGCGATGTCGGTACTGTTCATTGTAGTGGCTGGGATATTCTTTTCCCGGAAGGCCTTCGAGCCCGTGGCCGAAATGATCGGCAAGGCCAAGCGCATTTCAGCTACCAATCTCGATATGCGGCTGCCGGCCAACGGGAACAAGGATGAACTGGCCGACCTTGCCGGCACCTTCAATGCCATGCTCGACCGGCTGGAAAGCTCATTCGACGCGCAAAAGCGTTTTGTTTCCAATATCTCCCATGAGCTGCGCACCCCGCTCGCGACGATCATCACCGAACTGGAACTTTCAGCGGCCAACGGGCTCACCGAGCAGCAATACACGGCGGCGATCGACAATGCATTGAATGATTCCAGGCGACTGGCCCGTTTGGCCACCAGTCTGCTGGATTTTGCCAAAGCCAGCTATGACCCTTCCGAAATCACTTTCAAGCCCGTACGGATCGATGAACTTCTGCTGGACGCCAGGCAGCAATTGCAGAAGGCAAACCCGTCATACAAGATCGATATCCATTTCGAGGGAGACTTTGAAAATGATGAAGAGATTTCAGTGAATGGAAATCTGTATTTGTTGCAGGTCGCATTTACAAACCTGTTTGAGAATGGCTGCAAGTTTTCCGATGAACACCAGAGTTCGGTTTCCGTGTCGTTCGGTCGGGAAATTACCCTGCGCTTTTCAGACCGGGGTATCGGCATCGCGGCCGCCGACCTGCCATCCATTTTTACTCCCTTTTATCGCGGGCCGAACGGCTCGTTTGCCGATGGCAACGGGATCGGATTGTCACTCACTCAGAAGATCGTGGGGCTGCATCAAGGCACCGTTTCTGTGATTTCCGAACAAGGCCACGGCACTACTTTCACCGTGGTACTGCCCGCCATCGACGCCGGCCGGTGATCGCGCTCTAATAGAACTCTAATTTTTTTCTGTTGATTCTCTAACGGCCATTTTCGTCCGTCCGCCTGAATTTTGCGATCAATTCAAGATCGCGAAACCGCAGGATTATGGAAAGGCTCGAATTTACGCTAAGACTTTTTACCGCATTGGCGCTGGGTGCCGCGATCGGCATCGAACGCCAATGGCGGCAACGCAGTGCCGGGCTGAGGACCAACACGCTGGTGTCCATGGGCTCGGCCGCATTCGTGCTGCTTTCCATCAGGATCGGCGGCGACGCCACCGGGCGCATTGCGTCGTATATCGTCAGCGGTATCGGCTTCCTCGGCGCAGGGGTGATCATGAAAGACGGCCTGAATGTCCAGGGACTGAACACGGCCGCTACGATATGGTGCTCCGCCGCCGTGGGTGCATTGTGCGGGGTGGGCGCCCTGCCCGAAGCCGCTATACTCTCGGTTGCCATCATGCTCACCCACCTGATCCTCCGCCCGGTAGGCGTTCGGCTAAGCCTGCTGACCTTCCATAGTGCCGTTGCAGTGCAAACCGACTACCTGTTTACGATCAAATGCAAGCCGGAGGTCGAAAACCACATGCGGATACTGCTCATGCGCATGCTTGAAGAAAGCGAAAAGCTGCTATTGAAGTCATTGTCGAGCGATGAACCCGATGCGGGGCATTGGGTGATAATCGTCGCGGAAATTAAAGCGGCTACCCCGCAGGACAGTGCGCTGGAAAGAGTTGCAAGCCGGCTGACGATCGAGGACAAGGTGGCGAAGGTGAGTTGGGAGATTACCGGCACGCAGACGGATTTATAAATCAATGCAATGAGTAAGATGAAAGAAAGAATCAACAGGCCGTTCCCTTCGATTATCAGGCCAAATGGGGCTGATGCCAGTGCGGAGCTCAAACTGCAAAACGCGTCGCGGCATGACGAGTATTTTGTTTACGCCATGCTGGAAACCAGCGAGGACGGGATTACCAAAGTCACCGCGGACGAGCGGCTGCTCAAATTCGGGCGCAACGAGGTGCAGCACCAGAAAGCCGCTACCTGGTACAAACAGCTGCTCCATGCATTTGTCAACCCGTTTATTTTCATCCTGCTGGCTATTTCGGCCATATCGTTCGTCATGGACGTGTGGCTTCCGCCCGTGGCGGAGCGCGATTACAAAACGGTGATCGTCGTGGGGATTATGGTCTTCGTGAGTGCGATGCTCCGGTTTTTACAGGAATACCGCAGCAACAAAGCTGCCGACGCCCTGAAAAGCATGGTGAAGACGACGGCATCGGTGCTCCGGAAATTTCGCGGCAGGATCGAATTGCCCATCGAGGAACTGGCCCCGGGCGATATCGTATTTCTTTCGGCTGGCGATATGGTCCCGGCGGACTGCCGCATCACGCGCAGCAAAGACTTGTTCGTGAGCGAAAGCATGCTGACGGGCGAAGCGCTTCCGGTCGAAAAGAACCATCTCGCGATCCGGGATGCGGACCAGAAACGCCCGGCCGATCTGAACAACCTGGCATTCATGGGAACGAACGTGGTAAGCGGTTCGGCCATGGCGGTCGTTGTCGCAACGGGTACCAGCACCTTGTTTGGCAGTATCAGCAAGTCCATCACCAGCGAGCGGCCCGAAACCAGCTTCGACAAGGGCATCAACAAGATCAGCTTCCTGCTGATCCGCTTCATGCTCGTCATGGTACCGGTCATTTTCCTGATCAACGGGCTGGTTAAAGGCAACTGGGGCGAAGCCCTGCTATTTGCCATCGCCGTGGCGGTAGGGCTTACCCCGGAAATGCTCCCGATGATCGTTACGGCCAACCTGGCCAAAGGTGCCATCAATATGAGCAAGCGGAAGGTGATTGTCAAGCGCCTCAACTCCATTCAGAATATCGGTGCCATGGACGTCTTATGTACCGACAAAACCGGGACATTGACCATTGACAAGATCGTTCTCGAGAAGCATCTCAACGTGCTGGGTGACGAGGACGATGAAGTGCTGAAATGGGCCTACCTGAACAGTTTTCACCAGACAGGTCTTAAAAACCTGCTCGACAAGGCCATTCTCGATCACGCCGAGCTGCATGATTACCTGGCGGCCGAGGAGCATTATATCAAGATAGATGAGATACCCTTTGATTTTCAACGCCGGAGAATGTCGGTAATCCTGAAAATGCACAACGGGAAGCATTTGCTCATCTGCAAGGGCGCCGTAGAGGAAATGCTCGAACTTTGCAGCAATGCCTTCGATCCCGGAGAGGACCGGAGCCTCCACATCGAAAACGACCGGATCGTTCCCATGGACGGGAATATGCGGAAGATTGTGCTGCAAACATCCGGCAGGATGAACGAACAGGGGCTGAGGGTGCTGCTGGTCGCGATACGCGAGTTCGACGGGACCCACCCGCTGACCTACTCGCTCGATGACGAACGCGAGCTTACCCTGACCGGTTTTATCGGTTTCCTGGACCCGGCCAAACCATCGGCCCCGCCGGCTATCGGGGCATTGCAGAAGCTGGGCGTGTCTATCAAAGTCCTCACGGGGGACAATGAGACAGTAACCCGCAAAATTTGTCTTGACACCGGCATTCCCGTCAACGAGATCATCAATGGAGCCGAGCTGGAAGAGATGTCGGATGAGCTGCTAGCCGGGAAAATAGATTCCGTATCCGTATTTGCCAAACTCACGCCGATGCAGAAAGTGCGCGTGGTGAAACTGCTGCGGGGTAAGGGGCATACGGTGGGCTTTTTGGGCGATGGTATCAACGACGCCGCGGCATTAAAAGAAGCCGACGTGGGGATCAGTGTCGATACGGCGGTGGATATCGCCAAGGAAAGCGCTGACATTATCCTGATGGAAAAGGATTTGCTGGTGCTGCGCAAGGGGGTGATCTACGGCAGGCGCACTTTCGGGAATATCATTAAGTATATCAAAATGACGGCGAGCAGCAATTTTGGTAACATGTTCAGCATGCTCGGAGCGAGCGCATTCCTGCCATTTTTGCCTATGCTGCCCATTCATTTGCTGGTGCAGAACCTCCTGTATGATATTTCGCAGATATCCATCCCCTGGGATCAGATGGACGAAGAATTCCTCCAAGCGCCCAAAAAGTGGGATGCCGACGGTGTTTCGAGGTTTATGCTCTTTATCGGGCCCATCAGCTCCATCTTCGATTTCGTAACTTTCGCGGTGATGTTCTTTGTTTTTAGAGCGAATGCACCGGCGCATCAGACGTTGTTCCAAAGCGGCTGGTTTGTGGAGGGGCTACTGTCCCAGACCCTGATCATCCACATGATCCGCACCCGCAAAATTCCCTTCATACAAAGCTGGGCGGCGGCCCCGGTGGTGGCGCTAACCTCGCTGGTGATGCTGGCGGGTATCCTGATCCCGTTTTCGCCCTTTGCGGCTGCTTTACGGCTTGAACGCCTGCCCGCCGCATACTTCCCTTGGCTCGCGGGTATCCTGGTTTCGTATTGCCTGCTGACGCAATGGGTGAAGGGCTGGTTTATCAAAAGGTTTAATGCGTGGCTGTAAAATGCTTGTTGCTCAGATGAATATCGGGGTGTGATTGGTTTTGTATACATTGTTTTGTTTCGGGAAATGGTATAAATCGGGGAAATCCGGGAGATTGGCTTCCGGATTTCCCGTAGTCTGCTAATTTGCGCTACCAAACGACCTGGTCATGCAAACGGCAACAGAAAAATACCTTACATCCCTCAGGAGCTTTTGCCCCGACCTGACCGATCAGGAGCTTTCGGTGTTCGCTTCAAAAATCAGTTTTCACACTTTCGGAAAGAAGGAGTTCTTTGTAGAGGCGGGTAAAGTGCAAAAAGCCATGGGCTTTATCACCGAAGGGCTGGTTCGGTCCTCTTACATCGATCCCGCTGGCAATGAAACGACCGTCGGGTTTTACGCGGCAGGGGATTATGCCACGCATTATCACGCATTCCTCACACGCACGCCCAGTAACTATGCCATCCAGTGCCTGGAACCTACCGAGATGGCCTGCCTCTCTTACGAGGATATGCAGTGGATATACCGCCAGTCCACCGGTTTTGAAAAGTACGGGCGCCTGGTGGCGGAAGAAATCCTGAAACGCCAGCAAGCCCGGATAGAAAGTTTCATTTTTCAGACGGCCGAAGACCGCTACCTCGATTTTATAGAAAACTACCCCGACCTGTTCAACCGGATTTCGCTTTCACACCTTTGCAGTTACCTTGGTATCGAACGGCAGTCGCTAACCCGTATCCGGCAAAAACTGGCCCATCAATAGCTTTTGGCACATTTGTGTCAGGTACCTCCGGCGTCGCCGTTGCAGCTTTGTGTATTGATTTAAATTTACCCGTATAACCAACAAGTATCTATGAAAGCTTTGATAATCGGCGCTACCGGCGCCACCGGCAAGGACCTGGTGAATATTTTGTTACGGGACCCCGATTATACCGAGGTAGTCACATTCGTGCGTCGCGCAAGCGGGGTTACGCATCCAAAATTGACCGAAGTCCTCACCGATTTCGAGAAGTTGGATCAGATAGCGGGGCAAATCCAGGGGGATGTCTGGTTCTCCTGCCTGGGCACTACTTTGAGCACCGCCGGTTCCCGGGACAAGCAATGGCGTATCGATTACGAAATGCCGCTGGCATTTGCCCGCATCGCGAGGCGTAACGGTGTGGCTCAAATGGTATTGGTGTCTTCCTATCGTGCTTCTCCGGATAGCAGGGTGTTTTATACCAGAATGAAAGGCGAGCTGGAAGAAAAGATGAAAGAGCTGGCATTCGAAAAACTGATCATTTTCAAACCCGGTCTGTTGCTTCGCAAGGATACCGACCGCCTGAGTGAGCGGCTAAGCGTCTCGGCGATCCGCTTGTTGAACGGGCTGGGGATGATGAAGAAATTCCGTCCGCTGCCGACCGGCGTGCTCGCAGAAAAACTGGCGAAGTTGCCGAAGGTTTGTGCAAACGGAACGCACGTGTTTGAACTGGAAGGGATTTTTGAGGTGTAGTACATTCAAATAGCCGGGTGGAAGAAACTGTTGGCAGAAGCATTGGAGGAAATGCCGTAAGGTTCCTAGTTGGGAACCTGCTTTTTTATCTCTATCGGCGTTTTCCCAAAAACCTTCCGGAACTCCTTGCTGAAATACTTGGGGTCATCGAACCCGATGATCGTGGCGACTTCCCCGACATGATACACGCCCGATTCAAGCAGCTTTTTGGCCTCGTTGAGGCGGATGGTTTTCACAAATTCATTGACTGTCATGTCGGTCAGCGACCGCATTTTCCGGTAGAGGACCGACGTGCTCATACCGACCTGGAAGGCCAGTTCGCTGACGCCGAAGTTGGGATCGGAGAGGTTTTCGATAACCGACGACCTGAGTTTGGCGATGAAAGCCTCGTTCATATCCCGGGCAATGCTGCCACCGGAATCCGGTTCCGTGAGCAGCGACTGCCGGTAGCGCTCTTTCATCTCGTCACGCAGGCGAATCAGGTTGTTGATTTTCAATACCAGAATCCTCGGGTCGAATGGCTTGATCAGGTAATCGTCCGCGCCGGAGGAGAGCCCTTCAATAACCTGTTCGTTCTGGGTCCTGGCTGTCAGAAGTACTACCGGTATATGGGAGGTGGCGGCGTTGCTTTTGAGCCGCTCGCATACTTCCAGGCCGTTCAGGCCCGGCATCATCACGTCGGACAGAATCATATCGGGAAGCTGCTCGTTCGCCAGTTCGAGCCCTTTCAGCCCGTTTTCCGCTTCCAGCACGGTGAATTCGTCTTCAAAAAGCTCCCTGATGAATACGCGCAGCTGATCGTTATCCTCGATGAGCAGAATGGTATTGTTCTTTTTTGAATGCGCAATGCCGTTGCTCTGGGGCACGGTAATGCTTTCAACCAGCACCTCGCTCACATGATGGCCGTTCAATGTGGCAATCTGATCGGGTGAAAAATGCCGGTTTTCGCGCAGCATCCGGATTGTGAGCGCGGTGCTACCCGGTGCGGTGTCGGTAGCAAGGCGACTTTCGGCCGTGAGGTAGCCGCAATGTTGTTCGACAATGCTCTTGGACAGCGCCAGCCCGATTCCGTAGCCCGGTTTTTCGGAGTCCGCCTGGTAATAATAGGTAAAGAGCTTTCGCAAATGCGCTTCCGATATCCCTTTGCCGTTATCTTCGACGGTAATGCTTACCTCGTTGGAAATTTCCGCGATGCGTGCTACTACTTTACCGCCGTCGGTCGTGAACTTGTAGGCATTGCTCAGGAGGTTGTAAAACACCTTCTGCATCTGCGCGAGGTCGAACCAAAGCAGTACGGGGGTGTCCGGACAAAGCAAGATGGTTTCGACATCCTTTTCTTTGGCCACATGTTCAAATGCCGCGAGTACGTTTCTGACCACCCGGGTCACATCATGTTCCCGTACCTGCAAGCGGGTGCCACCGCTTTGTATCTTACGAAAATCGAGCAGTTCGTTCACCAGGAGCATCAGCCGGTCGGAATTACTTCTCGCATAGCTCAGGTAATTTTCGTTGTTTTTGCCTTCGGTCGCTTGTTGGAATGCCTTTTCGAGCGGCCCGCTGATCAGTGAAAGGTGTGTCCTGATTTCGTGCGATACGTTGGTGAAAAAGTCGAGCTTGACCTGATTCAATGCGCTTTCCCTTCGGAACGAGCTTCTGAGCCAGAAGAAGCGGGTTATGGCGTATACAGCCCCGGCCATCAGCAGGAGATAAACCAGATAGGCGTACCAGGTTCTCCACCATGGCGGGAGCACCGTGATTTTCAATTGCAGGGGTTCATTCGTCCACACACCGTCGCCGTTGGCCGCTTTTGCCTGGAACACGTAGTTCCCTGCGGGCAGGTTCGTGTACGTGGCCGATGGTGTACGCACGTAGTTCCAGTCGCGGTCGATACCGTCTATTTTGTACGCATAGTGGTTGTCGTTCGAGCGCACGTAGTCCAGCAATGCAAAATCGAGCGTGAAAATGCTCTGATCATGGCGAAATGTGATCTCCTTTATTTTCGCGAGCGGCACCGGCAGCAACCCGGTGCTATCGCCTTTCCTTACGGTTTTATTGTAGAGTTTCAGGGAACTGACGACAATGGACGCCGGATGCTTTTCAATGGAGATCGCCGCGGGGTCAAAAGTAAATGCGCCTTCGTTGGATACGAAATACAGGCGCCCATTCCGGTCCGAAGTACCGGCGCTTTGCATCAGCGTTCCTTTTGGAGGGAGTCCATCCTGGTAACCGTAAGATTGCAGGGTCCTTTTGCGGGGGTGATACCGGTAAAGTTTGGATGAGGCATTGACCCACAGATATCCCTGGTTGTCGGGCACCACATCCAGCGCGGCTTCCTGCGGGATGTCGGTATTCAGCTCGAAGCGGTTTGTTTTGGGGTTGTAAAACAGGAGACTCATGTGGCATGCGGCCCATATTGTCCCCCACTTATCCTCGTGGACGCGCCAGGCGATCACAAGATCGGATTGGGTCGGGATTTTTTCCACGGCAGGAATAGGAGATCCGCCGGGTTTGATGCGGTACAGCCCTTCTTTGCCGCCTATCCAGATACTACGGCGCGAATCCTCAAAAATAGTGGCCGCATGGGTCACGGTAGGCTCCACCACGTATTCGCCCCGCTGTTTATCAAACAAAAGCAGGCCATAAGCGCCGCCCACCCAGAAACGCCCGTAACTGTCTTCGGTGATGGCGTATGTTCTCCCTTTTAAAGGGTTACCCTGCCGTGGCGACTTAAAAGGGTAGTGGCGGTAGGTTCCCCGCCGGATATCGTAACTGGTCAGAACCGTATTGCCGCCCGCCCACAGGACGTCGTTTTGATCCAGGTAAAAAGCGTAATAGTCGGCTTCGGCCGACAATTTGAGCGGAATACTGGATGGGTTTTTGCCATTTTCATCGAAAACGAGCAGCTTGTCCTGGTTGTCGGAAATGCTCCATATCACATTGCGTTTGCCTTTCCCGATCCACACATTCCGGAATGACTTTTCCCGCGCATCCCCACGCAGGAAGGGCCAGCGCCGGAACCGCGGAGAGTCGAAATGGACATAGCTGATGCCGGTAAAATACGAGCCGAGCCATAGTCCGCCCTGATTATCGCGGTACAACGAATACAGCGAGTTTTCGGGCAGGCTGTACGGATCTCCCGGGTTGTTGACATACCAATCCGCGTCTTCGGTTCGCGGATCGAAGTGTGCCAGTCCGGTAGAGGTTGCGAGCAGGAGCCGTCCCCGGCCGTCGGAAATGATGTCCCTGACCTTGGGAGACTCGCCGGTTTCGCTTTTGAATTTTTCGATGAGCCGGAACGCCTGTTTACCAGGATCGAACCTGAAAAGGCCGCCGGCGCTGTTACCCAGCCAGATCGCCCCGTCATCGCCCGCATACGCGGCGATGAACTCGTTGGCCGACGTTTCACCCGCTTGTACGGGCAGCCGGTAATGCCTGGCCTTGCCGCCGTTGCCGGGCATTTGGACGAGCCCGTCGGAAGTTCCGATCCAAAGGCTGCCGTCTTTGCCCTCGGCCAGGCATTTAACATTGAGCGTCTCCCTGCTGAACTCATTTTGCAGGTGTCGCGATATTTTGATCGTTCCCTGGCCGGTAGTTACCCGGGTTACGCCATGCTGCGTTCCAAGCCAGAGCTGTCCTTTACTGTCTTCGATAATGCAATTGACATAATTGCTGGAAAGCGAATTGGCGCGCAGGGAATCGTGCCTGAACTGCCTAATGTCGCCGGTGTTGAGGTCGTAGAGGGTTAACCCCGATGCGGTTGCCGCCCAGATTCTCCCCTGGGAATCGCAGAGAACGTCCCTGGTGTCGAGAAACACCGGGTTTCTTTGGGCATCGCTGCGATAGGGTTTCAGCGTCCGGGTGTCGTACCGTATGATCGATCCGGTGGTCCCAAACCACATTACGCCGCTTTTGTCCTGTGTGATTCCAAACGTCGGGCCAATGGGCTCATCATCCACTTCGGCAAAGTTTCTGAATGATTGTGCTTTAACCGGATTAAAAGATGCAATCAGGCAAAGCAGGCAAAACAGGGTACGCTGAAAAGAGATCATTGAGCAACGCTTGACTTGGGACAGACGAATGTGTGAGACATTGCTGCAAACATACATATTCGTCTGCGTATATAATAGTACGGTTGCGGGCCCAGTCGGTGGTCAGTGCACACCGGGTTTTGCGACATCAAAATTTTATATTTTTTCTATTCATAATTACAAAATAAACTATAATAAAAATTAAAGAATGTCATAATAAAATTTGGTTATTTGATCTGTGACGATATATTTGTTTATAGTAACCAATAATAACCAAACCTAACTTGTTATGAACAGGATTTTTCCACTAATGCTTCTGGCATGGCTGGCTTGCTGGCTACCTGTGGCAGCGCAGGGCGTCAGGATTACCGGGAAGGTAACCACCAATGATGATGCCTCGCCCTTACCGGGAGCTTCGGTGCAGCTCAAAGGCACCAACATCGGTACCCAAACTGATTCGGAAGGAACTTACGCGATCGAAGTGCCGTCGGCCAATTCCATTCTGGTATTCAGTTTTGTGGGGATGGTGGCGCAGGAAATAGCCGTTGCGAACCAGAGCACGATAGATGTGAAGCTGGTAAGCGATGTCAGGAGCCTCAGCGAAGTGATCGTGACGGGCTACGGCTCGCAAATCAAGCGGGACGTTACGGGGAATATCGCCCAGGTGAAGGGTACGGAAATCCAGAATATGCCCGTGGCGAGCGTGGATGCGGCCATTCAGGGAAGGGCCGCCGGCGTGTATGTCAACAGCGGCACGGGCAAGCTCGGGCAGGCGATCAACGTGCGCGTGCGGGGCAATTCTTCCATCAGTGCGAGCAGCCAGCCGCTGTACGTGGTCGACGGGATGCCGGTTACGACAGCCGACCTGAGCAACAATGGCGGATCTACCAACCCGTTGTCGGATATCAATTCCAACGACATCGAATCCATTGAAATCCTCAAAGATGCTTCTGCCGGAGCTATTTATGGTTCGCGCGCGGCCAATGGCGTCGTACTCATTACGACCAAGCGCGGAAAGGCCGGGAAAACCAATGTGAGCCTCAATTATCAGATCGGTTCGTCGGAAGCGACGCGGCGGGTAAAATTCCTCGACGCGGACCAGTACGTGAAGTTCTATACGATGGCGGCAGCCAACCGCGACCGCATCGACGGTACCGATACGCAGGACCCCGATTCCTACACCCAGTACATGCTCGGCCCAGGCGGGTTTCTGGAATATTACAGCCTGGGTACCTACAACACGCCGCAACAGCAGAACTATTCCTGGCAGGACCAGGCATTTCAGAAAGGCCCGATGCAGCAGCTTGACCTGCAAGTCAACGGCGGAAGCGAGAAGACGAAGTTCTTTCTTTCGGGACAATACCTGGACCAGACCGGTACATTGGTGGGGAATAACCTCGAACGCATTTCAGGCCGGATGAACCTGGATCATCAGGCTTACAAATGGTTGCAGGTGGGATTGTCGATGGGGCTTGCGCGCACGGTGAACCGTCGTCTGCCGGGGGACAATGCCTTTTCGAACCCGCTTCAAATGGCCGCGCTGACCCCGCTGACGCCATTCACCGATCCTAAAACAGGCCTCCCCACCGGAACACCTCCCGGCGACGTGAACGTGCCGCTGTATTTCAACCCGATGATTTCGATCAACTACTCGAAATTCGAAGCGACGTCGTTCCGCAACCTGACCAACGCCTATGCGCAAATCAACATCCTGCCCGAACTGAAATTCCGCAGCGAGCTGGGGATCGACCTCCTGAACCAGAATGAAGAAGGTTACTACCAAAGCCAGAATGTTCGCAACGTGAGCACGGCCAGCAGCGGTCTGGGGAACAACTATGCCACCTTTGTGACCAATTATAATACCAACAACTTTTTTTCCTACGACAAAACGCTCGGCCTGCATGGCATCGGGGCCACGTTGGGGATGTCCTACCAGCAATCGCAGCGGAAGCTGAGCTTTGTGGAAGGCACTCAGTTCCCGTCCGACTCCTATAAAAAGATCGCCAGTGCGGCTACCAAATCGGACGGTAGCACTACCGAAACCAATTTCCGTTTCTTGTCCTATTTCCTGCGGATGAACTACAAGTTTGCCGACAAATACCTGGTGTCGGCGAGTGCGCGTATCGATGGCTCGTCGCGTTTCGGGGTCAACTCGCGGTATGGTTTCTTCCCGTCGGCTTCGTTGGGCTGGGTGCTTACCGAAGAGGGTTTTCTCAAAAACAACAACGTACTCAGCTTCCTGAAACTGCGCGGCAGCTACGGGTCGACGGGTAACTCGGAGATCGGGGATTTTCCGCAGCTGGGGCTTTTTGCCGGGGACGCGGGTTATGCGGGATCGGCGGGGCAACGCCCGTCGCAGATCGGCAATCCCAACCTGAAATGGGAGACTACCCGGCAGGCCGATTTTGGCGTGGACTTCGGTTTGTTCAACAACCGCATCAACGGGGAAATCGATTATTATGTCAAAAAGACAAACGGGCTTTTGCTCGAAGTGAATGTGCCGGCCACTTCCGGTTTCTCGGTTCAGTATGCCAATGTGGGCAAGCTGGAAAACAAAGGGTTCGAATTTGTGCTGAATACCCAAAACACCGTGGGCGCATTCCGCTGGACTACCTCGCTGAATGTGGCCAACAATAAGAACAAAGTGACGGACATCCAGGGTCAGGTGATCGAAGGCGGTATCCGGAGCATGAGCCGTGTCATGGAAGGCCAGCCGGTGGGTGTGTTTTATACCGTGGAATACGCCGGTGTGGATCGCGCGAATGGCAATGCATTGTTCTACAAAAATTCTCCGAACCCCGACGGGACGGTCGATCGTTCCACCGTCACCAACAGCGGCTACAACAGTGCGCAGCGGGTGGTATCGGGTAACCCGAACCCCAAGTTCGTGGGCGGTATTACCAACACGTTCTCCTACAAGGGAATCGATCTGAGCGTCTTTTTCAATGGTGTGTCCGGCAATAAGATCAACTTTTACGGGGTAGGGCAATATTCTTCCGCGAATGGTATTTACGAAGACAACCAGACCGCCGACCAGATGAATGCCTGGACGCCCGAAAACCCGGATACCGACGTTCCCGAGGCCCGTTTCTATCGGGGTAATGGCAACCAGGCGTCTACGCGCTACATTTTCAACGGCTCGTATCTCCGCTTGCGCTCGATGACATTGGGTTATAACCTGCCTACCGAGCTGGTACGCCGCATCAAAATGGAGAAAGTTCGGGTGTATGTGTCGGCGCTCAACCTGGCCACTTTTACCAACTACAAGGGCTGGGACCCCGAAGTCAACACCGATGACCTGAGCGAGAAGGACAGCAAGTTCGCATTGGGCAACGACTTTTACACTGCTCCCCAGCCGAGAACCGTGCTGGTGGGTATCAATATCGGATTTTAATATTTGAGCATCATGAAAAAGAACAGATATATCATACCGGCCATGCTTTCAGCCATGCTGATGGCCACCGGCTGCGACAACAGGCTGGATGTTCAGCCGACCCAGAGCATCGACGAAAATGTGGCCCTGGGCACTTCCCGTGACGTCGAGGTAACACTCATCGGATGTTACGACGGCTTGCAGGATGTGGATGTGTATGGCGGGGCATTTCAATATGCGTCCGAACTGCTCGGCAATTCCGACGAGCTGGGTTTCGGCGGCACGTTTCAGAACCTGCTCGAAATGTACAACAAGGAAATGACCACCAACAACGCGACGGCCACCACCACCTGGCGGGATTCCTATGTGGCGATCAACCGCTGCAACAATGTCCTCTCGGCATTGGATATCGTCGATGAAGACAAGCGTGCGCGCATTGAAGGCGAGGCCCGGTTCATCCGCGGATCGATTTACTTTGACCTGGTACGATTGTACGCCAAAACCTGGGGAGATGGGGATAATGCCGCCAATCCGGGCGTTCCGCTGGTATTGAAACCCACCCGCGGCGTAACCGATGCCGACAAAATACCACGTAATGCCGTAGCGGAAGTGTACGCGCAGATCCTGGAAGACCTTACCGCCGCCAAATCGCTGTTGCCGGAAAGCAATACGATTTATGCGACCAAATACGCGGCATCGGCGCAGCTCTCGCGCGTGTACCTGATGCAGGGTAATTACACCGCCGCACGCGACGAGGCCAATGCCGTGATCACATCCGATGCATTTTCGCTCAACACGGCATTCGAATCGCTGTTTTTTACATTTTTGGACAATGGCGGCGCAAATCCTGCGGAGTACATATTTTCGATGATCGTCACCCAGCAGGACGGTACCAATGACATGAACACCTTCTTTGGTACCACCATTTCGGCGATACCGGGCACCGCAGGCCGTGGGGATATCCGCGTGCTGGCCAAGCACCGGAGTTTGTATGAAACAGGGGATAAGCGGGGCGCATTCTTTGTGAGTACCAACAATACGTTCACCCAGAAACACCTCGATAAATTTGGCAACGTGCTGCAATTCCGCCTGGCCGAAATGTACCTCACCCGTGCCGAAGCGAACCTGCGGCTCAATAGCCAGGTAGGGGCCGCGCCGCTATCCGACCTGAACCTGATCCGTACCCGCGCAGGCCTGAAAGCCGCAACCGCCGTGACCATCGAGTCGGTTTTGAAAGAACGACACCTCGAACTCGCATTTGAAGGCCATACGCTGCACGACCTCAAACGCACGCGGCAGAATGTGGGGACTTTGCCCTATAATTCGCCCAAGCTGATCATGCCCATTCCCCAGCGGGAAATGGACGTGAACAAGCAGTTGGTGCAGAATCAAGGTTATAACTAACAGTAAAAAGCGAAGAGCAGCGGGCCAACCTGCTGCTCTTCGCTTTGCTTACGGAATGTTTATCCGACGAGCTAAGTATTTTCACTGGTGACAGCCACCCCGTACCGGATGGCTGCGAGCAGCACATCGGCGTTGATGTCTTTTAATGATTTGAATTTAATGCAGTATCCCGTCACACTGGCCTTGCCCAGGTCTTTTCCATACGTTTGGGCCAGGTATGTTTTATCCTTGATGCCCAGGATGTAGACCGAGATTCCGGTTTTGTTCGCACTCATGCCGATTTGATAAAATGCCCGGGTACTTCCGTCGGCGTATTTCATCGTATGCAATCCATAGCCGACATTGGGATTGGAAACAACCTTACCTTCACTATCCCTGCCGTCCAAAAACCACAACTGACATCCGGGCATTGCTTGCAGAATCGCGTGGTGCAGCTCCTGCAAGTCGCTGCGCTTGGCTTCGGGCTGGCTGGTAATGTATTCCTGAATTTGTTCCTGGACGTTCATATTGCTCGTTTTACGGCAAACCGGTATGTCGGTGCTCGATACCAAACTTAGCAATTTGTTGCGATGAGCGCCTGTGGGAAACTGGCCAATTGCAAGGGGGATCCGGGACAACCGATGGATTTCCCCAGCGGCCGTCGCCGACGATCGGGCCGGCCGCTGAGGAAATTATCCTTAATTATACCCCGGATTTTGTTTTAACAGGGGCGCCCCGTTCACCACACTCATATCGATCTGATACTGCGGGATCGGGAAGTAGTTGTTCTTGCCGTCCAGGTATTTGCCGCCGGCGAGGTCGGTGGTGATCTTCGACTCGTAGCCAAAATAGGCATTGATGGAGGTATTGGCTTTGCCCCAGCGTACGAGGTCGAAAAAGCGGTGGCCTTCCATGGCCAGTTCAATGCCGCGTTCGTAGTAGATCGCGTCGAGGACACCGTCTTTCCCTTTGGCGGCCAATGTACCGGCAGGGTAGGCCTTGATCACGTAATTCGCGGCCGGGGTGCCGGAGAAACCGCCCAACGGATTGGAGTCGTTGGTGTATTTGTATAACCAGCCCGTTTTGTCGGCGGCGCGGCTTCTTACCTTGTTCACATATTCTTCCGCTTTGGCCAGGCTTCCTCCATTGGCTTCCGCTTCGGCTGCCAGCAACAGCACATCGGCAAAACGGATCACCAGCACGTTGATCGCGTTACCGGGTGCCCACGAGCTGAGGTCGGCGTAAAGATCCTGTGTTTTTTGACGGTGAATGTTCTTTTTGGGAGCATATGGGCCGCCGTAAGGCTGGTCGCGCACCCAGTTCATGCCCGGGTAAATGCCCCAGTCGTGGTAGGGAATGCCGCGGCGGCCGACGGTCCAGTCGAGGCGTGGGTCGAGGTTACCGGCGTCGGGGGTGAATGCCGTGGCGGAGGCAATACCCATGTCGCTTTTCACGGCGTGACTGTTGAAATCGGTCAGGTAAGGCAGGCCGTTCGCGTCGGTACGGTACGTGTTTACGAGCATTTGCGTCGGCTGGAAAAACCCGCAGCAGCTGAATGGTGCTCCCGTACCGTACGGGAAATTGAGCATGCCGCCCTGGTTGGCATTGGTAATGTCCAGTGTGCCGTCGTTGGCTACCATTTGGATCGCGAACACCGATTCCGCATTGTTTTTAGTGGCCGCGTCGAAGTTGTCCTTGAAAGAAACCAGGTCGTATTTCAAACCATTGGTCGTTACACCACTGGTAATTACATCGGTAAAAACCTTTACAGCGTCAGTATATTTTTTCTGATACAAATAGGTTTTGCCCAAATAAGCGCCCGCAGCCCATTTGTTGGCCCGTCCCACCAGGGTTTGCGTGGCCGGCAATTGCTCATAAGCCGCTTTGAAATCCGCTTCGATCAGCGGCCAGATATCCTTGTCGTTGGGTTGGTTGAAATCGGTGGTGGTTTCGTCGATCCAAGGTACCATATTCCACATTTTCTTCAACTCGAAATAGTAATGCGCCCGGAGGAAACGTGCCTGCGCCTCGATGTTCGCCTTATTTTCGGCGGATACGTCGGTGGCCAGTGCGAGCACTTTCAGGACTGTGTTCGACCGCGATACGCCTTCGTACAGCGCCTTCCATTTCGTATTGAAAAAGCCGTTATCTGCCCCGGTACTGAATGTGGCGATGGCGCTGATGGGCGTTTGGTCGCCGCCGTCGCTGCCTTTGTGGGCATCTCCGCCGGGGATGGCGCCGTACACCCAGTTATCGGGCGGCGATTCCCATCCGCTGCCGCCGGTGAAATCGCCCTGGCCGTCGAGCGCGGCATAGGCGCCGGTGAGCAGGCCGTCGATGCCTTTCGCGTTCGCGAGCACGTCATCGCCCAATGCGCCTTGTACGGGTTTGTCCAGGAAATCGTCCTGGCAGGCCTGTAACATTGTCAAACCGCCGATCCAGCAAAGAGCGGCTATATATTTCATGAACTTCTTCATATCGCGTTGCTTGGAGATGGGTTAAAAAGTAAGGTTCAGGCCGACGGTGTACTGACGGGACGACGGGTAGGAGCCCTCGTCGATGCCGAACACGGTAGGGTTGCCGCTCGCATTCCGGCTTACTTCCGGATCAAGCCCCGAATAACCGGTAATGGTGAACAGGTTGGTCGCTTGCAGGTACACCCGGAATTGCTGAGCCCGGATCTTCTTCATCAACGGCGCAGGGAATGTGTACCCGATTTGCAGGTTCTTCGCGCGCAGGTACGAGCCGTCTTCTACGAAATAAGAATTGGGTACGTTAATGGTGCTGAAAGAGCTCGAATTCTCCTGGATCGGCGCTTTGGCATTGTGGTTTTCCGGTGTCCAGGAATCGTACAGCGCGGTTTTGCTTTTCGCTCCCGAGCGCGACGAGTTGAAATCGCTCCACCATAGGGTCTGGTTCCAGAGCTGGTTGCCCTGCACGCCGTAAAGGAAAAGGCTGAAATCGAAGCTTTTGTAATTCAAACCGATATTCAGGCCATAGCTGAAATCGGGGTTCGGGTTGCCGAGGATCTGGCGATCGGCAGCGGTAATCTGGCCGTCGCCATTGATATTCTCATACCGGAAACGTCCCACCGAGGCGCCGTCCTGGTACACGGCATTCGGGTCGCCGGTTTGGCGCACGGCTTCGGCGTTAGCCGTCGCGATCTCTTCCTGCGAGTTCCAGAAGCCGATTACCTTATACCCGAAGAACTGTCCGATCGAATTGCCCACCTGGTTGCGTACAATGGAAGCCCCGTCGAAACCGCGGCCTTCGAGATCGAAATAATTGGTGCTGTTGGTGACCTTTTTGATTTTGTTGTTGTAAGTCGTTAAAGTCAGCGTCGCATTCAGTCTCAGATCGTTCGTCAGGTCGAATTTGGAATCGATTTGGAGGTCGATCCCCTTGTTTTTCATCTGTCCGATATTCACGTAAGGTACCGAGCCCCCGCCGGCAGTCCCGATCAACGCCGGGTTGAACAGCAGGTCCTTGATTTCTTTGACATAATAATCCGCAATCACATCCAGCCTGCCTTTGAAGAAAGTAGCGTCGATACCGATGTTGGTACTGATATTCTTTTCCCAAACCGCATTCGGGTTACCGATCTGACTTTTCTCGAAGCCTTCCAATGCGCCCGAACCGCTGGTACCGCCGAGGTCGTAGTAAGAGCTGCGACGGTTGGAGCTGTACGTGGTGAAGGCATTGCCCGAGGTGACGTTGATCTGGTTACCCATGATCCCGTAGTTGGCCCGGAGTTTCAGGTCGTCGACCCACGTCAGGTTGCGCATGAAATCCTCGCGGGAAATACGCCAGCCTGCGCTCACGGCGGGGAAGAAACCATAACGCTCGTTGATAAACTTCGAAGATCCGTCGCGGCGGAGGATCGCGCCGAAGAGGTATTTGTCATTGTAAATGTAATCGAGACGGCCGATGAGCGAGTACAATGCGTCGGCCGAACGGCTGCTCGAATTGCTGCGCGTGCCGGAGCCGGTACCCAGGTTCATGTAGTTGGGATCGAAAGAGAAATATCCCTGCGTACTGCCGCCGACTTCGTAATACTTGCCGCTGTAAGCCTCTGTACCCGCCGCGACGGTCAGGTCGTGTTTGCCCATGGTTTTGTGGAAAGTCAGCAAATTGGTCCACGTCCAGTTGAAACCCGAGTAAGAGCCTTCGGAATAGGTATTGGTATTGCTGTTTTCCTTGTTTTCGTAGGTCGGGAAGGAAAACGAGTTCCATCTGCCGGAATAGTTCTCACCACCCATGCTGGTGCGGAACGTGAAGTATTTGAAAAGGTCGAATTCCGCGAAAATATTACCGAACAGCCGGTTATCCAGGCCTTTGTCGTAGCGCGTACGGTCGCGCATGGCCACGGGGTTGAACGCGTCGCCCATGCCCGAGGCGCGGCTGCCCGCGTAGTTGCCCATGATGTCGTGTACGGGTACGATCGGCTGCATACGGAAAGAGAACGCAATGGCCGAGCCGCCGTCGGAAAGGCTGGATTTAGGGTTGTCGGAAATCGAATAGGCCAGGTTTTCGCCGATGCGCACGTGCTTGCCGATATTGTACTGGCTGTTCGACCGGAGCGTGTAGCGTTTCAGGTAGGTGTTGGTCAATGCGCCCTGCTGGTTGAAGTAATTCAAAGAAAACAGGTAGTTGCCCTGGTCGCTGCCGCCGCTGAGCGAGATGTTGTGGCTTGTGGAAGGCGCCTTTTTGAATATCTCGTGAAACCAGTCGGTGCCGGTTTTGTTGGCCTTCACGATCTGGTTAAAGGTATTGAAATCGTCGACCGAAGTGTAATTCGGGTTCACGTAATACAGGTCCGGATTGGTCCGCGGATCGCCCTCTTTGGCCCCGGCGGGGAGAATGTAGTCGGGCAGGACAGGGGAGGTACCGTAGCCGTACTGGTCGTCGCCGACGGTCAGCCCCGAGTTTTTCTGCACCTGGAATTTAAGCTGCGCCTGTTCCTGAGGTGTCAGGGTGTTCCATACGTTGCCTCCCGGAGGTGTCTGAATACCGAACCACGCGCTGTAATTGACCTTCACCTTGTCCTTTCCCTTTTTGGTGGTAATGATAATCACCCCGTTGGCGGCTCTCGAACCGTAAATAGACGCCGAGCCGGCATCTTTCAACACTTGCATGGAGGCGATGTCGTTGGTGTTCAGGTCGGAAATGGAGGTGGTAGGGACCCCGTCGACCACGTACAGCGGCGAGTTGTTACCGAATGTATTTAGCCCGCGAATGCGTACCTGCGGCGTTTCGCCCGGCTGCCCCGAGCTGAGGATGGTAACCCCGGAAGCGCGGCCCTGCAACTGGTTCGCGACCTGGCCGTCGGGCGTTTGTTTCAACTGCTCCACATCCACAACGGACACTGCACCGATCAAATCTTTCTTGCGTTGTGCACCGTAGCCGGTCACGACGAGCTCGGTCAAAGTAGAGACGTCGGGCTTCAATGCCACGTCCACATTGGTCCGGGCGCCTACCATCACTTCCTGGGCCACAAAACCGATGAAGCTGAAAATCAGAATGGACTCGTCACCGGCGACGTCGATGGTGTAATTGCCCTCGACATCGGTCATTGTGCCCTCATTGGTGCCTTTCACGCGGATAGCCACCGAAGGCAATACCTCGCCCTTGTCGTCGGTTACCTTGCCTTTTACCGGGCGGACGGCCGTTTGCGTTACCGGCACGATCTCGCGCGCGATCTCCGTTTTAAGCCGTTCGGTGATGCCGATCATATTGCCTACCTGCCTGAATTCCAGGCTAGTCTGCTTTTCGATCATTTTCAGGATGGCCGGAACAGGCTGTCCCAGCGCGTAAATGGTGACCTCGGGTGCTTTGCGCACCAGCTTTTCGTCGAAAGCAAAAGTGAGACCGGTTTGTTGCTCGATCTGCCTCAGGACTGTCTTTACCCGGGTTTGTCGCATATCCATACTCACGTGCTGGGCCTCCGTAGGCCCGGCCATGAGCAAGGCGGTTGTCAGGACATTAATACCCAGTATTAGCGTAGAAATGCGCATACATTTTTTGAATAAGGGGAGCCCCTTATGGTAATAATTCACCATATTTGTCTGATGTTTAATGGTTAAGCTGTTAAACCGCGTCCACCCGCCATTCATGGTTCCAAGCATTGCCTGGCAGGGGACAACCGATACCGGGGACATTCGCAGTGTTCCCGGTATTCACCAGACCAGCCTTCCTGGAAAGCCAGCCCGCATTTTCTGATCTTTTATCTGATGACTATCGTGCTATCGTTTAGTTGTGAATAATTGAAATTCTTGGAGAAACCCAGGACTTTCAGCACGTCGTTCATCGGCTGATCGTCGAGGGTCAGGGATATTTTTTCGGCGGAAAGTCCCGGTTTTTCGATGATAATGTGCTGGTTATATTTTCTTTCCAATGCGTGCAGCACTTCCATCAGCAGCTCATCCTCGAACACCATCCGATTGTCTTTCCAAGGCGCAATGGCTGGTTTGCTGATCTCGTTTACCTGTATTTTCTGTGTTTTTTCGGGCAGTACGGCCTGTTCGGCGGGCAGCAGCAGGAGCGCGGGCTGCTCCGGTTTGTCGCGAACCTGCACACCTACCTTGCCTGTTTTGACCGTCACCTTGATATCCGGGTCGTTTTTGTAGGCTTTCACGTCGAACGACGTGCCGAGCACGGTAATGTCCAGCGTTTTGGCATGGACGATAAATGGTTTGGTCGTATCGCGGGCAATGTCGAAAAACGCCTGTCCTTCGCGCAGCACCACTTCACGCGTTTTACCTTGGAAGGCAATCGGGTAGCTCAGCGTCGATCCCGCGTTGAGCCAGATATGCGAGCCGTCGGGCAGGTTTACTTTTACGGTTTTACCCAGCGGCGCGGCTACCAGCCGCACGTCGCCCGCAGACGGCTTGCGTTCGTTGGTCCAGAGCCAAAAACCGACCAGCACGATCGCGGCGGCGGCCGACGTCCAGGCGGAGAGCCTTTGTATCCAGCCAAAGCGCTTTGCGGGCTTGTATTGCTCTTGCCGGCTGCGCACATTGGCGTGCATCCGATCGCGGATTTCGGCGGCGCTTTCGGTCGTGGACGTCACCACGGTTTCCGGGCTCCGGTCGTCGGCGAGCTGGTCGTACCACTCGTGCAACAGCTGTTTTTCTTCCTCCGAAGCGGTTCCTTCGAGGAATTTTCTGGCAAGCAATCTGATGTATTCCTGTGTCATTGCAAAGCGGATTGACCCTTTGCAACACATAGAGGGGAGTCAGAGGAGAAACCCCTTAGTCGGATGGGAAATTTTTTTGACTGCCGTTACAACAGTAGGGCTACCACATTGCTCAAACTCGCCCTGACGATCTTCAATGCCTTGGTCAGATGTGCTTCGGCGGTTTTGGGGGAGATATTCAGCTCTTCGCAGACATCGGGCAGGGAGCGGTCGTGTAGCTTGTTGTACTGGAAAACCAGCCTGCATTTTTCGGGCAGGCGATTGGTCAGGTTGGTGATGATTTCGAGTAGCAGGCGGTTTTCGATCTCCTGGTCCATCGATACGGAAGGCGCGGCTTCATACCGGATCGATTGCTCCATTTCCGCCGCCTGTTTGGATTTGGCCAGGTGCCGGTACACCTCGTAGCGGAGCATGGCCGCAAGATACGGCCCCAATGATTGTATTTCCAATGTTTCCCGCTTGATCCACAGGAGCATGAAGGTGTCCTGCGTGATCTCCTCCGCCACCGCTGCTGATTTGACCATCCGATGGGCGGTGTAATAGAGCTTGTCCCAATACCGGGTATAGATTTCATCGAACGCCCGTTCTTCACCTTCCCTTAGCAGCGCCGCGAGCTGGTCGTCAGTGAAAGAAGGAGGCAGGGTTTTCATGTTAGGTTAGCAGCAAACCAGTTGTTGTTAACCAAATATATATATTAATACATTCATAATATTGCCTGATACTATAAAAAAGCAGAATTAAAAGTATGGAATTGGAGTAAAAAATGGCATCGAAGTTTTTAAATTGTAGAATTTCAACATTTTATTCTGTTGAAATTATTTTGCCAACAACGGAGTCAATGCGGTCGCGAGCGTCGGGTGAAAGAGCACATTTCCACCGTTGTCGCTATTGGTGAGCATAACGAACCCCGATTTTCGCTGGACCGACCCCATCGTCAGGGAACGGAAGCCGGTTTGCCCGCCCGAATGCAGGATCACATCGCCGGTTTTACGCTGCTGTACAGCCCAGCCTAATGCCCAGGCATCCGCGCCGTCGATCTTTTCGCCCTCTTTCAGGCTGATCTGCGGGGTGAGCATTTCGTCATGGTTCTTTTTATTCAACCGGAATGCATCAGCCGGTTTAGGGTCCAGTATTTCGATGAGAAGTTTTGCATACTCCGCCGAGGTCGTATGCAATCCGCCCATGGAACCGTAGCGTGCGGCGTCCGTGGCTTTGGGCTGACTTTTCGGCAATGGCTTGCTGTTTACATCGTGCGGATGCGCCGCGTGGCGGGCGAGGTGGTCGTTCCAGACGTACCCGCTGCCTTTCATACCGAACGGATGCAGCAGATTCGTTTTCATGAATGCGTCGATGTCCGTCGCGCAGATTTTCACCCCGGCTTCGTACTGGCCGCAATCGGCGGGGTTTTCGTGGCCCGCGAGACGCGACAGGATCGATTGTAAATACCAATATCCTTCCCCGGAATAGGAGAATTGAGCACCGGGTTTAAAATGAATTTTCAAAGGCTCGTCGCCCGACCGGATGTTCTGAAAGCCGGAAGAATGCGACAATATATGGCGGGCCGTAATGAGGTCGAACTGCGGGTCCGCCTCCGGCAAGGGCGAGGGGGCGTAACGGCTAAGCGGAGTATCGAGTCCGATGATCCCTTTTTCGCATTGTTTCAAAACCGCATAGGCAAATACCGTTTTGCTGACCGACGCAGCCTCGAATAGCGTATCCTCGTCAACCGGCTCGCGCGTGGCGGCATCTTTGACACCAAACCCTTTCTGCCACTGCAATTTCCCATCCTGGACCAGCGCAACGGAAAGGCCGGGGACTCCCGCCTCCCGCATGAGCTGCGGAATCAGTTTGTTTAAGACCGCGATGAGCTGTTCCCCGTCGCGGCCCTGTTGCGGGATGCCTGCTTCCGGATTTTTTTGGAGGAAGTTGGTATAGCTGATCCAATAGGAGGAAAGGACGGCTTGTCCACTTCCGCATAAAAAAGCGCGACGATCCATACACGGTTCCGGTGAAATTGTCTGATAATGTGAAGATAAGGAATTTCTTGAAACGTGCCCTGGATGCGGCCTGTCCGGAAAGCAACGGCGGGGCGCCGAGTCTTTACCGCTTCGCGTAATGCAAGGTAACGACTCCGGAACCCAGCGTTTTCGATCCGAGCAATGTGAGGTTGCTCATAGATGTGTTGCCGTCGAAAAGACTGACCCCTTCTCCTAAAATGATCGGATGCAGGGTCAGTTGGTACTCGTCTATCAGTCCGAGGTTCATGAAACTTTTGGCAAGGCCGGGGCTGCCGAATATCACCAGGTCTTTGCCGGGTTGTTGTTTCAGTTTGTTCACCTCTTCCACAATGTTGTCTTTGATCAGCGTGGTATTGTTCCAATCGGCGCTGGCGAGCGTCGTGGAGAAAACGATCTTGGGGACTTCCTGCACCCATTTCGCATGTGCCAGTGCGTGACCGTTCGCATTCGGGTCGTTCAACACGGTCGGCCAGTAACCTTCCATTAAATGATAGGTGTTTTTGCCGTACACCGGGGCACCCACGGTTTTGATCAGCTTATCCGCGAATTGTTGCAGCTCACCGTTGTAAGACAAAAAGCCAAGGCCGCCGTTTTTGTCGCCGGCGAAACCATCGAGGGACATGTGTGCAAATAGAACCAGTTTTCTCATTTTTGGATTGTGTTTGGTCTGTTTTGAATGATGGTTTCAATATACAAAACTATTGGCTGGACAATGTAACTGCCCGGCCAATAGCGCGTGCGGCCTTATTGTCTACCGGTGAGAGTTGCCAGCAATTCGTCCAGTTTTTCCAGCGTCGCGAGCATTCCCTCTTCCATACCCATCTGAAGCGTCGCTTCGAGGTCTTCCAGGGATTTGTAGGTTACCACCGTTTCCACCAGGGCGTTTTCGCCTTTGTCGGTAAAAGTCACTACCCACTCGGCGCGGGGTAATGCCTCATTGATTTCGCCTTCGGCATTGGAAAAAGCATCCGTCGAAGTGTAAAAATCAATCGGCTGGATTTTGATATAGTCGGTCCAACCCCAGTATTCGTTGCCGTTCGGTTCCACCATCGCGTAATGCCAGTGCCCGCCCTCGCGGAAGTCCATCGACTTGGTTTTGGTAGTCAGTGGTTTAGGGGCAAACCACTGATCCAGCAGCTCTCTTTTGGTATGACAATCCCATACCAGCTGGCGACCCGCCAGGAATTCGCGGCGTACGGTCAATGTATTTTTTTCTTTGTCTGCTACGAAGTCGAATTGAAGGTTGTGTTTCATTGCTGTTGCTTTTTAAGTGTTTCTAAAAGGTTGTCGAGCTGATCGAACCTGCTTTCCCAGATCTTTCGGAACTGTTCCAGCCAATGGTCGATCTCTTTCATTTTATCGATCTGAAGTTTGTAATAAATCTCCCGGCCCTGTTGCTGCGGTTGGACCAACTCGCACTCCGTCAGGACCTTTAAATGCTTCGAAACGGCCTGGCGGGTGGTATCGAAATGCTCCGCGATGGCATTCGGCGTCATGGCCTGCGCGGCGATGAGTACGATGATAGCCCTGCGGGTCGGGTCGGCGATGGCCTGGAAAATGTCTCTTCTCATGGGATTATCTCGGGTAATTTTGTGCAAGATAACTTTACCCCGGGTGCATTACCTGGATACGATCGGCAAATACTTTCCCCAGTTATCGACGATCACCCAGGCGATCACCGCGATGAATATGAAAACAACCGGCAGGCCCGATGGGGCGGCAGTGATGTTTGTCAGCAGGACACCTGCCAATACAGGCAGCAGTACAATGGCCCCGAGCGCCCGGGTCCTGGGGATGGCGAGCAGCAAGCCGCCGGTCATCTCCACGGCTCCCACCAGCGGCATCAGCCACGCGATCTCGGCAAACGCCATTCCGGTTTTGATCATTTTCTCCGGCAAATCGGCCGGTACGGGCATGTAGTGCAGGAATTTATCCAGGCCCGCATTGATAAACATAAGCCCTGTGAGAAGGGATAGGACGGACAAAATTTTCTGTTTCATAGCTGTTGATTGTTTAAATAAGAAACCAATTGGTTGCAAATATATGTGCAACCAATTGGTTTCGCAAGTAATTCCGAAAAAAAATAATAATAATGGTTGGCGGCAGCTTACCGGGCCTCGTAAATGTAGAGCACGGTGTGGTCGTCGTCGGGTGCGAAAGTGAGCCGAAGCCTGCCGTCTTTTATTTCCGGGAAAAACGGATTGTTGCAGATATTCGCGCCCCGGGGCGTTTTGAGTTTCAGCGGCAGTTGGTAGAGGGTCTCGTAGCGGTCCGTTCTCGTCAGCTGAATACCGCCCAATGTAAAGCTCTGGTCACCCTGTTTCCAGCGGTTGAGCCCCGAGCAAAGCATCGTTTTATCACCCACGTACTTGGCGTCCTGGATCTTGAAAGTGAGCATGTTGTTGGATTCCTTCGATACCAGCTCCCAGCCGTGCTGCGCATCACCTTTGTGCGCCCATTTATAGAAATGCTCCGAATCCCAGTTCATGCCGATCAGCGCTTCGTTCCCCACGCAAACCAAGGCTCCCAGGGCGTCGGGGACGTCCCACATTTTCTCGGTTTTCATGGTCAGCGGGTCCATCCTGTAAACGCTGGACGCGCCGTGCGGGCGATACTCGCAAACCGGTATCCATATGTACTTTCCGTCGAAGTCGATACCGCCGGGGTGGTAGATGCTCTTTTCTCCGATCGTTGCCTGGGCGACGAGCTTTCCGCTTTCGTCGAATTTGAAAACCCGGCCTACACCTTCGCCGGTATCGCGGTCCATGCCGTTTACCGGACCGGGATACTTTTCGGGCCAGCGCTTCACGTCGACGGCCGTCAGGAAATAATACCCGCCGACTTTGGTCAGCCCTTGTGTATGGAAGGTCTGGAATGGTAATGCAATGGAGTCAACTAATGCGAATTGCTTTTCGGAGGTGTAGGGAAGCAGCTTCCGGGCTATTTCGCCATGATTATTCTGAGCGGACGCGTCCGGCGAGGCCAGCGCCGAAAGCGCGGTCAGGAGGGCGGTCAGGTATTTAAACTTCATAAACGATACTATTCGATAGGGTTAGGATCCTAACCGGCAAATATAGGATGTTCCGTAAAAGAACATCCCGCAGAACGCCATGAGCGATTAACATTTTTTATGTTGTAGAAACAAGGTTACAGTGGTTGCTTGCGGTCGTAAAACATTCAAACAAGCCATGACCAACATCCGGAAGTTCTCGTGCATCGTCGCATTTTGCCTTACAATGGCAATGGCACCGGCGAAATCAGCCAACATCGCTTTCCACCCAAAAACTACCGCTGCGGACACTACCCATGAACCGGGCGCGCACGAAGCAAAACCACGAAGTCCGAAGAAGGCGACGCTCCTTGCGATCCTGCCGGGCCTGGGACAAGGGTACAACGGAGATTTCTGGAAACTTCCGATCGTATACGCGTCACTCGGGGGAAGCATTTTTACCTTTCATTTGAATTCCCTGAAATACCAGGATTACTTAAAAGCATATTTGTCGTTTTACGACCTGAGTACCGGTAATCCGGCCCATGGAATCACTGCGGATACCCGGATGCCGGTTCGGGTGAGAAATCTGCTCAATACAAAGAGTACTGTCGAACTGCTGACAAGGGACCAGATCGTCCGGAGTAAAGACGTGTGGCGCAGGTATCGGAATGTTTCAATTCTGACCTGCGGAATCATTTACGTGCTGACCATCATCGAGGCCAACGTGGCAGCTCATCTCAAAACATTTGATGTTTCCGACGATTTATCCCTTCAAATTTCGCCTGCTTCGCTAAAAATGCCTTTCCCGACCTTTGCGCCGGGGCTGCAAGTTGTCTTTAATTTCAAATAGCGAACAATGCCCGAAGTGTGCCGCGCGGATATGTCTACCTTTTACTCAATACCTGCGAACTAATCACTTGGTTACATAGTTGTTTTTTCAGGATTTCCTGGCGGAGCGAGAGGCCTACTTCCGTACCGATTGGATTCATCACAAACAGTAACCAAATATTCATAAAATGGTAAGCCGAAGACCGGTAGGCAGGTTTTTGCAGGACCCGATTTTATCAGATGATCAGATTTATCTTAACAAGCGTACTGCTTGCGAGCAGCTTCGTCGTGCACGCGCAGTATTCATCCGAGAGCTCTCACAACCAGAAAGGCAAGATTTTCGTTTATTGGGGCTGGAACCGTGCATCTTACACGCAATCCAACATTCATTTCAAAGGTCAGGAATATGATTTTACCCTAAAAAGCGTGGTTGCGAAGGACCGGCCGACCCGTTTCACCGCGCGGTATTTCAACCCTTCGAAGATGACAATCCCGCAGTACAATTTCCGCATCGGCTATTTCATCACGCCCGAGTACAGTCTCTCGTTTGGTTTCGACCACATGAAGTACGTGATGAAGCAGGACCAGACGGTTAACATTACCGGGCACATTTCGGGCTCGGGCACCGAGTACGACCGTTCCTACCAGAACGAGCCGATCCAGCTCACAGGCGATTTCCTCAAATTCGAACACACCAACGGGCTGAATTACCTGAACGTCGAGCTCCGGCGCATGCATAACCTGCTCGACGCCAAGAAGCTGCGCGTGAAGAATATCGAGGTCAATTTCTTTGAAGGGGCCGGAATCGGGCTTCTTTATCCTAAAACCGATGTCACGCTCCTGAATTTTGAAGAAAACGACCAGTGGCATGTGGCCGGGTACGGGATGAACCTCGTGGGCGGACTGAACGTGACTTTCTTCAAGCATTTCTTTATCCAGGGCGAAATGAAGGGCGGCTACATCAATATGCCCGACATCCTGACCACCAATTTCCCGCAGGACCGTGCGAGCCAGCATTTTTTCTTTTTGCAGGGAAATACCAACATCGGGGTGATCTTCAAATTGTAAGAACCGCCGGGTGCTTCACCACCCGGCGGTTTACGGGCGATGTTTTATTTGATCATCGCCCGTGCTTTGTCCGCGCGCTCTTTGGCATCGGGGAGGCCCATTGCAGCAGCCTTATCGTAGAGCTCGGCGGATTTGACATAATCCTTGTTGATCAGGTAGAACTCGGCCATGCTGTCGTAGGCATTTGATTCTTTGGGCGCCAGCTTGATGTATTGCTCGAAAGCGGCCTTCGCTTTTTCAGTATCTTTTTTCTCCAAATACAAGTAGCCCAGGATGTTGTAGTTGGGCGCATACTTCGGACTCATTTTTTCGAGTTTCTGGGCATAATCCAGCGCGTCGTCGAGGCTCTTATCCGTATAAAATGAATGCAGCGAAGCCCATTCCAGCGCCTGGGGAGTTTTGGGGTAGGCGGCTATCAGCGCTTTCATACTTTCTCCCGCTTTGGTCGTCGAATCTTCTTTCCATTTTGCGATCAAATCGCGCATTATTTTCTCCGCTTCGTTGAAGTTGGTCGGGTCGAGTGCCAGCGCTTTTTCCATCAAAGGCGGTTTTTGGGCTTTGGGGGCATACTGCACGGCATATACGTAGGCCATGAAGAAGTTCGGGTCTTCGGCCAGGGCCTTATCGAGTTCTGTTTTACCTTCTTTAAAATGGATGTTGGAATATAGCTCCGAAGCGCGGTGCAGCGACTTGACAGCCGCTTTGGAAGTGGAGGATACCGGCAGGTAATGATCCTGGGCTGATACGACGGCAGTGCTTCCGAACAGGAGCACCATTGCGGTAAATAAAGTTTTCATGGAAGAGAGGGGGTTTGAGTGCGATAATAGGTCTAAGATAACCTTAATATTGCTGTATATCAAGCACTTCCGGTGTGGCTCCTTTCCGCTTTTATTAACCGTCAAATGAAACAGAATGTGAAACGTTCTGTCGGTGAAATCTGCCTTCCAACGCTGTTATGCATTTTTCCTTTCGAACTACCGTTCTCCCGAAAACCGGTATCTGCTCAATAGCTGAATTTTTCCCCGTTCCAGCCGCTGCTCCTCAGAAATTGCTCCCAACTGAGTGCGTGCGGATCGATTTGCCGGCTCCACAGCAGGTCGCGGTCTTTGCTGAAATAACCATGTTCGACGGCGTATGCCACCATTCCGGAAATCTCGCGTACCAGCAGCTCATTGGCCCCGAATTCCGGGAAATGGTGCAGCAGCTCTTCCGGCGAAAATGCCGAACTGTATTCGGCCTTCCTGCCCGTAACCCGCGTGAAGGTGTCGACCATTTCGCGGGGAGAAATGATGTCGCCTATGACCGGCAACGACTTGCCCGCATATACTTCCGGCTTCGATAATATTTCCAAAACGGCGGGCCCGGTAGCGGTAAGCGGATCGACAAACGGTGCGCGGAAATCTTCCGGTAAATAGATCGGGAAGACGAGCGTATCCCCTTGGAGTTTTGGGGTGTAAAATTCGATCAGGTTCGTGTAAAAGAAGGCCATGTAGATAAACGAGCTCACAACCGGCAGCGTCCGGATGTATGCCTCGATGTTGGCCTTGTCCGTGAAATGAGGAGCAAACAGCTTGCCCCCGCTGATTTGACCTACGTTTTCCAGGCTGCTGAAAACGATGTGCCGTACGCCTGCTTCAACGGCCGCATCGGCCAGCTCCATTCCTAATTCCAGCTCGTGGCTGGCCGGCGGAGCGATGTTGGGCGTCATCAGGAAAACACCGTCCGAACCCCGGAATGCTTCGACAAACTCACTTTTATGCCCGGGTGCAAGCGGAATGCTTACCAGTTGGAGCCCTTGTTCGACGAGGCTCAATGCCTCCCGTGAGTCCATGCGGCGGGTAATGCCACGTACGCGGTAACGCCCGCTGGCCAGTAGGGTACGTGCGGTACTGAGGCCTTGCTTGCCTAAAACGCCGACGATGGTAATGAGTGGTTTTTCGGAGTTCATACTTTTGTTTTTCAGGAAATTTTTAAACTATAAAAATGATAGTTGCAAAACTATTTATAGCTTAATAGCTTTGCAATACCTATCCATTTGGATAGGTACTTCAACGGAAAGACGATGGGAATAGAATGTCAGGGTGAATTTGTCAGGGTGAACAACAAGCTGTATCCTTGCACGGTGAGCGTAGCCATGGACCTGGTCGGCGGCAAATGGAAGGTGGTGATCCTGTACCATTTGAAGGATGCGGCCAAACGATACAACGAGCTCCGGAAAGAATTGCCGGGCGTGACGGAAAGGACATTAAGCCTGCAATTGAAGCAGTTGGAGGAGGATGGACTGATCCTAAGGCAAGTCTACGGCGAAAAGCCGCCGATTAAAGTGGTATACAGCCTGACGGACTTCGGCCAGTCTTTCGCACCCGTACTGGACGCCATTTTGGGCTGGGGAAACCAGATCGCCTCGGAAAAGGGCGAGTTCGTCGATGCAGTCAGGTGACGATAATTTTATATATTTTGCCGGATATTGCTCGCTGGCTTTGAAACGGTTCAGAAAACAGGGGCATGAACGTATTATGAAGAAAATAGGATTTTTATCGTTCGGGCATTGGGCCAACCACCCGGCTTACAGGGCCCGGACGGCGAGCGATACATTGCTTCAATCCATTGACCTGGCCGTTGCCGCCGAGGAAATCGGTTTGGACGGGGCATATTTTCGGGTACATCATTTCGCGGCCCAATTGGCATCGCCATTTCCATTGCTATCGGCCATTGGTGCCAAAACCAGCAAGATTGAAATCGGAACGGGGGTAATTGACATGCGTTACGAGAACCCGCTGTATATGGTGGAGGATGCCGGCGCGGCGGATCTGATTTCGGAAGGACGATTACAACTGGGAATCAGCAGGGGATCGCCGGAACAGGTGATCGACGGTTGGCGCTACTTCGGATACGAGCCGGAAGCGAGAGAAACCGATGCCGATATGGGACGCCGCAAGGCGCTGGAATTTTTGGAAAGACTCAAAGGAGTAGGTTTTGCGCAGCCGAACCCGTACCCGATGTTTCCTAATCCGCCGGGCTTGCTGCGTTTGGAGCCGCATTCGGAAGGGCTCCGCGAGCGCATTTGGTGGGGAGCGGGCTCCAATGCTACCGCTGTTTGGGCGGCTGAAAACGGAATGTACCTGCAAAGTTCTACCTTGAAGTTCGACGAAAGCGGGAAGCCCTTTCACATACAGCAGGCCGAACAGATCCGGTTGTACAAGGAGGCCTGGAAAAAGGCGGGCCATCAGCGCGAACCCAGGGTTTCGGTCAGCCGGTCTATTTTCGCACTGGTGAACGACCAGGACCGCTACCTGTTTGGACAGGAAAGCGACCGCCGCGATAAAATCGGGATGATCGAGCAGGACAAGCGGGCGATTTTCGGCAGGAGCTATGCCGCCGAACCGGATCAGCTGATCAAAGAACTGGCGCAGGATGAAGCCATTCAAGAAGCAGATACGCTCTTGCTGACCATCCCCAACACATTGGGCGTCGACTACAATGTACATGTGCTTTCTTCGATATTGGAGCATGTGGCACCCGGGTTGGGCTGGCGATAAATCCTGGCCCGGCGATCCGGCATCCTAACGGGGTGCCGGATCGATATTAAAAAAATGTATCAATAGTTTGCATTTCGCGACTTTGATACTTTATTTTGTCTATCAAATTGATAGAGTAATTCCTCGAATTTATTACCACCAGTAAATCGATTCACTATTCTGACACTGAGATGAAAGTATTTCCTTTCATCGCGGGCTCCGTGGTGCGCATTGTGAAGGTCCTGGTGGTAAATCCTGACTCCCTCTCTTCCAAACGCCGCGCATACGGGTATCGAGCCCTGGTTTTGTATTGCGTATATCTATTATCGTTGTTATTGGAGTAAAATATGAGAATTGCTTTTGCATTGTGTTGTCTGATCTCCACCGCCGTCTTCGCACAGCGCGACCGGCAGGGGCAGGCACAACCCGGCGCACACGACCATGCGCATCACGTGGACGAGAACGAGTTTGCCCATAACCACCTGGATCATATTCAGGCCTACCGAAAGGAAACCGCTTACGTACATAACCTGCCACCGGCGCAATTCCTCGAGGGCATTGGCACGTCCGCTTTAAAGATCAGCACGAAATCCGCTGAGGCACAAAAGTACTTTACCCAGGGAGTGGCGCTGCTGCACGATTTCTGGGATTTTGAGGCCTATCGTTCTTTCAAGGAAGCTATTCGGCTGGATTCCACTGCGGTGATGCCTTACTGGGGTCTTTACAGCGCCATCGGAGCGACCGAGGGGCCGGATTTTGATAACGATAAAAAACTGGCCGTCGTAAAATTGAAAGCATTGAAAGACAAAGCCGGCGACCACGAAAAGCTGTATGCCGAGGCCATTCTGCTTCGCGATGCGCCGGGCGAAAACAGCCGGAAGTTGTACCAGCAGAAGCTCGAAATCATCGTGCACAAATACCCGGATGATGTCGACGCCAAACTATTCCTCGCATTGAGTAAAATGAGCGGCTACGACGTAGACCTGAACCCGCGGGAGGGCCAGATTTACAGCGAATACCTGCTTCGGGATGTGCTCAAATCGGACCCCGACAATGCGGGGGCACATCACTACTGGATCCATTTGATGGAAAACTGCTGTCCCGACGAGGCTATCAGGAGCTCGGAGCGGATCAGGCTGCTTACGCCCGGGGCTGCGCACATGGTCCATATGCCCGGCCATGTGTACTACAAGCTGGGGCAATATCAGAAAGCGCACGAGGCATTCCTGGAAGCGGTCGCAGTGGATTCCATTTACATGAAGAAACAGCACATTCCGGAGGTAGACACCTGGAATTACATTCACAATATCAATTACCTGCTCTCGAACAGCGCCGAGAACGGGCATTACAAAACGGCCCTTTATTATGCCGAAAAGCTGCAAAATATGCCCGTGACGAAAGAGCGGAAGGCCAAGTACGAGGGCCGTTTTTTTTACCAGGGCATCATCGCGCCGACCAAGATGGAGCTTTGTTTCGGGTATTACAAAAGGGCTGCCGACCGGCTGAAACTCATCAATGACAAGGACAGTATTTTTACGGGCAAGGCCATTGGCTATAAAGACGGCCTGTACTATTTCGCGTTGGGTATGGACGCCGTCAAACGGGGCAAGGCCGACGAAGCGAAGAAGTACTCCGACGCCCTCGACGCGCATTTGTTTCGCAACAGTACCCAGTCCGGCCCCGATGACGTGATCGCGGCCAGAAGGCTCAGCGACCTCAATGTGGCTTCCCTGGAATTACAGGGGTTGATCAAAAGCCTGGAAAACAACGACGAGGAAGCCATTCGTATCCTCGAAGTGGCCCGGAAGAAAGAGCACGACCTTGGTTACAGTGAGCCGCCGTCGTACGCACGGCCGGTGCTGATCAGCCTTGGCGAGGTCTATTTGAAAGCAGGCAAGTATGATCTGGCGGTCAAAACGTATGAAGATCTGGCTAAAAAACGTCCCAACAGCGCCAATGCACTATGGGGACTTTACAAGGTTTATAAAAAGAAGGGCGATACCGGGAAAGCGAAAGAGCTGGCCGAACATTTGAACGAGGTGATCAGGCAGGGGGATAAAGCACTTTATCCGCTCTGACGTCGTCTTCAAGGATTGTTTTTCGATACTCAAGCGGTGTGACGCCCACGATGGACTTGAACTGCCGGTTGAAATACGAAACGCTGTTGAAACCACAGGAAAAGCAGATTTCCGAGATATTACCGTCTGTCTTTGCCAGCAGGTGCGTGGCGTGGGTAATGCGGACCGTGTTGACAAACTGGGAAAATGTTTTTTGTGTCCTTCGCTTAAAATACCGGCAGAATGCGGCTTCCTGCATGCATGAGAGGGAGGCCGCATGCTGCGTGGTAAGCTCCTCGCTGAAATGGGTTAATACATATTGATACACGTCATCCAGCCGGGAGTCGCCCCGTAGTTTCTTGAGAGAGGGGGCCGGGGCCGGATCGATCGTGGTCATCAAATGCCGGTTGCTGCTGGCCAGCAGGTACAATGCGTGCATGAAATGAAGCAAATTGATAAAGCCCGAATTCTTCGATTTGAGCATCTGAAACGGAAGCGCCAGAATGGTTTCCCCGACCTGGCTGAACTTTACACCGGAAACCGCGGCTTTCAAAAGTTCATTGACGGCGCTGAGCTCGGGCAGCTGCGCAAAAACTTCCTCAAGCGAGCCGTCGCGAAATTGAATGATGATCGAATGGCCTGTTTCGCCGGATTCCACAAAAGTCCTGTCATTTACAAAGTAATGCGGGAAGTTGGGGCCGAAAAGATATACATCCCCTGACCCGAAATTCATCACCTGGTTGCCTCCATAGAACTTGCCCTGCCCCTTGATGATGAACAGCAGTTCATACCCCTTGTGAAAATGGAAGGGCGCCCCAAATTGCGTGGCACGTTCCTGGTGGATGGTAAAACTTGCGTTTGCTACGGGCTGTATATCGCGAAAGATCGTCTTCATATGGCACTAAACGAACGTATCAGAGGATTATCGGGCGAAGTTAATGTAAAATAAGTTCAATGAAGGGACGGTTTCGGGCCAGACTTGGGGCCATTGTGTAAATACTGTGCAAAAAACGGCAAATAGAGTTCTTTTTGTCCGGTTGTACTTTTTGGATATTTGTTTGTTGTTTTGATAGCCTTGTCCTGACCTGGGACATGCCTCAGAATAGCTCGCCGCGTGGCCGCATAATACTTTAATCGAAAAGAATGGACTTCAAAAGCAGGGTAGTAATCATAGCCGGATTGGCATTTTGGGGAATCGCAGCCAGGCAAATTGCCGGGGACGAGAAATATGCCAACTGGACCGAGTATGGAGGCACGCATGAAAACATCAAATACTCCTCGCTGAGCCAGATCGATACATCCAATGTAGGGCGGCTGAAAGTGGCGTGGACCTATCATTCGGAGAACAATGATCCTTCCAAATTTGGGTCGGCCATGGAGAGCAACCCGATTATCATCGACGGTGTGATGTATGTGGTTTCACCGAAACTGAAACTCTGTGCCGTCGATGCGGCGACCGGAGAGGAAAAGTGGAAGTTTGATCCGGCGGACACGCTGCAAAACAAAACCTGGCCGGTCAGCGCCGACCACATGTGCCGGGGCGTTTCGTACTGGTCCGATGGCCGCGGCGACAACCGGATCGTTTACTCGGCAGGGCCAATCCTGTTTGCGGTAAATGCAAAGACCGGAAAGCTGGTCCCGACATTTGGAAAGAATGGGGGCGTAGACCTTAGAGTCGGGTTGGACAGGGACCCCAGGAAAATATCCGTCGCGCTGACGTCGCCCGTCAAAATTTACAAGAACGTCGTCGTCGTAGGCTGCGGTCAGGGCGGAGACGATACGCCGGGGCATATCAGGGGTTTTGATGTAGTTTCAGGAAAACAGAAATGGATTTTCCATACCATCCCGTATCCAACGGAGAAAGGTTACAATACCTGGAAAGACCCGGCAGCTTACAAAACCAAAGGCTCGACCAACCCGTGGAGCGGTTTTAGCCTGGATGAAAAAAGGGGCATCGTCTTTGCCGGAACGGGCAACCCTACCAACGACTTCTACGGAGGCGACCGCCTGGGAAACGGCCTCTTCGGAAACTGCATTCTGGCCATCGACGCGAATTCCGGTAAACGTATCTGGCATTACCAGACCGTGCACCACGATGTATGGGATATGGATATTTCAAGCCCCCCGGTGCTGATTACTTTAAACCGCAATGGAAAGAAAGTAGACGCCATTGCGCAGTCTACCAAAATGGGATTCATTTTTGTCCTGGACCGGCTGACGGGGAAACCGCTGTTCCCGGTTGTCGAAAGGGCCGTCAAGACCGACGGTGCTGTCCCGGGCGAAGTTCTAAGCCCGACCCAGCCGTTCCCGACTATTCCTAAACCTTTTGTAAGACAAATTCTGACGGAAAACGACCTGAATACGCTGGTCCCGGATTCGTCCTACCAGGATGTTAAACGGCGGTTCCATTCCTATCGCTCGCAAGGCATATACACGCCCCCGTCGGAGCAAGGTACGGTGATCTTGCCGGGTTACGACGGAGGCGGAGAATGGGGCGGGCCGGCGGTGGATCCCAAGACGAACATACTGTATGTCAATGCCAATGAAATGACCTGGGTGCTGCATATGGTGAAGGAGAAGCAAATCTCCAAAACCCGGGATCTGACCAACCTTGAGGCCGGGCAGCTGCTATATTCGCGAACATGCATCGCCTGCCACGGACCCGACCGGAAAGGCGGCGGAGAAGGAAGTATTCCCTCCCTGATCGGCATTAACAAGAAATATACGACGAAGCAGTTCATTCAATTCGTCTCCGCCGGAAAGGGACGTATGCCGAGTTTCGATTTCCTGTCGATGAATGAAAAGCAGGCGCTCGCTGCTTTTATTCTGGATATCTCCAGCGAGCAGCAAAAGAAATATGCGGGGCCGTCGCTCTCGGACGATAGCGGTGCGGCCAAACCGTCCTACCACAGCACCGGCTACCACAAATTTCTCACCAGGGAAGGTTACCCGGCCATCGCGCCGCCATGGGGTACCATCAGTGCTATCGATTTGAATACCGGCGAGTATAAATGGAAAATCCCGTTCGGCGAATTCGAGGAATTGAAGAAAAAGGGCATACCCGCTACCGGCAGGGAAAATTACGGCGGACCGGTGGTTACCGCCGGCGGGTTGCTCTTCATCGGGGCATCGGCCGACGGTAAATTCAGGGCGATCAACAAGCGCAACGGGCAAATTCTCTGGGAGTACGCATTACCTGCGCCCGGCGTAGCTACCCCGGCCGTGTACGCGATCGACGGAAAACAATATGTCGTTATCTCAGCCGGCGGGTCCAAATGGGAGAAAAAGAAGAGCGACGCCTATATCGCTTTCACGCTCGAATAGAAATGCCGGATGCACCGTGGTTCGTTCCGTATATATTTGCGTCGCAATATCCGCGTGTCGACGATAATTTATGGAAGAATACCTAAGATCATTCAATTTGCTTACCCCGCAGGAAATCGCGGCGACCGTGGAGGCAGGGCGGTACCAGACGGTGAGGAAGAACGACTATTTTATCAGGGAGGGACAGGTTTGCCGGCAGGTCGCTTTTGTGAAATCGGGGATTTTCCGGTCGTTTTACCATAATGCGCAGGGAGAAGAAATTACCTATTGCTTCATGTTTGAAGGCGCATTCGTTACCGCTTATTCTTCTTTTATCACCCGGCAGCAGACGATTGAAAACATTTGTGCGGTAACCGACGCGGAGATCTTTGTGATCCCCCAAACGGCCATCGACCAGTTTGAGAAAAATAGCGTCAACTGGTTGCGTCTGACCAAGATGATCGCCGAGCAGGAATTCCTGAAAATGGAACAGCGGGTATTTACCCTGCTCAAAGAAAGTGCGGAGAACCGTTATGCGGAGCTGGTCGATAAACACCCCGACTACTTGATGCAGATTCCTCTGAACCAATTGGCCTCTTACCTGGGCATTACCCAGCGGCATTTGAGCAGGATACGAAAGTCATATTCATTTTAGACAAATGTCCTTTTTGTCCCCGCGGATTGCATGTTGCTTTGCACAAAAATAGCGGTCATGCCGGTCGTTCGCACAGATACCAACCGGCAGGCCCTTCCTGTAAAAAGCCAATTCGCAGCATGAAGAAAGTACTCATTATCAACGGGCATCCTGACCCGGCAAGTTATAACTATGCGCTTGCAGATGCCTACAATAGCGGTCTGGTTAAAACCGGTGCCATCGTCTCCCGGATCAACATTGCGGAGCTGCATTTCAACCCCAACCTTCAATTCGGTTACCGGGAACGCACGGAACTGGAACCTGATCTTTTGGAAGCAATAGAGAAGATCAGGGAAGCGGACCACCTGGTGTGGGTATTCCCGATGTGGTGGTATGGATATCCGGCGCTCATGAAAGGGTTTATCGACAGGACCTTCCTGCCGGGTATTACATTCCAGCCGATAGACGGAAAGCCATTTCCCCGAAAACTCCTCAAAGGAAAGACTGCCAGGATCATTGTCACATCCGATACGCCCAAGTGGTATGACTGGCTTTTCATGAAAAGCCCTGCCCTGAACCAGTTTAAAAAAGGAACCCTCGAATTTTGCGGCGTCAGCCCGGTGAAAGTGACCTACATCGCGGTGATGAAGGATTCCAGCCAGGCCTTCCGGCAAAAATGGCTCGATAGGGTAGAAAGACTAGGAGAGGAGGGACGGTAAACTTTTCATGACCTTCGCCGGCACGCCCGCCACTACGGTATCCGGCGGCACGTCGCGGCTCACCACGGCCCCGGCTGCCACAACGGCATTCTCTCCAATGGTAACTCCCGGCAGAATAGTGGCTCCGGCACCGATCCATGCATTTCGTCTGATAAGTACGGGTTGGGGGATGAGGGCCTTGCGGTCGGCGGGGTCGAGCGGGTGGTTTTCCGAGGTAATATTGACGCGCGGCCCGATCATCACGTCGTCTTCGATCACGATCCCGCCGATGTCCAGGAACGAGCAAGCGTGGTTGATGAACACATTTTTGCCGATCGTTGTAAATCGCCCGAAATTGGTATAAAAGGGCGGGAATATCGTGGTGGAACCGTCAACCGGGTTGCCGATGATCTCGCTGAGCCGCTCGCGCACCTGATCGGTGTCGGTGGCCTGCGCATTCATTTCCACGCAGAGGCGTATTGCGCGCGCCACCGCCCGGCCAAATTCGTCGTACCCCGGATCGTCGTTGCGGATTACCTCGCCGGCGCGCATGCGGGCAAAAATATCTTTGCTGGTTTCCATCGGCTTTCTGTTATTCTAGTTCAAAAGTTGCTACTACGTCGCCGGAGCCTAGTGCCGCTGCAAGTCCGGAGGTATTCTCAACCTTGCCAATAGGCGTGTAGGGGTACGAGGTAGGGAATGTTTTGTAAAACAATACGAGTGTATTGGAAGTATACAGCATTAAGTCGCCGTTTTCGATGGTTCGCGGATTGGAAGGATTACTCGGCAGATTTGCCGGGAAACGGTAAAACTTTTCATTTCCATTCAGCTCGGTCATGGAAATAGTAAGCGGCAGCCGTGCCTTGAATGCTGCGGCAGTGGGATTCAAGGCCAATGTAGCCGGGAAAGTTTTCGGACCAATCCTTATTACCAGGCGTGTCTCGGCAGCATGCGCCGAGCTGTCACCTTTTATTTCGGTTTGCGGGTTTTCGTTTTCCATGATGTTGTCTGTTTTACAAGCCAAAAATGGCATCAAAACTATTGCCAGATGTGCTACCGCAATGGAGGTTGTTGGTGTTTTTATATACATGTCCCGATGAGTTATATCGTTTCGGTATCGATCACAAATCTGTAACGGGCCTGTTTATCAAGTACTTTGGCCCAGGCGTCGTTGACATCCGCTGCTTTGATTATTTGTATTTGTGGGAATATTTTGTGATCAGCGCAGTAATTGACAACCTCCTGTGTCTCGGGAATACCGCCGATCAGCGAAGCGTTAAAGTTGACGCGGGTGTTGGCTAGCCCGATATTGCTCAATGTGAGGTTGAACCCCACCGGCATCCCGACTTGCGTGTAGAAACCATTCACTTTCACGGTTGAAGCGTAGGCCGCCACGTCGTACTGCACCGGAATCGTCGCGATCATGTAATCGAGTTTGCCTTTGTAAGCCCTCAGCTTCGCCAGGTCGTTCACTACAATTACCTCTCTCGCCCCGAATGAGAGGATATCCTTCGTCTTGTCTGCCGAGGTCGTGAACGCATACACTTCGGCGCCTTTTGAGGCCGCGAGCTTGACGGCCAGGTGTCCCAATCCTCCTATGCCCGCGACACCAACTTTATCGCCTTTCCTGAAATTCGCTTTCATCAAAGGAGCGTAGGTGGTAATGCCCGCACACAGCAACGGTGCTGCCTGTTCGAGGCTGATATGATTCGGGATGCGGACCGCGAAGTGATCCCTCACGACGATATTGTTCGAGTAACCGCCCTGGGTGACGCCCGAAGGGGCGGTTTTGTCTGGATTTCCGTAGGTAAATAGCGTCTTGCCGTTATCGCAAAACTGCTCTTCGCCATGCCGGCAGCTGCCGCATTCCAAACAGCTGTCAACCATACAGCCCACACCCGCCCGGTCGCCTACCCTGAATTTGGTGACTTTCTTACCCACGGAGGTCACGATGCCCGCGATTTCATGCCCGGGTACCTGCGGGTACTGCTGCTGTCCCCAGTCGCCTTTCATCTGATGGATGTCGGAATGGCAAATGCTGGCATATTTGATTTCGATCAAAATGTCGTTGTCGCCCACTGGCCGCCGTTCGAACTCCCACAGGCTTAGTATCCCCGACGCGTCTCTGGCCGCGTAGCCCTTTGATTGAATGTTTTTGCCGGCGCGCATTTTCCTGGACGTTTGTGCAAAAACTTTACCCGGTGCAGCCAACGTCAGGCCAGCGCCGGCAATCGCGGTTTGCAGGATGAATTTTCTTCTCGAATGATCAGATTTGCTATGTTTTTCCATGTCGGTTGGATTACTGATTGTCATATTCTTTGTCCTGGATGAGCGCTTTCAGAACAGCCGTTTCGGCCGTGTTTGCTATGACAAAGGTACCCCGCCCGATTGCGTGACGGTTAAAGACAATCAAACCGATCATTAAGAAATTCAAACCTCTTCCGTGCGGAGGGCGCGGGGATTCGTACCGGTCAGGCGTTTGAAGAAGTTGTTGAAATAGGTAGGGTATTCGAAACCCAGCGCGTAGGCAATCTCGGAAATGTTCCAGTCGGTATGTTGCAAGAGCGCCTTGGCTTCTGTCACAATCCGCTCGGTGATGTGGGTCGTGGTGGGCTTGCCCGTGACTTGTTTTACCGCGCGGTTGAGGTAGTTGACGTGCATGTTCAGGTTAGCGGCATAGTCGTGCGCTGTCTTCAATTGAAGCGGCCGGTCGGCACTTTCGATCGGGAACTGCCTTTCCAACAATTCCAGGAACACCGAGGTAATGCGTCCCGCGGCATTCTTCTGCTGGTTGAAATTTTCGGACGGTTGCAGCTTTAATGCCTCATGGATGATCAGGTGAATGTAGTTGCGCATCAGGTCGTCCTTGTACGCGTAATCGGCCTTTTGCTCTTCTATCATTTTTTGAAAGAGCGTGTTAAGGAAGTCCCGCTGCTGCTCGGAAATATGCAGGATGGGCGTGCCGCCTATCTTGAAAAGGGGCGATTGCTGAAGACTTTCCGTGCGCTCGCCCGAATTCAGGAATTCTTCTGAAAACAGGCAGGTGTAGCCCACGTAGCTGGTCGAAAGCGTTTCCCATGAATAGGGAATATGGGGGTTCCCGAAAAACAGTACGGTGCCCTCGGTTTCGAAGCTCCTGTCGGAGTAGTGTATTTTGCTCCTTCCGGTAGTCAGGCAGATCTTGTAAAAATCCTTGCGGCTGTACACGCGTGTTGCTTGGCCGTCCTCTTCGATCTGAAACACATTGAATCCTTTCAACTTCAAATCGCTGTTGAACTCGGATACCGGTCGGTGCTTTACATTTTCCATATCGCAGAATTAAGAATTGCAAGACATTCGGGTCTGGCATCTGCAAAAATAGCAATGCATCCGGCAAACTGTGCCGGAGTACCTGCCGCTGTGCCGGTTTGGTTTGAAATTCTTAAGAGATCGTTTGAAAATCTTTACCGGCAAGGTGCCTATCGCCTGCCGAATGAAGCCCATCACAAAGAGCACAGGCGTTAGGCTTCCCCGAAAGGCTTTGACCTAACTCCCAGCACCAGTTTTAGTCATACTTTATAAAATTATTTACTAAGTATGTGTCCGATTTACCAGCCTTAACACGGCTATTCCGACATTTTGTTAACATTGGAAGGTGTTTTAACTTTCTTTTAGAAGATTTAGTGTTATGTTTTTGGCTTTTGGAAATAGTAATTAATTGAAAATTAGATTATTGTGATTTTTATTACAATGAGTTGGCATCTTTCTTGTTAACTTAAAGAAAAAAATATTTATTTGTGATGTAGTAAATAATTTTTAATATTAAGTTTTCGCTTCGATGTGTTCCTAAACCCTTTTCCCAAGATGTCAGCAATCATTTACTTCACCTAAACCAATTCCCTATGCAGATTTCTCTACCCTGCGGGCGCCGTTACGGACGCTTGCTAGTTTTTTATTGCCTTTTGTTTACGGCCGGCCATGCGGTGGCGCAAAGCAAATTACACGGCAAGGTAACCGATCAGACGGGAGAGCTCCTGCCGGGCGTTACCATTGTGATCAAGGACACGCAGACGGGCACCACCACCGATGCCAACGGCGCCTACCAGCTTACTTCGCCCTCGCAGAGCGGTGTGCTGGTATTTTCATTCATGGGCAACCAGTCGAAGGAGCTCTCGTACAACGGTTCCGGGGAATACAATGTGCAATTACTGCCCGACGCGCGGAATCTGAGTGAGCTGGTCGTGGTAGGTTATGGAACGCAGAAAAAGGTGAACCTGACCGGTTCTGTCTCCGTGGTGAATGGCGAGCAGCTCAAAAGCCGTCAGGTGGCTTCCACTTCTCTGGCATTGCAGGGCTCGGTACCGGGCCTGACCATTACGCAGCAATCGGGCGCGCCGGGCGGCGACGCGGGAACGATACGTATACGGGGTATCGGTTCTATTAATGCAGGGCAAAACCCGCTGATCCTCGTGGACAACGTGGAGATGAGCCTGGACGCGATCGACCCGAACAACATTGAATCCATTTCGGTATTGAAAGATGCTGCAGCAGCCGCTATTTATGGGGCACGTGCCGCCAACGGGGTGATCCTGATCACGACCAAACGCGGTGCGAGCGGTATTGCCGTTAGCTATAATGCTTATCTGACGAAACAAACCCCAACCGACCTTCCCAAGCGCGTCAATGCGCTCGACCACATGAGATACTGGGATATCGCGCAGGTGAACAGCGGCCTGCCGGCTGCATTTACATCGCAGATCGAGGCGTACCAGCAGTACGGCCCCGATAATTTTACCCGTTTCAACACGGATTGGAAGAAGCTGGTGATGACCGGTAACGGGTTGATGCACAACCATAACCTGAATATTTCGGGTGGTAACGACCGTGTGAAGGTATATGCGTCGGGCAGTTTTCTGAACCAGAACGGGCTCACCGCCAATACCGACTACCAGCGCAGCGATTTCCGCTTCAATACGGACATCGCGGTAACGAAAAAGCTTTCCGCTTCCATGGACCTGGTCCTCAACCGCAGCGACCGTGACTACCCCGGACAAGGCACGCCCGAGACGATCATCCGCAGGGCACTGGCGTACCCGGCCACTGCACCGGGCCGTTTCGACACCGGCGAATGGGGAGAAGGATGGTCCAATGTTAACCCCGCGGCGCAGGCGGAGGACGGCGGTTTTTCGCGCAGTATCACCGATTCGCGGATCATTAAAGGCTCGTTGATTTACAAGCCTGTTGAGGGCCTCGAATTGCTCGCCACATTCAGCAACAACTTCTATACCACGAGTGCCCGCACGCTGGTGAAGCAATACAGCATTTACACGGCCGACGCCGCCAATAATACGCTCACGTTCGTGAATGCGTGGCCGTCGCCTAACTCGCTGACGGATAACTCCTCCCGCAACAGCCAGAATTTGTTCCGCGCGCAGAGCACGTACACGAGAGCGTTCGGCAAGCATAATTTTACGGTACTGGCCGGTTTCGCCACCGAGGATTTCAACCAGACTACGATTAATACTTATCGGCCTAATCTGCTCTCAACCGACCGTCCGTACCTCAACAGCGGCGACCCGCAGGGACAGAGTATGAGCGGCGGTGCCGCGTCCTATTCGATGGTATCGGCATATGGCCGGGTGAATTACAATTATGCGGAGAAATACCTTTTCGAAGTGAACGGGCGCTGGGACGCTTCTTCGCGCTTCCAGAAGGAGAACTGGTGGAAGCTCTTCCCGTCGGTTTCGGCAGGATGGCGCGTTTCCGAGGAAGAGTTCTGGAAAAGCAGTGCGCTGAGCAGCGTGGTCAACGATGTGAAACTGCGCGGGTCTTACGGTTCGCTGGGTAATCAGAACCTCGATGGCTATTACCCTGCATACGCTACTTTCGCGACCGGATCGGGGAACAACTATTATTTCAATAATGTGGTCAATGCGGGTTACGCCATTGCCAGGGCAGCCAATCCCGGTATTAAATGGGAAACGTCCCGCATCGGCGACGTCGGAGTGGATGTGGGCTTGTGGAAGAATAAGCTGACGCTCGGTCTCGACTATTTCCAGCGCGATATCGTCGATATGCTTCAAACCATCACGGTACCTTCCTATGTAGGCCTTTCGTCGCCGTACGTCAATGTAGGTACCATGCGGAACCGCGGCTGGGAGTTGGCAGCGAGTTTCCGCGATCAGATCAACGATTTTAAATACCAGGCCAGCCTGTCGTTCTCGGACGTAAAAAACACCCTGATCGACAACAATGCAACGCCCTACATCTCCGGAGCGAGAATCCAGCAAGAGGGATATGCCCTCAACTCGTATTACGGCTACCGCGCGCTCGGGCTGTTCCAGTCGGCGGATGAGGTCGCTTCGGCACCTTTCCATTATGCCAACACCAAAGCAGGCGACATCCGCTATGCGGACATCAGCGGTGCGGACGGCAAACCGGACGGCAAGATCGACAACTACGACCGCGTCGTGTTGGGTAACAGCTTCCCGCGTTTTGAGTACAGTCTCAATTTATCGGCGCAATACAAAGGTTTCGACCTCACGGCATTCTTCCAGGGCGTAGGCAAGCGCGACAACTATCTGTCGGGATCTGCGGCGCAGCCGTTTTACTCTGCCGCATTTCAGGGGTCGATGTTCGACTATCAGACCGACTACTGGTCGCCCGAAAACACCGGCGCCGCCTATCCGCGCCTGACGGCCAACAGCATTGGAAACAACTATGTGGCTTCTTCGTACTGGATCAAATCTTCTGCCTACCTGCGTATGAAGAACCTCGTGGTGGGGTATACTATTCCAAAGACATTGACGGAGAAAGTGAAAATCAAATCTGCGCGCCTCTATGTCAGCGGCCAGAACCTTTTCACGTGGGACAAGTTCTTCCCCGGTTTCGATCCTGAACAGATCGATACGGGCGGCGAGTTTTACCCGATCATGAGAACTTACAGCGTGGGTGTCAACATTAATTTCTAATCGAAAAATGAATAAGAAACTACTATATACGGCGGCGTTGGCGATCTGTCTGAACCTGACCGGCTGCGAAGATTACCTCACCAAGGCGCCTCTCGATTCGCCATCGACGGGCCAGTTCTTCAACAACGAGACGGAGATCAATGGCGCCCTGACGGCCGTTTACAAATCGGTGCTGTGGGGCACGGGAACAACCCCGTACCAATCGATGATGGACAACTGGACCGATATCGCATTGCTGCGTGCCGTCGAGATCGGGGAGGGGAATATTGATGTGTACAATGCCCATGCGAAGCAATTGTGGGTGTACGCTTACACGACCATTCAGCGCGCGAACACCCTACTGGACGGTATGGTAGCGGGAAAGAACAAGGTATCGGCAGAAAAATACGCGGCCATGGAGGCGGAGGCACGAGTGCTGCGCGCGTACGCATACAGCTACCTGATCAGTTTTTACGGCGACGTGCCGCTGATTACCAAGCCACTGGAGCCGGCCGACTATTACACGCAAACCCGGACGCCGAAAGCACAGGTACTGCAATACATCTACTCGGAACTGGATGCGGCCACGGCAGGTCTTGGCTGGAAACCCGGTGTGCGCGGGCGGGTGAGCAAGTCGATGGCTTTGGGCCTTAAAGCACGCATTGCACTGTATAACAAAGACTTTGCCACTGCGGCCGCGGCTTCCAAGCAGGTAATCGACAACGCAGGCCTGGGTTTGTATCCCAATTTCGGCGACCTGTTCACAAAGGAAGGGCAGGCACCTAATACCAATGGTGAGATCATGTTCGAGTTGCTGTACAGCGACGCCGATGCGAACGCCATTACCTATCTCCCTCTGGGCAGTATTTCCCGCACCGCAGGCGGGCAGTCGGGCCGTTTCCCCCAGCAGCGCCTGGTGGATATGTTCGAGGCAGCCGACGGCAAGCGCATCGACGAGTCGAAAGTGTATGACCACGCGCATCCTTCCCGGAATCGCGACAAGCGTCTGAAATATACAGTAGGGATTCCCGGCGATACGCTGTTTATGAACCAGGTGCACTTCGTGTATGACATTTATGGTAAAACCACATCCGTACAGAGTGCCAACGGTACATGGACGGAGAAGACCAATGCCGATTATGACAATGCTTACGGGCCCTCGAAATCGGGCGTGGGGTTGCTGCATACCAAGTACATGCTAACGAATGAGAATGCATTCTCGGCCCGTGTGGCATTTATCCTGATGCGTTACCCGGAAATTTTGCTTACTTACGCCGAAGCCAAAATCGAACAGGGCCAGGTGGACGATTCGGTGGTGGCGGCGATTAACCTGCTGCGCAAACGCGCCGGCTTGCCCAATGTCGAGGATGCGGTGAAGGGCGATCAAAACAAGATGCGGCAGCTGATCCGCCGGGAGCGTAATGCCGAATTGGCGATGGAAGGTTTCAGGTGGTTCGATGTTCGCCGGTGGGGGATCGCTTCGCTTGTGATGCCGCAAAAAGTAATGGGTATCTCCAAAGTGCAGACCAAACTGGCCGCGATGCCTAACTTTAAGGCTTCACCGGCGAGCGACCTGAACAGTATCCCGAATTACGACGCCAGCGAGGGTGACCGGATGGTCCGCGAGCAGCGCTACTGGTTCGAGAAGCTGGAATTGCTTCCGGTACCGCAGTCGGAGCGCGACCTGGTCCCGAACCTGAGCCAAAACCCGGGTTGGGAATAGGGGATATTGTATTGTTAATGAAGGTTTATTGCTAAGACAAAATCATATGAATCGCAGATTTTTTTTCGGTACCCTGGGTGCAGGGGCGCTGGGAGCGGCCGCCACGCGCAATGCGCAGGCTGCACCTCTTTCGGGAGGAGGTTTTTTTCGTGAAAATGCCCGGGAACTGGCGGCGGACGTCGTCATCGCAGGCGGTGGCCTGGGTGGTTTTGCAGCGGCGATAGCCGCGCTCCGCAATGGCCTCCATGTGATCCTGACCGAGGAAACCGACTGGATAGGCGGGCAGATTTCCCAGCAGGGCGTCCCGCCCGACGAGCACTGGGCGATCGAAACCCACGGGGCCACGCAATTGTACCGCGATTTCCGCAATGGCGTTCGCACGTATTATAAAAAGTATTATCCTTTAACCGCCGAAGCCAAGGCCCGCCAGTTCCTGAACCCCGGAGACGGTTCGGTATCCAAGCTTTGTCATGAGCCGCGCGTTACGGTAGCGGTGCTGATGGACATGCTGAACCCTTACCTGAGCAGCCGGAAACTGACCCTGTTGCTGGAACACAAGATCGTGGCCGCCGACGTGACGGGCGATCAGGTGAAGGCATTGAAAGCATTGAACCTGCGGAACGGCAAATCCGTGGTCCTGAATGCGCCCTATTTTGTAGATGCCACCGAAACCGGAGAGCTGCTCCCGATGACCGGCACCGAGTACGTCGCCGGAGCGGAAGCCAAAAAGGATACCGGCGAACTCCACGCCGCCGAGGTAGCCAATCCGCACAACAATCAGGCATTGACCGTTTGTTTTGCGATCGACTATGTGAAGGGGGCCAACCACGTGATCGAAAAGCCGGAGAAATATGATTTCTGGAAAAACCTCGTCCCGAAAATGAAAACGCCGTGGTCGGGCAAGCTGCTGGATCTTTCCTATTCGGACCCCCGGACACTGAAACCGAAAAAACTCGGTTTCCACCCCGAGGGCGTGAAGACGGGCGACCAGCTCAATCTCTGGAACTACCGCAAGATCATTAACCGCGACAACTTCCTGCCGGGTACCTATCCGGGAGACATCACGATCGTCAACTGGCCGCAGAACGACTATTTCCTGGGCGATGTGATCGACGTGAGTGAAAAGGAATTCAAGAAACATGTGGATAGTGCCAAACAGCTGAGCCTTTCATTGCTTTACTGGCTTCAAACCGAAGCGCCACGGCCTGACGGCGGTACCGGCTGGGAGGGCATTCGCCTGCGCGGCGACGTGATGGGTACGGATGACGGCCTTGCCAAATACCCCTATATCCGGGAATCGAGACGTATCAAGGCGCTTTTTACAGTGCTGGAAGAACACGTGGGCGCCGATAACCGCTTGCAGGTAGCCGGGCCTGCCGAAGGTAAAAAAGCGGCACAATTCTACGATAGCGTAGGTACTGGCTCTTACCACATCGACCTGCATCCGAGCACTGCCGGCGACAACTACATCGATTTCGGCTCGCTGCCGTTTCAGATCCCGCTGGGCGCATTGATCCCCCAACGCGTGCAAAACCTGTTGCCGGCCAACAAGAATATCGGTACCACGCACCTTACCAATGGCTGCTATCGCCTGCATCCGGTGGAATGGAACATCGGCGAGTCGGTCGGAACGCTGGTGGCTTATTCGTTGAAAAACAAGGTGGTTCCCAAAGGCGTGCGCGAGGACAAAAGCAGGCTGGCCGACTTTCAGCAACTGGTGCGCAGCCAGGGGATTGAAACCGAGTGGCCCCAATAAATCATTGACGGAATTTACCATTCTCCGACCTGGGCTTTCGTGCCGGATTCGGGGAAATCGAGCGGGTTATGCCCGCATAACCCGCTCGAACTAATGCCTTTTCTACCCATTTAATATTAAAATAAGTGAGTAGATTTGGGAAGTAAGAATAGAGAATTATGCGAAATACCAGGACGTCCGATAAACAAGCTTCTTTTAAGAAATCCCTCCTTAGCTTTTTCATAACAAATGGTAATACAACGATTCCAGACCTGGCAATGGAAATCGGTACCAGCGTGCCCAAGGTAACTGCCCTGGTAAACAAGCTGATACAGGAGGGGGTGTTGAAGGACTTTGGGAAGATTGAGTCATCGGGAGGCAGAAAGCCTTCATTGTACGGCATCGTGGCCGACTCGGCTTTTTTTATCGGTGTGGACGTCAAGAACAGCCATATTAATATAGGAGCAACCAACCTGGCAAACGAGTTGATCCATGTTTCGGAGCGGTTGCCTTATAAGCTCGATAATACCCCGGAATCTTTGGATAGCCTCTGCGCATGCATTTCACTCTTTATCGACGATCTGGGCGTAAGTAAGGACAGGATTTTAGGTTTGGGCATTAACTTATCCGGGAGGATCAATTACAAGACAGGCCACAGTTACAGCTTCTTTCATTTTGACGACCGGCCTTTAAGTGAAATTATCGAAGGGAGGATCGGGATTCCTGTCTTTCTGGAAAACGATTCCCGGGCAATGGCCTACGGGGAGTTCAGGGCGGGTGTTGTGGAGCAGGAGAAAGACGTATTGTTTTTGAACCTCGATTACGGCATCGCGGTGGGCATCCTGGTGGACGGCCGTATGTATTATGGCAAGTCGGGCTATGCCGGCGAGTTCGGGCACCTGCCGATGTTTGACAACGAGCTGATCTGCCATTGCGGGAAGAAAGGCTGCCTCGAAACCGAAGCTTCCGGCTGGGCGCTGACGCGGATGTTCCAGGAAAAACTGGCGGAGGGGTCGTCTTCCGTGATCACGCAAAAAAATATCGCACCCGCGGATGTCACGCTGGAAGATATTATCCAGGCTATCCGGGATGAAGATGTGCTCTCGATTGAACTGATTGCCAAAATAGGGGAAAAGGTTGGCCGCGGGATTGCGCTGCTGATCAATTTGTTTAACCCCGAGCTGATTATCCTCGGCGGAAGACTGGCCGCTACGGAAGACTACCTGAGCTTGCCCACGCAGACGGCCATTAACAAATATTCGTTGAACCTGGTCAACAATGACACGAAGTTGAAGCTGTCGAGACTCGGCGAACGGGCAGGGATTGTAGGCGCGTGCATCCTCGTACGCGACCGCGTGATGGCTTTGAACTAACCTGTCCTGACAACCGTCGAAACACACCGGTTAAATATCAACCAGAAAATTACATGCATATCCGGGCAGGGATTTTTACCATACTTTTGATTTTGGCGTGCATTACAGGTCACGCCCAGGTGCTCAGAAAACGCGCAGCGATTTTAATGGGCGGGCGCTTCGAATTGACGATCGTCGCCAGGGATTCGTCGGAGGCCGAAGCGAAAATTGACTTGCTCATCCACGAAATAAGGCGGATCGAAAACCTGATCTCCGACTGGATTCCGACGTCCCAGGTCTCGCAGGTAAATGCCCACGCGGGAATCCGCCCTGTGAAGGTCGACCGGGAGGTTTTTGAGCTGACCGAAAGGGCTATCGCGCTCTCCGAACTGACCGGGGGCGCTTTCGACGTAAGTTTTGCGGCGATGGAAAAGATCTGGAAATTCGATGGTTCCATGACACAGATGCCGACGGCGGAGACGGTCAAAAGGGCCGTAGCCAACGTCGGTTACCGAAATATTGTGCTCGACAAGGAAGAATCAACCATTTTTCTCCAAAAAAAGGGCATGAAGATCGGCTTCGGCGCCCTGGGCGAGGGCTATGCGGCCGACCGGTGCCGGGCCATGATGTTGGAGGCAGGTATTCCGGCAGGCATTGTGAATGCGACGGGCGACATGAGCGCCTGGGGAAAGCAGCCGGACGGCAGCGATTGGGTAATCGGGATCAACGATCCCGTGAAGCGGGGAGAGCTGTTCGCGATACTCCCGCTTCGCCACGGTGCGGTGGTTACGTCGGGAAGCTACGAAAAATTCGTGATGCTGAACGGCAAACGCTACTCCCACATCATCAATCCTGCCACCGGGTACCCGGCCACCGGATTGACCAGCGTCACGGTTTTCGGCCCGAGTACCGAGCGGGCCAATGGTTTCAGCACTTCCCTGATGGTATTGGGACGGGCAGCGGGACTGAAATTGCTCGCCCGCTTTCCCGAATATAGTTGCGTAATGATCTCCGATGAAGGAAAGGTTTTCAGTTCTCCAAACCTGGACATCAACCCATACCGTCAATAGCAATCCATCAAGATCTGGCTTCTCGACTGATAGTAGCTCACGGTTTGCCCGAGGTACTGATGGCAGAGCTGATCCAGCAGCTCGATCACATTCTTCTGCATGGCGAGCGACCCGCAAAGCATGATCACCCCGTTGCTGCCGAGGGCTTCGGCGATAAATTGCCCGTCATTCGCCAGCATATCGGTCACATAGGCCCTCGTGCCTTCGCGCGAGTACGCTACGTGTACGGACTGGAGCTTTTTTTCGGCCACGGTTTTTTCGATCATTTCCTCATACAAGGCGTAAGAGCGCTTGTCCCGGAATCCGCAGTATAAATGCCGCTTTGTGTTCGGCTTTTTATGGGAGAACATCCCGAGAAACGGTGCAATGCCCGTGCCGTTGGACACCATAATCACCATCGGTGCGCCGGCCGGGAAATGAAAGTGCGCATTGTTGACGATGCGTGCGGAGAATGTATCGCCCGCATTGAGGTTCGAGAGATATTCGGAACCAAGCCCCGGTACATGCAGCTTCACACTCAGTTGAATATCTTTCCCGATTTTGCCGATCGAATACAGCCGTTCCCGGTGGTCGCCGGCCGGGTAAACGGCCAGAAGGTCCCCGGATGTGAATGGCTGGCGGCCCTTGGGTTTCAATTGTATCAAAAACGATTCGCCCGGCTGGGTACCGTTCGTTTTACCGGTCACTGTCAGCGGCACCAACTTTTCGTGCCGAACCGCAAGCAGTCCTTCCGAAACGGATAGCGGAATATCCGCATGTTGCGACCAGGTAGTAGCCCATTCCTCGAATTCCGTCGGGGATTTGTCGTTCACCGTATGGATTTCAAGCATTGGTACGGCCCAGGGCTGATTGGCCAGGATGTTGTCGGCCTCGTAGGCAAATTTGCAAAAATCGGGATAGCTGTGGGAGCCGAAACCCAACACGGAATATTGAACCGGCCGGGTCTGGGGGTATTTCTCAAGAGTAGCCATGAACCGGGCCGCATTCGTAGGGGCATCGCCCAAACCATAGGTTGCCGTCATCACGATCAGATGGGATGCTTGCGGAAAGACGGTATACTGGTTTAGTTCCGTCACGAAAGCCCTGTGGCCCTGCGCGATCAACTGTTCGTAAACGATTTTGGCATAACCCATCGTGGAGCCGTTTTCAGAGCCTACCAGAATGATAAACTCGCTCTCGGCAGCGGAATGCCGGTTTTTGGTGCGTCCCGCACGCCGCTTGATGGTAATGGCGAAGCCGGAGTAAATAAAAAACAGGATGTTACCCGTGGCCAATGCAAGAATAATAGCCCACAACGCGCTGGTACGCCCCGTATGCAGGTCGAGGCTTAGCTCGGTAAGCAGTGCCGCCGTGGGATATTTGACCTCCGTCAGTACCTCGCCGGTAATCTGGTTGACGGACAGCTCCCGGTCTTTTAATTTGAGGATATAATAATCTTCCACATCCTCCGAAAACGGAAACTGGATCGTCTGTACATCGGCCATGCGGCTTCGTTTGAAAATCTCGAAGTCGGCGGCTTTCCGCACCGGGCTGTCCTTGATCGCGTCCAGATCGACGTCGGGTGTTTCGTAAGTCGTTTCCACCAGCCCGAATCGGGCAAGTGACAGGTAAGTACCTGTTAATGCGATGAGGAAAATCGGGATAAGCAACACCCGGCCGAGCACCACATGGTAGTATTGTGCAAAGTGGTCGCGTACAATCCGGGTGAAAAATCGTTTCAGTCCCCGCTGGCGCTGGATGATCAGCACCGTGCCCGACAGGGTGATCAGAAGCAGCAAAAAGGCCGTGAGCCCGATGAAGAAGCGACCTGCTTCGTGCAGGAACAGCGACCGGTGCAATGCGGTCACCCATTCGAAGAACTCGCTTTTGGGTTTTGGATAACCGAGGATTTTTCCGGTTTGCGGATCAATATAGGCGTCGATATTCTTCCCGTCGGCATCGGCCCCCTTGATGCGCACAAATTGGTTGGCATCGACGGTCAATTCCGTGATTTCGCTGTACCGGGTTTTGAGCAGCGGTATGGTATGGGAAAGCGGGATGTCCCCGGCAGCGCCGTAAGGCTGGATTTTTTCAGATAAGGGCTGAAAAGACAGGATGATACCCGTGACGGAGGCGAGGAGCAGTAAAACAAAAGAAGATACAGCCAGCGCGAGGTGACTGTATCTCCATATCGAAATGGTCATACACGATTAATTTGTACTGAAACGGACATACCGGATGTAGCCGGTACCTTCGCTTTTTGCGGAGAGGGCTTCGGTGGTCAATGGTATTTCAAGATCCTTGACAAAATATTCCTTGTCCTCCACCGCGGATTCAAACCGCAGCTTGTAGCCGGCATTGATCTTCGCCTGCTCGATCTCGATCACATTTACGCTCCGGTCGCCGCCTGTTACCGATGCCCCGGTGATGGCACTGAGGTTAGGCGTCTTTTTGGAAAGGGCCTTGTGCCACTCTTTGAGGCTGTTGTACCATTTTTTATCGGAACCCAGTACGCACAATGTCTTGTCGTAGCCATTTTTAGGGTTGATCACCGAAATCACCAGATAGGCGCCCTCGCCGGAGTAGCTCGTCATCTGGATCATGCATTTATACTTGCTTGTGCCGGTATTCTGCGCATTAGCCGGGCCGAACGAAACAAGTGTGAGTAAGAGGAGTGCAGTTTTAAGTAAAGCAGACATCGGGGATTACTTCAAAAAGTTAACAGTGATATTGTTTTTAGAGAGTGACTCGTTTTCTTCGGCCAGGTCGAAAGCCGTTTCCTTGAAATTGGTCTGGATATCTTTTTTTGCACCAATAGAGATCAGGTATTTCAGCATCGCATCGTCTTTGGAGACCATCGCCGCCCGGTGCAATGCCGTCAGGCCTTCGCTGTTTTGGGCATTGACGTCGATCTTGTAGCTTTCCAGGCGTTTCACCAGCGACAAGTCGTTTTTGGCGACGGCCAGGTGGTACAGGGTATTGCCATTCTGTTGCGGCGCTTCAACTTTCAGCCCTTTTCCTTTCAGAATATCCAGTTTCGCTTCGAAATCGGAAGCCCTCTGCGCATTGTAAGATTGGATCAGGTAAAAGGCCAGGTTGTTGCCGCCGGCATCCTTCACGCTCACAGAAGCACCTTTCGAGAGCAGGAACCCAACTATTTCCGGCGAATTTCCGCGAACGGCCATAGCCAGTGCGGTGACCCCTTTCTGATTGGCCTGATCGATATGCTTCACTTTGGAAAGCAATGCATTGAAAACCGTCGTGTCGCGATTCGAAGCCGCTGCATTGATGAGCGGTGTGTTGCCCTCTTCATCGGCTTTGTTCACATCCACGCCCTTTGAAATAAAGTACTCGATAATGGCGGCCTGTTTGGGCTTGCGCGCCAGCGCGTGCAGCACATTGTCGCCCGTTTTTCCGACGGCGGTCGGTTTCAGTTTCAATGTTTCCAGATACTGGTATACCTCGATAGGGTTGGCGCCGCCGCGGGAACCTTGTGCCGCCATCAGCATTGCGTGGTCGGTGGCAGGCACGCCTTTCTGCAAAAGGGCTTTCAGCTGATCGATATTCCCGCTCCGGGCGGCGTAGGCAAATGCATTGTTACCCGCAGCGTCCGCACTTTTAAGGCTCAGTCCTTTGGAAACGAAATAGTTGGTGATCGCCAGGTCTTTGTCGTTGGCAATGGCGATCAGTAATGCATTCGCACCGTCGTGGTTGAGGTCGGTTTTCAGGTTGGCGCCATTGGCCAGGCACAGATCGTACACTTTCGTATTGGGCTGGCCCGCACCGGCGGCGAAGTTCAGCGGCGTAGCGCCGTGGCTGTCGATATTGTTGGCTTTGGCACCTTTCGAAAGCAGGTATTCCATGATTTCCGTATTTCCGCGGCTGGCTGCCCAGTGAATGTAGTTACGGCTGTCGTGGGTGAGCTTGTTGACCTCGTTTCCGGGTTGGGAAAGCAGGTATTTGATCGTTTCGTTCGGCGCCTGGGCGTTGATCGCCAGGACCACCGGGTCGAACGTCGCCCCGTTGAACTGGGCAGGATCGTTTCCTTTTTCAATGGCACTTTTGACTGTGCTGACATCCGGGGAGTTTTTCCAGAACGATTGTTCCAGAAGTATGTTCTGCTGTGCATGCGCGGAGAGCGCGGACATAGCAAAAACGGCAAGCAAAAACTTTTTCATACTGATCAACTGGGTTAAATGCGACATGCGGCAGCGCAAGGCCTTAGGAACTGATGCCCAAAGTTAATTGGTAATTAGTCTAAATAGCGTGTTCTTCGAAAATGGGGGTTAAAAAATTTGATTTCGGGTACGCCGGGCAGCCTTTTTTGTCCCGGATTAAAATTCGATTAATATTTATTTGAAATTAATCTAAATTAGAATGACGTTGTTTTCTTTGTGCCCGAATCACCTTTTTCAAAATATAACGGGCATGAAGAGATACATTATACCTTTTGTGTTGCTGGGTTGTCTGGCCGCTTGCGACTCGGACGACGACGATGATCAGCATGTGACTCCTGCCGTGACGACGCAGGAAGTGGTTAATAATTATGCCGATCTGGTCCTGGCTAATTACGGAGATGCCGTGACACTGGCAAAGGCGTTGCAAACGCAGGTGAATGCATTTGTACAAAACCCCACGGCCAAAGGGCTCGAAGATTGTAAAACGGCCTGGCTGGCGAGCCGCGTGCCTTATCTGCAAACCGAGGCTTTCCGTTTTTACGACGGTCCGATCGACGGTACCGAGGAAAACCTGGAAGGGCTGATCAACGCTTGGCCGCTCGACGAAGCTTATATCGACTACGTGGCGGACGAAAATGCCCCCGGCGGGATCGATTACACCGCAGGGGTGATCAACGACCTGAAAACCTACCCGACGATCAGCGAGGCCGTGTTGCTCGGCGATAACGAGAAAAACGGCGAAACCGACGTCAAAGTGGGTTACCACGCGATCGAATTCCTGCTTTGGGGCCAGGATTTTTACGCCGACAGCCCAGGCAAGCGCCCCTACACCGATTATGTGAAAGGTGGTACCGCCCAGAACCAGGAGCGTCGCGCGCAGTACCTGAAAATCGTCACAGACCTTCTGGTAAAGGACCTTGAAACAGTGAAGGCACAATGGGAGACGACCGGTGCATACCGCAAAGATTTCACGGCAGCCGCCAATGTGACGCAATCGCTAACCAATATGATGCTGGGAATGGGCAAGCTGACCAAAGGAGAGCTTTCCGGTGAGCGCATGGCCGTGATACTGGCCTCGAAAGACCAGGAAGACGAGCATTCGTGCTTCTCCGACAATACGCATAACGACTACATTTACGATGAAGCCGGTGTGTATAACGTGTACCTCGGCAAATACAAGCGCACGGACGGTACCACACTCGACGGGCCGGGCATAGACGACCTCGTGAAAGCAAAAAGCGCCGATGCCAATAACCAGATTATTGCGGGTATGGATGCAGCTACCGCTGCGGTAAAGGCTATTCCGGCACCGGTGGACCAGGCAGTGAAGAATGCCCGCCCAACGATGGAGGCGGCCGTTAAGTCGCTGCGCGCACAAGCTGATTTCATTACTTTGGCGGGAAGCACGATCGGTATTAACCTCAGCATTCCCGAGACCAACTAATTATTCAGGATAATATGACGATGGCATCCCGCAGGTAAGGTGGGGTGCCATCTGCTGCATGTAAGAAAATAACCTCCGTTTAAAGTGAGTGCCAGGGCGAGATATAGCTGTTTATTGTGGATGACCGGCATGTTTCTGATGCAATGCCGCCATCAGGACGTGAAAGATGAACCCGTAGCCGAGCAGGACGAGGCGTTTTCGGGCGGGAAGGAGGGGACTGTGTTCGACCAGACCGCCAATGCTTTCGGTAATGCGTTGACGAGCCTTACTTCTGCGGAAGTGGACCAGTTTGTGATCGGCAACTCATTCAACCGGAACAACTGGGTCACCGCGCCGTCGTCAACCTCCGCGCGTGACGGGCTGGGGCCCTTGTTCAATGCAACTTCGTGCTCGGCCTGCCATTTCCAGGACGGTCGCGGCGCGCCGGTATCGGGCACCGACCAGGCGATTACCCAGGCGCTGCTTTTCAGGCTGTCGATCCCCGGGCAGGACGAGCATGGCGGCCCGCTCCACGATCCGAACTACGGCGAGCAGTTCAACCCCCGTGCCGTGATCAATGCGGCAGGAGAAGGGGACGTGTCGGTAACTTACACGGAAATGCCCGGTACTTACCCGGACGGCACGCCATTTTCCCTGCGAAAACCGACCTATACTTTTTCCAATCTCCAATACGGCCCCATGACGGGTACGCTCATATCGCCGCGCATTGCACCGCAAATGGCCGGCGTAGGGCTGCTGGAAGTGGTACCGGAGGAAACGGTACTCGCTTTCGCAGATGCGGGAGACCGCAATGGCGATGGTATTTCGGGTAGGCCCAACTACGTGTGGGATTATAAACGAGGCAAGAAAGTGCTGGGGCGTTTCGGGTGGAAAGCCAACCAGCCGACCGTGGAGCAGCAGACCGGCGGCGCATTCAACGGAGACTTGGGGGTTACCTCGTCGTTGTTCATGAACGAGGGGCTTACCGCCGCGCAGCTCGCCAAATATGGTACATTGCCCAATGGCGGAAGGCCGGAAATTACCGATAGTATTTTTCAGGACGTGGTGTTTTACGTGCGTGCGCTGGCCGTACCCGCCCGCCGCGACTGGCAAGACCAGCAGGTGCTTTCGGGACGTACGCTTTTTGCGCAGGCCAACTGCACGGGCTGCCACGTGCCCAAAATGCTGACGGGCAAGGCCGATTCGCCTTCCTACCTGTCGGCTCAAACCATACGGCCCTTTACCGATTTGCTCCTGCATGACATGGGCGAGGGCCTGGCCGATCATCGTCCCGATTTCGAAGCTACCGGCACCGAATGGCGCACACCGCCGCTTTGGGGGCTGGGGCTGATCCGCATTGTGAACAAGCATACCAATTTGCTGCACGACGGCCGCGCGCGCAATGCCGAAGAGGCGATCCTGTGGCATGGCGGCGAGGCGGAGAATTCTAAAAAAGTATTCATGAATTATTCCAAAACGGAGCGCGAGGCAGTGCTTCGCTTTATCGATACTTTATAACCAATCACCATGATTCTATTCAAAAAAATAGCCTATGCATTGCTCACATCCGCTGTGGTGCTGGCATGTTCTTCCAAAGACAACCCCGATCCCGGCGACGAAACTTCCCGCGTTGCGATGCTGCAAAATGTAGGGAGCAATGTGATTATTCCGTCGTTCGAGGCATTTCAAACCAATGCACAGGCACTGACGACCGTAGCGGAAGCCTATGCGGCCGATGTGAAAAGCGAAACCAAGCTGGCAGCTGTTCAGAACGCCTGGACCGCCGCCGCGCAGTCCTGGAAAAAGGCGTCCCTGTTTACTCAGGGGCCGATTGACGATGCATTTCTGGCTTCGTCCATATATTTCAATACCACCAATACTACCGGCATTGAGAAGGCCATCAGCCAGCCGGGCGGTGCCGTGGACGACGCGTACATCGAGGGCCTCGGGGCGGCGTTGAAAGGCTTCCCGGCTATCGAGTACCTGCTTTTCAGTACATCGGGCAATGCCGCCATTATCGGGAATTATTCGGGTATCAATGGCGCCGGGCGTGGCGTTTTCCTGAAAGCATTGTGCGCGAACCTGCAAAAACAAGCCGCGACAGTCGTTTCGAAATGGAAAGCAAGTGATGGGAATTATATCAAAACGTTCGTCGATGCCAATGGCCGGGATATCAATTCCTCTTTTGGCGTGCTGGCGAACAAGATGATCGACCTGGTGTATACGGTCAAGGACGAGCGCCTGGGCGCGCCGATGGGGAAACGCAACAACGGAACGCCCCAGCCCGGCCTGGTGGACGCCAAACTGAGCAATGCGTCGCTGGTGCTCATGAAAGCCGAGTTACAGTCGATCGAAAACGCATTTACGGGCAAAAATCTTTCCGGTACCGACGGTCCCGGCATCGACGATATGCTCGACGAAGCGGGCGCGAAGTCGGGCGACCAGCCGCTGAGCGCGAAGATCAAAGCCCAGTTCGCAACGGTCAACGCCAAAATCGCATTGATCACCGATCCGCTCGGTACCGCGGTCACTACCCAAAAAGACCAGGTCAGCGCGGTGTATGACGAGGTGAAGAAATTGCAGGTATTGATGGAGGTCGATATGATCAACAACCTCGGCGTGTTGCTCACGTTCAGCGATAACGACGGCGATTAGCCATGACATCGATCCAGAGTCTGATCCGAAAGGGGCGCACGGCCACCACCGGGGAATCCTTGGCATTCTTCCGGATCGTCTTTGGTTTGCTGCTATTCGTTTCGGAGGTCCGGTTCATTGCGAGGGGCTGGGTTTCCGATTTTTATATCAAACCGCAGTTTTTCTTCTCCTTTTACGGTTTCGAATGGCTTCGCCCGCTGCCGGGTCCGTACATGTATGCGGTGTTTTATCTGCTGGCCGCATTGTCGCTGCTGATCGCCCTGGGGCTTTTTTACAGGGTTTCGATCGTCGCATTCTTCCTGCTTTTTACGTACGTCGAGCTACTGGATAAAAGCGTTTACCTCAACCATTATTACCAGGTAAGCCTGCTGGCATTGCTCCTGTGTATGCTGCCGATGAATGCGGCCTGCTCGCTGGACAGCAGGCTGTTTCGCCGGGTACGGGCGCAGGTGCCGCTGGAATGGATGACCTGGGCCTTGCGGGTGCAGGTAGGCATGGTGTACTTTTTCGGCGGCGTAGCCAAGCTGCGGTACGACTGGCTTTTTGAAGCGCAGCCGCTCAGGATCTGGCTTTCGGCGAACCAGGATTTGCCGGTAATAGGTCCGTTGATGACCCAGGCCTGGCTGGCATTCGCATTGAGCTGGTTTGCGATGCTGTTCGATCTGAGCGCACCTTTTTTGCTTAGTTGGCGGAAAACCCGGCTGCCGGTGTACGGGATCGTGGTTGCGTTTCACCTGATGACGCATCTGTTATTCTACATCGGCATGTTTCCCTGGATGATGATCTGCACCGCATTGGTCTTTTTCCCGGAGGACTTTCACGGGCGTGTGCTGCGTAACGTGGTTCCCGGCGCGTTCCCCGCCCGCCCGCCTTATGTATACACGCGTCCGTGGGGGAGTACGACCGCCTTTCTGGCGATTTTCTTTTTATTCCAAATGGTGATGCCTTTCCGCAGCTACTGGTACGGTGGGAATGTGCTCTGGCACGAGCAGGGTTTCCGGTTCGCGTGGAATATCATGCTGATGGAAAAGAATGCTTCGCTGGAATACGAGGTAAAAGTGAAGGAGACCGGGCAGCAATTTACCGTTAAGCCGGATCGCTTCCTCACGCGCATTCAGGCGAGGCAATGCAGTTTTCAGCCCGATATGATCCTCCAATTTGCACATTACCTTCATGGCTATTACCTGGAAAACGGGGTGGGCGACACGGAAATACGGGCGGTTTGCTATGCTTCGGTGAATGGGCATCCGAGCAAGCTGCTGATCGACCCGCAGACGGACCTGGCTCTCGAAACCGATGGTTTTCGGGCCAAATCCTGGATTACCAAGTGGAGGGAATAGGAGGGTGAGTTTTTAGTATAAAATTGATTTTTAATATGTTATATAAAGTTTTACCCTTTGCGGCCAGCCTGCTGCTCCTTGCTGATTTCACATTTGCACAGGAAACGAGGGAGTTGAAGGAATTGCAGGTGAAGGAGAAAAAAAATGATGTGAATGGCCTGCGACGCCTTGCCGACGTGGAGAATATGGCCATTTACGCAGGTAAAAAGAACGAAGTGGTCGTGCCGGACAACCTGAATGCCAACCTGGCGACCAACAATGCGCGGCAGATCTACTCCCGTGTGCCGGGGGTAAATATCATTGAAAACGATTCTTACGGTGTTCAGCTCGGCATCGCCACACGCGGCCTCAACCCGAACCGGACAACTGAATTCAATTCCCGCCAGAACGGCTACGACATTTCCGCCGACCCGATCGGCTACCCGGAAAGCTACTATACGCCACCCGCCGAGGCGATGGACCGCATCGAGATCGTCCGTGGTGCGGCCTCCTTGCAGTACGGTACGCAATTCGGCGGGCTGTTGAATTTTCAGTTTAAAAAGGGTGATCCGGACAAAAAGTTCACGCTGGATTCGCGGCAGACGGTCGGGACGTACGGTGTATACAACTCGTTCAATGCCGTGGGCGGTCAGATAGGCAAGGTGAATTATTATGCCTTTTACCAGCATAAACAGGCCGACGGCTGGCGCTCGAATACCAACCTGAACCTGAATGCAGGCTACGGCGCATTGACCTGGCAGCTCACGCCGAAGTTGAAAGCGGGTGCCGAACTGACATTAATGGGCTACCTCATGAAGCAGCCGGGCGGCCTCACCGACGCGCAGTTCGAGGCAGACCCGCGCGCGAGCTATCGCAATGGCAACTGGTTCAGGGCGCAATGGACCATTCCGGCCGCGCATTTGGATTACGCATTCAGCGAAACCACCCGCCTCAATGTGCGCGCGTACGGGCTCATCGCCGGGCGCGGATCTGTCGGTAACATTGTGAATCCGTTGCGCGACAAGACCGACACTACCGCGCGGCGCCAGCTTTCGTATGACCATTACAGGAACTTCGGTACCGAGGTGAGGCTATTGCACCGGTACCGGATCGCCGGGAAAGTATCGTCGCTACTGACCGGCGTGCGGTATTTCCAGGGCCGCACCCAAAAAACGCAGGGCTCGGGTTTTACGGGCAAGGACGCCAATTTCAATTTTCCCGACCCGGGCAAGGTCGACGAATTCGATTACCTGTTCCCGTCGCACAATGCAGCATTGTTTGTCGAAAATGTGCTTTGGCTGAACGCCCGGTGGACGGTCACGCCTGGTTTCAGGATGGAGTATATTAATACCAATGCGCGTGGTTACAGCATCGAGGAAAAAACCGGAGCTGATGTGCCGGGAAGGCAATCCAAAACCCGTGCATTTCCGTTGTTCGGGATAGGCGTGAACTATGCCGTGACGGAGAAAGCAGAAGTCTATTTCAATGTTTCACAAAATTACAGCCCCGTTAATTTCTCGGATATTCAAGTCAGGACGCCCAACTTTCAGGTTGATCCTGCCCTGAAAGACGTGACCGGTTTCAATGCGGACCTGGGCTTTCGCGGGCAGCATAAAAATTGGCTCAATTTCGACCTAAGTCTCTATTACCTCGATTACAACAACCGCATCGGCATTATCCGCAAAGCGAGCGACGACGGCCTGGAAGTGATCCGCTACCGGACGAATGTGGGCCGTTCGCGGAGCATGGGTGTGGAGGCGTACGGGGAACTGAATTTCCTGAGGCTGGCGGCGTTGCAACCCGAAAAGGGGGATCTCTCGTTGTTCGCGAGCATTGCCTACACCGACGCAACCTACACGAAGGCCATCAACCCGCTGTTGACGACGTTGATTGTCGGCAGGCAGGTAGAGTTTGCCCCCAGGCTGATTACACGTGCGGGGATTACCTATCGTAAGGGAAGGTTCGGAACGACGATTCAGACCGCCTATACCAGTCGGCAATACTCCGATGCCTATAATTCGCCGCACACGGCCGATGGGCTCGTAGGGGAGATTCCGGCCTACCAGTTGGTGGATTGGACTGCTAATTACCATTTCGGTAAATTATACACCAGCCTGAGTGTCAATAATGTATTGAACAAGCAATACTTCACCAGGCGCGCGCTCGGTTTCCCCGGGCCGGGCATTATTCCAAGCGACGGGCGGACTGGTTACCTGACGGTGGGTATGAAGCTGTGAATGGTTAAATCTGCTGTGATTTTATTGGTATCAAAAAAAAGATATAAATAATATCAGATATAGTGTATTTCTCAAATAGTAATGCTATTTTTGTTCTACATCTTCATCAGCAAACTTTGACCATCATGCAGCGCTATCATCTGACAAAAGCAACCAATCCCGACCAGCTTACGACGCCCTACATCCCTGATTTTTTTAAGGAATTCGGAGCGATACTTTATCAGTTCCTGCCGTCGATCAAAGGCAACGAATTGTTGCCGGGCGAGGTGAAGTACGGATACAGATTTTACATGCTGGACGACCCCAATAAGGAGGGGGTGTTCTACCTGTCTTCCCACAAGGATATCGATACGCTGAAATCGCGGTCCAAATTTTTGTCAAGGGTCGAAAAGGAAATTACGCGCCTTCGTGCTCAGTGCCAGTCACCGGCGGCGTGAATGGAGGAATGAAAGGGACATTGTGGCTTGTCTTGTAATTTAATGCGGCTGTCGTCCCGCCGGTCACGTCAATGGTGGTGCCGGTGACCATAGCGGCCAGATCCGATGCGGCAAAAACGGCTACGTTGGCGATATCCTGCATTCGTGGCAGTTTTTTTACCATCGTGTCCCCCTCCATCGTTCCCAGTATCCGGGAGGCAAGCTCGGCGCCGATTTGGGAGAAAGCGTCAACAAAAACTTTGGAATCGGGCGAGCCGCCCGAGCGGATATTGACCACCCGCACGCCGTAGGGGCCAAGCTCAGAAGCCAGGTTCCTCGACAAGCTCTCGATGGCACAGCATGCCACCCCGAATCCGCCGGTTCCGGGATAGCCGATACCGCCCGGCGTGGCGGTCAGGGATAGTATTACGCCTTTGCCCTGTCTGCGCATGACACGTCCGGCGGCCGCGCCCGTGAGAAACTGGCTTTGCATGGCCCTTGAAATGGGTCTTGTAAAATCCTCGACGCTCATCTCCGTCAATGGAATATCCTGCACATCGTCAAGGCCGATTGCGTTGAATGATACGTCGACAGCCCCATGTTCCCCGGCTACCCAGGCCACAAACGCATCCACCTCCGGCTTGCTGAGTGCATCTACCTGCCTTACCTCGGCCAACCCACCGCTTGCCCGGATTTTCGCCGCGGTATTTTCAACGCTGTCCAAATGGATTCCCGAGAGAAAGACCTTCGCTCCGGCGGCGGCAAAGGCTTGCGCGATGGTGCCTCCCAGCGAGCCTCCCGCGCCGTAGATGATTGCATTTTTATTTGCTAGCAGCATGTCGGTATGAGGTTGGTTGATCAATACCAAACTTAGAAAATAGCAACGATCCCGTCGCATGGCAAACTGGCCAACTTGAAGGGGGATTCGGGACGTTTAAGGGATGGCTTGCGGGCTTCTGCTGATTTTTTGGCTAGTTTTGTGCATGAATGAAACAATTACGCTCCCCGTCGACTACCTGGGGACTTCTCATGAGCTTCCATTGACCATTGTGCCGCTCGGCTACACCTATCAACTACACATAGAGGTCGAGGGAAAAACGTTGATTTTTGAAAAGGACGATCATGGCGAATATCGGGTGATCGACAGCACCGGCGATGCAGGTGAAGTCAGCAAGGGATTCGTGGCGGCAATCGTTGCTACTTTGGAGGCGCTTTGATTTCGGAGCCGTTCCGTTGGCCAGTGAACTTGACGAGTCTCGGGAACCTTTTGATTCCCCGGATTACGACTTTTTGCCGATCTCCTCAGCCAGCCCAATAAGAAGCCCTTCTACGCCGCGGATATAACAAAGGCGGTAGGAGTTTTCATACTGGACCACTTCACCTACCAGCTCGGCACCATGTTTGGAAAGCCGGCTTACCATCTCGTCAATATCCTCCACCGTGAACATCGCCCGAAGATAGCCCAGCGCATTCACCGGCGCATTGCGGTGGTCCGATTCGACGGGAGGCGCAATAAACCTCGATAATTCCAGGCGGCTGTGGCCATCCGGGGTGATCATCATGGCGATCTCCACTTGCTGAGAATCCAGGCCGGTTACACGACCTGACCATTCGCCTTCAATCGTGCCCCGCCCTTCGAGCCGCATTCCTAACTCGGTAAAAAACAAGATGGCATTTTCAAGGGATTCTACCACAATGCCGATATTATCCATTCTTACTAATTTGTTGTGGGACATATGTTGGATGGAAGTTTAAATGGTCATTAACTGTCAACCGCCCGACTACCGCGGCTTTAATGGGTAAACGATCAGCTTATAAAAGTGTGCCGGAGGATTGTAAGTCTAATGGATTTGTTACGCGATATTTTTCCGAACAACTTTTGCTACAATGCTTGCACTGTGTAGGTGAAGCCTCTTTGGAGGCTCACTTGATTTGAAATCCTTAAAAAATGGTTTGAAAACTTTTATTGGCACAGGATCGATCGGCTGATATTTGTACATTGAAAATGGATTCAACAAGGCAACCGCAAGGATTATGGAAATAACAAGAATAGGCAGCAGGCCATCAGGCAAGGGGCCATCGGATTGGTTCACGGGCGCTGTGCGCATCGACCCGCTATTTGAGCCTAACCAGGCGCGGCGTGCCGCGTCGGCATTGGTCACCTTCGAGCCCGGCGCCAGGACGGCGTGGCACACCCACCCGCTAGGCCAGACGCTGATCGTCACGGCGGGCGCCGGCTGGGTTCAGCGTGAAGGAGGCCCGGTGGAAAAGATCTTTCCGGGCGATATTATCTGGTTTGAAGCCAATGAAAAGCACTGGCATGGGGCAACGGACACAACCGGCATGAGCCATATTGCCATTCAGGAAAGCCTTGACGGAAAAGTGGTCGACTGGATGGAGAAAGTCACAGACGAGCAGTATGTTTTTTCCAAAAAGTAATGCGATCAAGAATTGATCGCATTACCGTGATTAAGAGTACTCAATTCTAAGTCGCGTATTATTCCACCACTATTTTGCCTGTACTGATTCCATTGCCCGTATTCACTCTCAGCGTGTAAAGGCCCGCAGGCAGATCAAGCACTACCGTGTTGCTGTTACCATTTCCGGTTTTGAGTTGAAACGGTAGTTCCTTGCCGGCAATGTCTGTCAATGTCAAGCCTTCGATAGGCGCATTAGCCCGGATGGTTATAGCGCTACCCTGTTTTACCGGGTTTGGATAAACCGCCCAGGTTTGCTTTGGCGTCAGGCGTTTTATGGTGCTTAGGGCAAAAGTACCGTCCCGGTCTACCGAGCGAAGGCGATAGTATGCTGTTCCGGACATTCGGGCGAACTCTGCGTCGGTAAATGTGTATTTCTGCGAGGTGCTGCTTTCACCCACCGCTTTTACCTGGCCGATTTTTACAAAGTGTTTGGCGTCGGCGCTACGCTCTATCTCGAAATGGGAGGCATTATCTTCCAGCGTTGTGTTCCAATGCAACAAGGCAGTGTTTTCGGATTCGATGGCCTCGAAGCTAACCAAACGTACCGGCAGGGGCTTATTGACTGTTTTTACAAAAAATCCGCTAAATCCCGTCACGTCAAAATTCACTTCCCACCTTTCGGCAGCGGCGTTCCATACAATGTCAGCATCTTCCGGGTTAATGACCACGGCAGGGCCCGGGTACGTAGCAGGGCGACCGGAACCGTCGCTGCTTTCTCCTCCGATTTTTTCTATTAATAAATTGGCTTTGCCCGCGGCATCATTTGGGTAAGCGGGTAAATCGGTAATATTGTCACTGTTAAAACTATCAAATTCTGCCTGCGTGAAGTAAAGGGTCACCCGACCTCCTGCGTGTTCGGCATTTTGCGACGGAGTGATTTGGTAATGGCGTTTGACATAACTGGCGGGCTGGACGTCGTCCACCCAGACTTTGGCGCTCACAGGTCCTGCGACATACCCTATTGCATTGCGGTTGGTCGCCAGGCTGACGATCGGGGCACATAGGTTACTAAACATGGTGTATTGCCCCTGTTGCAGAGTGGCGGTAGCTAGCGTCGGAGCCAGCGCATTGGTAAATGCAGGCGCGGCACTGAAAAGTACCGGGGTATTCTTTGCGGTATTGTTGCCGTTGCCCAGCTGTCCGAAATCGTTTTCACCCCAGATCCAAACGGAGCCGTTTTTCTGAATACCGTGCGAATGAACAATTCCTGCACTGACGCTCGCCCAGTTGACGCCGGAACTTATTTGTACGGGCGCGCTTCTGCCGTTATTAGTGCCGTCGCCCAATTGCCCGAAGACATTATATCCCCAGGCCCAAAGGCTACCATCCTTTTTGATAGCATTGGAATGATATCCACCCAACCTGACAGCTGCCCAGTCGGAAGCCACGCCTAACTGTGTAGGTGTAAGATGGCGCTCGCCAGTTCCCGATTCTCCGAAATCGTTTGATCCCCAGACCCAAAGGGTGCCGTTGTTTTTGATAGCCATGTTATGAAAAGCTCCCGCGCTGATGCTTGCCCAATCGGAAGCGGAGCCTACCTGCGTAGGCGTAGTGTAGCCGGCATCGAGCCCGGTTGTACCATTGCCCAATTGTCCGAAGAAATTATCCCCCCATATCCAAATGGTGCTGTCCTTTTTAATGGCGAATGTATGGTAATATCCCGCATGAACACTTGCCCAATCCGAAGTCGAACCTATTTGTACCGGCACCCGCTTCTCTTCCTTGGTTCCGTCGCCCAATTGGCCGGCCCCGTTGAATCCCCAGGCCCATAGCGTGCCATCCGTTTTGATGGCAACGGAGTGGGACTTCCCGGCAACGACGCTCTGCCAGTTGGTGTCTGTGCCGACCTGTGCGGGCACATTTTTATTGGCGTACTTTCCATCGCCTAATTGCCCATCGCTATTAGATCCCCAGGTCCAAAGCGTTCCATTGCTTTTGATTGCCAATGTATGCGATTCCCCGGCAGCCACATCTGTCCAGGTAGCAGCCACATCTACTTGTACGGGCGTATTTTTATTAGTATTTGTTCCGTCGCCCAATTGCCCGGAGGAATTGGCTCCCCAGGCCCAGAGCGTACCATCGCTTTTGATCGCGAATACGTGAGATGCCACCGCGCCACTTTTTATCGTAGTAAAATAGGAACACTGGGCGATTGTACTTTTGCTGATTGTTAGGAAAAGAAGGGTGATGTAAAGCGCTATTTTCATATATGTAACTGATTGATGCGTAAAGGTGGATATTTTTTTGCGCATTGAAAAATAGTGAGCGCGTCAAAATATCGGAAGCCTGGCCTTCTCCGGGAAAAAGCCCAGCGCTGCCGGAAATCCGATACGTATCTTGTTTTACGCATTCCACAGCCCGGTGGCCGTTCCTTTGATGATTCTATAATATTGTGCAGTCATTAAAACCGCGCCCACCGAAAGTGATATGCAAGTAGCCAAAATAACTCCCGACAGGCCCATTTTTAGATCCCTGCATAAATATATAGCCACGGGTATGTTAATTGCGGCGGCAAACGTACTGGAAAATACTTGCAGTCTAATTTTTGCCACGCCATTGACGAAGTAGGCAAAAATGTTTGAGAAGGTTGAGATCGCAACAAAGATCGCCATGCCAATGGAGAGATCAAGCGGGATATTTACATCAGTGCCTATCCATAATTTGTAAATTCTGTTGACAAACGGGAGAATAGCTATGAGTCCAGTTAACATGAGCAGCCACATGTAGACGAGGATGGTGACATTCTTCCGGACCCACGGAAAGTCACGTTTTAAATATGCTTCGCTGAAAGCCACCCAATAAGGCCCCAATACAATGCCCCATATAATATTGAATGCATTAAAAAGTCTATATGCAATATTGTACGTAGTGACATGTTCGGTATCGAAAAGTTTCGAAACCAGAAAGCTGTCCGTAGAAAAAATAATCAGCACCGCAATTTGAATAATAAAAAATTGCCCGCCGAGTGAAAATAGCGTTCTAATATATGGACGATGGAAATATTTTATAGACGGAATGATCGATTTAAAGCGAGTGGAAAAGAAATATACACTCACGATTAATGATATCATAGTTGGTATAAACGTGACGATAATTCCGAGAGCAGGCAAGCGCCATTGATACGGTAAATTGCAGCGGCTTAATAAAAATATAGCACCCAGTGAAGCAAAACTTCCTACAAATCCAATCAGATTTACAAATGCAGTATCCTGGTGCGCAAGCAAGATATTGTTGATTGAATCTAGAACCAGTTTGACCATAAAGGAAATGAAACAAAACAAGACGAGCTGATCGATATAAATATCATCAGCGCCTGCATTTAAAACAGAGCCCCAGCTTATGAAATGATGGAAAATCAGAAAAACCACAATGATTGCGGCCGAAAACACTGTTAACAAAACATAATTGGTGCTAACAAGTCGACGGGCTTTGTCCAGGTCATTGTGGGCCAAAGCCTCGGATAGCTTAGTTTTCAGGCCACTTCCAAGGCCCATATCAAAGAATAAGGTCCATCCCAAAATGGAGTAAAGTACCAGCCATATGCCATAACTGGATTTTGATAAAAAAGATAGGCATATCGGGATGCTTACTATGGTGGTTAAGAGACTGAACCCTTTAAAGAACAACGATAATATAATATTCTTGTATTGTTTGGCACTTCTTTCACTTAAACTAATTCTCATAACTGTTAGGGGAGTGGGGTATTAGCTGCTACTATGCAGCCGCGAATTTACTAGTTTGGTGAATATGTTAGCGAATTTTAACATTTTAATAATGTACAATGGATCTGAGCTTTACAATTCTTTTATGATGTGTTATAATTCTATCTTTTTGTGAAGTATTCTTTTGAACAAATGATAGAATTTATGCTACATAATAATTAGTATGTAACCGTATTTTAATTTAGTTTATCGATTTCGTTTCGAGATGTCGACGGTGTTAACGAAATAGCGAAACGAAAGTCAATTATTGGCATAAACGGGCCCGGGTGTTTGCCATTGCACCGGCCTGACAAGCACCGTAACGTGTTTATCGATAGGGTGTTTGTACGGAATGATTTGAGGGAGCCTTACTACTACATGTCAGAACGAGAGGCGACGCTGGTGCGGCGGCAGGCCAAGAGGAGGCTTGCCGGTGATTCGCTATGTCGAAAAAAATAATTAATATTGACTAATTTAAAATTTAGCATACATTTACAAAATATTTAGGGTTATCTAAAAATATTTTATGTAAATGAAAAGATGGTTACTTATAGCTACGGCCGCAGGTATCTATACGATCGCGGTCTCCTGCAACCTGACATTGCCCGGCGTGCCTTCCGACGACGAGATACTGGACGGTCCGGTGGAAGGGCTGACACCCGAGCAAAACAGGCGCTTCCTTGCGGGCGATGCGGCTTTCAACGATGAGGTCTTTACCAGCTATACCGGACTCGGCCCGGTGTTTGTCGCCACCAGCTGCGGGAGCTGTCACGCTGGTGATGGGAAGGGAACGCCGTTTACGACGCTGACACGCTTCGGGCAGAAGGATGCGACTGGTAACCAATTCCTGCACAAGGGCGGGCCTCAGTTGCAAAACAGGGCAATTCCGGGCTACGCGCCAGAAGTAATTCCCGATGGTGCGACCTTCTCCAATTTTACGCCACCGGCCAATACAGGCTTGGGCTTTCTGGAAATGGTTCCCGACGCGGATATCCTGGCAATGGCCGATCCGGATGACAAGGATATGGACGGCATTTCAGGCGTGCCGAGCTACGGGGCTTTGCCTGCCTTTGTTACGGAATTTGCCAATGCCATTCCGCGTGAGGGTAAATTCATTCACCGGTTTGGAAAAAAGGCCGCCACCTATAACCTGCTGCATCAGACAGTAAATGCATACAGCCAGGACATTGGCATCAGCTCCACATTTGCGCCTAAGGACATTTACAACGGGGAGGATATCGATCCGGAGATTTCCAATCAGACGGTTCATCATGTGGTGTTCTATCTGCAAACGCTCAAAGCGCCTATTCCCAGAAACCAGCAGAGCCCGGATGTGCAGCAAGGTAAGCAGACGTTTATAGATATAGGTTGCCAGGGCTGCCACCGGCAGACTTTGAAAACCGGGGCCGCACAGGTAGCAGCCTTGTCCAATCAAACGTTTCATCCATACACCGACCTTTTACTGCACGACATGGGGCCGGGCCTCGATGATGGCTATACGGAGGGCAGCGCGACCAGCGCCGAATGGCGGACACCGCCGCTTTGGGGCCTCGGGCTTTCTCCTCGCTCGCAGGGAGGCAAGTATTTTCTGTTGCACGACGGCAGGGCTACCAGCATTCGGGCAGCTATCCTGCTGCACGGCGGCGAAGGCCAGCGCAGCAGGGAGCGCTTTGAAAAACTGGGTAGTTCAGATCAAAATAAACTCATTCAATTCCTGGAATCACTTTAATGGTAATGGACAGAAAAGATTTTATCAAAACCTGCGGGATCTCCTGTGCGGGACTTGCGGGCATGGCGCTGGGAATCAGTGGGTGTGCGAGCGTTTATTCGGTGCAGGGTACCGTGGCCCGAAATGTGATTTCGTTTCCCGAAGACGCATTTACCGAGATTAAAAAGTCGGGAGAGAAAGTGCAGCGCCCGGTGGTGATCGTCCATGTCGATAATCTGAAATTCCCGGTTGCGGTGTACAACAATGGCGAGAACCGGTACACGGCCCTCTGGCTGAAATGCAGCCACCAGGGGAACGAGGTAAGCGTGCATGGTGACTTGCTTTCATGCTCGGCGCACGGAAGCGAGTACGACACGAGCGGAAAGGTGATTAAGGGACCTGCCAAAGAAGCGCTTCGCAGGTTCAACGTCAGGACGGAAGGAGCTAAAATATTAATTGATCTGGCATGAAACATTATATACTTTTCGCATTTCTGTTGTGCGCGTCATGCGACCTGCGGGCGCAAAGCGACACCAGTTTTTTCTTCTCGCGCGTCAAACAGGATTCCAGCAAGCTGAAACTGAACATGGACGCGGTTTATGACCGGCCGTTTCTTCAATTGGGCAAAATGCCCGTCGCACTGGGCGGCTATCTGGAAGCCAACAGCAGTTATTTCAGGACAGACGGCGTGGGTGAGGGGCTCTCGTTTCAAATACCCCGGCTCACGATGTTTATGTCGGCGAGTATCCGGCAGCGGATCAAGTTTATGACCGAAATCGAATTCGAGGAGGGGGGCAGGGAGATCAATATCGAGTTTGCCGCTTTGGATGTCGAGTTTCATCCGTTGCTCAACTTACGCGGCGGGGTGATCATGAACCCGATAGGCTCCTTTAACCAAAATCACGATGGCCCGAAATGGGAGTTTGTTGATCGGCCGGTTTCGTCCACGACGATCATCCCCAGCACTTGGAGCAATGTGGGTTTCGGCTTGTTCGGCAAAATTGCCCGGAAAAATTGGGTATGGGCTTATGAGGCCTATTTGAGCAATGGTTTCAATGATCAAATCATCGACAACGTGGAGAACCGGACGTGGTTTCCTGCTACGAAACTGAATACCGAGCGTTTTGAGGAAAGCTTTAACGGTGTGCCGCTAAAAACCGTCAAAATGGCGATCAGGCATCGGAAAATCGCGGAAATCGGTGTTTCCTGGATGAATGGGGTTTACAACAAATTTCAGGACGACGGGCTTCGCCTGGACCGGAAACGGCATCTGAACTTTCTGGCATTGGACCTGAACACGACTTTACCCTGCAAGACGGCGGTCAATGGTGAATGGGTTTGGGCCTGGGTGGATGTTCCTTCTACATTTTCCCAGCAATTTGGAAACAGGCAGCAAGGAGGCTTTGTCGATATCGTACACCCGGTTATCAAAGGACGGGTCCTGGGCTGGTCGGAAAGCGTTGTCAATGTGGCCATTCGCGGAGAGTATGCCGACTATAATGTCGGTAAATTCGCGGAGAACGGCGTTAATATCGCGGATCATACTTATGGCACGTCCTTCGCATTGAGTTTTCGTCCCGCGCCGCAAACGGTCATCCGCGCGAACTATCGCTATCAATGGCATCGGGATTTGTTAGGTAACCCGCCGTCCAGAACAGCGGGCATCCAGTTTGGATTTTCTACTTATTTTTGAGTTGATAGCAATACTTTATGCCTTACGCACGACAGGAGGCCGGTACAAACGGTATCGCTGACAGGCCTGCTTCCAACTATTTAATCGAGCTCAACACGGACCGCTCTTCGAGTTGGCCATCTTTGTTGAATGACTCGGTTTTAATGACGCCAACACCGGGGCTGTACCATTCCAGCACCTTCACTTTCATTGGGATACCGATACCCACTACCTTAATCCGGATGTCCATGTTATAGCTTAATTTGAAAGCATTGTAAGTTCCCGCCGGCGTGCTGACCTTTTCTTGCCCCCATACCTTACGGTCTTCTATTTTGAAAGAAACATCCGTCTTCTTGCCATTGACTTTGCCCTTGATACGCATTTCCATTTTGGCTTCCAGCGCCTGGCCCGGTTTCATGTTGGCGGGATAGGAGAAGAACGCTTCATTGCTGGTTCCATTTTCCATGTCAGGCACCTGGAACCCGATTTTAAGATCGCCGTTATTGCAGCTGATCAGAGCGTGGCCATTTTCCTTGATTTTATTATTGACATCGTATTTGACGAGGTTATAGTTGGCGGAAATCACCCCGCCGTTTTCTGTGACCTGGGTCACTGTGCCGACATCCTTCCCGGTTGTGATCCCGTTTTTGTCGTATCGGGTGATAGTTATGGTTTTATTTTCACTGAAATAAAATGCGTCTTTGCATTCCTGCGCATAGGAGCGCCCGTAACAGAAGAGGATGAGGCAAATGAGAATCTGACTTTTCATAGTACAATTTGTTGGATTGGAATTGATTGATTTGCTGCGAAAATCAAGAAAATGGGAATGCGGGATTCCGGAATTATACCAAATGCCGCCTGCATTATACCAACAGGCCGGAAATGGCTTACAGGGGAAGTTTGTAAATGGTGGCCTGGATTTCGGCTACTCCTTTTGTATAAAAAATAAGACCCTTCATCTAAAATCCCTGTCGTGGAAAGTCCGGTGCCGGTATCTTGGAGAAAAGAACCGACAAATGCCTTTTCGAAATACACCGGACCAATCCTTGCCTGAGGACATCGTCCAAAACCCGCTGCTTAATTTTCTGGTCAGCCCGCGTATGCGGGTGTACCGGCATCTTGTTCCCTGGCTGCTGTTTCTCTTTTTGCCCGACAAGAACACCAAGCAGTATCAGGGAAATGCCGAAGTTTTCATTGGATTGGGGGTATTGGTATTGTTTATGAGTGTGATCTATACCAATATGTATGTGTTGGTGCCTAAGCTGCTGTTCCGGAAGCATTATGTCGGCTATTTTGCCGTCGTGACCGGTGTCGTGGTACTCTCGTTTTTCATATTGGGGGCGGTCGACAAACTGGTATTGAGCGGTTACCGGATCATGCCGGCAAAGGACGAAAACGTGGGCTTGTGGGAAGGTATGTTCGCTTACACGATTTTGTTCGGCATCGTGATCTCGGCTTCAACGGCCGTCAGGCTTTTTCAGCGGTGGGTGCTCGATTCTTACCGTATCAATGAAATGGAAAAGCGCAGGCTGCAATCCGAACTCGACCAGCTGAAAAATCAGATCAATCCGCACTTCCTGTTCAATATGCTCAACAATGCCAATGTGCTTACGCATAAAGACCCGGAAAAGGCCTCACAGGTCCTCATGAAACTTTCGGACTTGCTGCGCTACCAGCTCTACGACAGCATGCGCGACAAAGTGCTGCTTACTTCCGATATTCATTTTTTGACCAACCTGCTGGAACTGGAAAAGATACGCCGCGACCGGTTCGAATATGTGGTTTCCCGCGAAGGCAATATCAGTAGCATCATGATCCCGCCACTCCTGTTCGTGATCTTCGTGGAGAATGCGGTCAAGCATAATCTGGACGCTCAGAATGCATCTTTCGTGCAGCTATTCTTTAAAGTAGAAAGACAGGTGGTGTATTTCAAATGCGTGAATTCGAGACCGGCATCAAGGCTGGCCAGTGCTACCGCCAGCGGGCTTGGATTGATGAATGTAAAAAGAAGATTGGAACTTATTTATCCCGGAACGCATAAGCTGGATATCTGCCAGCAAGCAGAAACCTACACAGTTACCTTAGCCATCCCGATATGAATTGCATTATTGTAGACGACGAACCGCTGGCCCGCGAAGGGCTGCTGCGAATGATCAGTGGAATGCCCGAATTATCCCTGACCGGGTCTTTCAGCAACGCGGGCGATGCGGCAGTGCACCTTATGGCCCATCCGACAGACCTTGTGCTGCTCGACATACAGATGCCGGGTATCAACGGCCTCGACTTTGCCCGGAACGTTCCTGCGGGAACGCTGGTCATTTTTACAACCGCCCACGCCTCGTACGCGCTCGAAGGTTATGAATTGGACGCCATCGATTATCTTGTTAAACCGCTCCATCCCGAACGGTTCAGGAAGGCGGTTGATAAAGCGGTTTCTTACCACGCTTTATTGAAACGCCAAAATGCAGACAACAACATCGAAGCCATCGCCGCCGACTTTATATTCGTCAGGTCCGACCGCAAGTTTTTTAAACTCCATTTCAAGGATATTCTTTATATCGAGGGGCTGAAAGATTACGTCGTTATCCACGTTTCCGACCAACGGGTTATTACGGCCATGAACATCAAGACGATTCACGAGCGCTTGCCCCAGTCGATATTTTTCAGGGTTAGCAAATCCTACGTTATTAATATCGGGCATATCGGATCGTTTGATAACAACACGGTTTACATTCAGTCCGCTGAGATTCCGATTGGAGACAGTTATCGGGCTTATTTTTTTGATGAAGTAGTTTTAAAGAGGTTGGTGAGCAGGTAAATGGAAGTAGCTGCCAGAATCAGATAATGCCGTAACGGAGCGACAACAGGCCTGTCGGATAAACCTTGCTATCTATAAGTGTAAGGCTGGCGCGGCTATTCGACTGAGCGAATAATGGCCTGCCGCTGCCCAGTAATATAGGATGTACAGATAACCATAGCTCATCGACCAGGCCTTCGTTCATCATTGCCTCGGTCAGAGAAGCGCCGCCGTAGAGCCAGATGTCTTTCCCGGGCTGCTGCTTGATTCTGCGCGCCTCGTCCATAGCGTCCTCCGCGATGAGGATTGCCCCGTTTTTCACTGATTTTAAAGTTTTGGAAAAAACATATTCCGCCAAAGCAGGCATGTCTGGGATTATTTCTCCGTTGCTGCCGGCAAATTGCTGAGCTACCTCGTAACTTTTCCGACCGATAAAGATGGCATCAATCTGTGTGAAAAATTCGTTCAGGCCATAATCCTGATCTGTAAAGCACCAGTCAAATTCGCCATTGGGGCCCTCGATGTATCCGTCCAATGTGACGGCAAGCCCCAGAATCAATTTTCGCATATCGTAGTTGTTTTTGTGCAAAACTACATTCCGCGGGATTATCGGAATTGTACGAAACGGACATCAGGATAAAATATGTTTCGTAGCCACAACCTCGCGGGGAGAATGCCCTGCGTACACCTTATAGTCGCGTATAAAATGCGCCTGGTCGTAGTACCCGCTCAGGTGTGCAATTTCAGTAAGTGAAACACCCGGATATTTTGAAAGATATTGAAGTGAAGCATTGAACCTGCAAGCACCCAGGTATTCTTTGGGAGATAGGCCAACAGTCTGGTGGAACCTCCTCGATAACTGACGTTGGCTCAGGCCCGTTTCTTCGGCCAGTTTACCGACGGTTATTGAGCCGAGGGTGAGCTGCGCCTTGCTCAGGCAGTAAGCCACCTGTAAGTCCTGTTTTTCTAAATTCAATTGGCCGAGCAAAAACGCTTGCACTGCGGCGCTGCGTCCTTCGTCGTCGGGAATGCACGCTAGTTTATCCTCCAATTCGGAAGTCGGGGCATCCCATAAGTCGAAGAAATTTACAGTCGTATCCCTAAACAAATGCATTGGTCTGTGAAAGAACGGATATGCCATTCCTGGATGGAAGCAAACGGCCATGCAACCGGCCCCTTTACGCATCTGAACATCCGCCGGGCGACTAAGCCGAAAACAGGCAATACTGCCTTTGTAAAGCGCCTGGTCTATGACCGCGATCGGAGTGCTGGTGTAATTCAGGAATAATTCCACGCAGGTATCCGGCAGCACCCTGACTTGATTCCAGTCCGCACCACCCTCGCAATCCATAAAGCATATTGACTTCACGTAGCGCTGCAACTGCGGTAAAATGGCGTATGATCGGATGCGCATAAAGCAAAAATATAAAACATCTATTTACTCTCCTGGCAGCGTGTTGCTAAAATTGCGAAAAGGTTGATGGCCGCAATTGGTATACGCTTACTGTTGAATGCCTACAAATGCCAAAAATCGCCGTCTCATGCGTACGGCGATTTTAACTTTAAACCCTCTGCCAATAAATTAATAAGGTACTCGTGGAAAATGGCTAGCAATTATGGATTAACCAATGCTGTGCATAGTGTAAAGCGTTGCTTGTTTTTCTTTTGCGAAGGTATGCAGGTGGGGCAAGGAAATATTGTCACACTTTTGCGACAGCTGCGCAATGTTGCGACAACCGGTAATTGTGAATGAGGTATTTATCAGTGACTACTCCGGACCGTCTGTCGACAGACTCACCAGGGACTAAGCGGATGGAATTCGGTTTGCGTATATTGTTGTGCGTTGGCGAGTTTACCCAGCAACGCAGTACCGATTGAGTCGTACAAAGTGTGTTGCAGTCAATCTGAGTCGCAAGCCTGTTTGTAAATATTTTTCTACAAAATCTCAATAAAAATGTCAATGTAGTTGTCTGGAAATTACTAGATTTGCCTCGCACCAATCGGTCCACAAAAGAATTGAACCTGATGCGAAAATATCTATGCTTCATCTTGTTGCTGCTTACGATATCCCGGGGTTACGGGTTTGCGTCCGATGGCCCAGGGTACCACTTGCAACAATACACCGATGAGAACGGACTGCCTCAAAATAGCATTCAGGATCTGGCATTTGGTAATTACGGGTTTGTCTGGATTGCGACGCAAGGTGGGCTGGTACGGTTCGACGGGCAGCAAATGCGCGTTTTTACCAAAAAGGAGTTGTCGGTAAACAGCGACCGTTATGTAGCGGTCGGCTTCGAAGCCCAAGTCGGAACGGATATCCTGACGGCGGTCACCGAGCACCGGCAGCTGGTCGTAATCGACGGTGGTACGGCATTCGGGGACCGGCGGCCGAAAGCGGAGCAAACAGCGGGCCTTATGCGGCTGAAATCGCAACTGGCGACAGAAAATATCGCCCTTGACACCGTGCGGCGGGGTGGTAACTATCTCCAATACAAGCTGGTGGTGGCCGACAGGGAACATTACTATATCTATACCGACCGCAAGGTGGCGTTTTTCGAACGGGGTGAACTGGTGGGTTCAATACCATTTGAGGGAACTCCCTATTTTAAGCCATTGCCATCTTTGGCCGGCATCCGGCAAGAGGTGGTAGCGAAAACAAAGCAGCTGATTTGTTCCGACAACTTTATGAGTATCAGTGGTAAGCTGTTTTACCACACGGGAAGCGAGGGCGCCTCGCTCCTGAAACTTTCAGTCAGGGGGAGTACCCCGCTAATCCTGACCGGGGACATTGAGCGCAACCAGGCCTTTGCCGCCGAAAAGGATCACATCAGGATCATTGCCAATCGATTCAAAGGGCAGGCATTTGCTTACCTGAACCGAAATATCTATCAGATCCTGTACAATGACCAAAGTGGAAAGCTGGAAACAAAACTGCTGATCGAAAACCTGGATATCGACGAGAAACTCATCCACAGAATGCTTTACGACGAAGGGAACCGGACGTTATTTCTGGGAAGCATTTCGCAAGGGCTGTTTATCGCCCGGCGTGATTTATTTCAGGTAGCGGGTACGGGGAAGGGTAATCCGTTCAATAGCTATTTCTATGCCCAGGTTCCTTTTTCCGACTCATCGGTCTTGACGCCCGACGGACTTGTGATCAGCCGTAAGCATATCAGCCCCGTGAGAGGCGGTTTTTTCACGGCAGCGGAAGACGTGCACAGTTTCTCGCTCCTGCGCGACGATGAAAACAAGTTCTGGGGTATCGAACCATACCGTTTTTTTAGGTTCGCAGGGGGTAAGAGAGACGCCTGGCATACAGGCAATTTACAGCCCGAACGGTTGTATCAGGGTTTGGACCGCGGCATATGGATAGGCTTTTTGACAGGCGAACTGGCTTATCTGCCCTTCGGCGCGGATGTTACTAGGCAGCCGAAAATCCGCGCGAAGCTGAATGCCAAATGCAATTTTTTACACCAGGACCGGCCAGAACGGATGTGGATAGGTACCAGCTCCGGGATGTTTATGTACGACATTCGCAAAAACCGTTTGTACCCTGTAACCGGACTGAGTGGGAAAAATATCAGGAGTATTATGCACACCAGGCCCGACGAGCTTTGGATCACAACCTATGGCGACGGTATTTTCCTTTTGAAAGATAATCGCCTGTACAAAATGCCGCCCGACGATAAGAACTACCTTGCTTACGCGCACTGCATCCTGAAAGACGATAATGGTTACTTCTGGATTTCGGCCAACAAGGGTTTGTTCCGCGCAAGTGAGCAGGAGCTGCTGGATTACGCTGCCGGAAAAGGCCGCCATGTGCTGTATCTCTATCACGACAAAAATGACGGATTCCTCACGAACGAGTTCAATGGGGGCTGCCAGCCATGTGGTGTTAAGCTGAACAATGGTTATTTCTCTTTCCCGTCGATGAATGGGCTGGTGTGGTTTAAACCAGGGGATATTCCGCTTCCGAACCTGTCTGCGCCAATCCGGTTTGAAGGTTTTGAAATCAACGAAAAGCCTGTTAACATGCAGGACACGATTCATTTACCCTATAACTACAACCACTTCTCGTTCAGGGCGGTTTCCGCTTACATGGGGCATGCCGACGACGTGGAGTTTTTTTATTCAATTCAAAAATCGAGGAGCGATACGGTGAAATGGAGCCGGATAGGCAATGGACAGCGGATCGACTTTTATCGTTTGTCCGCGGGTGTGTATACGGTCGTCGTACGGCAGCCCATTGGATTTGGCAGGAAATTTGTTGAGCGTCGCCTGGTGATGGATGTAAAATCGCCATGGTTTACGAGTTGGTGGTTTATCCTGTCGGTCCTGCTCGTGATTGCCGAGGGGCTGCGCCAAATTACAAAATGGCGGGTGCGTAGTCTAACGCGGCAGAATGCATTGCTGGTCGAGAAAGTAAACGAACGAACGGTTGACCTGTCGCGCACACTGGACGAGCTTAAAGCCTCCGACGATGCCTTGCAGACACAACTTCAAATACAAATGCGGATCATAGGCGCGATCAATCACGATTTGCATGCGCCGTTGCGCTCGCTGAGCCAGCACATGCCGCGCTACCTCGAGCAAGTGGCCGCCCAGCCGACAGATCCACAGACCGTCAGGCTCGGAGAGTCGATCGGGAAATCGACATTGAAGGTATTTCGTCTTGCCGATGAATTGCTGTTGTTTATCAAAGCCACCTACAACCGGAAAGGCCGCATTGCCTATGAGCCATTGCAGGTACGCGAGGTACTTGACAAAAAGGTGCAGTTTTTCAGCGAAACGGCCCACGACAGCCAGGTCACATTGGAGGTAGATTGCGACGCCGATCTGGCGATTATTACGAACCGGGTAATGGCCGAAATATTGTTCCACAACCTGATCGACAATGCATTGAAGCACACCTATGGGCAGGTCATTCGCATTGCGGCGGTTGCCGAGGGTACCAATGTAACAGTAACGATCAGCGATGGCGGTTTTGGAATGGACCGTGAGATCGTCGAATGGCTGAATCACCGCATTGGTGAAACAAGGCCTGATATGCCTGGCACGCCGCAAACACCGCCTAACCTGGGCCTGGGTTTGATTATGGTCAGGGAGATTTCAATGCTGCTAGGGATCCATATCCACGTGGATTCGGGCAACCAGGGAACCACATTTGCCTGCACTTTCAGCGAATAGCCCGTTTGCGGCCATTTTGCTATGATGTAACAAAATGAACGACATAGTGCCTGTTTTTTTGTTACGGTCGGACATAAACCTCCCGCTTTAATTTTGACGCAGAAGGACCCGCGATGTCGCATCCGGCATTTCACGGGGCATTCCGTTTGATTCTGACACGCCGGCTGAATTCGGGAGCCGGTACCTCTTCGTCAATTTGTTTACCACCCATTCCAATCTGTTCTATGAAAAGATTTTTGCGTATTTACTCGACGTTATTTCTGACGGCGGTTTGCCTTTGTGCGGGCTCGTATGCCTCAGGTGTGCGGAAGGGCATTACTTCCATTGCGTGGCTGCTCTCAAAGCAGTCGCAACCCGGGGCTATTTTGTTCAACGGCGAATGGTACTTTTTGCACGGACTTTCGACTGCGATGGCGGAGGAGGCTGCCGAAAACATCTTCGCGACCTGTGGCGGAACGGTGGGCGGCACCGGACAAAACGATGACCTCGATGGCGACGGCGTTTGCAATGTGAATGATATCGACGACGACAACGACGGCGTAGTAGATGCCGTAGAAAGCCCCGATTGTTTCTACACATTGGCGGAGGCTCAAAATCTGGCGGGAGGTACGGTAAGATCAGATTTTGCCTGGTTAAGCAACAATCCTCTGACAAATACTTATGATGGAAATTCCACGACTATCGGTTGGGTAAACCCCGCTGTGACCAATATCGCAGGACTGGGATTGGTGGATTTTACTTTACCGATCGCGAGGGCCGCCCTTATTTCGAATGTTCAGATCGAGGTAGGGGTAACGGCATTATCGAGCAGCACTTCGGCCCTATGGCAATTGGAAGGCTGGAACGGTACTTCATGGGTTGCGCTTTCAGCTACCCAGGCGATGAATACGCCCAGCACCACCTACACATTTGGCAACACATTGCAGGCTGGCACGAAATACGGTCGATACAGAATTGCAGGGACTTCAACCACGGCAGGTGTACCGGCCAACGGACGCCTGGCGGAAGTACATGTTAACTACAAAAATTACGTCGCTTCGGAGCAGCCGAAAGCAAGCTGCGTCAATGACACCGACGGGGATGGCACATTGAATCATCTGGACCTGGATAGCGACGGCGATGGGTGCCCTGATGCCGTGGAAGCAGGCGTTTCTATCAATGCGGCTGCAAATGGCTCCATGTCGGCAAGCGGCGGCCCGATCTACACGGGAGGCATTGCGTCAGGAACCGCCAAAGCCTATGTGGGAAATGGAGCGCCGGCACAATACGGTGACAACGGGCTCTTTAATGATATTGAAACGGGCACTGAAAGCGGCATCTACAACAGCACTTATACTTACTACTACGCAAAAAACAATGTACATAATCTTTGCCTTGACACCGACGGCGACGGCGTAGGGGACTTGATAGATATTGACGACGATAACGACGGAGTCCTGGATGTGGTTGAGGCCGGCTGTAATCTTAAGGTGGGTTACAACACCACTTCGGCCAGCGGGATAAGTAATTTGTTCAGCTATTATGGATTAACTCCGGGAACAACCTTATACAATCAGCTGGCGGATGATATTGGCCTTGTTTTTTCAGAAACAGCTTCTTTTGCTTCTGGCGTTGTTTTGAGCAATGTCTGTGAAACCAGTATACAAGGGACCACTTACAATACCGACATCTGGATAAAATCCGTCAATCCGGCCAACATTTCGCAATCAGTCCCTTTACACAGCATATCATTCAAGAACGATTGCCAGGCATCGACCCCGGAATATCTCACTTACTCGGCTTATGATATAAATGGCAGCCTGCAATACACTTACAATATAGCTGCTGATCCATCTATCACCCAGACCTCAGGGTATAAGTTCGATTTGGTCATGGATCAAAACTACGACGTGTATTCCATTAAGATCACCCGAAATGCAAATGCGGCCGTGGTGATCGGGGCAACCCTGGGAACTGGAAACGGGTTTGCCCCTTGCGCCATGACGTTGGATACCGACGGAGACGGAATTCCAAACTCGCTGGACCTGGATAGCGACGGCGACGGCTGCCCGGATGCCCTGGAAGCAGGTGTCTCTGCCAATCCGGGGGCTTCCGGCTCGATGTCAGCCAGTGGTGGTTCAATCTATACAGGAGGCATTACATCGGGAACGGCCAATGCGTACGTCGGGAATGGAACGCTCTCGCAGTATGGCACCAACGGCTTTTTTAATGGCATTGAAACGAGCTCGGAGAGTGGTGTTTATAACCAGCATTACACCTATGCGCAATATGCATTGGGTGGTAACCTGAACTTATGTGCCAATACCGATAACGACGGCTTGTCCGACCTGGTTGATCTGGACGACGACAACGACGGTATACTCGATGCCGTGGAGAGTCCGGGATGCTTTTACACTACCGCAGAAGCCATTGTTACTTCCAAAATCTCGACAGGTGTAACCAGCTCCACCGTGAATTCAGTGGGCGTGATGGCGGGGAATGACGTCCCGACCATGCATGACGGGACGGGCACCACCGTTGCAGCTTCCAATCATATTGTAGCAGCCAACCAGTTGGGGACCACATCGACGGTTATTTACAAAATTGAATATCCAACGGCAGTGGGCCTGACGCAAATGACGGTCACCGGTGCTACTGCCAGCTGGGGGACGGGCGCTTTTGCGGTTCTGGAAGGCTCGAACGACGACGCGATCTACGCGGCCGTCTCAGCACCCGTCGCTATCAGCAGCGGAACGACGAAAACCTGGCCCGTCACGGTGAATGCGACGAATCTTTACAAATATTACCGCATTCGTGTATCGACCGTTGGCAGTACACAACCCACTTTTACCAATTTTGAGGTGGCGGGGACCATCAACACGGCCACATATATACCGTCCGCACATCCGAAACCAAGCTGCGTAGCCGACGGGGATGGTGACGGGATCGTGAACCACCACGACCTGGACAGTGACGGCGACGGCTGTCCGGATGCAACCGAAGGCGGTGGTGGTTTCACGACAGGCGATCTGCACGAATCGGATCTCCCCGGCGGAAATACAGGGGCTAACTATACCGGCCAGGTAACTTTCGGGGTCGATGATAACCTGGGCAACAATGTCGATGCCAGTGGGGTACCTGCAATAGCCAATGGCGGGCAGGTTTTGGGCCAATCCCAGACCGCCGGCACACCTTGTGCGCAGATTGAGCCTTGCGAGCTCACGATCTCCGGAACCGTTTTTGAGGATCGCGACAATACCAATCCGGGTGTGAATGGAAATCCTTATACCAGAGGCCCGCTTTATGTCTCGCTGGTCGTGGCCGATATGGTCCAAAGCGTGGATACAGTCGCGGCCGATGGTACATACCGCTTTACGGGCGTCCTTGCGGGTACGTATAAAGTGGTGCTGACTACCGTCCCGACGGGTTCTGTGAATGCCAGCCTGCCTTCCGGTGTGATCGCTATCGGGGAAGGTGGCGGCATAGACCCCGTTTCAGGCCATTCGATGGGCGATGGCACCCCGGACGCAACGGCTTCGGCTACTCTCAGCTGTCCGGCAGGCAATGCGCAAATCGACTTCGGGATTGATTCCTCCATGCCGGTGACACTGGTCAGCCTCACGGCCAGCCAGGCGACGGAAGGTACACTGCTGCAATGGCTCACGGCCGACGAAAAGGACTTCGATCGTTTCGAAATCGAGCAATCGGCCCTGCCGCAGGCGGGTTTTGTAAAAATTGGCGAAGTGAAGGGTGGTCGTTCGGAATACTCGTTTACGGATGCCATGAAGCGCAACGGGGCCAGTTACTACCGCCTGAAAATGGTCGATACTGACGGTACTTACAGCTATTCCCGGATCGTGACCGTTACGAAACGGGACGGCGTGGATCTGCACCGGGTCTATCCGAATCCGGTGGCGGACGGCCGCATTTCGATCAGTAGTGTTTCACCGATCGAATCCTACCAGGTCTATGATGCGGGAGGAAAGGCTGTTGCCGTAAAAATGAGTGCGCAGAACGGAACCTATACCTTCTTATTCGGCAAGGATATCCCGTCGGGTTTGTACGTAATTCAATATCGTGCGGCTGGCCGGGTATTAAGCCAGCAATTTGCACTGGTGCGTTAGGCATTTTGAAACAAAACCCACGACCAATCTCTTGAAAGGTGTCCAATGAAATTCAAACGGGATTTAAGGCGCGTACCGGGAAAGTATTTGCCAGGTAAAAGATGTACAGTTAAGTTTGGCAGGTAATCTTCATAAAACCGTTACTGACCAAGAAAATGAAATTAGTTCTCTCTTACTGCTTGCTATTCTTCTGGGCTGGCGTGGCATCCGCGCAACCCAAACAACAGATTTACTTCGCCGATGTGACCATCGTGGTTGAAAATGGCGTGTATTACCTCACCGGGTCAAAAGGAGGTGGCAAGGGACCGCAGGGATTCGCGCTTCTGCAATCGAAAGATCTGAAAACATGGTCAGTACCAGCACAATTGAAAGATTCGCTGGGTATGATCCTCACGAAGGGCGACCATACTTTCGGGACCAAGGGGTTCTGGGCACCTCAAATATTTAAAGACAAGGGAACGTACTACATGACATACACCGCCGACGAACAAACCGTTTTGGCTGAGTCAAAGTCGCTGTTTGGGCCATACAGGCAGAAAGTAATAGGACCTATCGACGCGTCCGAGAAAAATATCGATTCATACATTTTCAAGGATACCGATGGGAAATATTACTTGTACTGCGTAAGATTCGACAAAGGTAATTATCTGTATGCGGCCGAGTTTGACATGAAAACCCAAAAGATAAAGCCTGAAACCTTGAAAAGATGTTTTGGCCAGACCGAACCCTGGGAAGCCACAGCCAATTATAAATCGGTGCCGATTATGGAGGGGCCCACGGTGATCAAATTGAAAAATAAATATTACCTGTTTTACTCGGCCAACCATTTCGAAAACATTGACTATGCCATCGGCTACGCTGTGGCCGATTCGCCATATGGTCCCTGGCTGAAAAGCAAGGACAACCCGATCGTTCACCGGTCGATCGTTGGCGAGAACGGTTCGGGGCACGGCGACCTTTTCGAAGGGTTAGACAAGCAATTGTATTATGTTTACCACGTTCACAACGCTTCCGATAAAGTCGGCCCCCGCAGGACAAGGATCGTGCCGGTAATCAGGCAATGGGATGAAAAAGCCGGGATTTATACTTTTAGTGTGAAAGGGGACGAGGTAATTATACCAATGGTCCAAGAACAATCTACCCAGCAAAATTAAGATAGTCACCGGTATATTACCTGCAATATTCCCTTAGATGTGCATATTGACATTGGTTGGGATTGTGTATGGCTTTGATTCTACGACTCGTAATCTTTTTAGTACTCTTCAAATGCATTTCATTCCGCTGCATCGGACAAAGTGGTTCGTGGCAGTCGCTCACGATTTCGGATGGGCTGTCGCAGGGGATGGTTAATGATATGATGCAGGATAGGGAGGGGTTTATGTGGTTTGCCACCAAAGATGGATTGAACCGGTATGACGGTTATAATTTCAAAATCTTTACGCGGGACCCGTATAATCCCCACAGCATTTCGGGAAACTTTTGCACGGCGCTTCTCGAAGATACAAAAGGGCACATTTGGATCGGTACCGAAAAAGACGGACTGAACCTTTATGATCCCAAAACACATAGGTTCACGCACATCGCGATCTCAGATACGAGCTTAAAGAACGCGGGAAATTATGCGATCGATTATCTTAAGGAGGATAAAGTTGGTGCGATCTGGATCATTACGCGGCAGCCCGGAAAGTACTTCAAAATCCCGGGCTCGCAGCTGGCATCGCTGAGGAATGGAACGTTGCCGGCGGTCGAGAAGGTAATTATCACCCAGGCTGCGCAAACGCCGGACTTTTTGCTCGACCGGCATTCACTCGAAGCTGCCCACGCCCGGAATATCTATCGTTTTGATGAAGGGTTTCGTGCTCGGGAAAAAATGCTGGGCAAATCGGTATTCGTCATGAAGGACCGGGAAGGGTATTTTTGGGCGACCGGCCTGGGAGAAATTATGTGCTGGAAGGGGAATACTTTCAAAAAGGTGGAAGTACCCAAAGAAGATGTGCCGAGAATAGGGATTTTGCGTGACGGTGCCATTGCGGTTTGTTTCAGCCGGAATGTGTGGCTGCTCCGGAATGCCTCGGAATTGACTTCGGCCGCATTCCTGCCCGGCAACGCGGTAAATGGTTTTCGGGGTTCAGGTGACCCCGCGGCCAGGTTGTACAGTCCGGTGAGCAACTTGTACCTCGACCGTCAGGGCAATATTTGGGCCAGTAATCAGGGATATGGGTTGATTAAGTTAAACCGCTACACCCTGTTTTTTCGATCATTTTTGCCGCTGGTTTCACCGGGTCCGCTATTCCAGAGCCATGCGGGAAAAGTATATTTCAACGGGAATTTCCGCCCGACGTTCCATTATTTCGAACTGAACAAGGCTGAAAATAGTGTACAGCGGCTGCCCGGAAACCAATATGGAAAGGATCACGAGCACGAGGCGCTTATACAAGACCGGGACCAGAACTTTTGGCTGACCACCTGGAATGGGGAGCAGCTCGTTTTGGAAAAGTACTCGTCCAGCTGGCAATTGCTGAAAGTATTTCCCCTCGCGCAGGCGGAGCACGCAGATGAGCGGAATGCCAAACTGATGGAAGACAGCCGCGGGAATATCTGGGTGGGGCATGTGAATGGCACGCTGCTCAGGCTGAATGAGGAAACCGGGCGGTTTACCGCCTATGGCTACGGGTCGGTGCTTCCCAAAGCGGGTGGGTTGGTGGAAACCCTGGCGCTTTATGAGGATCGGGGGCATACGCTTTGGGTCGGGACGCAGGCCGGGTTGGTCAGAGTGGAGAATTTTCAGGAAAAACCTTCCTTTTCGCTTTATCAAAACCACGCCAGCAACCGCCGGAGTTTGAGTGAAAATGTGGTTTCGGGCATGGTGGATGACCCGTTGCAGCCGCTCCGCTACCTTTGGGTAAGTACCAAGGGCGGCGGGTTGGAGCGCATGGATAAGCGCACCGGCAAGTTTGAGCACTTCAATGAAACGCGCGGCTTGCCCAACAAGGTGGTGTATGGCGTGCTCGTGGGCAATGACAGGAACTTGTGGATGAGTACCAATCGGGGTATAGCACGGCTGAACCCTCAAACGCTGGCATTCACTAATTTTAATCGATCGGATGGTTTGCAGGATGATGAATTCAATACGGCTTCCTATTTCGCAGCGGCTTCGGGGGAGCTGCTTTTTGGGGGAGTAAAAGGAATTACCATTTTCCGCCCGACCGATCTGGCCGAGGAACCCGAAATGCCCGTCCTGAAAATACTGAGTTTGAAGATCAATAACCGATCCATTGAGCCGGGTGACGAGAGCGGGGTATTGAAAGAGTCGATCGAATATGCCGGGGGACTTGACCTGGATTTCGATCAAAATCAGGTCTCTATCGAATTCGGGTTAATGGACTTTACGAACCCGGCCAAAAACAGGTTCCGGTACCAAATAGCGGGGATCGACGGTGACTGGGTGGAGGCGGGCACCAGTCATTTCGCCAACTTCGCCCAGCTGCCCGACGGGCATTACACGTTCCGGGTGCAAGGAACGGCCAACGGCGAAGTGTGGAGCAAGCCGGTCACAATGAAAATCCGTATCCATCCGCCATTCTATCGTACTTGGTGGGCCTACGTTTTTTACGTGGTGTTGTTCGGCGGTGGTTTGTATCTTTTTTATAGAAATCAGATAAAAAGGGCTGTGCTCGAAAAGCAAATACGGTTCAAGGAAAGGGAAGCAGAGCGGCTTGCAGAGCTCGATCAGTTGAAAACGAACTTCTTTACCGGTATTTCACACGAATTCCGGACGCCCTTGACGCTGATCACCGGCCCGATCGACGATTTGAAAAGGAAATACCCCGGCGAAGCGATGCTTCCCGCTGTCCAGCGGAACGCAGCAAGATTACTGACGCTGATCAATCAGCTGCTGGACCTGGGCAAACTGGATGCCCGGGAAATGCAACCCGATATGCGGCAGGGCGACCTGGCCATGTTTGTTCAGCATCTGGGCAGTTCATTCCAATCCTACGCGGAAAGCCTGGCGATCGATTTTCAGTTTCATCAGAACCGGCGGCATTTCGTGACGCTTTTCGATGCCGATAAAATCGAGAAAATTCTGACGAACCTGCTCTCCAACGCATTCAAGTTCACCGGGCGCAATGGTCGCGTCGAGTTGCAAATAGCCTATGAGGCAACGGGTGTAGGCATTGTCCTGAAAGATACCGGCATTGGCATTGTCCCTGAAAAACTGAACAGGATATTCGAGCGCTTTTACCAGGTCGATAATTCCGTAAGACGAAACTACGAGGGCACGGGCATTGGGCTGGCACTTGTGAAGGAACTGGTTGACCTGTTGCACGGCAAGATCAGCGTGGAAAGCCGGGTAGGAGTGGGAACAACTTTCTATTTACACATTCCAATGCAAGAACAGCCCGCACCTGGGGAAAGCAGCCAATTGAATGTGTCGCCGGTTTACACCGGAAGTATTTCAGCGGAGCCTGTGGAACGAGCCGTGGTGCAGGAAGAAGGAACGGGATCGCTGCTTGACAAAAGTGAAAACATCCTGCTGATTGTCGACGACAACCAGGATTTGCGCGCATACCTGCGCGGCGTTTTTGAAGATTCCTACCAGGTGATAGAAGCCTCCAACGGGCAGGAAGGCCTCGATTCGGCTTTGAAAAATATCCCGGATATGGTGATCAGCGACCTGATGATGCCGGGTATGGACGGCTTTGAACTTTGCCAGGCATTGAAAACCAACCAGACGACCAGTCACATTCCGGTGGTGCTGCTTACTGCAAAGGCGACGCTCCAAGACCGTATCGAAGGCCTGGAAACCGGGGCGGACGATTACCTGGTGAAGCCGTTCAATGCGATCGAGATCAAGGCGCGCGTCCGCAACCTGATCGCTGTTCGGGAGCGGCTCAAAAAGTATTACGCCCAGTCGATGATCGACAGTAACCCGATGCCGCCCGGACTCGGGACGCTGGAAGAGCCGTTTATCCGGAAAGTGAAAGCTACCCTCGAAAGGGAATTTGGCAATAGCAGCTTCGACGTGGAGAAACTGGCGCAGGAAATGAATATGAGCTCGTCGCAACTGCTGCGAAAGCTGAAAGCACTCACCAACCTGACTACCGTTGAGTTTATCCGGGAGTACCGCCTGCAAAAGGCCGCAAGCCTGCTCGCGGAAAAGTCGGCCAGTGTTTCGGAAGTGGCGTACCAAACCGGTTTTGAAAGTCTTTCCTATTTTACCAAGGTATTTCAACAGAAGTATAACACGCTGCCTTCGGAATACTGACGCCACGACAGCCCATCTGCAAAACGCTTCAAAATACGTTTTTGAGGCGTTTTTTTATGCCTGTGCCGGAAATAAGCAAGAGGATGCCGGATTCGCGCTAACAGCTTGAGCGGCGCAAAGCCGACTTTTGCAGAGGCAACATTACTTACACTTATGAAGCATTTCTGCATACTCCTTTTCATTCAGCTACTCGGCTTTCAGGCTTTTGCGGTTGACAAAAACTGGACGGGAACGGTCAATTTGGATTGGAATACCGATGGTAACTGGTCGCCCGCGGGCGTGCCGGGTGCGGGAGATAATGTATTCATTCATCATGTACCGAATGCGCCCAGGATCCTGGGCGGCGCCACGGCCACCATCAACGATATTACCCTGCAAAATGGCTCTGCCCTGACGATCGAGGCAAACGCTACGCTGCGTGTTTCCAGAAATGTCGCCAATTCTTCCCGATTCAGCGCTGTCGTGAATGCTACGCTTACCAACCACGGGTCAATTATCATGGAAAAACCCCAATTGCCCTCGGAACAAAAAATGAGTGGTTTTACGATGGTGGGGACCTCGGCCATACACAACCATGGCTTGATGAACATCAACGTGGCGGGTGACGCGGTGGTTTACTTTATGCCGAGCAGTTCCATTTTTACCAACTATGGGACCGGTAGCATGACGCTTAACTCGGAGCATGACCTCCAATTTTATGATCCGGGGCAATTCATCAATCATGGATTGGTATTGTCTACGGGTGCAAGCGGCGCATACATCACAGCCGGGACGCTCACCAACTATGGCTTGTTTTTGATGACCGGTAGCTTTCTCAATGCGGGAAATACGACCAACGCCCAATGCGCCCAAATAGTAGCAAGCTCCATTACCGCCGACTTGGGCTCTTTCTCCAACGCGGGGCTGGTTTACATTACCGGGCAGCTCCATACGCAGCAAACCCGCTTCACCAATAACGGTGTCGTGAAATATGGAACCTTATCAGGTGTTTTTACCAATAACCAGATTGCTATTGTCGATAACGCCGACCCGATCTTTACTTTCGGCGGCAGTATTACCCAAACAATCGAGGGTATTTACCTTGATCGGGAAGGTACCGAGCCCGCAGGTACCTACGTGCTGACAACCAACAAGTTTACACCCAACACCGATTTGCCGCCAGGGCCCACCACGCTCTACGTAAAAGTCACCCCGGAGGGCAATTCATGCTCATTCACAGTGCCTTTTGTGCATACCATCACCGTAATGCCCGTTACGCTGGTTTCCTTTTCCGGTGAAAAAGCTGCTGATCACCAAACGTTATTGAAATGGCTAACGGCCGATGAAAGGGATTTTGACCGGTTCGAAATCCAGCGGTCGGCTGATGCCAGGTCATTTGAAACCATCGGCGTCGTAGCGGGCGGGGCAGGGGAGAGCGCGCTTACCAGCTACGAATTTACAGACAGCCTCGCGAAAGGTGCCTTCTACTACCGGCTGAAAATGGTCGACACGGACAGGACCTTCACCTATTCCAAAGTCATTTACGCCCGTAATGCCGCCACGGAGCGTGCCGGGCAGGCGGTTGCCGGGCCTTTCTATCCCAATCCTTCACAGGGAGCCGCCCAAATCGACCTCTATGTAGCCGAAAGCGGCAGCTGGACTATCACAATGATGGATAAAACCGGAAAGGCGATCCGGTCTGAAAGCAGGGTGCTGCAAAAGGGAATGAATAAAGTCGCGGTCGGAAACCTGACGTCGGGACTCAACCTGATCCGCTTTGAAAACGGAAAAGAAACGATCCTGAGAAAGATTGTCTCACGATAAAATAAATACCGGGCTCGCCCGCATCAGGGCCAGGCTACGCAAACAATCAGGATTATGAAAAGAATAGCAACACTTCTACTATTTCTGGGAACGGGACTCACCGCAGTCGCCCAATGTCCCACGGGTAATATTGTACTCGTATCACAGAGCGATTTGGCGGCTTTTGTCGCCGGTAATCCTGGCTGTTCCACCATCGAGGGTGATTTGACGATCGGAGATGCGACCACGCCGCCGCTTTCCAACATACCCAGTTTGCAAAGCCTTTCGGGGATAACGGCAATCAATGGAAAGCTGACGATCAGGGGAAACACCTTTCTCACCTCACTGAACGGCCTGGAAAACCTGACAAAACTTGGAAAGCTCGAAATCAGCTACAATGCCGTGTTAAGCTCCATAGCTGCACTTTCCAACATGAGCCCCCTGGACACCAGCATATTTGACGTCACCATCAGGGCAAATGATTCCCTTCGGACGGTAAACGGGTTGGAAGGAATAAAGACAGCGATGGCAGTTACCATTCACAATTCCTCGTCGCTGAAAAACCTGGAAGGATTGTCAAATCTGACTTATTTGTCGCGAGACTTGTCGCTGTTCGGCAACGGACTGACCAGCCTGCACGGCCTGGAAAACCTCGTGCGTGTGGGCGGGCTGGGTATTACTACCAACCGGAGCCTGGTTGACCTCACGGGACTGGCGAACCTTACCACCATCGACGGGATGGCGATGTTCCAGGACAATGATATTCTGGCCAATTTGAGGGGGCTCGAAAACTTACGTTCCGCAGGGATGATCGGCTTTGGTATGCATAACTCCCTGACCTCGCTGGAAGGTCTTACAAACTTGTCGGCCGTGAGTAGTTTCATATTGATCGATAACCCGTTGCTTACTTCGTGTGCGGTAAAACCGGTATGCGAAACGATAGGCACTCCGAGTGGGACGCTTATTACGCAAGGTAACGGCGGGGGCTGTAACAGTCTTGTCCAAATACAAGAGGCATGTGCAGCCCTCCCCGTGAGATTGGTTGATTTCACTGCCATAGCGGAAGGCGGTGCCGCGCATCTCGCCTGGACGACGGCCGAAGAAGTGAACAGTGACCATTTCGAAATCCAAACCAGCACCGATGCTGAAAAGTGGATTACGCTGGGAACATTGTCGTCCCACGGAGACAGCCGGCAGACTCACCACTACGCATTTGTCCACAACAATCCTCCTCATTCCATCCATTATTATCGCCTGCGGATGGTCGACCGCGATGGTACCTTTACTTTTTCGCGCATCCGTAGCCTGACTTTCAACCCGGCACAAGTGACCTTGTATCCCAACCCGGCAGACGATGTAGTATACCTGGCGGGCGAGAATTTGCAGCACATCGAACGCGTAACCGTGACTGATAGCCAGGGCAAAATCATTTCTGAACCGCACGGGGATTTTCGGCGCGGGGTTTCATTGAAAAATATACCCGCAGGGCTGTATTTCCTTAATGCTTATCAGGCTACCGGCATGCGGGTAACTTTTAAGGTGTTCAAGAGGTGAGGGAGTAGGGTAGAAAGTCGGTATCGGGTGCAAATAGCTGCCTTCATCCAGCCGTTGTGGTGCTAAAAATTTACCCCAAAATGAAGGCCTGGTTGCCAGAAGAAGACTCTTGGCCATCTGTCATCAACCTGTTTAAAAGAGTCGGGCATTGTTGATTGATAGGGACGATGGGTCATAGCGATTGACGGTTGGAAGAAGAGCCTATCCTTGAAAAGTTTGATGTGATAGCCAATGGAGTAGGTGTTAAATATTTGAAAGCCATTGTCAATCTTCTTACCGTCGTCATTTACAAAAGTTTGGAAAGCAGGCATCACGTCAACTTGCGCAAAAAGACCCTTCCATAAAAACCTTTGATAATTAAGTGAAACGCCGTGTTCACGAATGTAACCTGGGAAGCCTTCACCTTCTGCTTCATAGGATTTTCCAAAAGGGATGCCGATTGGCCAGGCATATTTCCAGGTTTTAAATTCAAGTGAGATAACATCCCTTCCGGTAATGCGATAACCCAAGTTCAGATAAATCATCTGAGGTGGGTTATTGTCAGGCACTACATTCGCTATCATGAACAGCGTACTGCCTATGAAGTACTTTCTGTAAGTAGTGTCTTGTTTGGAATATTGAGCTTTGACGTGTGGGGTGGTTGCCATCATGAAAATGAAGGCGAAACATAGAATTTTCTGTTGCATGGCTTCTCTACTATTGCTAAGTGATACCGCAAAAATAGATTGGCGGGCAGCCTGAAAACGTTCACTTAGGTTAAGAAATGACGCTCAACCTTTATTTTTCTCCAAAATCCTCGCCCTTAACCTGCTTAATGATTGCGGCTTGATACCAAGATAGCTTGCCAACTGATGTTGGGGAACACGTTGAACCAGGTCCGGCCTTTTTTGCAGTAGATTCAAATATCGTTGTTCGGGCGAAGAGGTCTTAAACTCATCAAAATTGATTTGTTGTTTAGCTAAAAGTTCTTCTGCCAATATTCTGCAAAGGGTTTCGAACTTTGGAAACTTACTAAACATTTCGGTTTCCATGTCAGGATTTGAAACAATCAGAATTGTATCGTTCACACAAGACACGTAATATTCGGAAGGGGCTTTATGGATGACACAATGCGGGGTGAAAGCTTCCATTTCCGTGTAGAAAGCGGTTGTTTTTTCTTCTCCGTCTATTATGTAATATGTTCGAATGCAGCCTTTTAGTACAAAATAGCCATCATTAGACTTTTCTCCTTCTTTAAGCAGAGCTGTTCCTTTCTTTACCGAGCGAAATATATCCTGAGCAACGATTGCTTCTTTTTCCTCTTCGGTCAGCGAAATGTATTTAGATATAAAGTCGAATAATAAATCTTGCATCGTTCTTGTTGTTACTGTCGGCTTTTAGACTTCCTACCAACACATAAATATACGAACCTTTCGGCTTGCGCAACAACACACCGGCCAGTAACCCATATTCCGTGTTTTAGACGTGAAAAGTGTGTAATTTGCTTATTATCAGCAATTTAATGATATGGGCGAGTATGGGGAAATACAAAATGCATTCTTCTGCTGATTGTGTGGTATCAGCTTCGGGCAAGGGATTCTTCGTAGGCAAAACGTCGACAAAGTGTCTACAATTCCGACATGCTACTTTACACGGTCAGATAAGTCATACCTTTCACCGGCAATCGGAGCAGCCCCCTTTCCTGTCAATGCCATAAACCAGGCTGAAAGTTGACTAAAATAACTGCTTTGAAAACAGATCCAATCAATTAACCATAACGGCCGATCCCTAAAACTATGTCGAAAGATATTATTGTTACCAACAAGCTGGACAGACCTGTGTTTGTCCTTGTCTCTCCTAATGATTCCTGGTTGTATCCCGACGTATTTGTATCGGCAGCGAGCATGACTTTTACGGGTTATAGTGCTTTAAGTACGATCGACGAAGTCTGGTCTGTGTTAAAGATCATAAACCTTTCGCGGCAACCTTTAGGCCTGCTGAATAATTGTGAGAAATTCTTCAAAAGAAATACATTTTTTATTCCCCAGCGGAACACAAGACGGGTAAATGAATTTGATGAGGCAAACCCATTGAACTGGATTTCGCCGAGTGGTTGGGCCGGTATTTTCGGAGGAGCAACCGTTTCACTGTTGTTTGTCGATTTCGAAAAGGGAAGCACGGTAAAACTTAATTGTGAGACGGACTGTGCCTGGGTTGTGACGGAGAAGGGTGTAAGGCGTGCAAAGGACCAGGACATCATGACAGAAGATCCAGCTAAGGGATTGGCCTTTTGGAATGGTGGAAGTTCTTTTGCCGGTGACAAGATTCGGTCAAATGCTGCGCCTGCTTTTGCGCGGTTGGGAGATAAGATCTTCCTTTTTTACAGAGATGGGAATAGCGGCAGCAGAGGAAACGGTTTGCTGTATGCAACGTATAACAAGGGGAAATTTTCCCATAAGGGTTATTTACACCACGACGTGGGCGGTGGTGTAGCCCCCCTTGTTATCGGAGATGCAGGAGTCATGATTTTTAATCAGAAGGTTGAGGGCTCCACATTGGAATTTGGAGAGTACTTATGGGATGCGGAGAGGGAAATACTATTTAAAGGACAATCCATGTCTCTTGCACATCAGATAAAATGGAGGCCATCCGTAGCACATATGAATGGTATTACCTGTGTGGTGACGAATGATTATCCGGGCAATGCACTGATGTGGGATGTCCTTTATCATTCAACGCAATTCACTCACGAGTTTGGCAATACAATGGCTGAGACAGGAAAAGAAACGGCTGTGATTGCATTTAAGGGTAAGTTTCACGTATACTTCACCGCTATGGGCAGCGATGGAAAACAAGGTACACGGTTTCTATATCATGCCGAGTCGACAGACGGGAAAAACTGGGGTAATCTCGTCGATACCAAACTGAGAACAAGCAGGGGCGTGGCAGTTTGCGAATATAAGGGAAAGCTGGTTGTAGTATACAGGGATGCAGGTAAAGCCGGAGACGAAACGGGAAGGGCAAATGGTGTCTTTTACGCATTCTCTGACGATGGATTCAATTTTACAAAACCTGCCGATCCTTACTTTGGACTGGATATTGATTCGTCGCCTACTTGCATTGTTGATGGAGATTCAATTATCGTGTTGGGTATTCAGGCCGCTACCGCCGAACTAGCTGTTACCTTTGACCTGATGTGGGCCATACTTGAGCCTGTTGAATTACTGTAAATTCTGCCATTGTCGCGCGGGGGCCATAACTGACCTCCGCCTTCCCCGCGCGACGCTTAACAAGCCGAACTGGAACCGTATGGACTGAGATCTGGAACGACTAGTGGTTCATTGACAATTGATTAGCGCAAATAGCCGATTATCCATTCCGCAACATATCAGCGTATGCGTTCGGTAAGGGGCTATTTTCCACGGCCTTGGCGGCTCTTTCCACGTCGTATTCGAAGCGGATAAACTCCACGTCGACGCTGTTTTTGTCAAGGATGGAGCTGTGTTCATGAATGGTGAGCAGCACGTAGCCGCCTCGCGGGTCATGATCCTTTGGCTTCCCGACCGAACCGATATTAATGGCGTGACGGAAATGATCGTTTCCGTCAACGCCTGAATTCAATATCCGGTGATATGGTTTATGGGTATGCCCAAAGCACAATATATCTGCATCGGCCTGCTCCATGATCCGCATCAGGCTCTTTTCGTCCCGGTCTTCAAAAAGGTATTCGTTGACCTTTCGCGGGCTGCCATGTACCAACAGAACATGGAGCTTGTCGTTGTTCAACTGGAACTCCAGGCGAATATGTGCAGGGAGCGTGCACAGGTAAGCGCGTTGTTCGTCTTTGACCACCTCATTGGTGTAGGCAATGGACACTTTGCCCATTTCCCTTTCCTCGTCGGTTTTATAAGCGCAGCCGCAATCATCGCTGCTGCGACCGATACCAAAGTCATAATTGCCTGTAATGGTAGGGATGCCCCTTTTTCTGATCTCGTCGATCACTTCATTGGGCCAGATGTTATAGCCCACCAGGTCGCCCAGGCAATAGATCGCATCTGTATTACGCGTTTCCACGTCTTTAAAGAAAGCCTCCAATGCGGGCAGGTTCGCATGAATATCGGAGAATAAAGCAATTTTCATTTTATGCGTTAGCTGTTGTGTTTAGATAATACTTTTTGCGGAGTCGGAAGGCAAGATTTACCAGGGCTATCAGCGCCGGTACTTCGACTAACGGGCCGATCACCCCGACCAATGCCTGTCCGGAATTGATACCGAATACGCCAATAGCGACGGCAATGGCCAGCTCAAAATTGTTGCCTGCCGCGGTGAAGGCTATTGAGGCACTTTGGGAGTAATCTGCACCCATGCGCTTACCAGCCAAAAAGCTGACCAGGAACATGATCACAAAGTAAATGACCAAAGGGATAGCGATGCGGACAACATCCATAGGGATCTGAACAATCAGCTCGCCTTTCAGACTGAACATGACCACGATCGTGAATAGCAGGGCAACCAGCGTTATGGGGGAGATAAACGGTATAAATTTCGCATCGTACCAATTTTCACCTTTGGCTTTCATTAATGCGTAGCGGCTGATGAGACCGGCGGCGAAAGGAATGCCCAAATAGATACCTACACTTCGCGCGATCTCGCCCATGGTAATGTTTACTTCCAAGCCTTTTATGCCAAACAGCGGCGGCAGGACAGTGATGAACCCATAAGCATATACGCTGTACAACAAGACTTGGAAAATACTGTTCAGCGCGATCAGCCCGGCAGCATATTCGCGGTTGCCCTCAGCCAGTTCGTTCCAGACCACTACCATGGCAATGCACCGGGCAAGGCCGATCAGGATCAGGCCGATCATATATTCGGGATAGCCGTGCAGGAAAGTGATCGCCAGTGTGAACATTAAGATCGGGCCTACCACCCAATTCAAAAACAAAGAAGTGCCGAGGACTTTGGTATTCTTGAATACTTCTCCCATTTTCTCGTACTTCACCTTCGCTAGTGGCGGGTACATCATCAGGATCAGGCCGATCGCCAAGGGAATGTTGGTTGTTCCGCTGGAAAACGAGTTAATGAACCCGGAAGAAGACGGGAAGAAATTGCCAACGGCTACACCTAGGGCCATTGCCAGGAATATCCATAAGGTCAGATACCGGTCCAGAAAGCCGAGTTTCTTTCGCTGATGCGCGGGTGCGCAGTTATTGGCGGACATAAAGCAGCATGGTTATAAGGTTAACTGCAGCAGCCGGGCGCGCAGCAGGTTTCGGTAGATTGCAAAGGTTTTTCAGCAAATACAGTGACGCTGTAAATACCCGTACTGCCGGATTTGAAGGCAGCGATACCAGCTTCGTCCAGGTAATTAATCAGGATGTCATCAGGAATGACAATCGCTTTTTCCTTTTGGAGCGTTATATTTTTAAAACCGTTTGTGTCAATCAACCCTAAATAGGCATCCTTTTGGATAGCGCCCGATACGCAGCCGGCATACATTTCGGCAGCAGAACGAAGGCTGTCCGGCAAATCGCCAACCAATACAATGTCGGAGATACTAAAATGGCCGCCCGGTTTCAGAACGCGAAATATCTCCCTGAAAACACCGTCTTTGTTGGGCACCAGGTTGAGTACACAGTTGCTGACAATTACATCGGCTATGTTTGCCGACACCGGCATCTTTTCAATGTCTCCCTGGCGGAACTCGACATTGTTGAAACCACGGGCTTCGGCGTTTACCCTTGCACGTTCAATCATGGCCGGTGTGAAGTCGACGCCGATCACCCTGCCTTCGCTACCAGTTTCCGCGCGGGCAATAAAAGCGTCGTTACCTGCGCCGCTGCCTAAGTCAATGACGATGTCGCCTTTTTTGATCTTAGCAAACTGGGTCGGAAGGCCGCAACCCAGTCCCAGGTCGGCATCGGAGTTGTAACCTTCCAGCCCGGTATAATCATCGCTCATGATGTTATACACTTCTGTTGAGCAGCAGCCCGAGCCGCAGCAGGAAGACTGATTGGTTTCCTTATCCTGCAAAGCAATCTCGCTGTATTTCTGCTTTACCAGCTCTTTAAGTTGTTCTTCGTTCTGCATGTCTTTCAGTTTTTATCGTACTATTGCAATATTGCGATTGTTTAGGGTAAAAAATTTTAGCAGCACTTGGCTCCCGATAAGTCAACCTCCTTAAAGAAGTTGCTGAACAGGGCGTTATACTGGTTCCAGACTTCCGGGTTGATGCAGTAACAAACGCTTACGCCTTCGATTGTACCCTGGATGATCCCGGCATTTTTTAATTCTTTCAGATGTTGGGAAGTGGTCGCTTGCGCCAGCCCCAATTCCTCCACAAGGTCACCGCATACACAGGCATTCTTCCTTACCAGGTATTGCAGTATGGCAATACGTGCGGGATGCGCGATCGCTTTGGCCATCACCGCGAGTTCATTCTGTTCCTTTGTAAATAGATCTGTTTTCGTCGCACCCATCACTTGGTCATTGATTGTATCGCAATATTACGATACAATCTGATTCGCTCCAAATTTTTGGGAGCGAAAGTTGATCAGCGTTACGGGCAGGTTGTTTGTGTATTCAAGGCTTAGTCAATAATGGTCACCACATCGCCATCTTTGGGCGCCGGCAAATTGAAAGTGACTGCCAAAGTTCCGCCCAGCGTTGCAGGTCCGTTTACGAGAGGTCGTAAGCCGTCCCCGCAACGCCCGTACCGCAGCGGTCGATCGTAATCATCCCGCTATTGTCTTTGAAAATACCCTGGTATGTGTCAATTCCCCTGTTGATACTGGAGGCTGCCGATGCGCCCAAAAGGGTTTCAGCAGTTGACGGGATTTTCATGGGACAACGCGGGCACTTCATAGAGAAATTGTGACCGATGTTAAAAAACCGGGGGCTGATAGGGAACGGGATGAATGATGGAGAATGTTAACCGGTTTATTGTGAAAATTTGGACAACAATCTTTCAATTTCTTAACTTTTGCCAGTCCTAGCTAACTTTGTTTCTGTGAAAATACCTGTATTAGCAATTCTCTTCCTCGCCCTGACTGCCTGTGCATGGGTGGGCGACTGTCCTGAAAAGATTAATTTGTTACCTATGTATGGAAATGCGGTAAAGTGCCCCGAGCAGATTCGGGCAGACAATGCGTTCCTTGCAACAGTCGACAAGCAATATCAGGGAGATCGGAAAAGGGCTGCAAAAGACTGGACCGAGCGGGCCTGGGCCTATTTCAAGCGAAATGCGCCGGACACGGCCATGATGCGTTTTAATCAGGCTTGGCTTCTGGACAGCACTAATGCGGACGTGTTTTGGGGATTTGGAAGTTTGCTCGGCAACCAGAAAAAATTCGGGGAGGCAGTTTTATTGTTCAAAAAATCCATTCACCTGCATCCCGACAACCCCATTGTCTGGGCATCGGTCGGCCAGAGTTATGGAAACCTGTTTTGGCAGTCCGACAATCGGAGCGAGCTCGATAGTTGCATTAAGTATTTCAAAGGGTCTTACAGGTTAGACCCTTCGGATGGCGCAACTGTTTCCAGACTGACGATCGCCTATGCGCAAGCGATGGAGAAAGATAGCGCAAAAAAGTACGAGGCGATTACGGATGGCATTGATCCCCGGCTTTTGCCGAAAGAGGTCCGGAAAATGATCAGGAAGATGTAAGTTGAAGAAAACTTTAATGGCCATTGAACCGTTGGAGCGCTCCTCAGATCATCAACTAAAATTTTAAAAAATCCTGGCCGTGCAATTCTCTTTGTTTGATGTCATCGTCTTGATTGGGATACTGCAAGGTATCATTGCAGGTACCCAACTCCTTCTTAAAAGTCAACGAAAGGCGGACAAGTTGCTGGCTTGGATTTTACTCACGACTGTCCTGTTAAACTGCAAGATATTACTGCACACGCTGGGCCTGTGGAACACTCGTTTTTTTCGTTATTTCCCGCTGGCTGTCGACCTGACCATCCAACCGTTGTTGTATTTGTATGTAGTTTCAATGACTGAGCCCCTCGCCAAACTCCGGCGACGGACCATACTCCATCTTTTACCCTCTTTCTTGTTAATGGGGCATGCATTACTTGTCTATGTTTGCGTGCTGCCGCTCGACGACTTATCGGAGAAAAGCAAGGTAGCAGCAGCCCTTGCCTATAACTCCGTGAAAGAATTCGAAGACTATTTGTCTGTTCTCTCCTTTGGGGTGTATTTGTTTCTCAGCATCAGGCATTTGAAAATGTACAGATCCTGGCTGTATGATACGATATCTGACAGCTCATACCCGACCTACGGCTGGTTGAGAAATCTGTTGCTGCTGATGAGCGGACTAACGATACTATTGCTCGCCAACATCACGCTCGATTACGGGACGAACTATGGGCAAGCCAATTTTTTCCATTGGCAGCTGTTTTATTTCCTGATGACCGTGATCATCTATTACATCGGTTTTCAAGCAAGCAAACAAACGAACCTGCCTTTACAGGCAGCCGTCATTGCCAGTAAGACGGACCAGGTCGCGCCGGTTTCACCGGAAAAACTGATGCAAGTCCGCACGGCGATTGACGTGTTGTTGGAAAAAGAGAAGATATATCGAAACCCGACGATTACGTTGGCAGAAATGGCCCGGCGATTAGATGTGTCTTCTAATGTATTGTCTTTCACGATCAGCAAGTCTTACGAAAAGAGTTTTCGCGATCTGATCAATGAATACCGGGTAGGAGAAGTAAAAGACAAGCTCGTTAACGGTCATTTATCCCATCTTTCGATTCTGGGAATTGCATTGGATTCGGGTTTTAACTCCGAAGCAAGTTTTTACCGGGTCTTCAAAAAACATACCAACCGCTCCCCGAAGGAGTTCCAGGAGCAGCATCGCTAAGCTCTCAACTTACATTTTGCCAGAACAAAATAGCTTTTTTGACCTCTCAAATTTCACTTTGAGAGGTTTCCTTGTGCTTTGCTCCCTTGTTTTACAGCAAATCCGGTAAGGGCGCGTTTGCCCGGCGGCAAAACTTGTTAACATATGAACCAACTCTTATGCGCACTGCTGTTTATAGTATTAAGCGCAAGCCTTTACAATCGGGACAACGATACCGCAAAAGTCATCAATCAGGAATCCGGTAATGTCCTAATGGCCATTGTGGCCCACCCGGACGATGAGCTGCTGATGGGCGCTTTATTGAGCCACTATGCCGCCAGGGGCGTAAAAGTCCATGTGGTAGTGGCAACAAACGGCGCTCTGGGGCAAACAGATTTTTACAATGTCCCCGCTGGCAAAACATTGGTGGAAGTCAGACGAGGCGAAATGTCCTGTTCCAACAATGTCCTCGGACTCGAAAAGCCAATATCGCTGGGCCTTCCTGACCAGCTCCTGGCAAGCGAAGGTAAGTTACAGAGCCAGATCGATTTGCTGAGATATAAAATTGATTCGCTGTTTCAATTGTATCAGCCCAATGCATTGCTCACATTTGGAGCCGCCGGCATGACCGGTCACCCGGATCATAGGTTGATCGGGAATATTGTGACGGAAGTGTTTGAGTCAAAATCCTGGTCATGGAAACCGAAACTGTTTTACCCCGCGCTTCCCACCGGAAGTATCAATGAACATAGCTGGGCAACCTATTTAACTGTTGATTCGTCACACCTGACGGTGCGTATTGGGCTGGATAGTATCGACTACGTAAGGTTGGGTCAGGCATACCAATGCCATAAAAGCCAGTATAGAGAGTCGGTGCGAACCAGGCTTCCCGTTTTTATAAAGAGCGTTCAGAAAGGGCAGGTGCTGCTGCGTCCATTCTCATCGACGGAGTCGTTGAAAAATTCATTGTTTTAAAACCGTTTATCCCAACCAGCCATGAAGAAGATTGTCTTTGTTTTTGCGTTTCTGTTTGTCTTTCAAGAAGCTTTTTCGCAATACCAGAAAGTTAACATTCCGGCAGATTCGACGCTCAGAAGGCTTATGCATGCGTATAAGGCCCCGGCGTTGGCGATTGGAGTGATTGAGCACAACCAGGTCTCCCAGACAAAAGTGCTTGGCGAGCTCAGGAAGGGGGTGCCCGCCCCGCAAAATGCTATTTTTCAGATAGCTTCACTAACCAAGCCCGTTACGGAAATGACGACTTTACGGCTGGTAAGCAAAGGGCTGTGGGATTTGGATGAACCGCTGTTCCACTATTGGACAGATCCCCAGGTAGCTGACGATCCACGTCACAAACAACTCACAACCAGGCACGTCATATCACATCAAACGGGATTTGCGAATTGGAGATGGTTGCATAAAAGCGGCAAGCTTTCCTTCGATTTTGAGCCGGGAACGCAAACCCAATATTCCGGCGAAGGGCTTGAATATTTGAAACGGGCACTGGTGGAAAAGTTCAAGTTACCGTTTGACGAAATTGTTGCGAAATATCTTCTCAAACCCGACAAAATGATCGATACCCGATTTTATTGGGATAAGGATATGGACCAGAGGCGGTTTGCGGTAGCACATGACCGTAATGGAGAACCGCTTCCGGTTAGGAAATATACAGAAGCCTCTGCCGCAGACCTGCTGATGACTACCATCGCCGACTATACCCGGTTTGGGGTCAATGTATTGAATAAAAAAGGGTTAGATGACCGTACGTATCGCGAAATGATCACGTTTCAGGATAAAAAGCAAACATATGGATTGGGATGGCAGCTCTTTAAAGGCCTGACAAACGATGAGTTTGTAATAACGCATTCCGGCGCCGATCCCGGTGTGCGGACTATCATCATACTATTGCCAAACTCGCAGCGGGGGATCGTCCTATTCACCAACAGCGACAACGGGATGTCTTTGATCAAAAATATTGTGAGTCAGTCACTTGATCTGGGTGATGAAATCATTGAGCGCGCCAAATAGCCGTTTTTAGTGATTCTTCTAGTCGTGTTTATTTGTAAAACGTTTTGACGCTAGCAGACACCCGCGAAGTAAAATGGCGACAGGTGAGTAGGGGTACTATATTGGTTTTGCAGAACGAGATGCGAGTTAGCCCCTCGCATCACAGAATCATGAGCATATGTCGGGATGTAACGGTTTGGACTTTTGGTGCTACATTTGATCGGCATATTCCAAAACCAGCGTTGCCACCATGGTAAGTTTGAGATACGACCTCCACTTTCTTAGAGAAATCTTTCAGGACACGAACTTTGCAGCGGATGAGCAGTCATTGGTCATATCCCAGTTCGACCGTGTCGAGATAGGTCGGGGAGATTTTTTACTGACAGAAGGGGCTGTCGGCAACTACTACTATTTCCTGGAATCGGGTTTCGCCCGCTCTTATTCTATTGACCTGCGCGGCGTCGATGTCACCACGAAGTTTTTTAGCAGCAAGGATATAGTCATCGACTGGCAATCCTACTTCTTGAAAACGCCTTGCAAAGAGAATGTTCAGGCCATTACATCCTGCGTGGCCTGGAAAATTACATTTACCAATTTCATGAAGTTATTCAAAATCGAGGCGTTCAGGGAGGTGGGCCGAACAAACTTGATCAGAAATTACTTTGAATTGAAAAACCATAGCTTATCGGCAATCACTACCAGCGCTACCGAACGGTACCTTGCGCTGATTTCCGAAAAACCCGACATCGTTCAAAATGTGCCACTAAAACTGATCGCTACTTATCTGGGGATCGCTGATACCTCTCTGAGCAGGATTCGCAAACAAATTGTGACCAAATAGATGGATCAACTTATTGAGTACCCCGTTCCGCTTTGGATCAAAGTCGCTTTTCTCTTCGCGATCCTGGTTCCCGTGGTGATGGTATTATCATTGGTTAACTCAGTTTCGCGACCAGGTGTAAAAGGGCGGACCTTATGGGTCGGGCTTTTTTTTCTGATGTACATCGGATATGTATTGATAGTCGGTTTGAACAATGGGTTCGCCTCAGTTTTCTTTCCGCCCAAAGTACTCCTGCTTTCAACATTGCCATTCTTGCTCATCCTTTTCGCTTTTGTGGCGACTAATGCTCACTATGGTCAGTTTCTTAGGGACGTTCAATTACATCGTCTGGTAGAAATACATGTCTTCCGCTTAATCGGCCTGTTTTTCTTGTTACTGGCTTATCATCACGCGCTTCCGGTATGGTTTGGCGTTGTTGCCGGTTTGGGTGATATCCTAACGGCTTTATGCAGCATCGTTGTCGGGAAAATGATTCGATCACAAAAGCAGGGAATAAAAAGAATTGTATTGGCCTGGAACACCTTCGGACTGCTAGATATCATTTTTACAGCTGTTTCGGCCAACGTCCTCACGAAGATTTCGATCGATCAGGGTATAATGGGGGTCGATACATTGGCCATGTTCCCTTTCTTTCTGATACCCGCTCTTGCGCCGCCGCTGATCATCTTTTTGCATTACTCAATATACCGCAAGCTGAAAATGTCGGGCGCAGCAATTTCTTGACATAGGTAAAGTTTACCTTCCGGGACAGGCTATACTTTTGACACATTGTTCAATCAAACAGAAACGAAAATGAAACAGTCAAAAGAATTTATGCTCTTGTTCCGCTTTCAGCCGGACTTCTCCTACCAGCCTTCGGAATCAGAGCTTGCTGCTGAGGCGTTACAATGGGGCAATTTTATTGGGAATCTAGCCATCCAAGAGAGGCTGGTAAGCACCAGCCAGCTAGGTTTTGGTGGAAAAATGATTGACGCAGCCGGACAAGTCGCGGACGGTATTCACATTGCCGACAAACAAACACTGGGCGGAAACCTGGTAATAGTCGCGGGCCATATCGACGAAGCGGCAGAAATCGCCAAATCGTGCCCCATTCTTGCGATGGGAGGGAATGTAGAGGTTCGGGAAATTATGCCGATGAACTAGTTCGAAAATAAAATGAAACGCAAAATGTTCCTCATCGTTATTTTCGGTCTGTTGGTCCTGGGTTTGACGATTGCTTGCTACAATGCAAGCCAGATGCAATCGCTGAATATCACGAAATCTGTTCAAATACATGCTCCTAAGGCAGCGGTTTATCAGATGATCAGTCAACTTGGCAACTATCCCCAATGGTCTCCTTTTCTGGCGCGGGACCCGACCCAACAGTATTCAGTGCATGGAGTCGATGGAACGGTTGGGGCACGATATCATTGGGAGGGTAACAAGGGTAAAGATCTTGGGTACCAGGAAATTGCTAATCTGACTCCCGGACGGCTCGTCAGTATTAAATGTGTCATACAAAAACCCTTTTCGGCCGAGCCTACGTTTGATTATGTGATCACCGAAAAAGACAATGTTGTAGAAGTAGAGCAACAGTTCCGGATTGAATCAGGATTTGTCGATGCATTTTTTATGTGGATTTTTGGTGTAAAGAGGGAAATGGAGGCTATTAATGAAGAAGGATTGGCATTGTTGAAAAAGGCCTGTGAAGCCAGATCATAGTGCGTAAATGGATATCCAGGGTAACTGGAATAGAAATTCAATTTATCGGGCAGGCGGCATCAACTATCTGTTTTGCAGAAAATTAATCTGGTGACAGTCCACAAAGTGGTTGTTCTATTAAAAATGGAAGAGCCGGTTCTGACTTCCAGAATTGCAAAACAGTACTTTTATTGAATGTCGTTTCCAGCGAACTACGCTAATGTTGAGCAGCCCTAAGCCACAGGTCAATTTGGCCTGTGGCTTTTTTCGAAATTACCCATTTCCTCTCCGTTCGAAGAATTGCCAGGGTCGAATCAGGAATATTGGTAGACATTTCAGGAATCCGTATCCTATATATATCATGAAGTAGGTTGAACTTTGCATCATCAAAACAAAACCAAAATGAATGCAGTGAAATAAACGATAAATAGTAGCAAAATGCAAAACCAAACAGTTATCCGTACCTCTCTAAAAACACTCGTGTTAGGATTGTGCTTTTTTACCGTGAAAGTCAGTTCAGCAATGCCGCAAAATTCGGGCAATGCAGAGCAACAAATTATCTCGCTTTCCAAGGATAAATGGCAGTGGATGGCCGACAAGAATGTAGAAAAACTGGCATTACTTTTTGATGACAAAGCCAAGTTTGTCCATATGAGCGGAACCTGGAAAAAGGATGAGGAGCTTGAAATCATTAAAACCGGGAGTATCTGGTACAGACAGGCCGATGTTCATGATGTGGCAGTTGAAATCGTTGGAAATACCGCGATTATTTGGAGCCGGATCACTTTGCACGCAATGGTACGCGGCAGCGAGGCCAACACGGAATTCACGGTTACCGAGGTGTATACCAAACAGCCTGGTGACTGGAAGCTGCTAGCGCTTACGTTCAGCAGTGTCCGTGATACGCATGTGATCAAGCATTGATGAAACGAACCAGCCGGGAGTGAGATTATCTATGCCGGTGTAGAGCGTATCACAAACGAAGAGATTGCTAAACCCCTGCGGACTTGTATCGTGATGGATTTTTTTAGGTTTTCAGACTTTGGAATCGTGTCGTGCTCACCGTATATCATGAGAGCAGGCTGATGAATGATCGGGGTTACGTCCGCCATGAAGTGCCAATTCCTGTCAAGGTTCCGGTACCAGTTTATACTTCCTGTAAACCCTGCTGATTCGAAGGCAAAAACAAATACAGACAGTTGGTTATCTTCCATTATGGCTGAGCTACCGAAAATGAGGTATTTAAATCTCTGGGCGTGGCATAGGGTAAATAAGCTGGCCGGCCGCATTTCTTGTCGCGAGCCGGCCAGGGTTAATAGATGTTGAAGCGAATTGTCAGGAAGTAGGAGAGCTAAGCCAGGACGAGCTGCTGTCCCTTACCAGTTGTTATCAAGCTGTATAAGCTCTGTTTTATCAACTGGGCCCATGTAGTGGAGCAGGAGTTGAAGCATTCGACTGCCGGGGTCAGGCCCAGATGGGAAAACCGGAGCTCGGTTTGGTTTGCCAGACGGGTAACCTCGAAGCTGATCCTGGTGCCTGTCCATTCGTTTCGGTCTTCGACATAGGAGAGTTCGCATTCTGTCACCATCCAGACGATTTTCTGTTCAGGGATCAGTTCCACGACCCTTTGCCGGGAGTAATGCAGGTCCTTGTAACGGTAGGAAAACTCATCGTTGAGTTGCATTGCCTTACCCGTCACTTCGCCTGACCACCAATTCTGGGGATTGCTGACCGCCTCGATTACTTCGCCGGGACTCTGTTCGACCAATAGGGTCACTGTAAAATCGGATGTTTTCATGGTATTTGTTTTAGTTGTTAATATTCAGCTTTCACCTTCCGGGCCGTCGATTGGCAGCTCGTTATTTAGCAAGTCTTCCAGTTTTTGCAGCTTGGCGAGCCAGAACTTGTCGAAGTAGGAGATCCACTCCTGCAATTCCTCGAAGCCATCCTTTTTTAAAGTGCAGTATCGTTCGCGTCCGATGTCGGTCACGGAAATAAATCCTGCTGTTTCGAGTATTTTGACATGCTTGGACACCGCGGGCCTGCTCATATCGAAATTTTCGGCCAGGTGATTGATGTTCATACTGCCGGCAAAAAGTAGCATGAGCATCTTTCTTCTGCTGGGATCACCAATGACCTGGAATACGTCAAGGGTTGGTATTGCCATACTTTTCTGCGTCTAATAGGTTCGATATTTTTTCCAGCTTTTCCACCCAGCCGAGCAGCAGTCGGTTGTACATTTCCAGATTCTCTTTTTTTGCAAAACCGGTGTGTTCCAGATGCAGATCGGTACCATTTTCAGTGGGTTCAAGGCGCCAGTTCACAACGGATTCCAGGGTGATTTCTCCGTCGCCCGGCCCGCAGTTCCACGAGTAGGACAAATGCTTAAACGGAATAATATCCAACACCTTACAGTAAAAGATCCCATCGAAGTTCAGGGAAGCAACCGGTCCGGTTTTAAACTGGAACTCGTGCCCGACGACCGGCTTGAAATCATTTTTCATTAGCCAGGATGCCAATAGCTCCGAATTCGTAAGGTATTCCCATACGGTTTCCACAGGATGGGAAAAGGAGAATTGATGTTTGATCAGGTTTGTCATAATTGGTAACTTTGAAGTTACGCAAACTTAAAGGTAACTTCTGAGTTACGCAAATTTTTGCCTGAAAAATTTCGAAACATTGATTGGAAGAAAGTTGCACATGGTTGTGAAAGCTACCGATCTGGCGAAGCATATCGGGATATCGCGACAAGGCCTGAATTCAATTGAGACGGAAAATTATTCCGTCCACGGTACTCGCTCTGCGAATGGCAAAAGCTTTCAATACCACTGTGGAAGTATTGTTTCAGTTGGACGATGCGGAAGAATGAGGGATGCATCAACGGAGATTCGAGGGCGATTTAAAAGCGAACATTTCTTGTTCGAATCCGGACAAGTTTCTGCCGTTACTAAGCCTTATTGACAAAGAAAGCCCCATTTTCAGTCATGGCATAAGTATTGCGTTAAATCGTAGGAAACATTTCCTACCATCTAGCCATCCAATGAAAACACCGATTATTCTGCTGACTTTTATTTGTTTTAATTTTGCCAATCTCCTTTTCGCCCAGCCCAGTTTTCAACAGATTGATAGCTTAGTAGCAGGGCAGTTTGCTAATGAAGAACTGGCGGGTAATATTTTAATCGCCCAAAAGGGAGCCATCTTTTACCAGAAATCACTTGGGTTGGCCGATGTTGCAAACCGGGTGCCGCTGGATGAACACTCAGCCTTTCAACTAGCATCCGTCTCTAAAATATTCACCTCTGTGGCTATCCTTCAATTGAAGCAGAAGGGGAAACTTAGGCTGGATGATTCCGTGAAAAAATATCTCCCCACGTTCAGCTATCCGCAGATCACGATCCGGCATTTACTTACCCATACATCCGGGTTGGCTGACCTTCAGATGTTGGAAAAGCCGTACAAGGCCGATACCGGTAAAGTATTTACAATCGCTGATTTAGTGCCAGCCATTATTCAGTCCGATAGGTCGATTTTGTTTAATCCCGGCGAAAAGTGGAGCTACTCCAACAGCGGCTATGGTTTACTGGCCCTGATCGTGGAAAAGGTGAGTGGTCTTTCCTTTCCATCCTACCTGACCAGGTACATTTTCCAGCCCGCCGGTATGAGCCATACCTATGCCAACTCTCCGCTCCTGAACGTAACGGACACGCACCGGGCGAAAGGTTATGATGCTCCCAGTTATGCCCCGTGGCTTCGCCAGCGGGTCGATTCACTGCCACGAAATCGCATTGAACTGTATAACCTGGCGGGATTACTAGGGCAAGCAAATGTGGTAAGTACGACCGGTGATTTGCTCCTATTTGATCGGGCGCTGTATGGGCCTAAGCTTCTCAAACCTTCCACCTTACAGGAGGCCTTTAAGCCAGTCCGGCTCGCCAACCAGGAGCTAGCCACGACCGGTTGGGGAAACACCTCCTGTTACTATGGGCTTGGTTGGATGATATTAAAAGATACGACCGCCGGTAAAGTGGTTTTCCACAGCGGCGGAATGCCCGGGGCTGTTACGCTGTTTTTACGTAATATCGCGAAAGATCAAACTGTAATCCTGCTCAATAATGTAACGCACCGCGGCACGCACGGCATTGGGGTTAATTTGTTTCAAGTGTTAAACGGCGGTTCCTTCCACGCGGATAAACAATCCCTGGCGAATGTTTATGCCCGAACCCTGATTAAGACCGATGCGGAGTCGGCCTTGGAAAAACTCAATACCTGTAAAACGGATACGGCCCGGTATTACCTGAGGGAGCAAGAGCTGAATCTGCTAGGGCTGCAAATGTTTTATAATGGTTATCAACCGGCGGGTTTGGAGGCTTTGCGACTGAATACGGTTTTGTATTCTGCCAGTTCGAACGTTTACGACAGTTATGCAGGAGCGTTAAAGGTAGTTGGCCGTCGGCAAGAAGCCATTCTCATGTACCGTAAATCGTTGGAGCTAAACCCGAAAAATACAGGTGCCGAACGGGCCTTGGCAGACTTGATACCAGGTAAATAACATAAATTGCAGACTGAGCTCGTCGAAAAAAATGGAAACCGAAATAACACTTCAAATCATTCTTATCCAACCCACACCAAACGTAGTTTTTGGCTTGCAGAAGGGTGCTGGTACCCACTACGAAACAGTTCAAAAACAAATTCCCACGTCCAACGATCTAAACTTTACCTTTACAATTGTTGTGAAAGGTGAGAGATCAAAAGATAAATTTCCAAAACTGTCGGGCAGTTTTGTTCAGGGCGCCGCAGATAACAAATTTGTTTATATCGACATCGGCACATATGCTGGCCAATCTGACACAATGTGGTCAAGACGGCTTAAAATACCTTTGTCGGGGATTACCTGGGAGGATATCGACTCACTATCTGGCACCTCAGTGCTACAAACTCGTGTACCCGGAACCGGTAGGGATGGGGGGCCAAACTGCGCGACGGTTAAACCTTTTGCTGGTTGGCACCTTGAACAGTCATAGTTTATTTATAAAGGTCGTCTGAGGATAAACACCTTATTGGTGGGCAGGCTGTGCCGGTATTGCCAGGCCCCAGCCTTTTGCGGCATAAAACGCAGTTTGAAGCGGCAAAAAACAGTAGGAGATGTTTCATTATGCGATTAAATCTACCATCCAAAAACCTTGGCCACGTACGCTCTACTTATCTTCCAGTTTTCCGCCACAGACCGTGTCGCAGGTTCATCGAATGCAAGTTCCACTGCGGCATCGCCCCGGTAGCCGAGCCGTTTCAATGTGGCGGCGATGGACTTGAAGTCGGTAATCCCCTCGCCAAGGGCCTCGGCCCACTTGCCGCTGGCTTTTTGGTCGCGCAAATGCATGTAAACGATTTGCTTGTGATAGGTTTTGATAAACCCCACCGGATCGATGCCACCGCGGATGAGCCAGTTGAGATCCGGGCCCAGTTTCAGTTCAGGTACCCGCTCCAATGTCCCTTTCAGGTCGTGCAACTCATTGACAACCTCATAAGTGTGATTGTGTATATTGAGTAAAATGCCTTTTGAAGCGCAATAGGGAATCAATTTTTTCAACAATGCGGCCTGCGCATCGAGCTCCTCGGAGGTTTTCATTCGCCTGGCGTCTCCGACTGAAACCCCGAAATTCTTTCCGCCGAGCTGATGCAGCCGGTCGATAATTTTCGTCGCGTTGGCCAGGATTTGCTCATGCTTGTCTTTTTTCCACATATCGGCGCTGTATGAGCAGCCGGTAACCGGTAGCTTGTGCTTTTTAATCAGGCGTGAAATCCGCTCCACCGAATCGTCCGCTTCGAGCAGAATATTCATCAATTCCAGGCCGTCGTATCCGGCGGCTTTTATTTCGGTAAAAACCTGGTCGAGAATGGGGGTACAGTTCCAGTCGGGCGGGTATTTGCTGGCATATACCCACAAATGCGCGCTGAGGACAGGCTTTCCTTTTTTGAATGGGTTCTCGTGCGTTAATGCGGCGGTGAATGGCGCGCAGGCCAGTATCAGGCCGGATTTCAGGAAATCGCGGCGATTTTGACGGATGTTCATGATGGTAGTTTTTGAATACAGGTTAAAGACCGTTGACCAGCAGGCGGCCGTCGATAAATTCCTTGGCGCGCGGGATGTCCTGCTCGTCCAGGTGTTCGATGATGATCGGGATGTTGGGGTAATGCTGGCTTAACCTTTTCAGGTAGAGGTCGTAGTTGAGCGAGCCCAGCCCGGGCGCTGGCAGCTCGATCCTTCCTACGCCTCTTAGGGCGTGGGCTTCGTCGGCATCGATATCGGCCATGGCCACCCCGAATGCGGCGTCGGCAAGCTTCACATCCTTCGCATGGGCGATTTTGATTTTGCCTGCCAGCTTGTCGAAAATGTGGTGGATGGTCTGATCCATCGCGCCGATGTTATGCTCTTCGAAATAGTTGGTCGGGTCCATCAGCAGGCCCAAATGCGGATCGTCGATGTCGCCGAACAGCCTCAAAGTCTCTTCCACGGAACCTATCACGTTGTTGACATAGGTTTCAATACAAAACGTTACGCCATACCCCTTGCTGAACTGCACCAGATTACCGATAATATCGCGGCATTCGTTGTAGCCTCCTTCGGTCTTGTTGTTAGGATGATGTACCCAGTCGCTCGTAGGGTTATAAGTGCCTGTTTCGCTGATCACGTAAGGCGATCCCAGCTCATTGGCATAGCGTATGATTTGAAACAAACGTTCGAGATTGGCCTTCCTGATCTCGCGGTCGGGGTGTACCAGGTTGGTGTAACCCGACACGCAAGATATGGGCAAGTTGTGCCTGCGGAATGTGTCCCTGATCTTCTTGGCGTTCTGGGAATTAATGCTTTTGACAGACAAATCCATGTCTTTGAAGGACACGTCCAGTTGGACCGTGTTGAAATCCAGCGCCCTGATGCGCCGTGCCGTTTCTTCCAGGGAATAGGGGAAGTAGCCGGTGAAAATGCCCACCTGTATCATATGAGTCTGGGTATTATTTTTCAAAAAGAATATTGGTAATCAAAGGGCCGTTGAACATGCCGGTCTCGTTTTTGGCATCGCCGTAAACGAAAAAGAGATTTTGGGTGCCGGAAACTTTGCTCAGCGGGGTTTCCAGTTTCATGGCCGCATTCGCTCTTTGGATATTGATCTGGCCTAACACCGGGCCGTCCGGCGATCCCGAATGCAAGGTTACAATGCCTTCGACGCCCGAGGATAGCAGCTGAACGCCGACTTTGCTGATACCCGTAAGATCGATGGCCCGGAATGCGATGAATGCCTTGTTTTCCGCAAATCGCACTTTGCCCGGCTCGTTCTGGCTGGCACCATTCAGCGCGGTTTTATAGGAAGTGTCGCACGAGATAGCGGCCAGTACCGGCGGACGGAGCAATATTTCGCGCCGGGTGGTGAGGGGCGGCAAGCCATTCGCTCCCTTATCCGCATAGGAAACCGTGAACAGGTATTTGCCCAAACTTTCTTTCGGGTCACCGGCGCTGGCCGTGACTTTCCCCGAGAGCGGGAGTGATTTGACTTTCACAGGGTCCTGCGCCAGCGAAAGAATATACCCGACCATTTCGGTGGTTTGGGCCAATGTAAGCTGCGGGTGCGCGGACATCGCGTTTTCGCCCCAGTTACCGTTGCCGCCCCGCAGCACTTTTTCGGCCAGTTTGTTTAATGCCTGGGGATCGTTCTTGTATCGTTTGGCGATCTCCTTGTAAGCAGGCCCAATGGATTTCTTGTCAAGCCCGTGGCAGGCCTTGCAATCGCTCTGGCTGATCAGCATCTCGCCCGCGCTCAACCGGCTCGTGCTCACGGCCGATTCATAGTTCTGTGCCGCCAGGGTAATGTCTTCGCCAAATGGAATGTGCTCAAATGTGACCACGGCCCTGGAAGGGTTAATGCCGCCTTTGAGCTTGTCCTCTTCGTCGGTAATGGAGGTACGGTAATGAATGGTCTGCCCCGGCCAGTAAAAGGATTGATTAGACTGCCATTCGATAGCAATTTTGGGCGGCTCGTTACCTACTTTAATCTCCATGGTTTTCGAAGAAGACTTCCCGCCCTGATCGGTAACGGTGAGCGTAACCTGGTAAATACCCGGCTTCTTAAAGGTGAATGCAGGTTCCCTCAAAGTGGAACGTTGCCCTGCGGCCGTGGGCGAAGCTTTGGAAACCCATTCATAATTGAGCTTGTCGCCTGCATCAAAGTCCATCGAACCTTTCGCCGAGAACCGCACGGTGAGCGGAACGGCTCCCACCGTTCGGTCGGCAGCCATTTTTGCCACGGGAGGCCGGTTGCCTTCCGCGTAGTCGATCCTGACGAGCCGTGAGTTGGTATTTTGGGCAAACCAGTAGGTGCCGTATTCGAGCAGGTACATCGCCCCGTCGGGTCCGAACTCCATGTCGATCGGGTGATCGAATTGTGTTTTGGGCATGAAGGGCTCGATATGGTCATAGCTGCCGTCCGGCTTCATGCTCACGACATTGATCCAGTCGCGCATCCATTCGAAAATGAAAAGCTTGCCGTCGTAGTAATCCGGAAAAGTTCTTTCCGATTTTTGATGTCCGTCCGAATAGAAAACCGGGCCGGTCATAGGGCTTTTGCCACCCGTACCCAAATGCGGGAACAAATCGGACTCGACGTAGTTGTACCAGATAAATGCGGGCTGGGCTGGCGGCAGCTTTTTCAATCCAGTATTATTCACCGAATTGTTGACCGGCGCTTGCGGATCGAAAAATTTTCCCGCTTTTTCCTGCGCGAAGTCGTATTCGGCATAGGGGCGGTTGTCGCCAGCGAAATAGGGCCAGCCAAAATTCCCCGCCTGCTTGGCCTGATTCCACTCGTCCCAGCTTCTGGGGCCGCGCTCGCTGTCTTTCTCTCCGTTCTGCCCCACATCACCCCAATACAAATAGCCGCTTTTAAGATCGGCCGAAATGCGGATCGGGTTACGGCATCCCATCACGTAAATCTCGGGGCGCGTGAGCGGAGTGCCTTCCGGGAACAGGTTCCCTTTGGGAATGCTGTAAGAACCGTCAGCCTCGGGATGAATGCGCAGGATTTTTCCCCTAAGGTCGTTGGTATTACCTGCTGTTCGCTGGGCGTCCCAGGCAGTCCTGCCATTGCGCTCGTCGAGCGGCGCATAATAGTTCGAGCCGAAGGGGCTGGTATTATCGCCCGTGGCAATGAAAAGGTCGCCGCCCTTGCCAAATGCAATGGAACCGCCCGAATGGCAGCATTCGTCGCGCTGGGTGGGTATTTTAATCAGGACTTTTTCCGAGGCCAGATCCAGCTTTTTGCCATCGAATACAAACCGGGACACATATTGCTGAGGCGTGTCGCCAACGGGCGAATAAAACAGGTAAATCCACCGGTTTTCTTTGAATTTCGGATCGAGCGCAATGCCCAGTAATCCATCTTCCACTTTGCTGAAAACCGGCATTTGTACAATTTTTTCGGTTTTGGAGCTTGCCGGATCGTACAGCAGCAGCCCGCCGTTCCGCTCGGCGATCAGTACGCCGCCTTCGGGAAGCACCGCCAGCTCCATCGGCTCGTTCAGGTTTTCGGCCAGTACTACTTTGGAAAACCGGCTTTCATCGGGTTTGTCAGCAACCGCCGGTGTATTCCCTTTCTCCCGGCCAGATCCGGGGCGGAAAAACAATGCGGTGCCGATAGCCAGAAGCCCGGCTTTGAGCGTCAATGTAAATGCGTTCATGGGTTGGGTTAAATTATGATCGTAAAATCTCTGCTATTTCGACGGCCCGGTGCTCCCTGGCCGACAGGTAGCAGGCATCTACCAATGCCATCGTTTTCAGGTTGTCGCGGCCGCTGATCTCGGGTTCCGTATTTCGTTCCAGTGCCACCAGTAGCTGGGCCATCGGACCGGCGAATGCGTCGGGGAACCATGCCTCAGTCCATTCCGGTTTGTGCCAGCCTTCGGGCGTATGCGTAGACGTATATGTGAGCGTACTGGGCACGTGCTCGGGGTACGATGGCCAGCCGATCGTGCCTTTTGCCAGCCCGTCCAGTCCTTCCACCCGCCAGTTGATGCCAATGTCCTGTGCTACCCCCGGTTTTACCGGTCCAGTCCATACGTCGTCCCATGCGGAGGCGCGCATACCATTTTCATATTCGAGGATATACATCGCGATCCCGTCTTCGTGCGGGAATTTGGAGATCGTCCTGGGGTCTTGCGTCACGCTGCAATAAACACGTTTGGGATCGCCCAACCAGTACCGGAACGTGTCCAGGTGGTGGATACTCATCACCCTGAGCGTGAGCCACCCCATGTCCGCCTGCCAGGCGGTCCAGTGCGGGATAGCGCGCATATCGATCGTGGCGAGCACCGGTTTGCCGAGAATACCTTTGTTGAGCAAATCTTTGCATGCGCGGACCGACTGATCATACCGCATATTCTGATTAACACCCAATACCACACCCGCATCTTCGCACAGGCGCACGATTTCCAGCGCCTCAGCGTAGTTCATCCCCATTGGCTTTTGGGCCAATATGCCTTTGATATTGGGGAATTTTACCGCCTGGCGGATCACTTCCAGTTGCTGGTCGGGCGGCACGGCAATGTCGGCCACGGTAACCTCCGGATCGGCGAACATTTCCTGGCAGGAGTCGTAAACTTTGCCAATTCGGTGCCGTTTGGCCACATTTTCGCTGACTTCCCGCGCACGCGAGGTGATCGCCACGGGATTGAAGCCCGCATTCCGGTAGGCGACCAGCTGGCAGTCGCTCATAATAAAGCCGGCGCCGACGCAGCCGATCCCGGGTGATTTGTCATCCGGTAGTACCGGCAGGTAGTCGAGTGATAGGTCGGCTGCTATCATGGGCGTTTCAGGTCTTGTAACGTGATTTCAGCTTCCTTGCTCAGAAAGTCGGAGTTCGCCACCACCCGTTTGCCGCTTTCGAGCAATGCGGAGTCGGGAACTACCTTTACCGGCTCGATGCAAGACATGTGTTTCTCCCTGAAAGGCTTGTTGTACGATAAATTGTAAGCAGAAATGACCGACCAGCGGGGCTTGTCCGACAGGTTGGCATCGGAGCGGTGAAGGATATTGCTGTGAAAAAATAACGTGTCACCCGCTTTGAGCTCCACATACACCAGTTCGCAGGATTTTTCAGCTTCGGCAACAAAATCAGGGTCGGCGCCTTGTTGTTCGCCCACGAAATTGTGTTCCAGCCGCTGCATTTTATGGGTACCTTTCAGTACTTGAAGGCAGCCATTTTCGATCGTGGCGTCGGTAAGCGCCACCATGACCGAGATCATCGCTTCGGGATAGAGGAAGCCATTTTTATACCAGTACCCGTAATCCTGATGCCATTCCCACGCACCGCCTTTTTGCGGTTCTTTTTGCATTACCTTCGAATGGAAATGGCAAACTTCGCCTTCACTGCCCAGTAAGGACTCCAGGGCGGCCACCATTCTCTCCGACCGCGACATCAACCCGAAAGAATCATCTCCCGGTGTAAACCAAAGCGTCAGTTTTGTCCGGTTTCCGTTAGTATCCTTCAAATCGAATGCATGGCTGGTAACACTTTCGTCAGTGGCCAGTCCATAAAGCAGATCGATCTCTTCCTGGCTGAAAAAATTACGTTTGATGATATAGCCGTCTTCGTAAAAATTGGCTTGTTCGGTCGTGTTAATTACGGTTTGCATAGCATCCTGTGTTTTAGGTTACTGAGTTTTGGATAAAACTTTCGTTAAAAAGTATAATGCAAAGTAAGCCGGCCTTCAACGGGGTTTCTATCGCTATTTTCGTAGATTTATCTGGTATTTTGAATTCCTATCACAATTTGTAGGAAAAACTGGTAAACATTCCGGATGAAACCGCTAGTTCAGAAGCTTCCCGTCGATAGTAGCTCGTCATTTGTGGCACGAACCTATACCACGCCGCATTTCGAAACGCCATGGCATCAGCATGTGGAATTTGAGCTCGTGTTGGAAAACCTTGGCCATGGTACGGCGTTCGTGGGCGATTACATCGGGGAATACCAGGAAGGAGATGTATTCTTGTTGGGTAAAAACCTGCCGCATTGGTTTCGAAAGAAGGATGCAGAAATAATCAGCAGCGCCATTGTGACCCAATTCAGAGAGGAAATTTTTATGGGTAATTTTCTCAACCTGCCGGAAATGCAGCGCATTCAAATGCTTCTTAAAACCGCTTCACACGGGATCTTGCTGACCGGGAGCCTGCGGCAGCGGATTGGCGGGCGCCTGCGCGAAATCGAGTCGCTTTCAGGCTTTCCGCAAATGGCTGCATTGCTGGACTGTTTGCACCAGATCAGCATTTCCGAGGAAATCAGGCTGCTTACCAATTCGCCGATCACCAGCTTTTCTCAACAGGATCAGGACCGCATTCACCAGGTCTTCGAATATTCGATGCAGCATTTCCAGCGAAAAATCCGGATTGAGGAAGTTGCGGCCCTGACCAACCAAAGCGTTTCGGCGTTCTGCCATTATTTCAAAAAGAGCACCAAGAAAAGCTATATCGGCTTCCTGACCGAGATACGCATTGCACACGCATGCAAGCTGCTTGCCTCGACGGATCTGTCGGTGACTGAGATATGTTACGAGAGCGGTTTTCAAAACTGGTCTAATTTCAGCGCCCACTTTGTGAAGCACGTAACCATGTCACCGCTCAAATACCGGCAGCGCCAGCAAGCAGCACTGGAAAGCAATCCCTGAAACCACCAATGCAATAGAATCGCTCATTCCAGTTTCTGGCTGATTTGCGTGGCCGCCTCCCGGAGTGCGGTAACGATTTCCTTTTGCCGCGAGGCCGAGCACCGGTAGTCCGGCAGGAATATGCTCAGTCCGGCGACTACTTTATCCTTGGCCCATACCGGTACGGCAAAACCGCGTATGTGCATCAAGTCATCAAGCCGAAATCACCTTCCTTAAAAGACCGATGGCGTAATTCGTACCCCACAAATTGGTTAGCCAGTCTATCCATGAACTGCTCCATACCGCTATTTAAGCCTTCTCATTGATATATTATCGTGAACCCATTTCGCTTCATCGTACGGCGTGATTTTCCCTGGTCATCATGTTTTAGGCAAACGGAAGTGCCTCTATTTCAGACACAAGATGGCCGCTCTCAAGCTTGTCATACAATGGTTTTATTCGCTCGAATCGCTCGTCGTTAAGTTCGTTATTTTGTCTTTTGATGGTAATCAACCGGTAAACCATGAAGATTACTATCAGCAAAATGACGCCGAGAATTATGTAAACTGCCTGCATGCTATTTTCAGAAATGGGTTTTTGAACCAAGATAAAATATTATACTATATTCAATGCGATGCAAGTATTTTAGGGGTTATTGTAAAACTCGTAGGTTTCTTTGTTGTAATAGTACAGCTGATCTGAGTCTCGGTCTCTCACTTTTTCTATAAAATTCTCTTCAAAGTATTCTTCGAACTGCTTAGGTGTAATCTGTTTGATATTCACTTTGCGATCTTCGTCTATTCCTCCGAACAGCCCGCCAGTGATGGTGGCTGTCAGAACAGTATCCAACCGAACAAGTGTTGTCTTGTCACTGCCAGTCACAATAGTAGCCAGAACTTCCATGTCTGCACGATGGTCCGGGATATTAAAATATAAATAAAAGAAGCTGTCTGTCAGGTTTTTAGACAGTGTGTCTGTGTATCTGTTTCTGGGTTGCAGTGATTCGAAGAATTCGGATTTGCTCATTTGTAATTTATATACTTTACCAACCAGGGAATTCAGTGCAATCTCTTCCCGCGGGAGAGTGGTCGCTACAATTGCAAAAAGGCTGATGGCCGAAATGAATATACCCATCCGAGACTCTGCTCGTTTTTGTGCCTGCCTTTGCAGCTCTTTGTAGGATACTGGTAGTATCAGCAATGCCATTAAGTCCGTATAATCAACAACCCTGTTGATCCCGATTCCCGCTGATCGTACAAATTCAATCAGAAATTGTGAAAATTCCGACTTCCAGAATACAAACAGCAAAGCCGAAATGAAGTAGATTTCTTTTGCCGATTTCACTCTGAATGCGGCAAGAAAATAGGGGAATATGAACAAGCCGGCAAAGTCCGATAATTTGCCCGTCCAGAGATTACCGTATGCTTGTTTTAGGTAAAAATCGTTGACCAGCAGCAGGCCAAGACAAAATAGAAAGCCCAGTCTTGGTAATATGTCAAATCTTATCCGCATCATACGTGCATGGTTTTGTCAGCAGTTTTCAGAATGCTACCTTCGCATAGGTAGTACCGAATACACGGCCGTAAAGGGTCAGTTAGTTTTAAGATTTATTCTTTGATAACAATGAATGTAGCTCTTTCAGCCGAAATTGGAAGTAGTCACACAAGACCGTCACGCATGACGGAATATCGGTCATAGCGCACAAAAGCTTTTCCTATGATGTTAAGATTGACTATTCGGCGTTTCTGGTAGGAAGTGAAGGTGAGACAACCGCTTTACTGGCCAAGTCACTGCTGCGGGAATGCTTAGTGTTCGACAATAGTTTAAATGGTTGATCTGGCAGAAATCCAGCGATCATGCACCAGTGTGGACCATATTGGCGGATGAGAAAGAAACATAACTTTGAAAATGAATACCTACTATTTGCCTGACGACCTTTTGGATGATTCTGCGGCGCGGCCCGACGAGGTTATCATACGGTATTACAATTCGGATCGGGATTCGATTAAAAACAGGATCGTGTTGAACCAAAACATGATCAATCTCCTCATAAGTGGAAAGAAAACCATTATCTATCCGGATGCGACGGCAGTAGTCAATGCAGGTGAGCTTGTCGTGCTGTCGACTGGCAATGTGCTCGCATCTGAGCTGCTGGCTGGTACGGATCGGTTTACAAGTGTCCTTTTTTATTTTAGTAATGAAGTGTTCAATCGGTTCCTGATTAAGTATGAACACTTACTCAAACAAAACACGCCGAAGGCCGACAAGCAGCCATTTCTGATTTTCAGGCAGGACAGTTTTATCAAGCACTTTATCGCCTCCTTGGAAACAATACTCGGCAATGGAGGGAATTTACCGGCAGAAATCCGGTTGCTTCGAATTGAAGAATTGCTATTGTATCTTTTTCAATCCGATCCTGAAAGGTTTCACGCAATAGAAATCCTGACCCGCGACAAGCAGCAATTACAGATCAGGAAAGTCGTTGAAAGCCAGGTCGGTCAACCGACTACTGTGGACGACCTGGCTTTTCTGTGCCATATGAGCGCTTCCACATTCAAAAGGAAGTTCAGTGAGATTTACCAGACCTCGCCGCAGAAGTGGCTGCTCGCCCGCCGACTCGAATTAGCAGCAGACCTGCTTAAATCGTTCGATGAAAGTCCCTCAGGCATTTACATGAAAGTGGGCTATCAGAACCATTCCAGCTTTTCAGAAGCATTCCGGAACCACTTCGGAAGCACGCCGAGCGATTTCCGGCAAAAGCATTTGAACGTTACGCCGTAGCAATTGACCGTCTATCCCTAACTGCACCGGTGACCGTGCCACTACTTTTGAGTCATCAAATAAACAAAGCAGTTATGGAAACAATGACGGAAAAGAACAAAGCAATGGTACGCCGCTTCAATCAGGAAGTAATCGGCGAGGGTAATCTTGAAAGTTTTAAAGAGCTTATGGACGAGCAGTTTGTGAACCGCTCTGCACCCGAAGGTATGAGTAGCGGTCCGGATGGTATGATTTACTTCTTTAATGAAATTCTTCGCCCGGGCATACCGGACGTCCATGTTACAATTCACCAGCAGGTTGCCGAAGGCGATTTGGTCACCACGCGCAAAACTATCGGCGGTACGCACACCGGTACTTTCCTGGGCATTCCGGCAACCGGACGGCCGGTCAATATCGATGTAATCGATATTGTCAGGGTAAAGGATGGCAAGTACTTTGAGCATTGGGGAATCACTTCGCTGCCAGAGGTACTGTCACAATTACAAAATTTTGAATGTCTCTCTGAGTAAAATTCCAAATCTGAAAGCAGGCATTAGCGCTCGAAGCATCACTATCGAGCCAAATTGAGCGGGAAAAAGAAAATTTAGTCACAAATGCGTCTTCGAGATCGTTTTGGGACAAAAATGCACTTTTTGATGCTTTCCGGACTGCTTTTTGCTCAATCAAGGCGTTTTGTCTCAAAAGCAGCTTTTTTGACGCACTTTGGGCATCTCAACGATTAAAATAGAAGTACATGTAAATACTGGATCTTCCCTTAGGACTTCCTGGTACATAAGCGGGACTCGCCTTTATTGCGGGCTATTTATTCTATCGAAGTTTGTTCCCAGTCTAGCATTCAAAAAGGAAGGTAAGGAAACGTTACCCAGGTTTTCCGTCCAGCGATTTTTTGGCCACGTTCATCGATTATCGAAGGTGCCCGCCATATCAAACTTCTAGATTCATGACATCAAACCGGGACTTGCTTCTCATGTTCCGTTCAGTTGTCCATGAAAGCTATGAAAGCCAGTTTTATATGTTTCGGGATCGTATTGATGCAATGCTTTTGTTGCACGGGTGGTTTTGCCCAGAACGCCGGAGGCAAATCGAGGGTAGTACAGCTATCGGGTGGTGTGAATGCCTATGCAGGCCTATACAAATCAACTGGTATCACGGCGCGCAACCAACCGAATCCTTTCGGGCTGAGCGGGGCTGTTACGGTGTCGCTTCCGGGAGGCGTCACATTGCCATTTTCAGTTGTTTTAGGCAATCAGGGCACCAGTTTTCGCCAGCCCTTCAATCAATTCGGGATAAGTCCCGCCTACAAATGGGCAACCGTGCACGCTGGCTACCGAAACGTTGCGTTTTCTCCTTTTACGCTGGCTGGCCATACTTTTTTGGGCGGTGGTGTAGAGCTCAATCCCGGGTTGTTCAGGATCGGAGCTGTTTATGGCCGGTTTAATAAAGCGATATCATCCACGATAGCTGATCCGGATATTACCCCCTCGTTTAAAAGAATGGGTTATGCTTTTAAGGTAGGTTACGGTAAACCCAATAATTATGTCGACTTGCTGGTGTTGCGTGCCAGGGATGACACGAATTCCATTTCCGGTGTGGTTGCAACACCGGAACAAAGTATAGCCCCGGCTGAAAACCTGGTGGTAGGGATCAGTTCCCGGTTGTTGCTCGTCAAACATATCAGCGTCGAGGTCGACGCGGCGGCCAGTTCCTACACACGCAACATGTACGCTTCGGTAGTAGGTGCGGAAGGCAGCAATTTCCTGGCGAAGCTTTTCGGCAAAATGATCACACCCAGGCTTTCTTCTCAACTGACGCAGGCCACGCAGGCCGCGCTCGGCTACCAAAGCCAATGGGGTTCGGTCAAGTTCCAGTACAAGCGCATCGATCCGAATTTTCAGACAATGGGCGCGTATTATTTTCAAAGTGATATTCAGAGCTACACAGGTAATGTATCGCTTAATCTGTTAAAAAATAAGATCAGGCTGGCGGGGACTTACGGAAAGCAGTTTGACAATCTGGGTAGGAACAAAAATGCGGGTACGGGGCGGTCAATCGGTTCGGTGATGGTTTCTGTCAATCCTGACCCGACCGTGGGGCTTGATATTTCCCTCTCCAATTACGGATTGAGCCAGCGCGCAGGGCTCCGGCCGCTGATAGACACCCTTCGTATTGCGCAGAATAATTTCTCTGCCACCATAAACATGCGTTATGCGATTTTTAACAAGGAGCTTTCGCACATTTTTACACTGACGGGCTCTCACCAGCGTTTGTCGGACCTGAATGAAGCCACGGCGATGCATACGGAAAATAATATTCAGAATGCCAGTCTGGGATATTTCCTGCAACAAAATCAAAGCGGATTCGGGATGAACCTGATGATGTCTTATACGCAGACGGGCCTTCCATCCAACGGGCAGGGCCCCGATAAGCTTCGGTTCTACGGCCCAACACTGGGCAGCAATTATAGTTTTCTCAAAAAGAAAATCGCAACATCCGCCAACGTCTCCTATCTGATAAACCAGCAGGCGGCCATGACGGGAAAAGTGCTAACAGCCACTGCGAATGCGGCATATCAGCTTTCCAAGCGGCAGAACCTCAGCATCATTTTCAACTACCTTAAATCGGATACAGGGGTGCAGACAGAGCAGTTCAACGAATTCAGAGGCAACATTGGCTATGGAATATCTTTCTAAAATTTGGCGAGGACGCTTTCTTGCCATGGTCTTGATGGTGGTAGCTTTCCAGCACTCAGGTACGTATGCGCAAACCCAGGTACGTATAACCACCAACGTGTTACCTCCGTATAGCGCATACATACAGGATTATCCGGGTACAGGTAATCGCGTGCAAGTATTTATTTCGAACCTTTCGGGTAAAGAGCTGTCCATTCGCTTGCTTGGGAAGCTGGAAGGCGACAATGGTGTGGTGATCAGAACATCCCCGAATTACCGTCCTCTGCGCCCGCTGCAACTGCGGGCGACCGACGTAAACAGACTTGTTACCCGTTCCGAGCTGGAAGATTTGTTTGACCTGGCGCAAATTGAGGTTCAGGGAATGAACAAAAACGAATTGTACAGGGGGCTGCCTTTGCCGGAAGGGAATTACCAGCTTTGCGTTCAGGCTTTTGATAATGCTACTACCAGGCCCTTGTCGTCGGAGTTTCCCATGGGATGCAGCGGGCTGATCCCCGTCAGGATTGTGGAACCTCCGATATTGATCATGCCTTTTGCAGACGAGGAAGTACTTGCTAAAACGCCCCAGACACAGCTTTTCTCCTGGTCGGCACCCGTTGGCGTGAACCCCTCACAAGTGGAGTATACCTTTCGCCTGGTTGAACTTCCGCACCCTGATATTGACCCCAATGTATTCATCGATGCCGTGGTTTTGCCCAGATCCGGTGTGGAGGTCAAAGGTGTGAGAGCGACAACGCTGGTGTACGGACCGCAATATCCTCCATTGCAGTTTGGTAAGAAATATGCCTGGCGTGTACAGGCACATCCGTTGTCCCAGCGGCTCAACTTCCTGAATGAGGGAAAAAGCCCGGTGCAGCGGTTTACCTACGGACAAACGGTCAAACCCGGAATCGAGCCTACTACCTTGTCGCCATTACTGTCGTTGCTTGATTTGGGTGTTGAAAAGAAAGAGAGCAAATTCCTTTCAGCTGATATTGCTGCTTCCTGTGAATGCAACCCCATTCAGACCCAGCAGGATATGAAGGTCGACAACAGTAAAGTAAGGGCGGAAAAAAAGGCGACGATCGCCAACTTCAACATTGAAAATGTCAGTGTCACCGAATCAAACGGCAAATTGAACGGTACCGGCATGATCCCCGTGCCGATGATTAATAATGGTTATATTCGGTTGATAGTCAAGCTTATGGATGTGCAATGCAACGCACAGGGCGTCGTGATAGCGGGTAAAGTGCGGGGCATTCATAAAGAAGGTGTCCCGGGAATGCTACCAGGCGCTGACGCTCCCGATGCCCCTTCGCTGCAAATTACCCCGCAGCAGATTCAGAGCATGGGCGAGTACTTTGCCAGCAGCAAAGATCAGCTTGTATCAAACCTGAAAAGTTCGGCCAGCAGCATCGGCTTCAAGTTGCCTTTCGGCATTGACAATGGAAAAAATGCCGTGATTGCGATCACGGATATGATTTTTACTCCCCAAGGCGCCGTATTCAGCGCCAACACCTGGGTGCCATCCCCGTCTGATCAGATCTCAGGCCTGCCCTTAAGTGGGTATAATCTCTGTATGACCCCTTCAAAACCTTGCGGAGAGGGCGTGCTTTATTTGGCCAAGAAAATGGAGGTGACCAAGTATTTTGCCCTGAAAGGCGATGACGAAGGACTCGCAGGTAGTGCCTTTTTGAAGCCCGATACCAGCCAGGTCACCTATGCAGTCTTTGACAAGGATGGGTTTCGGAAAATGCGTATTCATGGCTTGCTCGCACCTCCCAAGCTCAAACTGGTTGAAAACAACGGCCCGGTTGAGATCAGCGTCAATGCGGATATTGAAAAGGACTTCAAAAACTGGACGGCCCAATTCTCTTTCCCCCGTTTTTATGTGGAGGGTATGAAAGATTTCAAGTTTTCCATGACCAATGGACAGCCCGCCCTTTACGACCACTCCGAAGCCACGACCCCGGGGGCACTCCCCGCGGGATATGAAACCACCGATGGACACGCATTGTGGAAGGGTCTTTACTTTCCTGAAATGACGATTGAATTGCCTGATTTTCTTAAAAAAGGGGAGGGGGGCGATCCGGTGACGGCCTCCGTAAAAGGACTGATCTATGATGACAAGGGCTTTTCGGGTAAAATTGAGGTTGATAATATTCTTTCCGTCGACCAAGGCTCGATGGGCGGGTGGTACTTTTCGATTGACCAGTTTATGGTATCGTTTCTGAACAGCTCGTTTCAGACCTCACAGATGAAGGGTGCGCTGGTGTTGCCTATTTTTAAGGACCCAACCAACAAATCGTCCCAGCTTGACTACAAAAGTACCTTTACTTCCAATGCTTCGGACGGAGGGCTCGCGTTTGAAATGACGGCAGCGGATTCGTCCGGCGATATGCAATCTGAGGTGTGGAAAGCCAAACTGAGCCTTAGGAGTTCATCCATCACCGCGCGGTACAATGCCTCGACCGGTTTTGTGGCAAAAGCTGTCTTGAACGGTACCATCGGTATCGATGCCGGACCGCTCAATATCCCGGGGGCAACATTTCAGGGTGTTGTACTGAGTACGGCGGCACCGTATTTTCAGGTCGATAACTTTCACATGGGGCTGGCATCGCCGCAAAAGGAGGCTACGGGCCTTCCTTTTAACATGGATCCTTCTCGAACCGGGATAGAGAATGGGGGAACGAATTCCCCTGCCTTCCGGATCGGCGGAAATCTGGATCTTTCCGAAGCGGCGGGCATTACTGCGACAGGCAATATGTTACTGCGTTTTAATGTCGGAAACGGTGCCAATGGCAGGCCGGACTGGAGCTACAAAGGAGTTGAAAGCGTCAACTTCCAGGCAATGGGTGGTGTGGGGCCGGTATCGGTAAGTGGGCAAATTGAGCTTTTTCAAGACGACCCCAGCTATGGAAATGGTTTCAAGGGTAATCTTCATATGGCCATGCTCGAGAAATTCGATATAGAGGTTGGCGCCATGTTTGGTAAAACCACAGGATCTGATCCGTATAGATATTGGTATGTAGGTGGGAAGGCCAAATTGCCTGATGGAGCTTCCATACCTCTGGCGGGGCCGGTGGTTTTCAAGGGCTTCGGCGGCGGGCTTTACTCCAATGTTTTGCAGACTGCAAGTGCCGATACGGTAACCTATGTTCCCCAAAAAGGTAAAAGGGGTTTTAATGCATCCGTTCTGATAGGAATGATCACGCCGAATCTGCTCGACGCAGAAGGAATTTTCAGCATGGACCTGAACGGTTCCACGGTTGACAACATCAACATTCATGCTGACGCCTGGTTTTTGGGAACAGGAAAGACTGCTGCGCTCGCAACGGGAGCCCTTGACCTTAATCTTGCACTTGCTGAATCCGTATTCACCGGAAAGGCAGACCTCGCGGCGAACACGGCAATCGGTCCTGGCAGCATATCGGCCACGCTTCCAGTCAATCTCCTGATCGATTATTCGGGTAGCCTCAGCTGGTATTTTGCGATCGGGGCACCAACTGAGGATGGCCGGGCGCAATTGGCTGTTAAAATGGGTTTGGAAGCTACATTTGGCTCCTATTTCGTTATGGGCAGTTACGCGCCCAAGGGCTGGAAATTGCCACCGGATCCCTACATTAAGGATGCTGCGCTGCGTTCCCTTTTCGTTGGAATGAGCGGGAAGAGGAAGGACCAGTCGAGTCAGGCCTTTAAGAGCTCACCGGAAAACCCGGTACTGGCCTTTGGTGCCGGATTCTCCATGTCTCATGATTACAACATCGGTCCGTTTTACATGCATTTTGCCGGTGCGGTAGGCTTTGACATGGTGCTCAAAAAGCTGGATAGCCCGTGTGGGGCAAGCGGACAAATTCCTGGTATCAACGGCTGGTATGCGGAAGGCCAGCTTTATGCCGGGATGACTTTTGCGCTGGGCATCGATGTCGACCTTTGGGTTTACGAAGGACGGATCGAAGTAGCCAGCCTGTCGGCCGGCGCGCTGCTGCGGGGTGGGCTCGTGAACCCGATCTGGCTCAATGGGCAGGTGGCCGTGCGTTACAGTGTGCTCAAAGGACTGGTGAAGGGAAACTTCAATTTCGACTTTTGGTACAACCGCGAGCACCAATGCGATCCGGCGTTCCTGCCGCCCAATCCTTTTGCGGACATGCCGCTGATTTCCTCCATCGGCCCCGCTGGTACGGATACCAAAACTTCTATTATGACCCCTTTCACAGCCACATTCAATTACCCGGTTGAAAACAAAATGATCGTTGAGATCGAGATCCCGGAGGGTAAGCAGGTGGATGCCGGCGCCATTGGTACACGGATCGGAAACACATTTATCCAGGAGTTTAAGCTGCAATTCAAAGACCGGTTCGTGGCCGTAGCAACCAAGAAAAGCGGCGATTCCAATACGGGCACTCTGGTGATGGGGAAAAATGAAGAGGGCGACAGGAATTATGCCGCCACCTACTACCGTGATAAATCACTTTTGCCTAATACGACCTACGATTTGACAGTTGGTATCCAGGTTTATGTGTACAACAAAACAACGCTGGAACCCTTCCTTTTCAAGAGCAAAACCGTAGAACAAACCGAGAAGGTTTCCTTTGTTACCGCCGACTGCCCAACCGATTTGAGCAGGGGAACATCCGATCAGGATATGGTCCTCACTTCATATCCCTATGAAGGGCAGCGCTACTTTATGAAAGGAGAGCCTGCCAGGCCGTTTGTGAAATTAAAAGCGGAACCTCAGGGCTGCCTGAATGGTATGGGGGCGGATGCTGATTATGATCTGCAGGTGGCTTTTACCCCTCTGGAAGGGAGTCAATTTGCGGCAGATCAGGCAAAAAGCGTCCTGCTTGCCAGCGCCGAGTTTACCGGAGATCAGTACGTTTATGCCCTTCCGTTAGGACTGAGAAATAATACACTTTACCGGCTTCAACTGATCAGAATACCTAAGGAGGAATTTGTGGATCAGGTGCTGGCGAAGGGGTTTGACGGACAAATCAATACGAAGAAAATCACAACGGCCAACATCTATAAAAGTACCGGATTTAGTTCAAACTCGGCATCCATACAAAATACCCAGGTATCGTCGGCAGTATCCGGGAGCAAGACGCAGGTTTTATCCGGCACAACCAAGCCCTCAGTTATCCAAAACCAGGTTGACCTGACCTATGGCGCCTATGCAAACACTTACTCGGATGCGGGTAAGATGGCACAGGTCGCCAGTGACCATGGTTTGACGGCCAGTGTGGACCCTCAAAGCGCCGCTGGCCTGTTTAAACTCACCCAACAAGGAAGTGACGGGCTGTCGACCATGAAGGATTTGGCCGATAAGAAGGAAAAACTTAGGAAAAGCCTGAAAATGGAACTGTACAGGTATTATTTTAAAACCAGTAAATACAATACGCTGAAAGACAAGATCGGAGCAGCAAAATTCACAACCGCGTCAGGCGCCGGGGTGGGGCCCGGGATAAAAACGGGCGACGTAGTCACCGGATCTATGACCGTTGATGAAGGCTTTGACCGCTATGACCTCAACTATGAAGAGCTCGGCTACGGTCAGTTCCGTCCACCGCTGGTGTTGCTGAAAGCCACGGAAAACAGCGCCTGGTTCAAGGCCGTGGCCAGGCCCGTTGCGGCGCTATTGAGTGAAGCTCCGGATCAATATTTCAAAGACAGTATGCACCAGGTCAATGCGAACCTGTTGGACGGTACACTGGATGCTTTCAAACGATCGGTGGTTCGTTTCAGCACCTACTTCATGCCAACGGAAGAGCCTTACGATAATGCAACGATTTATACATTGTTCCCTTCCGAAACGAGCCGCTGATATGGACAAATTTAAAACTCACATCGCAATAATGCTTGGGATATGCCTGACAGCATCCTCTATTCAGGCGCAGGTGAAAAAGGTCATTCCGAAACCCAAAACAGGCCAGATGCTGGCAAAGCCGGTACAGCAGGCGGCTGCCAAGCCTAGCACCATTTATCTAACTGTACCCGATTTGTCTGGTGCCTTGAACGGGACATTGGTAAATAAAAACCCAGGTCCGCAGGCTGCTTCCAACCAGGCAAAAATGGCGGAGACATTGATGGAAGCTCGGGAACAGGATCGGAAAGATTACATTTATGGAAAAGGTAATGACAGGAGTTATCAGATTCAGTACCGCTCCGCGCCTGTCAGAGCTGCTTATGACGAATTCGTTCCCGCAATGCTGGCCAATTACAGCTATGCGCTTACCAATCATAGTTTCGTAGAAATGGTAGTGCATCGTATGGGGCAGGAGTGTATCCCAAACGGAGCGTACACCTCACCTGGGGCACGCGGAAAACTTGAAAAGGAGCTCGCCCGCGTGATGGTCAACGTGGACATTCTTAAACCAGGCGCAATTCAGCAGAACTCCCAATACTTCAAAAACAGCTTTTATGATCCATTCCTAAAGGAGGTGTTGGATAGTACGAAAGTATCTTTGAGTCAAACACTTACCTGGACGACCACCCAGAATGGAGACGTTGGGCAATATGCGGCCTACTATCCCTCGTACTCAACAACATCGTCCAGCGAAGTAAGCCGTTCGTCCGAATTCCTATTTAACCGTGGCGTGGATATTTGCATTGCAGCGGCACGCGAAGTGGCTAAGAATGCACTGGCAGGGAAAGCCACCGGGGCGGATGCGTTCACCAAGGGTCTTCTAAGCGCTGCCAAGGGAGATTTGTTCAAGCCGTTGCGATCCTTCAAAGGACAGGCGTCTGAAATCGAGGTGTTTTCCATTCGCCAGATCAATCTGCAAAAAGCCACGCAGAACCAAAGCGGTCTCCGTTCCTACTGGGATGAGAATTGGGATTGTCCGACGGCCTTGACATTCTCCATTTTCGGGGCAGACAAAGTCAAAAATATCGCTGTTTTTAACCCTTGACCGCAGAGCTATGTCAGCATTAATGAATACGACGAACAAGAGCCTTTTGATGGCAATGTTGCTCTTCGCTTTATCGCAGCAGTCGGGTCTGGCCCAAAAGAAGCCAACTCCGAAGGCGCCCGCCAAGAATGAACCGGAAGTCATTGAAAAGCATAAAGTCGGTTTGCTGGCAAAAGCTTTTGGAGACTCGGTCGTCGTACGCTGGGCGCCCGATCGCGCGGATCTTTTCCGTGCCGGGCTGCGGTCGGGTTATTTACTTACGCGGAAAAGTTTCAACGATGATAATTCTCAAAAAGTGGATTTTCAGTTGTTGATCAAGCCCTGGCCGGTTGATATCTGGCTTAAAAATGTATCGGGAAACGACACCCTTGCGGCTGCCTGTGCACAATTGGTCAACGGTAAAAACACACCGCTCCGTCACGATGAACAGCTCACGTTGGACAAGATTATGCAGCAGCAAAATCAAACAGATCTTCGCATGACCATGTCGCTGGTCCTTGCGGATGTAAAACCGGTGTATGCCCAGGGAATGGCCCTTGGTTATGTCGACAAAACAGTGAAGAAGGGTAAACGATATGCCTATTTCCTGAAACCGATGGTTGATCCCGAGCTTTTCAAAACAGACGTAGCCGCGACTTATCTGATCAATGAAAGGGATTCGGGCCCGGATCAAATGCCGCCGGTAAAAGCTACGTCGGCAGAGCACAGCGTGGAGTTGAGCTGGGAACGGGCCCTTGCGGAGAATACGTTTTCATCCTACTTTTTTGAAAGGTCCGACAATGGAGGAAAGACCTTCCGCCGGCTTAGCGCAACGCCCTGGTTCCAACCTATGGAACAGTCGAAGAATCCGGCAATCACTTTCGGAGATTCATTGACCCATAACTACCGAACATATCACTACCGTGTGCTGGGGATAACGCCCTTTGGAGAAATAGTTGCGTCTGAAACGGTCAGTGGTATGGCAATTGACCTTACTTCGCCTCCGTCGGTCACCCACATGGACGCTAAGTATGTAGGGAAGTCGCGGGTGCGTGTGAGCTGGAAATATGAGAATAAGCCGACGGATTTGGCCGGCTTTGTTGTCGGGAAAAGTATTTCTATGGAAGGCCCGTTTACACCTGTGCATCGGGAGTTGTTGGGTGCTGACGCCCGCGAGTTGTTTGATACGACAAGTACGGTCTCATCATCATATTACAAAATCGTAGCGGTGGATACTGCCAGGAATCTGGGAATGGGGCTGCCTGTTTTCTGTATTGTGAACGACAAGTCCGGGCCGGCTAAACCCACCGGTTTGAAAGGCTATATCGACTCCACGGGCTTTACCAGGATTGTCTGGGAGGTAAATAAAGAGGCGGATCTGTTGGGTTATAAAGTGCTTGCCGCCAATGCACCCGACCACGTTTTTATAGCCGCTACGCCGGGGTATCTGGCTATTGCAGGGTTCAATGATTCGACGGGACTGAACACGCTCACCCGCCACAAATATTTCAGGGTAGTTGCCTACGATAAAAACTATAATCCCAGCGAGCCCTCCGAAATACTGACACTTACCAGACCTGATATTGTCCGACCGGTGGCTCCCTCTATCAGCGAATATTTTATCAGTGACAGTGCAGTGATCTTCCATTGGACAGCGAGCGTGAGCACAGATGTTAAGGAGCAGATCCTCATGCGAAGGGGGAAAAGCACGGAGTACTGGCGTGAAATGGCAAGGCTGAACAACAATGTATTAATGTATGCCGACACGACAACAAAGGGTGAAACAGATTATGACTACGCGTTGGTGGCTGTTGACAGCTCCGGGCTGAAATCCGATCCTTCATTTCCGCTTCATGTGAAAACGCCGAAACGAACTCCTCCCACAATAAAAAAGCTGCGCGCGACGCAGAATCCCGATCAGACGATCACTGTTTCCTGGGATTATCCATTGTCCAATTGCCGGTTTACAATCTTTCGCGCTGCCGATGGGAGGGGGTATGAAAGCGTCGACGCCGTTTATGATCGCAGAGAGTATCGCGACAAGCGTCCCGAAAAAGGAACCGTCCGCTATGCCGTGCGGGTGATGTTTCAGGACGGGAGCACATCAAAACTATCAGACACTATTGAACTAACTGTGAAATGAAAACGCAAATAAATGGCTCTTTGCAAATCAAGCCGCTCTTTGTGCTGATGGTGCTATTGCTTATCGGTACAAAGGGTTTTTCTCAAACGCCCAAAGCGCTCAGAGCTTTCGTCGTTGATTCCAAATCATATGGCGATATAACACTTTCAATGAATGACCTCAACGCCAACACGAGCATCACGATATTTATCGAGAAATCGGTAAATGGAGGGGCATACAGCGTCGTTGGGTCATTTAGCTCTCAACCCTCTCAACCGAATCCGACTTACATCGCTACGGGACTGGCTGCTTCCACGCCGTATTGTTTTAGGGCGCGGGCCAGAAATTCCGCCGGTGTGTACAGCGAATATTCACAGGAAGCTTGCGCTACCACCAACGCCCTTCCGGTTCCTTTGGGGCTCGTCGCAACTGAAACCGGGCCGAATAGTGTCCGGTTAAACTGGACCAGCTATGGCGGAAAGGACAGTGGTGTAAAGGTTGCCATCGAGCGATCGACCGGCTCCGGAGGACCATTTGTACAAATTGGCACCGCTGACGGCGAGTATGGTACCTATACTGATAACAACGGTCTTTCGCCCGCGACCCAGTACTGCTACCGGATCAGGGGGATTTGGGGTGCTGCGGGTAACTCAGGTTATTCCAATACAGCCTGCGCTACCACCCGGCAAACCGCGCCTGCCGCTCCGTCGGGCCTGATCGCACAATCACTGGATCCTACTTTTCAGATTCAGTTGAATTGGATTGACGGCTCCGGCAACGAAACCGGCTTCGTTATCGAGCGTGGAACGGATGGGGTCAATTTTAGCCAAATAGTGACGGTGGGAGCCAACGTAACCCAATACAACAACACCGGTCTGCCCGCATCTACACGTTATTTTTATCGTGTAAGGGCATTCAACAACGTGGGGTCATCAGGTTATACCAACGTGGCCGATGCCACTACGAATGCCAGTCCGCCCACCGCGCCCGGGAATCTCTCGGTAATAACAGCGAGTGAAAGCCAACTCAATCTGAGCTGGACGGACAACTCGGGAAATGAAAGTGGTTTTGAAATAGAACGCTCGCAAGATGGGACCAACTTTTCAAAAATAGCGGATGCAGAGGCTAATGCAACTTCTTACCCAAGTAATGGGCTGAGTCCTAATACCCAATACTGGTATCGGGTAAGAGCTAAAAACAATGGCGGCAACTCGGGTTATTCCAATGTAGCCAGTGCCGCGACCAGGGATGTCGCCCCTAATGCTCCGCAAAATCTGAGTGTTACCCCGATCACCAACAAGCAGATTGACCTTAGCTGGACGGATATTACCGGGACATTCGGTCTTGAAACCGGTTATGAAGTGGAACGTTCCTCGGACGGGACTGCTTTTGCAAAAATTGCGGATGTGGCTGCCAACCAGACCACCTATCAAAGTACAGGATTGAACACCCTTACGAAATATTGGTACCGGATCCGGGCCAAAAACGCAATAGGCTATTCTCCTTATTCCAATGTTGCCGAGACCACTACTTTTGACGTACCACCTGTTTCACCCACGGATCTGACGGCTACAACGGCTTCGAGCAGCCAGATCAATCTGGTCTGGAAGGATAATTCATCCAATGAATCGGTCTTCGATATAGAAAGGTCAACCGATGGCACCAGCTTTTCGAAAGTTGGAGAAGCGGTAGCAAATTCTAGCGCATTTCAGAACACAGGGCTCACACCAGCGACCAAGTATTGGTACCGCGTCCGGTCGAGAAACTCACAGGGAGCGTCTGACCCCACCAATGTAGCCACCGCAACAACCAGGGATGTGATCCCCAACAATCCGTCTGATCTGGTTGCCTCGGTAATTGACTATTTTTCGGTAAAGCTGAATTGGTCGGACAACTCGGGTAATGAAAGAAACTTTACAATCGAGCGATCTACCGACGGAAGCAACTTTGTTTATGTTGACAGCGTCGGTAGAAATATCACCACATTTTCCAATAAAGGATTGAAAGACCAGACAACCTATTATTTCCGGATAAGGGCGCTGAATGCGATCGGGTATTCAGGTTACTCCAATGTCGCTGTTGTGACTACGCCTAAGGCGCCACTGCCGGCCAGGCCCGAGAACTTGAAAGCAACGGCAATCGACTTTGACCTCGTCCGCCTCACCTGGGATGCCGTTTCGCCTAATACCAAGACAGTGATAGTCGAACGGTCCGAAAGTGCTGATAAGAATTTTACCGAGATACGCCGTGTGCCATACCCGGGTCGCGTTTTGGACGATCGTGAAATACTGGACGTGACCGACCACTATTACCGGATCAAGGCTATTAACGACGCAGGCGCATCTCCGTATAGCGACATTGTGAAATTGTCTGCGAACGCGATCATAACCGGCGCAGAACCTGCGGCAGACGAGGACCTAGCCTATGTGCATGGCAAAATACTCTACGTCCGGCTTGGCCGGGCACGCCCGGGGCGCTTGCTGCTGTATGACATGCGGGGTGTGGTTGCCCAAAATTTGAAGCTGTCGCAGAATATGCAGGTAGACCTAAGAACCTTCGGGCCGGGACTCTACATTGCCGTGATCGACGATAACCAAAAGATAATCAGACGAAAAGTGCTTGTACATTAAACCGAAACCGATCATGAAAATAAACATATGCGTTATACTCGCGGCCATTCTCGCCGCTTGTCAGCCCAAAAAAGTTGAGCCGGCCGATATCAATATCGTGTGGAAAGCCAAATCGGTCAAGCAAAATGGCCTAGTTGTTTACACGGAGGGGAATCCAGGCAGCACCCAACCCGGCTATGCCCGGTTTCGGCTTGATTTGACAGCTACGGATCAGGTTGTTTTCAGGGATGTGGATGGACGAAGGCTGGTAGGGATATGGTCTCTATCGACAGATAACAACCGGCTTATCCTTGAAAATCTTTCTCCGCCGCCAAGCGAATCGTCCGGGAACATCGAGTTCTATCTGACAGCACCTCCCACGCGTGAAAACCTTATGCTCAAGCGCACCAATGAAAGCCGCAAAACAGGCAATAGTATCAATGAATATGAACTTGTACCTGAATGAGATTGAAGCCAAAAAAAGGGTGTTCCAAAAGCGGAACACCCTTTTTTTGGGAAAGAGAAATGCAAGATCGACCTCCCGATTAAAACTCAATGACGCATTCGTTGACTACCGGCTTTTTGGTACCCTGCCCGGTCTGGATCAGCTTTACATTGTTCATCGTTATCTTCTTGTTCTTTACAGTAACCGTGTAACTTCCATCAGGATCAAATGTGAGGCCATCTACACCCACTTCAACTTCCCCTTTTATCTCATTAATACTAAAATCCCGTACCTTGAATGTCCCTCCTTTCTCGGCCTCTTCCTTACTTCCGAAATGCACCTGGATCAGCTTATAGGGGTTATCTTGCTGGCAGGAAACGGAGTAAATGCCACCAATTGTAAGGATACTTGTCGTTCCCTTGTAGCTTACCCCGTCAATTTTAAATGTTCCGGTCTTTTCAGATTCTTCCTGGTCGATATCAGTTTCTTCTTTTGAGCAGGCGGAGGATAACACAAGCAAAAGGCATAATGCGGCTATCGAGCGGATACTGTTTACTGTTTTCATGATCTTCGAAAATTTAGGATAATTGTTGAATCGCAACTTGCTTTTCGGCAGATCCAAAGCTAATTGCCCTAATACCCCAATTTTCAAAATAATCGATGAATGAACTTGCGAAATCGATGAACGTCCCGACAACAGAAATCGCGCTGCAAAAGCCGGAAAACTGTCAATTTGCAAAGGTCAAACTTACCGTCGTTGAATCTCGTTCGGGGTTTTCGAAACTAACCGCAATACCTGTTTTTCGCGAAAGTTCGTCGACCAATTTCAATCCCAAACCAGAGAGTCCGTGATTGGTGCTCGCAAGTACCTGTGCGTATTGATCAGACGTGAATTCACTCCCGGTGTTGCCGATGAGCAGAACAGCGCTTGTCTCTACGTATATACACCGGATGTCAATGATCCCGCCAGCAGGAGAAGACTTTACCGCATTTTGAAGCAGATTCCTGATAATCGTTTGCAGATAATAGGGATCTGCTTTAACCCATACCTCCGCGGAAATCTCATTGTTGATCGCGATCCTTTTAGCTTCGATATCGAGCTGAATCAGCTGCACGGCCTGGTTGGTCGCCTCTTTTAGATCAACAGGTTTAATATCCGTTTTAAACTGACTCATCTGGCTTTTTGACCAAAGCAGCAGTTCTTCCATCGTCTCAAGGAGTGATCCCGTTGCGCTTTGTATTTTATCGCTGAGCTCAGCCCGCTGGGCGTCGTTTAACAGCTGTGGATTACGTTGCTGTAATTTGAGAAATTGATACACCTGATTGATCGGGGAACGCAGGTCGTGGCTGATAATGCCAAAAAGCTTTGCCTTGGTTTGATTGGCCTCTTCCAACTCATTGTTAACCCTGGTGAGCTCTTCATTCTTTTTATCCAGCAAGTCGGCCGTGCGTTTTTTGTTGCGATAGTTGACCGTCAGCAAAATAGCGACAAGAGAAATAAGCAGAAATCCTGCGCCCAACCACAGACGTTGATTTCTCGCATAAGAAAGCTCGGCGATTTGATTATCAATTCTCAATTGCTTTTCCTTGTTTTGAAAACGGGCCTCCATTTCAGCAAGGTTCAATGAAATCTTGCTGCTCGTCAGGGAGTCGGACAGGGAAACATACTTTTCATGATAGGTAGCTGCGTCGGACGGATTGCCCGCAAGCATTTCAACTGTTGTCAGCGATTGTAACAATTCCAGGTATTGCTCTTTGCTGTACAGGGCTGATCCGTGTTCGGACATTTTATAATACCTGGATGCATTTTTATAATCCTTCAAGCCCTTGTAGTAATCTCCATAGGTCAAATAGACGGCGGATGTCATGATCTCCCTGTTGTCCTTTTTCGCTTGCATGCTCGCTTTGTCCAGGTACATTTTGGCCAAGGCAAATTGTTTCTCCTCCAATGCCAGGGAAGCCATCAAGAGACTCGAAGAGACTAGCTGGGACCAGTTCCCATCTGTTTTCGCGGCTGTTTCATGCAAAAGATTGTAGTACCTGAGCGCCTCCGTCTGGTTTTTTAAGAGCATATAACATTTCACAAATTTGCCGTATGCGGTAATGTCGCTGATCAACGACAGGCCCAAGGTAGGTTTCGCTTGATTCAGGTATTGAAGTGCTTTTTCGGGTTGTTTTAGATAAAGGTAGATTTCAGCCACCATCATAAGCCTGATTCCATAATCGACTTTTAGTTTGACGATAGTTGTGGTGTCGGCGATCGGTTTGTAGGCCTCAACGCTTTTCAGGAAATAATCGAGGGCGATCCCGTAATAGAACTTTTGCTGCTGGTTATACAATCCCAGATTATAGTAAGCGTCTGCTTTCAATTTCGGATCTGAAATCGGCTCAATCGCATTCTTTAGCTTCTCTGCTGCTTCATCGGCTTCTTTGGGCAATCCCATGTAATAATTAATGGAAACCAGGTGACCGAGGGGCTTCAAGCTTTTGTCCGTCATCGCACCTTTTATCGCAACAGCATATGACTGTTCAAACTGCTCCTTTGCGGATTTGAAGTCTTGCTTGTAATAGTATCCCGTTCCGATGGCCTGATGAAACGCATATCTATATTCGTAGTCCTTTTCACCGGCAATTTTTAGCCCTTCTCTTCCCTCTTTGATGAGCAGATCAAGGCTCTCCGGTTTGCCTGAGAAGGTAGCCAAAATACCTTCACATTTCAGCTTCTTTTCTTCGAGCAGTTTGATGTGTTCATTTTCCCCAGCATGGGCCAGAACGGAGATAAGCAGCGTAAAAAACAGAATGATAACTTTCATAGGTTTAGTGTTCAGGTGAGGGAAGATGAGGCGAAGAACTGTCTTACTGATCTGTTTTGAGCTTGGATATGGCAGGTCGGTAGGTTTTGCCCACCGGAATAACGGTATTGTTGCAAAGCACCTCCGATTGCTTGAATTCCTTGATATGGCGGATAGCCACACCGTAGCTGCGATGCACCCGGATGAAACGATCGGAAGGCAGCATATCCATAAAGTAGGATAGCGAGGATAAGGTCATGTAACTTTTCTCTACGGTGACGATCTTGGTATAGTCCTGCATCGCTTCCAGGTATACAATATCGCGTTGGGCAAGTTTGATATGCGTGTACCCATCCTTGAATGTGAGTATATCCTGTTCGAACAATACCTCGTATGCGCGCGCTTTGTTCATCATCTCCCGGAATTCCCTGATCCGCCTGACCGCCACGGCTAAACGCTCTTCTGTTAAGGGTTTGAGGATGTAATCCAATGCAGAGAGTTCAAAACCTTCGAGCGCGAATTCGGGATGGGAGGTGATGAAAACGGCAATGGGTACTATGCTCCTGATTTTGCGGAATAGGTCCAGACCGTTGATCTGGGGCATTTCAATATCCAGAAATACCACGTCGGGTATGATATATTTGCTGGCCTCGTAAGCTTCGAGAACGTTGGTGTACGTTCCGCAATTCTGTAAAAATGGGAAATCCTTGGTCAGTTCTGAAATGGCTAGCAAATCCAGTAAATCGTCGTCGATTGCTATGAAACGGATAGGGGAGGAAAAGTCTGGGTCCATGCGGCTGTAATTAAACTCGTTTCGGCACTTTGGAGGAGAGGGGCCCAGGTTAGCTCCGTTCGGAGTAACCCTGTGATTCACAAACGCGCTGCTCCGTCCGATTGTTAATGTACAGACATTTTCAGAAATCTAATTACGGCCGTATGTATTGTTTACTTTTCTTTAGCGTGAGGTTGTCAATTCCTAAAAACCACAGACTGTTTGTGATCACTAAAGCCCATCATCTTGCAAAGGCGTATTTTTATTGCTATTGAATGGGCAGGAAGCTACGTACAATATGATCTACACGGAGGATGCAAGAGAAAGCAAAGTCGGTGGAAATTGACTTTGCGAGAGGACATTGGGCCGAAATAGACAAAGGACTGCGTAGTAATTACACGGTTGACTATTGAAATCAACTTAATTAACTTAGGCATTTGCAACAACCCCCTCTATTGTGAATGAAATTATTGTAAGCAGAAAAAGAGTCGCTTACGCCCGGTATCTGTTTATTCTTTTAATATGTATCCGGACAAATGCCAGCTTTGCTCAGCAACCCATATACACTAACGAGCAAAAATTTAGCGTAGACGACGGCCTGCCGCAAAGTTTCATTACCGGTTTCGCACAGGATAAGGACGGATTTATCTGGGTTTCTACGCTCGACGGCCTTAGCCGGTTCGATGGACGGGTATTTAAAAACTTTCGAAACAAGCCGGCGGACCCTGCTACGATTGCACAGAATGTGATCTTAAAAATATTGTCTCAGGCAGATAGCACTAAACTGACCCTGGCTTACGAAGGATTGCGCTATGATAGTTTTGACACACGAACTTTCAAGTCAAAGCGGATCCATCACCTGTCGACTTTACACAACATCCCGAACAGCAAAGCTCAGTTTCTTCTCAACAGAGCCCATGTTTATGACGGCACAAACTGGCTTTTCCCGGTGTCTGGTGCAGCAGGTATAGGGTGGAGAAATACGGATTCGGGCAAGACTTTCTTCGCGAACACCACCAATGGCCTCTTGAAGCAGGACATACTCAGCGTTATTTTTCAAGCTGCCGATGGTAAGGTTTTTCTTATCTCGGAAGATGGCGTACAGGTCAGTGATAAGGCCAAAAAACATTTTAAATTCATCCGGTTTAACACTTTCGTAAAGAGGATCAAGCCTGAAATGTCCTTTGAAAGTAACTTCAATGCGGGTTCTGTTGCGCTGTTGCCGGAAAACCGGTTGCTGGTTTTCAGAGATGATCGGATTGTGATCCTTGATCTGGCCAAAAAAACTTCCAAATCCATAAAAATCCCACCTGTGCCATTGCTTTATGTTGATAGTCATAAAGACTTACTTTGCCAGGATTCGAAGGGGCTTGTCTATTTGGTGCACCGCGGTAGGGTTTTCAGGGTGAATCCAAATGATCAGCTGGAGCTCATCTGGCAAAATACAACTGCACCGGATTTTAACATTACCGCCCTTTTTGTCGACAGATCGGATGTGCTGTGGGTGAGCATCAATACGCACGGGATCACTAAAATTGATTTGCGCGCGATACCCTTTTACACGCATGCTTACCGGAGAAGTTTTGTGGCCGACGTGCTGGAAGAAGCCGGCGTTCCATCGTCGGAAATCCCCGTGGAGTGGGCGACACCGAAAGTTAATTATCATTTTCGTCAGGCATGGGCATCTAAAAACAAGCTCTATCTCACAGCGAACCCTCATGGAAATGGTAAAGTTTTCAGTTTCGAGGGGACGACATTTACCAGATTCAAACACCAGCAGGATTCAACGACCTACACAGCCCTTGTGGTGAAACAGGAAGGAGAGATTTGCGTGATGGACCACTTGAATTCCAGGTGGTATATGTGGAAAAACCCTGCTTCGATACCGGACTCGTTTTCCTTGGACCGGTCCGAAATGGTCAACATTGAAATGACTGACGGCTGCTTTGTGAAAGGGCATTTCTGGCTGCCGACCTATTCGACAGGGTTGCTTCAATACAAGGGTGCGCGCAGGGTTGGGCACTTTATGGGAAAATTGCCTGGTTCGCAAGGGTACATGCCGAAAGAGCTAACGGAGATTTGCCCGGATCCCATCGATGAAAACCTGTTATGGATAGGTTCCAGAGGGTCTGGGCTTATCCTTTGGGATATCGGGAAAGGCTTGCGGCATATTTTTACCGTTAATGACGGATTGCCCAACAATACGGTGTACTGCATTTTGCCGGATAAAACGGGAAAATTGTGGTGCAGTACCAACAAAGGGATTTTCAGGTTTGACCCCAAGACAAAAGAAGTCTACTCATTTGAAAAATCAGACGGACTGCAGGGGAATGAATTTAACAGGGCCCATAAGTTTCGCTTTTTTGACGGGAGACTGGCTTTCGGCGGTGTTAAAGGATATACGATATTTGACCCTGCCGACTTCTATCATGCTTATCGGGAAACCTCTGTGCCTATCCAGCTGACCAGTTTGCAGATCAATAACCAGCTACATAACTCGTCGCAACCGGACAATATCGTTCTGGAGCCGCTAAGCATGATTCGCGAAATAAATCTTCCTTTCGATAAAAACAACCTGCGATTTGAATTTGCGGCGTTACTTTTCAACCAGCCGGGCAAAACAAAGTATCGATTCCAGATGGTGGGGATCGATAAACAGTGGGTAGAAAATGGCACGAGCAACGTTGCCTCTTATTTGGGCTTATCGCCTGGTTCGTACAAACTGCTTGTTAATGCAACTGACAACAGGGGGATATGGAGCAAAGATTTTAAGGAAATCAGAATTGTGATTCGTCCGCCCTTTTGGGCAACAATCTGGGCTTATCTCATTTATATATTGGTGCTGGTTTTCATTGTCTGGCGCTATCTGGTTTTCAGAGAAGAACGGATGATTACCCGGCAGAACCTGGATTTTGAAAAGCGTGAGGCGCTCAGGCTGAAAGAAGTAGACGAATTGAAAGATCGCTTTTTCAACAACGTGACGCATGAATTCAGGACTCCTTTAACTCTGATTATCAGCCCTTTGAAGAAATTGCTTTCAGATGGGGCAGTCTCTGGGGCGGCACAACAAACACTGCTGGGTATTGAGAAAAACTCCAACAAGCTACTCGATTTGATCAATGAGTTTCTTGATTTCTCAAAGCTTAACGACGGACAGATGCCGGTGAATACCGCATCGGGGGAACTGGCCTTGTTTGTATCCAGCTGCGTCGGATCGTTCGAAACAGTCGCTTCGGAAAAACAAATAACACTTTCCTTTTCGTCGGGGGACGTCGATGGCTTTTATCTCTTTGATCAGGAAAAGTGGAGCAAAATTATTTTCAATCTGGTAGGCAATGCCTTGAAATTCACCTCGGAAAGAGGGGCTATTTCCGTTGGGCTGAAACATACCTCGGCTGAACATGTCTTGCTGGAAGTATGGGATAATGGTCCTGGCATTGCCGAAGAAGAGCAACAGAAAATATTTGAAAGGTTTTATCAGGTCGATGGATCAGCTATTCGCAGCCAGGGAGGGACGGGGATCGGTCTTTCTCTGGTAAAGGAACTTGTGGAATTGATGGGGGGGAATATCCGCCTGGATAGCGCACCCGGAAAATACAGCCGGTTTTTGGTCGAGCTTCCTGTGGCAAGGCCCGTTTGGCAGGAGGATGCATCCACAGACCCGGATACGACACTGTTCCGCCCTGTGCAACCAGACGATGTGCTGCCGCAGCTCCTCGTGGTAGAGGATAACGAGGAGTTACGTGCATTCATGATGCGAAGTCTGGAAGGGTCTTATCGGGTTACTGGTGCCGCCAATGGCATTTTGGCTTGGGAAATAATCCGGACGGCCCTTCCGGATATCGTCATCAGTGATGTGATGATGCCGGGCCGGGATGGTTTCGACCTCTGTAACTTGTGTAAGTCGGACCCGCTTACGGCACACATCGGGTTTATTTTGCTCACTTCCAAAGCTGCACATCAGGCGCGTCTGCGGGGATTGCAGGCCGGAGCGGATGACTATATTACCAAGCCATTTCAAATGGATGAGTTGATGTTGCGTGTACTAAATCTTTTCCGGTTGCAACAGCATGTTCGTGCCCAATTGAAAACCCAAATATTCAATAATTTACCGGACGATAGTTCTAAGATCACGGATCCATTTCTTGACCGTCTGCATCAGGAGATTGAAGCCAGGCTGGCTGATCCCGACCTTATGGTGGAGGATCTCTGCAAGGCGCTTTCGATTAGCAAGAGTACACTCAACCGCAAGCTGAAAGCATTACTGGATGCTTCCGCTGCGGACTTGATCCGGCAATACAGACTCGAAAAAGCCTCTAAGCTTCTACGATCTGGAATGGATATTGCGTCCGTATCCTATGAAGTTGGCTTCGGAAGTCCCTCGTACTTTACGCAATGCTTCCGCGAACACTATCATGTAACTCCTTCGGAATACATTTCCAATCTCATCTGATCCAAAATTGATAGAATTTGAATCAAAAATGATAGTGCCCCAAAAGCGCTGACGATACTTTTGGGCGGAGGGGCAAACCAAATTCTCAGCGCCCCGGATCGGAGCAGATGAACGCATGTCAACACGACAAATTCACTCAATTTGAGTTGAGACGGAGGCGCTTTACCTAAATAACCCTATACATGAGAATAATTTACATAATGCTGCTGGCCCTGGTGAGCCAGTTTACCCTGGCCCAGAGCGATTTTATTACCCGATGGGACCTCTCCACCACAGGCTCGGAGGCCACACAGCTTAGTTTTGGTGTGGCAACAACTGGTTCGGTCAATTATACCTGGGCAGAAGTATCGCCTGGTACCGCCACAGGTTCCGGTGTTTTTAATGGCTCTACCTTTACTATCAAGGGGTTGCCCGCCGGGGCCACGATTGATCTCCGCATTTCACCAACCAATTTTCAAAGGTTTATCATGAGTAACGGCTCGGATAGGAATCGGCTGATCGACATCCGGCAATGGGGGACGACGGTTTGGACCTCGATGCAGAATGCCTTCTATGGCTGTTCCAAGCTGCAAGTCAGTGCCACGGATGTACCAAATCTGGCTGGGGTTGATGAGATGAGTTTGATGTTTAGGGAGTGCACGGTCCTGAATGGCCCTGCGAATATAGGCACCTGGAATACGGAGAATGTAACGTCCATGTTCGGACTGTTTAATGGTGCCCGGGCATTTAATCAACCCATAGGCGATTGGAATACCCAAAACGTAATCTACATGGATGGTATGTTTCTCAATGCCCATGCTTTTAATCAGCCCATAGGCAATTGGAACACCCAAAACGTGAAAAGTATGCCGTCCATGTTTGCCGAGGCCCGTGTATTTAATCAACCCATTGGTAACTGGAATATCCAAAACGTGACCTCTCTGGTTAACACGTTTGGTAATGCTACCGCCTTTGATCAGGCGCTGGGAAACTGGACGCTAAACCCGTCCGTAAGTTTGACTTCAGTTTTCTTTGGAAGTGCCCTGAGTTGCTACAACTACAGTGAAACGCTGAAAGGATGGAGTGCGAACCCTGCCACCCCGAATGGGCGTGACCTAGGGTTTGCGATAGCCCACGGCGTAACCTACAGTCCCAGTGCAGCGGCCGCCCGCAATAACCTGATTAACAATAAAGGATGGTATTTTTGGGGAGATACCCAATCGAGTACCGAATGTTTGGGCGCCGCGTCTTATTTCAAGACCCGGTGGAACCTTTCTACGGCTGGTTCAGGCGCCACCCAACTTAGTTTTGCCGTGGCCACCTCCGGTGAGGTGAACTATACCTGGACAGAAGTGTCGCCGGGTACCGCCACAGGTTCGGGGACATTCAACGGTTCTACTGCCATGATTACAGGCCTACCCGCCGGGGCCACCATAGAGCTCCAAATTTCACCAGTCAATTTCCAAAGAATAATCATTAATGACGGTACAGACAAGGATCGCCTGGTTAACATCAGGCAATGGGGAACGACAACGTGGAGTTCAATGGCTGATGCTTTCCGAGGTTGTACCAACCTCCAGATAGGTGCCTCAGATATCCCCGATATGAGCCTGGTTACCGATATGAGCGCCATGTTTAAGGGTTGTACTATCCTTAACGGACCAATCAATATCGGTAACTGGAACACCCAACATGTGACTAATATGAGTTCAACGTTTGAGGGGGCTAGTGCCTTTGATAAAAATATAGGCAACTGGGATACCCGGAACGTAACTGATATGGGTAATCTGTTTAATGGAGCCACAGCTTTTGATCAATCTTTAGGAAGCTGGACGCTAAATGCAGCTGTAAGTCTGGCCTCCATTTTTGAAAATAGCGGTTTGAGCTGTTATAGTTACAGCGAAACACTGAAAGGATGGAGTGGCAATGCCGCCACACCGGATGGACTTACCTTGCAAGCTGATGGCAGAAGTTACAGCACCAGCGCAGAAAGTGCCCGTACTAATTTGATCAACAAAGGATGGACGATTGGAGGCGATGCGCCTTCTGGCGCCGAATGCTCGCCTCCTTTGTCTGTCACACAATTTGTTACCCGTTGGAATCTCTCTACCAGCGGTTCCGGAGCAACCCAGCTTAGTTTTGGTGTGGCTACATCTGGTTTGGTGAGCTATACCTGGACTGAAATATCGCCTGGCGGGGCTACGGGTTCGGGCACTTTTGATGGTTCTACTGCCACCATTACCGACTTGCCTGCGGGAGCCACTATCGAGCTACGCATAGCACCTACCCACTTCGAAAGGTTCATAATCAATAACGGAGCAGACAAAAACCGGCTGACCGATGTTTCCCAATGGGGTGCTGCCAAGTGGAATTCTATGGCCGAGGCATTCTATGGCTGTGCCAAACTCAAAATCAGCGCAACAGATGTACCTGATTTGAATATTGTCACAGACATGGGGTCGATGTTTAATGGGTGCACGACCCTTAACAGCCCCCTTAATATCAACAGTTGGAATACGCAAAGCGTAGTGAACATGTCGGGGATGTTTCGCGGTGCCAGTACATTCAATCAGCAGATTGGCAGCTGGAATACAGGAAACGTTACTTCCTTTTATAAAATGTTTGAAGGTGCCAGCGCCTTTAATCAACCTATTGCCGGCTGGGTTACCCAAAGCGTGACCAATATGGGTGAAATGTTTTTTGGAGCCGGTGGCTTTAACCAAAATATAGGCGGTTGGAATACCGGAAATGTGACCAATATGAATGGTATGTTCCGAAAAGCCAGCGCGTTTAATCAGGCGATTGGTGCCTGGAATACCTCCAAGGTAGTCGATATGGCGTTCTTGTTTCGTGAGGCCATTGTTTTTAATCAGTCAATTAACAATTGGAATACCCAGAAAGTAACTGCCGTGAACGGCATGTTTCAAAATGCGGTTGCTTTTAACCAACCCATTGATAGCTGGAATACTGCCAACGTGGTCAATATGAGTGAGATGTTTCGTAGCGCCACAGGTTTCAATCGCTCTATTTCCAATTGGAATACCCAAAAAGTGACGGCTATGAACGGGATGTTTCGAGACGCAGGGGCTTTCAACCAATCCATTGCCAACTGGAATATCCAGAGCGTAACGGATATGACTTCCATGTTTCAAGGTGCCGGTAGTTTCAATCAATCTCTCGGCAATTGGACGCTGAACGCGTCGGTGACTTTAACCTCCGTTTTTACGAATAGCGGGCTGAGCTGTAATAGTTACAGCGCAACACTGATCGGTTGGGCCGCCAACACCGCCACACCGAGCGGACTTACTTTGGAGGCCAATGGCAGAAGGTACAACCCCGGCGCAGAAGGCGCACGCAATGATCTGATTACACTCAAAGGGTGGACCATAGAGGGCGATATAGCTGTGGATACAGATTGTACAACCCCCTTGACGATTACACATTTCGTTACCCGGTGGGACCTCTCAACTGCCGGCACCGGAGATTCCCAGCTTAGTTTCGGCGTAACCACTTCAGGCCCGGTGAGTTATACCTGGACCGAAATATCGCCGGGTACTGCATCAGGATCAGGCACTTTCAATGGCTCCACCGCTACAATCACCGGCCTGCCAACCGGTGCCATCATTGAGCTTCGGATCTCGCCTACCAATTTTCAAAGGATCCGAATCAGTAACGGAGTAGACAGAAATAGGCTTGTGGATGTCAGTCAATGGGGAAGGACTGTCTGGGTTTCTATGAACAACACCTTTGCTTTCTGCGGCAACCTGCAAATCAGCGCTATGGATGTGCCCAATTTGAGCCTAGTGACCGACATGAGCACTATGTTCGTCGGCTGCAATGTCCTTAATGGTCCGGCGAACATAAATAGTTGGAACACCCAAAAGGTAACGTCTATGGCTGGTATGTTTCGCAGTGCCATCGCTTTCAACCAACCTATCGGCAATTGGAATACGCAAAACGTGACGGATATGTCCGGTATGTTTCGCGAGGCCAGGGTATTTAATCAGCCGATCGGCAATTGGAACACCCAAAACGTGACGGATATGGGACAAATGTTTCTCAATGCCGATGTTTTTAATCAGCCGATCGGCAATTGGAATACCCAAAACGTGTCGTCTATGCTAACCATGTTCAATGGAGCCCTCGCTTTTAACCAACCTATTGGCAACTGGAACACGCAAAATGTGACGACTATGAGTTCCATGTTTGCGGATGCCCTTGCTTTCAATCAGCCTATCGGCACTTGGAATACCCAAAAGGTAACGGCTATGGTTAGTATGTTTCGCAATGCCGTCGCTTTCAACCAACCTATCGGCAATTGGAATGTCCAACTGGTAGCCAATTTGAATTCCATGTTTAACGGCGCCAGTGCTTTTGATCAATCATTGGGAAATTGGACGCTGAATGCATCCCAGGGATTAACTGCGATTTTTACTAACAGCGGCCTAAGCTGCTATAACTACAGTGAAACGCTGAAAGGATGGGGTACCAATGCTGCCACTCCTGATTTGCGGAACCTCGATGCCGATGGCAGAACCTACAGTCCCAGTGCAGCCGCGGCACGGAACGATCTGATCGCCAGTAAAGGGTGGACGATCACCGGTGACGCGCTTTCGGGAACCGAATGTCTGGCTCCTGTGTCCGCGGATCAATTTATCACCCGGTGGAACCTCTCCACGACAGGTTCGGGAGCTACTCAGCTTAGTTTCGGCGTGGTTACATCGGGTTCGGTTAGCTATGTCTGGACGGAAGTGACGCCGGGTGGCGGCAGAACAACAGCCTCGTCGTCTACCATGGCCTCGGGTGTTGGGACTTTCAGTGGCGCTACTGCCAGCATTACCGATTTGCCCGCAGGAGCCACTATTGAGCTCCGCATCTTGCCAAACAATTTCCGGGGAATTGTAATCAATAATGGTGCTGATAAAAACCGGCTGACCGATATTAAACAATGGGGAACAACTGCCTGGAGTTCTTTGGCAGCTGGCTTCTACGGCTGTTCCAAGCTACAAATCAGCGCTACCGATGTGCCCAATCTACTCGGAGTTACCGATCTGAGCGGGATGTTTAAAGAATGCGCGGCACTTAATAGCCCGGCCAACATCGGTAATTGGAATACCCAGGAAGTAACGACAATGGAGGAAATGTTTAAAGGTGCTACTGCCTTTAATCAACTTATTGGTAATTGGAACGTCCAAAAGGTTGTCAATATGAATTCAATGTTCATGGATGCTGCTACTTTTAATCAGTCTCTGGGAAACTGGTCATTGAACCCTTTTGCTATTGTGACGCTTACCTCTTTTTTGACAAACAGTGGGCTGGATTGTTATTATTACAGTGAAACACTAAAAGGATGGGCTGGGAAAAGTTCGCTTTCTCCCGCTGTTACCCTGGATGCAGGCACCAGAAAATACAGTCCTAGCGCAAAGAATGCGCGTAATTTTCTGGTAGATGATATGGACGGCTGGGCGTGGACTATTATTGACGGTGGCGAATCTCCAACAGAATGTCGGGACCCGCTCCCGGTTTCGCTAGTCTCGTTTTCCGGGCAAAGAAACGACGAAAACCAGAACGTGTTGAAATGGGCAACGGCCGATGAAAGGGATTTCGACCGTTTTGAAATCCAACGATCCTCCAATGCGGTCCTCTTTCAGACAATAGGGGAGGTGCGGGGGCAAAGAGAGCGCTATGATCCGTCGAGCGGAGCCGCTCAGAACCAGTTATTAAGCAGGTACACTTTCATAGACCCGGCACCTGTTTCTGCACATTACTACCGGCTTCGTATGGTCGATAGGGACGATTCGTTTGAGTACTCGCGTATCATCTTTATTGACAACCAGGCGGCGAAACCGCTTGTCGGCTTTTTTTATCCCAATCCATCAAGTGGAAAAGTATTGGTGGATGTAGATGCGCTGGAAAGTGGCCGTTGGATATTAACCGTGGTAGATGCGAGTGGTAAAAGTATTGAAACGCGTACTTACGATTTTAAAAAGGGGAAGAATACCATCAGTCTTGAAAATTTTGCTCCAGGGATCAATCTGGTTCGTTTTGAGAGCGGCCAGTTTTCACAGGTAAGGAAGCTGGTCCGGGATTAGATTTCTTTAATAATGCCCGGATTTCGGCGTGGATAACATAAATATCCATTACGTGTTTTGTGTGGAAAGGATGGTCAAGGGGCGGCAGCACCGACAAGGGCTGCCGCTCCAACCGCGACGATGGAGGCCTTGGGCTAGTTTTTTAGCTTCACGTCGGCAGGCAGCGAAAAGAATGAATCTTCAAGCTTCATTTCCTCGATTTTAATAGCTTCTGACTTCCATGTATACTGTTGATTTTCAATCACAAAAGCCAGTGGCAAGGCACCCGACGACGCTTCCAGATAATCGCTCCAGTTGCCAAATTTATGCTTGGAAAATGGCTTTATGTCTACTTTCAATGACTCATCATAGTAATAGGTTGTTTTAACTGAGCCCGTAGTCATAATCAGCCCTTTGCATTTTCGTCCGAGAATGTCGAACGGTCCATCCAGCTTTTCGATTTTCTCAACTTTACCCGTTTCCGCGCCGGCATCGAAGCTTTGAGCTGTCTTGTTGCCGTCAATGCTATAATACTTGTTATCGTGGCTATTATAAAGCTGCATGGTCACTTGCTGCCCGTTTAAAGTCGACTTGTAATTATTTGCGTTAATGTAATAGTCCTGCTGGGCTCCAATAATTTTGGATGCCGACTCTGTAATATCCTGGCCATTAGGCAAGAAAAATTGGTTTTGGTAGAGGATGCGCCCTTCAAAGGTTTGAGCGAAAGTATTAACAGCCCAAAGAGCTATAATAATTAGAATGGTTAATTTTTTCATAGATAATGATTGATTTGTTAGCTGGTTACGAGATAAATGTGATGACTGCATTACTTCATAAGCAGCCAAGATAGGGGAGGATTTGCCTGATCTTAGTTAATGTCTTGAAAACTTTTCAGCCGCGGGGAATATCGGAAGATAATCTGCGATGTCCGGTGCGGTATTTCTTCCACGCCGAGCTGATTTGAAGGAAAACGGAATTAGTTACTGAGAACCTGTTGAAGAAATAAATGATGGGGTAAAACTTTAATTTTTCCCTTTGTTGGGATCATGTTCTTCCACACCCAATTGTAGTGGTCAATCACCTGATGGGCTTTCAGATTCGGTCTGTTACCCGTAGTATGACCATCTTCTATAATTGTTAAACTGTAATCCTTGGAAACTGCCGACTGAATCGTGGATGCGAATTGCCGGTAAATAAGTTATCCTACCGCAACCTCAGACCCTGGGCAGATCTTCTTAATTTGATGAGTAAACCGCCGACCATCAAACCGCCAAAATGATGCAGTCCGTGATCTGTATATTGCTGCTTTTTGCCGGCGCCGACCCGTTTTCCGCCGGCGGGTGCCGAGTCAATGGCAAGCCGTACGCGGAGTTCCCGGATACGCTGTATGTGCCCGAGGCGGTGGACGAATTTTTCCTTGAACTTCCCCAGCATCCGGGCCAGGGCGTGAGCTACGCATTCAAAATGGACCCGATCGATGACCGGTGGATCCCCGCGGTTTATCCTGCGGTGCGTTACGAGACGCTCAGGAAAGGCTATTACGAGCTGCATTTCAGGGTATTGGATGCTCATTCGAAGGTGCTGAAAACCAGTCGGTTTGTCATCCGCAAAGAGGCCGCATTCTGGAATGCCTGGTGGTTTATTCCCCTGCTTACCTTATATGTGGCCGTGGTGGCGGGGGTCGGGATCTACATTTTCAACCTTTACAACTTTCGGCAGAAACTCAAACTACAATATCTCCGAAATCAGATCGCCTCCGATCTGCACGACGAGGTGGGCTCGAACCTCAACAGCATTGCATTGTTTGTGGAGCTGCTGCGCAAAAACGCCACGCCGGAAACGCTGCCGGTGCTCGACCGCATTATCAACAATTCCCGGGAATCGGTGGAGCTGATGCAGGACACGGTGTGGGCCATTAACCCGCGCAACGATTCCCTGCAAAAGCTGATCGATAAAATGCATTCCTTTGCTAACCAGTCACTTGCGGCATGCGATATGCACCTTGAATTTCAGTCGGAAAGCAGCCTGGCCGACTTGCAGATCAGTATGGAGCAGCGCAAGAACATTTACCTGATATTCAAAGAAACGATCAACAACGCGGTCAAGCATTCGGCCGCTACGGGCGTGAGCGTGCGGCTGCAACGCCTGAACGACGCGCTTTTCCTGCAAATTAAAGACAACGGGAAAGGCTACGACACCGACCGGGAGTACGAGGGAAACGGGGTTTTCAACCTCCGAAAAAGGGCCGAAGAGTCGGGACTCGACTTGCTGGTACACTCGCGTCCGGGCGAAGGCACCCGTGTGGAAGTACTTTGCCATCCCTAAAATTGGGGATTTTTCTTCCGCAGCATTTACCGGAATTTTGAAACATCATTCAATGCGATCGGCGATGATAAAGGTTTTGTTATTCGAAGACAACAAGAATTTCCGGCAGGGCCTCGTGCTTTTTCTTTCGGCCATGGAAGATATCTGGCTGATGGACGCCCTTCCCGACGCCCGGGACGCGGTGTACCTGGTCAAAAAACACAAGCCCGACGTCGTGCTGATGGACATTCAAATGCCCAGGAAGTCAGGCCTTGAAGCGCTGGTAGAAATCCGCCAGGCCCAGCCGGGCGCCAAGGTGCTGATACAAACGGTATTCGAAGACGATGATAAGATATTCCAGGCGATTTGCTCGGGCGCTTCGGGTTACATCGTCAAATGCCCCGACCCGGAGGTGTACGTGCAGGCGATCCGCGAGGTGTATGCGGGCGGTGCGCACATGTCGCCGGGCATTGCGCGGAAGGTGCTGGCCATGTTTCAGCAACAGTTTGTGAAATCGGAGCAAACCTTCGTGGACCTGACCAACCGCGAGCGGGAGATATTGGGGTGTATGGTAAAAGGGCAGAGCTACAAGATGATCGCCGCCAATTGCGGTATTTCGTTCAGCACGGTGGCCACGCACGTCAACCACATCTACGAAAAACTGCACGTCAACTCCGCCCCGGAAGCGGTAGTAAAAGCATTGGAAATGAAACTCGTATAAAATCCTCCATTACTAACCTTTTGTTGATATGAGTACAACGCGTGTTGCGCAGGTCTTACGGAAATCATGCTGGGCCGCTGCATTAGAAATGTTCACTGACGCAAAGTTGAAGCAATGCGATTTGCTGAAAGCGGACTTCAATCGTGCAGACCCCACGAGTGCTCCGGATTTTTGCGATCCGGCCTGGCAAGAAGATAATGCAGGCAGATTCGAAGGAAATACCAAGTTGCTGAGTGATGTTGCCATTGAGTTGCGAAGAGATCGCAGTAATCCTATACCGTTCGTTCGGCGAAGTAGCCGGCCTTCATTTGCCAATCTGCAAAGAAATATAGATAGTTCGGCAATCGTGCTTCATTCCTGGGATTCCAGCGGCGATCAGCATTTTATAGTCCCGACCGACACCTTCGTGCAGCAATTGACGAGGAACAAAATACACTGGATAAAAGTACTTGACCCATTCCCGGAACTTCAAGGAAGGACTTATTACCTCAATCATGTCGAGTTTAGATCTGACGATTGGTTTGTCGGGATCATTTATCATCGGCAGATCTCGGTCAGCTCGACGCCGAATGCGGGGCCATTTACAAACCTTGATCCGAAACTTCTTGTAGGAAAGTACATTGGCCAGCTTCCCGCGAATATCACAGGGGACTTTAAGACGGATACAAATGCCAGTCGTTCGCACATCATTGCGGACTACGAATTTACAGTGACTAATACCAACGTCGAGCTCTTACTGGACAATGCTGATGTCTTTTTTAACAATATTCTCGCGCTTGCACGGGATATGAAAATGTACCTCGCGGGTTCGAATAATAAGTACACGTCGTTTTTTCTCAACGCCAACAACAGTGGCCAATATTACTTGGCGATGATCGAGGATGGCACAAGATATGTGCCGGTAGTGAGCAGTGCTGCCGACGTCGCGAACCTGGCTATGGTCAGCGCATCGGCACAGCCGCGCTCCGTAAATGCGTCGGAAAGCAAAGTCCCTGAAAAACCAGGCAACATCGAAAAGGCGTTTCTTGAATACTTCGCGAAAAGGCCGCGAGCAGCGCTGATATGCCGGTTTTTTGATGTTGGGCAGGAATATGTGTTTTTCATGAAAGAAGGGAAGGTGCAGGTATTCGACCCATTCAAATCATTCTCTTATCTGCTTCCGAAAGATCACAAGAAACCTTCTTACCTGCCGTTAGATGAATTTTTTAATGCGTTAACCCAATTCTACCCATTCTTAAAAGACAAAAAATATGGCAAATAGTGAAATAGCGATCGACAGAGTAAAGCGTTTTAATGACCTGACGACGATTGAAAAAGGTCGCAAAAAGAATGTAGGCGTCCGGTTCTCGGTAGAGGAATTGTTGCAGCTCCTTACAAAGCTCACAGGCAAGCGAGCGTTGCTCGTGGATGAACCAGGACCTGTCGGCCAAATGCCATCGCTGGATAATGCAGAGTTGGCGCTCGTTCCTGCCGGTCAAACAGAATGTGGGCCGTATCGTATCCAGATAGCCAAGGCGTCCGCGCCTGAGCCTGGAATCGACAATAATGACCACAATCCGCGCAGCCAATTTAATAGCACCAAATATCCAAAGGCCACGGGAGCTGTAATTATGATAGGAAGAGGGAAATCAGCTACATCTATCGGTCTGGAAATTTTTCCGGTTGTTGGTGAGGATATCAGGCGTGGGGGGCAACAGTTGCCTAAATGGAATTTTATAAAGAGCGCGGACGGTCGCGTTTTCGCATTCACCGACGGCGGCGGCGGTACTGGATCTAAAACACCTCCTCCGGGCGCATAACGGTTTTCACGGATGTTGTCAGAACTCTTTTTATACCGGTTTTCGGGATGGCTGCTTACGGCGGTATGGCTGTTCCTTTCGTTTCAGGCGCTGCGCAGGCGTGGTGCCTGGAACGGGAAGTACCGGTATTTCCTGGTTTTCCTTTTGTCGATATCACTCATAGAGCTCTTGGCGGCCATTACCGCGCCGCTGCTGAGCAACAACCTGTTTTTGGATTATCCCTACATTACCATCGAGTTTGTGATGCTGGGACTGTTCCTGGCGAGGATCATCGATATCGGTTTCATTACCCGGCTCGTCAACATCGCTTCGGTGCTTTTTGTACTTTTCCAGATCGCCAACGCATTCTGGCTGCAAGGGCTCGAAAGCTATAATAGTTACGGCGAATATGTGAACAATGCGTACCTGTTCATGCTGTCGGTGTGGGCGCTTACGGTACTTTACCGGCAAAACCTCGGGCGCAGCATTCTCGCCGTCCGGGATACGTGGTTTGTGCTCGGTATCCTGGGCATTTACCTGCTTATCGCCGTGATCGACTTCCTGTACGACATGGCCCTGCCTTACCAGAATGACCATTTTCTTTACGTAGTGCTCATTTCGGGCAATTTTCTGAAATCGGGCCTGCTTATGCTTTATTACAAAGGGATACGCATGATGCCGCGCTCGCGGTAGCCCCGGCGTATTCCCCGCACCCCCGGAAGCACGCTCGCGAGAGGGTGCTTTTTTGTTTTAACCGGGTTGTAATATCCATAAAATTGTCGATACCGCTTCATGGGGATTTGGGGGAAATTTGAAATGTCATCACACCGGTGACTGTCTGTTCTCAACATTCAAATCCAGTTCATTATGGCAAAGCAAAGTGAATTCGAATCCGTACAGGAGGCCTATTTTACAGGTATCCAGCTGGTTCAGCTGGCCAAGTTCAGCGATTCCAAAGAGTCGGCGCAATTGCTGGCGAAGCACGGTATGGCGCTCATTTCCAAGTCGCAGGAGACCATCCTGAGCAAGTATTTCGATGAGTATTGTGGCACACATCCGTGGCGGTGGCCGCGTCCGTGGCCTTTTCCATGGCCCGGTCCGTGGCCCGGCCCATGGTGGCGCATCTTCGACCCCGGCTTAATCGATCCCGTACCCGATCCCATCCGTGGCGCGATCAACAAATACCATATGTTGGCCACTATCGAGGACATTCGTTCTGGTTTGATCGGTAATGCAGCCCTCGAAGCCGTGAAAGGCATCGCAGAGCAGCTGAAAACAAACATCCGGTAGTGACCGACTCCTATGATCGTCGAAATTCATTTTCAGGAAGGGTTTTCAAACGAAAAAGCGCAACTGCTCGTCGACGGCGAGGTGGTTGAAGAATTTTCCCTGAATACCCGGTTTCAGCTCGGGATGGCGGCCATCAAAAAGGTGGACGCCGCCCCGGGGACGAAAGTCCGGGTGGTGTTGCCCGACCGGAGCATCAAACAGCCGGTACCGGTAAGCCATCCCTACGTGAAGGTCAGTCTTGAAGACGGCAAGCTGACAGTCAGCCCCACCGACCAGATGCCCGGCTACGTGTAAAATCCCACATTGTTTAAGCACCCATTTTTTATCCTAAACAATTTAAAACCATGTCGAAGAAAAACAATGCGCCGGAAGCTCCGGCGCCAACCCCCGCTTTGTCCGATGAGCAGCATCCCGATTACCAGGCATATGTGTACGGTGACGATGTCGACGACTCCATGGCAGAAGCAGGCGGCATCGGACCTGACGGCCCGGGCGTACCCATTCCGCCGCTGAACCCCATTCCCGACCTGCCGATTCCGAACATTCCGGGTATTCCGTTGAGAATATGCTCCGCGGTGAGTGGCAGGTACAAGCTGAAAACAGTGCTGCCACCGATCGGCGGACCAGGTATCCCGATTTTGAACCTGACAAATATTACTGTTCGCGTGGACGTGGACCGGTTCTATCCTCAAAAACGTATATCGATAGAGGTTACCAGACTGCTGCCCCGCTCGACGGCGCATTTGATCGCGAATGTCACATCCGACCAATGCACGGGGCTCAACCGCCGCAAAATCCAGGCGACGATCGCTTACCGCGAGGGGAACAATGCATTGATACCCGGCGAAAAACTGCTTTTCGAAGCCAGCAGAGGCCTTGGTGTGGGTTATTCCAACTACAAACTGACGGTAACCGGTGCAGGTACGCCGACGCGCGTCTATAACCTCGACTTTGTAAGCCAGTATTTCGACGACGTCGAATTTGAGGTGGATAAAGTGGATAATGCCGGCAGCCCGTCAACCGACTATGCTACGCACAGCCACCCCAACCGTCCCGCGAGCTTGCCTAACGAGGTACTTTCGCTGGAAAGTGTTTACAAACGGGCGGGTTTCAATGCGACCATTTCACCCAACAGCACACCGATTCCCGCAACGGGCGCCGGGGCCAACGGTACGTGGAGCGACAGCGAAATGCATAACGCCATGCAAACCTACTGGTCGCGATTTGCCAACAAACCGCAATGGGCATTGTGGGTGCTGTTTGCGAATCAACACGATACCGGTTACGGGTTGGGCGGGGTAATGTTCGACGACATTGGCCCGAACCACCGCCAGGGTACCGCCATTTTCACCAACAGCTTCATTAAAGACGCGCCAGTCGGCGACGCTAACCCGGCAGCCTGGCGGCAACGGATGCTGTTCTGGACGGCGATCCACGAAATGGGACACGCATTCAACCTCGCGCACAGCTGGCAGAAAGCGCTGTCGGGCCCGGGCTATAATCCGTGGATACCGCTGCTGAACCAGCCCGAGGCGAGAAGTTTCATGAACTATCCGTACAACGTGAGCGGTGGACAGAGCGCGTTTTTCTCCAATTTCGATTTCCGCTTTACCAACGAGGAATTGCAGTTTATGCGCCATGCGCCGCGCCGTTTTGTGCAAATGGGTAATGAAAACTGGTTCAGTAACCACGGTTTCGAAGCTCCGCAGCCGGAGTTCTTCACGGGACGCTACAAACTGGAAGTTCGGCCAAACAGAGAGAATAACACCTATTCGTTCCTCGAACCGGTGAGTATCGAGCTCAAACTGACCAACACCAGTGCAGAACCGATGGCCCTCGACGAACATTTGCTGCAAGACGGCGGCCACATTGTGCTGTTCGTGCAGAAAGATAGCGGTACCGTCAGAAAATGGGAGCCGCTCATCGTCCGGTGCCACCAGGAACACAAAAGCATGCTGGCACCGGGCGAGTCGATCTACGGCACGCACCTGGTGAGCGCTTCTACCTCCGGCTGGCTGATCGACGAGCCAGGCTTCTACAACATCCAGGCGGGCGTGGATATGCTCGACGAGGTGGTGATGAGCAATGTGCTGCGCGTGTTTGTGGCGCCTTCTACCGACAAGGAAGAGAACAAAATCGCGCCGGATTACTTCACCGAGGACGTGAGCCGCGCATTGGTGTTCGACGGCGCGCCGGAGCTGAACAGTGCGATGGACACTTTGAAAGAAGTGGCCGACAAGCTCCCGGGCACCCCGGCGGCGTTGCATGCAGCCAAAGCGGTGGCCGGTCCGATGTTGAAGCAATACAAAAGACTGGAAGAAAAAGACGGTTCGCTGGCTGTGGTAGCCGGCAAAGCGGATGTCGAAGAAGCTGCCCGCCTGCAAACCGCGGCGCTGCTCGACGCGCCGCAAAAAGCGGCCGATACCTTCGGGCATATCGACTACTTCCAGTCGCTGGAAACACTGGCCGATGCATTGAACGACTCGGGTAAAAAAGCGGAAGCGAAAAAGGTAATGTCCAGCTCCATCTCGACTATGAAGAGCCGCAAGGTGCTTAGCGAGGTGATTGAACAAGCAGAGGCGAAAGCGAAAAACCTCTAAAATAGCGACCGGCGCATGGGGAATAATGCTCCTTCATGCGCCGGTTTTTTATGCCCAATTAACTACAATGTCGCCATGCCGCCATCGATAATGAGCTCGGTGCCAACTTGGGTTTGTTTGCTATAAACTATCAGTTCGTTTCGCCAGGATCAATAATCCCGCCACAGATTTGGTTTGACAAGCCTCACAACCGCAATGTTTCCACCTATTTCGACAAGATCCATCAAATTATTTTAGATAGAAAAGCAACTGGGGGCACTTTACCTAGAATGGAGATATCTTTCAGTCTGGCGTTAACAAACATAATATAGAGAATTGTGTAATCGACCCAGTAGCCTAATCCGTAATCCCGATCATCATTTAAATCATCATGAAATGAGTTCAGTATTCAGAGCATCATACGCCCCGGTTGTGGCAACCGTAACCCCGGAGAAATTAAAAGAAATCCTTGCACAGCGAAAATGGCAAACGGTAGAAATCAAAATTTCCCAAGAAGATTTGGAAGAAAATATATGGTTTCTAGACGACGCAGTTGTACTAAGAAAAAGCAGCGAAGGTGTTCCCTTAATGACGACTACGGCTATTTACGGACCGATCAAGCCCAACACCACGGTGGCTTTAACCCCCGGCCACGGCACAGCCGTGAGCGTTATACTGGGTGCGCCGGCGCGTGAGTCATTAGTAAATCAATTGGAGGCACTGGAAAAAACTGCCAAGAAGCCCAAAGAAGGGAACGCGGTCATTGTGCATTCCAACTGGGTTAGCAGCAAAGACGGAGGAATGCTGCCCAATTTGGATCCGTCGGCAAATGTTTTCGGGAGCACGGGTTCGCTCTATGTCAATGAAGTTGAAGTGACCTTCCCTGTTTTGGATGTAAATCACCCTGATTATGATGCGACGCTCGCATTTTACGGGGCCAAATTGCTTAAACCGAAGGAACCATTCTATTTGGGCTTTAACGAAACCCTGTTCGGCATGGAGTACGATACCACTTTGCCGGATTACATACGCAACTACGCGATGTCGCCCATTGGCGGAGGTGGTATGTTTGTCGAGCATCATCCGTTCCCGCATATATTTCTGCCAAAGCCTACGCAAAACGGGCAGGTGTTTTGTGAGGCCAAGGTTACATTAGGGCATAAAGTCCTGCATCCTGAACACGATATTCCTCAAATTATATTTACCACATTTAGAATTCCATCCGACGGGTCTGCTTTGGCCATCAAACCGTCTGCGATCCATAACGACAGCTTTACAAATGGAAGACTGGCCGTGTTTGTAGCAAATACGCCCGCCGATACGGTAGCTTTCAGACAGACTGCGCCATTTACCAGTATTGTCGTAAAAGATAATGACCCCAAAATTGAAAAGCCAAAGCACCTCGCAGTCTGATTTATGACTAAGCCTGCCTGCATTCGTTACTCACTACGTAAACTTTTAACAGGATTCATCATACCTGCTTTGATACTCTGAAAACTTACAGTCAGTAAGGCAACCCCGACGGCGAGCAGCCCTGCCACGGCGAAAATCCACCAATCAATGGTGATTTTATAGGCAAAATCTTTCAGCCATTGGTTCATGCCCCACCAGGCAACAGGAGAAGCCAGTAAGAGTGCTATCAGGATCAGTTTCAGAAAGTCCTGAGAAAGCAATGCCACGACGCTGCCGACGGATGCGCCGAGTACTTTCCGGACGCCGATTTCTTTGGTGCGTTGTTCGGCCGTGTAGGTAGCCAGGCCGAAGAGCCCCAGACATGCGATGAAGATTGTCAGGCTTGAAAAGAGCGTTAGTACCTGCTCTATTTTTTGCTCGCCCACATACACCTGCTCGAAGCGGTCACCCAGGAACGAATAGGAAAAGGGGGCTGCGGGTGAAAACGACTCCCACTGCCGCTTCAACGACGCCAGCAGCTCAGGCAGCTTTTCAGTACGGGTTTTGACGAGAACGTTACCTGAATTTCTTCCCAAAAACATGGCTAACGGCCCGATCTTCTGCCGCAGGGATTCGAAATGAAAGTCGTTTACGACCCCAACAACCTTGTAAATTACATTTACGCCATTTCCATCCGTGTAGCCGATCAGCTCCCTTCCGATCGGATTCTGCTGCCAGCCTAAGGCCTTTACAGCCGTTTCATTCAAAATGACGCCCGAGGAGTCGGTAGAGAAGCTTTTTGAGAAATTACGCCCCTGCACGACATGCATCCCCAATGTTGGAATATACTCAGGATCAACAAAATAAAACCGGCTCATGACGCCCTGGTCAGGATTGTCTTTGGCCCTTACGGTAGTATTATCCATGTTTGACCTCCCTACGGGCACCTGTCCAGAAATGCTACCCATAACTACTTGCGGTGATCGAACAACCTTGTCCCGAAATACAGTTTCGTTGTTTCCAAGCATATGCGTATCATGAATCACCAGCACTTGTTCACGGTCAAAACCGACTTTCTGAGCTTGCATGTAACGTAGTTGCCGGTCTGCGGTTACGGTTGCAATGATCATTGAAATGGTGACAAAAAATTGAAATACCACCAAACCGCTTCGCAGGTTGAAGCTCCCGCGTCCGGTTGTAACCCGCCCTTTTAATACCAGGACAGGCCTGAAAGACGATAGGTAAAAAGCCGGATAACTGCCCGCCAGCAATCCCACCAGCAAAGTTCCCGACAATAAACCAGCTATTGTCAATGGATTGGTCAATGTGCTAATTGTGAGACTTTTGCCTGTTAATTGATTAAACAAAGGCAACGTCAGGGCGACCAACAGTACCCCAACCGTCAGTGCCACCATGGCCAGCAGAAACGTTTCGATCAGAAACTGTTGCTGCAATTGCCCTTTTACAGAGCCTAAAACCTTGCGTACACCTACCTCGCGTGCGCGCCGGACCGCCGTGGAAGTAGACAGGTTCATAAAGTTTACGCAGGCTAATAGCAACATAAAGGCAGCAATGGCTATCAGCACATATACGTACATGATAGTCCCTCCCTTCTCCGGCTCGGCCCTGGCGTACAGATGAATCTCGGTGAGCGGTTCCAGAAAAACGCCGAAGTCATTTCCCTTTTCACGGAATTGTTTCGGGGTAATTTTCAGCCATTGCTGTATTTCACTTCCAATCTGCTTTTCTGCGAGCCGGGAGATTTTAGTTTCCAACTTTTTATAATCGTAATGCTCGGGGAGAAGTACGTAGGTTTGAAAGTTAATGCTGGATATCCATCCTGCATAGTCAAGATTTTGATCTTCACCCACTAGCGTAGCCAGCATATCGAACTGAAAATGGGAGTTCGCCGGCACTTTCCGAACGACACCCGTTATACGGTAGGGCCTCTTTTGATTGCCAAATAGCAAGACTTTCCCGATCGGGTCCTGGTTGCCGAAGTACTTTTGGGCCGTCTCTTCGGTCAATACCACGGTGTTAGGCTCGGTCAATGCCCGCTTGGGGTTCCCTTTCAGGAACGGAATGGTGAAAACATCGAAAAAGGACGAGTCGGCGAACAGCAGATTGTCTTGTCTGAATGCGGTGGTTCCGTAGCTGACAAACTCGCTCCCGCCACGCGTACGCGCCGCACTTAAAACTTCCGGAAATTCCTGTTTCAGGTCCCGGGCCGCATTTTGGCCCATCATGGGGCCGCCAACGTTCCTGCCGTCCAATCGCGCTTTGAGCCCGACCCGGAAAATACGGTCGGCTTTCTCATTATAACGGTCGAAGGAGAACTCGTCCTGTACATACAGCATGATCAGAATGCAGGTAGCCAATCCGATGGCCAAACCGATGACATTAATGCTGGTGGAAACCTTTTGCCGTTTCAGGTTCCGAAGCGCGATTTTTAGATAATTCCGAATCATATTATGGCTATAATAAAGAGTGGATGGCTCAGCAAATTGCCCCCCGGTTGAAGAATACTTACTTTTTTGTCTTTTGATAAACGCCGGACGCATATAGGCCAGCGCTTCCAGCCAGTACCTTCTTCTGGCTTTTGACACTCCCTTACTTTGGACCCGTAGCGCGTAGCGCTCCTGCAAATCACCCAATATCTGCTCCCGCAGGTGCGGCGCGAGCAGCGTCTTTATAAATCTTGTAATATGCCTGGGGGGCTGAGCTGATCTGTGCTGTTCTGATTTCATGGCTTCCGGGATTTAATCAGTTCCATTCCAGGCGAATGACGGGCAGGATCCGGTCCCATAGCCGGTTACGGACGGCCCTGGATTCTTCCAGAATCCGACCGCCCAAGGCAGTTACTGCGTAAAGCCGTTTTCTCCGGCCGCCTCTTTCCGATGTTGCCTCGCCCCAGACAGATCTTAAATAACCTTTTTGTTCAAGACGCTGCATGGATGCGTGCACCGCGCCGGATGTTACGATGTTGCCCGTTTCGCGTTCCAGTTCTTCCGCGATAGCGATCGTATAGGCGTTGGGCGACAACGCTGCAACCGCCAGCAGAACGATCTCTTCGAATTCACCCAGATCACTCCTTCTCATTTAACAAGCAAGGTTTATTCAATTTCAATATATAATCTGTTTCTGTATAACAAATGATGTGCCAGGAAACGAAACAGGCCAAAAGGCCGTAGAATTAGCCATTTAACAAAAATGCCGAATGGTAATCGTCCGATTTTGGACAATGAGTGTTCGGCCCCGGGCAAGGAATCGGACTAGCGCCTCAATTGCGTGAACTTTCAATTGGGGCATGTTAGCTGTTGTGGTATGTGCACAAAATGAAGGAGCCTGCAAATGAATTACTTGCAGGCTCTTTTTTTGTACTCAGTGTGCAATAATGGCACAACATTTCACAGCATTTTTCAAGCATTTTGATCTGAACTATCCAGGCTCAACGCATCCGTCAATCAGTAAAAAGAGGGTTTGTCACCTTGCGAGCCCGGCTTTTGTACACCAATACTTGCTTTTACGTCCTGGTCTGCGTGTTCTATAATATTAGCGACATAGGCGGCTACCGCTTTGCGCGCAACTTCTGTTCCTGTAAAGGGCTCTCCTTTTTGGGTAGTCTCGTAGTTCAGTTCGTTTCTGTCGGTAAGCCAGGAGGGGCGTACGATGGTATAATCCAGCGTGGAATTTTCAATAATATCTGCTGCGCGGCGGTAGCGGACAAGATCGGCGCCGATCATTTTTTCGTTCCATTGTCCGAACTTGCCCGGGATTTCTTTGTAGATGCCCAATGATGTAATAAATATCAGCCGTTTTACGCCCGCAGCCTCCATTGATTTTACGATAGCCGCAGCCATCTTATCGATCTGCCCTGCCAGGTTCGCGTACACGATGTCCTGACCCTTAATTGCGCTGTTCAGGTCGGCATTGCGGAGTACATCCCCTTCGATAACCGTCGCGCCAGGCGCTTCATCCGCCAAACGGCTGGTATTCCGCGAAAACAAAGTCAGCTCGACGTCCCGACTATCTTTGAGAAATCCTATGACGTGCTGTGCAATCGCTCCGCTTGCGCCCAGCACTAAAACTTTTACAGCCATTTTGATCAAAGGTTTTCCTTGTAAAAAGGTATCAGTTTATCCAATGCAACTTTTACCGGTTCTGGCTTGTCGTAAAGATCATAGTGCGACCAGCCTTCCACCACCACCAGCTCCTTCTTCTTGGAGGCAGCGCGACGAACGATTTCAAATCCGTCTCTGTACGCTCCGAAAGCCCCTGGTTTGCTGCCAACAATCACCAGCAAAGGCTGAGTCAGCAATTTTTCTGCGAGATTGTATGCATCCCAAGCGATTGCTGCGGCATTGTGTGAGAACAAGGTTTTGTTGACTCCATTTACGCTTTCACCACGTGAAGTCCGGTAGTATTCTGTTGCTTCCAAAAGGTCGATGTCAGCACCTGCTTCTTTTGCTATTTCATAAGTTGGGTAAAGCCCCTGATCTACCCTTAAAGCCGCGCCTCTTGCTTCGGCAGTTCTTTGTTCCGCAATTGCTTCAAGGTTTGCAATCGGATCGCCAAACTCACGCATTACCCGACCATAGTTTGCCCCGGTAACCGTTGCGATGGCTTTGATACGTCTTTCTTTCATTGTTGCGTTGATAGAGTACCCCCCTGCACCACAAATGCCCAATACACCAATACGTTTTTCATCCACAAAAGGGAGGGTTACAAGATAGTCACAAGCATAGCTGTAATCTTCAACACGCAAGGAAGGGTCTTCAATAAATCTGGGTTCGCCGCCGCTTTCACCCTGAAAGGATGCATCCGGTACCAATACTAGAAATCCCGCATCAGCAAATGCCTGACCATACACATTACCCGACGTCTGCTCTTTGCAGCTTCCGATAGGGTGTGTACTGATGATAGTTGGATATTTTTTGTTTTCATCGAAATCTGGTGGGAATAATAGGTCTGCTGCTATATCCCAGTACAATGCTCTAAATTTTACTGACTTTTTCATCTTATTAGATTTTGAATGTTGAACTTGTTTTGTTTGGAGATTGGTTTGAAAGAAAGAGGCCACTTTGCTGGTGGGCTGATCCATATATCGTGGAATGACCGTCCCGGCCTTGATGGTGTTAAAACTGATACCTACGCCAGTTTTTCAGCGAAGAAAGGCGCCAGTTGCGAAATAGCTTCGTTGACATAATTTTCCCTGTCATAGAGAGACATGTGGTTTGCGCCTTCAATAATGTATTTCCTTTTATCGGCCGTTGCTGCGATTTTAAGCAGGTCATCGCTCATCCAGGCACTTCCGGCCACGCTGCCCACCACGGCCAGGAGCGGTTGAGTGAAGAACGCTTCCGCTTTATTGTAAGCGTCGTAAGAGATGATTTGTGTCAGACTTCTGGCGGTGGCGAAGCCAGGCGCAGTCGGGTATTGGCAGCGATCGGTGTGGTAATATTCCCAAGCCTCTCTCAGTTCCTCGTTAGGTGCGTCTTCCTCCCGCATAGGAGCCAAAGGAATTGTCTGAATGCTTGTTCCTCCGGCGTCTGCGGTTCTGGCATTGGAGCCTGCTATCAGGTAAGGAAGTGCGTCTGCATCTTTTACATTGTTTTCCCATCCATTGCGGAACATGGAACCGATGTTGACGGCGCTTACCATCCCGACGGCTTTGATACGATGGTCATTAATAGCCGCATTGGCCGTGTAGCCTGCGCCGGCACAAATCCCCATCGCTCCGATTTTCTTAGCGTCCACATAAGGCAGTGTCGTTAAGTAATCAATCACTGCGCTCACATCCTCTGTTCTGATGTAGGGGTTCTCCAACTGGCGCGGCTCCCCGGTACTTTCGCCCTGGTAGGACGCGTCATAGGCGATGGCGACCAGCCCGGTTTCGGCCAGCTTTCTGGCGTAAAGTCCAGCCGCCTGCTCTTTCACACCTCCACCCGGATGGGATACTACAATTGTTGCATACCTTTTGCTTTGCTCAAAGCCTTCGGGAAAGTGCATTACTGCGGCAAGGGTAATACCTTGACCATTGGCATTTTTGATGCTGATTTTTTCTTGCGTTGTCATATTCTTTATTTTTAATGGTTATCAATTTTTGACATAACAAAGGTAAATGGAGCCTCAGCCTCGGGACGGATACGGATTACTCGAAGAAGGATACGGATTACGTTTTCTGAGCAAGGCGCTCAAAAACTGATGATCGCAAAAAGAAAAAGCAGCCCTTTCGAGGCTGCTTTGTAAATGATCGTGTTAATGTTATATCAAACCCGCGTACCAAATGTTGCGCTATTGATTCCGGAAAACTTTTGGTGAAAGGCCCGTCTTCTTGCGGAAGAAGCGCGCAAAATAATTGGGGTAATCAAAACCCAGGGAATAGGATATTTCACTGATGGAAAGTGTAGTATTTCGCAGCTTGTCTTTGGCAAGCATCACCACGTGGTCCTGAATGTGGTCGAGGGGCGACTTCCCGGTAAAATGCTTGATCAGATCCCCGAAATAGTTGGGAGAGAGATTGCTGCTCTGTGCGAAATAGGCAACCGAGGGCAGCCCGGGTATGCTTTCATTTTCGCGGAAGTGCTTTTCCAGGTTTTTATAAAAATCGGCGATCACTTTATGGTAGATATTGCTCCGGGTATCAAACTGCCGGTCGTAAAAGCCCTTGACGTACGTCAGGATAAGGTTGACGTAGGAAATGATAACGGTACTCGAATAATGTCCTTTCCCAAACTCATGATCCACCTTCCCGAAAAGGTCCCACAGGATGGTTTCTTCTTCTTTGGTCAGGAAAAGGGCTTCATGGTTGTTGTAATGGACAAAGTTGTAGTCCTTGGCGTATTTGTCCAGGTACTTGGCGCTTACCATAATGGCATACCCCGAAAACGGCGGCTGGATTTCCCAACCCAAGGTGTTTTGCGGGCAGTCCACATACATATAGGAAGAATCTGTCTGGTCTTCGAGCAGTGTGTAGGGAGCTAGCTTGCTGTCCATCGGCGGCTTAATTGCCAGAAGGTAAAAATCGATGGTGACAGACTCCGATTTCAGCCGCATATCGTTCTTGCCTTCGAAATTGACCACATGCAGGTCCTCGCTTTTCAAGCTGCCCACATTCAGATAGCGGCAGAACTCCGGTATGCTCAGTATTTTCGTCGTCATCACCTAAATCAATTTGGCACAAAGTTAGTCATACCATACCTGGTGTGAGGATACAGATAACGGATAAAAGGATACATTTTACCGGTGCAACTAGCCTTCAATATGAGAATTTAAGAAACACTCCAATGAGGCATGCTAGACCAACATACAAGGGATCCTGCCGGGATCCTGTTTAGGCCGCCATTATTTTGCATGATTTTGGCTTATTTGGGGTATTTTTTTCTGCTCCCAAATAATTGAAAAAAATCATTTGAACGCAAAAAAGGCACTTTTTAGTGCCTTTTTCTTGTAATCCCGCTACCGCAAGATTGTCGCAACAGGTGGAACATCGCCGCTATTTCTAGCGATCAAAGAACTCTATTTCCGCAATAGCCAGAGACGTATCGTCGCCCTCGATCCGCGTGGATTCTATTTTAACAAATCGCCCAGTCATCAGGCTGGAAAACAAATGTTGCCTGCTGGTAGGATCGTTCACGAGATTGCCGAACTGGAAAGTGCGCGCATCTTTCCAGGTTTTGCCGTCATCGCTGACCTGTATCGTGCCGGCGGCAAGCATTCCCTTTGGTTGACGCGTTTGCGGGGTATAGGTAAATCCTGTTAACCGCGTGGACTCACCGAGGTCAATTACCAGGAAGTGGTTTTGTCTGGTGCTGTCCGAGTGCCAATACGTATCCGGGTTTGAATCAAACGCCAGTCTGCTATCATGTTTGCCCAGCTGGCTGTCAGATGCAGTTGCATTCCATGTTTTTGGGGAAAGCCCTATTTTTCGTTGAGCGACGCTCCCGTGTTTTTCGCGGCTGATCGCCACCGCCTGTATTTCGACAGATTCGGCCCGGAAGGGTAGGGTATAGATCGGTGAAGTTGCGTCAGGTAGCGAGCCGTCCGTGGTGTAATGGATTTTGAGGTTACGGTCGGCATTCAGAGAGGCATTCTGGCCGTGAGGCTTCCATCCGAAATCTTTGAATGGACTGATATGTACAAGCCCTTTTTCGTCCCGCAGGATTTGTAGCCGTGGTGGGTGAGGCTCGTAATAGTGGGCTGATACGTTACTGATGGCGGGATTCGACCGCGCGCCTGTTATGCGAACGCGGAAACGACCGGAGGTTACGTCGGCGAAACGCAGGATGCGTTTGTAGCCGATGTTAGTCGAGGTGATAACCGGCTTCCATGTGTTATCTACCCACGCGTCTACCGCGTGGCTTTCCACTCGTTCGCCATGCGTAGCCACGGCTTCCTGCAAGACGATCCGGTTTATTTTTTCCGGCCGGGGCAAGTTAATGGTGAACTCGCCGGTAGTGGTTGCAAGCAGCAAAGAAGTGTTGTCCTTCCCATCCAGAACCTGTACAGGCCCGTTAGCATGCCCGAAAAGATTGGTGCCGTAGGTAGCCTTGATCCGCTTGCCGGTTTCCATTAGCACCGCAACATCCTGCGACGGAAACTTCCCATCTCTGTCGGGCGGAATGTTTAATAGAAAGGTAGAGTTGCCACCCACCGAGCGTTCATAAATGTCGAAAACATCGTCGGTGCTCCGGACTTTCTGATAAACGTCGTCGCGGTAAAACCACCCTTCTCGGATAGAAGTATTAGTTTCGGCTTGCTGATAATGCAGGAACCGCCCTTTTTTCAAATCCTGCCGGCTTCCGAGTGAAGGCTGCGTCAGGTCTGCGAAGCGTGTCATCTTCTGTGGATCCTCGTCGTAAGGAATTACGTTCCATTCGGTATCGCGTGTCTTGCCGGCCTCATTGCCGCACCACCGCACATCTTCGCGCCCGAAAATCACGGCTTTCGGGGCAAGCGTCCTGATCAGCTCCTTCCAGGCCAGGTAATCATATTGCTGGTTACCCTTGGTCTTGGGGTGCGCACCATCGAACCAGACCTCATCCACAGGCCCGTATTCTGTCAGTACTTCAAAAAGCTGGTTGAGAAAGTATTCATTATAATCGTCGACGGTGAAATCAAATGTCGTTTTATTCGCGAACGGCCGGCCGTGTACTGTTCGTGGTATTCTTCTTTTGCTTGGCTTGCTGAGGTTCCCGTACAATCCGGCGGGGTTTTCGATCTGGTACAGATCTGCCGGGGAGAGATAAATGCCCAGTTTTAATCCCGACTTCCGGCAGGAAGCGGAAAGGTCCTTTAAAATATCGCCGTGACCATTGCGGAACGGCGTCGACATGATCCCGTGCTTTGTATACCGGCTCTGCCAAAGTACGAACCCGTCGTGGTGTTTGACGGTCAGGATGACCATCTTCATACCTGCGGCTTTCATAGAACGGCACCATTGGTCGGTATCCAGCGATTTCAGGTCAAAGATTTTAGGATCTTCCATGCCGTTTCCCCATTCCTGGCGGGTAAAAGTATTGGGACCGAAATGAACGAAAGCGATGAACTCGTTTTTTAAGGCAGCGTATTGATTAGGTGTTGGGACCACACGAGCCGCTTTGGCAATTATTTCAGCCTCCGTGTCAGAAGTTTTCACGGCGATGGTGTTGGAGGTTTGAGCTGACAGGTGTGTGCCTGTCAGCAAGATTTGTCCGGCACATAGAACAGTGGTTACAAGACGGTTGATTTTTGGATCGAGTCGCATTAACGGTGATAGGATTTAAATAGAAAAGGAACGAGTAGCAACAATCGAATTTTGCTGGAAAATACATTTGTTTAGCAAAAGTAAACATTTTGGTGCCAGCTCCAATTCTATGGCAAGGGAAGTTTCATATCAGTTAGTATGAGATGCCGATTTGGCGGTGTTAGGTGAATTAGAGTTGCTTAATAATTTTTTAATAAACTATTGTTTAGTATTGATAAACAATAGTACTACATTTGAGGCAACCATTTCTGGCATCGGTACACTATGAATTCTGCTAACCTATTAGTATTTAACGGTGCAGGGGAAAACCTGCAAATGATAGAACGGGCCCTTCCGGTGATCGGGCCGCGTGAGATAATCGTGAGAAACCTGTACACGACCCTTTGCGGCAGCGACCTGCATACTTTCTGCGGGATGCGGCAAGAAAAGACACCCACCATACTGGGCCATGAAATTGTGGGCGAGGTGGTAGAGATAGGCTCTGGGCATTCGGGGCGGGACTATGCGGGCAACCCGCTGAGGCTCGGGGACAACATTACCTGGTGCATTTTTTCATCGGACCCGCAATCCGACGAGGCGCAGCGCGGGATGCCGCAGAAGGCTTCCGCATTGTTTAAATACGGACACTCCCAGGTGACCGAGCAAGACGCGTTTCACGGCGGACTGGGCGAGTATTGTGTCCTGAAAGAGAACACTGCGATTTTAAGAATTCCCGAGGGTATCCCGCTGGATGTGGCGGCAACAATCAATTGTGCGGTGGCGACCGTGGCGGTGGCACTCAGGCTTGCGGGCGATGTGCGAGGCAAGCGTGTGCTCATAACGGGCCTGGGCCTGCTGGGTATCGTGTGTGCGGCCATGTGCCGCGACCAGGGCGCGGGCCGGATTTTCACGGCCGATATCAATGCCGACCGCTTGAAGCATTCCCTTGATTTCGGGGCCGATGAAACGTTTTTGTTGCCGCCGCCCGTCGAGTTCGGTGATCTCAACGAATGCCCGACCAGTTCGTCGGAAAGTATCGACATCGCTTTCGATATGAGCGGAGCGCCGGATGCCATGGAGCTTGGCACGAAGGCGCTCAGGATAGGCGGTACGGCAGTATGGATCGGTGCTGTGTTCCGGTCCCGCCCGGTACAGGTCGATGCTGAACAGGTGGTGTGAAAATTGTTGACTATAAAGGGTTTACATAACTACAACTACGAGGATTTTGCATTTGCGGTCGATTTCATCGGACGCTGCCATAAGCTGTTCCCGTTCGATCAGATTGTCGGCAAGGAATTTGCATTGTCCGATGCGCAGGCCGCATTTGAATACGCATTGAAATACAAACCTTTAAGGGTAGGAATTCGTTTTTAGGCTTTAAAAAGAGCAATCATGACTAACTCTTTTCGCGGACAGCAATGGAAGATGTTACTGCTGACAATGTGCTGTTACCTGTTTTTCTACACAGGCCGGCACAACTTCGGATGGGCGGCGCATGGGATGGCGTCAGAGTTTGACGTACCCTTCGCGACGATCGGCTGGATCAGTTTCGCCATGCTGATCGGCTACGCGATCGGGCAATTAGTGAACGGTAACCTCGCCGACCGGTTCAGTGCCCGCACGATGGTGCCGCTGGGGGCCTATCTGTCCATCGCGGCCAACATCGCCGTGAGTTTTGCGCCTTCACTGGAGTGGGTCATGGTGCTATGGGCTTTGAACGGCTATTTCCAATCGATGGCCTGGGCACCCGGCGGAAAAGTAATCGCCAATTGGTGGGGTAAAAAAGAAAAGGGCAAGGCATTCGGCTTTTACACCATGGCTGCGGGACTTTCATCGGTGGTTACTTATTTGCTGTCCATTCTGATCCTGAAACAGGACCTGGAATGGCGGTTGCTGTTCAGGTTACCGATATTGCTCCTTTTCATTACTGCTACATTGTTCCTGATCTTCGTGAAGGACAAGCCGTCCGACCTGGGATTCGCCGACCAACCCGCGGACCCGAGGCATTCGCCCCAAAACGACAACTGGAAGCTGCGATATAAAGAGGTGCTCGGCGATGGCAACTTTTTGAAGGTAATGCTCGCATTTGGTTTTGAAAGCATGGCCCGTTACGGGTTTATCTTCTGGGTTCCGGTGCATTACCTGGGGAGTAACTGGAAAGACAATCCGCATAATCTTTGGGTTACCTTCCTGTTGCCTGTGGGAATGGCGGCGGGGGCCGTTTCGTTCGGGGCGCTGTCCGATTCGTTGTTTCAGCGCAACCGCATTGCGTCCATCCGGTTCGGTATGTTGGTTAGCGCGGCAGTCGCGCTGGCGATCTTTGTCATACCTGCCGAAAATGTGGCGCTACAAGCATTGGTCATGCTCCTGGCCGGTTTTTTCGTGTATGGCCAGCAAACCAACTTCTGGACATTGTGCCCCGAGATGCTGGTCAACGAACGCACGGGCACAGGTATCGGCCTGATGAACATGTGCGGTTACCTTTTTGCCGCGTTGGGAGAACCGCTGCTCGGCAGGCTGATCGATATTACCGGCAACACGGCGCATATCTTCCTGCTGATCGCCCTGATATGCCTCTTGTCGGCAGGGGCGATTTCTACAACAAACCAGCATTCGTATATGGCTTACCGTAATTGACGGGGCAGGCCATGCGCAGCATAGGCTTCTGTTGTCATTTCATATCGATCGGCTTTGAGCGCCCGAATAGGTTTTAGTGTGTGTGTTCGATCACACTTTGCTTGCGGCCTTGTGGGATATTTTAAGAATATTGAAAAAGTTATTATTATAAATTAATAATTTTTATTCTAATAGTCCTTGTTTGTTTAGTATTTATACATAAATTTATCAAAAGTTTATAAATACTAAATAATCTATTCCTTTTAACTGTAAACCTGCTTAACTTAGTTCTATGAAACACGCTCTACGCGTCGTGGTACTGCTATGCCTTTCGCTAGCCGGTATCCACATGGCCGCGGCCCAATCAAAAGTGACCGGTACGGTGCGCGACGCCAGGCGCAATCCGGTGCCCGGTGTGAACGTCGTGCTTTCCGGTACGATTAATGGTACGTCTTCCGACACGGAAGGAAATTTTACATTATCGGTTCCTTCGCTGAATGGTACACTCATCTTTTCTTCCATCGGTTACGAGCGCCGGGAAGTGCCAATCGGCGGGAGGGCAAATCTGGATATCGAACTTGTGGAATCCGCCGCTTTGCTGAACGAGGCCGTTGTGGTAGGCTACGGTACGCAAAAGAAGGTGAACCTCACCGGCGCTACCGAGCAGATCGGGAGTGAGATACTCGAAAATAGGCCCGTGGCGCGAATCAGCCAGGCATTGCAAGGCGCCGTGGGTAACCTGAACATCTCGACGGGGACAACGGGAGGAGCCCCGAATGCTACACAGAGCATCAATATCCGCGGGTATACGGGCCTGGGTACCTCCGGTTCGCCTCTGATCGTGATCGACGGCATCCAGGGAGGCGACCTGAACTCGATCAACCCTTCGGATATCGAGTCGATTACAGTACTCAAAGACGCAGCGTCTGCGGCAATTTACGGATCAAGCGCGCCTTACGGGGTGATATTGGTCAATACAAAACAGGGAAAAAAAGGTAAGGGCGCGAGCATTACCTATAATAATAACCTGTCGTGGGCGCAGCCGATCAACCTTCCCAAAATGGTGAACTCGCTCGATTTCGCTAACCTGTACAACGAAGCATTCAAGAATGCCGGCCGTGCCCCGGCATTTGACGACGAAACCATTCAGCGGATCAAAGATTACCAGGCCGGAAAGATCACCACCGAGACGATTGCCAGCCCCGTGGCGGGCTCGAACAGCTGGCTTACCTGGGCATCGAGCAATGCGAACCACGATTGGTTTAAGGTGTATTTTAAAGATTTTGCATTCAGCCAGCAGCACAATGTGGGCGTCACGGGCGGATCGGACAAGACTACCTATTATGTCGGAGGCGGCTATAATTACCGCGGCGGGATGTACAACTTCGGTACCGATACCTACAAGCGTTTCAACATACGGGCCAATGTAACATCGGACCTGACCCGCTGGCTGGGTTTTAGTTTCCGCAGCAGCGCTTCCCGCCAGCTTTACGACACCCCGAACCTTTACGGCAGCAAAACCGGCGGCGGTAACGAAGCCTACATGCACCAGATCGCCCGGAAATTTCCGACTGTGGCGCTGTTCAATCCAGACGGCAACTACTCTGCTACCAGCGATGTGCTGCTGCACGAGCAAGGCGGAAGGAACAAGACTGTAACCGACCAGGTAATGCTGACGGGCGAATTCAATGTAAAATTGACCAAAGACTGGACGGCGACCGCCAACTACACGCTTGACGGAAGTTTTTATGACGCCCAGTCACACCAGAAGACTTTGTACGAGTTTCTGCCCGATGGAAGCAAGTCGGTGATCGGGGGTACCTCGCCCAGTTCATTCAGCAGGAGCAACGAGCGCAATTTTCACCACATTGTCAATGCGTTTACTAGTTACGAGAAGCAGGTGGGAAGCCATTATTTCAAAGTATTGGGCGGCTATGTGCGCGATTTGACCGAGTTTCAGAGCTATTCCGCTTCCAACTCGCTGCTTTATTCGGACAATATTCCTTCGTTGAATACCTCTTACGGAACCTCCCCGACCATCGGCGATAACATTCGTAAACTTGCATCGGAAGGCTTTTTTGGAAGGGTTAACTACAATTTCAAAGAAAAATACCTGCTGGAAATCAATGGCCGGTACGACGGGACGTCGCGCTTTTTGCAGGATGTACGCTGGAAGTTCTATCCGGGTATTTCGGCGGGATGGAATGTCGACCGGGAAAGTTTTTTCGAGCCTTTGGCGAAAACGGTTACCGCATTCAAGATCCGCGGATCGTACGGCCAGCTGGGAGACCAGTACTTTCTTGATGCGAGCGCGCCGAACTGGTACCCGTTCTACCCCAGTTTGAGCATAACTAAACCGACCTCGACTTCCTGGTTGTTTGGCTCCGGGCAGGAAGCGGCTGTGAACTATCCATCGATGGTGAATCCCAGCCTTACCTGGGTAACGACCAAATCCTCCAACATCGGTGCGGATATTGCGCTCTTCAACAACCGCCTTACCTCATCGTTCGACTGGTATGTGCGTAAAGCCGACGATTTCGCTGGCCCGTCCCAGGCATTACCGGCGATACTGGGGGCAGCTCCGCCGACCGCCAACAATGCGGCGATCGAAACGCGCGGTTTCGAACTGACCATCGGCTGGAACGATCATATCGGGGATGTCCGCTACGGATTGCGCGGCGTTTTGAGCAACTATTCGGGGAAAGTGGTGAAATACCCGAACCCCAACGGAACACTTTCTACCTATTATGAAGACCAGAAAATGGGCGAAATATGGGGTTATCAATCTGTCGGGTTGTTTCAGAGCGAGCAGGAAGTAGCCGAGGCCCCCGCGCAGACATTCCTTTCCGCAGCTGCCTGGACACCCGGGGATGTACGCTATGCCGACCTGAACGGTGACGGCAAGATCGACGCGGGCAATAGCACGCTGGCCAATCCGGGCGACAGGAAGGTGATCGGAAACAGTACGCCCCGTTATTCTTACAGCTTCACCGGCGATTTGGCCTGGAAAGGGTTCGATCTGCAAGTGTTTCTGCAAGGCATTGCGAAAAGAGATGTGTTTATCGGTTCCAATTATTTCTTCGGGATTGTGGGCAACGAATGGCAAAGCTCGGTATTCAGCGTGCACAAGGACCGGTGGACGGCCGAAAACCCGAATGGCTATTTCCCCAAATTTTACATGAGCGATCAGAACTCGAAGAACACCCAGACTCAGACGCGCTACTTGCAAAATGCGGCTTACCTGCGAATCAAAAACCTGCAACTGGGTTACACGCTTCCGCTGGCGGTAATGAAGGCGATCAGGTTGCAGCGCGTGCGTATGTATGTGAGTGCGGAAAACCTGGCCACTTTCACCAAGCTCGTCAAAACGCTCGACCCCGAGCTCTCGATCGGTTCCGGTAAAATCTATCCATTGCAAAGAACATTTTCGGCTGGCCTGAACGTGACTTTCTAAACCTTATTTTGAACAAAAAAATGAAAAAGCGATTCATATACACGCTGCTTTTTGCCTGCGCCGGACTGCTGGCAGGTTGCAAAGAGGATTTCCTGGACCGTGCGCCGGAAACAAACATCAGCGATGCCGAATACTGGAAAACGGCCAACGACCTGCAATTGTACGTCAATAATTTTTATACGGCATTTCCGTCCACGATAGGGGCGTATGGTACTACCGGCATTTATGGCTACGATGCCGACGAAGGCAGCGACAACATGATTTACACCGGCTACAATACCGCATTGAATGGCGAAAGAGTAGTGCCTTCCTCGGGTGGCGGCTGGGCGTATGGCGACTGGTCGGCGTTGCGGAGTATCAACTACTTCCTGGCGAATTACAACAAGGCCGACGAAAGCTGGGATAACAAGAAGAAATTTGTCGGAGAGGCGTTGTTTTTCCGGGCTTACTTTTACTATTCCAAACTCCGGTCCTTCGGGGATTTACCGTGGGTCAGCAAGCCGCTTGATCCTACTTCGGAGGAACTAAAAAACGGGCGCCTCTCACGCGGGGTGATCGTGGATTCGCTGATGAACGATTTGAACAAGGCGGTGGAATACCTGCCCACGAAATCCAAGGCAGCACCGATGCGGATCAATAAAGAGATCGCCCAGCTATTCCAGGCACGCATTGCCCTGTTTGAAGGCTCCTGGGAGAAGTACCACGCAGGTACGGCTTTCGGGGTGGCGGGATCAAACGGGGAGAAATTCCTAAAAAAGGCCGCCGAAGTGAGTGAGGCGCTTATGAAGGGTGGTTCGGGCTATCAATTGCAGGCACTGGCAGGCGAGGATGCTTACTGGCGGCTTTTCAACCAGACGGACTATTCGTCCAGCACGGAGATCATGCTCTGGCGGAAGTTTGACCTGAACCTGAATGGCGGCCATTACTGGCACCGGTACACCAACACCGGTGCGGCCCGCGGGATGACGAAAGATCTGGTGGATAGCTACCTGTGTACGGACGGAAAGACGATCGCGGCAAGCCCGCTCTACAAGGGCGACGCCACACTGCAAACCGTGGTGACCAACCGTGATCCGCGCCTTGCGCAAACCTTGTATGTGGCAGACGGCAAGCACGTGATCACCAACAACCGTCCCGGCGGGGCGGCCCCTGCGTTGTTTGAAATCCCTTCTTTCAATGCTGCAAACGAAAACAAACCCGCCACCGGCTACCAGGTTTATAAGGGCCATAATCCGGATTACAACCAGCAGCTCGACCGCGGTACGACCGGGCTGATCCTTTTCCGTTACGCGGAAGCACTGCTCATTTTTGCCGAGGCCAAAGCCGAGCTGGGCACCTTCACTCAAACGGACGCGGATATCAGCATTAACCTCCTGAAAGCGAGGGTGGGAATGCCCGTGCTCACAATAGGCGCGGTATTGGTCGATCCCAATCCCGAATTTCCGGCATTGAGCCCGCTGATCAACGAGATACGCCGCGAGCGGAGGGTGGAATTGGCGTGCGAGGGCTACCGGCATGACGACCTTTTTCGCTGGGCCGCTGCCGATGAGAAAATTGTGGGCTGGAAACCGAAGGGGGCCATGCGCGCGCAATGGGAAGGCAAAGTGCCGGCTGCCCAGTTGGCCACCTACCCCGTCGATAGCAAAGGATATATTGAATTTTACCAGAATATTTCGGGCATGAGCAACGGTTACAAGTTTAATGTAGGCCGCGACTACCTGGCACCGCTGCCGCAGGACCAGATGGTGTTGAACCCGGATATCAAACAAAACCCGGGCTGGTAACGCCCGCAAACCAAACGATGAAAAGGAGAGATTTTTTAATGAATGGTTCCCTGGCCGCCGCTGTTGCGGGCGCGCCGGGGAACGCGGTTGCGGAAGTGCAGCGCAAAAACAAACCCGCATTGACCGTCGCGCACATTACCGATGTGCACATTCGTCCGAAAGACGATATTCCTGCACGGTATAAAACGAGCCTGGAAGATGTTAAAAAGCATAAAGTAGATTTCTTCCTCAATGGGGGCGACTCCATTTACGCAGCCGATTACGAAAACGTGACGCGCGAATGGATGCTGGCGCAATGGGCCACCTGGGACGAATGCATGAAAACACTGAATGGTTATGAGGTGTACAGCTGCGTAGGGAACCACGATCCCTGGTGGCAGGCCCCGTCCAAGGATGACGAAATGTACGGCGTAGCCTATGCGGCCAGACGCGCAGGCATGCCGCACCGGTATTACAGTTTCACGAAGAAGAACTGGCATTTTATGATCCTGGACGGCAACAACCCGGGCGTGAAACTCGACAAGGAGCAAATGGCGTGGCTGGAAAAGGAACTTGACAATGTGCCCTCGGGTCACTATGTGCTGCTGATGTCACATTACCCGATCCTCTCGGTGACGGCCATGTGGGCAGGCGGAGCTCACGGTGACCATGTAGCGCTCCGCAAGCTGTTCTACAAACACAAGGATAAGGTACGGGTTTGTCTGTCAGGGCATAACCACCTGCTCGACGCCAATGTATTTAACGGCGTTCAGTATTTTTGCAACGGTGCGATGAGCGGTTTCTGGTGGGAGAAGGGGGATGAACAGTCGGCTGCGCCGTATTATTACCAGGAGACTGCACCGGGGTATGCCATCCTGAAATTGTATGAGGACGGCACCGTTGAAAACCGGTATTTTGAGCATCATTTCTAGTTGACCAGACATTCAATATTGTTATCAAATGAAACGCAGACTATTTCTTCGCGCGGCCACCATTTCACCGCTGGCACTTTCCGATCTGGATATTTCACTGAAACCGGGAAAGAAGATCCGTTTTGGAATTTGTGCAGACCTGCACAACGACCTGGTCCCGGACGGCGAGCAGCGGTTGTCGGCTTTTATTGAAGCCATGAATAAGCAGAAGCCCGATTTTATTATCCAAATGGGCGATTTTTGCTTCCCGAAAGAAACTAACCGGCCCCTGATGGAGATATGGAATCGTTTTTCGGGCCCCAAATACCACGTAATTGGTAACCATGAAACCGACGGAGGTTTCAATCACCGTCAGGTAGTGGATTTCTGGCAGGCGAAAGGTACGCACTATGCATATGACGCGGGAGGCTACCATTTTGTGGTATTGAACGGCAACGAGAAGAACCCCGATAATGCTTCAAAGGGTTACCCCAGGTACATTGGGCACGAGCAAAGAAAATGGCTCACGGAAGATCTCGCCGGGACCCAATTACCCACCATCGTCTTTTGCCATCAGGGAATCGATAACGACATGGGGGGAGTCGAGGAGGCGGCGGCAATCAGGCGCATCTTTGAAAAGGCAAATGAGCATTCGGGCTTTATGAAGGTGCGGATGGTGTTCAGTGGTCACCACCACCAGGATTACTATAATCTGATCAATGGAATCCACTATGTTCAGATTAACAGTATGTCCTACTTCTGGGCCGGAGAGGGGAGAAACCAGACACCTTACGACGAAAATGTGTTGAAAAGATACCCTTATATGCGTTCGATGCTTCGGTATAAAGAACCTATTTGGGCCATGGTAACGGTGAATGCCGACGGCAGCGCGGAAATAGCGGGTAGGCAATCGGGTTTCATGGATGTGACACCTGCGCAGATCCGGCTCACCGAGGAGGAGAGCGTGTATCCGGTGGTCCCTTTCATTTCAACCCGGCGTTTTGGGCCGTTAAAGGCTTAGGAACGCTTTCAAGAATTTTACCAACACAAAACCAGAGAAATGATGATTAGAATGGCCGTCTTCGACATGGCTGGCACGACTGTCGACGAGGATAATGTCGTTTACAAAACGCTTATGCGTGCCGTTAACGAGCGGGGATTTGATTTTACGTTTGAGCAGGTGCTCGACCAGGGAGCAGGTAAGGAGAAGTTACAGGCGATTAAAAGCGTGCTGGGCCTGCGGAATATCGAAGACCATGCATTGGCCGATGAGATATTTCAGCGCTTCCTGGTGTTGCTGGAACACGCTTACCAAAATCTGGTAGTAACCGAGCAGCCCAATACCAGCGAAGTTTTCGCAGCGCTGAGGGCAAAAGGTGTTGCCGTCGTACTGAACACAGGCTATAACCGGGGTATTGCGGAAGGTCTGGTGCAAAAAATCGGGTGGGAGGAAGGCACTCACTTTGATTGCCTGGTGACGGCATCGGATGTGGAACGAAACCGTCCCGATCCGGATATGATTTTCTGGGCCCAAAAGAAGCTAGGTATCTATGACGCATCGCAGGTTTTGAAGATAGGCGATTCGAAGATCGATATTGAAGAGGGCCGTAATGCAGGTTGCCGTTTCAGCATCGGCATTACCACCGGTGCGCATACCGAGAACCAGCTCAGGGAGGCACACCCCGATTTTGTCATCCATAGCCTGACCGAGTTGATCCCCATTATCGAAAGCAGGGGTAGCTTGACGGTCTAGCCGAGACGCTGTTTCAGGAATTTTGATCAAAAAAATACAAAACGAGTAGCGTACAAGCGGTGGAAGATATGTTTTTAGGCACATGGGGAAGGCGACCGTCGAAGAATATCGAGTCGCCTTCTTCCAGCACCAGCGTCTGGCTGTTGACTCGGTACTCGGTAGTTCCTTTCATGACATAGATAAACTCGTAAGCGTCGGTGGTAACCTCCTCCCGGTACGAATCAATGGAAAGTTCCAGGATGGCAAAATCGATAGTGCTGGCGGGGAGGTTACGCATCATCATCCGCTTGTAACTGAAACCCCGTGCGTCTTCCTTTTCAAACGGCGTATATTCGGCCTTGCGGTTGACAAGAATGGTGGGTTCGAGCAGGCTCAATCCCTGGAAGAACGCGCTGACTTCTATTTCAAGCGATTGTATAATGGCCAGCATCACCGGTAATGACGGAATAGTCCTTCCGTTTTCGATCTGAGAAACCAGCCCTTTGCTGACACCTGATTTGTCGCCAAGTTCCTGCAAGGTCATACGTTTGTCAAGCCGTTTTTCCTTGATTCTACGGCCTACTTCCAAAATGAAAAATCCTTCCATACGCAAAGATTGATAAAAATCGGGGATAGACCGACGAGCAATTTGTAACTATTTATTTTTTCTACAAATTGCCGAACAGAGCCAATGGCATGGTAGCGGTCCCTGGTTTATTTTATCTGCATAACTCTAACCATCTTCTAAATAGCTTAAAATGAGGTTTATCCACTTGCTCGCCGTCCTCGTATTCGCCAATATTTTAGGATCCTGCAAAAAGAAAAATACTACTGAACCTGAACCTGATGCTACCGGAACCGTATATGTGGGTAGTGATCGTAATCTATATGCAGTGAATGCTATCACTGGTTTAGGAAAGTGGATGTTTACAACGAATGGAACTATTTATTCAAGCCCTTTCGTCGTAAAGGGAATGGTGTATGTAGGGAGTACCGACAAGAAGCTATATTCAGTGAATGCGGCAACAGGGAAGATGAAATGGGAGTTTGTTACTGATGGCGAGATTTATTCAAGCCCGATGGTAGTAAACGGCGTGGTGTATGTAGGGAGTGATGACAAAAAGCTATACGCAATTGATGCAGCCACGGGTGTCCAAAAATGGGCGTTTTCGGCAGATGCCAGATTGGATTCGAGTCCCATGGTGGCGAATGGATTAGTGTACGTGGGGAGTGAAGGGAAGAAGGTATACGCCGTTGATGCTGTTACGGGGACGAAGAAATGGGAGTTTGCCATGAGCGGCGCGAGTGTGTTCACCATTTCCAGTCCTACATTTGCCAATGGGCTGATCTATGCATGTGACATTGGAGGGACACTTTTTGCCATTGACGCAGCGACCGGATCTAAAAAATGGGAATTTAAGGCAGGTGCAACCATTGATTCCAGCCCGACTGTCACTAATGGTGTGGTTTACATAACCAGCTTCGACGCGAATTTGTACGCCCTGGATGCAGCTACCGGGCAAAAGAAATGGCAATTTTTCATTGGTATTACAGGGATGTCCAGCCCGACCGTCAGCAATGGTGTCGTGTACGTAGGAAGTATCGGTGGGAAACTGTATGCAGTTGATGCGGTCACCGGACTGAAAAAATGGGACTTCAATACCGGTGGCGCCATCATGTATTCAAGTCCAACTGCCGCGGAAGGCAAAATATACGTTTGTAGCGCTGAGAAAAAACTGTATGCACTCGACGCCATTAGCGGCACCGTCAATTGGGTTTTTCAAACCGGGGGGCTAAATTTTTCTTCCCCCTGCGTTGTAACGGAAAGTGGCAAAGTACACCACCCGGGAATAAGTGGTGCACAGGAATAGGGCGATTCTACCATACAAACTCATAGTGGCTCTGCCGGGTTTTATATATTACTTCTTCATCAGCTTTTGGTAAAGAACTTTACCGGTTGTCAGCTTCACTTTTACCACATACATTCGTTAGAAGTCTTAATGTTGAGAGAGCCCGGGTTTACGCCCATTGAAAGCGACCCTGTTGATCAGGTAGTGGCAAGCTTTTTGATTGAGTCTAAAAGAGTAGTAATGCGGTGTTTGAAATAGCAAGGTTATCTCTGCGGCTGGAATTCACCTAGCGATACTGCACATATTGGTTTGAAAAAGACCCGTCCTCGAAAAGGTCGATGATGGCGTACCCCGGATCGGTTTCCTTGTATCTGCCCATCCAGTAATTTCCCGAAACTGCGCCGTTGCAGCAATAGGTGACCTTGTTGTAAGTCACCTGGTCGAGCAAATGAATGTGGCCGCTGATAGCGAGTTTCACATTCTGATGTTTGCTGAAAAGTTTGACAATTCTGGCCGAGTCGATGTGCATCCAGCTCCCGGGCACGACCCAATTGCCATCTTTTAAATTGTCGCCGTCGAAAAAAACGCTGGCGGATAATATCGGTATATGTGAAGCGATCAGTATCGGAACTTGCGATGGCGTTCGCTGTAAATCATCTCTTAACCAGTCAAACTGGGCTTCATCCAGACTGGCCAGGTACCCGGTGCCATCCGGGCGGGGCTGAACGCTGTCGAGAACGACAATATGCCAGCCGTTTTGGTCAAAGCTGAAATACGGCCGTGTTAGCGCTATTTCATCCATTGCCCATTTCTTTCCGTCGCCGAAACTACCTTGCACGGGATGCCAGATATCATGGTTGCCGATGCATGAAATCAAAGGGATGCTGTTTTCGGAAGACATTATTTCGTGGTACAAATGCCATTCCTTCGCCGCCTTGTCCTTCGATATTCCATGTGAACCCATTACCGAATCCCCGGTATTAAGAATAAAGTCGGGCTTGATGCTAAGGTTCTGTACGTGGTGAAGGCATTTTTCGAACCTTCTTCCAGCCCACAAGTGCGGCTGAATGTGTATGTCGGTGAGGTGGGCAATTCGCAGCACGCGTTTAGGCTGAAAGTTTTCAGCGGCTGTCGCAGGCAGAATGGAAAGACTCCCGGCAGCCATCCCCAAGGTTTTCAATAGATTTCTTCTTTGCATAAAAGCCACTGCATGTTTTGCAAAGGTGCTCTTCCGCATTAAACCCATCATTAAGCGAACATTATCAAATCTTGACCCGGGATCGATCTGAATCCCTTCAAACAAGGGAAGGAGTTTTAAGTAAATCGATTGATAAACACTTTGTTAAATTGACTATACGGTTAGCTGGAAAGTTGATAGCAGTGCGATATTTGGCTATTCCACACAAAACACAGCGATCATGGGCTTAAACAATTATCACCTGTTTGTAGGCAGTTTCGAGCGCGGTCTTATGGCGCCAGATGCCAACCACTATGAAATTAAGCTGAATGCCGGGGGAGATTTTTACCGTATTGCGGTCAATGTACGTTCGCAGGACGGCTCGATGCTGATGACATTTATCGATGAAAACTTTCACCATGAGTTATGTGGCCGTCTTCTGAGTGCTTTTCCTCAGAATGGGATCTATAACATTAACGATCAGGCAACTCGCCGTCAATTTGGGCTGGATTTTCTCCGCAGGAATATGATCGGGGATTTCAGCAGTATGGTTGTCCTTCCCAACAATGCCCCCGGGCTCGATAATGACCTTCAGGAAAAATTGACCGCGCTGCTCAGCAAAACCCATGGAGATCCTGGCGCACGGATCTTTGCATTCGGCGAGCGGTGGCCGGGTACTAACGGAAAGGATAAATACTTTCCCGAAATCAAAGACCAGGGTATGCACGACATCCACATGAACCAGGGCAACCCAACAGGCTCTTTCGATAAGGATAATGGCGTTTTTCAGGACGGCGGAATTCTGTTTTATTTTCCAGCGCTTGATCGTTGGGCCGCTATCTTTCTGGCTTTCCAAACCCAATTCAATACCTTAAATCCAGCCACCCTGCATACCGACGATATTACCGGACATCGCATTACCGAGGGCACCGGGCAGGACCCTCAGCAGCCAACCGGGGTCGATGGGGATGTCTTGATCGTGGGTGCGCTGGTGAACCCGAAAGGAGATGAAAAGGGGAAGGAGAAGGTGATCCTGATGAACACAACCGATCAAACGATCAGTCTGAGCGGATGGAAGTTGCTCGACAGGCTGGGTAATGCTTTTATTTTTGAAAACGTGATTATAGGCGCGGCAGGCACTTTGGACGTTACGATCCCGCCGACCAGTAGTCTAGCTCTGGGAAATAAAGGAGGGACTATCTCACTTTTGAATGCCCAGGGCATCAAAACGAGCGGCGTACAGTACGTCAAGGAGCAGGCATTGGAGGGTAGGGTAGTGCATTTCTAGGTTCTGTCGGCCGTGCGAGTTTGGAGGTTTACTATTCAGGATACTACATGACGGTTTTGAAGGCGCGCCTGAGCTATAAAGCGCCATTTAAGGCGCATGGAGTCAGGCGAGCTAATGGTGAGAAGTGTGAATGTTTGCTCAGCAGTGACGAGTTTGGTTTGATTTCTGCCGGCTTCCGCAAACTCCCGGTATGCGGTCGTCGTATAACTTCTGGGCGCTTACAATGCCCCGCGATTTGAGGTATCCCTAGCCAGCACAAATTCTGCCATTCATCGCGAGGAGGAACGGGCCGCGGCTTGCTTCCGCATTTTGATCTCCTGTTTAAGAAAATCGATTAACGGCATATGCTTCTCCCACTTGTCTTCGCCGATGCGCTCACCATTGATATAGAAAATGGGTGGCCTGTCCCCGATGACGACCAGTTTGTATTGTGAGCCGTCGGGGCATTTGGTTTCAACCGTGTTCAAGGGGGTTTCTTGCGATCTTGAAATGGAATCCAGGTTGGAAGGGTAGGCGACGGGGCCTGATAGGGCGAAGTTTTTGTCGTTTTGTCGAAATGGTTGAAGCATTGGGCGGAGGGTTCGCAGGTATCCAGGGCGATGTAACAAACCAGGATGATCTGGAAAGGATATTTCAACAAACCGCCGATGCATTCGGAAAAATAGACGTGCTTGTAGTCAATGCAGGCGGCGTCGTGGACGGTATTCCGATGGGCTCTATCAGCGATGTGACAGAGGAAGGTTACGATCGTTACATGGATCTGAATTTGAAAAGCGCCTATTTCACAGTGCAGAAGTCGCTTCCAAATCTGAACGACGGCGCTTCGGTGATCCTGATCGGATCGAGTGCCGCACATCGGGCGGCACCCGGAATGGCGATTTATAGCGCGGCCAAAGCGGCGATTATCTCTCTGGCAAAAGGTCTGTCGCTCGACTTACTTTCCAGGAACATCCGCGTTAACACGCTCTCGCCCGGCTCAATTGATACCCCTGTTTTCGGCAAGCTGGTACCCGAAGAGCATTTGGAGCAGGTAAAACAGACCTGGATCGACATGATCCCGGTGGGTAAGCAAGGGCAGCCATCCGATATTGGAAAGGCGGCTGTGTTCCTGGCTTCGGACGATTCGGCCTTTATCGTGGGAACTGAAATCCTTTCTGATGGCGGGATGACCAACATCAGCCTTATGAAGTGAAATGCCTTTTGCGTGGTCTGGCTGGTTTAACTACATTTGGCCTGAGAGCAACGAGGGTTCAGGAAATGGCCGGCCGGCATACACATAAAGTATCACTCCGGTGCTACCTGACTGCTACCGACCGCGGACAAGCAATCGATGACCGGTTACCTTTACTTAATAAATTGGTAATCTGCTGACTTCGTTTCCAGACGGGATTGGGCCTAGATTTGTCGTTATTTACTGTGAAAATTATGAAAGTAATGATCAGGTTTGCGCTAGGTATCTTGCTTTGCGCGGTATTCGCATCGGGTTGTAAGAAAAATATCGGCTCGGGCGACCGGCAGCAGGAGCAGGTTCTCTACAAGGAGTTGTCTGCAAAGCGGATCGGGTTGCCAAACGGCTGGTCGCTTACGCCAATAGGCAGAAGCCTGGACCTGGACGATCTGCCTTTGAACCTGGTCGTTTCCCCTTCCCAAAAGTACCTTGCCGTCACCAACAACGGGCAGAGCACGCAAAGCATTATGCTCATCGACGCTTCAACGGAGAAGTTGCTGGATTCGGTCAGAGTAGGAAAGGCTTACCTGGGCCTGGCTTTCAGCGAGAATGAAAAGACGCTCTATGCCTCGGGCGGAAACGACAACCGGATTTTGGTTTTCAAGATACAGGACGGAAAGCTTCTCGCCGACAGCCCTATTACGCTGGGCAAACCCTGGCCTGTCAAGATTTCGCCGACCGGCATAGTGGTAGACGACCTGCGGAACAGAGTTTATGTGGTTACCAAAGAAGATAGCGCGCTGTACGTCTGCGATTCTCGCGCTAAAAAGACGGTCAGCAAGCTCAATCTGGGTGGGGCGGCTTACACTTGTCTGCTTTCAAACGATAAAAAGGAGCTGTATGTCTCGTTGTGGGGTGGCTCACGGGTAGTGATCGTCGATACAGAAACTTTGAAAATTACCGGAGAAATTGCCACCAATAAGAACCCGAACGATATGGTCTTGACCAGGGACGGCAGATTCCTGTATGTGGCCAACGGTAATGATAACACTGTGGCCATGATAGATCTGACCAAACGTCAGGTTTCCGAGACGCTGACTACGTCACTGTTCCCGGATGCGCCGGTGGGCACCACACCCAACGGACTCGCGCTGAGCGGCGACGAGAAAACGTTATATATCGCTAACGCGGATAACAATTGTCTGGCCGTATTCGATGTTGCAACAAAAGGACGAAGTCATTCGATTGGATTCATCCCAACAGGGTGGTACCCCACAGCCGTGAAAACGATCGGATCGAAGATATTTGTCACTAACGGCAAGGGATTCTCTTCCAAAGCTAATCCGAAAGGCCCTAATCCCAATCTTTCCAAGGTGCCCCAGCAGGTAGGGCCCAACCCGAGTGCCTATACGGGACGTGAGCAGTATATAGGAGGCTTGTTCAAAGGGACTTTGTCGGTGATTGATAGCCCGTCTCCGGAGATGCTTGCAGCCTATTCGCGTGTCGTGTATGCCAATACGCCATACAACAAAGAGAAAGAATTGAATGCGGAAGGGGAGACAGGAAACCCGGTTCCAATGAAAGTGGGCGACAAGTCTGCCATCAAATACGTTTTCTACATCATCAAAGAGAACCGAACCTACGATCAGGTTCTCGGTGACATGAAGGAAGGAAATGGCGATGCGTCGCTTTGCTTGTTCCCTGAGAAGATCACGCCCAACCAGCATGCATTAGCCAGGGAATTTGTTTTGCTGGATAATTTTTATGTCGATGCAGAAGTGAGTGCCGACGGGCACAACTGGTCTTCGGCTGCCTATGCCAACGACTATGTCGAAAAGAACTGGGTAACCAGTTACGGGGGCCGGGGCGGGACCTATGACTATGAGGGGCAGAAAGAAATCGCCCACCCGCGCGACGGTTTCATATGGGACCACGCGATGCGGGCCGGTGTGAGCTACCGGAGCTACGGCTGGTTTGCAGACCAGGAGAAACCCAATATCAAAGCCCTGGAAGGTAACTATTGCCCTACGTTCAAAGGTTACGATCTTGGCTACAAGGATATCGACCGTGAGGCGGCCTGGGAAAAAGATTTCGATGCGCTGCTGGCGGCAGGAAAGTTGCCCCGACTGAGTACGCTGCGATTTGGCAACGACCATACCTCGGGTGCGAGCGTAGGAAAACCGACCCCATTTGCAGCTGTCGCCGACAATGACCTGGCGGTTGGTCGTTTTGTCGAACATCTTTCCAAAAGCAAGGTCTGGCATGAGTCGGTTGTGTTTATTCTGGAAGACGATGCGCAAAACGGCCCGGACCATGTCGACGCGCACCGTTCAATTGCCTTTGTTGCCGGAGGATTTGTTAAACGGGGCTTTGTCGATCACACGATGTATTCTACCTCGGGCATGCTTCGTACGATGGAACTGATCCTGGGATTGAAGCCGATGAGCCAGTACGACGCGGCGGCTACGCCAATGTGGAGGTGTTTTAGCAAGACCGCCAGTCCAGCAACGTTTACATCGAAAACGGCGGGCGTCGACCTTGAACAGAAAAACGTCGCGATCAATACGAATTCGCGCCGCTCGGACAGCTTCGATCTTTCCATACCCGACGCGATCGATGATCTGATTTTCAGCGAAATCGTCTGGCAGACCGTTCGCGGGGAAAAAAGTGTTATGCCCGCTCCCAGACGCGGCGCGTTTGTGCGCCTGGAAAAAGGCGAAGAGCAGGAGGGCGAAGACTTTGATGACGACTAATTTACAGATTAGACTGTTAGCTCGTTTTCGTTTTGAATTTCAATCCCTCTTTTAAACAGTTGAGCAAGTACAAACAAAATGATGGCCATAAAAATCCATACGTCCGCGCCTCCAAGGACCAGCGTTTGTGTATCGGGCATGCTAACACCTTGCTTTAAAAGCCATTGAATATAATTTCTGCCCGAAGACGAAATTTTGGACGTGAAATGAGATTTATAGATGAAGGCCGGCGCCTGCCCAAAAGGTGTCTGCGTGTAAGAGATCTGCCTTTCGTGTCACTAGGCGAAGGGAATTTGATTACAAGCGCGGGCGAGAGAACCATCAACCGAAGGACACTCACTGATCTTGCCGGTAACCTTTAAGCGCAGACATCATTGGTGTGGCTGGTTATTCAGAGTTTACTGCGTACTTTTCAGCTTTCTTGAATAACCCAGCACCCGTTTTTGCAAGGCCCTCCGCATGGAGGGCTTTTTCATTTAACATAGACACTCTTTTCTTTCTGCGATAACACTTCCGCTAAAGTAAATAATGGAAAAATTTTGACAATCATTTGGTTGTTTTTATATTTGACAACCAAATGGTTGTTTTATGATAGAAAGACGAGACGTATTCCAGGCCATAGCCGATCCTACCCGAAGGATGATTATCCATAAACTGTCACAAGGCCCCTTGAATATCACCCAGATAGGGGAGGATTTCGGCATCAGTAAGCAGGCTATTGCCAAACACATTAAGATCCTAAACGAGTGCGGTTTGATCCTGATGAGCCAGAAAGGCCGTCAGCAGGTATGCGAAGCGCGTCTGGACGAGCTCGACCAGGTCACGGACTGGGTAACAGAGTCGCGTAAACTTTGGAACAACCGTTTCGAAAAACTCGAAGCATTTCTCAACAACGTAAAAAAACAGGAGCTATGAATTCAGAAAGAAAACAGCTTTTTATTACCCATGTCTTCGATGCGCCCCTGGAAACCGTTTTTCAGGCCTGGACGGACCCGGATCAATTAAAGCATTGGTATGCGCCAGACGGGTGCAGCATTGAATTTAAGACGATCGAGGTCACAACCGGTGGCAGGTTTCATTCCCGCATACACGATCCGGTACATGGACAGTGCTGGGTGAAGGGGACCTACCTGGAAGTGGCGGCTAACCGTAAACTTGTTTTTACGATGATTATGTCCGACCCGGACGGTAATTCGGTTAGCTCGGTTGCAGCGGGAAAGAGCCCGGACTGGCCAGAGCATCAAACTACGACGGTCACTTTTGATACGGTAGGCACTCAGACCAAGGTGTCGATCTATCAGACAGTATCCGAAGAAGAGGCCAAAAAAACCGGGGCTTATCAGGGTTGGGTCAAAATGCTCGACAGGCTCTCATCGATGCTGGTTGTGATTTGAGGTGGCATTGTAAAACCAGAAAAATGAAAAAGAGCATTCAAATTTTGGCGCTTGCAGTTTTCACATTTGGTTGTGGGCGCAGAGATCGGCAAAGTCTTAACAGCGTTCAGGATTCTACTGGGCGGAACGACAAAGCCGCTTTTCAAAGCGGGCACTTGCCGGTCAATGGCATCAAAATGTATTACCAGATCCACGGCAGCGGAAAACCCATCGTACTGATTCATGGAGGAGGTTCTACCTTGGAAACCACGTTCGGAAGGGTGATCCCCTTGCTTTCCCGGCACCGGAAAGTGATCGCGGTCGACCTGCAAGCCCACGGAAGGACCACGGACAGAAACCAGGACGAATCGTTAAGAATTGAAGGACGCCTATTTGAAGGTCACGCCTGGTATGACGGGTTTGCGTACCATGCATGACAAGGATGCCAAACGCGTACTTAATTTTAAAGACATCCCGGATGCGCAGCTGAAATCCATCAAGGCTCCGGTACTGATCATCATCGCGGGCAAAGATGTGATCAGGCCCGAGCATGCCCTTGAAATGCATCGGCAAATTGCCGGGTCACAACTGTCCATCATCCCGGGCGTGCACGGTGAGTACATAGGGGAGGTGACAACTTTAAAGTCGGGCTCGAACCAGGCAAGCTTCGTGATCCCGATGATTGAGCAGTTTCTCGGTAATCCGAATTAATATGGAAAACAAGCTTTCCCCCGAGACTACGTGGCACTGTCGATGCCTTGTCTTTAAAAGAAGGTATCCGGGTACTCGAAACTGGCTGCGGGCCTGGTGCGGCTGCGCGTGAGATAGCCGGGCGTATCAGCGCAGGCTATGACTTGAAAAAAGAGAGATCGTGCAAATCAAAAAGGCCTTAAAAGATGATGGAAGCCTGTTTATCGATGGAAGCCACCCATTGAAAGCGGCTTCGCTATAACCCGTCAGGCAAACCACTTATAGATTTCGTTTCCCACTTTCAATGGCAATGAACGCTGGCAGATAGTTGGGCGTACAACCTTTTGATACTTTTTCACCCTTATAAAGGCCTGTTTTTTCGCCAAGGGCGACGCAGCGGTCACGGTATTGTTTTTCGTAAATGCCGATCCATCCGGCAGTGAAGTTCATCGCCCATTGAACCTCGGGTTCTTCCCCGGCGATATTGGCCTCGATTTTAGTCAGAAGTTCCCCCGTGTTAGCGGCAGGTTTCTGTCCCATCCATCTTAAACGTCCCTGATAATACCAGAATACTCTTCGTAAAAGAGCAGAGGGGTTATTTTCCCATCCTTCAACCAAAGCAACGGTCTTTTTGTCTTTCAGGAGCTGATTAGCCATCAGCCAGTCGATGAGCTGGTTGCGCTCATCAGGCCCGTGAGTGTTCATATCTGCATCGAGTTTACTGATCAGCTCCTGTGAAAGGCGCTTATTGTCCATGATCAGGATAGCTAGTTGTCTGGGCAGAAACCTTTCGGTTGCCCATAGCTGCATAGCAAGTTCATGATCCTTCTTGATATCCTTTGCAATTTTCCGCAGGTCTCCCAATTTGGTTTGCGGCGTGATCTGGGCCAGGATGCCTTCCGCTTTCGACGATACTTTCATGACTTTTTTTGTTTTCGTTGAGGAAAAATAAGAAATCGTGGGATTAATATGCGGAGGTATTGATGTTTGACGCACCCCGACGCTCCCGGATCGCTGCTCTTAACATAAGAACCTCCGCAATGAGCCAATCCCTGCTCATGCCGGCAATTCGTTTTGCTTCGTCTTAACTATGGACATGAAAATGAAGGGCAGGGACCGTCAGATAATGAAAGAACTATGCGTTTATACGGTTGCTGACGGAAAGATTATTTCTGAGCAGTTTTTTATGTAGCATGGCAGACGGCGAGATGCCTAGTGCCGGGATATTAACTGTACCGGCTATTTCGTTTTCAACCCAACAGCAATTAGAACCAACAAATCGCAGGAGAGAATATGACTATCAAGCCAACCGGCCAAATTCACGGCAACGATCTGATTATCACTCGCATGTTTTATGCTTCAATAGACGAAGTTTGGATGAGTGTGACTAAATCTACCTACACAAAGCGTTGGTTAGGCGGTTGGAAAGGCGAGCCGGGGCCAGGCAAGACCATCCAAGTTCAGCTGGCGCATGAAAAGGGCCAGCCTTGGGTGAATGTTCTAATCAAAGAATGTGAGGCACCCCGACGTCTTGTGGTGGAGATGAAAGACGATCATGGTCATTGGCGCATCGAGCTGACTTTGACGCAGTTGAATGAGCAGACTGAACTGCGTTTCGTGCAGCCGTTGAGCGATCCGAGGCTTGCAGGCGATGTCGGACCCGGTTGGGAGTATTATCTGGATATGCTTGCGGCCTCGCGAGAAGGTAAGGAACTGCCCTTGTTTGAAGACTATTATCCTGCGTTAAAACCACACTATCTGGGAGAGTTAGACGCCTGATCTTGCGGCAGTTGAATGAAACTTGCGCCGATCACCTTCAACTGGTCGCCAAAGCGTTTCCATACTCTGAAATACCTAAATTTTCCCTCTAATGGTGTTCCCATCATTTTTCCTTTCGCTGTCATTGTAACGATTGAAAGTGCGGTGTCGCTAATTATTTCAATCTCATCGATGGTTGTTAAAGCATCTTCAATAATCATTGTTTTTGCTTTATGTGCGTCCAAATCCATCTTTTTGGTCAGAAGCTGTCCCGTTGGTGCAACTGCGATCAAATCATCATGTAGCAGTCGGTCGAGCATATCGACGTTGCTTGCAAGCTGGGCCGAAAAAAGCTTGTTTTCGGCCGTAATAACATCTTGTCTGGTTATTCCGATTTTTTCCATATTTCTATTTTCCCCTTTGAAACTTCCTTCGTCATTTTTGAATCGCAACAATTCAAATTCTGTATCACCGAATGCCACCGGGCGGCCCTGCTGATTCCGTGGTAGATTATCAAGTATCGAGTGCCTAGTTAATGGCAGCGGTGTTCGCCAAACAAAAGTATAGCGGGTTGTTGGCAACGGTTGTCGGTAAAACTTGAGATTATATGTGATTTGCTTGAGAAAACAGGGTAGTTCTGTGAAAAGGGCAGAGAGTTTTACTGAAACGGAACTACTTGTTCATCCGGAATAAGAGAAGGACGTCAGATACACTGAATTTTGGCGAGCTTGGGGCCGACGGCGTTGTAGCCTGGGCTGCTTTTCCGAACGACAACTTCATTGCCGCGTTTGCCGATAAACTTCCAGGCGCGAAAAATAAAAAAGTAGGGGACGTTGCCGAGAATATTTAATGTAGATTACCTCTCTATTTAAGACGGGCGGTCTTTTTTTTTCTTCATTTATTAGAATCGTTATGTTTTTTGATCCAGAAAATCATGTCGTAAAATTATGTGCTGAGGGAATCGGATATGAAGGTGAACCTGAAAAGGCGAGTTTATATTATCGGAAGGCCTGGGAAGTGGCAATCAATAATGAAGAACGATTCATCGCCGCTCATTACGTTGCCCGGGTACAGGGCACCGCTCCTGAAAAGCTCACCTGGGATCGAATTGCTTTGGATGAAGCGTTGAGTGTTGATAAAGAGTATATTAAGGCAGCATACCCGTCTTTGTATTTGAATATCGGGAAGTGTTATGAAGACATGGCCGATTTCAAAATGGCTATACAGCACTATGAACAAGGCTTAGCATTCAGCCATTCCCTAAATGATGACGGATATAGCAAGATGATAAAATTGGGGCTTGAAACGGGTTTGCAACGAGCAACGTCTAAATTGAAAACTGGATGAAAACGTTCGGTCATTTACACCCGTGAATATAACACTGCCTGTGAGGATGGTGACAAATATGGCTCCAAGAATGGAGCCGGCGAAGAGCCACCACGGAAGATCAGTCCGGTAGGTATACTGTTCCAGCCAATGGCGCATTGCGGTGAAAGCAACAGGTAAGGCGACAAGGCAGGCGATTGCAACAAGTATCAGGAAGTCATTGGAAAGCATCTGCCACGAGGTTCCGACCGATGCGCCGATTACTTTGCGAATACCGATTTCTTTCTGACGCTGCTCCGCAAAATATAATGCTAAGCCGAACATACCCAGGCAACTGATGAAAATGGCGAGAGAAGAAAATATTTCTTGGGTGAGGGCCTGCTGGGAATTGAGGGCCGGTTTGAGCCTGATGTGAATAAATGAGGTCCAGTCTTCTTTTAGCATATAAACGGTAGGCTGAACAGACATAAATGGTGATTCAGGATTCAGTGAGGAAAACATTCTCACAGATCAAGCAGGATATTCGGGAAATTGTCGATCAGGTTTTAGTGCAGATTAATCAGGATCCTGCGGTTGAGCATCTGTTAGTCGTCAAAAAAAGGAAATGACTGAGGATTCCATTTGCTCGGTTAGCTGTTTATTAAAGACGTCAACTGAATTAACTTAAGGCCCAAACAATTGTCTGGCCGGTGCGTCTGCTCCGTGGCATCCAATCGTGAGATTTATATACGCTTGTGTTGAAATTCTGATTTGGATTCGAATCATATTTTTGCATCCTCGATAGCCTTTACTTTACAGGCTTTGTTGACAATTTTTGCATGATCCGGTACGCAAAAAAGCCGAACAAAACTGACAGACCAGAAAAACAGGCAATGTTGATCAAGGATTCAAGATAGTGCATCATTGGCAGGTTCTTCTGCACGTAGGCTCCAAAGACCGCCAGGCCGCCCAGACTTAGGGTGAAAAAGCTCAAAAAGAACATGCGGAACATATCCAGCCAGTTTGCCCTGGAAGCCTGCGTGCCGATCCACCGCCCTGTATAAACGCTTAGTAAAAAGAGCAAATACCCAAAGGCAGTTTCCACGGCAGTAGTTAGCGGCTGCGCTATGAATAGCACGAAGCTTACCAGGCAGAAGACCACATGCAGTCGTATGCGTTTTAATTCCACCGGCTTTCTTGCAATTGATTCGGTGTTGAAAATGCAAAAAAGTGGGGTCAATTCAAAAATGCGGGTAAGAAATAGCCGCGCATTATAACTTGAACAGCGAGCAGAGATTTATTATCGAGACGGCCGCATGGTTTCACGACATCGGCTATCTTTCCGGCGCTCGGCAGGATCACGAGCTGAGAGGGGCCGGGCTGGCGAGCGAGTTGTTGTTGTCGCATGGCGCGCCCAACGCAGTAGCCAGCCCGGGAAAAATTGAAAAGTTTTTATCACGGGGTATTGCAGAAGGATTAATTCTCGCTGCCGGGAGCATTGTTCAGAAAATCACTTCCGTGGTCCTTTCCTTTCTTGAATTCGAGCTTTCCGAATTTGTAGCTCAGACTGAGGCCAAAGGAACGGTAAGGGACAAGGATTGTGCTGGTCGAAACGTAGTTCCCGGTGCGGATCGTGGTCAGCTGACTGATGTACTTGGTAAAAGGGTTCGTAGCTGTCAGTCCGATACTGGCGTTTTTGTGCAAGAACAGCTTACGGAATGCGAAGTTGTACGTCAGCTGCTGGGGCCGCTTTCCCTGGATGGTGTTAATTGCCGATGAAAAATTTCCGAAACCTTCCAGCACCAGGTCGCGGGGGAGCTGATAGGTCGCGTTCAAGTTAAAGCGCCAATTAATGCCGTTGGTGACATCGCCCGCCAAAAGGTTGTTAACCACTCTTTTTTGAGTGACCATCAGGTTTCCGCGAAGGCCCAGGTCTGCGGTCACGGGTACCGCCCCAGAGAGACTTAGCCCCGAATTGTATTCAATACCGATGTTTTCGCGTCTGGTTATCGAAACGTTAAGGTATGTCGAATCGCCGATCATATAAGTGGGATACAATGTCGTGTAAGGCTTTACGTCATCGGTGTTGATCCGCTCGATCAGGGCCAGGTAGATATTTCCGCCGTTCTGAAAGGTTTTGTTGTAGCCGAGCTCAAAATTGTTTCCGATCTCGGGTTTCAGCAGGGGATTGCCGGTGGTGATATTGTAGGGATCGCTCAGGTTCATGAACGGATTAATGTCGCGGTATTCGGCGCGCTCGATTCTTCTTGTAAAAGCCAGCTTCAATGACTGATCATTCCTGAAATTGCGGGAGAAAATCAGCGACGGTACCAGGTTGTTGTAGGAAGGAATGCGGGTGCCCGGGTAGTCGATGTTGACATCGGTATGTTCGAACCGGGCTCCCGCTTTTACAGTCAGGAAATTAAATAATTGGAAACTGGTAGAAAGATATCCGGCATACACCTGCATTTTATACCCCAGGCGGTAGGATTGCGCGGGATCGGTCACGTAATTTCCCAGGGCCGGATTCAGTACGCTGATGTCGGCAATGCTACTGATGTTTTGCAGGACTGTTTTTAGCCCCGTTTCAATGGTGAAGTTTTTGGTAAAAGGATGTGTGTAGTCGACTGAAATATTGGTCTGTCTGTCGTTGCCTGGCGTGGCTGCCTTCGTGCCGGCAAATGCAGCGGCCTCCCGGGGAAGGTTCTGATACTGTTCATAGCTATTTCTGGGCTTTCCGAAACTTGAACTGTAAAGGATATTCAACTCCTGCCGGTCTTTTTTTAGCTTCTTGATGTAGTTCAGGCTCCAATCCGATGCGTCGATCCCTGTCCGGCTCAGTGAATTTCGCACTATTTGGGTAGCGGGGCCTGGATTGCCGTTTGCATCCAGCAGCGATTGGCTGATGTTTGTGATCCCCGAGCTCGAATTGCCAAAGCTATTGAAACCGGCAGCGCCGATCAGATTATCCTTTTTTGACAGCGTCCAATCAAATCCCAGCCCCGACCGGTAACCGTTCCTTTGAAAATCCTGGTAACCGTCTTGCACCAGACGTGTGCTGGCTCCGGTAGGGTCAGTCGATACCCGGTCCTGGGTAGCAGGGGTGCGGGAACTGATTTGTTTATTGCCGCTGAAAAATACATTGATCCCGAAATTGTTTTTCCGCAGGTTCAGATTGACTGAGGCGTTTTCAAGCCGTGTCCCGCCGGTCAGGTTCAGGCTGCCGTTGATGCCTTGCAGCCTGTTGTCTTTCAGGATGATGTTGATGATCCCGCCCGTTCCCTGGGCATCGTATTTGGCACCGGGGCTTGTGATAGCCTCGATGCTTTTGATCTGATTTCCCGGAATGGAAGCCAGCGCGTCGGTCAGGCTGTTCCCGAAAACGCTGGAAGGCTTGCCGTTGATCAGAAAACGAACGTTCGGGTTGCCTTGCAGTTCCACATTCCCGTCAATGTCGACCGAAACCTGCGGCACCTTTTTGAGCACATCCAGGGCCACGCCAGCCTGTGAGGTAATGTCGTTGGCGGCATTGTAGACGATTTTGTCGATTTGGTTTTCCACGATCGGCGCCTTGCCCGAAACAGTCACCTCCGCCAGCTGCTTTGCCGATGGTTGCATAGTAATGATCCCCAGATCTATATTCTTACCGGTCGCAAGGACATCTCTTTGAGAGACCTTTTGATATCCGATAAAATCGATGTTGAGCGTATAGCGGCCGGCGGTAATGCCGACGATTTCGAAAAAGCCGGTGGAATCGGTCACTGCTCCGTTGACGACCTTCCCGTTTGCCTGGTCGGTCAGGCCTACGGAAGCGTATTCGATGGGAGAATTGTTGGATGCGTCGACAATTCTTCCAATGAACCGGGTGCCATTTCTGGTCTGACCCATTGCGACGCCGGTAAAGAGCAAGTGTGCAACAATGCACAAGAAATATGGCCTCATCGGTTAAGCGTTAGATGATACGCCAAACGTAGAGGCCAATTCTGAATAAATTTCAAAGAAAATTGCCGCCCTCGGTGTGTATCAGAAATTTAATCCCACTTTAATGGAGTGGCAAGCGGTATCTGAATCTGGTGAGAAGTATTTTATAAAACCAGGATGACTGTGCCGGCTACGATCATCAGCGCTCCCAGGATTGTCTTCCAATCGACGGGCTCGCCAAGTATTAAGACGGACAGCACAATGGCAATGGCTACGCTCAATTTGTCGATCGGGGCAACTTTTGAGACTTCTCCTGTTTCCATGGCTTTGAAGTAGAAAATCCATGAGAGTCCTGTTGCCAGGCCCGACAATACGAGGAATAAGATGTTGTTGCGGGTTAATTCTTTTAAATGCTTTTGATCTCCGTACGCAAAGACATTTGTGAAGCTGGACAGTACTTTGTGGCTGGTAGCTACTTCACATTTTAACAAGAGCGGTAATATGGCCGAGCTATCCTTAAAGGATGTCCCGCTCAACTATACCGTATCTGCGGCGCTTTTAAGGAAGAGGTCAGTTGATAAGGAGTTTGGGGCTGGGCTAATGGTTATGAATTGATTTTACCTCGATCAGTGCTCAATCCTACCGCGCGGCCATGACCAATCCGGCCGATACACTCCGGTCGGAATGAGTAGATGGGGTGGCTATCGCCTTAATTGCCCGAAAGCAGATCGGTTATTTCCCTTTTAGCGGATAATCATTGAGCCTCACAAACGAGTAGCCCGATTTGAGAAGGGCAGGTAACACTGTCTGCAGCGCTTCGTAGGAATTCCATTCTGGATGGTTGAAATGCATGATGATCAATGCGCCTGGCCTGACATGGTTCATAATGCTGCTTTCGATAATTGTTTTCGGTGTATTGGGTACCGCATCACCGGAAAGCACGTCGAAACTGATCATGGTAACGCCTAGCTGACGGGCGATTTTGGCGCAGGCCTCGTCGGTAAATGCGGTAGCCGACCGGAAAAACAGCGGCCGTCTGCCGGTAATAGCCTGTATTTTACGTTCGTTGGCTTCTATTTCATCAAATGCGTCTGCCGCATCGGGTGTGCCTTTGATGCCATACTCGCTTTCGCCGTCGACTGAGCAGGGGTGGTGGTTCAACCCGTGATTTTCGATTTCGAAAAGTTTGTTGGCACTCAATTGGAGAAACGTATCATAATTCGCGTCAATCCATTTGCCGCTCACAAAGAGCGTGGCAGGGATTTTCATTTTTTCAAGGTAGCCGATCAGCTCGGCATCATAGCCGCTCCCGTGAGGGCCGCCGCACGCGTCGAAGGTCAGCGCGAGCAGCTTTTTATCTGTAACAATGTCCTCGTCGACCCCTTTGACAAACTCGCCCCAACTGCCGGGCCGCGTGTGCGCGAATTCGGCTGAGACCTTTTCTTTAAGGGCAAGGTAGGACGCGTCCTGGTAGAGTTTTTTCAGGAAGACCTCATTCTGCACATCCGCAGGCGTGGTTTGCGCATATGAGCTGGTCCAGCCCCACGAACAAAATCCAAGTGTTAGTAGAACGGTTTTCATGGTCATAAACGGCATTGAGTTTTCCAAAATATGAATTAGTAGTCGGGCGATCAGTGAGCCTGTTTATCCTTAAAGCCTGTCCAAACCGATCGCTTTTACAAACGCCGCCTTGAAGTTTTCCCCGAGGGGAACCTCGTCCTTTTTCATAAAAACCCTGTTGCTATTCAGGCCGGTGACTTTCGAGGTATTGACGATAAACGAGCGGTGCACCCGTTGGAATTCGCTGCCGGGTAGCTTTTTTTCGATAAGCGACAAGTGCATCGTGCTAACCAGCATTTCATCTTCGGTGAAAACCTTGGTGTTGTTCCTGCTGGCTTCCAGGTAAAGGATTTTGTCCGGATCGATGCGGTGTATGATCCTTTCGTTTCTAATGAATAGAAAATTATCAGGCGACGGCAGGCTGCCGGCCGAGATATTTCTGATAGCCTTATCGGTAGCAACCATAAACCGGTCGGCTGAAAATGGTTTCAGCAGATAATCGCACGCCGACAATTCGAATGCTTCAACGGCAAACTCACTGTATGCGGTCGTAAAAATGACTTGCGGACGTTTGGTTAATGTCCTTACAAGCTCAATGCCGCTCAAAACGGGCATGTTGATATCCACGTAGAGAATTTCGATAACGCATTCGGCTATTTTCTCCCGTGCACCCACGGCATCCCCTAAACTGGCGACCACATTGAGCCTGGGGACTAGCTTGCAGTATTCGGTCAGGATCTCCCGTGCTATCGGTGAATCGTCGAGGATCGCGCAGTTTATCATGGCGTTATCATTTTTAGTGCCAAATGCATTTGATATTGATTATCCTGTTTCTCTGCGTGATAACGGAAATTGCCCGGGTAAATCAGTTCGAGCCTTCGAAGTGTGTGGTTTAGTCCCATCCCCGAGTCGGGTGATCCGGCAACAGGTCCGGCGGCTGACCGGCATGAATTGCGGACTTCAAAATACAGCCAGTTTTCAGAAAGATTTAGTTTAACCATGATCTTCGGGGAAGGGAGTTGAGCATGCAGTGAGTGCTTGAAGGCATTCTCTACAAAGACGATCAGCAGCATCGGCGCGATCAGTAAGGATTCGTCGGTCACATCTGCTATTTGATCTTCAAAGGTGACGGCCGCATCCGTCTGTATTCTTTCGAAATGAATATAGTTTCTAATGTAGGCAATTTCCCTGCTAACAGGGATAAACGGCTGTTTTGTTTGATAAAGCGAGTAACGCAGCAATTCTGAAAGCTTGATCAGCAAGGCGGGGACGCGGTGGTGCTGGGTAATGGAAAGGCCGTATATGTTATTAAGGGTATTAAACAGAAAGTGAGGGCTTAGCTGGGATACAAGCAGGTCGAGCTCGCTCTGTTTTTGCTGCTCGCGTGAATTGGCGTCCTGGAGCTGCCGTAGGAGACTGCTTCTGACCAGGGAAATCGAGATGCCCAAAAACGCGAACAGAACAACCAGCGGAAAGCAGATCGCCAGGTACTCGAAAAAATGCTGCTGGGCGTTACCCCTGAATAGCAGCCCTGCTCCAATGGCGCCCAAAATTGTCCAGACCGAAAAGGTGGCGACCATTGTAACGGCAACGGAGGCTGTGAGCTTTTTTGCGGATAACAATTTTCCAAACCACCTTCCCAGGTAAGTACAAATCAGAATGTAGAGGCAGCAAAATATTGCTGCAAGGCCGATACCTTGATTGCCACTGAGTACCACCGGAATGGAAAATATGGTAACAAAGGTCAGGCAAAACAAGGCATGGATACCGAGCTTTGATGAAAGTAGTCTGGATGCCAAAAGGTCCGCAGGCTTCATAGGCAGTAAGTATTGACCGGTCCCGGCAGGGTGAGTTTCCGTTGGGGAAATTAGCGGTTTCTTTCGACGTGTGCCGGCAATGGCTAAAAATGTTATTCGTTGAAATCCCGCTTTGCAGGCTTTTAATGCGGATTGCAGGTTTGTGACCGAGCCGAATACCGGGTTTCAGCATGAAAAGATGCCTTCCGGGCACCCGTTCATGTCGTTCTGTCCGGTCTTTTGGGTGGCGGCAGGAAAGATATCAACTTGCGATTGTGTTCCATCGGCCATTCACGCCCGAATACACTTCATAAAATGATCAGCGAACATCAGCCAGGAAAATGAGCCCGATTATTTCTGCAAATGGATTGAGTTTTGGTTACCGGCCACAGAGCAGGGTAGTAAAAGGAATCGATCTGAATATTTATCCGGGAGAAATATATGGCTTTTTGGGGCCGAACGGCGCCGGAAAAACGACAACGATCAGATTGTTGCTCGGACTGCTGTCGCCTGATCAGGGGAGCGTCCAGGTTTTTGGACAAGCCGTATCACGGAATAATGCCCCACTTTTTTCGCGAATTGGCGCCATGATTGAAACGCCTTCGCTCTATGAGCACCTTACCGCATTAGAAAACCTGGAAATTAACCGGAAGATCCGCAGGCTTCCCCACGCCAGCGTTCGTCATGTACTTCAAACCGTCGACCTGGCGGCGGCGGCCAGCGTTAAAGTCCGGGAGTTTTCATTGGGAATGAAGCAGCGCTTAGGGCTCGCTATCGCGCTGCTTGCCGGACCCGAGCTTCTGATCCTGGATGAACCCACGAATGGTTTGGACCCGCACGGCATTATTCAGACGCGGGAACTGCTCGAATCCCTCAACCGTCAGCTCGGAACGACGATCCTGGTTTCAAGCCATATTCTTGCCGAAGTGGAAAAGCTCGCTACCCATGTCGGTATCATCGACCAGGGGGAATTTGTTTTTCAGGGAACTATGCAGGCCTTGCAGGATTTACGTTTGGAAAATTCGGTCGTCGAGCTGGAAACCAATAACAATGCGCTTGCGGCAACCCTGCTAAGCGGGCACCATCAGGTTCTCACAGAAAGCGCCGGCACACTAAGAGTGCGTTACACCAGTAAGGCTCAGTGCGCTCAAATCTGTCGTTTGCTCTGTGAACAGGGCCTGGACGTATACCGGCTTAATGCGGGCTCAAACGATTTAGAGAATATTTTCTTTCAAATGGTAAAGCGCTGAAATGAAAGATGTGATCAATGTTTATCTGTCCGAGCTGATCAAACTCCGCAGGACATTTGCTTTCTGGTTGACTGTATTGGGTGCTGCTATCATTCCGCTTACGATGCTGATCACCTACGTCTACAACTGGCATATGTTTATACCGGCTCCGGGCGCAAACCCGTGGGATGAAATGTATGCAAGGGCTTTCAACGGTATAATCCTGTTTATGCCGTTGTATATTATCCTGTTGATAGGACTGACTTATCATCTGGAATACAAAGCCAATGCCTGGAAGCATTTATTTGTGCTTCCGGTCTCGAAACGGACCCTATTCCTAAGTAAATACCTGATTGTGCTGACGATGGTTCTTTCGTTCATGGCACTGTTCCTGCTGTTTACCTGGATCGCTGGCGAGTTGGCTGGATTCTACAAGGCAGAACTTGGCTTCCGGCGCTATAATCCAGATGTTTTTACAGTGTTAGATTTTTCTATCAGGGTTCTAATTGCCGTTTTGGCGATCATTTCTATTCACTTCTGGCTAGGGCTCAAAATCAGGAACCTGGTTTCGGTTCTTGGTATTGGCTTGGCTGGAATGGCGCTTGCCATACTAATGAATGGGAGAGGAGGTTACGCGGATTTCTTTCCATATGCCTACCCGATCATGCTTCTGAACTACGTGCCAGCGTCTCCGGATACTTACTTGGAGCGGTTTCATTGGGTGAGCGTAGCGTATTTTGTCTTGTTCTCGCTGTTGCCCCTTTCGAAGTTCATTAAATCATTCCGCGGATAGGTTGCGAGTCTCTTTTGGACAGGATCACATTGAAGAGCAGCTTTCGGGAGAATCAGCGGAAAGCACCGGCTGATCCTCCCGAATTTTACTTATTTAACCGATAGTTTAGCTTGACATTAACTGTCATTGGAGCTCCTGGAAATTTACCGCCCCAGAAGTCATATCGATGCGTAAAGTATTTTTCATTTAGAAGATTATTAATTGTCGCGCCAACACCCCAGCATTTCCATCTGTAATTGATTGACGTATTCAACAAGTTATATGAAGGAATGGCTCCGTTGTGTCCATCTGCGGTTGCATCCTTTGTGTTAAGTGCATCATTGTGCTGCTACGCGGCCGGGAAGCATATTTATCAATTGTGACCTGTCCAGCTTCTTTCAATCCTGCATGGTCCGTACCGGGAGGCGAATGGACATTGATGTCCGGTTGAGGACCGACGATATGGCAAGCGTTCCCTGGTGCATATCAATGATCCTGCGGGCGATGGTTAGGCCCAGGCCGAATCCGGGGATCTTGCCTACATTGGTGGCCCGCATCATGGGCATGAAAACATCGGCGATCTGCTCTTTGGGTATCCCTATTCCCTGGTCGGTTATCGTGATAGCCAATTGATCGCCCGCCAGATCGACATCGAGAAACACCGGTTTCTTGCCCGAGTATTTGCTTGCATTGTCCAGGATGTTGATCAGCACGGTCCTTAATAATACTGAGCTGCCCATGACGTGGGTTACGTCGCTTTTCTCGGTGAAAACGTCTGACAGTACAAGCTCGATCTGTTGATCAGGATGCTTTTCGCCGAAATAGGAAATGCTGTCCAGGATCGTATCGACGATGTTGACGTCCTGCTGCATTCTGACCGACTGCAACCCTTCCACTTCCGCCAGTTGGAGCAGCGAATTGGCGAGCGTGATGGCGTCTTCCAGCCGGAACAATGCCTTTTCCATGCTTACACGAACATCTGCGAGCTGCCCGTCATACGCAAGGGAGGTTTCGAGAATGCCTTTAACGACCGTGAGCGGGGTACGGATCTCATGCGAAGCGTAGGCGACGAAGTGCTCCTGGCTGTTGGCCAGGGTTTGCAGCCGGCCCAGTAGTTCGTTGAAGGAACCAGCCAGATAGGCCGCCTCGTCGGCTTTGGAAGTACTTTGGAGCCTGAATGAGAAATCGTTGACCGAAGCGGGGTTCATTTGTTTGATCAGCTGATCGAACGGAAGCATCGAGCGGCGGGCGAACCAGAACCCGGCGAATGCGACGATGACCAGCAGCACGATGTTGCCGGCTATCAGGATGAACAACAGGCTGTTGCTGGCCTGCCTGCCGCCCAGGTCATAGGCTGTCACGACGGAAACGTAACGCGTGCCGTCGATCACGAACGATACGGCTGCACCTTCCTTATCCGCATTCCAGGGCCGGGCCGGATAGCTGAAAAACACTTCTTTCTCACGCGCACGCGCCAGCAGGCCGGCAGTCAGTTTGTAGTCGTTAGGGCCGGAGGAATGATAGACGACTTTGTTGTCGGGGCCGATGATGGTTTCGTGCTGGTCGGGCAATGTGAGGTAGCCAAACCTGTGAAATTCCGCACGATTCTGGAAATAAAGCTGGCCTGCCACGGCCCTGCGCTGCAACCGGTTACGGATGAGCGACTGGCGGTAGGATTCGTAGGTCTGGTAAATAAACAGGGAAAAAAGCAGCAGCAGGGATGCAACCAGCGCCCCGAACCAGATCGTGATACGCTGCTTGATGCTCATGGCTCAGCCCCCAGCATATAACCCACGCCAAAAACCGTATGCAGGAGTTTGGGGCCGGTATGATCGACTTTTCTGCGGAGGTAATTAATGTACACATCCACGACATTGGTATTGGTATTGAAATGCACATCCCAGACATTTTCGAGCAAATCGATCCGCTTTACGACGCGTCCCTGGTTGAGCATCAGGTATTCCAGCAATGCATATTCGCGGGCGGTGAGCTCCACGCGCTCGCCTGCACGCCATACGCGGTGCGAGTCCGTTTCAATGGCCAGGTCGAGCAGTTCGAGGCGTTTCGGGTGAGGTGCCCTGGCCGGGTGCCTGCGGGCAAGTGCCTTCAAACGAAACAGTAATTCTTTAAATGCGAATGGTTTGGCCAGATAGTCGTCGGCCCCGGCCTCGAAGCCCAGTACCTTGTTGTCCAGGCTGCCCAATGCGGTAAGCATGATCACCGGCACGGCCGGCCAGTTGTGTTTGATAAACCGGCAAAGGTCGAAGCCATTCATGCCGGGCAGATTGACGTCCAGAACCACCACGTCGTACCGGTTTTCATTGGCCATGCTGCGGCCTATAATGCCGTCGAACGCCGTGGCGACGGATATTCCCTCGGATACCAGCCCTTTTTGGATAAACTGGGTCAGCTCTACATCATCTTCGACAACTAGGACATTCATTTGGATCGCAGTATTGATACGTCAAATTTAAGGAGCTTCCAGTCACAAGAAGTATCGCGGGTGCTTTCTAATCACCTTTTAATAACCTTCTAACCGTCCTATAATCAGGCCGGGATTTACTTTGAGGATCGATAATCCCAAGGGAATCAACGTCCGATGATACGCTTACAGCTTACAATTATTTCTTGCCTCCTTATCACTTGCATGAGTGCGCAAGGCCAGCTCCTGAGCATGGAGCAGGCAGTAGATGCCGCCCTGGCCAAATCCCCGACCATCGAAGCGCAGCGCGCCGCATTGGCGGGTTTCGAAGCTTCCGTGGGTGTACTTAGGGCCAACCGCCTGCCGAATGTCCGCCTGCACGACCAGATCGACGTCGGTACGGCCAACGGGCTGTCGGGTTCCTACTTTTCAATGGGCCTGATCGTGCCAACCTCTGGCGGCCGGAGGGACGAGAATCGGATGGACTTGGCGTCGGGCAACATTGCATTGGCTACTGCCGATTGGGAGGTCTACAATTTCGGTCGCTACAAGGCCGAGGACCAGCTGGCCCGGGCGGATATCGCGGTAGGGCAGGCCGGCGTGCAGCGAGAGCAGTTTATGCTCCGGCAGGCCGTGATAGGCGCTTACCTGGATGTGATCTGGCGCGGCAGGATACTGCAACTCGAATCGCGCAATATCGCCCGTGCGGATACGGTCAGCCGCATTATCAATAACCTGGTACATAACGGGATACGTCCTGGGTTGGACTCGTCGCTGGCCAACGTGGAGCTCTCGCGGGCGAGGCTGAACTACTACGAGATCGACGAGGGCCTCCGGCGCGCATTCCTGCAACTTTCAATGCTCACCGGCCGTAAAGTGAGCCAGCTCGCGATCGATACGACCTTTCATGAGCAGGCGCTTTCGGGACAGCCTAATGAGCTGAAAGTGATGATCGCGCATCCGATCCTGAATTATCAGAACACGCTTCTGAACCGCCAGCAGTCGGAAATCAACGCGATACGCAAGACGGCCCTGCCGCGGGTGTCGCTACTGGCTTCGGGCTGGGCGAGGGGTACGAGCCTAGATATTGACAATAACTACGGCCCGCTCGGCCGCGGCTTTGGTTACAGCCGTACGAATTTCCTGCTGGGCGTGGCAGCAACCGTAAATCTCACCGATTTTAAAAGAACAAAAAGCCGCACCGAAGTGCAGGAATGGAAGATCAAGGAGGCGGGTTCGCGGCTGGATTTTGAGCGGCTGAAACTGGAAAATACGCTCGCTTCCTCCGATTCGGTACTGGCAACGGTACGGCTGGCATTGCAGGAGCTGCCCAATACGATCCGGTCCGCGGAGAGCGCCTACCAGCAGCGGCTTTCCCTATATAATAATGGTATCGAAAACATTCTCGCTCTGACCGACGCCATGCAGCTGCTGACCAAAGTGGAAAGGCAGGCGCTAGACATCGAAAAGAGAGCGGTGGAACTGCGGTTGCAGCGCGCCTATGCCACCAGCGATTTTGAAGACTTTTTTAGCTTTTTCCGCCGGCCGTAAACCCATTAATTTATGTTAAATCTATCATTAAAACGTCCGATTGCGGTACTGGTCTTTGTTTTAGGACTGGTTGCGTTTTCGATCATGTCCGCCACGCGGATACCGGTCGATATTTTTCCTAAACTCAACTCCCCGGTCATTTACGTGATCGAGCCCTATGGCGGGATGTCGCCTGCCCAAATGGAAGGCTTTTTTGCTACCCGTATGCAGGACCAGTTTCTGTACATCGGCGGGATCAAGGAAATTTCGAGCCGGAGTGTGCAGGGGCTGACGATCGTCAAGCTCGCATTCTACGAGGGAAGCGATATGGCCCAGGCGGCCGCGGAAGTAGCCATTCAGGTAAACAGGGCCATGAAATTTTTCCCGCCCGGCGCATTGCCGCCACAGGTGGTACGCTACGACGCCTCCTCGGTGCCGATCGGGGACCTGGTTTTCAGCAGCAAGACACGTCCGCTGAAAGAGATCCATGAGCTGGCCGTTACCCGCGTGCGCCCGTTGTTTTCGACAGTCCCCGGCCTGACGGCCCCGCCGCCGATCGGTACCAATGCGCGTACCGTGGTGATCAACCTCGATCCGCAGAAAGTGCGTTCGCTGAACATTTCGCCCGACGAAGTAGTGGAAGCATTGGCTGCTAACAATGCAATGACGCCCTCCGGCAACATCCGGGTGGACAATACGACCTACATTACCACGCTGAATTCCCTGGAAGAGCAGGTTGTCGATTTTGAAAAAATACCCGTAAGCACAGCAGGCCGCATGACGGTGTTCCTACGGGATATTGCCACCATTTCCGACGGCTCGGACGTGACGGCGGGCTATGCGCTCGTGAACGGCAGCCGCTCGTCTTACATTCCCGTCGTCAAAACAGCCGACGCTTCGACCTGGGACGTGGTGACGGCCCTGAAAGCCAAGCTGCCGGAAATGCGAAGCCTGCTGCCCGATGATATTGAGGTCAATTATGAATTTGACCAATCCATATTTGTGATCAATTCGGTGAAAAGCCTGCTTTTCGAAGGTGGGCTAGGGGCATTGCTCACGGGACTGGCCGTGTTGCTGTTCCTGGGAGACTGGCGTTCGTCGCTGATCGTGATCATCACCATTCCCGTGTCGGTTATTTCGGCTGTTTTGTGTTTGAACCTGGCCGGACAGACCATCAATATCATGACGCTTTCGGGCCTTGCGCTGGCGATCGGGGTTTTGGTAGACCAGGCGACGGTTACCATTGAAAACATTCACCAGCACCTCGAAATGGGCAAGCCCAGGAAGCGGGCTATTTACGATGCCTGCCAGGAAGTGGCTTTGCCGCTTTTGCTGATCCTGCTGTGTATTATCGCTGTTTTTGCGCCTTCCTTTATTATGTCGGGCGTACCTCGGGCGATGTTCCTGCCGCTTTCGCTTTCGATCGGTTTCGCGATGACGGTTTCCTACCTGCTCGCGCAGAGCCTGGTGCCGATCCTGGCCAACTGGATGCTGAAAGAGCACACCCATTCCACACACGACGATGCAAGTAAAGCCTCCACTTTCTTTGACCGGGTCCGCCATGGGTTCGTGTCGCAAAGCGGGAAACTGCTGCGCACGAATACCCTGGTCGTGGGCATGTACCTCGTTTTGATCCTGGCGCTGGCTGCCTGGGGTTTTGCCGTGATTGGCAAGGATATGCTCCCTCAGATCAATTCGGGCCAGATGGTGATCCGGATGAAAACCCCGGACGGGACCCGCTTGGAACGCACGGAAGAACAGGTGAGCAAGCTGCTGGCGCTGGTCAACGACGCTTCCGACGGGCATTTGGAAGTGTCATCGGCGTACGTCGGAGTGGTGCCTACCAACTACGCGACTTCCAACCTCTACGTAAGCACCAGCGGCCCGAACGATGCGGTGATTAAAGTCGGTCTTGAAAAGGAATATAAAACCAATATGCAGGACCTGAAAGAGCGTATCCGCACATTGGTGTACCAGGAAATGCCTGACATCACCCTGTCGTTCGAACCGGCCGACTTGACCGAAAAGCTCATGAGCGGTGGCGCATTCACGCCCATCGAAGTGCAGGTAGCAGGCCGGGATATGAAGGAAATTGAAGGGTATGCCAATAAGCTGGTGCAAAAACTCTCGGAAGACGATCATCTGCGCGACGTCCGCATTGTGCAGCCGCTCAAATTTCCGGTGATCAATATCAAGCTCGACCGGCAGAAGCTGGCCGTCATGGGAATGAGCCTGCAAGCTGCGGCCCGTTCTATCACCGCATCAACGTCATCGAGCCGCTACACGGAGAAAAATCAATGGCTTGACCAGAAGGCGGCTTATACCTACCAGGTTCAGGTGCAGATCCCCGAATACGCGATGCGGAACCTGTCGCAATTGCAGGAGATCCCGCTCGTGGCCGGGCAGGCGCGGCCGGTGCTCGCGGATGTGGCGACATTCTCGGTGGATACGCTCCCGGGCGAATATTCCCGCACCGGCCCGAGACGGTTTGTGACGGTTTCGGCCAACATTCACCACCAGGACCTCGGTACGGCTACCCGGACGGTTGAAAAAGCGATCGCCTCGCTCGGCGAAGCGCCCAAAGGGGTAGTTACCGAGATCAAAGGAATGTCCTCACTATTGACCGAAACGCTCGATAGCCTGCAAGTGGGGCTAGGCATTGCCGTATTGGTGATTTTCCTGCTGCTGGCAGCCAATTACCAGTCATTCAAGCTGTCGGTCGTGATCCTTTCTACGGTTCCGGCGGTGATTGCCGGCGCTATCGGCGCGCTTTTACTCACGGGCAGTACATTGAATTTGCAATCTTACATGGGCATCATCATGTCCACAGGAATCTCGGTCGCTAATGCGATCCTGATCGTGACCAATGCCGAACGCCTGCGCTGGGAATACCGCGATGCGGGCCGGGCGGCGATGGATAGCGCCGCGCTGCGTTTGCGACCGGTACTAATGACCAGTTTCGCGATGATCGCGGGGATGGTGCCAATGGCGCTCGGTACCGGTGAGGCGGGCGAGCAGGTGGCGCCGCTGGGCAGGGCGGTGATCGGCGGGCTTGTGGCCTCCACGCTTGCCGCGCTTTACATCGTGCCCCAGGTTTATGTGTTCCTTCAAAAGAAAACAAAACTGGAAAACCCTTCGCTGCTGCCGGCTTCCGGCGAAGCGACGCATCCTGCACTGGCTTCCAATGGCTCCTTACATACAGAATTATCCTAATATGAAAACGAATCGATATAACAGTTTGCTCTGGCTGCTCGGGTTGGGCATTTTTTCGGCTTGCTCTTCTTCGGAATCCTCCGATACGAAGGCGGTAAAAAAGCCTTCGGCACAGAAAGCAGTTTCTTTCAAAATCGGCGAAGTGTCGCAGACCCACGTAGGGGAGCAAATCCAGCTTCCGGCCGAATTTATGGCATTTCAGGAGGTGAGTATTTATCCTAAGGCCGACGGTTTTGTACAAAGAGTCCTGGTCGACCGCGGCTCGCAGGTGCATAAAGGCGAAATCCTGATGGTGCTCGAAGCCCCGGAAACAGAGCAGCGGCTCGTGGCAGCCCGCTCCAACTATCTGAAAGCCCAGGCCGTGCTGGTAGCCAGCAAAGAGCATTATCGCCGCCTCAAAGCCAGTACCCGCATTACCGGATCGGTTTCAGCCCTGGACCTGGAAAGCGCCCAGGCCAAAATGATGGCCGATAGCGCCTCGGCGATGGGAGAGCAGGCCAACCTGGCCGCATTGACCCAAATTAAAAGCTATCTCACGGTGCGAGCGCCGTTCGACGGCATCATAACCGAACGGAATGTTCACCCGGGCGCACTGGTAGGGGCGGGGTTGAAGCAATCCGGCCCCATGCTGAACCTGCAACAGCAGGATCGCCTCAGGTTGGTCGTGGATGTGCCTGAAAATTATAGCCTCGGCTTAAAAAAAGGCAAGCCTGTTACTTACCACGTCAATGCGATGCCCGGCGAAACGTTCAAGGGCACCATTAGCCGGCGCTCGGGCAATATGAACCTGAAATTCCGTTCAGAGACCGTTGAAATCGACGTCAGCAATACCTCCCGCCGCATTAAGCCGGGTATGTTTGCGGAAGTTTCACTAATGCCGGAAGCGACCGAGGGAGCACTCACCGTTCCCGCTACCGCGGTGGTCGCGTCGACCGAAAGACAATATGTGATCCGCGTCGATTCCGCCGGTAATTCGGAGTTTGTGGATGTACGGACAGGCCAAAAATCGTCCAACCTCACGGAGGTTTTTGGAAACCTGCGCAAGGGCGATAAGATCGTCGTTAATGCCCGGAACGATCTGAGGCAGGGAGTGAAGCTGACGGCAAATTTATGACCCAGGATCTTTGACAGGAAATCTCTGTCATGAGCATGGTAGTTCAAAGTTCATCGGGTATTTTACCTGATGGACTTTCAAAAAAGCTTATCCATGCAGTCAATTGCACTATTTCTGAGAACCTTTTTTAAGATTATTGGCATGTTTTGTGCCGTTCGTTTGGTAGAAAGCTGACATTCTTTGAATGCCAGCTTTTTCGTTTTTGCAGTATCACCGAGTTCCTGATCCGGATAAGTATATCGGTTTGCGTGATATGGTTGTGCTTGAATTGCGGCGCGTTATTTAAAGGTCAAAACTCACCCATCTGGTCTAAGTGCTAGGTTCGGTAAGATTTTTAATTATTGCAAATGCCTTCTGCCGGCAATTTGATACTTTTTAGTGGTCCTTTGGCTGGACAACAACCTTAACGAGCATCTGTATCCCTCCTTTCTAAGGCGTCAAAAGGTATTGTTCAAGGAAATTGCGACTATTTATTATGGGCGGCCCGGCTTTCCATACCTTCCTGGCCGTTTTTGATCATATCGATGTTTTGCATCAGAATTTCTTCAAATGGTCGGCTTTCTCTGATTTTAGTAATCAAACCGGTTTGGGATTTGTCAATGAAAATCGCTATACTTCCTTGATGCCAGTCGGCTTGCGCGCGGGTTCCTTTTCCAAAAGCACTAAGCCAAATAGAATTGCATTCGTCGCGGGTGATTGTGTGCCAGATTTTTTCAGTCGAGGCGTTGATCATAATGCTCTTTTCAACGAGTTGAAGCGCCATAGTCTACAAGGTATTTGCAAGATCTTGCAATAAAAGACCGTGCGGTGTAAAAAGGCGGTTCGCTGTCAAGCAGGCCGCAAGCATGCACATAATTCCCGGGCAGGCTTTTAGTTGCTGCGCCGGGAAGGGAGCTCACTTAAAACGAACCAATATTTCCGAATTTTCTTAGCCATCTTGGTCAGTTTTTTATGGCTATTCGGTTTTACTACGTAGCTGTTTGCACCTAGCTGATAAGCTTTTTCAATATCTGACGGATTGTTGGATGTCGAAAGGATTATGACTGGAACATGTCTGTAAAGGGGTGAATTCTTCAAGTGGCTCAAAACCTCGAAGCCACCGATTCTGGGCATATTCAAATCCAGCAAAATCAGGTCCGGGAGCGGCATCGGACGTTGTATGTTCTCCAATACGTCTGTGCCGTCGTAGGCAAAGTGAAGTTCATATGCAATTGATTCATCCTCAAATGCCTGCCGGATGAGAAATTGGTCGTCTTCATCATCGTCAACCACCAGTACATTGAATTTTCTTTCCATTGAGCCAGTATCCAGGGGCGTAAAAATAGGATTTTCGGGCCTAACCTAGTCTTTCCCCAGATTCTTTTTCGCGCTTTCCAGATCTTGGAGCTTTCCATCGATCACCAGCCGAAGCTCGCAGTTGTTGATGACCTGGTTGTCAGAAATAATCTTTGATTTAAAGTGAAATTTGTATGGCAAATGCTTCCCCTTGGTCAGCAATTGGGCGGTCGCGCGAAGCGCTTTGCCCAGCCGGACTGACAATGGTATGGTGAAGACCTCTTCTGAGCCTGCATTTACCCGGGTAACCCCAGCTACCTTTCCGCCTGCAAATTGCTTTTGTTTACCAAGGTCCATCGAGTAGACGGGATCCTGGAAGCGGATTGAAAACGCATTGCGGTTTTTGACCCTTAGCCGGATCACCACATCGGTATCCTTTAACTTCAAATTTTTAAGGTCGAAATCAGCCAATTCTATTTCAGGCAACCGGTAAAGTGGTAGCCGCTTGTTTACCGAAAATGATAGAGAGTCTTTCCCCAGGATCGGTTTCTGGGGGAAAATGACGGCCTGGAATTGGTAGTCAGCGCTGTCAATGCCCATGGCGGCCAGTTGATCGCCCTGCTGATCAAGCGCGCGTATTTTAAGTTTTGATGCAAGTGTGACCACCGAGCTGTCATTCCCATTGATGCTTACAGGGGTGTCATGTCTGTCTTCTATAATAGTCTTGCCGTTAATGGCCACCTTGTATTTCAAATGAGCGATTTTCAGTCCAACAGGCAAGGGGTTATTCACCAGCGCCCGGAGCGAAAGGTCAACGGTGCTGTCGGTGATGGATGATATTTTTCCAAGTACGAGCTCCACCTGAGGCAAGTTATTTGAAACAGGATTCTTCTGCGGATTTTTTAAAAACAGCAGCCATGCAGCAATGCCGGCACATGCTATTGCAATGCTTATCAGGATAATGATACGTGTGGACTTGGACATGATTGCACGAGTTACAGCAAATGTTTTCAGGGTGACGTTATCGGGCCTGGTTTTACAGGCTCATTCCGCCGTCGACGAAAATGTTTTGGCCGGTGATAAATTTGCCGGCGTCGGAGGCGAGCAAAAGGGCCATTGCCGCGCAGTCCACGGGCTGGCCGATCACGCCCAGCGGCGTGTCCAGCTTTTTTGCGATCCGCTCCTGGGGCTCGGGCACGGGCTGCTGGATACGCGGCGTGTCGATAACGCCAGGCGCGATGTTGTTGACCGTAATCCCCTTGTCTGCAAGCTGCATAGCCAGGTTCTGGACCATATTCAGCACAGCCGCCTTGCTTGCCGCATAGACGAGCATGGCAGGATGCGGCCTGGTTTGCTGAGCGCTGCCGATTGTAATAATCCGCCCCCAGCCGGCTTGAACCATTGCCGGCGAAAGCCGCTGGATCAAGAGCATGGTTGACTTGACGTTTACGTTCATTTGAGCGTTAAAGTCGCGCTGGGTGATCTGCTCCCAGGGTTGCGGGATTTGCAATGAAGCATTGATCACCAATATATCGGGCTTTGCTTTGCCTTGCAGCTGTTTTTCGATGGAGGCAACGCTGCCGGTTTTGGAAAGGTCGGCGCGGATCATCAGGGCCTTAATGCCGAACTTTTTCACCTTTGCCATCACCGCCCTTGCTTCATCGCGGTCCTTGCGGTAATGTAAAATCAGATCGGCGCCATATTCGGCAAATGCCAGCGCAATACTTTCGCCGATCCCCTGGCTGGCCCCGGTAATCAGGGCGGTTTTTCCTCGCAGGCTGAAATTTTCGGAAAGTTTTTTGCTCACGCTGTATTTGGGGGTTAATGCAGATAGTGGCACATATTGTAGATAACTCAGGTACTGCTATTACCAAAACCACGCCAGCATTGGGTTGAATGGTATACTTTTTGGGACGGAAAACGGAAACTATGCCGGCTTTCTCCGGCACGGGCTAATTTATCACCACTAAACAAAGAGGACCAATGAAAATCGCATCAACAATCATGACAATCGCAACGGTAGCGCTATTATCTGGCTGCGGATCAAAAACAAACGAGACGACTGATACGACCGAGTTTGCAGACAGTACCAACGAGGCAATGGCCGACAGCGTCGCTTCCGATGCCGCGCCGCTTGTCGCGGACGATGACGCCAAGTTTGCCGTTGACGCGGCCAATGGTGGAATGGCAGAGGTTGCATTAAGCAAAATCGCGGAAGAGAAAGCTAGCGATCCGAAAGTAAAGGAATTTGCAAAGCAGATGGTATCCGACCATTCAAAAGCGAATGAGGATTTGAAAATGCTGGCTGCCAGCAAGAATATAACTTTGCCTTCCGCGCCAAACGAAGACAAACAGAAGGCGGCCGCAGACCTTGGCAGCAAAAGCGGCGGTGATTTTGACAAAGCCTACGTGGCGCAAATGAAAAAAGACCATGAGCAGACCGTGAAGCTTTTTGAAGATGCTCAAAAACAGGTCAAAGATGCTGAATTAAAGGCTTTCATTGATAAGACTTTGCCGGTAATCAAAGCGCATGCCGAACATGCAAAAAGTCTTAGTAAGGCCAAATAAGCCGGGAACCTTTTGCATAGTTGGCGGCTCAAACGGCCGCCAACTATGTATATGAGAATTAAGCAAGCATTCTAACCATTGCTTCCCGTTGAAAAAACCTGTGACCGGCATTTTTTATAAATTCCTGGTCGGGAGCAGATACCCCTTCGCCAGCGGCGATTCCGGCTTTCTCGATCAGCGCCCCGGCTTCCTTATTAAAGCCGATCGCTTTAAGGTGCCCGAAAGCATCCATCACCCATTGAATAGCAGCACCTTCTTTTGAATACTTCTCTGCGCCTTCGGCTGAGAGGACGACGGCGACTGCATCGAAGATTTGCGAGGGCGTGCCGGCAAGCTGCCCGTCAGCTTTGACAGTCGATTTATCAGATAGCGTAATGCTGTTTAGCTTACCGGCTACCAATTTGGATTTGCCGCCGGCCTTTTTGATACCGTTTTTCAGGTTCTGTATCGTCTTCGCGTCGCTGCCGTCCGTAATCAGGATGCCGACGCATCGTCCCTTTAAAGTATTTTTCATATTCTTCTGAATAGACAGTGCCTGCGATGGTTCCAGGTCATGTACCGGGGCGGCCGCCGCTGATTTATCCGGCAATGCGATCCCAAGGCCATTGGCTACCCTGCCAGCGAGGTCTTCTGAAATATTCCGCAGGTTGGCAATTACCCGCGGCGGTACATGGTCGAGCGTTACCTTCGAGAGTTCGAATACAATGGAAGATGCGATGTGCGCCTGCTCGTTTTCGGTCTGGGAGTTGAAAAACATTCTTGCCTGGCTGTAATGGTCGGCAAACAACTCCGGCCTTAAGCGGCGTTTGGCCGGGACTTCGCTGCGTTCGGGTTGCCCGCGGAAACTGGCAAACCCGGTCACCGGACATTCCCTGCCGCCCCCGTCTTCGCCCGCTTGCGCCAGACTATTGGGCTCGTAGTTGGCACGGCCTTTAAAGACCTGTGTCTGCATCATCCCGTCGCGCTGGAAATTCATCATCGGGCATTTGGGCGCGTTGATGGGGATTTGGTGAAAATTAGCTGTCCCCAGGCGAGATTTCTGCGTATCCAGGTAGCTGAACAACCTTCCTTGCAACAAGGGATCGTCGGTGAAGTCGATACCCGGCACGATATTGGCCGGGCAATAAGCCACCTGCTCTGTCTCTGCAAAAAAGTTGTCGGGGTTGCGGTCGAGCACCATCCTGCCCACGATCCGCACCGGCACGACTTCCTCCGGGATCAGCTTGGTAGAATCCAGTATGTCATAAGGTAGTGAGTCGGCGATTTTCTGGTCAAAAAGTTGCAGGCCCAATTCCCATTCGGGGTAGTCGCCGGATTCGATGGCTTCGTACAGGTCGCGGCGGTGATAGTCGTTATCAGCGGCTTGAATTTTGAGCGCTTCATCCCAAACAGTAGACTGCAAACCGAGCCTTGGTTTCCAGTGGAATTTCACAAAAGTGGATTCGCCGCGCTCATTGATCAGCCTGAACGTGTGGATGCCGAAACCTTCCATCATCCGGTAGGAGCGGGGAATGGCCCTGTCGCTCATCGCCCACATGATCATATGCGAGGTTTCGGGCATCAGCGATACAAAGTCCCAAAAGGTATCATGGGCGCTGCCCGCCTGGGGGTAAGCCCTGTCCGCCTCCATTTTTACCGAATGCACCAGGTCAGGAAACTTAATGGCATCCTGTATGAAAAATACCGGGATATTATTGCCCACCAGATCCCAGTTTCCTTCGCGGGTATAAAATTTTACTGCAAAGCCCCGAACGTCCCTGGGCGTGTCAACCGAGCCTGCTCCACCTGCCACGGTAGAAAAGCGGACGAAGACCGGTACTTTTTCCCCGGGATTTTGAAAGAGGGAGGCTTTGGTGAGCTCGGAAAGTGATTCGTAAAGCTCGAAATACCCATGGGCACCCGAGCCCCTGGCGTGCACAATGCGTTCGGGGATGCGCTCGTGGTCGAAATGGAATATCTTTTCCCTGAGAATGAAATCTTCCAGTAGCGTGGGGCCACTTGCGCCGGCAGTCAGGCTATTCTGGTTGTCTGATATCCTGACTCCCTGGTTAGTGGTAAGGTGACCGGTAGCGGCATCGGCTGTCTGATGCGTCGCTTTATCCTGGGACGTTTTTTTCTGTGCGGCCGGGGCGGCAGCGCCTTTTATACTTTTTTTGCTCATGGTTTTATAGAATTGTTGTTTGAATCCCATGAACAAAATTCAAGCCAAATCAGCCATTCACGATTTGTCCTCCATTGGGATGCAGTACCTGCCCGCTCAGATACGAGGAGTCTTCGCCGGCCAGGAACACAAAGCAACCCGCCACTTCACATGGTTGGCCAGGCCGCTTCATAGGCGTGTCCTTGCCAAATTTTTCGACCTTCTCCGAATCAAATGTGGAAGGGATCAAAGGTGTCCAGATCGGTCCGGGTGCGACGGCATTGACGCGTATCCCTTTTTCGGCCAGGTTCAAAGAAAGCGACCTGGTGTAGGCGACAATGGCTCCTTTGGTAGAGGAGTAGTCCAGCAATGCCGGGCTTCCATGATAGGCTGTTACCGAAGTTGTATTGATAATCGTGTCGCCCTCCGACAAATAGGGCAAAGCAGCTTTCGTGAAATAGAAGAAAGAGAAAATATTGGTGGCAAAAGTATTTTCAAGTTGCCTGCGGGCTATGTCAGTCACTTCATCCTGGGGATGTTGCTCGGCAGCATTGTTGACCAGGATATTAAGCTTGCCAAACTGCCCGATAACCTGCTCGACCGCATTTGCGCAAAAATCCTCGTTGCGAATGTCGCCCTGAATCAGCCGACAAAAGCGCCCTTCGGCTTCTACTATGGCTTTGGTATCGTGCGCATCCTGGTTTTCTTTCAGGTAAACAATGGCGATGTCGGCCCCTTCACGGGCAAAATGCACCGCTACGGACCGGCCAATCCCGCTATCTCCGCCGGTGATCAGCGCAATCTTACCTTGCAATTTACCGCTGCCACGGTAATTATCACGGATAACGACCGGCGCCGGATCCATGGTTTGCTCGATGCCAGGCCGGGTCTCCTGGGTCTGTCCGTTGGTTTCGATGTTAAAATCCATACTTCGCAGCTTGTTTGATGATGAATGCGATCAGCTTCAAAAACCGTGCGCAGCACACTTCCGGCACGGAATTATATGAGCCTTTAAACACCGCAAATCATCATACAAACTATGCAATCGAAAAAGGCAGTCATCGTAGGGGGCGGTTTTGCGGGAATAAATCTTGCTCAGAAGCTGGCGCGATACCCGGAGTTTGAGATTACGCTGGTAGACCGCAACAATTATAATTTCTTTCCGCCATTGCTCTACCAGGTAGCAACCGGTTTTCTGGAAGCTTCCAATATCAGCTATCCTTTCCGGAAATTTTTCCACGGGAAGGATAATGTCCGGTTTAGCCTGGGCGCGTTCCAAAAGGTGTTCCCGGAAGAAAAGCGCATCAGCACCGAAACTGGGGACATCCTATACGACTATTTGATATTTGCGACTGGCACGGAAACTAACTTCTTCGGGATGGAGAACGTCAAGCGGCACGCAGTTCCGATGAAAACCGTGAAGGATGCATTGGCTCTGCGCAACCATATACTACTACAAAAAGAAAAGGCGACAAAAATTGCTGACCCGCAAGAGCGGCAGGGGGCGTTGTCGATCGTAGTGGCAGGAGCAGGGCCTACCGGGGTAGAGGTGGCAGGGATGCTGGCTGAAATGCACAAAGGCATTTTCGATAAGGACTATCCCGAGTTGGACCGTAAGGAGGTTAAGATTTACCTGGTCGACGCTCTGCCGGTTGTTCTTAACGCGATGAGCAAAGACTCCCAGCAACAGACGCTGGACTACCTGCGTGGCCTGGGGATTGAAGTATTACTGGATCATACTGTTGAAGATTACGAAAATGGGGCAGTTAAATTCAAAAACGGCAAGACCATCCAAACCCAGACGCTGATCTGGACTTCCGGGGTTACAGCTACGCCATTACCCGGTCTGCCAAAGAACTTATTGGGCAAGGGCAAACGCGTGCTTGTCGACCGGTACAATCGCCTGAAAACTTTTGATGACATCTTTGCAATCGGGGACATTTGTTTTGTAGAAGGCGACAAAGATTATCCCGCCGGTCACCCGCAGCTCGCGCAAGTGGCCATCCAGCAAGGACGGCATCTGGCAACAAACCTGGGGAATTTGCTCGCCGGTAAGCATTTGCAGCCGTTTTCCTACAACGACAAGGGAAGTATGGCCATCGTGGGTGTCAATAAGGCGGTGGCCGATTTGCCGAAAGCCCATTTCAAGGGTTTTATCGCCTTTGTGTTGTGGTTGGTTGTGCATTTATTTTCCCTGATCCGTTACCGGAATCAAATCAAAACGTTCTATAACTGGATGGTCGCATTTTTTACCCGCGACCAGTCGCTACGGTTCATCCTGGACGCTGAAATGGAGAAGGAGGGGAACCTTGCACCCGCTAAAACACAGCCCAGTCAAGGATAATCTTTCCGGGCACGAGGTTTTTGATGTAGAATTTTTTCACAGGCTAAAACCAGAGAATTATGAAAAAGGATGAAGAAGAGAAAAGAAAGCCCGTCAGGAATGTAAATGAAGTCTATGATACCGACCCAGAGGGCACCTATTCCAAAGCAGGACGGGAAGAGATGGGCTCGCTTCCCAACGATCCGGCGAAAAATGCCAAAAGGACCTCGCCTGAGGAGGACTCTGGAAGGAAAGAGGATACCAGATTGCGTGCAAAAAACACGGCCCCTAAGAAATAGTGACTGGATACCGGACGGATTTCAGATTTTTCGCAGGTAGTCTGCCAGATTTTCCAGTGTTGAGTTGATTCCCGCAAGATGATCCCTGAAAAACGAGGGGTCGTCGGACTGAAATTCAACGGATTGTTTGACCAGAAAGCCGGGCAGTAGTTTAAGAAGCGTTCCACTGGTAATATCGCCTCCTTGTGACTTGCCATATTTCCTCTGGTCTTCTGGGTCATCGTAAGCAAACAAAAGCTGCCTTGGTCGGGCAGCTCTTTGTTTGCTTACAAATCAGGATTACGCGTTTGCAACATCGCGCAGCGCTTTGATCTGATCATGGGCTGCGTTGATTCCCATAGCCTGGCTACGGACAAGTTGCAGGGCGCTAACTGGCAAATTTTCATCCGTCAGCGCATTCCTGTACGCTTTTTTAATTGCGTCCTCCCCGCGCTCAGCTTCCGAAAGAATACTTACCCTGTCGCTGCCTCCAAAGAGTGACTTTACATCGATCCACGCCCGGTGCAATACGCCGCTCACGCTGGTTCCTGTTTCTACTTCCTCCGGTGAGCCGACAATCGCTGCCAGCTCCAGTCCATATTGGCGGCTCTGATTGGCGTATTGCTGAAAGAGTCCTTTCAAATCGATGTTCTCATCGTTAATATCGGCGATAGCCTTTTCAAAGCCGGCCACCCTGTCATTGTTGATCTGGATTAATTCATTGATCAAGCTTACATTCTCTGCTACTGTTGCCATTGTGTTTTTAGTTTGTTGTCCGCAAACCCTAGCAATAGTTGTGCCACCCTGCAAAGCAGGTTCTCTGAGGTTGAAATCAACATCATAGAAAGTTTCCCTGTCGCCGTTGCCGTCTAGTCTCCAATTGCTCGCTATTTAACCGCACGAAGTTTGCCCGATCTCGTAAATAATTTATCCTTGACTTTGGAGATGTTTTCGCTAATGCGGGCTTTGTTGATCCTGGCGTATCGTTGAGAGGTGCGAATACTTTTATGCCCCATTATTTTACTGAAATCTTCCAACGGTATGCCGTGGCTCTTTGATAAGCCATCGTTCGCCTTTTGTGCCAGCTTTAACAATGTTGCGAGTAGTCAGGTTGTAAATATCCTGGTAAGCAAAACCTGTGAAGCATTGAAAGATGAATGCATCTCTTACTTCGATGATACGAGTTATGGTTAAGTGCTTTCGATAAATCGCTTCTAGCTGATACATTTCAAGCGGTTGTACTTCCTTCTCTGGTGCCGAGTAATTGAACGTATCGAGCGGATTTGCAGTTATTATTTTCCTAATTACCGCAGTTTTGATGATTTGTCTTACTCGCTTAACATGCTTTTTCGCGGTGACTTCCGCTACTGGATCAGAAGTATGTATGGTAAGGTAGTCATAAAAATCTTCCGCAAAACCTGGCTCAATATCGCTCAAACCTAAATCCTTGAGCCGATAATGGTATGCTAGAAATGCTGCCAACTTGCGCCGTGCAGTTCTCCATTGCCTGAGTGTTCCTCCATCTCTTTTTTGTTGGTTTACCTGCTCTTCGAACTTACTGACGAAGGTATCGAAGGCGTCAAGCAGCGTTTGTCCTGCCGCTTGCTGTGCCTGTTTGAGTGCGTCTTTTTTACTTGATGGCGATTTCCCTGTAAATGAGATTTTGAGCATCTGCGGGGTCACGCATTCATGTTCTCCTGCAGAAGTAGAAAATGCCTTTCAAGGTCGTACTCTACTTGCCGGATTTTTTGATTGGCCGTTTTTGCTTTTGGCCAAGATTGGAGCACTGTTTTTGTTCTGGAATCCCAATGCTCGATCGGAGCCTTCAAGCCGGTCGAAATCTCGTCTGTGTGACCGTCAATGGTAATTCGGGAGTAAACTGGCGCGGTGCCGTCAGTGGTGGCTTTTGATTTTTTTAGCCAGAAAAGGACGAAAAGTTTCTGATTGCTTTTCATTCGTCAACATTTTTAAGTGAACAATACGTTTAAGCCGGCATGCCGGCAAACACATCGATGCTCCTTAAAACTCTCTTTCACAAGTCGTTTCAGAAAATCGTGGTGCCCCAAATATAAATACTCTGGCGGGCCCCAGATCGTTTGATTTTCTTTGTTTTGAAATGAATCGCCTTTTTTCTAAAATGCTGAAAATGAATACATTTTAAAACAAAAAGGCGCACCTTGGTGCGCCTTTTGTGATCCCGCTGGGAACAATTTGGATATTGAAAACGCTTGTATATCAATTGTTTGTAATTCCTTTCAAAATAGGTCACCGAAATGGTAACTGATTCTTTTAGCTTGTTTTGATACGTTTTGGACATCGAATTGTTACTTCGAAGATAAAACAAATAACCCAGAAAGTACTAAGATTACCGCCCAGCCGAATATGATTGTTCTCAGCGCGGACGAACTTTACTCCCAAATTGCGATTTTACACTCCAATAGAACATGATTTTGTCCAGCGGATTAAAAGGAGCCGTTAACAATGTCACGACCGGTAGCTGCTGTTTCGAAATCGTTTCCCAACTATTCCGATAAGTTGAAGCTCGACTATTGCTCCAGGCAAGGTCCCCACATAAGAAAATCAATTATGCAGTACAGCATTTAATGCCTCAATTTTTCTGTCTTATCACGGATTGACAATTCAAGTCCCACTGGTTCTCCAAATCCGACGATCGTATTGTCAAGCAGAAGGCTTGTTTTGTTGCAAGCCATGGAAGGTGCCTGGTTGCTGCAGAGGCCGCTGGCCCAAGGATGCTACAAAGATGGTTGTCTGACTATCGGGTCTACACGTCATCGCGATCAATTTTCAATTTCGGCTTGTAAGGGATTTGTCTAACTGATGTCAATATTCGTCGAATAAATAAACGTATTTGTCAAAATAAGGCAGAAATTGGTCGAATGTTGCATTCGCCGCTAATTACCTATTGAGACATTCTTAATAAATTTAAAACATTAAAATTCAAGTCATCAAAGTCGTCGAACATTTGGATTATGAACAGAACGAGACCGGAGGCACTCGGCAAAATGGCCTCATAAAAGCTGGATTGCACAATTGGCGCAGGAAATACAGGGGCATGGGCGATCGTAGCTGTCGAAATTAACGGTATTAATAGAGAAGAACCATCGCCAAAAATACATATACGCCGAGCTGAACGTTGGGTTTGCAGATTTTCAAAACAGATCGTAGGAAGAAACCTCCATAGCCTGCTAGAAACAGTTAATTATCTTTGACAATTCATGGGGAACAGAGTTTAGTGTACAGGAAGACTTCTGCGGCTAATCACAACCTCCCTAAAAAATTGGAAGGTTGTAGAACCGAAAAATAATTGCTTTACTAATGATTGAAATTTGTACTGGTATTTACGTTTGTTTTGCAGCTAATCATAATTATTGTACTGGTATTTACTCAATTTGCAGTGAGTTCTTCTTGGCTACGGATGCGTTGCCTAATAGCTTGGCTACTTTCGCTTCGGATTCATTGGATTTCTTATTCTTAATATGTTTGAAAACCAGCTGGTTAAGCGATTTTATTTGTAAAATAATGTTGACGAAAGTGTTTGTTTTCGATGTATTTTTTCAACCGCAAGTAAGTTCTCTTGATCGCGCGATTTTTTAATTTCTAAATTCCGAAGCGATCCGTTCGGATGAAAGATAATTATAGACATGTTGTTCAGAATCAGCGAATTTAAAATTGATATATGACACCTAACGTATTCTATTCTATGGATCTAGCATGGTTAACCGACAAAAAAAAATAAAAATGAAAACTTTGTTAAGTATTATTAGGGGACAAATTGCCTTTACCCATTAAAAACTGGATAATAATTGAGTGAACACCCAGCTTAGCTAAATGGTTATCGTAATTAGTGAATCGTTTATTCAGTGAAGGTGTTAGCGAAGCAGGAATTCAATGGACTTTTACTTTACTTCAACGGGGGTGCTAATGCTGTCATTGATCATTTCTGGTGTTTTAAGTCTTTGAAACTGCTGCTAGACAGCGAGTGTTGGTTAGTCAAGTATTTGATTTAGAGGCTTTTTTGGTCTTTTTGTTTTGCGTAGGAGATAATGCGAGCATTCTTCATTTCCAACGCCTTTTAAGGTCATGCAATAGTTGTTATGTGACTGAAAATGAATTAAATATATTTCTTTCCGTAGTCGAGTTTTTAATTTAACTTAATGCTCTTACCTAAAATAAACGCTTACCAAAATTTATGACTTACAGAATCCCGAGTGAGAATTTTAACTCTTCTACAGACAAGAATATTGATGATGAAAAATTGGTTGTTCGTGAGAGCTTGAATATGAGTTGTTTAACTAATGTAATAGAATTTGAAAAAGCTCGATATTTTCATAAGGTAACACGCAATTCTGAGGTTGAACAATTAGTCGTACTATCTTCAATTTTTGCATATTTTTTGGACAAATATTTTCGCGACTTCGAGGGGGTAATAAAATTTGAAGGAAATATCGAGTTGTACCCTTCAACAAAGGCAGCATATTTTAACATTCCGCGTAAAGGCAAAGCAATAGACTTTAAGGAGTTTATAAAGCTTTGTGGAAGGCAAATTCAAGATTCTTTGTTTAATTCTGTTGCGGAACCTGTTAATTTTCAATTGGATGAGAAATTTTCTTACGGAATATCTGTGGGCAAGCAGCATACGGATGATATGGTCTCTGGCCTATTTCTAGAAGCCGGTATCAATCACGATCAAAGCCTACGTTTGAATTTTTTTCACAAAGAGGGCAATGGCCTTGATGACCTTATTTCTGATTTGGTCAAAAATTACGTACGATTTATTATCGAATTGGATGTTTTTGTTCATGAAAAGGACTTTCCAATAATTTCGGAAAGCGAGAATCAGCGGTTATTGGTTGATTTTAATAACACCAGGATTGAATACCCCAGCGATCGGACAATCATTGATATGTTCGGGAGACAAGCCGAAATCACGCCCGATAACACTGCTCTGGTATTCCGCGGCGAATCACTTGGTTACCGGGAATTAGACTACCGTGTTAATCGTTTTGCAAATTTTCTTTCTTCGCGATATTCGATTACTGAGTCGCAGGTGATCGGTGTCTTGCTACCTAAGTCCATCGATTCAATAGTCGCGTTGTTGGCTATACTAAAATTGGGCGCGGTTTATTTGCCGATAGATCCGGAATACCCTGCCGACCGGATTGATTATATTATCAAAGACAGCGCGGTGTCATTAATTGTGGGATTAGAGCTGAACCGGGGAATCGGTAATTTCGAGATTACATATGTAAGTATAGATCGCCAGGATACCAGTGAGTACAGTATTACAAGTCCCAAAAATACCATCACAAGTAAAAGTTTAGCCTACATAATCTATACATCCGGATCTACGGGGTTTCCCAAAGGAGTTTTGATAGAACATGCGGGTAACGTAAATATGTCGCTTTCGCAGATTGCTAAATTTGGTATTTCTGCGGCCGACAATGTCGTATGGTTTGCATCGCCGTCATTCGATGCTTCGATTTCAGAGATCATGATGGCGCTCTATTCTGGTGCAACTTTGTGTATTCCTACCAAAGACGATATTAGTAATCGTAATCTATTTGTTAAATTTTTAAAAGATTCGGGAGCTACGGTAGCTACATTTCCTCCGAGCTATCTGGATACCTTGTCAAATACCGACATTCATGGATTGAGATGCATCATTACGGCGGGCGAAGCGGCAAATGTTAAGAAAGCAAAGGAGGTTTTGGATTGTGGGATAGCGTACTTTAACGCATATGGACCTACGGAGTATTCGGTATGTGCGACTATTTTCGAATTACAGAAAGGTGATAACGTTGGACAATCGTTACCGATTGGATTGCCTATTTCGAATACACAAATTTATATTTTGGATGAGAACCGGGACGTTTTGCCAGTAGGTGTAATAGGCAAGATTTACGTTTCCGGCGCCGGAACAGCGCGCGGTTATTTGAATAAACCGGAGCTGACATCTGAAAAATTCCTGCCAAATCCATTTTTAAATGGTGCACGCATGTATGATACCGGGGATCTTGGTCGGTGGCGTCGGGACGGCAATGTCGAATTTGTCGGTCGCGAAGACCATCAAGTTAAGATTCGGGGATTTAGAATTGAATTGGGCGAGATCGAAGCCGTTTTGCGAAGTTTCAGTGATGATGTTCGACAAGTAGTTGCAGAAACCAAGGAGGTGGGCGGCGAGAGGTGTATAGTAGCTTATTATGTTTCTGATAGTGTTATCGGGAAGTCTGAAATACGTAAGTATCTGCATGACAAGCTGCCAGCATACATGGTGCCGAATTTTTTTGTTCAGCTGGAATATCTTCCAATCACTCCCAACGGTAAAATTGATCGCAAAAAACTGCCGGCTATTGTAGAAGGTGATTTTGTTAGGGCGAACTACGTTGCTCCGCGAACCGACACGGAGACTGAATTGGTGGGAGTTTGGGAGGATATTCTTAGGGTTAACCAGATTGGAATTACAGACAACTTTTTCGACCTTGGCGGGCACAGCTTGAATGTAGCCCAGGTAATAAATAGAGTGCACAGACAGCTGGGGAAGACCATTGGCTTTAAGGAATTTTTTTCGAATCCGACCGTTGCACAATTATCGGGTCGGTTGAGCGGGCACAGGTTTTCGTCTATTCCCAAGGCAGCATCCAAGGAGTCATATGCTTTGACTGCGTCCCAACGGAGGTTATGGATCCTGAGCCAGCTCGAAGAAGGGTCGGTAGCTTATAATATGCCTGCGGTGGTGAAATTGGTCGGTGAGGTGGACAAAGGAAGATTAGAGGAATCTCTGATACGTATAATTGATCGTTTCGAAATACTGAGAACATCGTTCAAAATTGACGACACCGGTGAAATAAGACAATATATTCATCCCAGTGAACAGATTAACTTTCGGATTGAAGAAAGAGATTTTTTCCGGTCAGATGGTAATGTTTCAGCCATTGACGAATACCTCCACAGTATAAACGCGATCCCGTTCGATTTGAGTGTTGCGCCGTTGTTAAGGTGCTCGCTAGTGAGAATTGACGAAGCTCAGTTTGTTTTATTCTTGTCAATGCATCACATTATTGGAGACGGTTGGTCTTCCGAATTGTTTGTTTCCGAGGTCCTTTCAGTCTACAATTCTCAGAGTCGGGGAGAGCCCATCGTATTGCCGGAATTGGGAATTCAATATAAGGATTATGCTGAATGGTCTCAGAAACTGATTTTGAGCGAAAGCTATCAGGAGTCAAAAGCTTTTTGGCAAGCTGAATTCAGCGGAGATTTGCCAGTATTGAATTTGCCTAGCTTTAAGAATCGACCGGTTTCCAAGACTTATAATGGTGCAGGTTTTGAGCGTACATTTCCAACATCATTTTTAGATAAGCTAAGGCAGTTTTCTCAGCGGGAGAATGTGACTCTCTTTATGACGTTAACAGCTGGAATAAATGCGTTGTTATTCCGGTATACAGGCCAGGCCGACCTCATTATCGGCACACCGGTTGCCGGCCGCGAACATTCGGATCTCGAGAATCAGCTTGGGCTCTTTTTGAATACGCTTGCCATCAGAACGCGGGTTGATGGCAACTCCAGTTTCGCCGATTTGGTTCAAACGGAAAAGGACGTCCTGCTGGCAGCGTACCAACATCAAAGCTATCCACTCGATGCATTGGTAGAAGCTCTTGATTTAAAAAGAGATGTTAGCCGATCGGCCTTGTTTGACGTGCTGGTTGTATTGCAGAATCAGGTTCAAGTGAAGAGTATTGTACGTGAATCAGAACTTGATGGGATTAAAATTGAAGGTTATAAGTTCAACAGGCACACAGCACAGTTTGATGTAAGTTTTATTTTTACAGAGGACCGGGAAAATCTCGTGCTAAACATTGAATACAATTGCGATGTTCTTGATGCCTTTTTTATTGAGCGGATATTTGGGCATTTCGAGAATCTTCTAAATTATGCAATTGATAATTCCGGTGACTCGATTTTGTCTCTTAGTTACCTGGAAAAAAAAGAAGAGGTTCAAATCTTGGAGCAATTTAACGATACGGTAGTTGATTACCCAATGGACCAGACAGTAGTAGACCTGTTTGAGGCACAGGTTCAGCGCACCCCGGACCGCATTGCAACTGTATTTGGAGATAGTCAGCTTACCTATTTCGAGCTTAATGAAAGAGCAAATCTGTTAGCACATTACCTTCGTAGTACATATTCGATCAAGGCCGATGATTTAGTCGGCGTAAAGCTGCATAAAAGTGATCAACTGATGCCGGTAATTTTGGGAGTCTTGAAATCGGGTGCTGCATATGTTCCCATTGACCCTGGTTATCCTCAATCAAGAATAGACGTCATTGAACGAGATACGAATTGTAAGATTATCATAGATCAGAAGGTTGTTACACTTTTTGCTGATCTGCGATCTAAGTTTTCTGCTGAAAACATCAGCAGAGCGAATGAACCGAATGATCTTGCCTGCGTAATTTATACCTCGGGGACAACGGGCGTTCCGAAAGGCGTCATGGTTGAACATCGGAATATAGTGCGGTTAGTGAAACCTGGTACCTTTTTTCCTCTGAATGAACAAAGTATACTTCTTAGTACGGGTTCGGTTTCCTTTGACGCGACGATCATGGAGTTCTTTGGAACCTTACTTAACGGATCAAGACTTGTACTTGCTGCTCAGGACGACCTTTTGGAATTGGAAAAGCTAGGTGATATCGTCAAAAAAAATGCTGTGAGTTGCCTCTGGATGACTTCGGCCTGGTTTAGCCAGGTTGTGGACGGTCAACCGGAGATTTTTGAGGGTATTGAGCACTTGATTGTGGGTGGTGATGTCGTGTCCCCCAATCATGTAGCAAAGATCATCAGCGTGCATCAATCGCTGAAAATTACTAACGGATACGGGCCGACAGAAAATACGACTTTTTCCACCACGTTTCGCATTGACGCCCAGAACTATGCCAGGCTGCCAATCGGTCGGCCGATTGAAAATTCGTTTGCGTATATATTAGACGAGCAACGCAATCTGGTGCCGGTTGGTGTCTCGGGAAAATTATATGTATCCGGGGCCGGTGTTGCAAGAGGATATTTAAATAATGTCAGCCTTACATCACAAAAATTCTTAGATAATCCCTTCGTTTTCGGGACGAAAATGTACGACACCGGGGATACGGGCAGATGGTTGCCAAACGGTAACATTGAATTTTTAGGAAGAACTGATAATCAAGTTAAGATCAGAGGTTTTCGAATCGAACTGGGTGAGATCGAAAACGCCACACTGGCGTATGCAAGTGACATCATTCAGGTTGTGGCGGAGGCAAGAAAAACCGGAGAGCAAAATGTTATTGTTCTGTATTATGTTTCGCATAAGGAGATTAGCCGGTTAGCACTTAGGGAGTTTTTGGGACAGAGGCTCCCGGAATACATGGTCCCGGCGTTTTACGTAAATCTTCCGGAATTTCCCCTCACCGCCCACGGAAAGATAGACCGACAGGCATTACCAGAGGTTACGGACAACGATATTTTGAGAAGAGATTATCGTTCTCCAGGAAACAAAACAGAACGGGTTTTGTGCGAGATTTGGCAGGAAGTACTGGGAGTAGAACAGGTGGGTATCAGTGACAATTTCTTTGAGCTTGGCGGTCATAGCCTTGTCGTACTGCAGGTGGTTAACAGAATGCAGAAGCAGCTTGGAATGTCCGTTTCCTTTAAAGAATTTTTTACCTATCCCACGATCGAATCACTAAGCAAGGCATTGGGTGACGGTGAGTATGAACCGATTCCAAAGACATCAACCTCGGCTTCATACGCGCTGACGGCGTCTCAGACACGGCTTTGGATATTGAGTCAATTTGAGGAAGGGAATGTTGCTTATAGCATGCCAGCCGCGGTCAGGATTAGGGGGGGGATTGACATCAATCTACTGAGGAAGTCGTTTCAAGAGGTAATTGAACGCCATGAGATTTTGCGAACGGTATTCAGAATAGATGATAATGGAGATGTCCGACAGTATATCATTGATAAAGGCGATATAGATTTTCAGATTTCGTTTAAAGACTTCAGCTCTGAAAGGAATAGCGAAGAAAAGATATCACAATACCTGGATGACGAAAGTAGCCGAGCGTTTGACCTGGCGCAAGGGCCCTTAATTAGGGCTAGCTTACTTGAATGCGGGGAAGGAAGCTCAGTCTTTTTCTTGTCGCTCCATCATATTATTGGCGACGGTTGGTCGATGAAGTTGCTAATTTCGGAGATTTCGACCTGCTACAATGCGCTTATCGAGGGGGAAAATTATTGTTTGCCGGAGCTGAGGATCCAGTACAGGGATTATACCGAATGGCTTGCCGGTCTTTCAAATCATGGAAAATACAAAAAATCACGGGATTACTGGCTTAAACAATTCAGTGGGAATATACCGATATTGGATTTACCCCGATTTAATGACCGTCCAGCCAATAAGAGCTATCACGGTAGCGAAGTGACGCGTCGTTTCCCAAAGGAGTTTTTGGACAGGATGAAAGAATTCTCGGCTCGAAATGATGCGACGTTATTTATGACTTTAATGGCCGGTATTAACTCATTGCTGTCTAGGTATACAGGGCAAAAAGATATTGTCGTAGGAACAACGATCGCGGGACGGGAGCATGCAGATCTCGAAGGGCAAATGGGATTGTTCTTAAACACGCTGGCGATCAGAACTAATATTTCCGGTTGCTATGGCTTTGGGAATTTGCTGAAATTGCAAAAAAAGATATTGTTGGAGGCTTATGAGCATCAGGACTTTCCATTTGATGAGCTTGTACGTCAATTGAATTTACGGACAGATAGTTCTCGCTCCGCTTTGATTGACGTCATGGTTGTGCTGCAAAGCCAAAATCAATTGAAGATTTTTGATGGCGATGGAATGTTTAAGGGGTGCGCCGCGAGTGAGTACAATCTTAAAAGAGAAATTGCGAAATGTGACCTGACTTTTACCTTCTCGGAATCAGAAGAGCTGGAACTGTGTATTGAATATAACAGTGATATTTATGGTATTGAGCTGATAGAGAGAATGTTTGTTCATTTTCCGAACCTTTTAACTTTGCTGCTTGACAACCCTGCGATCAATATTTTTGAATTGGATTACGTCAGCGAGGTTGAGAAGAATAATGCAAAAAAAGTCTTTTTGAATACAACAAGTGCTGAACAAGTCTCTGATGACATAATTAACTTGTTCAAAAAACAGGTTAGTCGAACACCAGATGGAATTGCAGTTGTATATGAAGACGTTGAGGTCAGCTATGGTGAGCTTGACCAGAGATCTGATCAATTCGCGAATTATCTGAGCAGCACTTACAGTGTAGGGGATGGTGGCCTGGTTGGTGTTAGATTAGAGCGATCCGATTGGCTGATTGTGGCTGTATTAGGGATACTTAAAACTGGTGCCGGGTTTGTTGGTATTGATTCGAGTTATGCTGATTGGCAGACTGAGCATGTGATAGCTAATAGCTGTTGCGGCACTGTGATTTCCGAAATAGAAATGGAATCATTTTTTTCTATCAAGGACAGGCTACCTGTTAAATTTGGCGAACGAAGCAGACGCGAGGACTGTGCAACATTAGTTTATTCGTTTGACGGTATCAGTGTCCCAAGCGGCGTTTCGGTGGGGAACATTTTAGTTGCGAATACCGCGACATATTTTCGGGAAAATTTCGGATTAGGCTCTGACTATGGCGGTCTCAATCTTGCGTCGGTTGCTGATGAGAGATTTCTATGGGAAATATTCCCAATATTGATTTCCGGAGGGACTATTTTTGTTGTTCACGAATCTTATGGAAGCAATAATGTTTTACTGGCAGAATACATATATGAAAATGACATTTCATATTGTGTTTTGCGGTCGTCTGTTCTTCGCTCGCTACCTTCGAGAAAATTACATTCGTTAAAAACTATTTTGCTGTTTGAAACGCAGACTGTGCAGAAAGATCTTGACACGCTCCCGGCTGCTTCCGTCTGTCATTGGTTATACAGTCCTGTTGGATTCGGAGTTCCGATATCTGTGAAGGACTTTGACATGAATGCAGCAGTCGAATCTGAATCACTTGGAAGACCCATCTCGGATGTGCGGATGTGTGTTCTTGATGAGTTTTATCATTTAACCCCAATTGGAGTTCCAGGAGAAATTTATATAAATAGATCCCGTTTCGGTTCAACAAGGCTGTCTGCTATGTTTGACGAAAACTCAGGTAGAAATGTTTCTTTCGTCAAAGATCAATCCTTGTTTGCTACAAATGATATGGGTAGGTATCTGCCGGATGGTAGTATTCAATATATCAAACGGAAGCTTAATGATTTAGATGTCGACGATTACCTCCGCAAGCTGGAAAATGTACTACGCCATTTTGAGGGTGTAAACGAGGTGTTCGCTTGTTTGAAAGAAACTGGTTCCAATTACGAACCCGTAGTTTATATGATCACTAGTGCCGGAATGGACGACGATTTATTTCGTTCTCATTTAGAGCAACACATGCCTGGTTTTTTATTGCCATCTGTTTTTGTTTATGTGGATGAGATTCCACTGTTAGCAGATGGACATGTGGATATGAGCAAGCTCCCGGAAACCGGGAAGGAAACACCAGGTAAAGGTCTGGAATATCTGGCTCCTACCAGTGAAATCCAGAGCCAATTGACAATACTATGGACGAGTGTACTGGAAAGGGAGCAGATAGGTATTAAAGATAATTTTTTCGAGTTAGGCGGTAATTCGCTTAAAGCTATGCAGTTATTTAAAGCGATTTCTAAATCATTTCCAGGTAGAATCCAGATTTCTCACATATTCAGCCATCCAACAATTTTAGCATTTTCTGAACTTCTTTTTAATGAAGAGACGACTGAGATCAAATCTGTTATCTCTAATCTGGATTTTTGATCGGTCGTATTTTTCGATGTATTTGTTTTTAAATAAGTGCATTTAGCATTAAACTTTTGTTTGCTGTGTGAATAAATAATTAATTAAGTTAAATCACGAAAAAAAGTTATTGAAATGCTTAGAGAATTTATATCACTGGGTTATCTTCGTGAGACTTTATAATTGAAATATAATTGCGCCGAATGCTCTTCGTGTTTATAATGTGTGAATGCTTTGCCTGCTCTTTTGTTGAAACATAAGAGGCAGGTTATACTTCATCGAATTGCTGAATGATCCTTACAGTGCTGAATTCATGGTTGATTATATCGGTTAGACTTTTTATCCGTGGATTGCGGTGTTGGGCATTTTGCCGGTATTTCTATGTTGACCTCAGCGTGTCGTTGTTGGTAGTGAGGTCATCACGGGCTGATTCCTTGTCGCGAGGTGTTCTTCGGCTAGGTGAATGGGGTTGCGTATATTTATTTGCGTTAGTGAATTTTTTAAATCTGACGGCTTGGCTGTTGGCGTGAGGGTTGATGTCTGGCGCGTACGGGCAGGTGTACAGCCAGGTGAGGCGCTGCGTCTTCTGCTATCCAGCTTGTCGCGCGAATGCCTAATTGTCTTGTTGAATTAAACTCTAAATTTATTGAATAGCGAAATGAAAATTGTAGGCATTAAACTGACCCACGATGGAGCAGTATGTTTGATCGAAGACGATAAATTGATATTTAATATAGAGCTTGAGAAGTTGAATAACAATCCCAGGTATGAGATGATTGAAGAGACTTCAATTATTGAACAGATACTTGCAGATCATGGATATTCAATTTCAGAAATTGATCATTTTGCTGTTGATGGATGGGGCGGCTATAGTGAGGAAGAGCTTGCGGTTCAACCCCGATTGAGGATTGGTAAAGATCACAACTATTTGGCTGCAGAATCTAACGGTGTTCCGTTCGAGCTGAGTGTAGCGCAATACCAGGAGCGGAATCTCCAGAGTGACATTACCTTAGGGCTGGATTTCGATGGTCTCGCCATCGGCGGGGCAACTCTTCCTTATACCAGCTATCTTCATGTAACTGGGCACGTTCTAAGCGCTTACTGCACGAGTCCTTTTGCGCAAAAAAAGGAGGATTCCTATGTTCTCGTTTGGGATGGTGGTATGTTCCCTAATTTATACCATGTGTCGGGAGGTGATGGGAAGATAGTCTCGCACGGGCCGATTTTCTTGCTGATCGGAAATATCTATACCATTTTTTCGCAGCATTTCGGGCCTTTTAAGGTGAATGGGAGATTTGCGAAGGATAATTTGTCCATTGCTGGCAAAGTGATGGCCTACATTGCCAAAGGAGAGTGTAGGTTAGAATTGTTTCCGGTTTTCAACTCCATTCTAGAGAAAGGGTTCGAAAATATTATGGGGTATGCTAATGAGTTCGCCAACGATTTCAAAAAGGCCTTGGCAGAGCGGAATTTACAAATCTCGGACGAGGATATTCTTAGGACTTTTCATGAATTCTTGGGCGAATTGTTGGTTAGCAAACTGACCAAAAAAGTCAAGAGGATAGGGCGTTCCACAACAAATCTGTGCTTGGCGGGAGGTTGTGCTTTGAATATCAAGTGGAATAGTTCTGTACGTCAATCCGGACTGTTTTCAAGAGTTTATGTCCCTCCCTTCCCTAACGACTCGGGAAGTGCAGTGGGAGCTGCGTGTGCAAAGCGATTTGAAATAACCCAAAGCCTGAGTCTTGAATGGGATGTATATAGTGGTCCACAGGTTATTAAGAATGCGCCGGCTGAGGGTTGGCTAAGTCGCGTGTGCGATGTAGCAGAGTTGGCAAAAGTGCTTCATGAGACGGGCGAACCGGTTGTTTTCCTGAACGGTAAAGCAGAATTGGGCCCCAGAGCGCTGGGGAACAGAAGTATTTTGGCCGCTGCGAATTCAACGAAAGTTAAAAAAGTATTGAATGCAATTAAAAACAGAGAAGAATACCGTCCAGTTTCCCCGATATGCCTGGAATCTCACGCAGGAGAGGTGTTTTTCCCTGGAAACAGTGATCAGTTCATGTTATTTGACCATCAAGTAAAGCCCGACTGGCTGGAAAGAATTCCTGGAATCGTACATCTCGATAACTCCGCCCGGCTTCAGACCGTTAACCAGCAGCAAAATGGGGTTATTTTTCAGTTGTTAGTAGAATATCACAGGCTTAGTGATATCCCACTGTTATGTAACACCAGTGCGAATTTTAATGGAACGGGCTTCTTCCCGGACATTTACTCTGCAACCAATTGGAATAAGACCAGATTTGTATGGTGTGATAATACGCTGTTTTTTAAATAGAGAATGTAAGTTCTAGTTGTAGAATCGAGAAGAAAAGCAAGATTACGAAAATGGATTTTAGATTTAGGCCAATTGCTATCATAGGATTTGCAGGTCGTTTTCCCGGGGCAGATAGTATGGATCAATTGCTGGATTTGCTTGCTGCCGGTAAAGACTGTGTTGGTCCAATCAGTGCGCTAAGATTGAAGGATACTACGCTGCCGCCTGATAAAGACTACATAAAAGGAGGCTTCCTGAGTGATGTCGACAAGTTTGATTATAAGTTCTTTAACTATGCGCCTATTGAAGCTATTTCAATGGACCCACACATTAGAATAGCGATAGAAAATACCTATCATTGCCTGGAAGATTCCGGGTACGGTCCGGATTTTTTCAGGGGTACCGATACGATCGTTGTCGCATCGGCCTCGAATCTGTATTATTTCCAGCATGCGGACGAGTTTGATCCCACTCTGTTAACAGGTAATGATTTGCCATTTTTGTCGGCATCCATCAGTAGGCAATTTGGCTTGCGGGGGCAATCCACGGTTACTCATTCATCTTGTTCATCCGGCTTGTCCGCCCTCCAAATTGCGTGTGACGCATTGAGCCTGGGAAGATCCGAATACGCAATCGTCATTGGTTCGAATATTACGTTGTTTCCCGACAAAGTTAGTATCGGCATTGGATTGGATTCTCAGGAAGGTAGATCCAGGTCATTTTCGTCGAAGGCGGACGGTATGTCCAACGGTGAGGTTTCGATTTCATTACTGCTGAAGCCGTTGGATAAGGCGCTTCAAGACGACGACAACATCCACGCCGTGATTAGAGCTATTGGAAGCAACAATGACGCCGATTTGTCCGCAACCCTCACATCTCCGGTACATACCTCACAAGTTAACCTCTTGGAAAAAGTGTGGAGTATGGCAAACATAACTCCACGTGATATCGGATACGTTGAGGCCCATGGTTCTGGTACACAGCTTGGCGATTCTATGGAGGTTTTGGCACTGAACACCACATTCGGTGCTTACACGAACGATCGACATTTCTGTTCGTTATCTACTATCAAAACCAACATCGGGCATGCAAAAAATGCCTCCGGATTGGCGGGATTGGCCAAAGTGGTTTTGTCGCTTAAGTCAGGAAAGCTATTTCCGAGCCTGCATTTTGAAGAACCCAGTCATCTTATTGACTTTGACAATTCGGCTGTGAAGGTACAGACAGTGCTGGAGGACTGGGATTCGAGTGGCAAGAGGCTGGCGGGTCTAACCTGTATGGGAATGAGCGGCACTAATTTTCATGCGATCGTTGAGGAGGCTCCCATTCAAATAGGCCGGACTAATCGCTGGGATGGGCCATTTCTGATCGTGATTTCCGGACCCTCACAGGATACTCTGGCCAGTAAAGTAAAGCATATGAAAGAAGTCGATCTGTCAAAAATTGAAATTGCAGATGTGGCTTCGACGTTGTTGTCTGGCAGAGCGCATTTTAGTTTCCGCAGGGTCGCTTTGGTTAAGGATAAGTCCGAGCTACTTAAGTCTCTGGAAGGGGAACGGAAGCATGTAGGTAAGCCTGACAAAGGAACAAGGTTGATTTTCTTGTCTGTACAGGGCGCTGTACCCGACTCTAAAGCCGCAGAATATCTCAGTAATCGATATCCGATCTTCGAGAAAGACTTCCAATATTGTCTCAATGCGGCACAGGACAGGGATAATGTTTTTGTAATAGAGCTCGCAATGCAGTACAGTTTCTTTAATTTATTAAAAGCGGCTGGTATCACAACGGAGACGATCATTGCAATTGGAACAGGGGAGTTGCTGTTGAAGGTCGTTAATAATACAATGACAATCGAATCCGCTTTGAATCTTGCGGCTGACACGAGGATGCCTTCTATGGAAGATGTCGCTCAGAGAACCGGCAAAATGCTCGAAAAGGTGACTGCCAACGATTTCCCCTTATTTATAGATTTGGGACTTTGCAGCGTGATTAGTGAGCAGTTGCGGAAACTCGAAAGGGTGAATGATTCGTTTGCGATTGTTAGGACGACGGAGATTAGTGATCCGCTACTGCAATGCATGGCAGCGTGGTACGAGGCAGGCCAAAACCTGAATTGGCAGTTTGCAGGTGGAATATTTGACGGAAGGAGAATCAGCTTACCGCTATACCCTTTTGAAAAAACCAGATGCTGGATTAGAGAATCACCGAAACTGCAGAGTGCGGCCAACATGGGAGCTGCGGAGTCAGTTGCTGACTTCGGAGACGGACTTGGTGAAGTAGAATTGGATATCCTGAACTTATGGAAGGAAATATTGAATACCCAGGTAACCTCGTTAGAAGAGAGCTTCTTTGAATTGGGTGGCAATTCGTTAAAGGCGACAAAGATGATCGTCAGGCTGAACGAGAAATATGACGCAGATTTGTCTTTTGAGGATATATTCGAGTTTCAAAGCATCGCAAAACTATCTGGCTACATAAAGGAGCAGGTTGGGACAGCATTTTGTTTGAAGATGATCTGGAAAAAGGTTTTGAAGCTGGATAGTGTCGAAGAGGATGATAACTTTTTTGATCTCGGAGGGCATTCTCTATTAGCAAATAATCTTATCAACGGTGTGAACAGGGAATTCAAAGTCAGGCTGAATTTTGAGGATGTTTTCCATGCACCGGAATTGGGAGCGCTTGCAAGGATTATAGAAAAACTGAAGACGGATAAGCGAGATGGATTAGGAAAAATTGACATAGCAAAAGCAGGGAGTAATTACCCATTGTCAATTTTTCAGGAGCGGATGCTTGCTTCGATTAAATCTGATCCGGCTAAGTCGATCTCGTACAATGAACCGATGACCTTTTGGTTTGATGGGGTGCTCGACCAGGCGGCGCTCCTTTATTCGCTTACGTGTTTGCAGCATCGGCATGAGATACTAAGAACCAAATTTGAGGTTGAGCAAGATGGTACTGTCCGGCAGCGGGTTTTAACGACCAAGGAGTATAATTTTGAAATGGATTACCAAGATGCGATAGATATAGCCGACAACCTCCTTGACAGTTACCTGCGTGAATGCATAGATGAATACAGCGAAACTTCCTTCAATGCTATCGGCGGGCAACTATGGAAAGTGCAATTGATAAAAGTACGTGAAGACAGGCATTTGTTTTCATTGGTATTGCACGGGTTAATTACGGACGGCTGGTCGAAGGGAATCATCATGAGGGAATTTCTGACTTTTTATAGTTCTTACCTTAACCCGGCCGTGGGTAAGCTGACACCTTTGCGAATCCAATTTAAAGACTTTGCAGTATGGCAGCGCGAAAGTGAAAATACTGATAAGAGTAGATCGTACTGGTTGCATCGATTTGAGGGCAATCCGGCTCCGGTTGTTTTCCCTATTGATTTTTTGGCTGACATTCCAGAAAAACGCGCAGATAATGTGGCATCGTTGATGCTCGACACGGCGCTGTCGTCAAGGTTTCGAGAACTCACCTTTCAGGAAGAAGCAACCCTCTTCATGGGCGCTCTCGCGCTTCTCAACACGGCATTGTACAAATTTACCGGTCACCGTGATATCGTAATCGGAACCCCGATAGCGAATAGGCTACACAGTGATTTGGAAGGACAGTTGGGACCTTACGCCAATACTTTGGCGCTTCGGACGACGTTCGATGGAAGGGAGAGCTTCCGGGGATTGTTGAGCCAGGTCAGGGTGCGGACATTGGAAGCATATAACTTTCAGGAATACCCCTTCCAGGAGTTGGTTGCTTCTTTGGTGCCATCTGCCGGTTTAGATGATAGTCCGCTGTTTGAAATCATGCTTGTTTTTCATAATACCGAATCATATACGCAAAGTGATTTACAACAGATTGGAGATTTAAGCATCCGAGGTTACCAAAGCCGGTCTAAATACAAACTTAAGCATGCGATGGTTTTTGACTTTTTCGAAGTCGATGGAGCCATAAAGATTGTTTTGAGTTATGATGCTGCTCTTTATCATCGAGAAACGACAGAGGCTATACTTTCTTATTTTAATGAGCTTATCTTACAGATTGTGAGGAATGCTGACCAGTCTATTAGCTTGTTGCCTGGTCCTGTTAGTTACGAAGAAAATCATGTGTAAATAGCGAACGGCGTTTGGAAATGGTTAATAAAGGATATATTTGTGAAACATTATTTCTTCGCGTTACTATTTTTAGGTATAGAAAATCTTACTGGAAGTAGTAGATTTATAAGGTATGTTCCTTACTCCTGAATAATTCAATATTTTTCATGTTTATTATTCATACTTATCCGATTGCTGTCGCGTTTTTATTTGTTTCGATGGTATCCTGGGGATCGTGGGCGAACACACAAAAGGCGACAAGTGGAAGATGGAAATTTGAGTTCTATAATTTTGACTACGTCATCGGGCTATTAATCAGTTCTTTTCTGTTTGCTATTACTGTGGGCAGTTTCGGAGATTCGGGGCGTGACTTCTGGTCTGATATCAGGCAAGCTGGCTACCAGAGCGTAGGGAATGCGCTGCTTGGAGGGGTTTTATTCAATGCGGCGAATATGTTACTTATGGCTGCCATATCACTCGTTGGAATGTCGGTAGCATTTTCAGTTGGAATGGGATTTTCTATGATTTTGGGCGTTTCACTTAATTATATGAGTTCTCCAAATGCGAACGCCTCACTGTTATTTAGCGGCGTAGCATCTATTTTGATCGCTATGATAATTAATGCGATAGCAGTCAGAATCACCTCAGCAGATAAGGAGTCAATGAAAAGTAAAAATAAAGGCCTATTACTAACTTTAAGCAGTGGATTGCTAATGGGATTTTATTATAAATTTGTTATCGACTCAATTTTTCCTGATTTTTACAACCCTGAGCCCGGGAAACTTAGCCCCTATACTTCTGTTTTTATTTTTTCTATTTCTGTTTTTGTTAGTACACTATTTTTTGTATTGATATTTTTTTTGAGAAATAAGACAATAGCGTTAACAAATATTAGCTCGTTTTGTAAGGGCAATCCCGCTGACCACTTGATGGGATTTTTGGGAGGTTTAATTTGGTGTTTAGGTATGTTATCCAGTGTTTTAGCATCCGAAAAAGCTGGGGCGGCAATATCATATGGACTATCCTCCGGGGCAACAATTGTAGCATCTTTTTGGGGTATTTGGATATGGAAAGAGTTCAATGGGGCTCCTCGGTTAGTGCATGTGTTGTTGCTAATAATGAAAGTATGTTTTGTCTTGGGACTAGTGTTGATTGTGCGATCCAGATAACAGTACAATCATTTCCTGTTTTTCTTTGCCATTTGGGAGTATTCTTTTAAAAATAGATAAAGTATTTCGACTATGCGTGTTGTTTTTGGCAAATTGAGTATTTGAAATTATGATTAGTTATATCGATTATTTTGTGCCGCAAGCGAGACTTCGTGTTGACCGCATATTTGAATGTCTGGAGTTAGAGGGACAAATTCCAGCTAATTTTGACACGAAAGAGGATGGGGTCGGTTTTTTTAGTGGTCTCTTAAACCTTTCGAGTGTGTCGGATGGAGGCTCAATGTCAGAATCAGAGATGCTTGAACCGCTACTGTCTAAGTTTTTCAATACATCCTCGGTTAAGCCAGAGGAGGTTGAGCTTCTGATTTTGGTCGATGACCAAATGGACAGAGGATGTAGGCCAGCCAATTTTGCTCACTATTTACAACACTCTTACAAGTTAAAAAAAGCTAACGTGCTCGTCTTCTCTGGAAATCACTGCGCTAATCTTGAACATATAGTTGTATATGCAGAGAGCATGCTCAAAGCAGGCGTTGTCAAGAATATTCTTGCGGTTGCAGTTAATAAAATTGTCAAGGTTGGTGATCGCATTGTCGGTAACTATGCGGTCATGGGCGATGGTGCCGGATTGATTTATTTTGAGAATGATAGCGAAAATGGAATAGAACTAAGAGGCCAATATTTATTTACAAATGGCTTGCTGTATGAATCGACGGCAATGGATACAGACAATTCATTGTTGCTGATGAAAAATTATATGCTATGCCTGTCCGGCCTTCTCAAAAAAAATAGCATAAAGCCTAATACGGTTAAAAATGTAATAGTCCAAAATGCAAACCCATTGCTGATTAGTCAATGCCTGCTGAGTGTCGGCTTTAAGAGTGAGCAAATATATTCGGATCAATTTGCCAGCTATGGGCACCTCGATTGCATCGATTTTCTTGTAAACCTGAGATCGCTAGCGACCAGTTCGCTGAAAAGCGGGCACAATATTGTGTCTTTTGGACTGGGCCCGGCTGGTTCATATATATGTTTGTACCTCCAAGTGAAATAATTTTAGACCGGTTATCCATCTTAGTTTTATGCGAAGAATTAATGAACTCATCGAGTCGCTTAGATTGAGTAAGGGTAAATTGATCACATTTCATAGGCGTAGCAGGGTCGAGATTGAGTTTTGTTCAATGTTTGGGAAAATCATTAATGCGGCGCACTATTTGCGGAGCAGATCGCTGAAATCCGGTAGCGTTGTGGGGATCATCGGTAAAAATGACTTGGAGTGGATTGTGGCCGATCTTGCTTGTATTTATTGCGGGATTAAACTTTTTCCTCTTGAATCAAGTATCGATAACCGTTATTTGGAGAGTTGCCAATTGTCGGGGGTGCTTTTAGGTGACGACTATGCATTCTATAAGGACAATCTGGAGGTGGCCGGGATTGAAGTTATTTGGTTGAGTGAGTTGATGCGTATAGAGGTGACCGGTCAAGTTCCTTTCAGGCCGTATTCTTTTCACGCGGAGGAAGTTATTTCGTATAAATCTACCTCGGGAAGCACTGGAACATCTAAAATTGTTGGACATTCCGTTCAGGCAATTGAAAACACCATTGATGGTGTTCAGGAGATGTTTAATCACGTACCAACCGACAGGATTCTAATATTTCTGCCATTAAATTTGCTGCAACAAAGATACTGGCTTTACTCTGCTATATTTTTCGAGTTTTGTGTCATCATTGTTCCTAAGGAATACTTATTTGCGGCTTTGAAATCTGAACGCCCAACGGTGCTGATGGGGGTTCCGTATATTTATGAAATGCTTGCAAATGACTTTAAATCCAGAATGTCGATGAGTGACACGCTATCGGAGCAGTTCGGAGCGTTTCGTGCCATGCAAGAAGATCAACAGAGTGCTTTTTCCCCGTTTTTGGAATACCTAGGCGGCAATATTCGCTATTTGTGGACTGGTTCTGCGCCTATATCCAATCACATTTTAGAGTATTTTTTTTCGATGCATATTCCTGTTTATCAAGGATATGGGACAAACGAGACATGCATTATAGCAAAAAATTCTCCGGATGAAAATAAGATCGGTAGCGTCGGTAGGGTTTTTCAGAATATCGAAGTCAGGTTTGACGATGAGGGGCAGATTCTCGTCAAAAATCAATATCCGGTATGTGGTGAATATGCCTTTGGAACGGGGGCTGATCAGACCGGTATTTTTAAGGATGACGGTTTCTTCCACACAGGTGATATCGGGTATCTCGACGAAGACGGCTTTTTGTTCATTCGGGGTCGGATAAAGGACGTGCTAATTCTGTCCAATTCGAAAAAGGTATCCCCAAGAAGTATCGAGGAGAGAATAGAGGAGCATCCAATGATAAAACAATGCGTTGTCTACGGAAATGATAAGCCTTATTTGGTCGCGATTGTTGTGCCGGCTTCCCAGGAGCATGGGCGGGATTCGATTCAGGCCATTATCGAAAAGTATAACCAGGACGCAAAGGAGGAAGAGCGCCTGTTTGCGTTTTTGATTGATCGCGACGGCTTCTCTCAGGAAAATGATTTTTTGACAAATCAGAATAAGATCAAACGGCAGAGGATTTATTCGCTTTTTAGCGCTGATTTGGAATCCCTATATTAACATTATTACGATATGAAGAATGAAATTTTTGACCTTGTCTGTAAAGAGATCGGTAGTCACACGACGGGCAAGGCTCCAATTACCTCGACCTTACTTTTGCGTGAGGATCTTGGCCTGTCATCCATGAAGATGGTAATGGTCCTGACCGCAACTTGCCAGAAGCTTGACATAAGTATCCTTGATTTCGCTGACTACGAATTAATGCGGCTCAAAACGGTGTCTGATCTGACCGGGTTGCTGTACGAAAAACGCACAATGCGAATTAAGGAAAGGTTGTTTGATCCTTTGCAGATTTTAGAGAGTGACCGAATTAGTCTGCGGCATATTCAAAAAAGTGATTTCGAACTATTGAAGGCGATAGCCTACGATCCTTCGATATGGAAGCATTTTACCGTGGAAATTTTGAGTGATCAGGAATTGCAGCGATATATTGATGATGCCGTACATGACTTTGAGAAAAAACAGCGGGTTACATTTTTGATATTTGATAAGGTCCGAGATTGTGCGGTCGGTATGTCGTCCTTGGGAAACATTTCAGTAGTTGACAGACGAATCGAAATAGGTTGGTCATGGCTAGGCTCAGATTTTCAGGGCGTGGGTATCAATCAGGAATATAAAAATTTGCTGCTAAGGTTTGTTTTTGATGAGCTGGGCTTTCTCAGGGTTGAATTCAAAACAGATATTCTCAACACCAAAGCGCGCAAAGCGCTGACGAAGATCGGAGGAGTAGAAGAAGGGGTTCTTCGTTCGCATACGCAGATGCCTCATGGCAGGAGAAGAAATACAATTTATTACTCTATTCTTCAAGATGAATGGGCACTGCAAAACGAGTTAGCGTAGATGTGCTGGAGCTGGAAGGCGATCACTTTGAAATCGGTTTCCAGCATGGCAAAGCATTGGGCGCAGAAATTAGAGCGTATTTGGCGAGGGACTTTGCTGAGATAAATTTGCTTCGTACAAATCAGCTTCGGGAAGATCTGATAGAAGAGTATGTAGAGCCATACAAAAGGATTATTTCGCAGTGTTTACCAGGTTCAATGGATGAACTGCGAGGGTTGGCAGAGGGCGCGGAAATTTCCATTGACCAGGCTGTCTTGCTGCAAGTACGAAGAGAGCTGATTGGTACCGAAGGATTTTCCCTGTTGGGAGACTGTAGTTCATTTGCTAAACGTGAGTCCGGCCACTCCGTACTCGGACAGACAATTGATCTTCCGGGTGACATGACGTCGTTGGGGCAGGTATTTAAAATACAGTCTGGTACAGAGGGGGCGCCCCGGATCATGATGTATTCGTTCGCCGGACTGCTAGGATACATGGGAATGAATAGTTTTGGACTGGCTATTTGTATTAACTTGGTGGTATCGGAAGGATGGCGTATAGGTGTACCGCCATATTTGCTCGCAAGAGCTTTCTTGAATTGTAAAGATATAGAGTCATGCATTGATCTGGTCAGAAATATGCCCATCGCCAGTTCGCGGAGTTTTATCCTTTCTGATAATGAGAGACAGGTAGTTCTTGAATTGAATACTACCGGATATCGGATAGTGGAGGGAGACTTTCTCACACATGCAAACCATTATATTCACGGTGATTTGAAGGAAGGCGATCGCCTTAATGTGTTCAGTAAGAATTCTTCGGCCAAGAGGATGCGCCTCTTACAGGACTTGCTACTTGAAGATGCTACGTTAGATGGGATAAAACGGACGTTTTCGGATCATTCTCTTTACCCGGTGGGTATTTGTGCGCATAACGAGTCCAATTACAAATGGAGTGAGACCGTCGCCTCGGTTATTATGTATCCGGGTAGAGGAGAGTTTCATGCATTGAAGGGCAAGCCGTGCCAGGGAGAATATTCAATATTTAAACTTTAGAATATGTACAGCTTCAACATTAGAAAAGAAAAGGACTATTTCCTTTTACCTGCCAGTCCAACCCCGAACGGCAGAATGCATTTGGGACACATAGCAGGTCCCTATTTGAAAATGGATATTCTAAAAAGAAAGGTTCAGAGAGGGGGAGGGAAATCGTTCCTGGTATCGGGATCCGACGTGTATGAGTCTCACATCGAAATTAAGGCTACGCAGCTGAATATTTCGGAAGAAGACGTTTGTAACAGGTTCCACGAACTGATTGTGAAGGATTTTGAGGCGCTTGATATTGAGTTCGACCTTTTCATTAACCCGTTAGAGACTGTTTATCGTGAGCGATTTGCTTCTCGTGAGAGAGAGTTGTTCCAGGATTTGATTGATTCCGGTAAGGTAGTTCAACAAGAGGAGACATTCATTTATGATACTCCGCAAGGCAGGTACCTGGCGGGATGCTGGATTAAGGGGAAATGTCCGAATTGTAATTCTGAAACGGGGAGTTATCTGTGTGAGAATTGCGGTTTGCACTATCGTCCGATCGATATCTTCCGATCCGAAAACTATCAGGACGCTGAGTTAAGAAAATCTTCATCGCTATATCTCCAATTGAATCCCCAACGGCTGTCTTTAGCTATCGAGCAGGTGAGCAACGGCAAGTTTCTTGATATTTTTCAAAAATACGTAGAATTGCAAGGACCGTACATCAGGCTCACCACTCCTCAGGATAGTGGCGTTGAGTGGCCAGTGAACGCTGATGAAAGACAAGTGATTTTTAGTTATTTGGCTAACCTTTTAGCCTACATTTTTTTCGCAGACGTTTGTAAAGAGAAATTTGGTCTTTCAGAAAACCCGCTTTCCAAGAATTCATCATTTGTTACAGCGGTTAGCTTCGGCACAGATACGGTTTTGCCTTTTACTGCAGGACTCATGGCGGTCGGAGATACGCTTTCGGAATACCGGTCTTTTGACTGTTATATTGCAAATTACCTGTATAATCTTAATGGCGAGAAATTTTCCACAAGTCGCGGTAATGTAATTTGGGGCAGCGATATTGTGCACCTGGCAAACGTTCAATCCGATCTCGTTCGGTATTATTTGACTAAGCAGAATCCGGAAAATGAGGTAAAGAACTTTAATGTTGATGATTTTATCGACACTGCCAACTTAGTATTATGCCAACGTCATAATCAGTCGATAGGCAGTGCCTGTGCCAAGGCGGAGTCGGGTAACATGATTGAGAATTCACTGTATCAGGAGCTCGAACATCTGATTTGTCAGCAAAACACTTGCATGGAACCACCGGTATTTAACTTCTCGGGTTCCCTGGATCCAATTGAACGCTGGGTTGATCGCTATACTGAATGGAGAGATGAAGAGCGTGACGTATATGCATATTGGTGGCTTAAAGGATATGCATTGCTGGCGTATCCTGTTATGCCTGATGTTTCGAAGAAATTGTGGAGCCACCTAAGCAGAGAAACCGAGATTCGACTGGACAATTTTTTTGACGACACAACCTTGCAAGTACCGTTCGAATCAATTCCGCAGTTCAGAGCTTTGACCTATGATGAACTGGCTAAATGTTTGCCTTCCAGGTTGTTGAGCATTGTAAGCTAGGCAGGTAGTACACGTGTTATTAGGATATAGAAATGAAAACAATCAACATGGAAGTAAACCCGGTAAGAATCGAATCCACTGACATCAGCGATGTCGGACAAGTGCATAATTTTTCAAAAATTTTTGATGGACGTTCAATTTCTGATTTCAATCTTATCAGGTTCATTGTAAGCCCGGATCGCCTATCTGACTTAGACCAGCACCACGTAAAGGAATACTGGTATTTTGCCAAGGGTAACGGCATTTTATTTGTTGACGATCAACAGATTTCTGCCAAAGAAGGTGAACTCTATTTTTTCGATTCGTTCGTAAAACACCAGGTTAAAAACACTTCTTCCGACACTGCAATGGAGATACTTTCGATATGGTGGTAGCTAAGACGGACATTGCAATCATCGGAGGAGGAGTTCAAGGGCTGTTTCTTGCGTACTACGCAAAGATCAAATTTCCGGCTAAAAAGGTTTCGCTTTTTGAAGCCGGAGCCGTCGGTAGTGGGATAACAGCGTATTCAGGCCATTTACATACCCATACTGGTGCCGGTGACAAATACTACCTGGTCGAAACCAGCCTGAAATTATACAAGGAGTTGCTTGCCGTATATCCGGATTTTCCAATTGAACAGCGGGAGTTCCTGGGTATTTGTCATCGGGATAACCTGGACGCTACGCTGTCACAGCTCACAAGAAAGCCGTTGTTTGGCAGCAAGGCTGAATATCCGTTTTTGAATTTGGGGAGCGACTATCATATACTTTCAGGTTTAAACGCCTATGTGACTAAGAGAAGTCTGGTAAACTTCATGCTGGAAATTGTTGCGGCTATCGGGGTAAAAATTCATGAAGGGAATTGTATACAGAATTTGGCATGGCATAGTGGCAGATACCATTTCACTAACCAGTACGATATAGAGCACTCTGCTTCCGTTGTTCTGAATGCAACGGGAAAATCAATTTTTTCCTGGCTTGGCGAATCTGCCATCAAATTGAGATCAAAGAAGGTTGTCGCTTTTCATATTGACAGGCTTGGCAATCCGGATAACTCAATATATTATTTTTTTGATGATGATGCTTTTCTTCTTCCTCAGCCATATTATAACCGGTTCCTGTTTAGTTATAGATGCGAGGATTGGGATGTCGATGTTAGCCTGGATCGGCACCAGATAAATGATTCAGATCTGAAAGCTGCAAGAAAAGTATTGAACAAGTATTCGATAGGCTTATCTGATCATATTATGGGCGGTCAGGTATCGGTAGACGTTTACAATACGCCGGAGTCGAGTCCATTAATTCACCAAGTCGGAAATAACTATTTTGTGATTGGAGCAACTGGCGGTTCTGGGGTTCGGCTGGCCCCTGCTTTGGCAACTATGACATTAGACAGAATAACTATATGAAAATTTTTGACCTAATCGGAGTCGGTATCGGCCCTTCAAATTTAAGTACAGCGGCGCTTTTGAAACCGCTGTCGGATAGAGTTGAGTCTGTTTTTTTTGATAATAAGAGCGAATTTAACTGGCACCCTGGGCTCATGTTTCCAGATGCAAAATTACAGGTCTCTATTTTAAAGGATCTTGTAACAATGCTTGATCCGACCAGCGAATTTAGTTTTCTTAATTATCTTCGGGAAAAGAGAAGTCTGTACATATTTGCCGCTAAAAATGGATTTAACAATGTCAAAAGAAGAGAGTTTGAGGATTACTTGAAATGGGCAGTTTCCAAGCTGGATAATTTAAATTTTAATTCCACGGTGCAGGAAATTTCTTATGAAGAAGGAGGATTTACTGTTAAATTAGATAGCTCTACTTATAAGACCAGGAACATACTTATGGGAGCTGGACTCACAGCGAACATACCTGCTACTTGCAGAGACTTTGTCTCCTCTACATGTTTTCACAGCTCTCAATTTCTGAAAGAATACAATAATTACAGCCAGAAAACCGTCACGGTCGTAGGTGGGGGTCAAAGTAGCTGTGAGATTATTAAGTACATACTTGAACAAGATATTGATAAGCAGCCTTCACGCGTAAATTGGATAATCAAGAGTCATAAGTTGAACCTTTTAGAAGATACGCCTTTTGCCAATGAACTTTATACGCCGAGTTATAGTGAATTTATGTATTCATTAGACCGGGAGAGACGGACTAAGATTATCAGTGACCAAAAAATGACTTCCGATGGCATATCAGAAGAAACATTGAATGATATATACGAATTGCTGTATAACAATGATTCGTGTTCAATTGAGATTTTTCATGATTCGGTGCTAGTGGATGCACAAAAGAATAATGATCGTTACAAGATAAATGTAAATAACAATATTTCGATCGATACCGACATCATTATCCTTGGCACAGGTTTCCGATATGAAATTCCCAAGAGTATCAGAGAACTATCCAATCTTTATGAGACTGAAAACGGGATGTTTATGGTTGATGAGAAATATCGGTTAATACCGAAAGTAAACATCAAGGGAGATATTTTTATTCATAACGGAGCCAGGCACATCCGGGGAGTTGCCGATCCTAATCTAAGCTTGTTGGCATGGAGGAGCGGCGTAATTATCAACAGCTTGATTGGGGAGGAGTATTACAGAGTAAGCCAAGAAAGGTCACTTCTGAAATGGGGTGCATAAGTTATTATGAAAACCCTTTTTTTTCCATTCGCCGGCGGAAGTAGATATTCTTTCCCGCATTTACGTGGCCTTTCGGGTGATTTTGTATTCTTCGATTATCCGGGGAGAGGGCAAAGAATGGGGGAGACCCTGGTGTCAAATATTGACCAACTTGTTGAAAGTATGTTGGATGCCGTCAGGCGTGAGATCGAAGCCGGCGGCGACTATGTAGTGTATGGGCATAGCATGGGGGCATTGGTAGGTTATTTGATTTGTCACAAACTCTCTGCTCTCGATCTGAGGATGCCGACCCGATTGATAGTTAGCGGAAAAAAAGCTCCTTCCGTCAAGTGGGGGAAGGGAATTTCGCATTTGAAAGATGATCTGTTCTGGCAGGAAGTGAGAAAAATGGGCGGTATTCCCGACGAGTTGTTTTCTCATTCAGAATTGGTGACTTTTTTCTGTCCGATACTCAAAGCAGACTTTGCGGCAATAGAGAGCTATGAACACCGGCCGGCAAGTTCCCTTCGCATTCCTATCGATGTTTTTTACGGGACCGCAGACGCCGAGAAGGATGACATGACGGGATGGGTTACTGAATCCGAAGCCCTGGTTACCGTAAATGAAATGCCTGGTGGCCACTTTTTTATTTACGATCACATCGAATTTTTCCAAAATTATTTTACAAACATCACGTAAACACAGCCCTGAGATTATGTTTAAATTATCAGTTAAAAGTGCTTTGTTTCTTCTGTCATATGCAGTTCCCAATGCTTTGCTCAGCTTAGAGATTATTTACATCATCAACGGTGTAATGGGAGGTAAAGAGCAATTTTTCTCAGACGAGATAGCGATAGCTTTTTTGGCGACCGTCGTATATGCATACTTGCTCAACATAATTTTTCAAAGAAAAATTAATCGTCATTCCTTCGAAGTGTTATATAAGAATGAGCGAAATATCTTCGAAAGAGTCCTGAAATCTTCGTTTTCTGATTTTGAGCGGATCGGTCCACAGCGTATATATACTTGCATCGAAGATTTACGGGTGTTTTCTACCTTTCCTGAGATTATTACGCGCACAGTTAACTCAGTGATGATGTTATTCGTCTGTTTGGCCTATTTCTTCTTTATTTCCGTACCTGCGGCATCTATCGTAGTTTTTTTGATATCGATGTTTATTGGAATTTACTTCCTCGTTATTAGAGTGTTGTCTCCAAAAATTGATTTATTGCGGAATTATAATCAGGACTATTACAAATATGTCGGTGACCTGATTAAAGGATTTAAAGATTTTAAGGTAAGTGCCCTAAGGAGGGCGAATATGATCTCTGGACACCTATTTCCTAACAGGGAGGAGGCAAAAAAACTGGATATCAACCTAAACTTTACTTTTTTATTTATTGGGCTGATAAGTCAATACGGGCTCTACTTGATAATAGGCGTGTCGATCTTTGCTCTGCCTAAATTAGAATTGGCTGAACGAAGTGATATGACAACTTATGTAATTTTGTTGTTATTCATTTCCGGGCCTATCAGCATGCTGATTAATATGCAGAATTTTTATGCAAAAATGACAGTGTCTAACAGTAGAATAAAGAGATTTTTGAAGGATTTGAATTCACGCGAGGTCGTTCCAGAGGCAGATGACGTTTTCAATGATGCTTTCAGTTCACTTAAATTTGAAAATGTTGAATTTTCTCATTCTCAGCCCCCATGCGAGAACGATTTCGTGCTGGGGCCGGTTAATTTTTCTGTTCAAAACGGAGAGGTTATCTTTATCGTTGGCGGAAACGGAAGTGGTAAAAGTACGTTCATCAATATCTTAACCGGCTTGTACTCACCTTCGGCTGGGAGTATTCTTTTAAATGGAGAATATGTACACACCAGTGCACCTATACAAAACCTTATTTCGACGATATTCACGGATAATCATCTGTCTTCTTACACTTATAACAATTACGCTACCGATCAGAACACAAAATACCGGGAATGGCTTCGTGTAATGCAGCTTGAAAGCGTTGCAATTGACGATGTGAGTCTTTCCCCGAGTCAGGCCTATTCTAAGGGCCAAAGTAAGCGATTGGCACTGATATTGGCACTATTAGAGGACAAGCCCATCATTGTCCTAGACGAATGGGCAGCGGAGCAGGATCCGTCTTTCAGAAGGTATTTCTACGAAGATATAGTTCCTGAGCTTAAACGTTCCGGAAAAACAATTGTCGCAGTTACTCATGATGATGCCTTTTTTAACTATGCAGACAGAATAATAAAATTTGATTACGGAAACATCAGCAAGGATATTAAAGTTGAAGCACTTGAATCGTCAGACTTCATTTGGAAATAACACTCGACATCATGGAACTCTCGCTATCGCAACAGGATATATTTTTTGACCAGCTACTCTATCCCGAAGAACCTATCTACAATATAGGTGCTAAAATTTTAATTGAGGGTCCTTTGGATTATGAGGCTATTCAATCAGCGTATGTCGAACTGATAAATCAGCATGATGCATTCAGGTGTATCTTTGTTCATGATGAAGGAGCTGTTTCGCAACAAATTCTCAAGCAGCATGCGTCGTCTTTAAACTTTATGGATTTTTCATACTCGCATAACGCTTTGGACAGGGCGCATGAGTTTATGAAGAAGGAGTTTAAAACACCGTTTGATGTTACCGGTGGGGAGTTGCTCCATTCTTTTACTTTGATCAAGGTGGCGGAATCGTTGCATTACTTGTTTTCATTCTATCATCATATTATTACAGATGGTTGGGGCACCTCTCTTATGTTTCAGAGATTGGTGCGTAATTACAATGAAATTTTGAATTTTGGGAAAGTTCAGACATTCTATCCTTATGATTATAAGGCGTTTATTAAAGATGAAATGCGTTATGCCGATTCGCAGGATTTTGTTGTGGATGCTGGATATTGGGTAAGCAGATTCAGGGAGCTGCCGGATTCCCTGCTAGAACAGACTACAACCAGCTCCGCGAGACGGGTGAGCGGGCAGCATAAGTTTGTGCTTCCGCGGAAATTTTATGATCAGCTGACGCATTTTGCGGTTGATCACAGGTGCTCCACGTTTCACGTGATCTTAGGCGCTGTATTTGCCTATTTTGCAAGAAGAAGTGGAAATGCTGACTTTTCGATCGGAATTCCAGTCCTAAACAGGAGCAATGCAATATTCAGAAGTACAGTTGGAATGTTTATGGGGGTTTCGCCCTTGCGATTTCAAACAAATTTTGAAAGTACGTTCGTGGAGCATGTCTCCGCCATAAGAAAACAGCTTCGACTTGACTATCGCCATCAACGGTATCCGTTGGGTAGACTGATCGGAGATCTTGGTCTCATCCAGGAGCGGAAAAAGTTGTTTAATATCACGCTCTCCTATGAGAAACAGAATTACTCAGATCATTTTTCGGGCACCAGGACGACAGTGGTTCCGGTGAGCCACCACGCGGAACGAGGCGCGTTGGCTATTTATGTAAGGGAATTTGATGATACTGAGGACGTTCAGATAGATTTTGACTTCAACTTTGACTATTTTGATGAAGCGACCGTCAAGCGTATTTCCGAGCACTTCGAGATAATTTTAAAAGATTTGGTAACGCATCCGCACCGAAAAATTCGGGAGTTGCAATACCTGTCGACGGATGAGAGCCTTTTTCTTGGCACCCAATCGGGCGTGGGCGAGTTAAGGGAACCGAGAGATGTCACGTTCCTAAGTCATTTTTTTGAACAAGTCAAGGCCGCTGGTGACAAGGTAGCGGTTTATGACGGAACTACTACTTACACCTATCGGGAACTCAACAGGTTATCCCAAGGGGTTGCGACGTATATAGACAGCGTTTGCGGGCCCGGAGAAAAATCACCTGTGAGTGTGTTAATGGAAAGGTCGTCAGCCATGATTCCAGTTCTTTTGGGCATCATGATGTCGGGACGGCCATACATCCCGCTGGACCCGGGTTTCCCGACAGAAAGATTAAATTTTATTCTTAACGAAAGTCGCTCCACGTTTTTGATTCAGGACCAGGAATACTACTTGGACAAAAGTGACGACGTTGCTGTTTTTTTACTTGATACCTTGATGAAGGAGGCTTCGGCTCATGATAGTGAAAGCTGCAAAGCGAGGGCGTCTGCGGAAGATACAGCTTACATCATTTACACTTCCGGGTCAACAGGAAACCCGAAAGGGGTCGAGATCGGGCATAGGTCATTGATGAATTTGTTGGCAAGCATTGGGCTACGACCTGGAATTACTTCAGAGGATGTGTTATTTTCGGTCACGACCTACTCATTCGATATTTCCATTTTAGAGTTTTTTGCTCCGTTGACTTTCGGGGCTACTTTGTACGTGGCAAAACGTGAGATGTTGTCTGACCCGTTGTCAATTGTTGACCATTTGGCCAGGATAGCTCCGACGGTGATCCAGGCGACGCCAAGTTTTTTTCAAATGCTGTTTGACGTTAACTGGTCTGGGAGTAAAGGTTTAAAAGTTTTGTGCGGTGGAGATTTGCTTAGCCAATCCTTGGCGGAAAAGCTAATCAGAACGTGCGCGGAGGTTTGGAATATGTATGGTCCGACTGAGACGACGATTTGGTCCAGTTGCAAAAAAGTGGAAGCGCCGGAAGATTCGAGCAATGTCGGTACCCCCCTATTACGAACGCGATTCTATGTTCTAGACGACTTCTTCTATTTCAAGCCGATTGGCGTTCCAGGCGAAATATACATAGGTGGTGTAGGGCTAGCCAAAGGGTACTATGGCAATGAGCAGCTGACTGCGAGCAGGTTCTTATCGGATCCTTATCATGAGGGAGCAAAAATTTATAAGACTGGAGATATAGGAAGATGGAATGACAACGGAGAGATTGAATTTCTGGGAAGAAATGATGATCAGGTAAAGATACGTGGCTATCGAATTGAATTGGGGGAGATCGAGTCCCGGTTAAACCGGATTCCTGGCATACATGCTTCAGTGCTTGTGACGAAGAGGAATTCAGCTGGCGAGGGTCAATTGGTTGCTTACGTTATATGTGATGATGCACAATTCGACTTGGATGAAACTTATCGGACCCTGCGAAATGCTCTGCCGTTCTACATGATCCCGTCGTGGATTATCCAGGTGGATAATTTTCCAAAAACGCCAAATCAGAAGATAGATCGTAAACTTATTGGATCATGGGACATACAGCAGGCTACCGACACTATTGCTACTCACCCCGTGACTAAGATGGAAGGGGCCATAAGTGAGTACATCGCGGAGGTTCTGGACTCAAAGTTCGCAATCGGCAGGGATCAGAATTTTTTTGAATTGGGTGGACATTCGTTAGGCGCAGTGAAGCTGATTGGAATGATTGCGGGTAATTTAAATCAGCATATTTCCTTGAGAGAAGTATTTGATCACCCAACGGTTAGTAAACTGTCGGCGTATTTGGAAGGCCTCAAGCCGGAGTACCATCCTACCATCGATCGTACATTAGAGGAAAGAGAGGAGTACTTCCGGGTCACCAATTCCCAATATTTAATATGGCTGGCTAGCCAACGTAGCTCTGTATCCAAGGCATATAACATGTCTGCGGTCTATGAGATAAAGGGGACTGTCTCGCTCGACAATTTAAAGACAGCCGTCGGTCAGTTAGTAGCCAGACATGAGGCGCTGAGAACCAATTTTTTGCAGATAGGGAACGGGGTTTTTCAGAAGGTCAGTCCTCCCGCGGAAACCGATATTGCGACGTTTATGGTTCGCGAAAGCGACCTGCACATGCAAATTGACCAACTTCTGGATGTAGAGTTTAACCTGGAATCGGATTTGTTGCTTAGAGTCAGCGTAGTTGAATCGGATAGTGGCTCAAGGATGATTGTTTTCCTGGTTCATCACATTATTATGGATGGCCTGTCATTGGAAGTATTTGTGAGGGAATTTGCTGAATCTTACAATATGAGTTTGCGCGGGACCACGTTGCCGGATAGCAGCGCACGGAGGCTACAATTTGCTGATTATTCCGAGTTGCAAAAAAAGGTTTCGAAAACCCGTGCGGCAGATGACTTACAGTATTGGGAGGAATATCTCAAGGGTTATCAAAATAGAGAGCTCGTTTTGGGGAGGGGGAATGGGGGGCGCGACCAGAAAAATGCCCGGATGCAATTTCAAATAGATGTTAATACTCGATTGAGAATTAGGCAATTGGTGCAAACTGAGGGAACTACCAACTTCGTATTCTTTGCTTCTGCTTTCAGTATTTTATGCTCTAAGCAATTTGGATTTAATGATTTATGTATTGGCTATATCAGCTCTGACAGGATTTCAGCAGAGTTCGATCGCGTGATAGGTATGTTTGCAAAAACGCTGATTTTAAGATCCTCATTTACGAATGAAAAGAAGTCATTTTCAGAGGAGTTGGCGCGCGTTCGCCATGATTTTCTTACGGCCCAGGCTTATCAGGATGCTCCTTTGGATATTTTTTCTAAGATTAAATTGGAAGCTTTGTTAGTATATCAGAACCCGGACTGGTCTTTTGACTGCATAGACGAATTTCAAGACTTCCAGTTAGTGAATTACCCAGTTGTCCCAAAATATAGTAGAATGCCGATTGTGTTCAATTTTGTTGAATCGAAGGAAACGATTTCAGTTCTGATTGACTATGCGGCTGACCTGTTTACCGAAAATGCCATTCACGTTATTGCAGCGAGATTTAACACGCTCCTGGATGAAATAACTGCTACTCCCGGAGTACCGCTTAGCGAACTAAGCTTTGAGAAAGGGGGTTTGAAAAACGAATTTGAGCTTGAATTTGATTTCTAGCGCCTTGTGCTCAATGACACGAGTTCACTATTGCTATTTATCAGCAGAGCTTCATGAGATAATTAAAGACAGGTATCTTCATACGTTCTCAATGGATTTTCAAAATAGAATCGGGAGATTCATGAGATGGCAAGATGCGCAAGCTACTATGCTGGGGAGAATTTTACTATTTAATATTTTGGAGAAATTGGAGGTAGAGATTCCTAAAATCCGATGTACGAAATACGGGAAGCCATATTTTGAAAACTCACCATGGCACTTTAATATTTCACATTCAGGTGATGTTGTTGTGTGTGCGGTGGCCAGGGATACGGAACTTGGAGTTGATATCGAGATGATCTCGGACGTAGATATCTTTTCATTTAAGCAGCATATGTCACCGAGAGAATGGAGCCTTGTTGTCAATGCCGAAGACAGTCAGCAAAGTTTTTTTGAATACTGGACTAACAAAGAGGCTGTGTTGAAAGCTGATGGCAGAGGTTTGTCCGTTTCCCTTGATTCATTTGACATGATCGATGGGAAATCAGAAATAGAGAACGAGCAATTTTTCTTTTCTACGATACAAATCGATACTAGATATGTATGCTGTGTCTCTCAGAAATCGCAAATCCAAGACTTGTCAATAAATGAAGTAAATCTGGATACAATTCTCAATTTATGAACTATAATAAGTTTCTCTCACTTTTTCTCTTGCTGACTTCCATTGCTTCGTTTGCACAGACGCAGTGTAAAATGTACAGGACTGAGTCCTTTTTTCCAGATGACTCGAAAATTAATTCGGATAAAATAGAGTGCTATTACTTGGATGTTCCGGAAAATTGGGAGAATCCATCCAGACGAGATTTTATTCGAATAGCGGTAGTGGTTTTGCGGAAGCGTTCAGCTATCGGCAGTAGTAACCCCGTCTTGTTCCTGGAAGGTGGGCCGGGCGCCGGTGGGACCGGTGGTGTCAGGTTTTGGGCAAACCATCCCTTAAGAACGGATAGCGATATAGTGTTACTTGACGTCAGAGGTACCGGAAAATCTTTCCCGAAGTTTTGTCCAGACCTGGGCAAACGATTTTTTGAAGTACTGGCGAAGGACCAAAGTGCGGATACTGACCAACGGCAGAAAGTGCTGGCCGCGTCTGCGTGCAAAGACGATCTTGTGATGCGAAATATCGATATCCGGTGCTATACCAGTGAAGCGATTGCAAAAGACCTTGACGTAATCAGGAAAGCGCTGCATTACAGCAGCTGGAATGTATACGGTTCATCTTACGGTACATATGTAGCGCAAGTTTATGCTGATAGTTATCCGGATCAAGTGAAATCGCTGATTTTGGATTCCCCCATTTCTGATATTTCAGAATATTATAATAATAACACAAGAAACTACATGACTAGCCTTGAAAAGGTTTTCAAGGCATGTGGTGAAAATGCGAGCTGCGCTGGGAAATATCCAAAATTGGAAGAAAAGTACTATGAAACGATTCGAAAGTTATCAAGCTCTCCAATTACCGTTCATGTAGATAAAAGCATTGTTCCAACTGGCAAGTTTACATACAACGCCGAGGATTTTAAAATAGCAATCCAGCAGGCGCTTTATGATCAGAGACTTATCCGGCTTCTGCCTTTGTTGATATACGAGTTTAACAATGGAAATGTAGGAGTGCTTGCCTCGCTGGTACAGGCATTTTCGGGTGCACTTGGTTTAGATTATGGATCCTATTATTGTGTTACTTGTAATGAGGTGATTCTCAATAATAGTATCTCAGAATTTGATAGTGTCTCCAAGCAATATATAGGGCTGGGCGGAGGATTGGCTTTTTATAGGTCGGACTTTTCTGTGTGCGAAAATTGGGAGCATAATCGAGGAGTGGCGAAACTGAATGCACTATCAAATCTGCGAAGCCTTCGATCTCCGGTATTAATTTTTTCGGGCGAATTTGACCCGATAACTCCCATTTCGAATGGTACGACTCTTCGCCGAATTTTTAAAGATGCTCTGTTTGTACACGCACCCGTATCTGGGCATGGACCAAGTTTTTCTGCTGATGGTACAAGGATTTTGAGTGAATTTGTTAAAAACCCATACCAAAAAGATCATATCCGGTTGTTTTCCGAGGAAAGTCGAGTCAATTTTATTAATGATGTGCATTTGATTGATGGGATTTCTAAAATGGCGAATAGCCTGGGAAAACTGGATATATTATTTTTAAATCCGTTTTTGATAGCCTTTTTAGTTCTAATGTATAGTGCATTCTTTTATTCTTACACCATTTTCAAACGGACCCGGTTTGGAGGCTCAGCAGGGGCACTAGGTGTATGTATTATATTGTCGTCTATTTTTGGCATAATTTCTATCGGTGGACTTCTATTTGCAATTTTTGACACCGCGAGTGATAATATGTACGTTTTGGCATTTGGGCTGCCGGCGAAGTTTGATTTTTTGATAACATTGAGATACTGTCTCTTTTTCGGATTGTTATGCTCAATAGTCTTATTTTTTATAAAAATCAAAACGGAACAGAATGTGAATTCACTTGTATTGATGCTGTTTTCGTTAGCGTTGGTAAATATATACTTCATGTATTGGGGCATCATATAATTTGAATGAAAAGTATAAATTTGCCTACCTTTAAATATAGTACGATAAAAATAATGGGAATTAATAGAATTGAATCGATATTTAATAGTTTAGTTTGCACGTGTTTTTTTTTAGCAATCCCAGTGTTGGGCAATTGCCAGCATGTTGTTAAAGGAAGAACAGTATTAGCCGACATGGAGCCTGTGATGTCAGCAACGATAATATTGCTGAACGCCAGTGATTCATCTTTTGTATTGGGAACACTTAGCGATCAGTCGGGTGAGTTTGAGTTGAAAGGTGTGAAGCTCGGCCAGTACATCCTGTCAACAACGATGGTGGGATACAAGCCGTATTTTCGATTCGTATCTGTTGAGCACAATTTGACCGTCGATAAAATTATTTTGACCGAGGATCAAACGGTATTAGATGAGGTTGTTGTAAGTGCTTCAAAACCATTGTTTGAGCAATCAATTGACAAATTGACGATCAATGTGAAGAATAGCGTCACCACGGTCGGTGGAAACGCGCTGGACCTTTTACGCAAATCGCCCGGGATTACAGTAGACATAGTACGCAACAGGATGGAGATTAACGGGAAGACGGGGCTGATCGTGATGATTAATGGTCGGATTTCCCGCCAACCGCTTGATGCGATTATGCAGATGCTGAATGGCTTGAATGCATCAAGTATTGAAAAAATTGAAATAATTAACAACCCTTCCGCGAAGTACGAAGCTTCCGGCAACGCAGGAATTATCAATATCATTTTGGCTGAAAATGAAAGTCTTGGCACCAACGGGTCGCTGACCGGGACGTTGGGATACGGGAGGCATGACAAAGAAGCATTTGCGTTTGACTTAAATCACCGCAGCCAGAAAACTAATATCTACTCAGTTCTTTCATTTAATAGAGACCATAGTTATGACGTGATGACTAACGACAAACGAGTTGTAAATAATGACACGGCGATCGTGAGCCACACGCAAAGCCTTCGCGATCCGGTGCGTACAGTGTTTGACGGCAAAGTTGGCATTGATTACCAATTCTCCAAGCGAACGGTTGTGGGGGGAGTCTTTTCGGCCAACTCTAGTATGTGGAAAATGAGGGCTAATACTACCGGGGAAAGCCGTATTTCACCGGGTGATGACACTCGATTTTTTGCGCAGAGCACGGAGACCAATCACTGGACGAATGCGATGGCGAACATAAATTTACAGCAGCAGCTGTCGTCAAAGTCAGATTTGAGTGTTAGTGTAGATTATCTTCGCTACAACAACAGGAACCCTACAACCTACAAGTATGAGTTCACGAATCTATCAGATTACGCCAAAGCAATTGAGGAGGTTGAGGCATCTAAGGATACTCCCATCGACATATGGGTGGCGGCTTTGGATTATAAGACGGTAATCGGAAAGAATGCGAACCTGGAAGTTGGATTGAAACGGATCCAGTCCTCGCTCGATAACGAGGTGGATATTCGCGAGAATGAGGGGAGTGGGCATTTCTCCTATGAGTTGTTAAGTAACAATTCGACATTGAAGGAAAAGATTTTTGCCGCTTACACTTCTTTGGACTATCAAATTCATAGAAGGACCAAGGTGAAGGTCGGACTCCGCTACGAACATACCAGTTCAGTTTTGCGGAGTGCCAAGGATGGAATATTGTTAGATTTGAACTACGGCAATTTTTTTCCAACCGTGTTTGTCAATCATTCCTTCGCGGATGATGTGTCTGTCGTATTTTCGTATGGCAAGAGGATTACGCGCCCTTCTTTCAATGATCTGGCTCCATTTATTATCTTCCTGGATCCGACCACATATTTTACAGGTAATCTGGCTTTACAAAAATCGTTGAGCGATAACCTCAATGTAGGATATAGTTTTAAGAAATCGTTAGTTTCACTAGACTTCAACCATGCTGCCGGGGCAATCTCAATTTATCAACCGATCGTTCTTCCAAATACGAGTCAGCAAGTATTCACATCCTTAAATTTAAAATACAGAAACACACTGTCTTTATCTTTAACTCAGGCTTTTTCACTGGCGAGATGGTGGACGGGATCCATTAATTTGGTTGGCGTTGCTTTGAAACTGTCAACCGCAGAGAGCCAGGTGTTGAAGTCTAACTATTTGCAAATTAAATTCAGTCAGGAATTTAGAGTGTCAAAGAATACCTCTGTGGAGCTATTCGCCTACCATCAAACCAGAAGCACGGAGGGAGTCAGTACAAACAGCGGTTACTTGTCGCTCGCGGTCGGGTTTCAGCGGAGAATATCGACAGCTTCAAAACTTAATTTCAATGTGAATTACTTTCACAACTACGATGATTTCACTGCGAAGGGTTTGAACGTTGACTTTTTTACTAACACAAACTATCGTTATGAAGCGCCCGTCTTCAAGCTTTCCTACATGTACACATTCGGGAATCGAAAACTAAATAAACCCAGGGAGCGATCTGGTAGCGCCGAGGATATTCGAAATCGGGTCAATTAAGCGGATAACGTTTCACTGGGGCACCAGTACTGGCCGCTGCTCGGAGAGTACAATCCAACGTTTGCGCAACAAAATCATCTTATGAAAATTGTACAAAGCTACTGGGCTAAACCTAGTATGAAAAATGAGTCGCTGCATCAATCTGATAGGAATAAAGGTGGATGGAGGGACAAAAAGTATAACTATATGAGTTGGGCTCTTAGTTGCTTACAATTCAGGAAGTTTTATCCGGAGGTTGAACTCGTTACAGATAAGATTGGATTTGATTTGCTGATTAACAAACTTGAACTGCCCTACACAAAAGTTGATGTCCGTTTGGATGATTTGAATGGTTATCATTCGGATTTGTGGGCGCTGGGGAAGGTTTTTACCTACGGTCTTCAAGACTCTCCGTTCATACATGCAGATTCCGATGTATTTATTTATTCTGGGTTTAGCTCTGCCCTGGAGAACTCGGGCCTGATTGCTCAGAATATCGAGCGCGGATTTCACTACTACGACAAATTAGTCAAGTCAATACAGAGTAGTTTTGCGTATGTACCCGAGTGTATAAACAATTCGGTTGAGAAAAACGGCGGGATTTTGTCAGTCAACGCGGGTTTACTGGGTGGAAATAACATAAATTTTTTTAAGTCTTATGTAAAAGAGTCGTTTGCATTTATAGATGAAAATGTGGATAGACTAGGCTTGATAGACATAGGGTTGTTTAACAATGTCTTTGAGCAAATACTATTTTATGCGATGTCTGAACGGGCAGAATTAAGCATACATTACCAGCTTTCAAATGTCAACCATGCCTTTGATAACCTTGCTAATCTAACAGACGTTCCTGTTAAACGACACTTTGTTCATACTGTGGGTATTTATAAGCGAATGCAGTACATAGCTGATCTGGTCGAATATAGGCTACTATCAGATCACCCCGAATATTATTTCAAGATTAAAAAGCTCATGGGGGCTAATTTCATTTAAGTATGATTGACGATTTAGTATTGTCTGAGATAAGTTATGTTTCCGGGTTAATCTGCGATTTGGGTTTTGATGGGCTTTCAACGGTAGCAAGAAAAAATAGCGAGGGCAACCCACGATTTTTGCCCATGACAAACATCGAGAACATCGAATCCGGTATTTCGGGATATTTGCTTTTTAATCTTGCACTGATAGATTATTGTCAAGACGATAGCTTAACAGCCCGGACAGAGCGAATTATCCAGGAGGTAGTTGACCATTGCAGATCTAACGAAACTACGAACTATTCCCTATACACCGGACGAGGTGGATTTGTATACCTTCTCATGCAGTTTTATCGCATCAGTGGCGATGATAGGTTGTTGGACTATTGTATTGAACTGATAAAGCCTGCAGATGGTGAGTTTTTGAATTCAGGGCACGTTTCAGATTACCTATTTGATGGAAGGGCGGGCACTTTATTAGTTTTGATCGAACTCTTTCAACTTACCGGATCGCAGGAAGTACTGACGCTGATAGAAAAATTTTCGTTCAAGGTAATGTCGAATGGAATTCTTTCATGGGCCGGAATGTCATGGAGAGCGAATGGAGAGATGAGTCTGGGTGATTCCTGTGGTTTTGCTCTCGGCGTCGGGGGCATTCTGTATGTATTAAGGAAGACAGCCCTGGTGTTCCGTTCACCTTCGTTGGATTTCTGCATAAGCCATGCAGCAAATTATCTCGAAGAATATTGGAGTGGCGAGGAGCAAAACTGGCCGGTTTTTGAGAAGAAAATAGGGGAGGTTGCGTCGTTACTCTCATACAAGTCATTGTATATGAGTAGCAAGTTGGAATTGTTGACGCCCGCCTATTCAATGTCGTGGGGTTATGGTAAGGTTGGGATTCTGAATTGTTATGAAGGCGACCGAGGTCGTATCCGGATCGGCTCAATCGAGAAGATAGGTAATAACATCTATGAAGGACTCGCCGGAATAGGTTTGTTATTGCTGGACCGGGACCGGTCTGATTCGATGCTATTGACGATAGTGAATCAGCTACAACGAGCCAAGTCCTTGAATCCGCTGGAAGGTGGGTTAATGTTTGGCAACCTTGGCGTGCATTATTTCCTGCTTTGTTATTATTCCGAAAATATCAGGAACTCGTTATTAACTAGTCCGGGAGTGTTAACTCCCATCGCTGCGCGAAAGGTGAAGTTGAAGGTAGATCTGGTGGAAATTAAATCTTCAATAGTTGGAAAAGATTACAAAGTAACAATTCTGGTATTGCAGGCGCTTTTCTCCAATTTGTGGGAAAGCTTCTGCTCATCTGATAGATTTGTTACGGTTGCTGATTTCGTTGAGTTTGTCGAGGGACTTGTCAATTCGGGAAGAGACGCATCAAAGATAGATAGGTTAGATGACGTGTTCTCTTTTGAAAATCAAAAATGCAATTTCATCAACCGGCAACCGACGTCAAGTTTGGAAATGTTTCTTGAACAGAACATAGCTAATGATGAATTGTTCAAGTCATTTAGCCGTTCAGACGAATGGATTTTAGATCATGCCATCCAATTGTCGGATCAAATATTGACCGTGTCGTGCAAATGGGACTGGCCAAATATTGACCAGCATTCTATAGATAAATTTCTGGAAAAAGAGGCCGGACAGATCGAATATGTTTTTGCTAAAAGTTGTTCTGCGGACGGAATTAAAGCCTTTTCACTAGTTCAGGACGGGCTGGTATTTCACAGATTTCATCAACCAAAATCAATAATATCTGTTCTAGCTGAGATTAAGCTATTCTGCGAATCTCATCCCCCTGAAATGCTCGCTGAGATTTCGAAAAACACATCTTCCTCAGGCGTTCAAGATTTTATCGAAAGGATAGACTTCCTGATTACGTTTAAAGTCAAGCAGCTTCTATTCTACCGGGTACTCAAATTTTGTGCTGATTAGGTTGTAGTCGGACAATATCACTCTGAATCGAAAATTTTTATTAAATTACAATATTGCTAACATGAAAATGCGTTTGATGAGTTGTTATTTTGGAAATATCCCTTCATACTTTGATTTGTTCCTACTTACTTGTGGTACCAACTCTGACGTCAGTTTTGTGATTTTTTGTGACTTTGATTCGTCTTCATTACAGCTGCCGGATAATGTGGAGTTGATAGAGATATCGATTCAGGAATTTAATGACCTTGCTTCACAGAAATTAGACCTGAACATCAAAGTATCGGACCCTTACAAGTTAAATGACTTTAAGCCGGCCTACGGGATCATATTTGATGACTACATAAACGGTTTTGACTTTTGGGGATATATTGATATTGACTTGGTCTTTGGTAATTTGAGAAAAGTGCTGTCGGATGATGTGTTAAGCCAATATGATGTTATTTCAGTCAGAAAGGAATTTACCTCCGGCTTTTTTTGCCTTTACAGGAATGTTCCTCACGTCAATAATCTTTTCAGAAGCAGTGCCGACCATGTGCGGATTTTAGAAAATGGTGATCACTTTTGTTTCGATGAGTGTAATTTTGCCTATGAGGAGCTTTTTGCGGGGAAGTCTATTCTTGATGTACCTACCGACGTCCAGAGCATGACTTATGTGGTTCGCCGGGCGCAACAGCAGGGATTGATCCGAGCAAGGTTTGAGACAATTGTGGAGGAATTTGATCCCCGATTGCAGTGGAAGAATGGAGATTTAACATCTGTGGACACCAGGAAGGAATTTCTATTGTTCCATTTGATTAATGTGAAGAACAGTGACCTTTTTAAAATTCTTCCAGTAAGCAGCTCTTCACGAAGATTACACATTCTCAGTTCGGGCATTTCATCAAATGCGTATCATCGCTTTTCGCTGAAAGTGAGGTACTTTACAACGATTATTGGTTTTTATACAGGAATTTGGGCATGGAGAGCAGGTGCATTGTTTTCAACGAAGTCGACCGACGATTGGGGGCAATTTGTAGGAAGCTATCGCCTGAAGAACTCCAAATTGTACTTCCGCGTTTTCGCCAGTGACGATATTTATGTTGAACTTCCCGGAGGTGCTAGCATGAAGCTGCTCAGAGTTAAAGACAAAACATTCATCTCATACGGCCAGTGGCTTGGTAGGAATTTGCATTTTGTTATAGATTTTTCTTCGAAAGCCGATCGGGCAAGGGTTAATTATCTTGCAAATTGTGTTTCCTTTGACCGGGTTGCATAAGGTTTCCGGTCCAGAATCAAATCAGCAATGGTTTTTTCCGCGAGTGTAAGCTTCCCCTTTTTAGAGGGTTGTTGTCTTAGACTTGGTTAGTGAACTGTAATTTTTCTTTTTCAACGGCAACTTCTTCCAGTAGTCGACGCTTTTGATTCGGAGTTAGCCCTTTCATCGAC